>ENA-ORCS01000031-ORCS01000031.1-marine-metagenome-genome-assembly--contig:-NODE-31-length-188674-cov-6.672360_pt1 | contig 188674 bp, 160 predicted proteins | sample MGYA00237781_ERZ508513 | MGnify/ENA primary metagenome ERZ508513 (study PRJEB26184, sample SAMN06268793) | marine metagenome | isolation source: Eden Landing Ponds, San Francisco, CA, USA | place... | reverse complement strand
ATTGATTTGGATTTTGTGGAGCGCGAGCGGACACCCGAATGGGTAATGGCGCAGGGTATTCAATCGCACATTGCGGGGCTCTCGCTGTCGAATACCGTCGAATTACTCGCAGGTCTGGGTGTCCAACGCAGTCGGAAGGCAGTCCACAATTGGGTCCAGAAAGCCGACCTACAGCTCGACTCTGGACAAAGCCCGAATCAGATCGCGCTGGAAGAAACAGTGATTCGGATTAACGACCAGCAGTTCTGGCTGTACGCCGCTGGTGATCCAACAACAACAAACGATCTGCTTCAAGTCCGCCTCTTTTCTTCGACCACGATTGCTCTCACAGAGATGTTTCTCCGTGAACTTCGCGACAAACATGACGTTGAATCTACCGGATTTCTGGTTGATGGCGCCTAAAACCCTGAAACTGTGCTTCAACGACCAGGGCCGCGATCCCAGATATCTCGCCATGGAAATCGAAATACCATCGAACGGATCTGTCGAGAACTCAAACGACGAAACTCGTCGTTTTCGAACTGCTTCAGCCACGTCGAACCAAAAAAGCGGAAGCATGGCTTCAAACCTTCGTCTGCTGGCACAATGTTCCAAACTAAGCACTACCATCGTCTTTAGGAAAGCATCATAAGCAAGAAACAGCCTTATCGTGGATTTCTGCTTATACTTCTTACAATTATGTGTAGATATTGATAATATATCTATATATCTAGGGATTTTGTCACTGAGTCGTCTATTATGGATTTATATTTGGCGTATTAATGGATTGGTCGTCTCGAAAGTAGCTCGACAGGGTGGCGCGTCGGTCGTTCCAGTAGGTCGTCAAGCTGTTCGAGACAAGAGGTCCCGCTGGCGACGACGGTGCGGTCCTCGGCGTCGCCGTCGGTGAACTGCTCGCGCAGATCCTCGCCGACGGCCATGCTCACGTCGTAGTAGTCCTGTTTGTAGCCGAAGCTCCCAGCCATGCCACAGCACTCGACCTCGGAAGTGCGCACGTCAAACCCGCACCGTTCCAGCACGGCGACAGTGTGGGCTTCGAGCCCCAGCGTGCGTTGCTGGCAGTGGCTGTGATAGGCGACGCGGCCGCCTGCGGTTTCGTCCACGGCGAGGTCGGCGACGGTCGCTTCGTTCTCCAGCAGGCCGTAGACGTACTCCATGATCTCGTAGCTGTTGGAAGTGAGGCGGTCGTAGACTGACTCGTCGAGCAGTCGCTCGTACTCCCGGTGGAACATTGCGAGGTCGCTGGGTTCGACGACAACCACGTCGCGCCCGTCCTCGACCCGAGGGACGAGATCGCTCGCGACACGTTCGGCGTGGTCCCGCGCCGTCGCGATCATCCCCTGAGAGAGCGGTGCGCGGCCGCTCGACGCTATGGGCGGGACGCTCACGTCGACGCCAAGCGTCTCCAGCACCCGTATAGCGGCCTTCCCGCGCTCGACCTGTACGTGGTTGGTGTAGAGATCGGGATAGAGGACGACGCAACGGTCGGGGTCCTCCACCGTCTGCTCCCGACTGGCGAACCACTCGACGAGGGTCTCGCGCTGGAACTGCGGCAGTTCGCGGCGGGCGTCGACTCCCAGCACACGCTCCATGGCCTGACGGGAGACTGTGGTGTTCGCCAGCCAGTTCGAGACGGGAGCGAGCGCCGAGCCCACCTTCGCGACGGTCTCGAAGTTGCCGAAGAAGCGTTTCTGGAGCGACGGCGAGGTTTCTTCTTCGTCGGGTGTGAGGCCGTCCACGAGGAAATCGAACTCTCCCTCCTTCTCGCCGTTGATCCGGTCTCGGACGACAGTGTTGATCCACGGGATGTCGATGCCGACCGGACAGGCGTCGACACAGCGGGAACAGCCAGTACAGAGGTCGTTGAACTCTGCGGCCGTGTCTAGCCTCTCGATGCCAGCCTCCCATCCCGTAGCGATGCCACCGGAGTAGGTCTCGCCGCCAAAGGCGTGACCACCGACCTGCTGGAAGTTCGCACAGCTGTTCGAACAGGCCGAGCAGCGGATGCAGTACAGTGTCTCGCGGAGATCGTCGTCCTCTCGCATTTCCAACCGCCCGTTGTCGATCAGTACGAGGTGGAAGTCCCGATCGGCCGAGAGCTCGGAAAGCGGCGTCTCGTCGTCCTCGAAGTCAACTGTCGGCGTCCCGACCGGCGGCGTGAACAGCGAGAGGTAGGACGTGATGTCCTGCCCCGTTCCCGAGCGGCCGATCAACTCGACGAACGGCTGGAGATCTTCAACGCTCGGGACCACCTTCTCGACACCGGCGACAGTGATCTGTGTGTCCGTCGCGGCAACGGTCTTGCGGGCGTTGCCCTCGCTGGTTACGAGCGCCATCGTTCCGGTGTCGGCAGTGACGAAGTTCGCACCGGTCATCCCGACTTCCGCGTCTTCGATCAGTTCCCCCAGATGATCCCGGGCAAAGGTGGTCAGTTCTTCGGCCGTTTCAAGAGGTTCATCGGGGTCGAAGCGCTCGTTGAACAGGTCCGCAATGGCCGCGCGGGACTTGTGGATCGCCGGCGCGACGATGTGTGAGGGGGCTTCGTCCGCGACCTGCAGGACCCACTCACCGAGATCCGTCTCGACCACCTCGACGCCGTCGGCTTCGAGCGCCTCGTTGACTTCGATCTCCTCACTAGTCATGGACTTGCTCTTGACCACTCGTTCGGCCTCGCGGTCGTCGACGACGGAGCGGACGTAGTCGTTGGCGTCGGCAGCGTCGTCGGCGATGTACAGCGTGCCACCGTTGTCCTCGACGCTCTCTCGGAGCTGGTCGATCAGCTCCGGCAGTCGCTCGATTGCGTCTTCCTTGATCGCTCGCGCCTCGTCTTTCAGCCCCTCGTAGTCGCTCAGTTTGGCTGTCGAGTCGTACCGCCCCTGATTGAATCCTTTCGTGTTCTGGCTGATGGCCGCTCCTTCGGTCGCCATCAGGCCCCGGAGCTCGTCGGCGTCACTCATCGTCGTCCTCCAGCACGACGAGGTGAACCTCGCTTGGACCGTGTGCGCCACGGACGAGCTCGCCCATATCGGCGGTCGCACTCGGGCCCGTCGCGATGACCCCGCTGCTGGCTCGCTCGCGGAACTCTTCACCGAATCGGTCGAAAGCGACCTCCATGTTCGGCACCACGTCACCCTCGTCGACGACAGCGACGTGACGATCGACGAAGAGACTCACGAGTTCGGAGCCATTGGCAGTATTCGGGACGACGACCGAGCCGTAGTCGGCGATGGCGAACGAAGCCGGTGTGACGCCGGTCGCAGCTGTCTTTAGTGTGGCCGGTGTTGGGTCGACGGTGACATCGGTCTCCGCCAGCGACACGTCCAGTGATTCCAGCGGAACACCGACCGCTGGCTCCCGAAGGTGGTCGGCGACCGTCTCGGCGAACTCGGACCGAGTGGTACGTTCACAGGGAACGTCCAGGGGTTCGAGCGCCGACAAAAGCGTGTCTATCGGCGTTGCGGACATAGCTCTACATTGTGAGGCCGGCGGCATGTAGTTTGCGGGTCTGTACTTCCGATACAGACCGACCGGATGTCCTCGCGGGAGGCCACCGTCGCAAAACGGAACCGTGTTCATCGCTGCCACATCCCTATTATTGAAAGTTTTATATATTAGGGCTCCGGAGATGAGAGTGCAGGGGCCACACGAAGTAGTGGCACTACTTCGATCGATAGACTGTCATGGTCCAACTCAATGTGCCCCCTCACCCCCACTCCCCCCACTTCGTTTTCGGGAAACGCTGACTGGTGTCGAGTGCAGCGTTCTCGGATACTGACGACCGACACCTTCACCGGACGGTTTCGAGCAGGAGCTTCTGTTCGACGCGCTTGGCTTCCTGTTGGACGTCCCGGACAGCGTCGACGTTGGGACTGACAGACGTGATCCCGGCCTCGATCAGTTCGCGGACCATCTCGGGTTTCGAGGCCGCCTGCCCGCAGATGCTCGTCGCCACGTCCGCCTCGCGGCAGGTCTCGATCGTGTCGCGTAGCAGCGTCAACACCGCGGGGTGGAGTTCGTCGTACCGGTCGCTCACGCGCTCGTTGTTGCGGTCGACCGCGAGCGTGTACTGGGTGAGATCGTTCGTGCCGAACGAGACGAAGTCCACGCCCGTCTCGCAGATCGACTCGACCGAGAGCGCGCTCGCAGGCGTCTCGATCATGACGCCCCAGCGGCGTTTTGCTGGGTCAACGCCCGCGTCCGCCATCGCCGATTTCAGCGCCAGTACGTCCTCCGAATCGTTGACCAGCGGGAACATGATCTCGACGTTGTCGTACCCCAGTTCGTACAGTTTCCGGAACGCCTGCAGCTCAAGTCGGAACTGATCTGGTGCATCGAGACTCCGCCGGATGCCCCGATAACCAAGCATCGGGTTGTGTTCGTTCGGCTCCTCGCCTCCGCCCTCGAGTTGACGGAACTCGTCGGTCGGTGCGTCGAGCGTCCGCGTTCGGACCGGACGCGGGTAGAACGCGTCGGCGACGGTGCGGATGCCGTCGACGAGTTCCGTCACGTAAGCGTCGCTACCGTGGTCGGCGACGTACTGCCCCGGAGTCTTGCCAAGCGAGAGGATCATGTGCTCGGTTCGTAGCAGTCCAACGCCGTCGGCCCCCGTCTCGGCCGCCCGCTCGGCCGCCTCCGGGATGGAGACGTTGACCTTCACTTCGGTCGCAGTCATCGGCTTTCCGGCCGATCCGCCGGCCGCTGTCGGCTGTTCGGGACCGCCCGTTTTCGACGTGGACGCTTCGGATTCGATCGCGTCTGGGCCGTCCGCGACGATGCCCCGATCGCCGTCGAGCGTGATCCGCTGGTCGTCGGCCAGCGTCGCGGTCGCGCTGTCGGTGCCGACGACGGCAGGCACCCCGAGTTCCCGTGAGATGATCGCGGCATGGCTCGTCATCCCGCCTTCGTCGGTGACGATCCCGGCGGCTCGCTTCATCGCCGGGACCATATCCGGTGTCGTCATCTCGGTGACGATGACGTCGCCCTCGCCAACCTTGTCGAGTTGGTCGAGTTTGCCGACGACACGCACCGTCCCGCTGGCCGTCCCTGGTGCCGATCCGAGGCCGCTGACGAGCACGTCGTCAGACCCATCCCCGGGGTCGCTACCGGTTGCTCGATCGGCGGTATCCCCGTCGATAGTCGTCACTGGGCGGGACTGGAGCATGTAGATGTCACCGTCGACGATCGCCCACTCGACGTCCTGTGGCTGCCCGTAGTGCTCCTCGACGCGCTCACCGAGATCACGGAGGGCCCTGATCTCGTCGTCCGAGAGAACGCGCTGGTCCTGCCGCTGGTCTGGCACCTCGCGCTCGACAGTCTCGCCGGTTTCCTCGTCTCTGACACACATCGTCTTCTTGGTCGCGACCGTCACGTCGTCGAGCACGTTCTCGGTCCGGTCGAAGACGTAGTTGTCGGGCGTCACAGACCCCGAAACGACTGCCTCGCCCAGTCCCCACGCGGCCTCGACGATCAACTGCGGCGCGCCGGTGGAGGGGTGACTGGTGAACATGACGCCGCTCTTCTCGGCGTCGACCATGCGCTGGACGACGACGGCGATGTTCACTTCGTCGTGGGCAAAGCCCTGTTCCCGCCGGTAGTAGATCGCCCGCTGGGTGAACAGTGAAGCCCAGCAGCGCTTGATCCGATCCAGCAGCTTCTCGCGGGTGACGTTGAGGAACGTCTCCTGCTGGCCGGCGAAGGACGCGTCGGGGAGGTCCTCGGCGGTCGCCGAGGATCGAACTGCCACCACCGGGTCACCGTTCAGATCGTCGTAGGCCGCTAGGACGTCCTCCCTCTGATCTTCGGGCCACTCGGTTTCGAGGATCAGCTTTCGAGCCCGTTGTTCGGCTTCGGCCAGCGCCGTGCTGTCGGCCACGTCGACGTCGACCGCGGCGAACAACTCGTCGGCGATCCCGGTTTCCTCGATGAACGTTCGGTACGTGCCTGCCGTGACGACGAACCCGGGCGGTACGGGCAGGCCCGCACCGGTTAGTTCTCCGAGGGACGCACCTTTGCCTCCCACGGTATCGATATCACCGGCGCTGATCGAGCTCAGCCAGGCTACTGGCATATCAATTGGCTATTTTCCGACCCGGTGCATAGGTTTTGCTGTTCTGGCAGATTACGTGATCCCGACGTGCTCTCGGAAGGCCCGATCGGTGAGCCACTCGCGATCCGTCTCCGAGAGGTCGTCGACTTTGTCGAGCCAGTGACGGGCCGCCGAGTAGCCAGCTACGTCGCTGACGTTCGGATAATCGGAACCCCAGATCACCCGCTCGCGTCCGAACTGATCGAGGAACCAGCGGACGTGGTCGTGCATATCGGCGTAGGGAAACCCCTCCTCGGACATGTGGGGGATCTCTGAGATCTTCACCGCGACGTTGTCGTAGTCGGCCAGTTCGGCGAACTGTGCGAAGGTACCGTGGTCGGTCGGCGTGTCGGGATCGGCGTGGGCGAAGTGGTCGAACAGGTAGGTGAGTTCGGGGTAGGTCTCGACTAGCTCCAGCGCCTGATCGAGCTGGGAGTGATCGCAGAGAATCTGGACCGCCGCGTCCTTCTCCACAGCGGCGTCCCAGAACTCAGTCTCGTCGATAGCGTCCCTGAGCCAGCCGACACTGGGATCGAAGCGTTCCCACATCTCGTCGTAAGGGCAGGCCGCCCCCAGCCTGAAGCCAAGCACGCCGTCGACAGCCATGTACTCGCGCAACTGGTCGGCGGCGTCGTCGGCGAACTGGTCGATCATCACGATGCCGTACAGGCGATCGAACTCGCGAGCGGCCTCGACAGTGTAGGAATTGTCCGTCCAGTCGCAGATCGGGTAGCCGACGACGACGGCCTCGTCGACGCCGTGTTCGTCCATGTCGGCCAGCAATCGTTCGGCCGTGTAGACGGTGTGCACGTCGAAGCCGTCGACCACGTCCAGCAGGGGCCCGTTGGTCCAGGGATGCTCGTCACTGGGCTCAGTCCAGGCGTGCGTGTGTGGATCGAGTACCATACTCAGACGAGCGACAGCGTGATACTTAATCCTTCCCGGCCTCCCGGACGCTTTACCGCCGTCATAGGAAGCTATAAACCCTGACAATGACACGATCAAGTATGGAGTACACCACGCTGGGAGACACCGGTATGACCGTGAGTCGGATCTGTCTCGGTTGCATGAGCTTCGGCAGTGGCAGCGAGTGGATGCTGCCCGAAGACGAGAGCCACGAGATCATCGACCGCGCCATCGATCTGGGCATCAACTTCTTCGACACGGCCAACGTCTACTCGACCGGCGAGAGCGAGGAGATCCTCGGTTCCGCGCTAGAGGGGTACGACCGCGACGAACAGGTCGTCGCCACGAAGGTGTTCGGTGAGATGGGGGACGACCCGAACCGACAGGGCCTCTCGCGCAAGTCGATCGAGCAGGAACTGTCGGCCTCACTGGAAAGGCTCGGCATGGAGACAGTCGACCTCTACCAGACACACCGCTGGGACTACGACACGCCGATCGAGACGACGCTGCGCGCGCTCGACGACGCCGTTCGGCGAAACCAGGTACGCTACGTCGGGACTTCGTCGATGTGGGCCCACCAGTTTCAGGAAGCGCTGCACACCAGCGACAGTCTGAACCTCGAACGGTTCCAGACGATGCAGAACCACTACAACCTCGTCTACCGCGAGGAGGAACGCGAGATGCTGCCGCTCTGTGACCGCGAGAATGTCGGCGTCCTCCCGTGGAGTCCGCTGGCCGGTGGCTACCTCGCCCGGCCCCACGAGGAACTGGAGACGACGACTCGCGGCGAGGACGTGAAGGGGTACGGCCACGGCTACCACGAGAATGGTGGCGAGGAGATCAACGCACGCGTCGAGGAACTGGCCGAAGAGAAGGGCGTGACGATGGCCCAGATCGGGTTGTCGTGGCTGCTCCACAAGGACTCGGTGGACGCTCCCATCATCGGCACGTCGAGCGTCGAGCACCTCGAAGACGCCGTCGAGGCGCTGGAGATCGACCTCTCCGAATCCGACCAGGAGTATCTCGAGGAACCCTACGAGCCGATCGCGGTCACGGGTCACGAGTAGCGCTGTTCGCCGTTCTCACTGCTTCAGATAGCCACCGTCGACGGCGATGGCCTCGCCGGTGATCCAGTCGCCTTCCGTCGAGAGCAACATCACGGCGACGTGGCCGATCTCTTCTGGCTCGCCGATCCGATCGAGGACGTGCTCGTCGACCGCTTCGGCGAGCAGTTCGGCCTCGGTTTTCTCGTACTGCTCGGCGCGTTCTTCGAGCCACTGCTGGACCATCGGCGTGTCGACGGTGGCGGGTTTGATGGCGTTGGCGGTGATCCCGTGCTCGGCCAGTTCCTTCGCGAGGACCGTCGTGAACGCCAGCACCGCGGCCTTCGACGCACCGTAGGCGCCCTGCCCGGCGAAGGGACGTTCCGCGCCGACCGACGACACGTTCACGATACTGCCCTCGATCCCGTCGTCGATCATGCTCTGGGCGACGTGCTTCGCGACGAAGAAGGTCCCTTTGGCGTTGACGGCCATGTGGCGATCCCAGTCCTCCTCGGTGGTTTCGAGCAGGGGGATCGCCTGCTGGACACCGGCGTTGTTCACGAGGCCGTGGATCGGGCCGAGTCCCTCGCGAGCCTCGGCGACGGCACTCTCGACAGCCGTCTCGTCGGTCACGTCGACCTCGTAGACGGCCGCCTCGCCGCCCTCGTCTCGGACCGCCGCTGCGGTCTTCGTCGCCGTGTCGGGGCGGAGATCGAACAGCGACACGTCCGCGCCCGAGCGGGCACACCGCACTGCGATTCCGCGCCCGATCCCGCGCGCGCCGCCGGTGACGACGACGTGTCTGTCTGCGAGTCGGTTGTCTGTCTGTTCGCTCATACTCACTCGTCGACCACGTGGTTGGTCAGGGTGCCGATCCCCTCGATCTCCACATCGACTTCGTCGCCCGCCTCCAGCAGTTCCGGTGGGTCCCGAAAGATGCCGACGCCGCCGGGCGTCCCCGTCGAGATCACGTCGCCCGGCCGCAGGGTCATGACGCCGCTGATGTACTCGACGAGTTCCTCGACGCCGAAGATGAACTGCTCGGTGCTGGACTCCTGCATGGTCTCGCCGTTGACGCGGCAGGCAACGTCCAGGCTCCCCGGATCGAGGTGTTCGTCGGGGACGAGCGTCGGCCCCATTGGCGCGAACGTGTCGTAGCTCTTCCCCCGGAGGTACTGCTCGTCCTCGAACTGTGCATCGCGGGCGCTCACGTCGTTGATCGCCGTGTAGCCGGCGACGTAGTTCCTTGCTTCGCTGGAATCGACGTCCTTGGCGGTGCGGCCGATCACGACACCGAGTTCGACCTCGAAGTCCAGTTCTTCGATCTCCGCCGGATCGACGATCGGATTGCCCGGGTTGGTGACGCTCGTGCCGGCCTTTCCGAACAGGAGGGGCCGTTCGGGGACCTCCTCGTCCTGCTCTTCGGCGTGATCGTGGTAGTTCAGCCCGACACAGACGATCTTGCCGGGCTGCGGGACGGGCGCGAGTAACCGGGCGTCCTCAACGGCGACCGCCTCCTCGGCGGCCGCATCTACCCCGTCTTCGACGACGTTCAGGAAGCCGCTATCGGTCAGTTGCTGGTACGTTACGTCCTCGCGCAGGCCCGCTAGCGGGACGATCTCGTCGTCACGACGGACCCCCCACTGCGGGGCGCTACCGGTGGTGTATCGAACGAACTGCATCACCGTACACTGTTCCCGGAGCGACCCTAACTGTTTCCCTTCATACGGACAGTTGTCGGTCTGTCTCAGATCGACTGCACCCAGCCGAACGAACCGTTAACAGGACGTGATTCGAACGAGGTGAGTATGGAGCGAATAGCGTTCCACCTCCGTCTCGAAGACGGACAAAGCGAGGCGTATCGCGAGGCCCACGAGAACGTCCCGGAACCCCTCGAATCGGCGTATCTCGACTCGGAAGCCGACCTGGAGACTTACTCCGTCTTCGAGGCGGACGGTCACGTGTTCGGGTACATGGAGGTCGAAGATCCGGACGCGATTCGGGCCGTCATGGCCGAAAGCGATGCACAGGCTTCCTGGGAGAAAATTATGGATCCGATCACGACCGACGATGGCGAGAACTGGATGGACGAAGTGTACCGGATGTGCTGATACGGAACGTTGTCGGTCTGTACCAGATCAGCCGCACGACTGCGTGCGGTCGACTGGGGAAACGTCTACAACTATCCGTATGACCGCTACGAGTAAGTGAGGTTCACCTCGATGACGTTCGCACTGGAGAGGATCAGGTCCGGGACCTCCTCACGGAACTGCTTGCCGCGCAGTCGGCTCTTGGGACCGGAGACACTCATCGCGGCGATCGCTCGCCCCTCGTCGTCGGTGATCGGCGCGGCGACACACCGCATCCCCTTGACGCGCTCCTCGTCGTCGTAGGCGTAGCCACGTTCCTCTATTTCGTCGAGTTCGTCGTACAGTTCCTCGCGGTCGGTGATCGTCTTCTCCGTGATCTGTGGCAGGCCGTGGCGGTCGATGATCGCGTCGACCTCCTCGCGGGAGCGAAAGGCGAGGATCGATTTGCCCATCGCCGTCGTCTGGAGCGGCACCCGCATCCCGGCGTGAGTGTCCAGCTGTACGGCGTCAGGGCCACGTGACTTGTAGAGGAAAACGCCGCGGCCGTGCTCCTCGATCATCAGGTTCGTGTGCTCGCCGGTCTCATTTGCCAGTTCGTCGACCTCCTGTCGCGCGATGGTGTACACCTTCTGGCGCGAGCGGGCCTGTTCGCCGATCCCCAGGAATCGCGTCCCGACGTAGTAGTCGCCCTCGGACTTGACGAGGTACTCCTCGTGTTCCAGCGTCCGCAGGTGGTCGTGGATCGTACTCGTCGGCTTATCGAGTTCGCTCGCCAGTTCCGAGACGCCAGCGCCCTCCAGTTCCCGTATCTTGTTGATGATTTCGAAGGAGGTCTTTGCCGCCTTGACCGGAACTTGTTCCGTCATAGCCGGATGAATGAACTCGGAGGGTATCAACGTTGCGGCTGTTCGAGGGGTGCTGTTCAGATATGGTGCTACATCTCTTCTGTCGCAATCGTTCCCGGGAATTCTTCTAACCGACGGCCCGCTGACAACGTTTTAGTACGCTTAGTCGGAGGTACGTGTATGAGAACCGCAGCGGATAGTCCGTACACCGTCTGGCAGCCCGTCGAAATCGAACTGTCGGCCGACGGATCATTCGACAACCCGTACACTGATGTCGAAGTGGACGGCGTCTTCGAGCACGAATCGGGAGACACGTACGAGGTACCCGGCTTCTGGGACGGTGGCTCGAACTGGAAAGTCCGATTTTCTCCTCCAGAGCCCGGTCAGTGGGTGTGGACCACGGAGAGCGACACTGCCGACGCCGGCCTCGCCGATTCGGGGTCGTTCACCGTGGCGTCGTACCGGGGTTCCAATCCGATCTGGGAACACGGCTTCCTCCAGACGACCGACAACGAACGGGCTCTAGAGCACGCCGACGGGACGCCGTTCTTCTGGCTGGGCGACACCGTCTGGTCGGCGTCCGCGAAAGCGACGATGGACGAGTGGACGGAGTACCTGACGAAGCGCCAGTCACAGGGGTACAACGTCGTCCAGCTGAACACGCTCCCACAATGGGACGCGACGAAACCACAGCGTCGCTTCCCGTTCGGAGAGCACTGGGACTTCGACTCGCCGCGCCCCTCCTACTTCCAACAGTTGGACGACATCGTCGCCGCGGCGACCGAACGGGGGATGCTCCCCGCGATGGTCGCGCTCTGGTTCAACTACGTCCCGGAGACGAACCAGGACTGGGCGGACCATCCGTATCACATCCCTCGCCATCCGATGACAGAGGCGGAAGCGGCACGCTACGGTCGGTACATCGCCGCCCGTTACGGGGCCTACGGCGCGATCTGGCTCGTGTCGGGCGATACTGACTTCCCGAAAGCGTCCCTCGATGTCTACAGTGCTGCCGGTGAGAGCCTCAAAGAGCATTCGACACACTCGCTCTGTACGTTCCACACGCCCGGCCAGGACCGTCTCGCAGTCAACGCCAACGACGAACCGTGGCTCGACTTCCGTATGTATCAGTCGGGCCATCACGTCGGCGAGCGCCAGCGCGAGGCTTTCGGACTCGCCGAGGACACCCGCGAGATGGAGCCCACGCTCCCGACGCTCAACGCGGAACCGTGCTACGAACAGTGGGCGTATCTCGAAGAGCCGGACACGCGAATCTCGCGGGAGGACGCGCGCCGCGCGGCGTGGTGGAGCGTCCTCGGCGGCGCGAACGTCGGCATCACGTACGGTGCGCCCGGACTCTGGCACTGGTACCACCCCGGAGAGGAAGTCGTTCGCCCGTTCATGCCGCTCCCGTGGGAACTGGAGACGATGGTCGAACTGCCCGGGGCCGACGACTACGCCCGTCTCAAGTCCTTCCTCTCGGCGTTCTCGTTCGAGACGCTCGAACCGTCCCAGCCCCTGCTCCGTGGCCACGAGGAGACGGTCCGCGTGGCCCGACTCCCCGACGACGGGGTCGCTCTCGCGTACACGCCCGAATCGCAGCCATTCACCGTCGATATCGCCGCCCCCGATCACGTATCTTGGTTTGACCCGGCGACAGGTCGGGAAGTTCCGACCTCGTTCGACGGAGAGACCATCGCGAAACCGCCGTGGAAGGGTGACGCCGTCGCAGTGATCGAAGAGTAGATCGCTCAGCGCGCTGTCGTGTGCGGTCGGCCGGGAAAACGGCTACATAATCTATCTCAGGAGAACTGCGGGATCACTTCGTCGGCGAACAGTTCCATCCCGCTGGTGTCGGGGAAATCGACGAACCAGCCCTGGAACTTCGTGACGCCGACATCGATCCGGCGCTCGATGGCTTCGGCGCACTCCTCGGGCGTTCCCAGCACGAAGTACTCGCGGGCGTCTTCCTCTGTTTCGATGGGGGCCTGGTCCTGATACTCCTCCTCGAACTGGATCGGGAGCATCAGATCGAGCAGCCGATCGAGTTTCTCTTGGTCGCGCGTGCAGAACACGTGGCCGTCCCACGAGTACTCGATTTCGTCGGGGTCCCGGCCGACAGTGTCGCAGTGGTCCTCGATGACGCTGATCTTGTGCTCCAGTGTGCTCACGTCACCATTGAACACGTCCGTGTTCCACACGTCGGCGTGCTTGGCGACGAGTTTCAGGGTCACCTGCTCGCCTTGTCCGCCGACGAGAATCTCGGGGTGGGGGTCTTGCACCGGCGGGGGCGCACAGTAGGCGTCCTCGATCTGGTAGTGGTCGCCGTCGAAACTCGCGCCGTCGCTGCCGGCATCCCACATCCGTTTCATTAGGCGGATCGCCTCGTCTAAACGCATCAGCCGGTCGAACCCGTCGCGGTACTCCCAGCCGTAGGCGTCGTACTCCGGTTCGTGCCAGCCTGCGCCCAGCCCTAGCTGGAGGCGACCGTCGGAGATCACGTCCAGCGTCGCGGCCATCTTCCCGACGAGCGCGGGGTTGCGGTAGTCGTTACACAGCACGAGCGAGCCGATGTCGATGTCGTCAGTAAAGCCCGCCATCGCCGAGAGGAGCGTCCAACACTCGTACTCCGCGCGGTCCCGTCCCAGCATCAGGTGGTCCGGTGCCCACGCGGCGTCGAAGCCCAACTCCTCGGCAAGCAGGACGCCCTCCTTGGTCGTCTCCCAGTCCAGTGCCTCGTACTCGGGGGTGTCTCGATGTACGGGTTCCTCGTCGCCCGGATCGGGCGCGCCGGCGAACACGGGCACGTTGTACTCGAATTTGATGTCCGTCATGGGTTACTCCACGGCGAAGTGTTCGAGCGCCTCGTGGTTCAACTGTGTGCTGATCCCGGGCTCTTCGGGGAGTGGGATCGAGCCGTTCTCTGGCGACGGCGGATTCTCGAAGATGGCGTCGGCGTACGTCGATTCTTGCTCCTCTTGCTGTTCCTGGAACCACTCGGGGGTGGGGAAGTACTCGGCCATCGGCATATTCGTGTGGCCAGCGATGGCGTGCAGCGTCGGGTTCGTACCGGCGTGGGGGATCACGGGCACGTCGTGGACTTCGGCCATGTCTGCGACCTTCTGGAGTTCGGTGATGCCACCGACCCGGCCCACGTCTGGCTGGAGAATGTCGACCGCGTCTTCTTCGAGCAGGTCCTCGTGGCCCCAGCGGGTGAACTCGTGTTCGCCGCCAGAGATCGGCATCGGGGCGGCCTCACGTACCTCGGCGTAGCCATCTATGTCGTCGGCGATGACCGGCTCCTCGACCCACGCCATGTCGTACTTCGCGAGTCGCTGGGTCATCTTCTTGGCGTACTTCACCGACCAGCCCATGTAGGCGTCGGCCGCGATGTCGATCTCGTGGCCGACGGCGTCCCGGACCGTCTTCACGATCTCCTCGTTTTTCTCCATCCCCTGGCGTCCGGCTTCGGGGCCGTGGAGGAAGCGCAGTTTCATCGCGTCGAAGCCCGCCTCGGCGTACTCGATGGCCTCGCGTTCCAGTTTCCCCATGTCGACGGGGTGGAGGTTCGACGCGTAGGCGGGGATTTCATCTTTGGTCGGGCCCCCGAGCAGTTCGTACACCGGCTTGTCGGCCTCCTTGCCGGCAATGTCCCAGAGCGCCTGATCGACCGCGCTGATCGCCATGACGGCGACGCCCTTTCGCCCGAAAGGCAAGGTCGCGCGGTACATCTGCTCCCAGAGGTGCTCGCGCCGCATGGGATCCTTTCCAAGCACGATCTTCGAGAGGGTCTCCTCGACGACGGTGGCGATCGCGCCAGTCCCCCAGTTGCCGACGCCGACGCCCGTGATCCCGGCATCGGTCTCGATCTCGACGACGACATCGCCCACGGGCCCCATCCACTTCCGGCGGGCCTGCGGGTTCTCGCCGTCGACGTTGCGGTACTCCTCGTACTTGTTCATGATCGTGACGAGGGGGAACTCGATGAACTCGCCCCACGACTCGTTGCTGACTTTCGTCGCTGAAACGTTAGTGATTTCCATTATTTCTGTATTCGGTTGCGTCGGATAGCGTCTTAAACGTTCGTGACCCTCTCGTCGCGGCGAGTCACTCGTCGGCGAACGTGAAGACGGGCTTGCTGGTCTCCGATGCGAGGAACGCTTCGAAGGCCTCACCGGCCTCTTCGATATCGTACGTGGTGTCGAGCATCGCTTCGATATCGATCGCACCGCTTTCCATCAACCGGAGCGCCTGCTCGAAGTTCTTCCACTTCGATCCGTAGGAGGTGTTGATGTCGATCTCACCACGGACTACCGGCGGCATGAATAGCTCACTCTCCTGACCCGGGATGCCGACGACGACGATCTGGCCCCCCTTCCGAACGACATCGACGGCCTGCTCTACGCCCGAGTGATGTCCGGTCGTGTCGAACACCAGATCGAAGCCCAGTCCATCGGTCCGCTCGGTCGTCACCTTGTCGAGGTCCTGGGACTCGACGTTGATAGTATCGATTCCGAGTTCCGCCACCAGTGGGAGCCGATAGGCCCCGTCCTGTCCGAGACCGGAGACGACAACGTTCGCACCGACGGAGTCTGCGACGATCGCCGTGAGAACACCGATCGGGCCGGGCCCCTCGACGAGGACGTTGTCTCCCGATGTGAGTCGGGACTGATCGAGGACCGCCCGCGTCGCGATGCTGGTCGGTTCGGTGATCGCCGCCTCGTCGAGTGAGACGGCGTCCGGGACGTCGTGGAGGTGGCACGCCTCGACGACAGTGTAGTCCGCGTACGCGCCATCGTTGTGCATGCCCGTGATTGAGAAGTTCTGGCAAACGTTCTCCTGGCCGTTTTTGCACTGAAAACAGTGACCGCAGTCGTGGATCGGCTCCTCAACGACCTTCTGCCCCACGTCGAAGGTCTCGACATCGTCGCCGACCGCAGCGACTCGCCCGGAGTACTCGTGGCCCATGATCCTGGGGACCGGAATCCACTCGTACCCGCCCTCGTAACTGAACGCGCCGGCGTCACTCCCGCAGAGTCCCGCGGAGTGGACCTCGACGAGGACTTCTTCGGGTCCCGGCGTCGGCCGTTCGCGGTCCTGTACCTCGACCTCTCTGGCACCAGTTTGCACGATTGCTTTCATTTCTAGTGAGTCCTCAGGCTCGACCTGAATAGCAGACGATTGCACTGATTCGTATATAATCCTTGTGCAAAACTTGCATCTTCGCTTCTTCGGCCCTCTACCCCCGGTCGACACCCAAACCATCCGGTGATACCGGACAAGTCTTGATAGCGATCCTCGTTTCGAACGACGATGTTTCGTCGTTGCGAGCCACGAACGACGTTTGCGCGCTCAATATAACAAATGTACTTTTGTTTTCTTGAACCTCCGGTAATAGCGGAAAGGTTGGCCCACAGACCCAAACCTGTACACCACACGCACGGGGACGTACTGCCGGTCGCACTGGGCTACTTCTAGGGGTAGGTCACCTCCAGTAGAAATATCGACTATCTCGTCGACGTGATCATAGGTCCCGAATTCGTTTGTACTTTAACGGGCGAGACGTAGCTACCTGCCCTCGACCGATGTCGAGAGCCGATCCGTCTCTGCGGCGCGCCCCCCAATCACTCTCTCACCTGTGGTCGAGAGCTGGACACCGGGCGGCAGCTTCCCGGTGAGCGTCCGGACGAGACACCGCGTTCGACTGTTCTGGCGGATAATCGGTGTGATTAATCAAAACATTTATCCGGTGCTACTTCGTCCTGCTCAACGTATGGCAGTTCGTCACAGCGGTACATCTCGTCAGTCGGTCCAGCGTGTTGCTCTCCGGAGTGACTCGTGTCCCAGCGACGGGGCAGTACCGACCTGTTCGACCGACAGACCTGTCGACGGGACGTGGCCCGGGGCGTACAGCGACTCGGGTGTCTGAAACGATGACAATGATCTATTCCCCACTGCACACGGCCGAAACGGCAGCACAGCAACAGAGGTGGTTCACTGATGGCCTCTGAATCACAGGAGGGCTCGGTCAACATCACCCAGTCCGAGAATAAATCCCGATTCAGCGTCGACAACCTCTCGCTCTCGGCCCAGGAATCGATCCAGGGATGGCTGTTCGTCTTGGGCAAGATCGCGATCATCCTCTTCGTCATCGGATTCCCGATGGCCTTCGCGATCTACCTGAGCTTCACCGATTCGAACCTCGTGAACCTCCCGGGCGAGTTTATCGGCCTGGAGAACTACATCTGGGTGCTCGAACAGGACGTGTGGTGGACTTCGCTGAAGAACGTGTTCCTGCTCGGTGCGATCGTGATCCCGACGAACATCTTCTTCTCGTTCAGCACGGCGCTCCTGCTCAGAGAGAAACTCCGAGGAAGCACACTGTATCGGGTGGCGTTCTTGGTTCCGGTCTCGGGTCCGCCGATCATCTGGGCGATCGTCTGGAAGCTCGTGCTGTTCCCGAACGAGGGCGGGATCATCAACGCGATCCTGCTCGAACTGGAATTCATCAGCTCGTACATCCCGTTCCTGTCTGATACCGCCCTCGCGCTGCCTTCGGTCATCATGTCGCAGATGTGGGGCTTCGGGCTGTCGATGCTGATCTACATGGCGGCCCTGTCGGGGCTCCCGTCGTCCGTGATGGAGTCGGCCGCCATGGACGGCGCAAACAAGTACCAGAAGGTTCGCTACATCATCTGGCCGCTGATGAAGCCGACGACGTTCTTCCTCGTCGTCATCCAGCTCGTGCTCGTGATGCGAATGGGCTTCGGTGCCGTCTTCGTCATGACGCAGGGCGGACCGCTGAACTCGACGATGGTGCCCTCCTATTTCATCTACCAGCTGGCGTTCCAGTACAACAGCTTCGGCCAGTCCGCGGCGGCGGCCATCTTGATGTTCCTGGTCACCGCCCTGATCGCACTGATCTCGTACAAACCACTGCAGAGTAACGCGGAGTACTACCAATGATATCGACCGACACCAGCGACCATACCGAGGTGACCGTCTGATGAGTTCCGACCACGAAACGATCTTTGAGGACCGATCGACGACCAAAGGCAAACTGGAACGACTGAGCGCACACAGCTACCTGTTCGTCATCGCGGTCCTGACGGCGGGACCGTACCTGCTGATGCTCTCGGTCTCGCTGATGGAACTGGGCTGGAAGCCGGTCGTGCCACCGAAGGTGATTCCGGAGGTCTGGGGGTTCATCAACTACTTCGACGTCTGGCTCGGCCGGACGCCGCTACTCAACCGCGGGTTCCTCGGGTTCTTCCTGAATTCTCTGCTGTACGCCGGCGGCGCCACGCTCGTCGTCATCGTCTTCGACTCGCTGGCCGGGTACGCCTTCGCACGCCTAGAGTTCGCCGGTCGTGACGTGACGTTCGCCGCCGTGCTCGCGACCATCATGGTTTCGCCGATGATCCTGTTCATTCCGGTGTACCTGATGTTCAACGAGTTCGGGCTGGTCAACACCCGACTTGGGATCATCCTGCCCCACACCATCAGCGGGTTTGGCGTGTTCCTCATGCGCCAGTTCATCAAGACCTTACCGTCTTCACTGGAGGACGCGGCGCTGATGGACGGCTGTTCGCGTTTCGGTGTCTTCTGGCGGATCGTCGTCCCGATGATGAAGCCCGCGCTGGTGACCCTAGGGATCATCACGTTCATCACGGTCTGGAACTCGTTCCTCTGGCCCCTCGTGCTAGCACGTGACGCGGCACTGTACAACCTCCCGGTTGCACTGGGCTACTTCCAGGGGCAGGTCAGCACGCTGTGGGCACCGCTGATGGCGGCCGCCGCGCTGACGCTGATCCCGATGGTCGTGCTGTTCGTCTCCATGCAGCAGTACTACGTCCGCGGGTTCGTCCTCAGCGGCGTCAAGGGCTAATCGGGCATCGCCGTTTTGTGGGCTGGGAAACTCAGTCCGTTCGGTGTAGCCACTGATCAAGCCGAGAGCGGCCCGCTCGTGACGATGAGCCGGATTGAATCAATAGAAAAACCTTAATGGTTGCGAACTGAAGAACTGGTATCCATGGGAGAGCTCAATATAGAGACGCTCAGGAAGGAGTTCGGAGAAGAGGGCGGTGAACACGTCGTCGCGGTCGACGACCTCGATATCGATATCGAAGACGGCGAGTTTCTGATCCTTGTCGGGCCGTCGGGCTGTGGCAAGTCGACGACGCTGCGCTGTGTTGCCGGGCTCGAACAGCCGACCAGCGGGGAGATCGTCCTCGACGGCGAGACGGTCACACAGCGTAAACCCAAAGACAGGAACATGGCGATGGTGTTCCAGAACTACGCGCTGTATCCCCACATGACCGCCCGGGAGAACATGGCCTTCGGGCTTCGGATGACCACGGAGATGTCGCCCGACGAGATTGACGGTCGGGTCGTCGACGCCGCGGAACTCATGGGCATCGAGGACCTGCTGGAAAAGAAGCCCGGCGAGCTGTCCGGCGGTCAGCAACAGCGGGTCGCACTCGGGCGTGCGATCGTCCGCGATCCGGAGGTGTTCCTGATGGACGAACCGCTCTCGAACCTCGACGCCAAGCTCCGCACACAGATGCGGACCGAGCTGCAGGACCTCCAGCAGGACCTGGATGTGACGACAATGTACGTTACCCACGACCAGACCGAGGCGATGACGATGGGCGATCGCATCGCGATCCTCAACCACGGTGAACTCCAGCAGATCGGGACGCCCGAAGAGTGTTACAGCGAGCCGAACAACCAGTTCGTCGCCGGTTTCATCGGCTCGCCTTCGATGAACTTCTTCGACGTGGAACTCGTCGATGGCGCGCTCGTGAGCGAGGACTTCCGAGTGACTGTGCCCGACAGTATCAGCGGGGAGTTGGCCGGTGCTGGGTCGAGGTTCGTCATGGGCATCCGTCCCGAGGAGATCCTGAGTAAGACAGACGCCGCGTCCCACCAAGACGCGTTCGGTATCGAGGTTAACGTCGTCGAACCTCTGGGCGACGTGACCTACCTCTACACGGAGATCGGCGGCAGTGAGGCGACGATCAGCGTCGACCGGAACACCGACATCGAACCCGGCGACCGGGTCCAGGTCGCCTTCCCGCAGAGCGAGATCCACGTCTTCGACCAGAGCACCGGCGAGTCCCTGATCACGCGCGGGCAGCCGTCCGGCGAGGATCTGGTCAGCGACTCGGGTGCCGGCTCCGAGACCTCCGAAGTGTAGCGCGACGGCCGTCCCGACAACACTTTTGACCGTCCTGCTCTCACAGTGAGACTACCTATGGACACGATCGGCCTCGTCGGCGTCGGTTACATCGGCTCGGAATTCCTCGATCGACTACTGGCAGCGGAGTTCGAGGTGATCGCCTACGATATCGAGGACGACGCCCTTGACCGTGCGGCCGAGCTAGGAGCGTCACCTGTCGAGAGCCCACAGGCGGTCGCGACAGGGAGTGACGCCGTCGTCCTGGCGTTGCCCGGGTCTCCAGCCGTCGAGGCCACGATAGATGCAGACGACGGTCTTCTGGACGGACTCTCGACAGAACAACTCGTCGTCGATGCGACGACGACCCATCCCGACACGTCCGTCGTCGCCGCGGAACGCTGTGAGGAGGTCGGGGCGGTCTACGTGGAGGCACCGATCACCGGCGGTGCACCACGCGAGGGGTATCAGATGATGGTCGGCGGAACTGCCGAACGATACGAGGCAGCCACGCCGTTACTGGACGTGCTCTCCGACGCGCACGTGCGCGTCGGACTGATTCCGGACGGCACGATCCTCAAACTCGGGCTCCAGATGCGCTACGCCGGTCGCGCCGCGCTGGACGCAGAGATCGTCGAGTTCACGCGTGACAACGGGGTCGATCCCGCGCTCTACACCGACTTCTTCGGGATGGACGTGTCGGACCGCTATCTCGTCGGCAACTTCTCGCAGGCTATCGAGGGACTGGGCGGGCTGGCAATTTGGCACAAGGACATCGGGTACGCCCGCGAGTTCGCCGCCGAGAACGGGACCGCGCTCCCGCTGAACGCCGTCGTCCACGAGGCCTACAAAGCGACGACCCGACGCGCGGATCCAGACGAGGGTCACGCGGCCGCCTTGATCCAGTACTGGTTGGCACTCAACGACACGCTGGATCGATACGAGTGATACCACAGGCTGTCTGAACCGCGGGCCGGGGGAAAAGATTTAACCCGACTGCTAAAGTGGGTTTAGCCATGTCTGCATCCTCTCCGGAGCAGTCGCAGCGCCCGACAGACCTGCGAGTCGAGTACGAGGACTCGCCGGTCAACGTCGACCCTACACGCTCTCCTCGATTCGCCTGGCGAATGCTGTCCGACCGGCGCGACAGCCGCCAGAGCGCGTATCGTGTCGTCGTCGGTCGCGATCCCGACGCCGTGGCTGACGGCGCAGGTGCGATGTGGGACTCCGGAACGGTCGAGTCGGCCGACGCGACGGATATCGTCTACGACGGGCCGGATCTGGCCGCCGACGAGACCTACTACTGGTCGGTGAAAGTCTGGTCCGAAGACGGGGTCGAGACCGGCTGGGCCGACCCCGCCCAGTTCGGGACGGCACTCGAACCAGAAGACTGGCACGGCGAGTGGATCGGCCACCAGCCGGGCGTCGGCGACACGAACGGCTGGCGCAGCCAGTGGTGCGCCCCGGACGAGGTCGGCGAGGAGTGGGTGCAGGTCGACCTCGGCGAGCGCCGGCCCGTCTCGGAGATCGCCCTCCACCCCGCGAACCCGATCACGATCGTCCGCACGCCGGATGACACAGCAGTCACGCTGTCGTGGTTCGAGAACCCGATCGAGGGCTTCGGCTTCCCCACAGCCTATCGCGTCGAAGTGAGCGACGACCCGGAGTTCGCCGAGTCGACGGTGGTCGCCGAAGCGACGCTCGAAGACGACGAGGACGACGAGGAGCCCGAGGGAACGCCTGAGGACGAGGGCGTCAAGGTGCAAACCCACGACGGAATCGACGCCACGGGCCGGTACGTCCGCGTCACGGCGACCCAGTTGTACGAGGTCGAACCCTCTCAGCGAGCGGCTTCGCATTCCCAGAGTGACGAACGGCTGACTGAAGCGGCGACACCGTGGCAGTGTTTCGCCCTCGCCGGGCTCACCGTCCGTGACGGGGACGACAACCTTGCTGGCGAAGCGACAGTCTCGGCGTCCTCGTCGGTCGAGGCGGAGACCTGGGGACGCGACCACCTCGTCAACGGCCACACCGAATCAACGATGGCGTCGTCGTCACCGCTGCTCCGGACCGAGTTCGATCTCGACGGGTCTGTCGCGTCCGCGCGCATTCACTCCGCGCCCGTCGGCTACGGCGAATTGATGGTCAACGGCGAGCAGATCGGCGACGCCAAACTCGACCCGGCTTGGACAGACTACGAGAAGCGCGTCCTCTATTCGAGCCACGACGTGACGGAGCAACTCTCCGAGGGCGAGAACGCGCTAGGCCTGTGGCTCGGTCGCGGCTGGTTCGCGAAACAGGGCGCGTACTGGGTCGCTGACGGGTCGCCGCGCGCTCGACTGACGCTCTCGATCGAGTTCGAGGACGGCCGGACACGGACGATCTCGACCGACGGTGACTGGCGAGCGACCGAGAGCCCGATGCTGGAAAACGACATCTACGACGGCGAGCACTACGACGCCCGCCGAGAACAGGACGGCTGGGCCGAACCCGGCTTCGACGACGGCGACTGGGACGAGGCCGCCGTCGTCGACGAACCCGGCGGGACGCTCCGACCCGAGCGGATCGAGCCGATGGGCGTCGTCGACACCTTCGACGTCGAGACGGTCCACGACCACACCGAGGGCCCGATCCTCGACTTCGGCCAGAACCTCACGGGGTGGCTCGAAATCGAGATCGATGGCGCGGACGAAGGGGACGAGATCACGCTGCGCCACGCGGAGGCGCTGACCGAGGACGGCGACCTCTCGACGACCGACTTGCGGACCGCCGACGCCACGGACACGTACGTCGCAAGTGGTGAGGGCACCGAGACGTACGAGCCGCGGTTCACCTATCACGGTTTCCGGTACGCGCAGGTGTCGGGCTATCCCGGTGACTTCGATCCCGACGCCGTGACCGCGAAAGTCGTCTCGACGGCGATGGATCGGCGCGGCGAGTTCGCCTGTTCGAACGAGGACCTGAACCAGCTCCAGCACAACGCCGTCTGGGGCCTTCGTTCCAACACGCATTCGATCCCGGAGGACTGCCCACAGCGTGACGAACGCTTCGGCTGGACGGGCGACGCCCACATCTCGACGCGATCGCTGCTGTTCAACTTCGACGGCGTCCGGTTCGACGAGAAGTGGGCACGAGACCACGACGACGTGGCCGCCGACATGGGTTACGTCACGGACGTGATCCCGAACAAGGCATTCGAGGACCCGGCGGACCCGACGTGGTCGATCACGCGCGTGATGGTCCCGTGGTACCTCTATCGTCACGACGGCGACGAAGGGATCCTCCAGGAGCAGTACGAGGGGATGCGCCAGTACGTCGACTACTGGACCGGCGTCGCCGAAGACGGCATCGTACCCGACGACTACGGGAAGTACGGCGACTGGCTGGCCTTCGAGAACACCGACGGTCGCCGCGGTCTCCCCCACGACCTGTTCAACACCGCGTTCGTCTACCAAGTGACCGACACCTTCGCGAAGGTTGCCGACGTACTCGGAAACGACGCCGACGAGGCGAACTACCGCGAGCGCGCGGACGACATCGCTGACGCGTTCAATGCGGAGTTCTTCGATGCCGAGGCCGGCGAGTACGGGCCGGGCACGCAGTCGTCGTTCTCGGTGCCGCTGTTCCTCGGGATGGTCCCGGACGAGCGCGTCGAGGACGTGGCCGCGAACCTCGCCGAGAAGGTTCGCGCCGACGGCGGGAAGCTCAAGACGGGTTTCCTCGGGACGCGGCCACTGATCCACACGCTCGCCGATCACGGTTACGAGGAACTGGCCTACGAAGTCGTCAGCCAGCCCGAACAGCCCGGCTGGGTGTACATGGCCCGCAACGGTGCGACGACGATGTGGGAGCGCTGGGACAGCGACAGCCGGGTCGGTGACGGGATGAACTCGTTCAATCACTCGCCGTTCGCCCACATCTCGGAGTTCTTCTACGAGGTGCTCGCGGGCATCCGGCTGGGCGACGAACCGGTCACCGACCACGTGACGATCGCGCCCGCGATGGTTGAGGACGTCGACTGGGTCGACGCCAGCGTCGAAACCCCGACTGGTGACCTCGAGGTCGTGTGGGAACGCAATAGACAGGAGTACGACTGCTGGGTGTCGGTCCCGTGGAACACCAGCGCGACGGTGCGACTCCCGGACGCCGCCGACGGGGCGGTCGCAGAGTCCGGGATCCCGCTCGCCGAGGGCGCACCCGACGGCATCCGTTCAGTCGAGACGGACGGCGACGATCTCGTCCTCGAAGTCGGCTCCGGCGACTACGAGTTCTCGGTCGAGTGAGCTGACTGTCTGCTTTTCCACGAGACAGACTTATACCGGTGCTCGCTGTTTTTCCCAGTGATGGTAGATTCAGAGCCCGCAGTCCGTACAGCTGTCGTCGGCTGTGGTGGTGCTGGACGGAACCACGCTTCAGGGTATCGCAACGCGACGGGTGCAGAACTAATCGCAGTCTGTGACTTCGACCGTAAACGAGCGGACGACCTCGCCGAAGAGTACCATGTGAGTGCCTTCTACGATCTGGCAGAACTCCTCTCCGAGTGCGACCCTGACGTGGTCTCGATCGCAACTCCGGAGAAACATCACGTCGAGCCGACTGTCACGGCGCTCGAAGCCGGCGCGGACGTGTTCTGCGAGAAGATCATGGCCGATTCCGTGGCGGTCGGACATCGGATGGTCGAGACCGCCGAACGGACCGGTCAGACGCTCGCGGTCGACTACAACTACCGACACATGCCGTCGTTCGCCACTTTGAAACGCCGTCTCGACTCGGGCGACCTTGGCGACCTGCACCTCGCCAGCGCGGACGCCCACGCCTACGGCTGGCACCACACGCTGGACCTGCTGACGTTCCTGTTCGGGGAGCCCCGGCGTGTCCGGGCGGCGCTGGACCACGACCCCGCCGCGGTCGCCGAGCAGTTCCGCCTCGACGACGTGCTGTACGTCCCCTCACACGCCGTCTCGGCGACCATCGAGTTCGAGAGCGGGACCCTTGCCTCGGTTGCGTCGTCGATCCACACCGACCTCGACGACCACCTGATCGATCTCGCCGTCTACGGCGACGCGGGACGGGTTCGTCTCACCGGGATGACGCCCGACGACAGCACCGGAACCGTCGCGCCGGGCCCGCTCGCCGCTGCGCTGCGCGACACCGAGTCGATCACGCTCGACGAGTCGTTTACCCGATCCATCGTCGCCTTCGTCGAGGCCATGGCTGCCGGCGAGGAACCACCGACGACCGGCGAGGACGGGCTGCGCTTGCTGACACTCGAACGCGCCATGCTCGAAGCGGCTGCGACCGACGGGTGGGTCGACCTGTGAGGATCGCTGGCTCGTCGCTGCTGTACAGCAGGCACTCTCTCGACGACGCCTGCCATCGACTCTCTGCGCTCGGCTTCGACGCCGTCGACGTGGCGCTGCAGGAGGGGTGGGCACACGTCGACCCGAGTTCCGTCGTCGGTGCAGTCGATGAGACGGCCGACGACATCGAGGCGGCCTGTCAGTCGGCGGGGCTCGATCCGGTCGCGCTGAACGTCAACGCCGGCGACGTGCCGCTGGCGACCGAACTTGACCGCGTCGAGGCGACCATCGAACTGGCGGCGGCGCTCGGTATCGGGGTCGTGACGCTCCCGGCCGCCGACGCGGACGCGTCGCTCTCGGACGACCTCTCCCGATTCCGGACACTCGTCGACTGTACGGCGGGGACTGACGTGACTCTGACCGTCGAGACTCACTGGGGGACGCTGACCGAGGACCCCGTGACGGCCGCGAAGTACGCTGGCGAGGTCCCGGGACTCGGATACACGCTCGATCCCGGTCACTTCGTCGTCGGTGACCATCCCACAGACGACCCGTGGCGCGAACTGCTCGACGACGTGGCGCACGTCCACGTTCGGCAGGCCGGCAGCGGGTGGGACGAGATCCAACTGCCGCCCGACGCGGGCGACCTCGACGTGGCGTCGTTCGTCCGGTCGCTCCGGCACTCGGGCTACGACGGCGTCCTCACGGTGGAGTACATTGACTCGCTGGACGGCATCGACCCGGACGAGGCCGAGCGGCAGGCCGACGGGATGCGAGCGCGACTCGCCCAAGTGCTCGCATAGCGGGAAGGCACAACCGTTTTGCCGATGCTCTCGCTGCGTACGGGCATGGAGACCACACCACTCGGGCAGACCGGTGAGCGGGTCAGTGCACTGGCGCTTGGCACGATCTACTTCGACAGCGAGATCGACCGGGAGACCTCCTTCGAGATCCTCGACACCTACTACGACGCCGGCGGTCGGTTCCTCGATACGGCCAACAACTACGCGACGTGGCTGGAGGGGTACGACGAACCCCAGAGCGAGTATCTGCTGGGCGAGTGGCTCGACGAACGGGGCGTTCGCGAGGAGATGACGATCGCGACGAAACTGGGGTTCAATCCGCCGGGCATGGAGCGGAGCCTCGATCCGGCACTGATTCGGGAGTCCGTCGACGCGAGCCGCGAGCGCATGGGCATCGACACGATCGACCTGCTGTACGCCCACGTCGACGATCCGGACACGCCACAGGCGGCGACGATGGAAGCGTTCGCCGAAGTCGTCGACGCCGGCAAAGTCAGACACCTCGGTGCGAGCAACTTCCCGGCGTGGCGGGTGGCCCGCGCCAACCGCATCGCCGAGGAGCGTGGTTGGCCCCGCTTCGAGTGCGTCCAGCCCCGGTTCTCGTATCTCATCCCGGACCGCGACGCCGAGTTCGGCGGCCAGCTACCGGCGACCGACGAGCTGGTCGACTACTGCGACCAGGCCGACCTCACCGTCCTGCCGTACTCGCCGACGCTACAGGGTGCCTACGGGCGTGCGGACCGACCGATCCCCGACGGCTACGTCCGTTCGGAGAACCGCCTGAAGATGGACGTGATCGAGGAGCTCGCCGAGCGGAAGGGCGTCGACGGCAACGCCGTCCTGTTCGCGTGGCTGCTCGACCGCGACCAGCCGACGGTGCCGATCGTCGGCTGTAGCACGGTCGGGCAACTGGAGACCAACCTCGCGGCGCTGGATGTGACATTCACCGATGGCGAGCGCGAGCGACTGAACGCCATCGAGTCCTACGGCTTCGACGAGTGGGACTTGCGGGCGTAGTCGGGCTCAGTACGCTTCCGCTAGAATCCGTGGCGGTGGGTCTGGTCGGGCTGTCGGCGGTTGTCGTTGACGACAGCCCGGTCTCCTCACGACTGGAGACTCTCGTACCGAGACCCGTTCCGGCGTTGTCCGTTCAGTGTCGCGACTTAGTCGTTTCCGCGACCGGCATTCTCGTCACTCCCACGACCAGACGCTCCCTATTGTCGAACGCGGACCGTGACCGAGTCCCTGATATCTCGTGAAGACGAGCCCACGGCAATCTCATACTCACCGCCATCGACGAGCCACGCTTCGGCGTCGGGGTCCCAGTAGTGGAACGCCTCGCGATCCATGGTGATCTCGACTGTTTCCGTCTCCCCGGCGGCCACGTCGGTCTTTTCGAACCCTTTCAGTTCTCTCGGGGGGCGCTCGACCGCCGGGTCGACCTCGCCGACGTAGACCTGCACGGTCTCTGCACCGTCCCGCCCGCCGACGTTCGTGACGTCTGCCTCGACTGTCACCTCGCCATCTGGTACCGTCGAGCGCGGTGTGACGTTCACGTTCGAATACTCGAACTCCGTGTAACTGAGTCCGTGACCGAACGGGAACAGTGGTTCCTCGCCCACCTCGTCGAAGTAGCGGTAGCCGACGAAGACGCCCTCGTCGTACCGCGACGTTTCGTTCACGCCGGGATACTCGCTTGGTTCGTCTGCCGGATAGTCCCACAGCGTCTCGCCGAAGGTCTGTGGTAGCTTTCCGGACGGGGTCGACTCGCCGAACAGGAGGTTCGCGACGGCGCTCCCGGCTTCCTGACCCGGGTAGCCGACGAACATCGCGCCGGCGACGAAGTCGATCCAGGGCATCCGGACCGGTCCGCCGGTGTTGACGAGGACGATCGAATTGTCGTTCGCGCTGGCGACCCGGTGGACCAGTTCGTCCTGATTTCCGTCGAGGACCATGTCTTCGCGGTCGCTGCCTTCCGAGGAGTCCTCGCGAACGACGGCGATGGCGGCGTCGGCGTCCCTCGCAGCAACCGTCGCTTCGCGTAGCGGATCGACATCCGGGCGGTCCCATCGAACGTAGAGTGGGCCACCCTCCGTGTCGGTGACCTCGACTCGTATGTCGTAGATCAACCCTGCTTCGAGTTCGATCTCTCCGGACGCTCTGGGTGCTGCGTCGAACCCACCGCCTTTCTTGACGACCACTTCGTCGTTGACGTACAGCGTCGCTGCCCCGGGGCGCTCGATCTGGACCCCGTAGGTCCCGTCCACCTGTGGCGATATTTTGCCACGCCACCGGACCGATTGCGTTCCCGAGATTCCGGATGCGGCCGCCACGTCGTCGACCATGATCTGATCGACGACTTCGGTCGACTGCGGGTCGCCCGAGAAGTCCGATCCGCTGAAGTACTCGGCCAGGAACCCGCCCTCGTCACTGTCGGGCGGTGAGACCGTCTCCGGTCCGATCGGTCGGTACGGATCCGACGACACCGTTTCGATCGACACGTCGTCGCCGACGAGGTCCTCGATCCCGTCCTGTAACCCGACGATACGGCTTGCGGAGACTTTCGAACTGCCCCCCTGCGATCCGGAACTCGCCAGGCTCGGGACCGACGAGTGCGAGCGAGTCGATCTCGCTCTCGTCGAGGGGTAACACGTCGTCTTCGTTTTTCAGCAGGACCGTGCCGTCCTCGACGATCTGCTCGGCGATCCCGAGGTGTTCTTCGGTCGCGTTGGCACCGTTGCCGATGCCGCCTCTGGTCCCGGCGATCTCGAACGCGCGAAGGTAGTGACGGACTTTCTCGTCGACCACTGACTCGCTGATGATGCCGTCCTCGACGGCCTGCAGGAGCGGGTCACCGAAGTGGTTCCCACTCACGAGTTCGATGTCGTGCCCACTCAGCGCGGCGTCGACGGTGCTGTGGACGCCGAAGAAGTCGGAGATAACGTACCCCTCGAAGCCCCAATCGTCACGCAGCACGTCTCGGAGAAGGAACTCGTTCTCGCTACAGTACTCCCCGTTGACCTTGTTGAGCGCGGTCATGACCGACGCGGCGTTGCCCTCCTGGATCGCGGCTTTGAACGCCGGGAAGTAGATCTCCCGGAGCGGGCGCTCTCGCACGTCGGCGTTGATGCTCCCCCGGTCGTACTCCTGGCTGTTCGCGACGTAGTGTTTGACCGTCGCCATGACATTCTCGGACTGGACGCCCTTGGTAAACTCCACAGCCATCTCCGTGGAGAGCTTGGGATCCTCGCTGTAGTACTCGAAGTTCCGTCCGCAGACGGGGACACGATTGATGTTGTTGGCGGGGGCCAGAAGGTTGTTGGCGTCGTTCGCCTTCATCTCGCGACCGATCGCGGCGGCCTCCTCGTGGATGAGGTCGGGATCGAACGTCGCGGCCGCGATGAGATTCGTCGGGAACGCGGTCGCCGAATCGGGGCCGCGAACCCCGTTGGGACCGTCTCGCGCGACGTGTTCCGGAATCCCGTAATCTGGTAGCCCTGGAATGACACCCCCCGGATGCTGGTGCAGCAGGCCGATCTTCCGTTCGAGGGAGAGATCTGCGATGATCTCGTCGACGGACGCTGCTTGCTGTGTGGCGGCCTGACTGATACCAGACAGCAGCGCAGCACTACCGACAGTTCCGGCGACGCCCCCCAAGAACGTCCGCCGAGACTGTCTACTCGTATCGCTGGATTCGTCCGACGGAGACGGTTCTACTGTCCGCTGATTGTCGGCATGGTCTGACATACCAATTCAATGAACAAACGGATGTTGTACATAATTAATGGCTATGCCACACGTAGGTTTTGTAGGGACACGGACCCTACTCGTCGCCCTCGCGTCCACCAGTCGGCGACGCAGTCGCTCGACGGCACGTCGGTCGAAGAAAGGACCATCGCAGTGTGGCGATGACGGCAGACGATGCCCGGTTGTGGCTCGATTTAGAGCGGACCGGCCTGTGGCTCGGGCTTGTTGTAGCCGCGGCTGGACTCGTCGAACGCGAGGTCGTCCGAGTCGGCGATGAGGTCCGCCCAGGTGTTCTCGGCCTCGGTGATGATCTGCTGGACGTTCTGGTTGTTGTTCTGGGCCAGCTGCTGGAGTGCGCCGCCCATCGCGTCGTGGACGCGACCACTGCCGATCGACTTGGGAACCGAAGTCACAGGGGAACCGGCTTCCGTCACCTTGATGTCCGGGTAGCGGTCCTTGATGGCCTGCTGCTGGTCCGCGTACGTGCTGAATGCCTGGTCGACGCGGTCCATCACTTCGAGCCCACGGCTCTCCTCGACGAAGTCGGAGACACCCTCGTCCTGCATCAGCTGGTAGGCCTCCTTGTTCGGGACCGTCTGTGAGGACGTGTTGAACCAGTTGTACTGGTTGCGGGCGTTGTTGCGGAACTTGATGAACTCCATGGCCTCCTCTGGCTGGCCACCGACCTCTTCGCGGAACGCACAGAACGTCACGTCCCAGCCGCCGCCCGTGTAGACCGGCATGTCGTCGCCGTTCTTGGTCGGGAAGGGGATGATGTCGAAGTTGACTGGCTCCTCTGCGAACTCGACACGGGAGAACGTCGCGTGCGGGAGGAGACCGATCTGACCGGCCGAGAACGGATCCTGAATCCCGTCGCGGGTGTACGCGCCGGGGTTGTTCGTCCAGCCGTTGGCGATCGGCTCACCCAAGTAGGCGTTCCACGCTTCGAGTTCGGGATCGGACGCGATCGTCAGGGCGTACTCGTCATCCTGGTTCTGGTAGCCCGAGCCGATGAGGCTCCCTGCAGTCCGCGAGATCTGTTCGAGGAATTCGTCCCACTGCGCCGCGGAAGTCGCGTCAGAGAGGCCGATACCGACGCCGTTGACTGTCGAGCCGTTGGCCTCGACGCCGTGGATCGCTTCGGCGGCTTCGAGATACTCCTCCCAGCTCCAGCCGTCTTCCGGCAGGTCACCGAGACCTGCAGCCTCCCACGCATCGGTGTTGACGTACATCAGGCCGGGGGTGAGACCAGCGATGAACGGGACGCCGACGAGTCCGCCGAAGCGCTGTTCCTGCCAGTTCCAGAACGGGCTCCAGAACTGATCTCTGAAGCTATCTTCCATATACTCGTCGACGTAGGCGAACGGCGCGTTCTCCGCGATCTCGGAGCGGGATTGCCCCGAGTAGTCGTACAGCTGCGTCGGGAACGACCACGCGATCGCGGGCGCGTCGTTGCCGCCGATGGCCGTGCGGAGCGCCTGATTGTGGTCGCCGAACGGGTTCTTGCTCTGTTCGACGCGGATGTTTTGCTCGGCACCAGGCCCTTCGTTGAACGCCTGGACGATCTCGTCTTCGCCGGTGTTCGATGGCTCGGTCGAGTGGGGCCAGCGCCAGAACTCGATCGTGGTCAGCTGGTCGGAGTCGCCAGCGGTGGTCCCGCCGTCGCCACCGTCGCCGCCGTCACTCCCGCCATCGCCACCGTCGCCGGAACAGCCAGCGAGGCCAGCAAGACCGGTTGCTGTGGCCATCTGTATCCAGTTTCGACGCGTTACCTGTCGTCCGGAGCCTGCACTCGACTCTCCGGAACCGCTGCTGTCACTGTCTGACATACATGAGAGTGAATGCAAGTAACGATTATAAACGTTTGCATCTGTGGAGTAGTCATCTATCCAATCGGCGGGTCTGGGGGTGTTTCGATGCTGCGACCGTCGCGCTGAAGTCAGTCCCCGCAGAAGTGTTGCCCATGCGCTGTCCCGTCACCGGTCGACTGGTCGTTTGCAGGGGTGGTTCCCAATGAACGCCCGCCAGCTCGTCACCGATACGGTCCGACACGGCTACAGGAACCTCGTTGGGACGATCGTCGTGAGCGTTCTGGTCTCGCTCTCGGTCGTCCCGCTGGCAGCGATGGCCACAGTCGGAACTCCCTCAGCGGTCCTCGCTGGACTCTGGGCGACCTGTCTCCTCCTCGGTATCGTCCTCGTCGGTGGGTTTCGGTTCGCGACGACCGTCGCCGACCGGGGCGTGCCGGTTCCGGTGCTCTCCGATCTCCGAGCGTCGATCGCAACGCCGCGGACAGGGCTCGCCCTCGGCGCGCTCACGTTTCTGGTCGTGGTCGCTGCGGCCGGTCTCGTCACGCTGGCACCGCCGCGTTTCGCACCGTACGCGCTCGGCGTCGCCGCTTTCTTGCTCGTGGACTGGTTCCTCGTCGTCAGTTTCGCGGCCCCGGAATTCTCGAAGACGCTCCCACTGCGTTCCGCACTCCGAGCGAGCGTCGGACGACTCTTGGTCGCTCCATCGGCCGTCGCACTCTACCTGCTTCTCTCGGTGACCTGTTTCCTCATCGCGGGCGTGACGGTCATCACCGTCGGCGTCTTCTTGCCGGGAGCACTCTGCTTGCTGGCCGCTCACACTACTACAACAGTCGATGCGGAACGGACCAACTGATTCTGGGTACTGTCGATGGAGACCAGCAATCACCGCCACCCATAGACGATCGCCAGTACGTCGCTATAGCGATGCGTATGACCGCCTACGTCGCTGATTCTGCCTCATCGTCTCCATTTGACGTGACGATCGAGGCATGTCGGTCGCTCTCGTTGGCGGCGATCCTGACGATCGCGGTCGCGACGAGCTGGACGAATCCTGGCAACACCAGTACCGGTGCGATGATTAGTGGCACCGCCAGCAACGTCCATCCGAACGTCTGGACCAGCACCCACCCTGCAGACGTCGGTTCTTCGAGGATCAACGTCACGCCGTCGACGAACGCCGGGCGAACGCCTCGCGGGTTCTCGAAGGCTGCCCAAAGCGTCAATGCGTACGTAGCGACGACGAACCACCCAGCCAGCAGATAGGCGCCGACGAGTGCGATCGCGAGACTCGGTACGCCCGTGCCGGGGATCGAGAGGAGCGTGATCGCGACGACCGACGTGAGGAAGGTGCCGAGACCGAGCGCCGGTCCCATCGTCTTCGCGTCACGGATTCCTGCCCAGAAGTACGTGGTTCCCAGCGACACCTCTCGTTCGAGGATGACAGTCATCAGTCGAGCACTCCCTGCGCCGACAAAGCCGAGCACGAACGAGGAGAGCCAGAGACCGGCGAGCGCGCCCAGTGCGCCCCCGACGAAGATTCCAGTCACGAACGGTATCATCGCGACCGTCACGGCGACGCTAACCAGCACCACCGCGAACGGGTTCCGGACCGTCAGTCGAGCGCTCCTGACGACCGCGTCTGCATATTTCATACCACTCGTGGGAGGGCCAGGCAGAATACTGCTGTGGTCCCGTCCGAACGCAGCCGGGTCTTGCGATTTGTCTTCCGGCATAGCCGGAGGTGGTTTGTCAACAGGTATCATCTCCATGCTCGCAGGCTACTACTTGACTGACCGTATCCAGACTTCTTGGACAGCAGCAGAGCCGTACAACGCATTTCATTTGTTCCTTGTCATTGGGTTAGCTCCAGTGTCGGTCGCGATCGAACCTCAATGCCCTCTGCTTGGTGGTGTTGAAATTTTCCGTCATAGCCGGATTAACGTTGTCATGTGGTTGTTCCCCTCAATTCTTAATTGTTCGCCAGTGTCGACCTAGGCCCTGATAATAACAAAAGTACTTCTGGTATCTCTATCACCCAATCAATTCACGTCCTTCAGTGATCGATCTTCGTTTCATTCTCTTGGGCTGTATCGTAACGAGAATCCGAGCTCTCACAGAGTACCTTCCGATACTGCCGGACAGGCGTCGTTGCTGACAATCAATCATCGTTACAGTCGAAGGAATACTATGGCTTAATATCGGTCAGGCAACGCCAATATAATAAGTTATTATCAAATATGGGTGTATATTATAGTAAAAATAGATATTTAATTTTCATTTAAGACTATCAGATCAGATCTTTATATAGGTATCTCTATATAACAATATAATTTATGTTTCAAACTCAAATATGGTCTTTAAATTATCGGCAAGCGAGAAAGTGAGTAGAAATTCGGCCGTCAGCTTCCGACTGACGACGACAGAGATAGAGACTGCCATCGAGACAAGTACACCGACGTAGAAGAGCGGTACAAACACGGGTCCGAGTAACAGGTGCGGATCGAAGAGGCCGTGATCGACCAGTCCGATTCCAGCTATGACGAGAAAGGCGACTGAGACGGGCCCTGCGATACCAGTCGTACGTCCGGCGACCTTTTCGAGGAGCACATCGGTCCTCTCAGTGGGTGTCCGAGAACAAACCTGACGCTCCCTGAGGTGCCTTCACCGACGATCAACAGGTAACTAAGGAGAAGGATGCCGAACGGGAGCAGCTCTGTTCCCGCGAACTGGATGTATGCAGCGGTGATATTCGGCCCGAGGCCATCCCAGCCGACGTAGATGGGCCGATGCCCCCAGAAGACGAGGAGGGCGGCGAGCAGCCAACTGCCATTGGAGGTCGCGACTATTCGAGCTTCTTTGCTGGCAACCGGGGACCAAGCCATAAATCCACCTAAAAACCAGTCCTCGATTCGGCCGCCACCTGCAAGTGGCACTCGAGAGGTGGGTATCGTTCTACGACCTTCGTTCTCGGCGCGTTCGATTGTGCCGCCCAGTGCAGTCAACGTCCAGTGAGCTGCCCCGGACACGTTCGTTCTCGTCCGATCAGCGAATTGAATCACAATCCCTGGTCCGTGGGTCTCGTCTGAAATCGCTCCATAGCGAATCGATTCGATAGTTGTACGAAGATTCGATAGTTGGACGCGAACGACTTACTAAGCCGATTTCTTCCGTCTATTTGTAATGGCAAAACGCAACGACCGACACGTCGAGGGAACCGATTCTAAAACTGGGTGCAACTGAGCATGCGCATTCCAGTCCCCAATAACAAACTCGTCGCATTCACGCTGGCAGGTGCCCTTCTCACGGCCGTCGTGGCCGGTGGCCTTGCGTTGCCCGGCGTCGGCCTAGGGCAGTCTAGCGAGCAATCTGACTCGCCTGGAACGTCCGAGTCGGATACCTCACAGCAGATTGCTTCCGAGGCCCCAACGCCCAATCAGGACTTCACGCCAGCAGTCCAGACGCAATCGGGCTACGAGGACGAAGAGCACGAGGAGTATGAAGATCACGAGGACGACGAAGAACACGAGGAAGAATACGAAGCGGAGGACGAGGACGAAGAACACGAAGAGGACGAGTGACCGAGATGATGGGCTCGCTCGCATCGCTCACCGAACGGTTCGGAGACAGTCGCTGCGAGTTCGACTGCTGTGATACGACGTTTCGAGTCCAAGCGAGAGGCATCCGGGCCGACTCTGCGGTGACTGCGGCACGACACACGGCCGAGTCACTCGAAGCACAGCTGAACGCCTTCGACGAGGCGAGCGCCGTCAGCAAGCTCAACCGCGACGGAGCGGTCGTGAACGACCACGTCGCCCGTATCGTCCGCCGTGGGTTCGAATACAACGAACGAACCGAGGGAGTATTCGATATCCATCAGGGCCGCGTCGAGCAGGACCTCAAAACGTTCCTGCGTGGCGACAGTGACACACTCCCCACAGACTTCGATACCGGAACCGTCCACGTCAGCGGGTCTCAGGTCACTACCGATGTAGAACTCGACCTCAATGGGCTCGCGAAAGGGTACATCGTTGACCGGGCCAGCGAGACACTCGCAGGTCTCGGTCGACGGGGGTTCGTCAGTGGTGGTGGAGATATGTCTCCGCCGACCGGCCCGGTGGCCATCGAGAGCCCGTACGGCGACGACACACCGCTGAAGATCCTGAAGACGGACTGGCACATCGCGACGTCCGGTGGATACCGACGCTCGCGAAACGGGACGGATCACATCTACGACTCGACTACCGAGTCCCTCGGCTCGCGTCACGAGTCCGTCACCGTCGTCGCGCGTCGCGACTGCATGGAGGCCGATGCCCTGGCGACGACGCTCGCCGCACTCCCCCTCGACGAGGCACGTGAACTAGCCGCCGAGTGGGACGGACTGGAGGCGCTGATTGTTCACGACGGCGTCTTCCACACGACAGAGAAATTCGAGAGACATGTCATGGACACATAAGCAGCGAATCACCGTCGTCGCGATCGTCGTGCTGGTCGTGGCCGTTCCGGCTCTCTGGCAGATCGGCGACGTGCGTGCTGCCCAGGCGACTGAAAAAGCACAGAGCGACCTCGTCGATCAGACCGTTTCGGAGCGACAGGCACCGGCGGATTACGACGGGGATGGGATCAACGACTCCACCGACCAGTGCCCGACACGCCCGGAGACGAATAACGGGTTCCAGGATTCGGACGGTTGTCCCGATATCGTCGAGACGACGGGAGCATCGTAATGTCACAACTCGTCTGGCTCCTCGACCGCGGTGCCGCACTCGTCACGTACCCGTCGCTGTACCTAGCTGTCCTCACGGGCGTCTTCTACAACACGGAGTCGTTCGGCGTACTCCACGAGGCCGCCCAACGCATACACATCGAACTCTCCGTGTTCGCGATGATCGTCACGTTGCTACACGCGGGCCTCGGCGTCCTCGACGCGTGGTTCGTCGTCACCGGTCAGGTTCCGGCACCAGCATACTCGATGCCGTACTTCCTCGGTGGGGTCACCGTCGGCGCAGGTGCACTGCTTTTGCTCGTTGTCGCAGTGCTCGGCTTTACTGACGCAAAACGCTTCGAGCGGCCGTGGGGGCCGCGTGTCATCCACTCGTTCGCGTACGCCGGGTTTGCCTTTGGAACGATTCACGCGGCAGCGATTGGCACCGACCTACCGGGACTCGTCCGTCCTCTGCTGGGCCCCTCGGTGGCGTTTCTCGTGTACGTGCTCCTGTTGCGTCTCCTGATGCTTCGCGGGAGTCCGTCGAACGCGACCCCGAGTTAATAGCCGTCCCAGAGGCCCAAAATCCGGTCGACGACTTTGTCGGTGAAGGAGCGCTGGTGAACCGTGTACAGGTATGTGACGCGGTCGGGATCGTTGACCTCGTAGACGACGCTCCGGCCGTCGCGCTCTTTCGTGACGAGGTCGGCCTCAGCGAGCTTCGAAAGATGCCACGAGACAGTCGATTGGGCCTTCTCAAGGCGGTCGCTCAATTCGGTTGTCGAGAGCGGGCCATCAGTGAGAAGGTGTGCGAGGATGCGGCGACTGTACTCCCGCCGCAACGCGTTCATCACTGCTCGGTCGCCTTCGTCGAACTCGGCAGCGGGGTAGTACCGCGTGTACTTGCCGTCATCCGAGACGTCGATCAGGCCCTCGTCAGCAAGCCAGCGGAGCTGGTACTGGAGCGTTCCCTGCGCGTACTCGAGGTCGTCGAGGAGCGCGCGAAAGTGAACGCCCGGCGTCTCGGCTATCCGCTGGTAAATCACCCGCCGAGAGTCCAGTTCGAGGTCCGGGTCCGACATTGGTCAGTCCCGCGTGAGAGCGACGAAGAAAGTCAGGAGACCACCAAGAATCAGGAGTGCACTTGCGTGTTCGAGCAATTCGAGCGGCGCGTACGGAAGATAGGGGAGCAAAAGGTATTTGAGAAACACGATGAGCCCATAGACGGCAAACATCGCGTACCCGAGCGTGACGATTCGCATTTGACTATCACGTTCCCGTCGCCATGCAAGGAAACTGAGTACACTCAGGCCCGCAGCGAGGACGAAGATGCCGAGACTGACGTACTGTTCGAGGAGTTGAGCGAGTGTCATACTATCTATATTTGGGACCGGTGAGACGACTCGGTGATCAATCTATCCTAGCTGAGGGGGGTGTCGGGCAAAACGATTGGCGTTCAACCGTCGAATCCACGCATCGAACGCAGCAGAGAACCATGGATTCACAATCGAAAGGGTATGGAAGTTCACTCGTGAATCACTTGGTGGGGAACTGAAGTTCGAAGAACGCTTCGAGCGAGCGAACTGTATCCATTTCCTACTGCTCCGAAAGAACCAGCGACTAGCTGCTGAACTGTTGGTCACTCGACAAGCTCTCCCTGGAGCGGCCCTCGAAACATAGGTACTCACTTTGCTTACTGACGTACCGACGGCACGGTGTTGGACCGTGAAATCGATCGCGAAGGTTACCAGCGCGTAACGCCTCCCACCCTACGAACAGTGCTACTGATCAGACTTCGGTGCTTGCCGTAACTCGATGACGACCTTGGGGTCCTCGTCTTCCGGCAGTCGTACCCGGCCATTGCCGTTCTCGACGATCCACTTCGCGAGCCAGAGACCAAGACCGTGACAGTGATTCAACTGCGTCTCGACTCCCTCTGTGAGAACGCGTCTGTCCGATTCGGGTATCGGACCGCCTTCGTAGTGTAACTCGAGGCTGATTCTTTCTGAAGAAGACGTACTGATGGCGAGACGTAATCTCGGCCGTGTTCTGTCCTGAGCCTGCAACGCGTAAAGACATAGTTCCGCTATCGCAGTGTCGATGTGCTTGTCCGTGATGACCGAAGCTTTCGATCCCCCGGAAACCTCGATATCGGCCTCCTCGTAGATCGCAGTTAGCTGCTCGGTGACCGAACCAAGAAGATCGACGAGAGACACCGTCTCCAGTGCTGGCTCGTCGATCGTCTGCTCAACGGTGCGGGCTTTCTCGGCGATCTCGATGATCTCATCAGCGTTGGTGATGGCCGTGGAGAGATGCTCTTGGTGTTCGTCGGGGATGTCCTCAGACTGCGACACCAGCTCTGCCATCCCGCGGATGACCAGCAAGTTATTCCGGATGTTATGCCGGAGAATTCGATTCACCACAGACAACCGCTCTTCCTGCCGATCGATGAGACGGTTAGAGTGTGTGACATCGTGCAACTGCTCGAGCATCAATTGCGTGTTCGGAACATCGTCGGACATCTCCCGGAACTTCTCCGGTGTCACGTAGAACGGGTTCTCACAGACTGTGTACCGATAGATTATGTGCCGGTGGGTCCAGAGGGCTTTGGCCACCGACTCCTCGCAGAACTGATTCAGGTCGTACTGGCAGAGGGCTTTCATCGGGAAATCTCGACTAACTGCGTCGAAATCTGACTCGAACCCGACGATGTCGTCGTAGGACAGTTCGGTGTGGAAACACCACGATACTTCTCCAGCGACCCAGAGCTCGTCGTAGCCGTCGGCTTGGCTGTCTCGGCAGGCGTCCTCAAGTCGCTGTACCAATCCCGCTGGATTGAATCCGGCTTGGCCGTACGCGTCGACACCGTTACGGATCACGAAGTCACCCGCTTCCAGTCTCGCGTCGACGTCGATGTCTACTGACCGGAGAGCGGTTACGACCTGCTCTTGGGTATTTGTGTCGAAAAAGTACAGACAGCGGTGGCCCTGTTTGAGCGCGTGGCGGACGAAGGTCGTGGCAACTTTCAGTTGTGTCTCCGGTGACCGATAGAAGAACGCAACATGCGGTGCTAGATCGACCTGTTCGAGGTCTCTCGATAGGTCAGTGATCGCTCGCCTTTCCGACTTGGAGGTTGACACCTCGCCGACCCTGTAGCGAGCGTCGAAGGCCATCTACCCCCGTTTGTACATCAACAAATAAAGAAGTGTTCGTATGACCAGACAGTGTACCTGTCCAACAATGGGCGTGTTTCGCCACGAATCGACTCGGGGGAGAGGATCAGGAAAAAGAGAGTGGTATGCTCGCCCGTGAGGCCGTGATTTGGGCTGACGTGGGCAAAACGGGGATTTGACCAAGTTCGAGTTGCGACTGGCAGGTGTCAGAGCACGAGGCCGATTGGATGGGTTACTGATTTTCTGTCCCTCGAGAACACTAGTGAACCGCCTCGGGGTCAAGCCCCGAGGCTTCCCGTGGTATATTCCGCAACACTAACTATTATAATCCAGTAAATTTGTTATCAGTTACCGGTTGGGATCTGAAAGTGCGCGAAAGAGAGGCCGCAACGCGATGGCTTACAGTTGTCGAGAGTCTCCATGCGGTAGATGCGGATATCGCGGACCCAACTGAAGAAGTGTATCAACGAGCGGTCGACACAGCTGCCGAGATGTTCTCATGTGGTGTCGCCCGCCTCGCAATTGCTGAAAGTGGCCAGTTAATACCGACCGCGAGTTCAACTGAGGACTCTTTGGCTGAGTGTGATCCAATCCCAGTGGCGGCTGGCTACGCTGGCCAGACCTATCTGTCTGACAAAGTCGTACGGATTGACGATCTCACAGATACGCGATCTGTAGCACAATCAGGGAGGACAGATGATCCGGTACACGGTGAGAATGAGTGTGGCCGCCACCGGGCACTGTTGAGCGTCCCGATCGGTGATCGGGGGGTATTGCAATTATTCGCTACCGAACCAGCTGCCTTCACAGAGAAAGACGAAACACTGGCAGCGCGCTTTGGGAGCCACGTACTGATTGCTCTGGATAGCGTCGAGACCGAGATACACCTTCGTGAGGAACGCGATCGGTTTGAAGAGTTCGCCAGCATCGTCAGTCACGATCTCCGGAATCCCCTGCAGATACTCCGGGGCACTCTCGATGAGGTTAGTGACGACGGTGACTCCGATCACATCGAACGAGGTTATCGAGCACTCTCTCGCATGGAAACGATGATCAAGGACCTGTTGCTCCTCGCTCGACAGGACGAGGGAATCCGCGAGACAGAAGCCGTCTCCATGGACGATGTGATCAAACAGTGTTGGGAGACGAGTGAGATGGCCGACGGGAGCTTGATCGTCGATATCGAATCGTCCCTGATCGCTGATCCGGATCGGCTCACGCAGTTGTTAGCGAACTTGTTTCGGAATGCACGAGAACACGGCGGAAACGATGTGACTGTGACAGTCGGTGCGTTGGACGATGGGTTCTACGTCGCCGACGACGGTCCTGGAATCCCATCAGCAGAGCGCGAGGCGATCTTCCAACACGGCTATTCGACCGCACCTGGCGGGACTGGACTGGGGCTGACGATCGTCGAAACGATTGCCACAGCCCACGGCTGGACTGTGACAGTTACGGACGGTTCGGACGGGGGTGCCCGGTTCGAGCTTCGAGACGTTGAGTGCGTTCGATAAGGGCACGGACCTAGCAATTAGATTGTCCTTCGTTGATTGGAGTTCACCAGCGAGCGTGTAGCCACTACAGAATACACGACTACCCGAGAGATCGACGGGTACGACGGCGCCGTAGGGGTCGTCGTCCTGACCTTCCACAAAGACGACCCACACAACGAAATTCCGAAGGGCAACAGCGACGGCTACCGGGTCACGCTTGAGCAACTCGATCAAGTGAGGCCGGGTGACCGCGTATCGACACCGTCACGCCGTTCAGTGCGAACTATACAGCGCTTGTGTCGTATGTTCTACGACCAGAATATTCCCCGCTGAACAGTCAAAGATCCGAACAGATTCGGCAGGCACAGATATCTGCGCCTATCCAACTGGCTCAAAGGACGCTACTCGTTCAGTACATCGACATCAAACTTCGAGTGCCAATGGTACCGCCGGCCGCCCCAAACGAACGTGTCCCGAGCGAACGCGTACACTCCCAATGGGACAGCTGCTGCAAGTGCTGGCACCGTTAGCAGTAGCGAGGCCCGTCGGATCCCGAAGCTAACACCGATACCGGCTGTCAGCACCGTTAGTACCACCGCGAGGAGCGGGAAGAGGGCACAGCCGACAAGAACAGCGACCAATAGAACAGACGAGAGTTTCGCTACCGCTGGATCATGCGTTGCGAAAATCCGGTTGAAACGGATATGTCGTTCAAGGGTCTGCCGGAGACTTCCACCCATTGGTACCCTGCGTACGCGCTGAACTGAAGTCACATCGGTGTGTTCTCCGAGGAGTCCATCGTCGCTGATGGTCTGACGGAGCTCCGAGAGGAACCGTGTCTCGTCGAGATCACTTCTATCGAATATGACAGCTCCGCCCCAGGCGTGGTCGCCTGTGTATGTTCCGAGTGTGCCACCAAGGACATAGATCGGTTCCAACAGCACCGCAAGCGGATCCTGACCCACAAACGCTGGCAGCTCCGTCGTCGGACCGTGTTCAGCGTAGTCCTGGTGGAGTTGAGTGAGCCAGTCGGGCGGATGGTGGAAATCGTCGTCGGTCCAGACGAGCCGATCGTGATTGGCGGCCTCCATCCCAGCCGCGATGGCATTCGCTTTCCCGGAACACCCGACAGGGTCCCCAGCACGGATCAACCGAACGTTCTCCGGGAGCTGATCTCGTCCGGAGACTGGGTCGTCCCCGTCATCGTGAATAATGAGCAGTTCGTGTTCTGGACCCAGCTGTGCGGCGACTTCGTCACAGGCGCCAGTCCAGGAAACCGTTGGGAGGAGTACGCTTGTTGGCGTGCGTGTCTGTCTGTTCGACATCCGTACTCGAAACGTGAGGGCGGATATGGATGGTAGTTTCTTATGGCTTCTCTGACTGAAGCCAGACAGAAAGCCCAGAACGGCACAACCTATATTGAGGAAACAGGAGATGGCCTACTTACAGTGTCCGACGTGCGGGATCCCGAAGCACTCGCAGACCTGCTCGGTGACGAGTGTGCGCGCACGATCCTCGTCGAGGCAAAAAAAGAGCCTCGCTCGGCGGCAGAACTCAGCGACCGCGCTGGGGTCTCAGAACCGACGGTCTACCGCCGACTCGAACGCCTCCGCGAGTACGACCTGGTTACAGAAGACATCCAACCAGTCACCGATGGGAAGAATTACAAGCTTTATCGGACAGAACTCGACGGAATCGAACTCGATCTCAGCGAAGACGGTTTCGAGATCACGGTCTCACGTCGGGAACGGATGGCCGACCGCTTCACACAGTTCGTAGAGGGTAGCTGATATGCTCGATATACTCCAGATCGATCTCGACACGCTTCGAACCATTCGTCAGGCCAGTGAACTGATCCCGATGATTCTCGGATTGGCGATTAGTTACCTCGCCTACACGGCATACCAACAAAACCGGAGCCGTCCGATGTTGTACATCGCGATCGGGTTCATGCTGGTGTTGTTCGTCCAGGCCCCGCTGGGTCTGGTACTGATTTACCTGCTGGAGCTTCCAACGCCGGTTCTCAACATCATCGTTCAGGTCCCTGAATTCGTCGGCCTGGGATTGATTCTCTACGGGCTGTGGGTGCCGCGTCGGGAATGACTTGGCGGCTCACTTCTGTGTCTATGAAAGCCGGCCAAACGAGCACTGATCGTGTGTTATCTGGCTGAATCCTCGTGTATAGCCCGTTTGGGGCGCGAGCGGACCAGGCGACCACGGCATTGTCAACACTGGCCTCGAGTTCATCCCGGACTCGTATAGATGTTCCCCATCTGGTAGGTGTCGAAATTCTCCTTGAAGACCGTCCAGGAGTCCCCGGAGTATGTTGGCTTCAGCGAGTGAAGCCAGCAAAACCGCCCTTTTCCGATGCGTCCGGACATCCAGGTATCGATGACCGAAGCAGATACCGACTTCGAACGAACTGCATCCTGGTCGGCCGATGACGACCGGCGAGCCAATCGCGGTGGAATCACAAGACACGTGGTCTCGGTGCTGTGGAACCGAACCGAGGGGCGCCCCCGCGCGTTCTGGCGGATCCTCGGAGTGTACGTGGCCGCACTCGTGGGAATTTTTGTACTCCCGGCGCTGGCGCTGGCGGGGACCGAACTCCCGCCGTCGGTGACCGGAGCCGCGACAAGCCTGATCGGTGCGCTCGTTGGACTACTCCTGGCGGTTGGCTTCGCGAAGTACGTCGACCGGCGACCGTTGACCGACTACGGACTCGCGTTCGCCCCGTCGTGGCTGAAGGACTTTGGCGCTGGCAGCGTCATCGCCCTGGTGGGGATGGCAGTGGCACTCCCCGTGAGTCTGCTCGCCGGGTGGGCGACCGTCTTCGAGGTGTTCTCGGGTGGCGCTGGCGCGAACGTGTTGCCGTTCGCCGCCGCGTTCGGAGTGTACACCGTTCAGTGGGCGTTGACGGCCTTCTGGGAGGAGTTGGTCTTTCGGGGCCTCATTCTGACGAGCGCCGTCGAAGGGCTCCGGAGTCGGTGGCTGTCCGATCGCGGCGCGGTCGTGGCAGGAGTGGTGGCGTCCTCGTTGATCTTCACTATTGGGCACTTCCCGGGCTCGCTGGGAGCGTTCGGATTCCGGATGGTGTTAGGGCTCCTCCTCGGCGCCGCGTACGTGTGGACCGACTCGCTGGCACTGCCGATCGGCCTCCATTTCCTGGTCAACTTCGCGATGAACAACATCTACGGCCTGTCGAACGTCATTGAGGCTGCGGAAGCAGCGATGCTGATCCGGCCGGCGTTCACCGGCCCATCACAGTTCGTACAGGTGTACGGTTTAGTCAACGGCGCAGCGGTACTCTGCGTTGTTGCGCTCACCGTCGGATACGTTCTCCTCCGGAACGGCGACCTCAAGTCGCGGCTGTCGTCAACGTATCTGGGGGGTGAGTGATTTAGATATGCCTGGAGGAGGACGCTCGGACTCACCAGCGGTCAGAATTATCGGGGGTATCGTGGCGCTGATTGCTATCGCCGGCCACCTGGTTTTTGGGTGGTCCTGGGGGTCGAGTGGCGCTGTTCCCACAGCGATTGGCACGATTGTTGCGGTCTCGGTAATCGGATGGATATTGTACAACATCGGATCAGAGTGGGCTGAATGACGTAGTTCCGGCCGCGCGAGCTTTGTTCAGATCTGAAAAAAGTAGTCGGCCTGTAGGACGCGGTCATAAATCGTAGTGATATTTTTCAGATAGCGCCGTCCCCAGGGTCGGCGCATACCCGTAAATCGTTACGATCGACCGCATGAGACGTAACGAGTATCGTCCAATCGGATTTGTTTCAACCTTCCGAACGGTCGATAGTCGGTCGCGGTCCGCCGGGCGCTCGTGCGTTCGAACTCGAACTCCCGACCGGGATGCCCCGGTGTGGTCGATGGGACCGAGCGCACCTACACGTGACGCGCACTCCCAGACGCGGAATTGTTCGGGTAGCCTCCGGAGCAGCACAATCCTCACTACCCCGGAGTCGAACCCACTGAACCCGGCCGCAATCATAGAGAGACCACCAACGAGCGCCATCCCTGCAAGCGTGTGAGTAGTTGCCATCATCGCTGTTGGGTGCACCGTGCTGACATCTCGCGGTTCTGCCACAGGAATCGATACGCTGGTCGCACGTTCCATCGCAATTTATTACCGTGGAGGCGACACGTGGACCGTATCGATGTCAGTTAGACGGCTCGGCATTTCTGCCCGACAACAGCAGGCAGCGAGCCGACTCCTACAGGTCGCGATCGGGGTGATTCTCCTCGTCGGGTTGCTCACGCAAAACCTGAGTGTCCTCGTTAACGCGGTACTCGCGTTCGCCATCACGTTCCTACCAGCCGTGTTGAAACGCGACTACCGGATCAATCTCGGCGCGGGGATCACACTGTGGATCACGGTGGCGCTCTTTTTGCACACGCTCGGAATGTTGGGGTTCTACGGAGAGTTCTGGTGGTACGACCATGTCACGCACACCCTCTCGGCGACACTCATCGCCGCCAGCGGCTACGTGGCTGCCCGAGCCGTCGACGAGTGGAGCGACACGATCCACCTGCCATCGCGATTCATGTTCGTGTTCATCTTGCTGTTCACGCTCGGGCTCGGCGTGTTCTGGGAGGTTCTTGAGTTCGTGAGCCGGATCGGTGCCAACCTGCTCGGGTTCGACCCGGTCCTCGTTCAGTACGGCCTTGACGATTCTTTGCTTGACCTGCTGTTCGACACGTTGGGAGCAGTGATCGTCGCTGGATTCGGGACGCAAGGAGTTGCAGACCTCGCCGAGACACTCTCCAACAGGCTGGACGAGTATCGTGGGGACGGACACACGTCGGATCGAACCGATAGCGACCGTTTCGAGACCACGAACCTGGATGGGATCGTTAGGACTGAGCCGGTGAACGCACGGCTCTCGTGGGTACTGACATCGTTCCTCACGCTCGTCATCGTCGGAGGCGTGGCTGCCGGGGCGTTGCTTCCATCTGTCCTCGTTGCCGCTGTCCTCGTGCTCGCGCTCGTTCCGGTGTTGGCATACCGCGACCCACGGGCGATGCTGCCGTGGCAGCTGTTGCTGCTCGCGACCTTGCCGGTCCTCGGTGCCGTCTTCGCGAGCCCGTGGCTCGCCTCCGGGCCAGTGACGTACTTTGCGGTCGCGACGATTGCACTCGTTGTCGCGGTCGAACTCCACTTGTTCACCCCAGTTCAGATGACACCGGGGTTCGCAGTGCTGTTCGTCGTCGTCACTACGATGGCCGTCGCCGGAGTGTGGGCCGTCGGACGCTGGCTCACCGATCTGTATTTTGGAACTGACCTGCTCCTGGTCCCTGGACTCACAGACACAGAAATCGAGACCGGATTGATGTGGGAATTCGTCTACTCGGCGGCAGCAGGGGCTGTCGCCGGAGTCGCTTTCCAGTGGGGGTTTCGACAACGTAGTGAGTGAGCCACTCGAATTGAGACGTTCTCCTCTCTGCCTTCTCACCGGAGCCGAGATACTGTTCAGATTCGCTGATTCAATGCGAAGCTGAAGGATTTGAAACAGTCGTCAGCTGAGTTTTGATTGACCTGGCAAAAATCAGGTGGCGTATGGTTTCGTTTTTATATCACTTGAACTATATTTTTGATACGATTCCGATTTCCATGCTGTTGGTCTCCGTAATCGAGATCGCAACGTGAAAAAGCGTCTTTCGACGAAGTCTTGCCAGCAACGAGAAACACAGCGTCGTCGAATTCGTTTTTCTCGCGTCGTCCGTCAAACAATGCGTATAAACAGCGTTTGAACTCGTCAATTCAAGCCTTGAAGCCGGTAATTCGTTTAATCTGGGATTAATAACGACGGATAACCGATATTGATCATCGTCGATTCGTATTTCAGTCTCTCGTTTGTAACTTGATCTGGAGACCGATCGGATTCTAGCTGTAGATTGGCATTGTGAAAACAGTTACACACCATCGATCGAGCACGCTCGAATCCAAGTATATAAGAGATAAAAACAGTATTCGAAATCGACTGCAAAGCAAACTATGATTGAATACTGAGATTTAGTAGAAATCGTGGTGCCGCTTCGCGTTCAACAAACCCGAGGTCGATCTCGTTTACATACCCGATGAGACGGGCGTTTTCGAGCAAAGACTACTTTGTAAACGTGCCGCCTCACTCGTCATCCTTCTCTGAACACGACCACACGGAGAGACTGAACAATTAAGTGGCGAGACAGTGGCAAGTCTATATGGCGAGTGATAGCCAACTGCGGGTAGAGTCGTACTTGTCTCGATTACGAGAGAACCTACAGGAAACCGTCCTTGATTTCTGGTATCCACGTGCTATCGACGAGGTACACGGTGGCTTTCTGACGAGCTACGACGCCGATGGGGAATTTGCCGGCAACGACCGGAAGATGATCGTTACCCAGGCTCGGATGGTGTGGCTCTCTGCACGGTTAGCACGCGAAGGCTACGGGGACCAGTACCGCGAAGCGGCCCGGCAGGGGTTCGAATTCCTCACTGACGAGATGTACGACGAGGAGTCGGGTGGGTACTACTGGGAAGTCGAGCGAGACGGGACGGTCACGAAGCCGAACAAGCACATGTACGGCCAGTCGTTCGTGCTGTACGCGCTATCGGAGTACTACCAAGCGACCAGTGACGAGACGGCTCGCCGGTCCGCGACCGATCTGTTCGACGTGTTCGAACGGCACGCCTATGACACGGAACACGGCGGATACGTCGAGTACTTCGAGCCCGACTGGACGCCGATCACGTCGGGTGGAACGTATCTCGACAACATCGAGCCAGACTGGTCTCCGAAAGAGGACGTGGACGCGAAGCTCGATCCGTCGACGAAGTTGATGAATACGCATCTCCACCTCATGGAGGCGCTCACGACGTTCTATCGAGCGACGGGAGACGAGGATGCTCGGAAGCGACTCGAAGAACTACTAACGATCAACACCAACACGGTCGTCCGAAAGCAGCTGGGGGCCTGTACGGACAAGTATACTCCCGACTGGCAACCACGGACCGAACAGGAGGACCACCGGATCGTCTCGTACGGACACGACGTCGAGAACGTCTGGCTCACGATGGAAGCGGCGACTGCCCTGGACACCCAGTTGACGTATTACCGAGATCTGTATGACACACTCTGGGAATACACCCTGGAGTACGGTTACGACGAGACAGAGGGTGGCGTCTACTTCTACGGCCCCTTCGACCAGCAGGCGACGAGCAGGATCAAAGCGTGGTGGGTACAGGCAGAGGCGATGACGAGCGCACTGCGTATGTTCGAACTGACTGGCGACCAGACCTACGCGCGGGTCTTCACGGAGATCTACGACTTCATCGAGGCCCATCACGTCGATGAGACGGTGGGTGAGTGGCATTCTGGAGTCACGACCGAACTCGAACCGGTCGGACGGAAAGGTGCGATGTACAAGGGCGCGTATCACAACGGCCGTGCACTCTTGGAGTGCATCAACACACTCGAACGGATGCAGGATCGTTGAATACGGGACTCTAGTTCGTGCGTTGACATTTCCTCGGCCCCGAGTGTCCCTCCGAAGACAGTCCATCCGCTTGGCAGAAACAATACGTGTTGACAAACGTTTAGTATTCCCCGTTCCCTCGCTTCATCGTGGCGTTGATGAACCCAATACTCTCCCCACCGAAGGCGGTCGCCGTGGTCGGTGCCACAGCCTCGCGACGTGAGCGACTCGAGACAGCTCTCGATGACGTGGCCGACAGCGTGTACGCTGCTGCGTCGACGACCCAGGCCACGGAACTGCTGCGAGAGCACGACGACGTTGCCTGCGTCGTGCTCGCGTCCGACTGCGACGACCTCGTCGAGTTCCGGCGCGCCGTCACGGATCGTGACGAGTACCTGCCGGTCGTGCTCCTGTTCGACGAGTCGGTGAGAAACGTAAGCGACGTGACGCGGGCGGGAGAGACGACACTCTTGCCGGCTTCGACACCGGACGATGAGCTCTGCGATGTTGTCGACGAGCAACTCGAGACCTACTGTGATCGGCTCGTGACCGTCGAGGAGAGCGATATGCTCCAATCGTTCCTGTCTTCGATCGAGATTCCGATGTTCGTGAAAGACGAGCAGGGCCGTCACCTCCGCAAGACAGAGGCGTGGGGCGGCATCGATCCAGATGTCGTCATCGGCAAGACCGACCGAGAGCTGTACGCGTACGATCCCGAATCGGCCGAACAGTTCTACGAACACGACATGCGAGTCATCGAGAACGGTGAGCGGATCGTTGACCGTGGAGAGGCTCCCGGTCCGCCAGGCAACCGGTACTGGGCGCGAACCACAAAGGTACCGTGGTACGACGACGACGGTTCCGTGAAAGGGCTGCTGGGACTGTCCTACGAGATCACGGACTTCAAGCAGAAAGAGCAGCGACTGGAGCTACTCGAAGACCGTGTCGACCAGTTCGCATCGTTCCTCTCCGACGAGGTTCTCGACACGCTCCGGGCGGCGAACGAACAGCTCGGCATCGCCCGTGAGACGGGCGACGACAGCGCGTTCAGGGCCGTAGAGAACGCCCACGACCGCATGGAGAAGCGACTGCGAAACCTCGGTACGATCGCCCGCAAGTCCCCGAACATCGGCCCCACGGAGAGTGTCAATTTGGCGTACGTCGTCAACGAGGTGTGGTCGTTTATCGCGACTGGCGACGCGAAATTGGAGTTGAACGTGCCCACCGAGACGCTGATCCACACGTCGATGGGCAGCATCCGACCGATCGTCGAGAGTCTCCTTCGACACGCGGCCAACAGCGGCGAGGACGTGACGGTGTCCGTCGGTTCGCTCCAGGAGGGATTTTACCTCGCATACGATACGGTCACGGAGTCCGACTGCGGGCGAGCGACCGAGGGGAGCTTCCGGGGCCCGAACGACGGACAGCAGTCTGACCTCGCGTTCGTCTCTGAGATCGTCGAGCGCAACAACTGGTCATTGACAGTCGCCGACCGTGACGGCACTGGCACACGAATCGAGATCCGTGGTCCGCTGGTCGTCACTGGTACGGAAACAGATTGCGTTCCAGGGGCGGACCACTCGCTAACCGAGAGCGACCCGGTCGGCGAGGGGGACGTGACGGGCAACGTCGAAGTCGAGTCCGTGAGCAATTGGTGGACACTCGCCGGGACGACGGGCACACAGCGACAGGAGCGGGACTACTACTTTGCACACACCGCTGTCGAAGGGGACGCTCGGATCGAGGCGCGACTCGTCGATATCGAACACGTCAACGACTATGGCTCCGGTGGCCTGATGGTTCGAGACGGGCTCGGCTCCGACGATCCGTTCGGGTTCCTGGGGTGGACGGTCGGGCGTGGCACGGAGATCCTCTGGCGGACTGATACGGGTGGCGAGACGAGCCGACACCTTCTCGACGACGATTCGAGACTGCCGTGGCTCCGGGTCGACCGCATCGGCGACACGGTCACCTATCTGGTCTCGCTCGACGGATCGAACTGGCGTCGCCTCGATCAGCGTCCGGTCGCACTGTCGGATCCGATTCACGTCGGACTCGCCGTCTCGGGTGCGATTCCAACCGACGAGTGCAAGGCGACGTTCGCTGATGTGACAGTCTGTGAACTCGATTGCGAGTGAGGGCCGTGATTGGCTGGCGACGCCACGTCGTAGCCGGCCATCTTACTCTGGCGGAGTTGTCGAAGTCCTCACATACCGGACCACACGACTGCAGTGCGATCAGTGTGCCAATCGCCTGCAAGTGCCATTATAGCGTCGCCAATACGTCGCCGATCCAATCGAGATTTCGGTCGGAAACGACGCCGTACCCGTAGAACGACAGGGAATCGGCACCAGCATCGACGGCTGCTTCGACCTGCTCGCGTAGCTGTGTGCGTGAGTGGACGATCGGATCGCCCGCAAGGATTCCTGCCCGCACGGAGGCGTCGACGAGCGATCGGGTGGTGTGTACGTCTTCGCGGACGACCGTCGGATCGGAGTGGTACGCGAGGACGGTCGCCTCGTCCATATACTGCGACATGCCCGAGAGGTCTAATCCGTGTTTCCACGAGTGTTCCACGCCCATCCGGTCGTCGCCGAGACCGCCCATTTTGAAGTAGTAGCCGAAGTCAGTGTCCCCGAGGACGTCGTCGAACTGCTCGAACAGGCCGGTCAGCGTTTCGCGTCGTGCATCGGCGTAGTCGAACACTTCTGGGTGTTCTATGAGCCAGCCACCGACGTCTGTATCGTGTGCAATGCGGCCCTCGAATCGATCAGATAGCCCTGCCTGGGCCGACTGGCGGGCGCGTTCGACATCGACGCCGGCCGCCCGGGCGTTCTCCCGACAGTGCTCACAGAAACAGAGCCCAAAGAGGAACTCACCCAGTCGGCCCAGCCGGTGGAAGAACTCCTGGTGGTGCCAGCCGTAGCCGGTCCCGTACTGGTAGTCCGCAAGCTCCATCTCGATCGTCTCGAAAATGTCACGGTCGGCAAGGTCGCCCGTCATCTCGATGCCGAACTCCTGGACAGCAGGGTTGGACGGACAGAGACCGAACACGAGTGAGTCACCGAATGGGGACGTGAGCGTGGCGTCGGGGTGGCGCTGGCCCTGTCGAGAGCTGTGGAACGTCGCTCCCCACGAGTTCAGATCGACGGGAGTGCCCTCGAATCCGGCCGCGATCTCGGCCAGCCAGTCGTCCTCCCCCATCGTCTCGTTGACGTCTGGCGTGATCTCGCCATAACGGTCCCAGTCGGGCTGGAAGTACTCGCTGGCGTCGGCGAAGAACGTCTTTCGCTCCGGGTTGTGCGGATTGAGTGTCTGTACCGAGTGCATCGTCGTCGCCAGGTTCACTTCGTCGATTCCCAGCGCTGCGAGACGGTTGGCGGCCTTGGCCGGCCCTTCGTCGACGAGGTCCCACGGGTGTGACCAGATGGCAGCGTTCACGCCGACCACCTCACGTTACTCTCGAACCTGGTGTCTCGATCCGCAGGGTAGATCGGGCGCGGGACGTGCTCGTATGGCGTCTCCTCGACACGCTGATTTGTATCGCCGGCAGTGAGCGCGAACAGTCGTCTGGCAGCGACCGACTTCCACGCTGGGCTGAGGTAGCCGCTCTTGAGGACGACAGTCCCACGCTCGGCGAGATCGATATCGAAATCCGCGAAGAAGTCGGGATCACGGTGCAAGTTCGTCTTGCCGTCGGCGATGAAGACGTCGACGCTGTCGGTCGCAAGGAGTGCAACTGCAGCCCTCTCGTAGGATTCGACCCGCTCGACCGTTCCCGTGAGGGCCAGTCCACCGTCTCGGTCGACGTACTGCCCCAGTTCGAGGTCGACAGTCGCACCTGCTCCGGCGTCTGCACAGGTGGCGTAGCTGTCGGCATCTGCGTAGATCGCGGCGATCGGGCGTTCGAGGTCGTCCCGATCCAGCAGTTGTTCGAGGAAATCGACGGCGTCCTGACTGCCACCCGCACCGGGGATGTCACCTGTTTCGGCGACGACGACCGGAGAAGCGGTTTCTTCGGCTGTGCCCGTCAGTGCGTCCCCAGGGGAGTATGCCTCGGTGGTGAAGTCGAACTCCTCCCGACGGTCCCAGAACGTGTTCGCGAGCTCGGTCGCCGTCTCCGTGACCGCCTCACGAGCGTTCGCGTCACCGGTAACGAGGGCGTGACACCCAGCGTGGGGTGAGTCGGCCCAGGGAAAGCCCAGGAAGTAGTTGGCGTCGGCGACACCCGGGCACTCGTCGGCTTCCCGGAGGGCTTCGATCAAGGTCCGCATCGGCTCGGCCTCCGTCTCAGAGCGCTCGCCCGCCAGTATCATCGGCATTGACTCCCACGCCAGCGCCAGATCGAGTTCTCCGTGGAGATCGTCGATCAGCAGGTCGGCCGCTCGCTCGCCGGTCTCGACCACGTCGGTATGGGGAGCGGTTCGATAGCCTGCAACGCCATCGAGTCCGTCGACGAGCCGTTCGGTGATTGTCGCGTGCATATCGAGGGCGGCGGTGACCGGAACATCGTCGCCGACGGCCTCCCGAACGGTTTCGAGGACCGCCCCCTCGGGGTCGGGTTCGCCATCGACGTACATCGACCCGTGGAGGTCGAGACAGACACCGTCGACGTCTGCGCCGTCGAGGCGGTCGGCGAGCTCCGACACCATCCATTCGAAGGCATCGGCCGTCACCGTGCCAGAGGGAATGTGTGCGGCACCCACTGTCGGGACGACGTCCACGTCGGCCTCGCGGAGTCGGTCGACGATGCCGTCGAGCGATCGCTTCGCACTGAAGGAGTCGAGCAACGCTTCGCCAGTCGCGGTCTCGAACGCCGACAACGTTGTCGGTTGGTCTGTGAACGTATTCGTCTCGTGGCTGATGGTCGCAACTGCGACGCGCATGGTACCTTGTCGAAGCCGGCGGTGAAAAATCTGTGGGAACGCCTCGCGATGGGCGGTGGCGCTATCGCCGTGAGGCAACTGCCGTCGCGTTCTACGCCGGCAGCGGTGCGTCGAACTCCGCGCGCCGGTCGCCGATGCGATCGACGAGTGTTTCGCGTAGTCGGCCCACGATCTCGTCGCGCTCGTCGGATCGGTCCACTGTCTCCAGCGGATCCGATTCGAGGTCGAACAGTAGCTCGTCACCTGTCACCGGGTTCCAGACGTACTTCCAGCGTGATCCAACGAGCGACTGGTAGGCGTTGGTGTCGTGGTATATCGGTCCGTGTTCGTGGTGATAGTACGAGCGCAGTTCGTCGGCGGTCGCTGCTCCACGGGCGACGGCCGAGAGATCAATCCCTCGAACACTGTCGGGGATCGCCACGTCACACAGCGAGAGGAGCGTCGGCATGATATCTTCGAGACCGACCGGAGCAGCGACGACAGACTGTTGATCGAGCCCCGGAACCTGGAGGAGCAACGGAACCCTTGCTGCGCCCTCGAAGGCGTAGCACTTGCGCCACAGCAGGTGATCGCCCAGCATGTCGCCGTGGTCGGCCGTGAAGACGATGATCGTGTCGTCCAGCACGCCCGCATCGAACAGCTGTCGGAACAGCCGATTGATCTGGTGGTCGACGTGAGTTACGGAGCCATAGTAGCCGACACGGGCGGCGCGGTCGACGTCCGTCGGGAGGTCCGCACACCATGCGTCGGTTCGCGGGTGATCCGGAACGTGCTGGCGATACTGCTCCTCGGTCCACTCGCCGTGGGCCGGAGACGGGATGTCGTCGCGGCGGTCGTAGCGGTCCCAGTAGGGTTGTGGCGGGTCGTAGGGCTGGTGTGGGCGCACGTACGAGACCGTCAGGAAGAACGGGCGCGTCGGATCCCGTTTCTCGACGAACTCGATAGCGCGGTCGGTCGTCCAGTTCGTCGGATGCTGGGTCTCCGGCAAGTGCCAGGGTCGTGCATCCCACGAGTTTCGACCGACGCCGTGACTGATTTCGTCGGTATGGCCGGTCGTTTGCTCGGCGAGCCACTCGTCGTAATCGTCGTCGTCGCGCAACCCGGCGTGGAGTTCCAGGTGTTCGAACCCGAAGTGATTGCGTTGTGGGAGAGAGTGAGTCTTCCCGACGAGTCGGGTCTGATAGCCAGCGTCAGTCAACGTCGCCGGCAGTGTCCTCTCGAAGTCCCACGGTTCGGTCGTCCAGTTGGGACAGCCGTTTGTCGCGGGGGTCTGTCCCGTCCAGAGACAGCGCCGGGCGGGGATCGACGACGAGATCGGTGTGTAGGCACGACGGAACTGCGTCCCCTTCCCGGCGAGCTCGTTGAGCGTGGGTGTGTGGACGAGCGGATCTCCGTTCTCGGTACGCGGACAGGCGGGGTCTACCCCGAGAGAGTCCCCGCGTTGCTGATCGGTGAGTACGAAAAGCACGTTCGGCTGGTCGGTCGACATACCCGGTTTCAGCGTGCCGGCCCTAATGAAGCCCCGGGGCTACGACACTCGCTACCGGTTCGAACGCTGCTCGGTCGTCAGTCGTCCGCATCTCCCTGTGGCGTCGGTACGTCCGAGAGTGCGACGGTGGTGACGCATTCGTCGACGGCTGTCGCGGGGATCTCGAGCGTGACCATACCGTCGTCGACGGTCACCGGAACCGCCTCGTCGGTGGCAACGACCTCGGCTGTCGTCAGCGCGGACACGTCGGCGTGCTCGCCGAGCGCGAGTCGTTCCGTCTCGTCGGGCTGGTCGAGGAAGTGGACGTAGAGCGTTTGTTCCTTCCACGTATACCGGACACCGTGGTTCTCTGGATCGTCGGGGGTACCGTTGTCGGCTTGTGTCTCGTCGGCTTCGGTTTCGGCCTCGGCGACGGGGTCACGTCCCCAGGTGGCCCAGTAGGTCGTGCCGTAGATGGCTTCGCCGTTGGCGTCGAGCCACTCGCCGAGCGTCTTGATAGGTCGACGCTGGAGTTCCGGGATGGTCCCGTCGGCTCGCGGGCCGACGTTGATGAGGAGGTTCCCGTTCTTGCTGACGACATCGACGAACATCGCGACGAGTTCGTCGCCGTCGAGGTGGTCGTCCTCGTCCTCGGCGCGGTTGTAACCAAAGGAGTAGCCGACGCCCCGACACATCTCCCACTTGCCCTCGTGGATGTCGTCGAGGTGGTCGTACTCGGGGGTGACGAAATCGCCGTGGTGGCCCCATGACTCTTGTGCTGCGCGGTCGTTGACCGCGACTTCCTTGTCCCACTCTTCAGCCGCACGTTCGTAGAAGTCGACGACGAGTTCCTGTGCGTTGAGGCGGTCACCGTCGATACGGGGTGTATCGAACCAGAGCAGGTCGGGTTCGTACTTTCGGATGAGTTCACGGTGTTTCGCGTTCATGAAGTCGACGTACTCCGGGCCAGGGACGGCGTCCTCGATGGTGGTCGCGTCGTAGTCGGGGTGGCCGAACAGCCCGTCGAATCCAGGCTGGTAGTAGTTCTGGTTGGCGTGATACGAGGGCGCGAAGCGGAGCCCTTCTGCCCGAACTGCGTCGCAGAGTTCACCGACGAGATCCCGTTCTGGCCCCATCTGAGCGGCGTTATACTGCATGTAGTGGCTGTCCCACAGCGGGAAGCCGTCGTGGTGTTCACCGGTCATGACGACGTATCGCGCACCGACACCAGAGAAGAAGGACGCCCACTCCTCGGGGTCCCAGTGCTCGGCCTCCCACATCTCGGCGAAGTCGAGATACTCTACGTCGTCGCCCCACTCGTCTTCGTGATACTCGCTGATCTCGCTGTTCTCGCGGTACATGCCGAAGGGGTACCACTCCGCGTAGCTCCCCACAGGTGCCCACCCGGGCACCGAATATGGGCCCCAGTGGATGAAGATCCCGAGCTTTGCGTCTTCGAACCAGTCTGGGACTGGATGTTCGTCTATCGACTCCCAAGTCGGATCGTACTGCTCACCCATACTGGCGGTAGCCACGCCCACAGTACAAAACGGTTGGCTTCGCAGAACGGTTCGCCGATAGGGACCAGACGTGTCGGGGCCTGCAATCGCGGCGACGAGAGCCTACGCCTCGTCTGCTGTCTCGACCATCCGGCCGTACATCGCATCGAGCAGTTCGTTGTGCTCGGCGTCGTGGCCGTACTGCCAGCACATGATTCCCCGCAGGGACTCCTCGCGGAGGTACTCGACTTTGTGGCCGATGGATTCGGGATCGTCGTAGTTCATGAATTCGCCCTCGGCTTCGAGGTAGGGCGCCTTCGCCTCCTCGTCCCACTTCCTGGTGTAGCGGTCGTCGTCGCCGAACTCCGCCTGCATCTCCTCGTAGCCCATGCGCTCCGTACCACGGCAGTAGAAGCCGCTGCCGACGACGATCTTCTCCCGTGGAACGCCGGCCTCGACGTACGTCTCGACGGTGTCGGCGACGCTGAAGCGTGGGTTCAGTGACGACGTGTAGAGGTTCGTGTGGTGGCTCCGCTCGTTGAGGAGCATGTCGTAGGTCATCGCGTTGACGAGGTCGAGACGCTCGGCGACGGCCGGTAGGTCGACGCCGACGAGATGGCTCGGAAGGTTGCTCAGTGCCGACGTGAGCAGGTATTCGCGGCCGTCTTCGCGTCCAGCCTCGTCGAGACGCTCGCGCAGATGATCCAGAATCGCCGTGAAGTCCTCGGCCTCGTCTTCGTCGGGGAACTCCCAGTCGTAGTCGATGCCATCGAGGTCGTGTTCGCGGATGAACTCGATGGCACTGTCCGCGAACCGCTCGCGACTCTCGTGTGTCGCTGCGATGTCGGGGAACTCCTCACAGCGCCCCCAGCCACCGACTGAAACGATGACTTGCAGGTCGGGGTTGTCCTCCCGGAGCGAGACCAGTTCGTCGATGTGCTCGGCCTCGTCGTGGATCACACCGTCGGCAACGTCCGCGAACGCGTAGTAGACGTGTGTGAGCTTCGATGCGGGGATCTCGACATCTGGCAGGCAGCGGTCGGCGACATACGCGCCAACCACGTCGTCCGATGCGAGCGTCTCCTGAGACTGGGCTGTCTCTGCCATACGCCACCGTTGCGCCAGGCTTCTCTTAAATCCATGTGAAGCGGTGGTTCGAACCACACGGGAGAGTGTCGTCTGTTCGTCGAGGGTGACGTCACGCTGTGGGACCTCTCTCGAACGTTCGCGTCGTTCACCGAGACGTGTCTCGACCGTGACTTTCGGTGGTTCACGCTCCCCGGTCGGGGACTCCATCGGGACCAACGCGACCGGGAGCCTGCACGTCTACGACTAACACCGTCGTCTCCCCGGTATCTCGACTCCCTAACCGTCAAAATAATATGTGACGCTTCGGATATACCAAGCAAGCCCCTGTCTGTGGTACGCGATTACAGGGTAGTCAAGATGCGACAATGTACACCGAAAGTCACCAGCAGTCTGGCAGTAGTGTCGTCGATCCAATCTTGGAGGTCAGAAACGCGTCCGTCACGTTCGATATGGATCGGGGCGAGTCACGCGTCCTCGACGAGACGAACATGGACATCGACCGCGAGGAGGTCCTGGGCATCGTCGGGGAGAGCGGGTCGGGCAAGTCGATGTTCGCCTCGGCGTTGCTCGACGCGGTCGTCCAGCCCGGCCGACTGAGCGGGTCCGTCCGCTACCACCCGGAAGACGGTGAACCGGTCGACGTAACGTCGTTACCTGAGGACCAGCTCAAATCGTTCCGATGGGAGCACATTTCGATGGTGTTCCAGGGCGCGATGTCGTCGTTCAATCCGACGACGACCATCGAGACCCACTTCAAAGAGACGCTACTGGCCCACGACACTGACGTCGAGGAAGGGCTCGAACACGCACGAGAAATCCTCTCGGATCTGTATCTCGAACCAGACCGGGTGCTCAACTCGTATCCGCACGAACTCTCCGGCGGCATGACCCAGCGTGCGCTCATCGCGCTGTCACTGGTGCTCGAACCCGAGGTGCTCGTCATGGACGAGCCGACAGCGGCATTGGACCTGCTCATGCAGCGTTCGATCCTCGAACTCCTCAAGGATCTCAAGTCGAAGTACGATCTGACCCTCGTGTTCATCACGCACGACCTCGCGCTGATCTCGGAACTGGCAGACCGGCTTGCGGTCATGTACGCCTTCGATTTCATCGAGATCGGTCCGACCGAAGACCTGCTCGACCACGCGGCCCATCCGTACACGCGGGCCCTTCTCAATGCCGTCCCGAACCTGGAAGCGCCGATCGACAGGATGGAACCCATCGACGGTGCCGCACCCGACCCGGTCAACGTTCCGGAGGGCTGCCGCTACCACCCGCGATGCCCGCTGGCCGACTCCACGTGTCGTGAGTCCGATCCGGGATTCTACGACGCGACGGACACACACGACGTGGCCTGTCACCACTGGGAGACAGCACAGACGGAGATCCCCCTCTCGCTGGACGACGGTCAGGACGGTGAAGCGTCGGCCGACGTGTCGGCGACGTGGTCCGACCACCAGGACGAGGACCCGCTCGTATCGATGGAGTCGATAGAGGTACACTTCGGCGACGATGACGGTCCACTGAGTGGGTACTTCTCCGAGTCCGAGACGGTCCGGGCCGTCGACGATGTCGACCTGAACATCTACGAGAACGACGTTGTCGCGTTGGTCGGAGAATCTGGGTGTGGCAAGACGACGCTTGGGAAGACCGCGGTCGGTCTCCAGCGCCCCACGGGTGGGAGCATCACCTACCGCGGGCAGGACATCTGGGACGCCAAGGACGGCAACGGAGACGTGTCGGTTCCGTTCACCGACATTCGCCGAGCGCTCCAGATCATCCACCAGGATCCCGGCAGTGCGTTGAACCCGTACCACCGTGTGCACACCACGCTCGCCGAACCGCTCAAGCGCTGGTACCCGAAACTCGACAAGCAAGAGCGGAAGGCCCGCATCTACGGCATGCTCAAGACGGTCGGGATCACACCGGCCGAGGACTACGCCCAGCGGTACCCACACCAGCTCTCGGGTGGCGAACAGCAGCGCATCGCACTCATCCGCGCGCTGTTGATGAACCCCGATCTGATCCTGGCCGACGAAGCAATCAGCGCGCTAGACGTCTCGCTGCGCGTCGAGACGATGGATCTGATGCTAGAACTCCAGGACCGGTTCGACACGTCATTCCTGTTTATTTCCCATGACCTCTCGAACGCTCGCTACCTCGCCGAGAAGGCCGACGGGCGCATCGGGATCATGTATCTCGGCGAACTCGTCGAGATCGGACCGGTCGAGCAGATCCTCCAGAACCCGAAGCATCCCTACACCAAGGCACTGCGCTGGGCGACGCCCAATCTCGTCGAGGAGGACAGGACTGAGATGCCGATGCGGACCATCGACATTCCCGATCCCGTGGATCCACCCAGTGGCTGTCGGTTCCACACACGCTGTCCCGAAGCCCGCGAGGTCTGCGCCGAACAGACGCCGACGCTGGAAACGAGCGACCACTGTGCATCCTGCTTCCGGACGGACGACTCCCATGAGTACTGGGACAGTCCCTCCCTGACCGACGACACGTAACACGGCGGAACTTTTATTGAGTCGTCTATCGCAGTCGAGTGTATGAGTTCGAATAGCGTTTCCAGCGAAGCAACTTCCCAGAACGTCGTCAAACGCGTCCTCGGGCGTGTCTGGGAATCGAATCTCCTCCGTATCGCGATGTTGGGTATCGTCCTCGTCGTCCTCGGTGCACTGGTCATCGACGGCGTGTTCGCGGGCATGTTCGGCATCTGGGGCATGTCGGCCATACTCGTTGGCTTCGGTGGCTACCTCCTGTACAAACTCTCGTACGAGCCATAATGTATCGGGCGGGAATCAACGGTGCGGGCGGTATCGGCATCCTCGGTATGCACGACGAGGGCGATATCGGCGAGAAGAAGGTTCGCGCGAGTCACGCGGGTGGCTACGACGACGACACTCGATGCCGACGAGCAGGTGACCGACTCCGGCGGTGGGGGGGGTTCTCGTCACCGACGAAGACGTGTACGTCAACGTCGACTGTACGCTCGAACGAGAGTCCTCCTCCATGAACTTTCAGCGCATCGGGTCTGAAGGGAAGTGTTACCTCGACGACGATGACGGCGAGTGGCGCTACTGGCGACTCGAAGACGTGACGGTCACGTCGTGGTAACAAGCACAGGAATGGACCAGTTACCAGTTCGATACCAGCCGTTCTTCGATAGAGAACAACTGTTTTCTACCATGAGACTGTACCTCACCTCATGTCGGACGGTCCAACAGCGACGTACCCGATCAAGGCAGCACAGACCTCCTATCGTGTCCTCGAAGCGCTGGAAGAACTCAACGGAGCCGGAATCTCCGAACTCGCTGCGGAGACTGACCTCCCGAAAAGTAGCGTCCACAATCATCTGAGCACGCTCCGTGAGATGGAGTACGTCGCCAAGGAGGGATCGACATACCGCATCAGCCTCAAGTTTCTCAGTCTCGGGACCCACGCCCGGTCCCGCCGTCAGATCTACAAGGTCGCCAAGTCCGAGGTCGACGAACTAGCAGAGAACACTGGTGAGCTGGCGAACCTCATGGTCGAAGAACACGGGCGCGGCGTCTACATTTACAGTCGACACGGCGACGACGCGGTCAACGTCGACGCACGCATCGGTCACAACGTCTACCTCCACAGCACCGCGCTGGGGAAGGCAATCCTGGCCCATCGAGACCGCGACGACGTGGAGGCGATACTCGACAGACACGGAATGCCGAGCATGACCGACGAAACGATCGAGAGCCGCGACACACTCTTCGACGAACTGGAGACCATCCGTGACCAGGGCATCGCATACGACAGGCAAGAGCGTCTCGAAGGGCTGAACTGCGTCGCTGCACCGGTCCTCGACAAGGATGGAGACGTCAGAGGCGCAATCAGTGTCTCCGGGCCGGTCAATCGTCTCAACGGCGAGCGCTACGAGGAGGAGATTCCGAGTCTGCTACGGAAAGCAGTCAACGTCATCGAACTGAACCTGGCGTACTCCTAACCGTGTCACGGCGTGATTCATTCCCACGATTCCTGCTGAAGTACGTCTGTAGCCAGAAGCGCGGCATCGCAGCGCTGTTTGGCTTCTTCGCAGTTGCACTTGCACTCCTTGCTGTGTCGGTCTCAGTGACCGAACCGGGGAGTGCGAACCACGTCCTCGCCCTCCTCAACCTCGTCGGTATCGGGCTCCTCGAAGCGCTACTCGTCGTCCTGATTCTCGCCTGCTGGTCGGTCACCGGTAACGATCCGGTTGAGTGACTGTCCGGCATTCACTGCGTCGCTGGTTCCGCACCCTACTACTTGCTCGAACAACAATTCTTCTATAGTGAATAGCGTTCTTTGCCGCTGAACGCTCTCTGTCAGATGTAGCCATCAAATAAACAAAAGTATCTTTGTTATTCCACCACAGGGTTATCTGTACAACGCTGAAAAAAGCGGCTTCAGCCCCTTTACGCAAGCATTCCACTCAGCCGAATTTACGACGGACGGCGACATATCGATCCGTGCGTTCAAAAGCACCAGACGACCGTGATAGCCCACAGAATCACCGAATTCGTACAACGGCAGCCGAACGACCTATCCGGACGAAGGAGAATTCAGCTATGAATAATCAGATTCTCCAGGGATGAATATTTCGGCCAGGGCACAGCTAACTACTCTAACAAAAGTACTTCTGTTAATGTATAAAGTCTCAAATACTTTTTCGTGTTGATATCGGTGGACTCAGGCCGAGTAGCGAGCGATTCAGCATCACATAACGACGGTCGTCGTCGGGCGAGATGCCACCACGCGACACCGCTGCTGATTCCATCCGACCATGCTCCGTACGGGACAGTGTGACGTGGCCAGGCCGGGTATCTTGGTGATGAAAAACTATAAATAGTCGAGGTAACTGGGATGTGATATGGTGGCAAACAGACACCGCCAGGAGAGTGAAGAGCGTAGCCAACGCCCTGTCTCACGCCGACAGCTGCTCGGCTTGACTGCCAGTGGCGCTGCCGCCCTCGCGGGCTGTAGCGGCGATGGATCAACGAGCACGTCGGGCGATGGATCGGCGGGTACGTCGAGTGACGGGAGCAGTGACTCGTCGACGCCAGCCCCGGATGCCGAACCTCGCGATCCCGAACTGGTCAGAAAGATCGGACGGATCCCCACAGACGTCAACTGGAACATCTTCGGTCCGAACTTCCCCTGGAACCTCGCGCGAGGGATGTACCACGTAACTCGTCCCAAGCAGTTGTGGGTTCTCGACGACTGGTCGTACGACGCGGAAAAACAGACCGAGACGTGGACGTTCCCGGAGAACCTGACGTGGTGGAACGGCGACCAGGTGACGGCCCAGGATCAGTATATCTCCGACGAGATCTCGCGGCTTCAGAACCCCGAGGGAAGCTCCATGGAGCGTGTCTGGACCGAGGACGATCTGACGCTCAAACGGAAGTACAAGAAGCCACAGAACCCGACCATCCTCAAAGAGAGCTCTACTGGAACCTTCCTCGCAGCCCACCCGAGTCTCTATCAGGAGTGGCTAGAGAAATACCAGGACGCGTCCGACCAGTCCGCCCGCGACTCTGTCACCCGGGAGCTCGAAAAATTCAAAGTGAGTAGCACTGAGATCCTCGAAAACGGTCTCGGCAACGGGCCCTACGAGCTGACTGAAGCCAACAATCAGGCGATGGTGTTCGAGGTTCGTGAAGACCATCCGTGGTATCAGGACAGTCAAATCGAAACGTACCGCATCCGAGCGATCAAAGAAGGAGGTAGCATCATCAAGAAACAGGACAAGCTCGATATCGGTCGTGGGCTACTGAAATCCTCCTTCACCGGTCCAGATCACCTGAAGAACATCACGGAGAGCAGGTCCGTTCAGCTCCGCAAGCTCGCGTTCAATCACAAGAACAAACACCTCAAGAAACGCACTGTTCGACAGGCGATCGCACACCTGGTCGACTGGAACAGTATCATCAGCAACCAGGAGCCCCAGGCAGCGGCGGTTCCCAAACAGACCGGGATGGGCGAGCGGATGGCGAAGAACTGGCTCGGCGACGATCTGTACAACAAGATGGCCGACTACCCCATCACCGCCGACCCAGAAGGTGCCAAAGAGTACCTGAACCAGGCTGGCTACAGCAAACAAGGCGGAGAGTGGGTCGACCCCGACGGTCAAACCGTCTCGTTCAACATGCTGTCGATCAACTGGGGTGCGTTCACCAAGGGCGCGCGAACGGTCAACTCACAGCTGGACCAGTTCGGCTTCGACATGAACTTCGAGGGCGTCTCTGGTGGTGTCTACTACAAGCGTGCCAGAAATCAGATGGACTACGATCTGACGTTCTTCTTCCACAACAACTTCCTCAACCATCCGATCTCGTACTTCCGGTCGAGCCAGATCGGCGGGATGCGTCTCGCAAATCTCGAGAACTACGGGACAGAACTTCCGAAGTGGCTCGACGAGGGAAAGGAGACGTCACCGTTCAACGGCATGCCGCTCACACCGGAAATTCCGACGGAGCCTGGTGCAAAGGAGATCTCCGGCGACGGTAAGGAGATCAACCTCTGGGAACTGTACGACGGGACGCTGAGTGCGGAATCCGAGGCCCAGACGCGCGAGAACATCCGCCTGCTCGCCCGGTACTGGAACTACGATCTGCCCCATCTCGTCATCCTCCAGCCGAAGGCCGGCTTCTGGGGTGACACCAAAGACTTCGACATGCCGGTCGGCGACGAGACCTACGAGATCTACGCCGGCATGCACGCGGCACTCAAGCGAGGAGGGATCAAATACAAGTACAAGTAACGGCCACGAATTCCATCCGATCAACGTCTGCCAAATCCGTTTACGCCCCCGTTTTCACGTCCCCGTCCATTCGTACTGACTCTCCTCCTGTCGTTTGATTCGTCGAGATTGATCAGTGACTGTACTGGCTGTCCATCTCTCCACGAGTTCGCCACCCTGGGTGGCGAAGCTGTTTACGAAGGTACAGTCGGCAGTACGAGCGACCACGAGGAGTGTCTATCTCCGTTGGTCTGTTGGATAGCCCGAGGAAGCGTGTTCGTGATCGCTCCCGACGTGCACGTGAGTGACTGCTGTTCAGATGGTGCCACGAGGTGCACCAGGTGACGCACTGGGCTTCGAAAAACGTCCAAGCGAGTCGATCAGAGAGCGTTTCAGTCCATGTTCGCCGTCGCCGTCTCATCACCGGCCGCTTCGGAGTGGCGGGCTCTGATACGAGGATTGAACAGGCGGTCCATCCCCTGTGAGAGCAGAATGAGACCGACGGAGAACACCGAGATGGTCAGCATCGGCCAGATCATCCAGTGGATCCGGCCGAGATTGCTCAGCACACCGCTGGTCTGATACGCCTCGTTCATAATGACCCCCCAGTTGGCCGCAGTGAACGGGAGGATTCCGAGGAAGTACAGCCCGACAGACTCGAAGATAACTCCCCGTGCCGCGTTGGCGGCGTTGATCGTGATGTAGGGCATCAGCTGCTTCGTCACGTCCTTGCGGAGGATGTGTGGTGAGGACATACCCATCGCTCTGGACGCCTCGACGTAGGATTCGTGGCGGATCGAGAGGACCTGTGATCTGAGTGTCCGAGCGAGACCCGGCCAATTGTCGATTCCCAGCAACAGGCCGACGACGAAGGGCCGTTCCGGCGTAAAGACCGCTGCGATGACGAGAATCAGGGGGAGGCCCGGAATCGTCAACACCATGTCCGTCACGAACATCAGGATATCGTCGACCCGGCCGCCCTTGTAGCCGGCCGTGACGCCGATGACCGTCGCGAGCACCATCGAGATGACGGCCCCGGCGACGACGATTTCGAGAACGGCTGGCGTGGCGTGAATGAGTTGTTTGCCGATCGGCTTGCCGTAGCCGTCCGTCCCGAGTGGCACTGCCCAGTTGGTGAACGGTGACACGTATCGCGGTGCCTCGTTGAACTCCGGTCTCGGGACGAGCGTGACGCCGACGGTCCCGATGAAGACAAACGCAAGCAGGATCGAGATCCCGATCCTGGTTCGTAGGTCGCCCCAGATGATCCGGAACGGAGTCCGAATGGCATCCTCGACGAACTGGTCGAACCGCTCCTTGCGCGAGAGCGACTTCGCGTTCTCGTCGGCGATGTTCGCGAGGTAGTCGGCCGCCGATTCTGGATCAGAACGCTTCATCTTCGCCTCCCGATTCGATTCGTGGGTCGATGAGACTGTATGTCATATCTGCGATCGTGATACCGGTGATGGTGATCGCCGTGAAGAAGATGAACGAGCCCAGTAACAGTGGGTAGTCTCGGTTCTCCAGGGCACCGAACGTGTACCAGCCGACACCCGGGTAGGTGAAGATCTGTTCCATGATGACGCTGCTGGAGAATATTCCCGCCAGACCGATCATCAGTCCAGTGTACATCGGGAGGATGGCATTTTTCCCGACGTAGCGGGCTGCGATAAGTCGGCTACTGAGGCCGCGGAGACGAGCGGAACGAACGTAGTCTTCGCCGAGGATGCGGACGCTGTTACCGCGCATCCCCAGAGCACCACCCCCGAATCCGACGACGAAGCCGGTGAATATCGGGAGGATAGAGTGGTGGACGACGCTCAGCATGAACTCGAGATTGAAGCCCGGCGTCGTCGCTGGCCCGTATCGCCCGGCAATCGGGAACCACCCCAGCTGATAGGAGAAGACGATCAGCACGAAGATGGCCGCCGCGTAGTACGGGACGGAGTTGGCGGCGACGATGATACCGGTCATCCCGGAGTCGAACCGTGATCCCTCGTGATAGGCCATGAACGCGCCGAGCAGGACGTTCGTCGAGAAGCCGAGGACGAGTCCGTAGACGCTGACGTAGATCGACCACGGCATCGCCTTGAACAGGATGTCGAACACGGGTTCGTTCTGCCAGATCGACTTCCCGAAGTCCTGGTACAACACGATGTCTTTGATGTAGTTGTAGTACTGCACATACAGCGGTGCGTCGGGTTGGAAGCCCGTGTACAACTCGATCAGTCTGTTCACTTCTTGCATGTTGCCCTGCCCGGTTCCCTGATTTGCCATGTCCTGCAGAAGTTGCTGGCGCATGAGTTCGAGTGGGCCACCGGGCAGCAAGCGGTACATGAAGAACGTTATCGTCACGACGACGAACAACGTCAGTACTGACTGTCCGATTCGCTTGGCATGATACCGCATAGGACGTTGTTTGCAAACCCTCTATATATAATTTGCGTAGCAGTATCGGACAGCGGTCTGTGGCCCCGCTGTAGCTGACGTGCCCGCTCTGGTGACCATCGGACCCACTGCACCGTGATCGCACGACAGCAGTGCGACAGTGTGTATTTCAGTTCGCACAACCGTGAGACTACGCGCTCGTGTTCAGTGGAACGGGACAACGGCGTCCAAAGGCCGTCTCAGGCGACGACGTGGATTAGGTTGTCGTATCGGGTCTGCTGAGAGTCCGTCTTGACACAACTGGTTGCGACGACGGCGTTCCCGACGACGGCTGGGGAGGCAAACTGACTCGAAAACGTGTTGGTCGTGTCGACCCGCCACAACGTCTCTCCGGATGCCGGGTCGATACCCTGCAGATTGACGCCACCGACGTACAACGTCTCGCCGTCGAATGCCGATGTCTCGTAGGTGAGTCCGACATCACGGTGCCAATCGACAGTTCCCGTTTCGGCGTCGACAGCGTACAGCGTGCCGGTGACGCCGCCGATGTAGACGGAGTCGGTTCCGATCGTCGGCGTGGTCCAGAGTCGTCCTCCGAGCGGGGCGCTCCACTGTTCACGTGGCCCATCGAGGTCGATAGCATGGAGGTGACCGGCGTTATCGCCGAAATACGCGATCCCGTCGGCCACTGCTGGGGCCGATCGGCTCGCGACAGCGTCGATATCGAAATGCCACCGTTCGGTACCTGTCGCTCGATCGAGTGCGAATAGGGTCGACTGCTCGGCCTCCGCACACGTCGAGAGATAGAGGACGGTGTCGTCCAGGACGGTCGGGGGTGACCAGACAGCATCCGAGGGTGTACAGTCGCGTCCGTGGTGCCACTGTTCGGCCCCGTCGTCCGCGTCGAAGGCCCGAATCAATTTCCCGGCCGTTCGCGTGCGCGCGAAAACGGTTCCATCTGCGTACACAGGGGCGGAGACGACGTGCAGGGGCTGGTGCCAGGCGGTCTCGCCGCTGTCACGTGCGAAGCCGTACAGACCGGCTTTCTCTCCCCGGATCGTCACGTAGACTCGCTCGGAGCCCAGCGCTGGTGAGAACCGATTAGCCCTACTGAGGGTTCGGGACCACTCGACCGAGCCGGTCGCAACGTCGAAGGCTTCCACAGAACGGCCACAGCCAGCGTAGGCGATCCCGTCGGCGATGGCCGGTGTCCCGAGGATGTCGCCCTGATCTTGGGCACAGGTGTGTGACCACTGCTGTGTGGCGCCAGACCGAGGGCCGGCCGCGTCGGGGCTGTGACTCGTGTGCCGGGCGTTACGGCCAAACATATCCCACCCAGTTTCGACTGAGAGTTCGGTCGCACGTTCAGTCGCTCGTTCCTCGTTGTCCGTTCGAGTCGATCGATCGCTCAGTGCGGTGGTCGTGGTCGGTGACGGTGCCGAGCACCCGGCGACTAGCGCGCTCCCGACGGTGGCCAGGAGACTACGACGATCGACCCGTCTCTTGTCGTCTGTCACTATCGGCAGTTCGGAGACTGGTCGCTTAAACGTTTTCCGAGGTCGCGGTCTGGGAGCGACTCGGTAGCCGTGTGGGCGACGAATACTTTTTTACCCGATTGCTCGCACAGTCACGTATGGTCGCCTACGAGCCGACGTGGGAGTCACTGGAACAGCACGAGTTGCCAGCATGGTACGACGACGCGAAGCTGGGGATCTTCATCCACTGGGGTGCCTACTCCGTCCCCGCGTGGGCACCGGTCACCGACGACGGAGAAGTCAGCGAGTCGGGATACGCGGAGTGGTACGTCAGAGGGATGTACGACGAAGACAGTGACGTCTACGACTACCATCGCTCGACGTACGGCGAAGAAGTCGAATACACCGACTTTCTCGAACAGTGGAGCGCCGACGGTTGGGATCCGGAACGCTGGGCTACCTTCTTCGACGAGGAGGTGGGTGCGCGCTACGTCGTCCTGACCGCGGAGCACCACGATGGAATCCAGCTCTGGGACAGCGACGTGACCGACTGGACGACGGTCGAGCGGGGTCCGCGCCGAAACATCGTCGGCGAACTCGGAGCGGCCGTCCGAGACCGAGAACTGAAGTTCGCAGGCTCGTTTCACGGCCTCCTGAACTTCTTCGATCCGGACCATCCAGGCCTGTTCGGGCACCCGGATATCGACGACGAAGGCCACCCCGGTCAGGAGTACATCGCGTTCATGAACGAGAAACTGACCGAACTCATCGACGAGACGCAACCGGATCTCCTGTGGCTCGACGGGAACTGGAAGGCCGACACCGAGGAGTACGGGACGAAAGAGACGGTCGCCTACTACTACGAACAGGCAGCAAACGAGTGGGACAAAGAAGTCGCCGTCAACGACCGCCTCGGTGCGGACGAAGAGCAGACGCACGGCGACTTCTACACGCCCGAGTACGAGACGTTCGACGAGATACAGGAGCACAAGTGGGAAGCGACACGTGGACTCGGCGGCTCGTTCGGGTACAATCGCAACGAACCGGAGCACCACTACCTCTCTGTGGCGGAACTCGTCCACTCCTTCGTCGATATCGTCTCGAAGAACGGAAATCTCCTGATCAACGTCGGCCCGCGAGCCGATGGGACCATCCCGGCGATCCAGAAAGAACGTCTGCGTGGGTTGGGCGAGTGGCTCGCGGTCAACGACGAGGCTATCTTCGGCACCACCTACTGGGAGCGAGCAGAGGATACTGTCGCTTCCAGCACCGACGTGCGCTACACCTGGAAGGACGGGACGCTCTACGCGACGCTGTTCGACTGGGTGATCGGCGAACAGACGCTGCTTGATACCGGCTCGGACGTGACGCCGTCGTCAGTATCGCTCTTGACAGATTCCGGCAAAGAGTCGGTCGACTGGAAGCACACGGATGGAGCCGTCACCGTCGACTTCGACGCTACCCCTCCGTCCGACCACCCGGGCGTGGCGTACGTGCTTGCGCTGGAGGATGTAGCGAATCCGACGACAGCGTCTGACTGACCCAGCGGGCTTCGATCGAACAGACTCCCAGCCCTCGCCTTACCGTAAGGCCGAGTAGCGGGCCAACAACCGGCGCAGTCGAAAGCCGAGCACCCCGCCGACGAGTCCGGTGGCGAGCGCGACGCCGGCTGGAAGCGAGACAGCCAGTGCCTCGTAGATTCCGTAGACGAGCAGCTGATCGACGAGTGTTCCAGGCGGTCGTCCGAGTGTCGTGAGGACTACGTCGTACCGCCCAGAAAGGACAAAATCGTCGGCGACGTGTAGCACCAGCAACAGCGGCGTCGCGACGACTGCCGCGAGTGCGCCACGGTAGTAGCCCGCGTCGTCCCACGCAGTCAGCGTCCCAGCGACCATCCCACCGAGGAGTCCGTTGGCCACGATCGCTGTCGTCGGTAACAGGCCGAGCTTCCCCACCGCGAACGAGAAGACCACCACGACCGCGCCACCGACCAACTCCGGGTGGTCCAGACCGCGCCAGCGGTGACGAGTAGCGCTCACGGTCGTCTCCCGTCCCCGGTGTCGGCAGCGTCGACGGCGGTGACGGTCGCTACCCCGTCGTCGATCGAGACGACGAGGCCGGTACAACCGTCGGCCGACACGTCCCAGAGGTAGTCGGTCGTCTCGTCGGAGGCATGCACTCGGGCACGGAGGACATGACGCCCGCTGCGTTCCACCACATCGTCGACCAGCACGTGCCGGTCGGTGTCCGCGTTACGGCCCGGGACCGTGACGCTCTCTTCGAACACGACCTCCCGCATGGCGAACAAGTCGAGATACACCGTCAGCTCGATCTTGTGGGCGTCACTGTCGGCGTTGAGGAGTCGGAGTCCTCCCTGTGGAACGCCGCTGTCTGCACATCCGCCGCCGGTGCCGGCCGAGAGACACCCGCTCAGTGCGACGAGGCTGCCGAGACCGGCAAGCAGACGACGCCGTCCCGGCGCTCGCACAGTGGTGTCACTGTACCCATGGTTCACATGGGTGGATTACTGCTCCAATCAATAATGCTTGGGGAACTCGAGGCAATCGCCACTCCGGTTGACGGGATCAGTGCGTCTCTCGGAGGTGGGTAACGTCGAGTTCCGCGAGCGCGCTCGTGATGGCCACGCGGTCTGCGTCGCTCTCGACGGTGATGGTTCGGGACTCTCCGGGCAGGAGGTGAAAGTAGTTGTCAGAGAAGGCACCGGACAGCGGAGCGTCGAGCGAGACCCACAGCGCCGGGACGTCCGTCTCCAGCGTCACGCTCGCGCCTTCGACATCCACCTCGATGTCGGGGACACGCAGATCGAGTCGCTTGTACGGTTCCTGGAACGCGACCGAGGGGTACGACTCGACGGGTCCGTCGAAGTCGGCCCTGACGAGACAGTTCGACGGATCGATTTCCGAAGCGACTGCGTCGATATCGACGGTCAGAGCGGCCGTGCTATCGAGTGGCGATACGGTCGTGTCGTGTGACTCCGTGTGGACGCGCTCGCCGTCGAGCGTCCAGACCGTAACGGTGAGCGTCCCAGAGATGGCTTCGGGTCGGTCGCTGGTCAACCACACTGACACACCATCGTCGGTCACCGTCGTCGAGACGAGCAACGGCGCGAAGATCCGGCGAGCGACGTACTGGGACGCCTTCCAGTCGCCGCCGTACTCGATCGAGGACCACGAGGCACACGGCCAGAGATCGTTCAGCTGCCAGTACAGCGCACCCATCGTGTGTGGCTTGCGCCGTCGCCAGTGTTCGATTGCGGTCTGCATCGCCATGCTCTGCTGGATCTGGCTCAGATACGCGAAATCTCCGAAGGAGAACGGCGTCCGAAAGTTGTCGGTCATCCTCGACAGGATGCGACCGTTGCCCCCGGGACTGCGCTGGTGGTGTTCCATCAGCGGGGCGGTCGGGTTGAGTTCGTTTTCGGGAAGGATCGACGCGAGCAGCTCCGGCGACGGGAACGACTGATAGCCGAACTCGGAGACGAACCGCGGTTCGGTCTCCTCGTATGCGTCGAAGGAAGCACCGCTGTGCCACACGTCCCAATAGTGGATGTCCCCCCGCTCTGTCATGTAGGGATCGTCGTACTCGCGGCCACTGGAGGGTGACGCCGACCAGTAGGGGCGCGACGGGTCTTCCTCGGCGACGATCTGGTCGAGCGTCTCGAGGAAGATCGCCTCGTAGTCGGCTTCGAGGCTGTCGATGTGATCCTCGTCGGCCCACCAGTTGTGCAGTCCCTGCTCGTTCTCGTTGTTGCCACACCACAGCGCGAGGCTCGGGTGGTTCGCCAGGCGACGCACCTGATAGCGTGCCTCGGCCGCCACCGTCTCGCGAAACCCGTCGTCGGCGGGATACAGCGAACAGGCGAACATGAAGTCCTGCCAGACGAGCAAGCCGAGTTCGTCACAGCGCTCGTAGAAGGCGTCGCGTTCGTAGTGGCCGCCACCCCAGACACGAATCATGTTCATGTTCGCGCTGGCGGCACTGTCGAGTAAATCGGCGTACTCCGTTTCGTCGATGCGGCCGTGAAGTGCCTCCATCGGGATCCAGTTCGCCCCTTTCGCGAACACGGGGACGCCGTTGACCTCGAAGAAAAAGGACTCACCTGTGTCGTCTTCCTCCCGACACAACTCGATTTCCCGGAAACCCACACGATCGGTCGTCGTCTCGGTGTCGTGGTCGCTCTCGACGGTAACTGTCAGGTCGTACAGCGGTTGATCGCCGTAGCCGTTGGGCCACCACAGGTCTGGGTCGGCAACGGTGAGTTCGAGCGTGTGCTCCGCCGTACCGCCGTCGATGCTCACGGTCGTGGTCTCGGTGGCACCAGCGACGCTCGCGGTCAGCGTCGCCTCGCAGTCTGTCGGTACGTCGAGACCGACATCCACAGTCAGGTCGACGCCGTCGTCGTGGTGGTCCTGTCGACTTTTCGTGTAGGTGATACGGGGCCCGGAGTGGCCTACCAGCTCTACGTCGCGCCAGATTCCCATCGTCGGCAGGCACGGTCCCCAGTCCCAGCCGTAGTGACAGGCGGCCTTGCGGATGTGGTTGCGGTCGGGTTCGTCCTGAGGGTAACGCATTACCGGCACGTCGTAGGGGTGATCCGCCGCCCGCTGGCTGCTATACTCGACCGGCGATCGAAACCGGATCTCGATGTCGTTCACACCGGGTTCGAGAGCATTGCCGACGGGAAACTCGTAGCGGCGGTGCATGTTGTCCGTCGTGCCGACCGTGATGTCGTTCACCCGGACCGTGGCGATGGTGTCCAGTCCGTGACAGACGAGCGTCTGTCGTTCCTCGGACAGCAGTGTGTCGTTGACCTCGACTGTCCGCCGATAGCACCAATCGCGCTCGGCCACCCACTGTACGTCGAGTTCGTTGTCGGCTTCGTAGGGGTCCGGGATCTGACCAGCTGCCATCAGGTCGCTGTAGACGTCCCCGGGGACCGTCGCTGAAAACTGTTGGTTCCCGTCCGTCGGGACACACTGCCAGCTACCGTTGAGAGAGTGGCGTTCCATGCACGCGGGTTTTGGTCTCTCATCAATAACTCTATCGGGGACACGTCTACCATTTCGCCGGCCCGGACGGGTGCTCGACCGGGACCGAAACCCTCGACAATTAAGGTGATCGCTCGAACAGTGGGTAGCATGCGCGATACCAGCAGCGCCAAACGCGCCGACGAGACCGAAGAGCGTCTCGAGCGCCTCCGCGTCGCACACTCCCACGAGATAGAGAACATTTCACACCACAAGACGCGAGCGTTTCTGACGCCCGAGCAGGCTAGAGCGAAGTCGTTCGAGCCGTGTTCAGTCGGCGTCACGTGGAACCGGGGTCGAGAAACAGAACCAGACAACCGTCGGGACGCCGACGCAGACGTGCTCACCGGGCAGGTCTCCGAAGAGCAGGCTGTCGGCCAGAACGTCTGGTTTCGCCTCCAGTGCACCGTCCCTGAGTCGATGGCCGGTCTGCCGGTGTACCTACGCTTCGTGGCCGAACCGCTGTACGGGTCGAGTCACCACGGTGACCCGCGCGTGGAATCACTGTGCTTCCAGGACGGGACGCCGGTCAAGTCCTTCGACAACGGCCACGACTCGTACAAACTCGTCGAAGAGGCCGAGGGTGGGGAGTCGTTCGATCTGCTGGTCGAGGCCGGGACGACGACCCTGTGGGGCAACCTCGGCGTCGACGAGTTCACACTCGACACCGCCGAACTGTACGCCGAACGACCAGCGGTCGCAGATCTCCACCGTCACGTGTCGATCTGCAACGACCTCCGTGAGCAGTACGACGAGGACTCACCCAACCGGGGCCGTCTGCTCGACGCACTCGTCGCAGCCAGTCACAAGTTCGCATTCGACGCCGGCTCGGAGGCCGAGTACCGAGAGAGCGCCCGCGTCGCGATCGAGGAACTGGAAGGCGTCGAGACGGACATTACCTCGGATCTCACCGGTCAGCAACTGACTGCCGTCGGCCACGCTCACCTCGATCTGGCGTGGCACTGGCCGTGGTCGGAGACGGTTCGCAAATGTGGGCGCTCGTTCTCCAACGTGTTGACGCTGATGGACGACTACCCCGAGTTCACGTTCATGCAGAGCCAGCCCCACCTCTACGAGTGGATCCGCGACCGCTACCCCGAGCAGTTCGACCAGATCGACCAGCGGATCGAGGACGGGCAGTGGCAACCCGAAGGAGCCCTGTGGGTCGAGTCCGACATCAACAACGCGGGCGAGGAAGCACTCGCCCGGCAGTACTTGCTCGGGAAACGCTACTTCCGTGAGGAGTTCGACGTCGATCCGAAGGTGACGTTCATCCCCGACGTGTTCGGGTACAGTGCCGGACTGCCGGGGATCGCGAAGGCAGCCGACTGTCCGTACTTCCTCACCCAGAAGATGTCGTGGAGTGAGATCAACGACTTCCCACACAGCACGTTCCGCTGGGCGGGCATCGACGGCTCGGAGGTTCTCGCACACTTCCCGCCGGGTGACACCTACAACGGCCAGATGGATGTCGAGGAGATCACGCACTCGGTGTACAACGACCCTCAGAACGCGACGACGACGGACCGCGCGTACCTGTTTGGCTGGGGCGACGGCGGCGGCGGCCCCACTCGCGAGATGATCGAGAAGGGGCAGGTTGTCGACAACATCGAAGCGCTCCCCGATATCGAACACGGATCGCTCGCGGGGCTGTTCAACCGTCTGGAACGCAACTATGACGACTATCCCGTCTGGAATGGCGAACTGTACCTCGAAAAGCATCGTGGGACACTCACCAGCCAGGCACAGACCAAGCGCAACAACCGCAAGGGTGAGTACGCACTCCGTGAGGCCGAGTTGTGGTGTTCCATCGCGATGGCGACGACGGCGTTCGACTACCCCCACGAACAGCTACAGGACGCCTGGAAAGTGCTTCTGTTTAACCAATTCCACGACATTCTTCCGGGTTCTTCCCAGACCGACGTGTACGCCGATGCTGACCGGGACTACACCCGCGTCTTCGAGACGGCTGCGGAAGTGCGGACGGCGGCTCTGGACGCCCTGCTCGGAGAGCCGACGGGCAGCGACCGTTTCGCCGTCACGAATCCCCTGTCGTGGGCACACGAGAGTGTCGTCACGGTCCCCGCCGACGACGTGGCTGGCGATGCCGACGATCTGATTGTAACGGTCGACGACGACGACAGTCTAGCCGTTCAGTCAACGACCGCTGGGGTCGGGGACGATTCGGAGGAGGAGGTCCTCGTCGAGACGCCCGAGTTACCAGGGATGGGTGCGATGACGCTCACACTGACCGACACCGCCGAACCCGTCGACACACCCTTCGAAGTGTCGACCGATCGCCTCTCGAACGGTCTCGTCACGGTGTCGCTCGAGGGTGATGGGACCGTCTCCGTCTACGACGAAGAACACGATCGCTCGGTCCTCGACGAACCTGGCAACCGCCTGATGTTGTACCGTGACCAGCCCCGGTACTTCGAAGCGTGGGACATCGAAGAAGACGTCTACGAGGTCGGCGACCAGCTCCCGGCCCCGGAGACGACGGTCGTCGAGAGCGGCCCCGTTCGAGCCACGGTCCGCCAGACCCGGTCGTTCGGCGACTCCTCGCTCGTTCAGGAGATCTCCCTCTACCGAGACTCGAAGCGTGTGGAGTTCCGAACGGAAATCGACTGGCACGAAGAAGAAAAGCTCCTCAAAACCCACTTCCCAGCCGGCGTGTCTGCGACGAGTGCGACCTACGACACGCACTTTGGCCACCACGAGCGAGACACCCACAGCAACACCTCGTGGGACGCCGCGCGGTGGGAAGCGGCCGGGGGTCAGTGGGTCGACGTGTCGGAGACCGACTACGGGGTCGCCCTGCTCAACGACTGCAAGTACGGGGTCAACGTCGACGGAACCGATATCTCCCTGTCGCTGTTGCGCGCGCCGAACCACCCCGACCCCGAGGCCGACCGCGGCACTCACGAGTTCACCTACACCCTGCTCGCCCACGAGGACGGACCGGCCCAGGCAGGTATCGACCGTGCCGCGAGCGAACTGAACGCGACGACTCGGGCGCGCCCAGTCAGCGAGACGGCTGACTTCGCACCGGTAACCGTCGGCGACGACGACGTGGTCGTTTCGGCGATCAAGCGCGCCGAAGACAGCGACGACGAACTCGTCGTTCGCCTGTACGAATCGGCCGGTCGACACGTCGACACGAACGTCGATTTCGACATCACCGTCACGGACGCGCGTGAGACGAATCTCATCGAGGACACCCGACAAACCCGTTCAGTCGATGATTCACGGCTAGAACTGTCGTTCGAGCCCTTCGAAATAAAAACGGTCGCGATCCGAATCGGCGACTGACACAGCCATATTTCTGCAACAGCTATCGTATTCGCTAATATAATTCTATACGCCCCTTCTTATGTCCGTATATATTTATTTGGGCGTTTCATACCCGATAACAGAACGACGAACTCCAAAGTGAATATGGGCGTTCTGGGTCCCGATTCTGAGAGAAGAGCCGGCGGAGAGCACTCTCGGATAGCTTCGGGGTTCCCCATTCCTGAACGTCGTTCGCAGTCACAGTCTTTTCGCCGTCCGAGGTCGGACACCGTGTCATGGAGCAGTTCGTTACCGAGAACCTCGATTACTACGTGGAGACACAAGGCGTGTTGCCCGAACGGCTCGACGCCTTCGGCGAGACGTACCGCGAGCAAGGGTATTTGACGCGTGACCAACTCTACGAGATCGCCTACGAGTCCTCGACACGCAGCGCCTACCACATCGAGTCGAACCCCGACGAGCGCTGTCGAGAGGTCACGCGCAACGTCCGGATCGTCGACGACGACTTCTCGAAGATCCAGTTACTAACGGGCCTCAGCGGCTTCAAAGCCCCGACTGCCTCGTGCGTCCTCGCAGCACTAGACGGGGATCGCCACGCAGTCGTCGACACACGCGTCTGGGCGTCTCTGGAACGGAAAGGGTACTTAGAGGGGCGTAAGGAATCGTTCGACGCGGCCGACTACGTCACGATGATCGAGCCGATCAGAGCCATCGCCGAAGAGACGGGGTATCGGCCGGTCGACGTCGGTTACGCGCTGTTCGCCCACGACGACCGCGTCCGTGATGGGACGCTCCACTGACCGTCGATCACGACACAGAGCGACCCACTGGGAGATCGAGAGTGGACAGGTCTCGATCGCGTTGTAACGGGAAGCACCGCCGAGCCCTTGACTGGGTGACTGCAGTCAACGCCACATCCGGTCACCGACCCATCTTAAAGGGGTGAGCTTGTCGGTGGACTCCTGTTCTGGTCCCCTATTCGGAGGCAGGCGCATAACCGCCATTCAGGTTCAGCGTCCTCAATTTCAGGGCGGGGTGACGTGTCTCTCCTCCATGCGGATACTCATAGGGGGTGGCAGATCGCCATCGTGACGGCTTCCTCCCACGGCTACAGCCGCGGGTTTCCGCCGGAATATTTCTATGACTGTTGATCAGTGCGTTCTGTGATGAAACATTAATATCCACCTCGATTGATGCAAGAGGGACTCCTGAATCGAAGACTCTACTGCGATAATGAACGTATAGACCCGTTACACCAAAATAAACACTATATAGAAATACTCGGGAAGATAATTCGACTATTGACTGTCTAGTGGTGCCATCACTTCCCATATTATCATTTCCACGCGCTGATTGTGCTGGATTGAAGCGTTGTCTCCGATATGAGGTCCGTATTGGTCTTGTGAATGTCTTTCAATATATCCGCACACTAATTTTGCTTTGACGAATTAATCTCGTAGAATCAAGCATGACACCGATACCAGTCAGTACTGTCGCATTCTGCCCCACGAATTCATCAATACTGAATGTAGACTCTCAGACGGGCCACCGCATGGGGCCCCACTGTCGTTTCGTTGTATTGACCGTTACGAGGTTCGCCTCAGGAATTCAGCGATGTATCTTTACAGACTTAATGCTGTAACGGTTGGTTGTCTCATCTTCGATCAACGTCGTTTTCGTCGTCTTGCTGTCGTCATCCGACCACTTCACACGTCGTCGTTTCCCATTCGTGCGACCACACGATCGAACCCAGCGGTAACTCGTTTCCATTATTGTTTAATATTGTATATCATAGCTGAATAGTTTTCCCCTCTGAGAAATTTTCTTCGTGTTTTAGTGGAACTGATCCACTCTTTCCGATCACTGATTGCCACTCTGTTGGAAGTATGGATCTTTCAGGGCCTCTCTGACCCACAATCCGGTGTCTCTGATTGGGTGAACAGTTGTTCTTCATCGGTGGATATCGGTCTGGGGCAGACCAACATCTCTCCGTATGAGGGGATGCTGACCTCGATCAGCCCGACGAACGACCGTGGCCATCATTGGATCACGTGTAGGTGATGTTCAGTTCGATCACGTTCGCGACGCTCTTCAGTTTAGCTGGCAACTCCGAGCGGAATCGATCGCCCTGCAGCCGACTCGTCGGACCCGAAACGCTGATTGCGCCCTCCACGACGTTGTTGTTGTTCACGATCGGAACAGCGACACAGCGCAGGCCTTTGACGCGCGCTTCGTCGTCGAACGCGACACCCTCGTTGCGTACGCGCTCCAAACGGTCGAACAGTTCGTCTCGGTCGGTGATCGTGTTCTCGGTCATCCCCGGCAACCCGTGCTGGTCGATGATCTCGTCGACGCGCTCCTCGGGAAGGTGGGCGAGGATGGCCTTTCCGAGGCCGGTGCTGTGGAGGTTGACGCGCTGGCCGATGTAGGAGTCGGTCTTGACTGCGTCGGCCCCGTGCGCGCGATGGATATATGCACCTCGTCCGTTCTCTTCGACGAGCAGGTTCGCTAGTTCGCCCGTCTCGTTAGCGAGCTCGGTCACCTCTTCCTTCGCGATCTCGTAGATCTGTTCTCGGTGCCGGGCCTTCCCACCGAGCGCGAGATGTCTAAGACTGAGCCGGTACGTGTTGTTGTCCTTGATCACGTACCCGGCCTGTTCGAGCGTGCTTAGGTAGTTGTGGATGCTACTCTTCGAGAGACTGAACGAGTCGGTCAGCTCTGTCAGCGTCGCCTCGTTGCTCCGTTGGAGTTCTTCGAGGATGTCGAATGCTGTCTGTACTGACTGGATATCGTTGGACCGTTTCTCTTCCATGCCAACCCGTTTCGGCCATGCCATAATAAATCTGATCCACCAATGCTGGACCACTGTCTGTGACGGGCGAACGCCGTATTCGACCGCGCTGAGGGCTGTCGGACACTTCCAAAGGAATATATGGATGGCAAAGAAGGCCATACTCGTATGTCGCAGCTACCAGCGATAGGACTCGGCACGTGGCAGAATACCGACCCCGACGACTGCCGCGAGAGCGTTCGCACCGCACTGGACGCCGGGTATCGGCACGTCGACACAGCACAGTACTACGGAAACGAGGCACTCGTCGGCGAGGGCATCGAGGCGGCCGACGTTGCTCGCGAGGATATCATCGTCGCGACCAAGGTCCACGCCGAGAAGTTCGGCCTCGCCCACGAGGAAGTGATCGAGGGATTGAACGCCAGCCTCGATCGGCTCGGTCTCGACTCGCTCGACGTACTGTACGTCCACTGGCCGGTAGGCAACTACGACCCTGCGGAGACGATGCCGGCGTTCGACGAACTTCGCGAGCGCGGGTTGATCGACCACGTCGGCCTGAGTAACTTCTCTGTCGAGTTGCTCGACGAGGCACGCGAACACCTCGATTCGCCACTGTTCGCCCACCAGGTCGAGATGCACCCACTGCTCCCACAGGAGGACCTCGTAGAGCACGCACAGACGAACGACTACAACCTCGTCGCCTACTCACCGCTGGCGCGGGGCAACGTCTTCGACATTCCCGAGGTTGAGTCGGTCGCGACCAAACACGATGTCAGCCCGGCACAGGTGAGCCTCGCGTGGCTCCGGTCCAAGGACAACGTCCACGCCATTCCGAAGGCGTCGAGTGCGTCCCACATCCGCGATAATCTGGCGTCGCTGGAGCTCGAACTCGACGACGAGGATATCGAGCGGATCGATGCCATCGATCGCACCGAGCGCTACGTCGAGCGCGACGGCGCGCCGTGGCTGTAGGTCGGTCCGTCCTGATACGGCCTATTGTCGGTGCTTGCCGACGATCGTCGCCACGGGATAGACGATCGCCGGTACATCGCTACCAAAATCCGTATAATTCGTCTGCCTTTTCGCCGGTCGCCGTGTTCCGAGCGGACGCTCAACTCGTGTACTCAGTTGCTCGGGAAAACAGATCAGCGTCGCTCGGTCTCCGTTTCGCTACTCGTTTCGGTATTCACCAGGAGGTGACCGAGATCTCGCGCAGCGGCCGTTCGAGCGGGACATCGACCACGCCGCCGGTGTAGTGTGAGAGGTAGAAGCCGACGATTATCTCCAGCGAACTCACCGCCTCGGCACCCGGCGAGTAGTTCTCACACTCGCCGTTGAGGAGGTCCTGGACGTGTCTGGCTGCGTTGGCGAAGGAGTTCTTGTAGTCGTCGTCCCACGTCCAGACGCCGTCGATGCCCCTGAGGTCGCGCTCGACGTGCTCGCCGTCTTCGAGGCTCCAGTAGCGCCACTCGCCGTCGTCGTTGTTGAGATACAGTTTCCCCTCGGTCCCGATGAAGTTCAGCGTCATCGAGGACATCTCTCGCGGGATGGTGCAGTCGACCGTGACGAACGTGTCGTCGTCCATGACGACGTAGCCGCCACCGCCGGCGTCGTCGACGCTCTCGGCCACGTCCAGCGAGTCGACGGCTTCGTTCTCGCCGGTAATGTAGCCGTTGACCTGTGCGGGCTCGGCATCCAGCAGATACACGAGCGTGTCGAGGACGTGCGTGGAGTTGCGCATCAGTTCCATGCGGTACTGGGTGCTGACCGACTTCACGTCGCCGAGGATGTTCTCGCGCTGGATCAGATCGCGGAGGCGCTGGAGCTTCTCGGTGAAGCGAAACGAGTGGTTGATTACCAACTCCGTCTCGGTCTCGTCACACACGTCGACCATCTCCCGCGCTGCGGCGACTTTGGAGGCGATGGGCTTCTCACACCAGATCACGTCCGGATCGGCCGCCGAACGGGCAGCGTCGATCGTGTGCCTATCGTGGAGGTAGGACGGCGTACAGATCGAGACCACGTCGAGATCCTCGGCGTCGAGCATCGCCTCGTGGTCCTCGTAGCGACTCCACTCGGGGATGTCCCACGCCTCACCGAAGGTGTCGAGTTTCTCGCTGTCGACATCTGCGACTGCGACGAGTTCGATCTCCGAAGTGTTCGCGTAGCCGCCAGCGTGGCTGGCGTCGATCTTCTGTTTCCCGATGGCCTCCTCGTCGTGCATCCCGAGGATACCCATACCGGCGATACCGCCTGTTCCGATGATGCCTGCGTTGTAGCTCATGTGTTCGATCAGTCTCCGCCTTGCGAGCGGGCTATCGCAGTGTCGAGCCAAGCCGGTAGGCTGGTGCCAACGCTTGACTGACCCATGGAACTTCAGTTTAAGGTCGCCACGTATAAATCCTTGAGTTTCTCGTCTGTCGAAGTGATAGGTCTCGCTCGCTCTGGGCTCACAGTCCAAAGCTACAAGCCGGTCACTCCGCAACGTCGGGTATGCGCAATCCAGTCGTCCAGAACCCGCTACAGAGTCGCTCGGACCTACAGCGTGCCGTCAGGCAACTCGTTGCACCGCTCGAAGCCCACCACAGCTCCGGAGGCGCGTTGATCCGGCCCGGTGTGACCGGCGCATGGTTTCCGAACCGAGAGGCTGGCATCGAGGGGTACGCCCGATCCCTGTGGGGGATCGCCGCGCTCGCCGCTGGCGGCGGGTCCTTCGACGGGTGGGACCGCTACCGCGCGGGACTGATTAACGGCACCGATCCCGACCACGCCGAGTACTGGGGCACCATCGCGGACGGCCACCAGAAGGTCGTCGAGAGCTCTTGCATCGGCATGGCGCTCGGACTGGTCCCAGAGCAGTTGTGGGTGCCACTCGACGACGAGGAACGAGCGAACGTCCAGCGGTGGCTCACAGCCGCCAACGGCGAGTCGATCCCAGACAATAACTGGCGATTCTTCCGCGTGCTCGCAAACGTCGGCCTCGCCGCAGTCGGTGCCGAGTACGACAGTGCGCAGGTCGAGACAGACCTCGATCGGCTCGAGGAGTTCGCGCTCGGCGACGGCTGGTACGTCGACGGTCCGGACGCACAGGTCGACTACTACTCTGCGTGGACAATGCACGTCGAGGGCCTGCTGTACGCGTGGCTGGCTGACGACACAGAACGAACGGCGCGCCTTCGCGAGCGCGCTGTGTCCTTTGTCGACGACTATCAGTATCTGTTCGAGGAGAGCGGGCGGGCGATTCCCTACGGTCGCAGCCAGACCTACCGGTTCGCGCAAGCGGCGTTCTGGGGCGCGCTCGCACTCGCTGGCCGCGACGCCGACCTGCCGTGGGGGGAGGTAAGAGGGCTGTGGCTGCGAAACCTCCGCTGGTGGTTCGACCAGCCGATCTTCGCCGCCGACGGGACGCTGACGCTGGGCTATCGGTATCCGTCGCTGAAGATGACCGAGCCGTACAACTCTCCTGCCTCACCGTACTGGGCCTTTCGCGCGTTCCTCCCGCTTACCGTCGACGCGGACCACCCCTTCTGGACGGCCGACGAGCAGTCGCTCCCGGACCTCGACCGACAGCGAACGCTCAACCACGCGAACCTCGTCATGCGGCGCGAAGCGGACCACGTAGTCGCACTCACCGGCGGCACTGACGCCCCGAACTACTCCAACAAGTACGACAAGTTCGCCTACTCCAGTCACTTCGGCTTCGGCGTCGACGACGGTGTCGCCGGCCTCGACGCATGCGGTGTCGACAGCACGCTCGTTGTCAGTGCCGACGGCGAGCACTATCGCGGTCGCTCTGCCGACCTCCGATCAAGCGTCGCAACGGGCGTCGCCCGGTCGGTCTGGGAGCCCTTCGACGACGTGACTGTCTCGACGTGGGTCGTCCCCGTCGGCTCGTGGCACGTCCGCGCGTACCGACTCGACACCGACCGGCGGATCGAGAGTGCCGACGGCGGGTTCGCGCTCCCGACGACCGACGAGCGGGAAGCCGACGACGTGATCGAGACGACCGACGACCGTAGCGCGACAGTACGATTCCAGGACTTCAGCGGCGTACGGGCGCTCGCTACGACTGCGACCGGGGACACCACCGATGGTGACGTAGTCCGTCCGTCGCCCAACACCAACCTCCAGCACCCTCGCACTGCCGTGCCGGTGCTGACTCGGACGTTCGAACCGGGGACCCATCGCTTTGCGAGTGCGGTGCTCGGTGTGCCCGGCGAAAGCGAGCGTCCCGACGTTTGGTCGTCGCCGCCGTCCGTCGCGTGGACGAGCGATGGCGTCGACGTGTTCGACGGCGAGGGGTCGCTGGTACAGTCGCTCGACGGCGAGCGCATCGAGACGTTACAGGAGTGACGGCGGCAAGAAGCGGGCTGATCAGTGCGACAGCGAGACCGCGAACTCGCCGTCGTCGAACTCGATGGGTGACGGTTCCTCGACGACGCGGAGGTCGTCGCGGTCACGTGCTTCTTCGACGAGCGCTTCGGAGGCCAGCAGTCGTCCGAGGTGCATCGTATCCTGTGCGCGGACGACGCGGACGGTCTCGGGATCGACGACGCCGATAGTCGACAGCGCCGCGACCAGTCCGGCACGGTCGCTCTCGACGACTGGTGGGAGGCGGACGCCGCGGACGGTGCTGGCAGTGAGCGCGTTGATCAGCGTCGTCTCGGCGTCGAGTTCGGCGACGATGTCCTCGTGGATCAGGTCAGCAGAGCCGACACCCATCGCGTTGCCGTGGGTTGTCTCGGTCAATCCGCGGGTGTAGATGCGTTTGATGTCGGGCTGTTCCGGCGCTGGCTCGTTGATCGCGAACTCGCGGCGGCCGATGACATTGGTGTCCAGGCCCTGCCCGCTGATATCCTTGCCCTGCCGGTCGAAGACGACCACGTCCAGTTCGTCGAAGGGCAGCGTCGGCATGATGTCGTAGGATAGTTCGAGCAGTTCCCGTTCGCGGTCGAGAAAGCCACTCGGGGGGACACCCTCGATGAGCGTCGTGTCGTCGTGCTGGTCCTCGACGAGGGCGATCCCGCCCACGACCGGTAGCGCGTCGAGGAGCTGGTCGGTGATCTCGGGGATCATGTTGCGGAACGACCAGTCGACGGCCCACTCGTGGGCGATCTTCGCGCCACGTTGCTTGCCCATCCCGATGACGAGCATCTTCGAGAGCCCGCTCTCGACGGTCCCGTCGAAATCGGTGTGTGGCTTGACGCGGTTGATCGGTACGATGGCGTCCGCGCCGGCGGCGTGGTCGTCGGCGACGACCGGCACGTCCCGGTCGGGTGTCCGACCGACTTCGACGACATCCATGCTCGATCTGATCTCACAGCCGATCGAGTCCTCGGTGACGCCCAGTTCGTTCAGCATCTCGCGCTGACCCTCGCCGGTCGCCCCGCCGTGACTCCCCATCGCCGGGAAGACGAACGGTTCGTAGCCCGCATCGGCGAGGGTCCTCACCGTCGCTTCGACGATCGTCGCGAGATTCGCGATCCCGCGGCTACCGACGCCGAGAGCGATCTCACCGCCCGCTGGTACGCCGTCCAGCTCCAGGGCGTCGACGGCCCGCTCGACGTGGGAGTGGATGGCGTCGGGCGCGATGGGATCGGTCTCCCAGACCTGTTCGATCACGCCGAGTTTCGGGAGGTCGGGATCGCCACACGCCTCGACGATCGTCGCCTCCGGAACGGAGAGTTCGCTCGCGCTTTCGTTTCGGTGCATACCCACACTGTGTGGTGAGACCGTGATAAGCGTGGCTGAAACCGGCTGCTCCACGACGCCCGATCTCAAGATTTAAGAGGACGACCACGCCTCGTAGAGGTGATGCGCTTCGTACGCTACACCGACGGGACAGCCCCAGCCTGGGGTCTCGAAGTAGAACAGACGATTCACGCCCTCTCGGATCTGCCGTGGGGCGAACCGACGCTTTCGGACATCGCAAACCCGAGCTACCGCGACGCAGTGCGCACCCGGGTCGAAAACGGCGCGCTGACGACGGTCGACCCGGAGACGGTCTCGACGCTCGCGCCGGTCCCACAGCCGGGAAAGATCGTCTGCTGTGGGCTGAACTACCGCGACCACGCCGAGGAACAGAACGAGGAGATTCCCGACAGTCCGATGCTGTTCGGGAAGGCTCCGACCACTGTAACGAACCCGGGCGACCCGATCATCCACCCCGATCCCGACGGCGATGCGCAGGTCGACTACGAGGTCGAACTCGCTGTCGTCGTCGGTGAGACGATGGCGTCGGTCGATCCGGCCGACGTGTCCGACTACGTCGCGGGCTACACCGTCCTCAACGACGTGAGCGAGCGGACTGCCCAGAACGCCGACGGCCAGTTCTTCCGCGGGAAGAGCTACGACACGTTCGCCCCGATGGGACCAGCGCTCGTCACGGGCGACGAGGTCGATCCAAACGCGCTCGACGTAGCACTCCGGGTCGACGGCGAAACGAAGCAATCCTCGAACACCGAACAGTTCATCTTCGACGTCGACGACCTCCTCGCACACATCAGCGAAGCGATGACCCTCCGCCCCGGGGACGTGATCTCAACCGGGACCCCCGGCGGCGTCGGTATCTTCCGCGACCCGGTCGAGGTGCTCGCACCGGGCCAGACGGTCGAAGCAGAGGTCGAAGGGATCGGGACGCTCGAAAATCCGGTCGTCAGCAAATAAGCGACCCCAGTCGTTCGTCTGCCACACCACCCGTTCTTGCTGTGTTACTCGTCGCCAGTCTCGGGCACCACGTGCACGATCACGTCGTTGACGTTGGTGTTTTCGATCATGGCCGACACCGTTTCCACCTGGGAACGGCGGAGACGGATGGTAGTCGGTCTGTCCCAGAACAACCGGACGCAGTCGTTCGGTCGACCGGGGAAGCGTCTACAACTGTCCGTATGAATCCGACCCGCCGGTAGCATTATACTCACGGGGTAGCTCTCGTCGGACATGCAGTTAGCCCATCCGTACACCGACGACGAGACGTGGCTACGAGGCAACGTCCACACCCACACGACGGAGACAGACGGCGAGTACAGTATCGCAGAGACGCTCGACGCGTACGAGTCGGCGGGTCACGACTATCTCGCCATCTCGGACCACGATCTGCTAGTCGATCCCGACGACTATCGCGCGGGAACCGACCTCACACTGTTGCCCGCCGTCGAGGTGACAGCGAACGGCCCCCACGTCGTCCACGTCGGTGCGACGGCAGCCGTCGAGCCACGGGCCGACCGACAGGCCGTCGTCGACGAGATCCGAGGGCAGGATGCGATCGCGATTCCAGCTCATCCGAACTGGCTGGCAGACTACGACCACTGGCCCCAGCACCAACTCGAAGGGCTGACGGACTATCACGGCATCGAGATCTACAACGGCAACATCGAGCGGAGTCAGGGGGACGCGCTGGCGACCGCACGCTGGGATCAGTTGTTGTCGGCCGGCAAGCACGTCTGGGCCTTCGGCACGGACGACGCCCACGCCGGTGTCGACATCGCGAACGCCTGGACTGTCGTACAGGTCCCCGAACGGACTCCGGAGGCCATCCTCGACGCGCTCCGGGCGGGGCGGTCGTACGTCTCGACGGGCGTGAGCATCGAACGGATCGACGTCGAAGGGAGTACCATCGAACTACGGACGAGCGAACCGGTGTCGGCGCGGCTGATCAGTGATCACGGGCGCATCCAGCACACTACCGAGGGCACCACCGTCCAGTTCGACGTGAGCGCGGCGCTGCGCTGGGGATCGGACCACAGTTACGTGCGGATCGATTGTCTCGGGCAGGGCACCGACAGGGCGTGGACGCAGCCCTTCACGCTGGAGTGACGTGGGGACTGGTCTCGAAACGCCGGGGCTGGCTCACCAGAATCGCGTGTGCTGTCGGGTCGCCCGAACCAGTCCCTCGACGTAGAAGTAGTCGCCCCAGATGGTACACTCGTCGTAGTCGTCGTCGGTCGGGTGGTACGCCCCTGCTTTCAACAGGCCGTTCGAGTCTTCGCCGGTCGTGTAGTCGGCGGCGAGACTTCCCAGCGTCTCCAGTGCGGCGGTGCGGTAGGCTGGGACGCGCTCGTCGGCGGTGGGGAGTTGTCGGGTGACTTCGTCCAGCCCGCAGGCGGCGATGGCGGCGGCCGAACTGTCGCGAATCTCGGGATCTGTCGGGGCGTCGAAGTCCCACAGCGGGACGTGGTCGTCCTCGACGTGGGTGAGATAGTAGTCGGCGACCTTCGCTGCGAGGCTCGCGTGTGCGCCCTCGCCGGTGTAGTCGGCCGCGAGTGCGCCGCCGTAGATCACCCAGGTCTGGCCCCGCGACCAGCAGGAATCGTCGGCGTGCCCCTGTGCGGTCTCGCCGCCCAGCGGCTCGCCGGTCTCGACATCGCATGTGAAGGTGTGAAACGTCGACGCGTCGTCCCGGACGATGTGAGCCGCATTCGCGCGAGCGTGGCTGGCCGCGATCTCGGCGTAGGACGGATCGTCCGTCGCCTCGCTGGCCCAGAACAGCAGCGGGAGGTTCATCATCGTGTCCGCGATCATCCGACCGCGGTTCTCGTCGTCGGGGTCGTCCATAGGGCCCCAGGCCTGCAGGAGTCCAGGTGCCTCCCAGTAGCGGTCTACCAGCAGGTCCGCCGCGCGGATCGCGACCGTCCGATACTGTTCGTTGTCGGTCAGTCGGTGACCAGCGATCGCTGACAGGGTGTAGAGGAAGCCAAGATCGTGTGTGTCGACCAGTCCCTCGTCGAGGCGGCGCTCGAAGGTCTTCAGTTGCGCTTCGGCCGCTTTCCTGAATCGGGCCTCACCGGTCACCTCGTAGGCGAGCCAGCACAGGCCGGTCCAGAACGAGGTCGTCCAGCCGCCCATGTTGTCGACCGTCCCGTAGACGAGGTCGTCGCTCGACGCCGCGGGGAAGCAATCCGAGAACGTATCGAGGTTGTCGCCGATCCGGTCGATCGCCGCGGTCAGCGCCCGGTCGAGTTCCGCCTTCGTCACGTCGGTGGGCGTGTCGTATCGGTCGGGAACGCCCGGATCGGCGACTCCCGAGACCAGCGTCGTGAGCGTTCGGGTCATCGCTTCAAGCATCGCGTGAGCCCGGTATTAAATTTGCTGTCGACTGCTCGGTAGTGGGACCGACGTGTGGATAGCTGTTCTGTGAGCGGCTCTCGATGGCTGTACCGGCGACCCTCGGGTCTCTGTCTGTCTCGGCTTCCCGCTGGTCGTCTGTGTGGATTGGCCCGTTCGTTTGCAAAGCATACGGTGTATCCGATAGTTATTTATATATGGACCTGAACATTCGTGATGTTCGCAATGGTAGACTCTGGCAACAGTAGAAGCCGACGTAACGTTTTGACTGCGATCGGTGCACTCGGTGCTGCCGGTCTCGCTGGGTGTGGCGGTTCGAACGACACGAACACAGAGGGAGAAGGTAGCTCTGGTGGCTCGGGATCGGACGGCGGTTCGAGTTCGACTGACACCGGGACGGCGACCCCGGTGCCGATGGCCGATTCGTTCACCCTCTGGGAATTGAGCGACACCTGGGACCCCCACGTCGCAGCCTATCAGGATGCGACCGGGACGACGATCGACCACGTCAACAAGGGGTCGGTCATCGAAGACCTCCGTACCCGCATCCTCGCTGGTACCGGCGCACCGGGCACGTCGATGGCCCAGTACAAGAACCTCAGGCAGCTCATCGCAACCGGCGGGCTGCGTGACATCTCCGACTGGGTCGACGAGGCCGGAATTCGCGACCAGTTCCCCGAAGGGATCTGGGAGACGGTGAGTCAGGACGGAGCAATCTACGAGATTCCCTACGACATCGGTCCTGCAACCCTGTTCTACCGGAAAGACGTCTGGGACGAACACGGCGTCGACGACAGCTTCGAGACGTACGACGAACTGATCGAGGAAGGGAAGAAACTCCCGGACGACATGTCGATTATGGGCCTGGCAAACAACACCCTGATGGTCGTTTGGCGAGCGATGTACCGTCAGGCTGGCGGCCAGGAGTTCGACGAGGAAGGTCGGATCGCCTTCGACAACGATCTCGCGCTGACGGCGTTCCGTCAGATCAACCGCCTTGGCCGCTCCGGTGTGGTCGACTCCACGAACTCGTGGAGTAACCCGTGGTTCGAGGGCTTCAAGGACGGCTCGATCGCCGGTCGAATCTCCGGTGCCTGGTTCGCGGGCACGCTCCAGTCTTCGGTCAGCAGCACGTCCGGCAAGTGGCGCGGCATGAAGCTCCCGGCCCTGGAATCCGGTGGCAACCGCGCGAGCCAGATCGGTGGCTCCGGGCTGTGCTTCCCCAAGCAGGTCGACGAAGCACAGGCACGCCGCGCGTTCGACTTCGTCGTCGAGACGACCACGAGCAACGAGCAGATGGCGAATCTGTTCACCGAAGAAGGCAACATCTGCGCGTACAAAGGTGCGTGGGACGACGACGCATTCAGTGCGGGCTACGACTTCTTCGGCGGCCAGCCGATCGGCGAACTGTGGACGGAGATGGGTGACAACATCCCCGGCTTCACCTACACGCTCGACTCGCCGAAGGTCAACACCCTCCTGAACCCGATCCTGCAGGACATGGTCGCTGGCGACCTCGAACCGAAGGCAGCGCTCGACAAGTGGGTCACCCAATCGAAGAACCAGACAGGTCGAGACGTCGCATAAAATGAGCTCTCAGACGGCACCAAGTCTCGTCGATCGAATCCGGTTCAAACGGGAACAGCTGAAAGACTGGCTGCCGCCGTTCCCGGGAACACCGTACGTCTTTCTGAGTCCATATTTCGTGCTGTTCGGCGTGTTCCTGGTCTTCCCGATGTTCTACACCATCTACCTCTCCTTTTTCACGTTCCAGGGAGTGGCACTCGATCCGCTGTTCGTTCTGGAGTTCGGTGGAGCATCGCTTCCAATACCCAAGATGGCAAACCTGCAGTTCGTTGGTCTGGAAAACTACCAGCGACTCCTGGGCGACCAGATCTTCTATCAGTCGTTGCTCAACACCGTGATCATCTTCGTCGTGCAGGTGCCACTGATGGTGTCGCTGGCGATGGGGATCGCACTGGTTCTCAACGCTGGCTTCACGCGGTTCAAGGACGTCTTCCGCAGCATCCTGTTGCTCCCCGTCGCGGCAAACAGCGTCGCGTACACGATCATGTTCACGGTCATCGCCGTGGAAGGGGGCTTGCTCGATGGTGTCTTCATCATGCTCGGATTGCAGCCGATTCCGTGGATGACGGACGGCTTCTGGGCACGCAATCTCATCGCCGGGATGTCGATCTGGCGCTGGACCGGTTACAACATGATCATCATCCTCGCAGGGATGCAGACGATCTCCCCGTCGCTGTACGAGGCCGCCGAGATCAACGGTGCCAGTCGGCTCCAGAAGTTCCGCTACGTCACGCTGCCACAGCTGAAACCGATCATGCTGTTCGTGTTCGTGACGACGACCATCGGGGTGTTCAAGAAGTTCGGTGAGCCGGTGATCCTCATCCAGTCCGGCGCGCCGATCAACAAGACGCGTACCATCGTCTACTACATCTACGAGGTCGCGTTCCAGAACCTCCAGCTCGGGTACGGGAGCGCGCTGACGGTCGCACTGGTGTTGATCATCCTCACGCTCTCGCTGATCCAGTTCAAGGTGACCTGATATGCACAACAAAATCAAACGAGAGGCGCTGTGGCAGTTCGGTGGCTACAGCTTCCTGCTCATCGTAACGATGCTGATGATGATCCCGATCTACTGGCTCGTCGTGGCCTCGACGCTGCCCAATGACGCCATCTTCTCGAGCGTGGGCAATCTGCCACGGCTCATCCCGGGAACGGCGTTCCTCGAGAACGCCCGTGATCTGGCCGCTCGACCGAACGTCGACTACTTCCTGAGCGTCTGGAACAGCATCGCAATCGCCGGGATCTACACCGTGCTTGCCGTGTTGTTCTGCTCGATGGGTGGCTTCGCGTTCGCGAAGTACGACTTCAAGTACAAGCGAGTGCTGTTCCTCGCCATCCTCGCGACGCTGATCTTCCCGATCAATCTGCTGGTGATCCCGATGTTCCTGCTGGTCTCGAAGATCGGTCTCTCGAACACCTACTGGGCGGTGATCCTCCCGTGGGCTGCCTCGCCACTGGGTATGTTCTTCATGCGCCAGTCGATGCAGTCGATCCCGGATTCGTTGCTCGAAGCGGCCCGAATGGACGGCGCATCCGAGTTCCAGCTGTTCTATCGCGTGACGCTCCCGACGATGAAGTCGAGTCTGGCAGCGCTCGCGGTGATCCTGTTCCTCAGCATGTGGAATCTGTTCCTCTGGCCCCTGATCGTCCTGGGCGAGGGGAAGTACACGATTCCGGTGGCGATCCAGAAGATCACGAGCAACCAGAACGTCGCCTACGACCAGCTGATGGTCGCGTCTGCGATCGCGATCATCCCGATGTTCCTGGTCTTCCTCGCGCTGCAGCGCCACTACGTCAAAGGGATCCTCGCTGGAGCGGTCAAGGAGTGATAACGACATGACGGAAATTACTATCGACGGACTCACGAAAGCGTACGACGCGAGCAAAGACGAGACAAACGAGGACGGCGAGATCATCGCCGTCGACGACATCGACATCGACATCGAAGACGGCGAGTTCATCGTCCTCGTCGGTCCCTCTGGTTGTGGAAAGTCGACGACGCTGCGGTGTATCGCCGGGCTGGAAGACGTGACCGAAGGCGAGATTCGGTTCGACGACACGCTCGTCAACGAGGATCGGCCTCGCGACCGGGACGTCGCGATGGTGTTCCAGAACTACGCGCTGTACCCGCACATGACCGTCGAAGAGAACATCGGCTTCGGCCTGAAGCTCTCCTCGACGCTGTCAAGCAGCGAGATCGAAACCCGTGTCCGCGACGTGGCCGAGATGATGGGCATCGAAGACCTGCTGAATAAGAAGCCGTCGGAACTCTCGGGCGGCCAGCAACAGCGTGTCGCGCTCGGCCGGTCGATCGTCCGCGAACCGGGCATCTTCCTGATGGACGAGCCGCTGTCGAATCTCGACGCGAAGCTCCGGGCGACGATGCGGACCGAGCTGCAGGAGCTCCAGAACCAGCTCGATACGACGACGATCTACGTCACCCACGACCAGACCGAAGCGATGGCGATGGGCGACCGGATCGCCGTCCTCGACGGTGGTGTCCTCCAGCAGATCGACCCCCCGGAGGAACTGTACCGGAACCCCGTCAACGAGTTCGTCGCGAACTTCATCGGGAGTCCGAGCATCAACCTCCTCGACATGGCTGTCGAGGGCGACCGACTCACTGCCTCGTCCGGGTTTACGTACGAGCTCGACGATCAGAGTGTCGAGGGCGACCGTGTCAGACTCGGCATCCGACCCGAAGACATCACCATCAATGCGACTGGCGACGATATGAAAGTCTCAGTCGTCGAGAAGATGGGCAACGAGAACTTCATCTACGGTCGCATGGGTGAGAAGGAGATCGTCATCCGGGCCGACGCCTCGGTCCGGCCGAGAGTCGGCGACACCGTGGGCCTCGAATTCGACGAGAGTGCCGTCTACCTCTTCGACACGAGGACCGGCGAGTCGATCAAGACCAAGACCGACGAGATCACTGCACCCCCCTCTCAGTTCTGAGTGGCCTCGTTTCGTCTGGCGCTCGAGTCGTTTTCGTTCTCGTCCGATCGATCGGTCCCGACCAGCACCACGCTCGCCGATCGTACTTCGTGCACCGCCCAAGTATAGTGGCGTCGCTACTCGGTTTCGTGACCGTTTTCGGCGTTCGTGCGGGACGTTGTAGACGCTTGCCGACCGCACACAGTCGTGCGGTTGCTCTGGTCAAGATCGACGACTTTCCATAGCAGGTGAGCGCTTAAAATTGGCTCTCGAGATCGGTGATCGGGAGACGCGTCACCCCGATCAGTCAGCGAGATACGGATGCAAGCTGACCGTGAACGTCGTCGCGTCGGGATCGACTCGGTAGCGTTCGAGCGTCTCCGGGCCACAGCTTCCCGACCCCTGCCCGCTGTGGGCGTGATCGAGGGACACTGAGACCGTCTCATCGCGGTCGAGTTCGTGAACGTGCTCGGCGGCTTCCAGTTGCTCGGTCGTGTAGTCGTGGGCGGTGAAGTCGAGCAGCGAGTCACTCGTCGCCAGCAGGCCGGCACCGGTACGATCTTCGAAGGCGACCCAGCGCGTGTCCGCGTGGTTACCGTTGGCCTGCGGGCGCACGTATGGGGTGTGCAGGTCCTCGACCGCGGCTTCGTAGCGGCCGACGAGTGGCGCGTTCTTGCTGTCGGGGTAGGACTCGCTCGGACCGCGGCCGTACCACGAGACGTGGTCGAAGGCGTCGGCAAGCGTCATGTCGAGCCCCAGTCTGGGGACCGAGGGCAGCATCGAGAGGTCGCCCTCGGGATCAATCCGGGTCTCGATGTCGACCTGCCCGGTCTCGTGGATCGTGTAGGTCTGGCTGGTGGCGAAGCCGTGGGCGAACATCGGCGCGCCGAGCCGTCCGTCGACACTGATCGTCACTGCCTCGTCGCCGGACGCCACAGCCACGTCGTCGACTCGACTCCGCAGGTCGTGCAGCCCGTGCTCGCGCCAGAGCTGTTCGAATCCGACCGTCCGGGCGTCCCACTCTTCGATCAGTTCTTCGGTCTCGTACAGTTCGACGAAGCGGGTGAAGAAGTGCGGGACGAGCGGCAGCCCACGGTCGTTGTCCGTCGGCGCGCGCCAGACGCCGACCGTCGGGCCGTCAGTGACAACCGTTCGGCCGCGGTAGGACAACGAGTCGATCACGCCCGCAGTCGTGTCGAAGACGAGTTCGAAATCGTCGTTCTCGACCACGACTTCGTGGTCGCCCTCCTCGCAGGTCAGCGGGGCGGACAGCGTCGTGGTCGGTACCGACGGTGCTGCACTCGCGGGGAGTTCGAACTGGGCCGTCGCGACAGTGTGCCCCGCAGGTGCCCAGCGGCGGTCGCTCGCGAGCACGGTCTCGACGGTGAAGAGTCTCTCGCCGTCGTCAGTCCCCTCAGCCGCGCCGTCGTCGAACGGCACTTCGACCGTCTCGCACTCGCCAGGTCCGACAGCGGGCAGGTCGAGCGTGCCGCTCTGGACGACTGTGCCATCTTTCTCGACGCGCCAGCGTGCGCTCAGATGGTCGAGTCCGCGGAAGTCGTAGCGATTCTCGACGGTAATCTCGCCGGCTTCGAGGTCGCTGTCCGTGACGACGATCGGCTCGACGACTTTCTTTAGCTCCGTCAGACCCGGCGAGGGCGTGCGGTCGGGCAAGACGAGCCCGTTGATGTTGAAGTTGCCCGTGTTGGGTTCGTCACCGAAGTCGCCGCCGTAGGCAAACCACTCTTCGCCCTCGTCGGTCCGCTGTCGGATGCCCTGGTCGATCCAGTCCCAGACGAACCCGCCCTGCAGACGGTCGTGTTCGTAAAACAGGTCCCAGTAGTCGTCGAGACTGCCCGGTCCATTACCCATCGCGTGGGCGTACTCACAGAGGATCACCGGGTGGTCGTAGTCGTCTTCGACGGCGAGCGCTTCGAGGTCGTCGAAAGGAGTGTACATCGGGCCGACGATGTCGCTGACGCGCTGGTCGTGGTCCTGTTCGTAGTGGATCGGCCGCGTCGGATCGCGTTCGCGCGTGGCCTCGTACATTGCGTCGTGGTTCGCGCCGACGGCGGACTCGTTACCGAGCGACCAGATGACCACACTGGGGTGGTTCTTGTCGCGCTCGATCATCCGCACCATTCGGTCGACGTAGGTGGCCTCCCAGTCGGGGTCGTCGCTGAGGTGCTGGACCCTCTCGATGCGTTCCATCCCGTGGCACTCGATGTCGGTCTCGTCGAGGACGTAGAGGCCGTACTCGTCACAGAGGTCGTAAAATCGCGTATCGTTGGGGTAGTGGGCCGTTCGGACGGCGTTGACGTTGTGCCGTTTCATCAGTTCGATGTCCTCGCGCATGCGATCGAGCGTGACGGCACGGCCGCGGTCCGGGTCGAAGTCGTGGCGGTTGACCCCGCGGATCGTTACCGCCTCGCCGTTGACGAGGAACTGGCCGTCCTCGATACCGACCTCGCGGAAGCCGACGGTCTCACTGACTGTCGCGGTCGCCGCCCCGTCCTCGACGAGCGTCACGAGGAGGTCGTAGCAGTTCGGCGTCTCGGCAGTCCACTTCGCTGGGTCGTCGAGGCTCGTCGCCAGTTCGACCGTCGCCGCTCCGTCCTCGATCGTGTAGGCCTCCTCGAACTCGGCCACGGTCTCACCGGCCGGATCGACCAGCGACGCTTCGACGTGACCCGTCGCAGGCGAATCGGCTCCCGATTCGCCGGTCGACGAGGATTCGATGTCGACGTTGGCCGCGAACTCGGCGTCGACGTAGTCGTCGTCGAGGGTCGTCTGCACGTCGATGTCGGCGACGTGGGTCTCGGGGACAGCATAGAGTGTCACGTCCCGGAAGATGCCGCTGAGCCACCACATGTCCTGATCCTCGATGTAGCTGCCGTTCGTCCACTTGTAGACGCGAACGGCGACGGTGTTCTCGCCAGGGTCGACGTACTCCGTCACGTCGAACTCCGACGGGAGACGTGCGCCTTCGCTGTAGCCGACGCGCTCGCCGTTGACCCAGAGGTGATATGCCGAATCGACGCCCTCGAAGCGCAGGCGGATCTGGCGCCCGTCCCAGTCTTCGTCGACGTAGAACGTCCGGCGATAGGACCCTGTCGGGTTCTCGGTTGGGACCTCAGGCGGGTCGACCGGGAACGGGTAGACGACGTTGGTGTAGTGAGGCGCGCCGTGGCCGTCGAGTTGCCAGTTTAGCGGCACTTCGATCCGGTCGAAGGCGCTTGCGTCGAACTCGTCGTCGAGGAATGCGTCCGGTGCTTCGCCGGGCGTCTCGGCGAGGTCGAACGCCCACTCGCCGTTCAGGCGCCGGACCCACAGCGACCCGGTCGGATCGTCGTTGCAGGCCGATCGTTCATCCGGGAACGGGAACACGTCAGTGTGCGCGTCGAGTCTGTTGCGACCGACTACGCGGGGTTCTGTCCAGTCTGGCATCGTAGGCTATGAGTCCCACTGCCCGGTATTCATTCTTTTGATGCCCTGTTTCGGCCAGTTCCACGAACTCGCGCTGAAGTGCACCTTCAGAAACGTCGAAGTTGCTCTTACCATCTCAGACGCATGAATTCAAGCGTGTATGAAGGCCAACCGACCGAGAATGCCGGGATCAAAGACTTTTTGTTCTATCCTTGTCAATGAGTGTACGATGCCCAACAAGTGGTATTCAAATAGACGGTATAGTGTATCGATCATACAGACAAATACTGGTGGAGGAACGTAGGATGTCTGAAGATTTCTCGCGCCGATCCATCCTCAAATCAAGCCTCGGCATCCCGCTTGCGGGCGTTGCAATGCAGTACGCAACCGACGAGGTCGCCGCGGCTGACGATGACTCGACGCTCCCGGCTGACGAGTACGCGGCGCTCCGGAGTCGGTGGGCCGATTTGTTGACTGGTGGGTCGATCGATCAGACGAAAGCTAAGTACGACGACGCTCTCGCGACTCTCGATCAAGACACCCAGGAATACCAGAACACGATAGAGACGGATCCAACCGACAGGCTCTGGTCGGATCTGCCGATTCCAGCCGATGCCAGCAGCAATCACAGCGAAGGCAACCTCACCAACAGTTATAATCGGCTCATGAGGATGGCGCAGGCCTATCAGACCGAAGGGAGTGCTTTCGAGGGCGACAGCTCGCTCGTGTCGGATATCGTTACTGGCCTCGATTTCCTCTACAATCGCCTTTACAATGAGGACCAGAGCCAGTTTGGCAACTGGTGGCACTGGGAGATCGGAGCCCCGATGCAGCTGATGGGGATCTGTACGCTCCTATATTCGGATTTGACGAGCACGCAGGTGACGAACTACACGAACGCCGTCGCCACGCACGTCGACAGTCCGTACGAGTACACGTTCTACGATCATCCCACCGGCGGAGCCAACCGAGTAGATGAAAGCATCATCACGGCGCTTCGGGGAATCCTGACGAAGACCGATTCGACAATCGCGCTCGCGCGCGATTGTATTCAGGACAGCAACATTTTCCAGCACCAGACCGCAAGCAGCGGCAACGGACTGTATCCAGATGGCTCGTACGTCTATCACAAGGCGGTTCCGTACATCGGTACCTACGGCGCGATCCTTTTCGGCGGCCTGAGCGAACTGTTCACGATTCTCGGCGGTTCGTCTTGGGAGCTCACCGGCGTCGACCGCGACGTGATATACGAGGCCGTCGGCGACGCCGTTAGCCCATTTATGTACAAGGGGCTGATGATGGATGCGGTCAGCGGCCGATCGATCTCCCGGGAGGGCCAGTCCGACCACACGCGCGGTCACGCTATGACGGGGACTGTACTGCAGATGGCTAACTTCGTGCCGGAGCCCTACGCGACGGAGTTCAAAGAACTGGCGAAGGGGTGGATCGAGAACGACACCTATGACTCGTTCATCAGTGATGCCGAAGTGACAGACATCGCCAACGCCGAGGCAGTGCTCGAAGACAGTTCGATCACCGCCGCGAGCGAGCCGGTCCAGTCGACGGTCTTCCACAACATGGACCGGGTCGTCCACAATCGCTCTGACTGGGCGTTCACGATCAGTATGTGTTCTGACCGGATCGCTCGCTACGAGGCGCTCAACCAAGAGAACATGCAAGGCTGGTACACTGGTGCCGGGATGACACAGCTGTACTCCGATGATTTAGGCCACTACGCCGATGCCTACTGGCCGACCGTCGACCCGTACCGACTTCCGGGCACGACCGTCGAGACCAGCGAGCGAGCCGCCCTCAGCGGCTCAAACGCCCCGCTCCCCTCGACGCAGTGGGTCGGTGGGGCGACAGTCGACGAAGAGTTCTCGATGGTCGGGATGGAATTCGAAGCCGAAAGGGCACCGCTGACGGGCAAGAAGTCGTGGCTCGCGCTCGACGACATGATCGTCGCACTCGGCTCGGATATCACACTGGTCGAAGAGAATCGGGTCGATGGTTCTCCGCCGAATCCGGACGCGACGCAAGTAACGTCGACGGCAGACACGTTCGTTCGCGATGGTGCTTCGTCCGCAGATAACTACAGTACGTGGGGTCTGATGATAACGAAGACCTCACCAGCTGAGGGTTACAACCGCGACTCGTTCCTCCAGTTCGATCTCGGTAGTCTCTCGGGATCAGTCGAACAGGCAACGTTGCACCTCTACACGCAAGTGAAAACCGATGATGACATCTCGTCGACCAATCTCAGCGTTTCAGAAGTGACTGACGATAGCTGGAACGGTAGTGAGCTCACGTGGGACACGAAACCAGAAATCGGATCCGAGATCGGGACGATGACGGTCAGCGACACGAAACAGTTCCACGCGGTCGATGTGACGGAGTTCGTCAACTCACAGGTGAGTGGCGACGGGACGGCGAGTTTCGCGCTCCAATCCGACCCTCGCTGCGAGATTGATAGTCCCGATGCGGGGGGCCAGAACGCGCCACAGCTGAGCATTGCCATGTCGGGCGATGGTGTCTCATCGACGATAGACAGTGGCGAAACATCGGGGTCGGACGGGCCGACAGTCGAAACGACTGTCGAGAACAGAAACCTCCACACGGACGCCGACGAGGTCCTGACCGTTGACGACACCGCGAAGTCGACGGACCCAGATTGGTCGGAGACGCTTTCGAGCGTCTCGTGGGCCCACCTCGACGGAACTGGTGGGTATCTATTCCCGAACGAGCCGACAATTGAAGCAAAGCGCGAGAACCGCTCTGGCTCCTGGAGCGACATCAACAGTGCGGGATCGACGGACGACATCACCCGTGAGTACCAGACGCTGTGGTTCGATCACGGGGCTGGTGCCAGTGGCGCGACGTACGCCTATGCCGTGCTCCCGGGTCTGACCGCCGCTGAGACGAAACAGCGGAGTCAGAATTCCGACTACGAGATCATCGCCAACAACGAGACGGTGCAGGCCGTGACGGTCCCGCGCTTGGGTCTGACGGCCGTCAACTTCTGGAGCAGTGGCTCAATCACAGTTCCCGACACCGACCGCACGCTCTCGTCACAGGGTCCGGCCTCGGTGATCCTCCGCCACCGCAACAGCGAACTCGCGATCAGTGTCGCTGATCCGTCACGTACCCAGGAGACGGTCACTGTCGAGTACGACTACACCACGACCGGGACTGTCTCGAAGGACCCAGCAGTCGGGGTCTCGCAGTACCAGCCGACAGTCGTGATGGACGTAGCCGTCGGTGGGTCTCGCGGCAAGACTCACTCGGCAACGTTCGACCTCCCCACCACGTTGATGGCGACGGCGGGCACGTTTGTCCGTGATGGCGATAAATCGGGTAATAGCTACGGTTGGGGTATAATGGTAGTCAAGGACGATGCTGTGGGTTACAATCGTGAATCGTTCGCCCAGTTCGATATCAGTAGTCTCTCGGGATCAGTCGAACAGGCAACGTTGCAACTCTTTGGGGAAACGGACGCCTCTTCGGCCGATGTCAGCATTTCAGAAGTGACTGACGATGACTGGGACGGTAATGTCACGTGGGACACGAAACCAGAAATCGGGTCCGAAATCGGGACGATGACAGTCAGCGGTCCGAGACAGTTCCACGAGATCGACGTGACGGAGTTCGTCAACTCACAGGCGAGCGGCGACGAGACGGTGAGTTTCGCGATTCAGCCAACCGATGACGCTCGCACCGAGTTTGACAGTGCCAGTGGAGGCACCAACCCGCCGCAGATGCGCGTCGTCACGTCGGGTGATAGCGCTACGTCGATGCCGACAATCGAGTCGACGACTCACATGCGATCTGTCGATCTCTCCTGGGACGAGCCGTCGGGCACAGTCGCGGAATACAACGTGTATCTTGACGGTGCGAGCCAGCCAACGCAGACGGTGTCGGGTTCATCCGCAACTGTCTCAGATCTCGACCCGGCCACGACGTACGATGTGTCCGTGACCGCGATGAACAATGACGAGGAATCCACTGTCGCAACGACGACTGTAACCACCGATGCGATGAGTATATTCGAAGCGATTGACACCAATGGTGACGATGAGGTTGACGATACCGAACTACTCCAGGCCAGTGATCATTGGCGTAGTGGAGCTGAGGTCGAAGGCACTGGTGGAGAAACGGTTGACGATCTCGACCTCCTCGAACTGGCTGAGAGATGGCGCAATAGCGGGACCTGATCAATGAGTAACGATTCTTCAAGTATTGGAATTGTAGCAATCGTCCTGCTGGTGGGAGTCGTCCCACTGACTGGGGCTGCGGTCGCAGCACCAGCCTCAGTGACAATGGAGGGTCCATCTGCGGCTACGCAGGGCGAGACGGTCACAATCGAGTACCAGATTCAGAATAGCGGAGCGAACGCCGACAGCTACATCGTCAACCCCTCCCTGCCAGATGGCTGGATGGTCACCGACCACACTGATGACGGCGGTACCTGGAATCCCAGCGAAACCAAGTGGTTCTGGGCCACCGTCGGTAGCAGCGAGACTGTCACAGCCTCGCTCAATGTCACGGTTCCAGCCGATGCAAGTGGGGACACGATTCTCTCTGCTGTCCTCAAGAACAGCAGCGGACAACAGGGGAGTGCGGACCACAGCATCTCGGTCAGTGACACGCCGACCGAAACGCCGTCCTCGTCGGCCTCGATCTCGGTCAACGCACCGTCGCAGGCCACTGCCGGTGAGACGGTCACAGTCGAGTACCCGATCCAGAATACCGGAACGAGCCCCGACGGCTACATCGTCAACCCCTCCGTGCCAGCTGGCTGGATGATCACCGACCACACTGATGACGGCGGTACCTGGAACCCCAGCGAAACCAAGTGGTTCTGGGCCACCGTCGATAGCAGCGAGACTGTCACAGCCTCACTCAACGTCACAGTTCCGGCTGATGCTAGTGGGGACACGGTTCTCTCCGCTGTCCTCAAGAACAGCAGCGGACAACAGGGAAGTGCGGACGACAGCATCTCGGTCGGTGACACACCGACCGAAACGCCGTCCTCGTCGGCCTCGGTCTCCGTCAACGCACCGTCGCAGGCCACTGCCAGTGAGACAGTCACGATCGAGTACCCGATCCAGAATACCGGAACGGGCGCCAACAGCTACATCGTCAACACCTCCCTGCCAGCTGGCTGGACGGTCACCGACCACACCGATGACGGCGGTACCTGGAACCCCAGCGAAACCAAGTGGTTCTGGGCCACCGTCGATAGCAGCGAGACTGTCACACCCTCGCTCAACGTCACGGTTCCGGGCGACGCGGCAAGCGAGATGGGTTCAATCGACGCCTCAGTGATGGATTCGAGCGGCATGCTCAATTCCACTGCGACTGTCATCGAGGTTTCCAGTAGCTCCGATGACTCGGAGGACGAGTCGGACTCGCCCTCCGTCCCCGGTGGCATCCCTGACGACGATGGTGGCTCCGAGGAAGGCGAAGATTCGGAGACGGTAACCGAGACCGAAACCGACGACCAGACGGAGACGCCAACTGCGACGCCGACAGCGACGGACGAACCGACGGACACGGCAACTACGACGCCGACGGCGACGCCAACGGCGACGGACGAACCGACGGATACGGCAACCGCGACGCCGACGGCAACGGACGAACCGACGGATACGGCAACCGCGACGCCGACAGCTACCGACACTCCGACCGAAGCCCCCAGCGGCGGTGGGGGAGAACAGCCCGGGACCGACACGACGACGACCAGTGCCTCCGGTCCGGGCTTCGGCGTGCCGGTCGTGATCGCGGCGTTGCTCACGATCGCACTGCTGGCCCGTCGGCAATAACCACCAACTGCTACCGATATTTTCGGCCACCGCTGTCAACGGACATGGCTGGCCACGACGGCATCGGCCGATTCCGATACCAGTGGGCCCCGGGAACCCGATTTCGGCCTAACACTCACGTTCGTCGTGATCTGTCTTGGACGTAGTACTGGAACGTCGGAAACACGACCCGGAGTGAGCTGTAGGTTCGATTGCGGACGACCACCTCAATCAGCCGCGTTAGTTATTGGTGATCCCGCGCACTATTTTCACCCACAACCCGAGCGACTGCAATATGGATTCGACTAGGTAACCGATTCCTATGAATGAAAGTCTGATCAGGTGTTCCCTCCGAAATGTGAGCGATGCTCCGAGCTTCTCCATTGCGAGAGTGATGTGTCTGGCCTTGTTTAGACGGTAGTACCCGAGTGGTTCAACGGCTCTCGGTTCGTTACTATAGGGGGGTGCCACCTCGATGGTGTCGAGATGGCTCGCGGAACACTGGCAGACACCCCTGACAGGTCGAACGGTTCGAGTGGCGATGACTGGGGTGAGTACCAAGACTGTCTGTGTAGTTCGACCTGCAAATGACATTATTGTTCGGACCTTATTAAATCCCTCGAAAAGGCAGTTTCGACGATGCTGACGGTGTCTCGCTGCCGCAGCCGATCTCGTTCTAGTCGCCGATATTCTGCACTGCTGTAACTTCGTCGGCCAAGAACGAACGGACAGCCGATACTGCTAAAATAACTATCGAAGCGGTGTGTTCAGAGCGGCCACAGAAGAGGTGGTTTGATAGTACAGAACAGTCGTTCCGAATCCCTCAACAGTCCCGACCGCCTCTCGACGGATGAACACCATACTTTCTTTACAGAGTTAACCGTGTAACGTTTGTTCTCGTCTATTCGCTGGCGGCGGGTTGGGCCGATGATTCGCACGCACAGCCACCGTTCGACAGCAGTTCGTCCACGCTGTGCTGTGTCTCGCAGTCCTGGCAGAACACCTGCACGTCGACGATGACCGTGAACTTCCCCAGCGTGATCCGGCCGGTGTTCCGAAGACTCTCCAGATTGTTCGTCACGACTGCGTTCGTCCGGTTCACCAGTCGCTGGATCGCCCCCTGTGTGTTCTCGATCCGGTTCTCGTCGGAGTCGTCGGGCTCGGGCTGGGAGACTTCACGATATTCGGTCAGATACGTGTGGATGCTCTGGTGGGAGACGAACGAGGACTTGAGCCGCTCGACATCGATTCCCTGCTGTTGCAAGCGGGCTTCGACTTCCGCGCGTGTCGCCCCGCCAACGTCGTCGGTGAGCAACTCGTACGTGTTCTCCAGTTCGCCTTCGACGTACGACTGATCCTGCGCTTCGAGAGCCGCCGCCAGCACTCGCTGATTGAACCAGTCTGCAAGCGTTCGGAGGCTATACTGCTCTTCTCGTTCGCCCAGCCAGTATTCTTCGAGGTCCTCGCCCACACCCTCTAGTTCCCACTCGTCGATCAAGCGTGCGACCTTACTCATCGTCCACCTCGCCGTAGACTCTGGTCACTCGTATCGCCATACTGGTAGTACATCACGCACCATATTATAAATGTTTATTTCGACCCGATAAACTACTTCAGCAGCTCTCTGAACTCTCCGTGGATCTCGGTCCACGTGTCGGTACAGTTCGAATATATGAACTGTAATATCCACCCTCACAATGTTTTCACGAAACAGTATTTATTCGTCTTCGCAGAAACTTTCATCCCAAACTAGCCTATTCTGACAGTTTTCTCAGGTCAATCGACAGTTCATGCGCACCCTGGCTAGAATGACGCTCAATTTTGCCCTATCTAATCATATATCAGTCATCTTACCCCCAAAGATCCCCCAATTGGTGGATTCTGAAGATATTAATCACCTGGATATGTCCGAACAGGGCGATCTGTTCTGTTGAATCCGAAAACGGCACCAGACTAATCGGGCCCACCGACAGCAGGCTGAAGAGAGCGTCCCTCGGGGCTGGTACTCCAGTTACTCGATGTCGAAGGCACGACCGCTCCATTCGTTGATCTCCAGTTCGAAGGGCGTCACGGTAGCCGAGTCGCCCCACCGGACCGGGTTCGGTATGTCCTGCGTGTTTCGGGCGATGACGGCCAGTGCCGGTTCCGCAGCTTCGAAACTCGTCTCGGTCAGTTCACCTCTGACCATGACGCTCTCCCACAGGATCCCGGTGTCGGACTCCTCGTAGACCGTGAGCGAGACGTTGCGGTCCCGCTGGAGACAGCGCCGCTTGTGACTGTTCTCGTCGCCTTCGAGTTGCATGGCAAGTAGATCACGCTCGTCGTCGTACCCGAATGCGACCGGAACCGAATACGGGTTGGGCCCGTTGCAATCGTTGAACGCGAGTACACCGGTCTCGTTCGCCTGCAACACATCGACGATCTCGCCGTCGGTGAGCTGTCGCATTTCTGTTTCAAACGTCCCAGTTCCAGATCAAGATAGTTTCGTTGCGCAGGGAATCTTCTGATAAATGTGACCCCGCCTGCCGGGAACTGCCGCGTCATGACGAGAGTTTTCAGAAACCGAGAACGCATTCGGATGCTTATACGACATCTGTCCTTGCCGTCGATATGGGCAGCAAGACTCGGGAGCGGTTCGCAGAGTGGGACGACGAACGGTACAGCGTCGACATCGAACGGTTCGACGAGCAGCACAAGCGGCTCTTCGGGCTCCTGAACGACCTCCACGCGGCGATGGACGAGGGCCACTCCGAAGAGAAAGTCGGCGACATCCTGCGCGAACTCGAGCGATACACGGACTATCATTTCGGCGACGAGGAGGAGTTCATGCAGGACTGTGGGTACGCAATGGACTGTGCCGACTGTTTCTACAACCATCGGGAGACCCACGAAGAGTTTGCAGACCGGGTCACGGAACTCCGCGAGAAACACGAGAACGGCGAGTACATCACGATGGAGGTCCTAACGTTCGTCCGTGACTGGCTCGACTCGCACATCGGGGCGACTGACGTAGATCAGAGTTACTCCCAGTACTACAGCGAAGAGCTCACCGACTACGAGTACAGCCCGGGGCAGCTCAGACAACACCGCCGAGCGGACGACAGCATCGCCAGCGATGCGGCGGGTGCAGACCAGACGGACACCGACGCCACCGCGTCCGAGTACTCCGTCACGGTCAACAGCGAGATCCACGACGGCGGTGAGTTGACCGTCCCGGACGAGCCGATGGCTGCATGGTTCGAAACCCTCGCCGACACCCACGGCACCCGGACTGCGGCCCTCGTCGAAGCCGACGACGAGTACGTGTCCAAGAGCTTCGACGAGCTCTACGACCGGGCGCGAAGCGTCGCAGGCGGCCTTCTAGCGACGGACCTGCGACCCGGTGACAGGGTTGCAATCGTAGCGAAAGCGAGCTACGAGTGGTCCGTGGTCGATCTGGCCTGTCACCTGGCCGGCTTCGTCTCGGTGCCGGTCTATCCGCAACTCGACGACGAGCGGATCGCCGAGATCCTTTCGAGCCTGGCGGTCGATGGCCTCGTCTCCGAAGTCGAGACCGCCGTCAAGATAGAAGAAACCGCGGGGACGGTCGTCCAGATCGATGACCTTCCGACCACGGAACCACGTGCGCTCCCTGGGTTCGAGGCCGATCCGGACGACGTGACGACGATCGTCTTCGACGCTAGCCGCCCCGACGATCACTCTGGCTGTGCGCTGACACACCGAAATCTCCGTGCAGGCGTGGCGATGCTCCGCGAGGAACTGCCACTCGATCCCGGACAGACTGGGACCGCCCTCCTGCCGCTCGCACACGTCTACCAGCGCGTCGCGACGTACTATCTCTGGGGCGCAGGCAGTGGCGTCGCCTACCTCGCCGTCGACGACGTCACCGACGACCTCGGGACAGTCAAACCAGACGTCCTGGTCGGCAGCCCGCACGTCTACCAGGAACTGTACGGCGACCTCCAGGACCGCATCGGAGACCTGGGCTGGATGAAGCGCAAACTCGCCGGTCGAGTCGCCTCCTACGGTCGCGGGATCGTCGACGGGAGCGGAACGCCGCTGAAGTACAAGGCCGCAAACCGGGTCGTGTTCGGCCCGCTCCGGGACGAGTTCGGGATCGACGAAATCGAGTACGCACTCTGTGGTACCGGTCGTCTCGACGACCACCTCGTGTACTTCTTCCGAGGGTTGGGCGTCCCCGTCTCCGGGATCCATGGGCCGATCGAGTCGACTGGGGTCGGGGCGTTGAACTCGGCGTCGGCGTACGTGCCCGGGGCTGTCGGCCGGCCCATGCCGGGGACCGAATTCGCTATCTCCGAAGATGGAGAGGTCCTCCTCCGGGGACCGAACGTCATGACGGGGTACCTCGACGAGCACATGACTGCGTACGCCATCCGCGACGGGTGGCTCATGACCGGCGACACCGGTCGGTTCGATACTGCCGACAATCTCCAGGTCGACGACGATTGAGTGTCAGTCGCGCCGTGCAACGCACGAAACACTGACGATCCAAAAGACATCGAGTACCGAGTCGAAGACCGCATCGAGAAACACGGCGAAGACGTTCAACTGAAGCAATCGACGCTGAACGAGACGTACAATCGCCGCACGGGAGTTGTACGAACCAACGGATCAGCCATAGACTGCGGCATCGGGCCAACGCACGCCAGAGGCCGCGTCACCCACGAGCGCAAGTGTTCTTCGCGCTGGGCCTTCGCTTCGTCGTCCCAATCACCAATTACGAACGCGGAGACAATCCGGGAAGCACGATCATCACGTGTGAGAACTCTTCTACAACGCCCTCTAAAAAGGTATGAAGTACTATTGCTGTTCGGGTCGGGAACGTCGAGCGCTCGGCCGAAAGTCGGGTGTGAAGAGTGCGAGTACACTCATAGTGCCGTGCTCATCGGTGAACCAGACTGACATTGTCCATGACGGCACCGGCCAGGGTGTGGAACGCATGACTCGTTTCCGTTGTGTCTCCCAGTGCGACCGGTCGTCCGTGATCCCCTCGTGTCTGTATCTCGGGATCCAGCGGGACCGAACCGAGGAACGGTAAGTCGAAGTCCTTGGCCAACTCCTGACCGCCACCACTGCTGAAGATATCGTGTTCGGATCCACAGTCGGGACAGACAAATCCAGACATATTCTCGACGATACCGAGGACGGTAGTGTCGTACTCACTGAACATCCGCATCCCCCTGTCCGCGTCGTCCACAGCGACCGCTTGCGGCGTCGTGACGACGACCGCCCCGGTCACCGGCACACGCTGGAGAAGCGTCAACTGTGTGTCGCCAGTCCCCGGCGGGAGGTCGATGACGAGATAATCGAGCGTCCCCCACGCGACGTCGTCGAACATCTGTGTGAGAACTTTGTCGACCATTGGGCCACGCCAGATGACCGGTCCGTCCCCTTCGGTGAGGAACTCCATACTCATGATGGACATCCCGTGCCGTTTGACTGGGACGAGACGTTGGTTCTCAGTTACGTGCGGGCGTTCACGGGCGTTCAGCATTCGGGGGATGTTCGGGCCGTACACGTCGGCGTCGAGTATCCCGACGCGTGCGCCACGTCGTGCCATACTAGCAGCAAGGTTCACCGCCACGGTGCTTTTTCCGACCCCACCTTTGCCAGAAGCGACGGCAATAACGTTCTTTACACCAGACAGCGGTTGGCCGTCCCCTGCCTCCGTGGTTTCGGTATCGGTCGACAGTTGCACTTCGGCGTCTGTTCCCTCGAAGGCCTCCTCTATACGACGGCGGAGTTCCTTCTCGACTGGGGCGTGCGGTGCCCCGAGTGCGAGCGACACCGACACGATGTCGTCTTCGACCGCCACATCCGTTACCAACCCGAGGGAGACGATATCGGTTCCGAGATCGGGATCGTCTACGGTTCGCAAACGTTCGTGGACGTCGACATCAGTCATTATCCACCAGAGAGTTACACGTAACTATCGGTACCCCGCCGTCGGCTGTCGGATCCAGGGAAATGGCTGCCGGTTCCCAGAGATGTGTTGTGAGTGATTCGGTCATGGTCTGCAGTCGTTTGATACGTTGCTGGTAGGACTCTGATTCGACGAATGCTGCCCAATCGTCGCGCGTCTCGAATTCGAGACGGAGTCGCGTTTTTGAGTCCCCTTCCATCACACTCTGCTCGCTCCTGAATCCGCTTAGCTTCGCGGTTGCGATCCACCGTTCTGTCGTCTTCGAGAGCCACGTCTCGTGCTCGTCTTGGTGCTGGACGGCGACGTCGTACGTGACTTCGAACACGTATCGTTCGTGAGAATTCATGGGAAAATCCATCTGGTTGCCTCTGTGACCTCGGTGAGTACCCCGGAGGCGGTCTACTGGCGTAGCACCTCCAGGGTCGTCGCTGCCAGCGACGAATAGAACGCTTCGCTTGTCTCTGCCTCGACCTGCGTCAGAAACTCCTCAGCCCAGACCGAGAGATGTTCCTCGAGGAACTGGTCGAGACGTTCGTCGAGGCCCTCCTCTGCAAGGTAGGCGGCGAACTCCAGTTCTGTCGCGATGTGATCCGGGAGATCCGGGTTATCCGCTGCGGGCTGGACGCCAAACTCCCGGTACCAGCGCACGACCGCCATCGTGGTGGATCCTTTGACCGGGCCAAGTTCGTCGGGGTCGTCACCGTCGCGATAGACGCTCTCGTAGGGTGGACACGGTGGTCCCGCTGGGCCGATGAACAGTCTGGTGTACTCGGTTCGGAGGTCGTGGAAGTCCACCGAATCGAGGACGCCGACCACCGGAGCCAACTCACCGGCCTCGGCGACTTCGACCAGTTGCTCGGTCGGTTCCCGCCAGCACTCGGCGAGGACGGCGTAGGTCGCCGCGACGTCCGACCGAAGCGTGTCGCTCTCAGTGTCGAGATCCGACGATCCTTCGCGCTCGGGGGGTACCTCAGTCTGCTCGGTCATTGGCGTTCCTGTCTCCCCCCGTCAGTCGCGTAGGATTGCTGTGCGTCGGCTCGCTGAATCGGCACGTACCTCAGTCCGATAGTGATGATAAGTGCACCGAAGGCGACGATGCCGAGGGTGACAGCCACTTCGACCAACGTCGGAGTGTAGGCCCCTGAAGTCGCCCAGATGTCGGTCGTGATGCCGCCATACTCGCCACCGAGCGAGATGCCTGGTGCGAAGTCGATGTTTGCGACATCGTACCCAGTGAACACCAGGCGGATCCCTTCGAACATCGTGCCGAAGACCGCGAGCAGGCTCGCGATGAAGATGACCGACACGCGCTTCCGAAGCGACGGAATCATCAGCATGACGAGCGGGACTGCCCCACCGATGACCGTCCACAGCCAGAAGTAGACGGACTCTCCGATGAGGAAGCTACTGGTGATGGCCCAGAATTCGAAGTGATCCGCCCAGGCGTGGGGCAGTCGTTCTGCCGCCAGCAGGTACACCACGTGGAACGCGAGGAAGATACCGAGTATTTTGCCGAGACTCGTGAGTTCCTCGCGGTCGACCTCGTAGTTCGTGAGCCGATCTACCAGGACCGCCACGACCAGTAACAGCCCCAGTCCGGAGACGAGCGCCTTGGCGATGAACACTGGCGCGACGAGGGGGCTGAACCAGTCGCCGCGACCGATCTGTGTCGCGAAAATCCACCCAGTCACCGAGTGCAGTGCGACTGCGGTCGGAAGTGCGAGTGCTGCGGTCCAGAACATGAGCGTGCGGTCACGCTCGCGTCCCGGGTCGCTATCTTCGACGCCCAGTGCGAGTGGCGACCCCCGCGCAGCCAAGTCGCGGCGGGTCAAGAGCCACAGATACCAGAGGTTCAGCGCGCCGTACAGGATGACGATACCGAAGTCCCACACCATCGGCGAACGGAAGTCCGGCGAGGTGAAGAACTGGTAGAGTCGCTCTGGACGGCCGATGTCCGGCAGGATGAGCAGTCCCGCGACGGTGATACACGCGAGACTGACCAGAACTCCGAGCCGTGCGAACCCGTCGTAGCGGTGTGAGTGGAAGAACTTCGGTGCACTCGAGATGATGAGCCCCCCCGCGGACAGCCCGACGAACAGGACGAACATCATGATGTACAGTCCCCACGAGAAGACGTTGCGCATCCCCGTGGCGACCAGTCCCGTCATCAGTTGGTAGCTCCAGGCTGCCAGTCCAGCGACCATGAGAGCCGCGAGCAGGCCGAGCCACAGTTTTCCTTTCGTACCGAACGTGGGGATTGCGATACGGGACGATTCGGATTCAGCAGTCATCAGTCGTCACCTCCAGCGCCGACGGACGGGACGTGTGGAAGTGCGTCACCGTCGATAGAGTGGTGACCACCGCTCGATTCACCACCGTCACTCCCATCCGGGTCAGACGGAACGTTGTCGTCCCCGTCAGACCACGGCTGGACGTCGTCGAGTTCGCTCTCCAGTTTATCCGACGTTTGTGGACGGCCGGGACTCATCTCACCGCTGATGTAGTGGGTCTTCGGGTTCGTCCCACGGTCTTCGAGTAGCTGGTTCGTCTCGTACTCGTTGATGTACTTCGAGACGGTGCTTCCCTCGTCGTCGAGGTCACCGAAGATGCGTGCGTCGGCCGGGCAATTGACGACACAGGCCGGGTCGAGGCCCTCGTCGACGCGATGGCTACAGAACGTACACTTCTCGACGACACCCTGTGGCCGGGCGGCAACGTCGCCCGTTCCTTCTTCGGGCATGTGTTCGGGTTCGTCCCAGTTGAATACCCGTGCGTTGTACGGGCAGGCGGCCATGCAGTAGCGACAGCCAATACACTTGTCGTAGTCGATTTCGACGATTCCGTCGTCCCGGGTGTACGTTGCGTTAACCGGACAGACCTTCACACAGGGAGCGTTTTCACAGTGTTGGCACGCCGTCGGCTGGTACTGCATGTCCAGCGACCCGCTGCCGCCGTCTTCGGGGTAGCCACCGGACGGGGTGTCCATCTTGTCCCCGCCCTCCGTGAGAACGCGGTTCCAGAACTGTCCCATCGGAACGTTGTTCTCCTGTTTACACGACACTGCGCATGCCTGACAGCCGATACACCGCTCCTGGTCGATTACTAAGCCATAGTCCGTCATTGTCAGTCACCTCCTGCGCGTGGTGCTTCAGCGTCAGCCGCGCGCGGGTTGTCCGCTTCGTACTGGTCCGTATCGATGTCGTCAGGGGCTGGCTCGACCTCGACGCGGACGTCGTAGAACGCCATCGTCTGGCCGACTTCGCTCACTTCGTTGTGCGTGAGGTCGTTGTGGTGACCCTCGATGTAGTCACGCGACCACCAGCCCTGGTCGGTGTTGATCAGCCCTGGCTGGAACGCCTCGTTGTACTTCGCCTTCACGATCATCTCGCCGCGATCGTTGTGCACCCGGACGTACTCGCCGTCTTCGATACCACGTGCCTTCGCGTCTTTCGGGTGGATGTCCAGCTGCGGTTCGGGGTTGATCTCCCGCACCCAGTTCACCATCTCGTACTGAGAGTGAATGCGGAACCGACTGTGTTTCTGCATGAACATCAGCGGGTACTCGTCGGCCTTCTCGTAGTCATCGGCCGTCCGGTCTTCGAGGGGCCGTGGGACGTCGAACGTCACGCCCTCCTCGCTCGGGGCGTCGTCGTCGTACATCTTGATGCGCCCTGTTTTAGTGGGGAACTCGTCGGTGTACTTGACAATAGGGACGTTCTGCTTCTTCTGCGTACCCTGTTCGAACAGCGTATCGAAGTCGATGGCGTCGTCCCTGCTGGCGAGTTTCCGGAGCATATCGCGCTTCGTCTCCGGGAAGCGGTCACCGAACCCGAATCGCTCTGCGAGCCCGCGGATCGCGTAGTAGTCGTCCCGGGCCTCCCACAGTGGTTCTTGCACCTTGTGTCGGTACCCGAGGTGTGGATGGGAACCCCAGCCGGAGGTGATGTCCTCCTGTTCGAACCAGTGTGGAGCCGGGAGGATGATGTCAGCATGCTGAACAGTATCCGTGTGATGCATGTCCGCGACCACGTACATCTCGAGGCTCTTGATGGCCTCGATGAATCGCTGGCGATCCGGGAACTGGTTGCCCATCATGTTCGACTCGATAGAGTAGACAGCCCTGACCTTGTGCGGGTCACCGTCGATCATCGCGTCCGGATATTCGGGGAAGAACAGCGACGGTCCGGGGTCTGCGTCCTCCGGAGCACTCCAGTCACCGGCACTGAGCGACGCACCGCCGGCGTGGTGGGCGTGGATGTTTCCGTGCCGACCGTAGTCACCGGTCAGCCCCATCAGCATCGCGTAGGTCTGGCCGAAGATGTGTCCGTGTTTGTACCGCCCGATCGCGTAACTCGGAGCGATGCCACCGGGGCCGCGGGTCGCCAGCCACCGGACTGCAGTGCGAATGTTCTCCGCGTCAACGCCGGTCTTCTCGGCGACTTTCGCAGGGGCGTAATCAGCCACGTGGTCTCGGAGTTTGGTCAGTGCCGTCTCACATTCGATGCCGTCGACGACGAACTCCCCGAAGAGCGCGTACGGGCCGCCGGTCTCGGGTTCGAGTTCGACGAGACTGCCGCTGCCCTGTTCGACAGCGACGACCTGCTGCTCGCCGCCGTCTTCGACGACCTCGCTCGCCTTGAGCAACTCTCCGGTGTCTTTACGGATCAGTGCCGGTGCGGTCGTCCGCTTCCGGAGAAAGTCCTCGTCGTACGTCTCGTCCTCGAAGACGGTGTGCATCATCGCGAGTGCGAGGTGCACGTCTTTACCGGGCTTGACCGGGAGCCACAGGTCAGCTTTCGACGCCGTCGTCGTGTAAACCGGGTCGATCACGACGAGCTTCGCCCCGTTCTCGACGGCGTCGAGTATCTTCGAGGCGTCCATCTGGAACTGGCTGGAGAAGATGTCCGATCCCCAGACGATGATGGTGTTCGCGTTCTCCCAGTCCTCGGCTTCGTTCGTCGGTGGGAGGAAAAACCCGGTTCCGGTGACCCGATTGAACCCGCGACCGACGTTGGCGTCGATCCCCCATGCGGACTGAGTCGCGCCGAACAGCGAGGCGAGTCGCTTAAACGACTTTCCGGACTGTCCGTAGTTGCCCGACCCCTCGTGGAAGAGGACGCTCTCTGCGCCGTGGTCCGTTTTCAACGACTGCATCTTGTCGGCAACGAGGTCGAGCGCCTCGTCCCAGGAGACGCGCTCGAACTCGGCATCTGGACCACGTCCTTCGGGATTGGGGTCGTCGGGCGACCAGTCTGCGCGCTTCATTGGGTACTTCAGTCGCGTCGGGTCGTAGACGCGCTGGGTGTGTGAGAGGCCGAGCACACAGGCCCGCTTGTACTGCTCGTCTTCCGGTGGATGTGGCTCGATTTTCTTCACCTGTCCGTCGCGGACGTGGACGTCGATGGGACACTTCCCGCGACAGTTGGGCGAACAGACGGTCTGGATGACGTCGTTTTGCCCGACGTAGCTCCCGATGCCGGGGTTGGACGCCACGGTGTCGTCTTCGACCAGCGTCTGGAAGAACCCACCCCCACCGAGACCCAGGGCGGCAACCGCTCCACCGGCTTTCAGTACCTCACGTCGATGAACGCCATCGTCGTCAGTCATCGTCGAATCCCTCAGGTTTGGTCGGTCGCTCGTCTTCACCGAACTCCTCCATTATCTCATCGTGATACTTCTCGTGGAATTCGGCGTCGGTCAGTTCACCGTTCGAGACACGAATCGCGTCGCGAGCCATCCGTAGTCCCAAATCGGTGTCGTACTCGACGCCGTCAAGCATCCCTGCTGCTTCCTCTTCCCACTCGTCGATCGGCGTCAACCTCGGCTGCTGTGGGTCGTTCATGGCTCTAGTTACTGCCTGTCCCCGGCAGTCGGTAGGGGTAACGCCGTATTATCAGGCGGTTTAAATCGGGGTGGGAATCTCCCCGATTCGACCGGCCTCACGGCCGGAGAATCGATGCAACTGGTTTCCGACTGGCGGCCAGATCTCACGGACGGTTGTCGACAGACTGCAACGGGCTGCCGATCAGTGAGGACAATCTCCCGGGGGTCTACGCTCAACGTCGATACCAGCTGTGACTACGTCGTCGATATCCACACGGCTGTCGCTTCAGCTATCCTAGCGATACTGGTCGCTCGCGCCACCAAGAGATGCCTCGGTCACGCGCCAGTGTCGACGACGGCGAGGAGCGTAGACCACGTCGGCCCGCGGTTGCGACGACTGCCCGTATCGAATGGATGCACATCCCGACCGCGAACGGATCGATAGTGAAACCAATTACTGGATGCCCGATTGAAGCAGTACCTTCGCACGCGAGATTGGTCATACTAAGTCGTTCGACGGAAGACCGCAGTCTCTATCGCTGCCTGCCAATCCTAAGTGAGAGGACGAACCTACGGGTCGAAGGCGGCTGTTGCGAGCTTCGATTCGACGGCGCTCAAATGCTGAGAGACCGTGGATTTCGAGACGCCGAGCGCAACCGCGAGTTCGTCGAGAGTCGTCTGTCGGGGCGTCTGATAGTATCCTTCACTCACCGCAATCATCGCTGCCTCCCGTTGTTTTGTGGTGAGACGAGAAAGGTCGACCGTGGCCGAGTCCGACCCGTCGGCGTCGTCTTGACGGGTAGTCAGACATCGCAAACTCACTCGTTCGGCATTAGATTTCAGCTGGTCGACTAGCTCACTGATGACGCTCCGGTCTGAAATGTACGTCTTGACGAGAATTACGCCGTCGTCTACACTCTCGATTCGTGGAACACAGTCGACCTCACTAAACGCGAGACAGAGACAGGAATTCTCGATTTGATTTGTCGAGTGGAGCACCTGTGTGGCATCGGTATCGTCGGTGACGGTCACCTCCGCGTGACAGACCCCGTCGTCGATCTGGTTGTGAACGTTCTCGACTTCCGAATCCGGATCCGAGAGAGGGCACGTACAGTCGTCGGGAAGTTCAATTTCGAACAGAACCTGGAGGGCTCGTTCCTTCGCAGAGTCTGTTGTCTCCCTATTGAGCCCACTCTCTGAGTTCTTCATCAGATCACACTACCAAATCTCCGGGTAAATAGATTTTGTTGTCGGATGTGGACGTCCGTTGTGATTCCTGCCACAACAATTTAAATTGCTTTCCTAAGTGGCCCTAAACGGGCCTGGTCTCGGAATGCTCATTCAACCAGGTGGAAAACAGAAACCGAGCTATTGCGGCTAATCAAACGGGTTTCTGACTGTTCTGCGAAGATTGTAGACAGCACATTTAGTCACTTCATCGCACGACGGTGTCCATTTCTGCTCACCGAGTACAGCACGAAAAAGCGTCGTCCATCGTACCCGCCCTGAGTGAATAGGCAGGCGATCAGTCTGTCAGGTCTTCGATCCAACTCAACGTCGCCATGGCTTTTGGGAACCCGACCGTGGGAATAGAGAGAATCGCCACGTGACGGAGTGCATCCGGATCGGCTCCCTCTTCGAGTGCTCGACGCACGTGTGAGTGAACTGCACCCTCCGACTGGGAGCCGGCCGCCAGAGCGAGTTTCACGAGTCGTTTCGTCTCGTCGTCGATCGGACCCGACTCGGCACAGGCTTTGCCCAGATTGGCGTACTCGCTCCACACGTCTGGGTACTGTTCCGCCAGCTTCCCCGCGGTCGAGGGGAGTTCATCAGGATCCGTGACTTCATCGGACATAGATAGCGGTTCCGCTGTTACCGTAATAATGGTTGTGCCGATTGCTAACAAATCTTCTATCAAAAAACGTGTATAATGGCAAATAAATTATAATACTCACAATGGACAATAGTTGTGAAATATCGCGGCAGAACTACTATGGCTGGTGAGTTCCTATAAATTGGGAATCGGTAGAACTCTTTACCATCTCAGCAGTCAGACATTCAGTTAGAAGGAGACAGGGGGATACAAATATTCCACCCCGGCGGCGAGACGATACGGTAGCAGTTAAAGATTGAACCCGATATAAATGATGGAATAGTTGGTAAAAAAGTCACATACTGAACGAAAGACACAGTTCTCCCACGAAGTCTCCTCCACATCATGACAGACAAGGACGCGATCAACTCCGACAAACAGTGCTCCCCTCAGCAGTTGTACGCGGAGTTCGAAATCGACATCACGTCGGGAACCTCCTGCCCACTCGAGGGGTTTGCCGATGAACTCTCGAAATCCGTGCTTTCCCAGCAATTGAACGCTGTCGAGTCGAACATCGCGGTGTCCCGCTTAACTGAGATGACAGAGGATGCGCAGCGGAAAACACGACCTGAGACGCCGAACCGATCTTCGTACTCGGTAACTCGGATGACGTCGGAGAGAAATTCTAGCACAAAGGTATTACAAGCGGTCCCCAATAGACGATCAAAGAGAATTCCGGAGCGGCTCACCAGAACATGACCCCTAAGGAAGACAGCGGGGGTGCTCCCCTCGAAGACGACTACGGCCGGGAAGTGACGGGGATACGCGTCTCGTTGACCGACCGGTGCAATTTCGACTGCGTGTATTGTCACAACGAGGGACTCGGCGATACGCGCGGCCCGATGGACGCACAGGACGAGGAAATGACGACAGACGAAGTCGTGCGACTGCTGGAGGTTATCCGAGAGTTTGGCGTCGACAGGGTAAAATTCACCGGTGGGGAACCGATGCTCAGAGGTGACCTGGAAGAGATCGTGCGGCGGGTGCCAGAGGGGATGTCTGCCTCGCTCACCACGAACGGGACGTTCCTCCCCAACCGGGCAGACGACCTGGCTGACGCCGGCCTCGGACGGGTCAACGTCTCCCAGGATGCGCTCGACCCCGAGGACTTCGCCGAACTCACTCAAAGCGGTGCCTACGCCCGGGTTCTCGAAGGTGTCGAGGCCGCGCTGGATGCGGGGCTCGCGCCCCTCAAGCTCAACATGGTCGTCTTCGAACCCACGGCGGGATACGTGCCCGAGATGGTCGACCACGTAGCCGAAAACGACGGGCTCCAGTTACAACTCATCGAGTACATGCCCGAGATTGCCGGCCATCCGGAGTGGGCGATCGACATTGACCGCGTTCACGACTGGCTCGCTGACCGCGCCGACCGCATGGAACACCGAAAGATGCATGACCGCCGCCGGTACTACGTCAGCCCCGAAGAAGATAGCAACGGTGGGACGGGGATGATCGAGATCGTCGATCCAGTCGAGAACACGGAGTTTTGTACCAACTGTCATCGCGTTCGCGTGACACACGAGGGGGAGTTCAAGGGCTGCCTCAATCGCCACGACGACCACCGCTCGACGGGCGAGATGAGCCGTGCGGAGATCCGGCAGGCATTCCGGGAGACAGTTGCGAACCGCGTCCCCTACTACGGCGAGTACCTCGTGGAGGAAGACGGAGAGTGGGTTCTCAGCGAGAACTACCTCGACCAATCGCCGATTCCCGACGACGACTGAAACCGAAGTGTATCATATATTAAATTTCTCGTACTACCAAACGCTACAGCAACGCCGATACGGTAATCGAGCTCAGATGATTGTTCCAGTATTGAAGTACCGACACTGCGGTGACATCCTCCTCGCCGTGAACGGCGCGGCACTCTCGTCATCGAAAACTAGTTCGAGTGAGCTCTCGAGCGCCAGGCCAGTCCGACGAGACCAGAGGTCTGTCACTGCACGCTGGTCGTAGGATTTGAGGATGCGAACGTCGAGCCGGGGTGGGATGTCAGGGGGGGCGTCCATACGATAATCCGAGCCACAGCAACTTGACGGCACTCACTCTTACCCTCTGTCAGGAGGGGATTTCAGATCATGTCCGAGGATGCTCTCACGCGTGGGATGGACTATATTTCTGGGTGCGTGGATATGGCAGGTGGAACAAAACCAAGCGAACGCCGTCGCTAATTACTCTCGTAGTAGGTGTAGAACGAGGAGCCACACTGTTGGCAGGTGTTTTCAGAATAGTCGACACTCGAATTGCTCCCCGAGTAGTCTTTGTGAACACCAACCAATTGACTCCCAGTCGCTGTAGTGCCGTTTGTCTCACGTCCACAGTGCGGGCATGCTACTTCTACGACAGCCATATTCCACGTCAATGCTGCTACCGAGATAATATTACCGACGTATCAAAAATCGCTAATACATTATGATCCCGATGGAGAGGTCGGAAACACTTGCGTCGACGATAAATGGGACCGACGAACGAAGCAGACGATTTCACCACCCTATTCTTGTGAGAACGATGGAAAGACCATGCCGACGATATTGACCGCGAATATTTTCGACGTGTCATTGGAAAAATATTTCGGGAGGTCTGGAAACAGTCAAATTAACCCGAACCCCTCTTTTGTCCACGTAACATCTTCCTCCAGTTACAAGCCTTCACGAGTTCCTGATAGAATCAAGACGTTCGATTCTTGCGGTTGGTGATCAGTATGTCAATCAGACCATAAGACTCCGTGACGAAAGTATAATTAGCTGTTAATTCATCAAGTTATGAAAGAGCGGTCAGTAAGCCTCATTTAATCGAATATGAAATCAGGCATGAAAGACTGTGTTCCAAAAGTTGTGGTATTTGTTACAATATCAGTGCTACTCATGTCGCTTCCACAGGTCGGGTTAGTTCAGACGGCTGCAGCCGACTGTGGTGACGAACAGAGGGTAGATATTCCATGGGAAGAAGGGGGGACCAAAGAGAGCCCGGTAATTATCGAAGATTCAGATACGATTGGGTTAGATACGTATGATACAGAGTACACCTGGTTCAAAATCTACCTGTCTGAACCAGGTATGGCGATTTACCCTGATTCCTGGTGTATTAATTCTGGAGTCGACAGTCAGGTGAACGTCTACAATGCTGATACAGGGGCGAAAGTTGGAAGCTGGGAGTACGATGAGTTCCAGGACGAATACAAATCGAATCTACCAACGATGCAAGAGGAAGGCTGGTATAAGATCTCGATTAGGACAAGAGAGAGTGATGCCGATAATTACATATCTTTTGTGTCAGAACCGTCTTCTGCGGAAAAATTCTCTATCGAGAACGTCGATACGTATCCGGCCGATCCCGAAGCAGGTGATGAAATAACGATCAACCCAACTGTCAGAAACGAAAACGACGGGGTGAACAACTGGGATCAAGTCGGGGACTTCAGAGATACAGTTGAAGTGTCGGTAACGTTGAATGGGGAGAGTATCGGGACGAGAAGGGCGAACCTGTCTGCCGACGAGACGACTAGCTTCCAGTACACGCACGAATTGACATCAGTCTCGTCGAGTGGCGATGCAGAGATAGAAATCGAAGCGAAACCCGTCTGGGCAGATGATGGTACGCGAGTTACCGAGCAGTTAGATGTCGAAGCCTCTGATCTCGATTCTGATGGGTTGCTCGATTATCGTGAAGAAGAGATCGGTACGGATCCGGAAGACAGTGATACCGATGGCGATAACGTAAACGATCGAAAAGAACTCCAATTGGGGACTGATCCGGTCGATAGTGACTCTGATGGCGATGGATTGTCAGACGGCGCAGAAGTGAATGGCCAATCCGACCCACTCGCATCGGATAGTGACGGGGATGGACTCGATGACGGACGAGAAGTGGAACTGGGGAGCGACCCGACAGTCGAAGATACGGACGAAGACGGGCTGGAAGATCGTACCGAAGTCGAGGAAGGAACGGATCCCACAGCAGCGGATAGCGATGGTGATGGGTTACAGGATCAGACGGAATTTGAGAAAGGAACGGATCCAGTAGACGAGGACACCGACGGTGACGGTCTCCCGGATGCTCGGGAGATCGAGATCGGAACAGACCCGACGAAGGTAGACACCGACGGTGATGGGATCTCTGACTTCGATGAATATCAGGAAGGGACGGATCCACTCAGTCAAACAAAAGACGAGAACAATATCGGACAGAATCAGTCGGATATTGTTAAGGACCGAACACTAGTTGTAGAATCGGAAACCGTTTCGATCCAGTTACGCAGTGAACGGACGCTCGTGGAGCAGGACACTCCAGCTGCACTTACCTTCAGTGCTGCCAGTTTCATCAGCGCAGAAGAGCCGGTCAATATTCAACTGGTTATCGAGGTCCCGAGTGGAGTCTCTGTCAGCGGCACCTCGTTTACGGAATCGGGTATCGGGCAGTACACCACAACGATGCAACTACAACCCGGTGAAACCAAAGGAATGAGGATCACTCTTGATGCAAACGAGCAAGGGCGATTCGGTGTGACTGGCCGTGCGATATACTTCCTGGGCGACGACAGAGAGAATGCAACTGTCGACTCAGTGCGGATACCGGTGCGCGTCGTCGGTGAAGAGAATTCAGAAGACGTGACGGAACAGAATAGTCAGGCGACTAGTGCTACGAACGAGAATAGCCCGACCACTTCCGGTTCAGGTCCCGGTTTCGGTGCGCTTGTTGCAGTCGTTGGCACACTCGGAGCGCTTTTGCTACTGAAGAAAGACGCATTGTGACATCTAACTTCAGATCATGTCCGCTGAATGAGGAGTGTGTTGTTGTGTCTCAGTATGTTGCGGCGGTAGCGTATCCCTGACCGGGTACGTGATCAATTTCGTCTTTACACTGGGATGAACGCTGGATCGACGGTACTGAGTCGGTTTCTGCTCTCGAAGTGCTGGTAGAACGAATCGTAGCACTCCGTACACTTGTCGGTGCTCTCGTACCGGAGGGTGTGCCAGTCCGCAACGATCGCACAGTAGCGCTGGGCGCGTGTCAGAGCGACGTTCAGGCGGCGAGGACCGTCAACCGGCCGTCCGAGGAAGCCGATGTCTCCATCGCCGTTACTGCGCACCAGCGAGAGGATGATTGCGGTACGCTCACTGCCCTGAAACGAGTCGATTGTGTCCACAGTAATTGCAGTTGCGTCGGCGAGATGCGCTGCCAGTGTCTCGCGGATCTGGTCACACTGTGCAGTGTAGGGCGTGATGACACCGATCTCTTCTGGTGGCACGGTACTGATGAGATCGTCGACGATGTGTGTGACGAGGCGGGCCTCGGTGGCATTCGCTTTCGAGTGATCGACCGTCTCGACCGACCCGCCGACGTTGAATCCCTCGATCGGCGGGCGATCCGGGAGCGGGTCCACGGAACGACCGTTCCGCAGCGTGCGGTCGTAGAACTGTTTGTTCGAGAAGTACGCGATATCGCGGTGCATCCGGTACTGCGTCTGGAGTTGGAGTCCGACGCCCTCGTAGACACCGCCGTCAGCGTAGAGATGCTCGAAGAGTGAGTGCCCGTAGGTTGACGCTGGTGGAGCCTCGTGAGCGCTGTACGGCGGGAGTTGTCGGTGATCACCAGCCAGGACGGCCCGATCGGCACGAACAAGTGGGATACACGACGCGGTACAGGTCGACTGTGTCGCCTCGTCGAGGACGAGCAAGTCGAAATCTCGGGCCAGTGTCGCAGCGCTATTGTTCGTCGCTGCAACGACATCGGCGCGGCCCGAGACACTGCTGTAGCGGCCGACGATGTCGCGATTCGCGTTGCCGGCGTTCACCCGATTGAGGGTGAACTCGCCGACACCGTGCTGGCCGTAGGCGTGCAGTGATCGCTCATCGGTTTCGTCGGCCGTCGAGGACCCGACGAGAAGGTTGTCGACGGCCTGATTCGAGTCGGCACAGACGAGTACCGATTCACCAGCTGCCGTGGCTCTGCGAACGATCTCGACGAGCGTCCGTGTCTTGCCCGTCCCGGGCGGGCCGTGGATACAGAAGAGGTCGTCGGCAAGCAGCGCGTGTTCGACGGCCAGTTGCTGTTCCTGGTTCAATGCCTCGTCGAGCGATTCACTCTGAGCGGCTGCGCCGTTCGAGAATGTGATCGGCCGTGTCCCGGCGAGGACCTCTCCCAGTCGATGATCACTGAGGTCGCCGATCGCCTCGCGCTCGCGGTCGAACGGGACGGGATTCAGGACGGCCGTCACACCGAATATCGTCTCGTCGCCAACGCCGTCTCGCAGTTGCCTGATGCCACCGACGTTTCGTTGGTCGACGCCGAGCCCAACGTTCAGTCCCCGGATCCGTTCGACCGTCGCATCGATCGGAAACCGGTCGTTCGCGTGACCGTCGACCACGTGCAACAGTACTTCGTTCCCCTCGTGGACGCCGAACTCCGACTCGACGAAATACGCCCAGTCCCCATCGCGGCGATTCTGGAGGTGTGACGGTAGATCGACACGGAACCGAAATTCGCCGTCTCCTTCGGAGTTGACGAGGTGGAGCCGTGGGATCGCGTCGCCGCCCGATTCACGATGTGCCAGGGGCGATCTCGTTTGGGCTCGCTCGCGGTTCTGTTCTCGCGTCACTGATCGTTCGTTCTCGACGAACCCTCGAAGGTCGTCGATGAGTGCCTCCCGATCACGTGGGTTGCGAGCGGGCTCGCTGTCTTCGATCGGTGTATCGTAGGTCGGTGGATACGTCTCCGGAACGAAGTCCGAATGCCAGAAGCGAATCCGATTCGCCAGGTGGGTTTCGCCGAACTCCTCGGCCGAGACGAAGTCACGTTCGCCGTCGCGCCTGAAAACGAAGATCGGCCCGTACAACGAGTGCTCTGTGAAGGCCACGAACGAACCTGTCGGTGTTGCAGACGAGGGCTCGTGGAGCGGGATACAGATCCAATCCTCGTGGGGATGTGAGAGCGAATCGTGGTGGGCCGCAAACTCGGCGACTGGTCGTGCCGGCACCGATGGGCCCTTTTGATCGAGATCCCCACTGGAGACTGCATAGAGCGATGCGTCATCAAGATCGGACTGTCTGATGACGTGGTCGAACAGGAGTGACATCTGACAGCAGTTTTTGCTCGTTCGGCTATAAATCTCGGTACTGTATCGATTTCGAGCCGGGCACGATGCTTGTCTTCGGCAAGAGTCAATCCTGGGAACGAACGCCGCTTCCGACGAAATGCAGTGGGTCATTGAGAGAACTCAAGAAGGAACTCGAACCTCCCAGTGCGGAGTGGCCGGTATTCACGACCGGGCATCGACCGTCTCTGTACGGGATTGCACGCGATGTAATTGGGGACCAATATGATCGATCGCTTGCCGAAGTGGGCGGTGATATCTGGGATCTCCTCCGGACGGCGCGTATCCAGCCACCAGCACTGACAACAGGGGGTGCCCGGAAGGTGATGCAGCGGTTGACCGAGCAAGCAGATATCCAGATGAAGGACGGATATCTGAAACTACACGGCGGACGTCGAGGCCTTGGCGATCTTCTCTATCGACAGGACCGAGGCCATGCACAGGACATCCTTCGTCACAAAGATTTGGCGACTACACAGAGTGCGTATCAGCATATCGATGCAGAAGAACGGAGAGCACAGCTTGATGCACACCTCGAGGAGCAGGAATAGTGAGGTTGATTTGCTATCGTCGAGGAAAGACAGGAATCTTTGATCGGCGCATCCCCCAGCAACCTCTTAGGCCCATGCATCTAGCTCTTCTCGGCCTGCGAACTCATCCCGATTTGAGTATGTATCGACCATCGTAATGAGGGCAGACGCGACGCGATAGGCGGGCATCGTGTCATCGTAGAGGAGGATAATTCCAGCATGATGCTCACTCGAGAGTGCCCCGAAGTCCTTCACGTCGCTCGTAACGAGAATGAGATCGTGTTCCCGAGCATAGGGGAGGACATCATCTTCATCGTCGGCTCCTTGACCGACAGTGTCCCGAACGTGGACGGCAAATAGATCTTCTTTGTCGAGGTACGTGGCGACTTTCGGGTCAATATTCTCGTCGAGGAAAAATCGCCAGGTAGCCATCTCAGGCTGTATCCGGTTCAACGCCGTCGGGACGTTCGATTGATTCCCGGAAGTTCGCCATCGCTTCATCGCGTTCAGCTTCGATATCACTCATTTCGCGCGGATGGTCGTGATAGTACGCGAGTGCGTGATAGACGTCTGCTACGTCTAGGTCGTAGCGATCAGCGACCGTTTCGGGATCGACACCGCGCTCCTCGACCAGCGCATACACTTGGCGGACGCTAATACGATGTCCGGTAATATGAGGTTCGTCCAAGAGGTCGTGGGCGACACGACGGGATTCCCGCTCTGCCATGCTCGTTACTACCATCTGCTGTCGCAAAAGCGTTCGCCCGAGACATCGTTCGTAGGTCAGCCTGCCCGCTGAATTGGGAAAATTCTCGTTGTAAGACGAGTGAGTGCAAATCGATGGAAATGCTGGAACACTTGTTGCGGGACTTGTGGGAAGGGTCGATTCGAGAACCCCAAAGCTTGACTCCGCGGTGGTTCATTCTAACTCTTCTTCGGCGTGCTTTCTACCGTTCTCGTTGATTGCATCGGCAATCTCCCGTAGGTCGTGCTCGGTGAGTTTGCTCTTGCTAGTGAGTTCATCCATCATTTCAACCTCTTCACTCATTTTCATCACGTTCGCTGGGATGAGGCGTTTTAGCGGTAGTACTGTCCCACTCATCAACATCGATACCACCGTCTTCTTGATCTAATCGTTCGCTCATAGAGTGGAGATCATAGGCCGCAGTCAAGCGTTCCTAGTCATCTATAATTGCCCAGTATTCGCCCTTGTGTCGAACCAGATTGCGATCCTTGAGTCGAGAGAGAGCAGTCCCAACCGTATTCGGAGACTCTTCTACTGCCTTGGCTATCTCAGAGCGGGTGAACGCTTGATCGTTGTTGGAGTCAAGGTATCTGATCACCTGCTCGGGGACGCTCGGTCCCGAGGGGAGATCCCCAGACTCAAAATCGTCGATGCTGAGCGGCATATCTCGAACTTGGTGTGCTCCTGCAATCAATGTACTGGCGTACCGATGTACTCTACTACGAGTAGTCCGGAGTGAGCGAGAACAGTTTGCTGTTTCTGGAAATCCCCCTGCGGATCTCGATTTGCTCAGTTATAGGGTAATACACTGTACTATACCCCGCCTTCAATCTGCAACCCAGCCAAGCCCTTCATTATGCATACTCAGATACCCTGCATCAACACTCTCAGCCAGATCTGGGAACCGATCACCAGCTCGATCAACGATCGTTTCCTGTAGCACTGTACTCTGGGTCTCGAAGGAAGGTGACACCCGAAGTCGGTACTCGTCGTCGATCGTGAAGAGTTCGCGATCGAAGGCGGCGTGGTGAAGCTTGCTCAACGGCACCACGTTCGCGAGATCGGCGCGATGGTCTGGATACTCACTCCACGAGAGGATGTGGGCCACATCGAGCAGGCCGCTGTAATCCACACCAGAGACGGGACACGTCGATTCGTATCGATTCAGGACTGTCGCTCTGAACTCTGGATCCACCGAGCGAGCAGAAACGGTCGTTTCGTAGGTTCCGGCCGTCATCGTCCCTGTGTCGTCAGCCACGCTCGGCGTCGACGCATCTGCCCACTGCTCGACAGCCGACTCAGTGAACTCGTGGCCGTCGTCAGTGAGCCTGTATGCGTAGTCTTCTTTCTTAACCAGTCCAAGGCTCCGGAGCCAGTTCGCTCTCTGTTTCGCCATATCGGTATTCGCAGGGTCCCAGCCGAGTTCGGGATGTGTCTCGAGTTGCTGGCGATTGATCTCGTCGATCGTCATCTGCCCTGGCGAGAGGTTATAGAGGAGACTCCGAAGTCCGACGTTGCGACGGCACATGATCTCCAGGAGTGTCTCGATCGATCGGTCCTCGAAGTACGTCCGTCCTTCAGGGCCGAGCTGCCACTGCCCATCGTGCAGTTCGAGGAAACCGACGTTCTCCAGATAGTCGATCCGGCGCGTAATCGAGTCACGGCTGGACACGCGATCGAACGTCCCTCGGTGCCAGCCAATTAGTTCGTCCTCCGTGGGTTGGTGCTCGAACACGAATTCGAGAATCCAATCGAGGGTCTCGACGTAGCTCGTTGCCCCACCGAACATCGGGACGATACTTCTGAGGCGCTCCGGGTGCATCTCTTACAGGCTTTGCGAGCCCATTACATGGTTCTTGTGCGATGATCGACTGTTTAATTCCGGCTTCCAGTAACAGCCTCCTTCTCCAGCGTATTGCCCACCTACGCACTGGATAACTACAATGTGAGTAGGCCGTCATGTATGTATATGGACTCACGCGGTCTTCTCTGTCTCTTGTGCATCATTCTCGTCGTTCTGTCGGGTTGTGCTGGCTCAGATGAGCCGACAGAAACGACGGAGTTTGAGAGATCCGTTACCGAGTCTCTAAGCGACACCGCAACTGAGAGTCCAGCTTCGAGTTCAACTCCACCTCCCTCCACAACGACTGGCACTCAAATTGATTCAACTACTTCCACATCCTCACCTCGAGAAGCGATCTCAGTCTCTCCGCAGTTCACCTCTTCAGGCGATCTCGTGCTTCAGATCAGCGCAAACACCACTTTCGAGCAGACTGATCCTGCGGGCAACAATCCTGGTGAGCCGTATTTCGTCATCGAAATCAACGGCAACGATGTCCAGACAACAGAGCAGGTCGAGCGGACACCGAACGGCGAGTTGGAGGTGACGATTCCACAGCGTGACTTCGCCGGATACACTGGCGAAGAATTGCGCCTCATCGTTCGCCTGATGGACGAAGATACCCTCTTCGATGACGAGATCCACGTCTGGGAAAACTCGATCACGCAACTGACTCCAACAACGGTACTGACTGAGACACAGACAGCCCGTCCTGAGACATCCACACCGGCTGAACGAGATACTATCTCGCCGACGGACTCACCGACCCTAACACCGACGCCGACGCCCACTCCCTCACCAACTCCCACAGCAACGTCGACTCCCTCGCCTACTCCAACAGCGACGCCAACGCCAACACCTACAGCTACACCGACTTCCTCGCCCACTCCGACAGCGACGCCAACCCCAACCCCCACACCGACACCTGATCAACCCGGTGTCGTCGTCTCAGTCATGAGCGTGACCGACGGGGATACGATCGACATTCTGTTCCAGAACGGAACGGAGGACACTGTCCGACTCCTGGGCGTCGACGCGCCAGAGACGTACGGATCGACGAGTCCAGATGAGTTCGAGGGTGTCCCGGATTCAGCGGCTGGTCGTGACTGCTTGCGTGAGGAAGGTCAAGTTGCCACTGCGTACATGCAAGATCGTCTGGCCGGCGAGTCTGTCCGACTCCTCTTCGATAGCCAGTCTGACCGTCGTGGTTCGTTTGATCGGCTCCTCGCGTACGTCGTCATCGATGGCGAGATCATCAATTACCAGCTCGTCTCGGAAGGACACGCGAGAGTCTACGACTCGACGTTCGAGCAATCCGATCGCTTCTACGTCGCCGAAGACGATGCCCAATCGAGTGAGCGTGGTGTCTGGCGCTGCCACAACGCGGCGACGCCGACACCGACGCCTGAAACGACGGCGACTGAAAGTCAACAGGGAGGTGCTGGAGAACTCGCTGTCGCGCAGGTCCACGCCGACGCGAGTGGGAACGACCACGAGAACGAGAATGACGAGTACATCGTCTTCGAGAACACAGGTGGCGCTGCACTCGATCTCAGTGGCTGGACGATCGCAGACGAGGCTGATCACACCTACTACGTCTCCGATGGCGTCTCTCTGGGTCCCGGCGAGACGATCACGCTCTACACTGGCTCTGGGAGTGATTCCAGCACCGAACTGTACTGGGGGAGTGACTCCGCTATCTGGAACAACGGCGGCGATACGATCATCGTGACCGACGATGCAGGGAGCGTCATCCTCGAATACGAGTACTCGTGAACTGCTGGGAGAGCGAATTCAGTCACTCACTTCCTGCGATGATCAATCTTCCACTCCTTCGAGGTGGATCACCGGCCGCGTCAGTTGGAGGTACTCAACTGTCTCGATGGACTCAGCAGTCTCTCTGAGATCGAAGATAATCGAGCCGGTGCCGACATCGAGGACAGCCCTGTCCTGTTCGTTCGTCTGTTCCAGGTCGACAACCTGCCCTCGAAAGACCGGTCGCTGTTCTCGATCGAACTGTATGGCTTTCTCTGTCGATTCCATCAGCGCGATCTCGCAGAGCAACACCAGCAGCTCTAGCGATTGTGTTGTCCCCTCCATAGCAGCAGACAGTCGGCATCGATGATCGTAGATGTCGAACGATGGCCCTTCGTCGAGAGACACCGTCGCGTTCTGAGTGTACACCCGTTCTTGATAGAGTGCGCTGGAATGGACAGCCTCTATGTAGAGCGCGATTGCCGCGGTCATTGGAAGTGCCTGAGAGAGATTGTTGTCTCCCACATACGGGCCAACAATATATGTTTCAATAGCATGTAGTGATCGTATGTATCGGAAGGGCCACATCGGGATCGGATTGCTCTTCTATGCGCCGTTCGCGTTTGTTCTGGTGTCTTTCGACATGGCGTCGATCATGGCGTTCGGTTTGGTCGGCACGACCTTCTGGAGTTTCGCACCGGATTTCGACATGGAGATGCCGTTCGTGTCTCATCGTGGGATCACGCACACCTTCCTCGCCGCAGGTGTCGCGGGGCTTCTCACCGCTGCTATCAGCGTGTACCTTGCGCTAGAGGGACTCGGAGGGAGCAGTCAATTCGTCCTGCAACCGAATCTCTTGGCCGTCCCAGCAGCCGCAGGCTTCGGGTTTACCGTTGGTTCACTCGGGGTCATCTCACATCTGGCTGGGGATATCTTGACCCCGATGGGCATTCAGCCCCTCAAACCGTTCTCGAATCAGAAATACACGCTCGATCTCGTGTATGCGAGAAACGAGCTTGCGAATCAGGCACTCATGGCGGTGGGAAGTGGAGCGTTGATCGGTGCATTCATCCTAGCCACGGGTGCGATCTAAACGGTTTGTAGGAGCGAATAAACCCGTGGAGTCCCCTGATTGATCGCGCTCTATAGCTAGGTGCCTCTGGATTAAAAAAAGCGGCCGGAAATTGCGCCCTATACTGTCGCAGCCACGTGCTCAACGCCACTTTGTGACGGCGTCGGCTGTAGCGTCAGCCCTTCGAGAGCAAGCTCCCGAAGTACGGCCGGTGGCACGCCACGGCGACCTTCTAGCACAGCATCAATTGTCCACTGGTCGTATTGGCTCTCGGTAGGAGACAGGATGTCCACCGAGATCGCCGGCGCGCAGCCACGGATCGCTTCCGCTGCCCGCCGAACCCGTTCGCGATTTTTGATATTGCAGTTCATGAATCCACCTCCAGATTCAGAGAGGATGTATCGTCTCCGTCGCGATGAGCGGTACGTTCTTCATGATCGGATCGTGTAGTTGTCATTGGTTCTCTTGGGAACCACGCACCTCGGTGTCCTAGCACCGGGGCAGTCTCACGAACAGACTGAATTGGAGACGTCACGTGTGTCCCAATGGACTGTTGTCCTGGAAGAACAAAACACTATTGCCCCAGAGGAAGTATCCTGTGGCAAGAAAATGGCCACCCGAGGACCAGAACGACAAGTCAGTGACGAAGAGATACTGGATTGCTTCTACGAAGTCGACAAGCCATTTGTGACAACCAGAGATATTGCAGAGCGAGTAGAGCTGTCAAGAACACGTATACGCCAGCGAATAGAGTCAATGAAATCAGACGTACGGATAGAGCGACGAAAAGTCGGAAATGCGGTTGTCTATTGGCTATCTGAAGACCACTCAGCATCAAGATAAGCTCGTCCCTGGTCAGTCACCCAGTACACACGCGAGCGCCCGACACGCTCGGATTCTACCCAACCTTTCTCTACCATTTCACTGAGTTTGTTGCTGACTGCAGTATTGCTGATCTCCAGGCGTTCAGCGAGATCCTTCGGTGTCTGCACTGGTGCATAAGCGAGTCTAATCTCCCGAAGTAAATCCTCCTGACTCACTTTAGGATCGGGACCTGGCTTGGACACTTTGCAGTCGCTTCGGCCGTTTCTAATAAAGTAATGTCCCTCGCCATGTGTTCTTCCAGAGCAAGTATTATGGTGGTGGCAGAATATAGTACAGAACACACGGCCGGACCGCAGAAAGCAACACCGGCCAGATCCGATGAAGCAGACAGCATTCAACTCCGAACAGAGGCATCGCTATCCACCAACCGACAGCCAGCGAACGCGGGGCAATCACCCATGACTAACTGGTACGACTGCACGGGCTTCCAGCGAGACTGCCTGCACGCGATCGCAGTCTTCGAGCGTCGAGACAGACACCCGTTCGGACTCGCCTTGAAGCGATGGCTCGATGAGCGCTACGACGAGCCGATCAACCACAGTCGTCTCTACCAGAATCTCCAGCGACTCGCCGACATGGACCTCGTCGATCGCAAGCCCACGGACGGCCGGGAAACCCACTATCGACTGACGGACACCGGCCGGCGAATGCTGGCGACGCACGCCAGATTGCTCACGAGCTCCTGCGAGCGATCCTGGCTGACGGCCGACCGGAGCGGTGGTACGATACGCGGGCCGTAGCCAGACGCCCCGCAATCCCGCAGTAGCGACGCTCGCCAGCGACGCGTAGCGCCAGCAACCCCACCGAGAGCCCGTGCTGTGGTCAGCGTGGCCGGTTCGATTCCGGACACGGGCCTGTGGTACCTATGCCACGAGACACTGACGACATCGACGTTGCAGCGTTCGACCCGACCGACCAGCCCGACGCCGACGACCTTCAGGCGCTCGTCAACCAGCTCGACGCCGAGTCACCACTGCTCGCATCTGTCCTCGACACGCTCGTCGAGGCAGTGAGCGACCTCCAGACGCGCGTCGAGCAGCTCGAAGACCAGCAGGAAGCCACGCACGACATCGCCACAACGGCCGTCGGCAACGCCGCGCGCAACGAGAATGAACTCGATACCGTCGAACGAAAAGCACGCAAGAACCGACAGATCGCAAAAACGGCCGTCGGGAAGGCCGAACAGGCGATCGCCAATCCCGACCACCAGGAGGACGCCCAACGACTGCCAGCCGATGTCGAGCCCAGCAGTTCACCGCTGGACTTCTTCGCCAACTGCGAAGCCGAGACCATCAGGGAGGTGTTCGTCGAGCAGAGCAACCGCACGAACACGTATCGAGCGGTCGCCGCCGCAAAGCGCTGGCCGGAGTTCGGCACGGTCGGCAACACCACCGGCGCGGTGGCGTTCGAGCGCGACGACCTCCAGCATGCGCTGACGGCCGAGCTGGGCGAAAAGCCACACCGGCAGACGGTCAGTCGCGTCTGGGACAAGATGCTTGATCTCGGCGGGACCGATCTGGAACTGCGAGACCGGCAGATCAGTAACCAGCAGGAGCCCAGAGAACTGCTCGTGATGGAGCGAGACACCGCCGAGGGGCTGCTGGAAGAACGCTACGCAGGACTGGACCTCCTCGACGGAGCCGACGAGAAAACTGTCGCTGGCGGCGTCACGCCCGTTGTGACAGAGTCCGAGGAGTAGCGCTGTGACGAACATCGGCTGACGAACGAATCGGGACGATCCACAACAGAGAGGACGCGGTGGCACGTGCCCTACCGCCGCCGACGCCTCCCTTCTCTAGCAACAGCAATCGGTAGCGACCCCTCATTTCTAGAGTCGATGCGTGTCGTCGTGACACGCTGGAGGCGATTTCGGTTGGTCCCCCATCACAACGTGTGTGACGCTCGAGTGTGAGAGGACCTGTATTCAGGAGCTGGAGAAAGCGAGCGAGCGACTATCTTAACAAACAGCGTCTTCTCTTTCGGTCCTGATAATGGATAGACGCCCGCATCAGTGGTGTTATCGACTGGCTGGAGTTAGATTTTGTGGAGCGCGAGCGGACACCGCGTCGGCTGATGAAGCTCGGTATTCGACTGCATCTTGCAAGATTATCGCTTTCGAATACAGTTTTGGGAATTGAGGGTTTCGGTGTCCAACGCAGTCGCAAAGCCATACACGATTGGATTCAAAATGCCGATCGACAGCCCGCCAGCGATGACTACCCGAATCACGTTGCGCTTGACGAAACCGTGATTCGAATCAACGACAAGCAACTCTGGCTTTATACTGCAGTCGATCCCGAAACGAACAGAATCCACCATCCACGGCTTTTTCCGGCACGAACAACCGCTTTGACAGAACGGTTATTGCGCGAACTGTAACAAAAACACGACGTGGCTGAGTCGCTCTTTTTGATCGATGGTGTACCGTGGTTACAAACTGCACTCCATCGACACAGCCTCCGATTTCAGCACGTCACCCATGGAAATCGGAACGCTGTCGAACATGTTTATGGTGAGGTAAAGCGATAAACCACTTCGTCTTCGAACTGTTTCAGTCACGTCTAGACCGAATTGCTGTCGGAAGATGGGGCTGGAGAATCCGCTGCACAGATGATCCTCGTGTAGTGCATGACGGAGGAGCGAACCCGAGATGGTTGGTGGAGACGAAGCACTCATCAGACTCGTTATCGTGTCTGGAACCAGTGATGCAGGAGATCGTCGACGCACTATTCGTTGACCCATTCGCCGTAATGAACACGATCGGGCTCGTCGCGTTCGCCCTTGTCGGGGCGACCAAGGCGATCCGCGAGGAGTTCGATCTATTCGGTGTCACGGTGGTCGGCCTCGCGACGGCATTCGCAGGCGGGATGACCCGTGACCTCCTCGTCAATCGGATTCCGCTCGCGCTCAGTACACCCACCGAGATCGGCCTCGGCTTGCTCGGTGTCGGACTAGCGGTTGGAGTGAGTGCCGTGCTCGAGTCAGCCGACAGGCATCCAGTGACACAACTCTCGGACGCAATCGGGCTCACCGCGTTTACAACGACAGGTGCTATCGTCGCAACGCAGGCCGGAATCCCCGCCTTCGGTGTCGTCGCGATTGCGACGATCAACGCGGTCGGAGGTGGTGCTGTGGCCGATATCCTGCTCGATCGCTCGCCATTTATCCTGCTGGACGATTTCTACGCCAGCTGTGCGGTACTGGGTGGTAGTGCATACTGGGTGATCGTTACTGTCGGAGGGGCGAGCGGAACCGCTGCAGCGGTTTGCGCAGTGATGGTTGTAGGCACACGAATTGTGGCACTCATCTACGGCTGGTCACTTCCGACTGCACAGGGACTGGGACTGACGTAAGATCACTCGTTCCGGGAAGCACTGGTTTACGTCTAGCCAGAGGATTTCCCCGATGGTCGAACCTGCAGGCGCGACGCCGATCGCAGTCATCCGCGGCGATCACCTCGACGTGCGCGACGAGATCGTCGTGCCGATCCTCATCGGTCGCAATCTGGAACTGGCGGACCTCCCGACGGTGCTTGCGCACGGCCTGACCTGGTGGGACCAGTTAATTCGGCTGTGGGATCGCATATCCGACAAACCCTGTGAGACGGTCCAGGTTTCCGACGTGATTGGCTCGCAAGACGTGGACATCGACAACGTTAGCCAGGACTGCTCTACGGATCAGCTAAACGTCGGCGATGCGTATCTATACTGCCGGCTGGAGACGATCGCTTTCGAACAGACCACTCGTATACTCTCGGCGATACGCGACGCGAGATACGAGGTCAAATACGTCGAGAATTGAGCCACAGTAGCGGTGCTGGCTGGCAAATACCTACGGAGGAGAAGAACTATTGATTGTTGCGATGAAAGTCTCTGGTCGTGGACGAACAGCTATCGCCACTTCACGAGCGTCACGAGGCTGCAGGGGCGGATTTCACCGAGTTTGGCGGGTGGACTATGCCAGTCACGTTCGACGGGATCCAAGACGAACATCTCGCGGTCCGTAACTCGGCCGGTGTCTTCGACGTGAGTCACATGAGCGAGGTTGACGTTCGGGGACCGGACGCGTTGTCGCTGATGAATCGGCTGACGACGAACGGCGTAGCCGCACTCGATCCCGGTGACGCGCAGTACACCTGTATTCTCGACGAGGACGGTATCATCCTCGACGACGCTGTCGTGTACCGGTATCCCGAACAGGACGGGTATCTCTTCGTTCCCAACGCCGGCCATGGCGCGTGGATGACTGACCGCTGGGCCGAGCACGCGGCGGCGTGGGACCTCAACGCTATCGTCACTGACCGGACCTCCGAGGTTGGCCTGGTCGCAGTCCAGGGGCCCGACACGGTGTCGCTTGTGGACGATGTCGCCGAGGCGAAGATTGACGACATCGATCGATTCACCTGTCGACGCACGACAGTCGCTGGGGCGTCCTGTCTCGTCGCCAGAACCGGGTACACCGGTGAGGACGGCGTCGAGATTGTAGTCAACTCGGATGAAGCGATGGCAGTCTGGGACGCGTTCGACGGCGTTAGGCCCTGTGGGCTCGGAGCCCGAGACACGCTCCGCATCGAGGCCGGCCTGCTGTTGTCGGGGCGCGACTTCGACCCGGACACCGAGCCACGCACGCCCATCGAGGCCGGACTGGAGTTCGTCGTCGATTTCGCCACGCCGTTCGTCGGACGCGAGGCACTCGAAGCACAGCGTGAGTCGGGTGTCGACCAACGACTCGTCGGCATCCGGCCGTCGAGCCGGGCGATACCGCGGAACGGATACGCGATACACGATGATGGTGACCAGATCGGTCACGTCACCAGCGGGACCAAAAGCCCCACATTTAATGTACCGCTGGTCCTGGGATTTGTTGACGTACCATACGCAGAGCCGGGGACCGAGGTGACGATAGCGGTACGCGACAGAGTGGTGGATGCGACCGTCGTCAGCCAGCGGTTCCTGGACTCGATGGACTGAACAATGGACTTCGATTTCCCAAGCGACCGCCGATACGCAGAATCGCACGAGTGGACAGAACGACGCGACGACATCGTTCGGGTCGGTATCTCCGACTTCGCGCAGGACGAACTCGGCGATATCGTGTTCGTCGAACTTCCTGACGTGGGCGACACGTTCGAGCGCGGAGACTCGTTCGGCGTCATCGAGTCGATCAAGGCTGTCTCAGACCTATACGATCCTGTTGCCGGGACCATCGTCGAGACCAACGACGCCCTCACCGACCAGCCGGAGCTCGTCAACGACGATCCCTTCGGCGAGGGCTGGCTCGTCGAGATCGACCCTGACGAGGGACTGGACCACCTCCTCACCACCGAGGAGTACAAAGCACAGGTGTGACTATGGCTGAAGAGTACACACGAGACCTGACCTCGCTCGCGTCCGAAGGCGCGGGGGAATCCAGACTGTTCGCATCGGAGGACGGAAGTCCATACGCATCGGTCTCGAACGAAACGGCCGCGGCGATGCTCGATGCCATCGGCGTCGACGACGTGGAGGCCCTGTTCGACATCCCCGAGGCGGTCCGCTTCGAGGAGTCGTTCGACATCCCCACTCGCTCTGAACGGGCGGTCAGCCGGCGCCTGTCGGACGTACTCGAGAACAACGACATGCTGACCGAGTTCCTCGGTCGGGGCCACTACACGCACGCTGTTCCCTCGGTCGTCGACCACCTCTCGCTTCGCTCGGAGTTTCTCACCTCCTACACGCAATACCAACCCGAGGTGACACAGGGCTTCCTACAGGCCCTCTTCGAATACCAGTCGCTGCTGGTGGAACTGACGGGATTGAGTGTCGCCAACTGCTCGATGTACGACGCGGCGACGGCGCTGGGCGAGGCTGCGACCCTCGCAAGTCGCCTCCGTTCGGTCTCGGGGAGTCGCGTGCTCGTGCCGTCGTACGTTCGCCGGGAGTACCGTAACGTCCTGGAGAACTACGTTTCGGGTACCGACCTGTGTGTGGAGACCGTCCCTGTAGTCGACGGGATGGTCGACCCGGGCACGCTGGACGAGGCGATCGACGACGACGTGGCGATGGTGTACGCGGAGAACCCGACGGTCGAGGGGGTCATCGAAGAGCACCTCTCAGAAATCGGCACACTCGCTGACGCACACGACGCACTGTTCTGTCTCGGGAGTGATACAGTGGCGCTGTCGTTGCTGGAGCGACCCGCCGACGTGGGGGCCGACGTGGTCATCGGGGACGCGAGTGTTCTCGGACTGCCAGCCGCCCACGGCATGGGACTGGGACTGTTCGCCTGTCGAGAGGAGTTCCTTCGGCAGGTCCCGGGCCGACTCGTCGGAGCGAGCGAGGACGCCGCTGGTGCGCGAACGTACACTTTGACCCTCCAGACTCGGGAGCAACACATCCGCCGCGAGCGGGCAACGTCGAATATCTGTACGAACCAGGCCTGGGTCGCGCTCCGGGCCGCCATCCATGCGACCTGGCTCGGCCCCGACGGGCTCGTCGAGACGGCCGAAACGTGTCACCGACAGGCGGAGGCCTTGGCCGCCGACCTCGACGACATCGACGGCGTGACGGCCCCGGTTCGGGACTGTCACCACTTCCGGGAGTTCATGGCCCGCGTCGACGCGGACTCCGAACGGGTCGCAGAGGCCCTCCGGGAGCGAGGATTCGTCGTCCACGTGCTCGACGAGGAGACGGTTCAGATCTGCGTCACAGACGCGAACGCCCACGACGCTGACGAACTCGTGGCGGCTACGCTGGAGGTGGTCGCCTGATGGCCGACCACCGACAGGCCCTGTGGAACGACACCGACTCCGAGGGTCACGAACCGCTGCTCACGGAGAAGGACACGACGACCGTGAGCACTGAGGGTAGCGATCTCCCCGATTCGCTGACCCGCGACTCCGTCGAGTTGCCAGCGCTGTCGGAGCCGGAGCTGGCTCGCCACTACACCCGCCTCTCGCAGATGAACTACAGTGTCGATTCCGGGCCGTACCCGCTCGGCTCGTGTACGATGAAGTACAACCCGACCTTCGTCGAAGACATCGCAGCCCTGCCACAGGCCGGAACCCACCCGGACCGCCCGGCCGGGACAGTCCAGGGCACGCTGCAGGTGTACCACGAACTGCAGGAATACCTCGCCAGCATCGGCGGGATGGATGCCGTCTCCCTGCAACCGCCGGCTGGCGCGGCCGGAGAGTTTACCGGCATTCTCGTCACGCGGGCCTACCACGAGCACAACGACGAAGGCGACGCGCGGTCGGAAGTCATCGTCCCCGCCAGCGCCCACGGCACCAACTTCGCCAGCGCGGCGCTTGCCGGGTACGACGTCGTGGAACTGCCCGCAGGGGCGGACGGCCGGGTGGACCTGGAGGCGCTGGAGGCGGCGGTGAGCGAGGAGACGGCAGCGCTGATGTTGACGAACCCGAATACACTGGGGTTGTTCGAACGGGACATCGAGGAGATCGCGGACATCGTCCACGACGCCGGGGGCCTGCTGTACTACGACGGGGCGAACCTCAACGCCCTCCTGGGTCGAGCCCGACCGGGCGACATGGGCTTCGACGTGATGCACTACAACGTCCACAAGACCTTCGCCACGCCTCACGGCGGCGGCGGGCCGGGTGCTGGTCCCATCGGTGTCACAGAGAAACTCGCTCCGTTTCTGCCAGCACCCCGCGTCCAGCGAACGGACGAGAGCGACGAGGCAGCCGGTGAAACCGACGCTGCGGGAACTCGATACGACCTGTTCGACCCACAGTACACGATCGGCAAGGTCCACGGAGCGATGGGCAACTGGCTGGTGCTGTTGAAGGCCCACGCCTACATCAGTCGGCTGGGTGACGAGGGGTTGCGCGACGCCAGCGCCAAGGCCGTGCTCAACGCCAACTACCTGGGCGAGCGCGTCGACCTCGAGATCCCGTTCGGTCCCTACCATCACGAGTTCGTCGCCTCCGCGGGCGAGCGTGACGCCATCGACTTCGCCAAGGGGATGCTCGACCACGGCGTCCATCCGCCGACGACGAAGTGGCCCGAAATCGTCTCCGAGGCGTTGATGACCGAACCGACCGAAGCCGAGTCCAAGCGAACCCTCGACCAACTCGCCACGGCGTTCAACGCTGTCCACGCTGCCGACGAGGAGACCCTGGCCGGCGCGCCGACGGCGACGGCCGCTAAGCGAATCGACCAGACCGAGGCCGCCAGAAACCCGCGGCTCTCCTGGCATACACTCGACGACTGACGGCCGGTAGATAGATTATCGGGCCCAGCGGAGGAACGCCCTCATACGGATTATTGTCGCCGCTTTCCCGGTCGCCCGCACACCGTCGTGCGATCGAGCCGGGAACGAGCTACAACAATCCGTATCAGCGGTACGTCAGCCCGCCGTCGGGGTGGAGGACGCTCCCGGCGATGAACGACGCCTTCTCGCTCGCCAGGAACTCGACGGTATCGACGATTTCCTCCGGTGTCCCGTTGTGCGGGAGGGCCTGCTGGTCGGCGATGGCGTCGAGATACGCCTGGTCGAGTTGCTGGCTCGCCTCGGTGGTCACGAGACCCGGTGCGACGGCGTTGACACGGACTCCGTTCTCGCCGGCCTCGGCCGCGATTGCTCTGGTCAGGGACGGGACCGCACCCTTCGACGTGACGTAGTGGGGGTAACCCGTCGCTCTGCCGTACATCACCGCCGAGGAGATGTTGACGACGCTGCCGTGGCCCTGTTCCTCCATGTACGGCACCAGTTCCTGACAGCAGATGAACATCCCGGTGGTGTTGACATCGAGCACCTCGCGCCACTCGTCGACGGGAATCTCGTCGTACCGGCGGTCGCGCTTCGGGACGAGCGGCCCGTAGATCGCGGCGTTGTTGACGAGCACGTCGATGCTGCCAAAGCGGTCGATGGTCTCCGTGGCCAGGTGCTCCACGTCGTCCGGGTCGGTGATGTCGGTTTTCACTCCGAGCGCCGACGCCGAGAGGTCCTCGGCCGCCTCCTCTGCACCCTCGATGTCGGCGACAACGATGTCGGCGCCGCCGGACGCGAACCGTTCGGCCATCCGCTTGCCGATTCCCCGCCCTGCACCGGTGATTACGACTGTCGAATCAGCGAAGTCCATAGGTCACACTGGACCGACCACCAGATAGGCGTTGTTCTAGCAGCAAATACCGACGCTGCGTGACACGGCGCGCGATCGCCACGCTGACGCTGTCCTGGCGCGTGAAGATCCATCGCCTGTGCGTGCAAAGACCGAATCCGGGCAGACATAGATCCATAGTTTTAATCCTGTCGTACGGTACTATACAACACGACTGACCGCATGGGTTACCGAATAGGTACTGACATCGGCGGAACGTGTACCGACTCGACGATCATGGACGATTCGGGTCGCGTGACCATCGGCAAGGACCTGACGACGTATCCGGACTTCTCCCAGGGGATCTTCGATTCCCTCGCCGACGCGACCGAAGACATGGACGTCGATCTGTCCGGGTTGCTGGCGGAGACGGACCTGTTTCTCCACGCGACATCCGTCGGGGAGAACGCCCTCTTCGAGCGGGAGGGTGCGGAGACGGGGCTGTTGACGACGGCCGGCTTCGAGGAGACCCTCCACGCGACCCGCGGGGGCTACGGCCGCTGGTCGGGGCTCCCCTTCGAACAGGTCAAGGACATCATCAACTCCGACAAGCCCGACCCACTGCTCCCGCGGACGAGCATCGAGGGCCTGTCCGAGCGCGCCTACCGGGACCAGATCGTCGAGGAACTCGACGACCAGGAGGTACTGGACGCCGTCGACTCGCTCGTCGAGGACGGCGTCGAGTCGGTCGCCGGCTGTCTGCTGTGGTCGTTCAGTTCCCCGGAGCACGAACAACGCATCAAGGATCTGCTGGCCGAGCACTACCCGGACCTGTACGTCACGGTGTCGAGCGACGTCTCCCCGACGATGGGCGAGTACGAGCGCACGTCGACGACGGTGCTCAACGCCTACCTCGGACCGACGGCCGAGGAGTACCTGACGAACCTCCAGTCGACGCTCTCGGAGTACGGCTTCGACGGCCTGCTCCTCCTGATGTTCTCACACGGCGGGCTCGTGACCCAGCAGGACGCCATTGAGCGCCCGGTCGGGCTCATGGAGTCCGGGCCGGTCGGCGGGCTGTTGGGCAGCCAGTTCGTCGCCAACCGCCGAGGCATCGACAACATCATCTCGACAGACATGGGCGGAACGACGTTCAAGGTCGGCGTTATCGACGACAATCGCATCGAGTACGCCGACGAGCCGATGGTGGGCCGGCATCACTACCAGTTCCCCAAACGCGACATTCACTCCATCGCCGTCGCGGGCGGCAGCGTCATCTCCTTGGAGGAGGGAACCAACGTCCCACAGGTCGGGCCCGAAAGCGCCGGATCGGATCCCGGCCCGGCCTGCTACGGTCGCGGCGGGGATCGTCCGACGGTGACCGACGTCGACCTCATCCAGGGGTATTTCTCGCCGGAGCACTTCCTGGGCGGAAACAAGGAGATGGACCCCGACCGCGCCTACGAGGTGTTCGAGGAACAGATCGCCGAACCGCTGGGCAAGTCCACCGAGGAAGCGGCCGCGGACATCTACAAGCTCACCAACTCCATCATCGCGGATCTGCTCCGGGAGACCACCGTCGAGAAGGGCATCGATCCGCGGAAGTTCACTCTGGTCTCGATCGGTGGTGCTGCCGGGATGCACGCAACGTCGTACGCCCGGGAACTGGGCATTCCCGAGGTGCTGGTGCCCTACACCGCGTCGGTCAACAGCGCGCTGGGACTGCTCTCGACGGACGTGACCCACGAACACATCGACGTGCAGGGAATCGAACCGCCCTTCGACCCCGACCGGATCAACGAGGTGTTCGGCGACCTCGCCGCGACCGCCCGCGAGAAACTCGCCGACGAGGGCTTCGATGCCGACGAGATCACGCTGGAGCGGTCGATCAACATGCGCTACCAGCGCCAAGTTCACGAACTTCTCACGCCCGTCGAGCAGTCGGGGCGCCTCTCTCAGGCGGATATCGCGGCGACGGTCGACCGATTCGAGGAGCTGTACGAACAGCGCTACGGCGAGGGCTCGGCGTTCAAAGAGGGCGGCATCGAGATGACCGAGTTCCGCGTGCGCGGGGTCGGCCCGCTGTCCACGCCCGACCTCCAGGAACACCCCGTCAGCGAGTCCAACCCCGAGCGGGCGCGGTTGGGCACCAAAGATATGCACTTCGAGGCGGCCGGTGGCCGCATCGACGGCGCGCTGTACGACTTCGAGGACCTGACGCCCGGCGACGAGATTACGGAACCGGGCGTCGTCCTGACGCCCGTGACGACCATCGTCGTCAACCCCGGTGACGTGGCTCGGATGGACCAGTTCAAAAACATCCGCATCGGCATCCAGGAGGGCAGCTATGAGTGAATCAGACCCGACCGACGACATCGACCTGCGCGTGGAGGGGATCGACCCCGTCACCTTCCAGATCATCAAACACCGCCTCGCCAGGGTCACTGACGAGGCAGTCGAGGCACTCAAGCGCGTCTCGGGCGCGCCAAACACCAACGAGGGCCACGATCTCATGGTCGCGCTGTACACGAAAGACGGCTCGCTGCTGACCGGCGGCGTCGGCTTTCTGCACCACTACCTCGGCGCGTCGGAGGCGACCAAACACATCATCGACCGCTTCGAGGGCGACATCGAGGATGGAGATATGTTCATCCTCAACGACCCGTACACGGCGGCGCTACACCCGCCTGACGTGTACATCATCTGTCCGATCTTCTTCGACGGGGAACTCCAGGCCTTCTCGGCGAGTTTCGTCCACGTCGCCGACATCGGCTCCATCGATCCTGGTGGCTTCTCACCCAACGCGACGACCGTCTTCCACGAGGGGTTCCAGACCCCCGGCATGAAGCTGATCGAGGGCGGCGAGATGCGCCAGGACGTGCTCGACACCATCCTCAACATGAGTCGAGACCCGGGGATGGTCGAACTCGACCTCCGCTCGGAAATCGCCGCGAACAACGTCGCCAAGGACCGCCTGCAGGGGCTGATGGAGGAGTACTCCCCAGAGACGGTTGAACACGTCGGCGACCAGCTCATCGACCAGTCCGAAAAGAAGCTCCGCAAGCGCCTCCAGGAGCTCCCGGACGGCCGCTGGGAGGAGCGCCAGTACCTCGACTCGGCCAGCGAGGACCGGGCCTTTACCGTCCAGTTGGCCCTCGAAAAGGAGGGCGATTCGCTGCGCTTCGACTTCGAGGGGACCGACGAGGAGAGCGCGGTCGGATTCAACTGCACGGAGATCGGAACCATCGGCGGCGTCATCGCGCCACTCCTACCGCTCCTGTGTCACGACATGACCTGGAACGACGGCATCATCCGGGCGATCGACGTGAACGCGCCCGAGGGGACGATCGTCAACGCCGAGCGACCCGCGCCCATCTCGATAGCCACCATCGGGACCCTCCAGATGTGTAACTCCCTGTCGACGCTGGCGGTCTCGAAGCTGCTGGGGGCCAGCGAGGCGTACGCGGACCGGGCGACCGGCGTCTGGCACGGCGCGCACTGCCACGTCGGCCTGGAGATCGAACACGACGGGGACACCCAGGTGGAGACGTTGACCGACACCTTCGCGGGTGCCGGTGGTGCCCGCGCGTTCGATGACGGCGTCGATCTGGGCGGCGAGGTCGTCAACATCGTCGCCCGGTGGGGCAACGCCGAGCGTCACGAGGCGGTGCTTCCGCTGCGGTATCTCTATCGCCGCTTCGTCGCTGACTCGGGCGGTCCCGGCGAACACCGAGGCGGACTGGGGCACGAGTTCGCGGTGACACCCGCCGACGGCGAGGGGTACGACGAGATCGACGTGGTGACGATGGCCAGGGGGATCGAGGTGCCACACTCGACGGGCGTGTTCGGGGGCTACCCCGGCGCGAACATCGACTTCGCTACCTACCGCGACGGCGACGCGGGCGACGGGCCGTACCCACCGACCGAGGAGTCCCTGCCCGAGCCCGAACACACCCGGTGGGGCGTGAACACGCTCGGCGACGACGACGTGTTCCACGTCCGGCACCCGGGAAGTGGCGGCTACGGCGACCCGCTGGACCGGGACCCCGAACGGATCGCCGAGGACGTCGCGGAGGGGAAGATCACGCCCGAGACCGCCCGCGAAGTCTACTGCGTCCCCGTCGACGACGACGGTACAATCACTGGGTCGGTTGAGGAGGCACGCGAGCAGCGCTACCGCGACCGCCTGGCGACGGCGTCCGAACCGGAGGACACGCCCTCACCGGCGGCAACCGAGTCGACGACCTACCGCCTCGGCGCGAGCGTCGGCGTCGAAGTCGACGAAGACGGGACGCCCTACGCGACCTGTGACCGCTGTGGCGCCCACGTCGGGCGCGCCGACGAGAACTGGAAGGAGACGGCCGCCGTCCGCGAGGAGTCGCTCGACACGGTCGGCGCCGCGACCAACGATGCGGCGGGGTACTGCCTGCGGCAGTTCTGCTGTCCAGACTGCGGAACGTTGCTCGACACCGAGGTCGCAAAGCGGGGCGACCGCGCGCTCATGAGTCGACTCTCGGTGTGAGGCTTCGGTTCGCGACGACCCCCGCTGTCACCCTGTCAACGATACCCGGCACCGCCGTTCTCCTGTCGACGATACTCGCCACCGCTGTCTGACGTGGCGTTGCCGAGATGTTCCGCGCTGTTCTGTCCCCCTTCGCCGGCCCGCGGACTCACATGGCGTCGGCGAGGCCGGACTCGACCGTGACGCGCTCGGCGGCATCGCTCGCCCGCTCCAGGAGATCCGGGTAGGCGTCCGCGATGCCGACCGCTGTGCCGCCCTTGACGACGATCTCGCCGTCACAGACGACCGTCTCGACCTCGTTGCCCAGCGTCTGGTGGACCAGCGCCCGGATGGGGTCCCGCACCGGCGTCAGGTGGGGGGCGTCGATGTCCACGAGGGCGAGGTCGGCCCGCTTGCCCCGCTCGATGGAGCCGAGTTCGTCCTCCTTTCGGATCGCCCGCGCAGCGTCGATGGTGACCATATCCAGCGCCTCGCCCGCGGTGACCACGCCAGGGTCCGTATGGTGGCCCTTGTGGGCCAGCGCGGCCAGGCGCAGGTCAGCCAGCGGATTGACCGTATCGCTCAGCGTCGAGTTGTCGGTACCGAGTCCGATTGTGACGCCGTTGGCCCGCATCGAGGGTACCGGCGCGAACCCGTTGCCGAGCGCGAGATTGGAGGCGATGTTGTGGGCGACGCGCGTATCCGTCTGGGCCAGCAGGCGAACGTCTCGCTGGCTCACCTGCACGCAGTGGGCCAGGAGAGCGTGCTCGCCGAGCGAGCCGGCGTTGCGGAGGTGTTCGATCGGCGAGAGCGCCCCACCGACCTGAACGGGGGCCTCCGCCGTGTGGATGGTCGTCATCACGTTCCGGTCGGCGGCGAATCGGTAGGTCGCGCCCAGCCCCTCGTCGGTCATCCCCTCGATGACCGCCGGGGCGACCCAGATTTCGTGGCGACCGTTGGCGGTGCCGTGATACTCGTCGTGGAGGCGGTCCAGTTCGTCGAGCCAGTCGTCGATGTGTTCGACGTACTGCGCCTGGTCAGGGGTATCGATGGCCGGTTCGCGCCCGCCGACGCGCTCAACGAGCGCCGCGAACTCCTCGTCCGGCGGGAGGTCACGCACGCCCCGTGCGTAGATGCTACGGACCCCCGCCGCTCTGTAGGCGTCGAACTTCGCCGCCATAGTATCGAGCGCTCCATGGAGCAGTTCGCCGTCGTTCTCCACGAAGGTGGTGACGCCGGCCGACAGCGCCTCGGCGCAGTACAGCGCCGCCGCCAGTTCGTGATCTGACTCGGTCATCGCCGCGATACCCGGTTGCTTGACGTTGAACAGCCAGTCGTACAGTCCGCGGTCGGTCCCGCAACTCCCCCGCAAGAGGATGTCCGAGACGTGCGTGTGGGGGTTTATTAGGCCGGGAATGACCGCCATGCCACTGGCATCGATGCGGCGGTCCGGGTCGTACTTGCCATCGAGCTGTGTCGTCGGCCCCACATTGACGATAGTGTCGCCGTCGATTGCGACGGCCCCGTCTTCGAGAACGGCCCTGTTGGGATTCTGGGTCACCACTGTCCCGTGTGAGATGAGCAACCGTACCATGGTCCAGCAGTTTCGCGTGTCGGAGGATAAAACTGCCGACGAGGGCGCAGCGTGCATTCGTGGAGAGCGTCTCTAGCCTGCCTCTCCGCTCACTGGCAGCAGAGTCGGCGGGGACAGCTCATACGGACAGTTGTCGGTCCGTCTCAGATCAACCGCACGACTGCGTGCGCTCGACTGGCGAAACGTCGACAACGTTCCGTATCAGTCCATCGAGACGATGACGTTTTTCGTCTGCGTGAAGGCGTCGAGCGCCTGCGAGCCCTTCGACCGCCCGATGCCGCTTTCCTCGTACCCGCCCGAGACGGCCGCCGGCGAGAGGACCGGATAGTCGTTGATGGTCACCGTGCCGCTTTCGAGGCCGGCGGCGACCCGGTGGGCGCGTCCCAGTTGGTCCGTCCAGACGGCGTTCAGGAGGCCGTACCGGCTATCGTTGACCCGCTCGATTGCCTCCGGGGCGGTGTCGAAGGACTGGAGCGTAACAACCGGCCCGAACACCTCCTCACAGGCGATGGGTGCGTCGTCCGACACGCCGGCCACGAGCGTCGGCGCGTAGAAGTGGCCCTGCTCGCGCGGAACCTCGCCGCCGGTCAGTATCTCCGCGCCGCGTTCCCTGGCACCGCCGACGAACTCGGCCACGTTGTCCCGCGCGTCGGCGGTGATGACCGGCCCCAGATCGGGATCCTCACGTCCCGGACCGACCGTCAGCGCCTCGACGCGCTCGACGGCCCGGTCGACGAACTCGTCGTACACGTCGGACTGGACGAACACACGCGTCGGCGCGAAACAGAGCTGGCCGGCGTTGCTGAACGTTTCCGCGACGCTGTCCAGCGCGGCATCCAGGTTGGCGTCTCCGAACACGATGTTGGCGCCTTTCCCGCCCAGTTCGAGGTGGACATCGGTGATTGTCTCGGCGGCCGTCTGCATCACGGCCGTCCCGGTCGATGTCGAACCGGTAAACTCGACTGCCGTCACCCTCTTGTCGCCGATCAGCGGCGTCCCGGTGCCCGACCCGCTCCCGGTCACCACGTTCAACACGCCGTCGGGCAGGCCGGCGTCGCTGGCGATGGCGGCCAGTTCGACGGTCGACAGCGGCGCCGGACTTGGAGCCTTCGCAACGACCGTATTGCCCGCTGCAAGTGCCGGCGCGATGCCCCGAGCCGCCAGCACGATGGGGGCGTTCCAGGGCACGATCTGTGCCGTCACGCCGTATGGCTCCCGGAGCGTGTAATCGAGGTGGTTGCCTTCCGTCGAGAGCGGAATCTGTTTGCCTTCGACCTTGTCCGTGAGCCCAGCGTAGTACTCAAAGTAGTCGGCGGCCGCCCGCGCCGAGGCCCGCGACTCGCTGACGGGACGGCCCATCCCGCGGGTTTCGAGGTCGCCCAGTCTGTCCGCGTTCGCTCGAATCGCCTCCGCAACGGCGTTCAGGATGCGTCCACGTTCGACCGCGTCGAACTCGGCCCAGTCCTTGCTCGCGGCGTCGGCCGAGGCGATTGCCTCATCCGCGCCCGCCGTTCCCGCTTCGGGAACTGTGGCAAATGACTCCTCTGTCGCCGGGTCGGCCACCGTCACCGCGTCGTTCGGCCGGTGCCGGTCGCCGTCGATCACGTAGCCGTACCTCTCTACATCGGTGGTCATCGACTGAATAGACCGGAGCCAGGGACTTATAGTTTGAGCCCCTGCCCCGGGCCGGTCGGTGGCGAGAGCGGCGCTCGGTGGTCAATGTCGGTAGTCTCGCGTGTCCGCCGGTGTCGACGATGCAGAATTTCGCCACCCTGAGGTAGCGAATATCCTGAAACAGGTACAGCCGACAGTATCAGTACCGTCGATCGGTCCACTCGGTCGCCCGCTCGAAGGCGTGGGCGACTGCGATGACCGTCTCTTCGTCGAAGTGCTTTCCGACGAGCATCAGACCGATGGGGAGTCCGTCCTCGTCCCGGCCACACGGGATGGAGATGGCCGGGTGGCCCGTCATGTCGAAGGGCATCGTGTTGCGTGTTCGTCCCTCCTTGCCCTGGGCGCGGTTGACGGCCTCCGTTCGGTCGATGTCTTCTTCCAGTTCGAAGGCCGTCATCGGCGTGGTCGGCATCGCAAGCACGTCGTACTCCTCGAGTTGCTCGTCGTACGCCGCCCGCAGCGCCGGCCGGAGGTTCGACGCTTTCCCGTGGTAACGCCCGTAGTAGCGCTGTTTCACGTACTGGCCGAGGATACACTTGAGTTTTACCGTGGGGGCGAACTCGTCGGCCTGTGCGCGGCGGGCCTTGCCGAACGCCGCCGCGTAGTCCGTGTCGTAGTGGCCGTCGGCGAAGTAGCCAGTCCCATCTGCGTCCATCATCACCGCTGTCTCCTCGTTCTCGACGGCGAGCCACACGAAAAAGCCGTCCACGTGCCATGGAATAGATACGTCCTCGGCGGTCGCACCCAGTCCCTCGAGTTCCGCCACGGCGTCGCGCACGCCGCTGTTGACGGCCGCCTCCGCGCCGTCGAACTCGAAGCCCTCGGTAACGACCCCGATGTCCACGCCGTCGATGTCTTCGCCAACTGCGCCCAGGTAATTGCCAACGGTGATCTCGCCTTGGCGCGGGTCTTTCGGGTCCGTCCCGGCGATAGCCTGGAGGGTCCGTGCCGTGTCCTCGACGGTCCGGGCCATCGGGCCGACGTGGTCGTACGAGAATCCAAGGGGGGCGACCCCACGAAAGGAGACGAGGCCGTGGGTCGGCTTGAACCCGACACAGCCACTCCAGGACGCCGGGGTCCGCAGCGACCCCGCCTGGTCGGTCCCGAGCGCCACGTCGACCATGTCGGTGGCGACGGCGACGGCCGACCCGCTAGAGGAGCCACCGGGGAGGTAGTCGTCGTCGAATGGGTTCAACACCGGCCCGAACGCGGACATCTCGCCGCTCCCGGACATCGCCATCTCGCTCATGTTCGTCTTGGCGGTGACGGTCCCACCTTCCGCCAGGACGTTCTCGACCACCGCGGCGTCGTAGGCCGGCGTGTAGCCGGCCAGGACCGTCGACCCGGCGGTCAGTTCGACGCCCGCGACGGCGATGTTGTCCTTGACCCCCACGTCGTAGCCCGACAGCAGTCCCTCGTCGTCGCTCTCGACTGAACAAACCGTGACGACGGCGTTTTTCGGATCCTCCTCGCGGGTCGCCCGGTAGCCGGGGTCCCGGTGGGCCGGTGTCCGCTCCATCGTCCGGTCAGATAGTTCGTCGATACGCTTGCAGTACTGTATTTTCTCCGCCGCGAGGTCGTGGAGGTCTTCGACCTCGTCGTCGCTGAGGGTCATGTGGTACTGTTCGGCGATGTCGCGGATCTCCGCACGCGTCGGTGGCCGGAGGGTCGGCGGAAGGTGTGTCATACGATTACGTGCGGGGAATCGAAATATAAAACCTTCCGTCGGAACGGCTGTCGTCTTCGAGTGGACGCGGAACCCCGAACTAGACGTGATCGCGTTCTGTGGCACCGTCACCGAGTCCCAGGTCGGCCGCCGTCCAGCCAGTCGCCCGGAAGTCCGTGCCGGTGATGCTGTCCGCGAGCGTGATCAGTGAGTCCATCACGGGCGTCTCGACACCGGCGTGGCGGCCCAGCGCACTCATCGGCACCAACCCGAACGGGAAGTCCTCGTGGAAGTACCGGTGGTCGGTCGAGGACGGCGCCTTAATGGACTTGTTCGGTTCGCTCTCCCGGAGCATCCGCAGGAACGACCCGCTCTCGCCGGCCGCCTCGGTGGTCGAGCCGATGTCGGCGAACATGGACGGGAACGGCTCGACATCGAGTCCCAGCGCCTCGGCGACGGCCAGTCGCTCCTCGTCGATATCGGCCATGACGCTCGCCACGGCCGGCGTCCCAGCGTCGTAGTAAAAACGGAAGTCGCCCTCGGTGTGTTCGATCCAGGCCGCCGAGAGGACGACGCCGGGCGCGTGCAGGACCGCGTTGACGTTACACAGGCCCGCGTGCAACACGTCCGGGACCGGCTTGATCGACGGATACAGCTCTCGGACCGCTTCGACGACGCGGTCGCGCTCCGCCGAGGGAACGGCCCCACAGCGGACGTTCTCCACCAGTGAGGTGACGTGGACGTGCTCGTCGCTTCGCTTGCGACAGATGTAGGTGAGTGTGTTCGTCTGAGCCACCGGGGGTAGGTCGGAACAACCGGCCTTGCGGAGCGCCTGCCGGACCGCGAGCGCGCCGCCGGTGCCGCCGGGGTTAAGCAGGATTGGCGTCTCGTCGACGTGTTCGGCGAGTTGCTCGGCCAGCGGCCCGAGGGCGTTCGCTGGCAGACAGACCATCACGAGGTCTGCCCCCTCGAGTGCCGTCGAGAGGTCGGTCGTGACGATCGGCACGGACGCGAAACCCTCGTTTTCACTGTCGCTCTCACCATCGCTCCCCTGCTCGCCCTCGTCCCGGCCCCCGCCGAGGACGCCGCTATACGCGATGCCGCCCTCGCGCTTGACGGCGGTGATGGTCGATTCCGAGCGGTTGTACATCTGTGGCGAGTGCCCGAGCGTCGAGAGGTGCGCGGCCGCCGCGAACCCGCCATTGCCGGCTCCCAGTATGGCGACGGTCGTCACGGGTGGTCCCCGCTCACGAGTCCGCCTCGATGGTGTACTTCGCCAGCTTCTCCTCGTCGACTTCGACGCCGAGGCCCGGGCCATCGGGCACCAGTACGGCGCCGTCCTCGTATCCGAACGGCTCTTCGACGATGTCGTCCTCGTAGTAGACGCTGGCGATCTGGTCGTCGTAGGCCTCGGCCGGGCGGTTCACGGGCGTGACGCTGGCGCGGTCGGCGATGGGGACGGCCGCGCCGAGATGGAGGTTAGCCGCGTTCCCGATGCCCATCTCGATCGACCCGCCGATGTCACAGCGCAGTCCGGCCGCCTCGGCCACGACGCCGACCTCGCGTGCGCGGTGCAGTCCGCCGGGTTTGGTGACGTACAGCGCGAACAGCTCCGCCGCGCGGTGCTCGCGCAGCGAGAGGATGTTCTGTGCCGTCCACGCCCCTTCGTCGGCCATGAGCGGCACGGAGACGTTCCGCGCGACCTGAGCCATGTCCTCGACGTCGGACACGGGCTGTTCCATGTAGGCAATGTCGTACTCGTTCATCTCCCGGATGACGCGTGCGGCCTCGCTGGGCAGTTCGTACCCTTCGTTGGCATCGACACGGATGGTCACGTCCGGGCCGAGCGCCTCCCGGAGTCTGCGGATGAGGTCGATGTCACGCTCGGGGTCGAGGCCGGCCTTGACCTTGATCCTCTCGACGCCTTCCGCGACGGCTTCCTCGGCTTCCGCGACAGCCTCGTCGGTCTCCATGATGCCGAGGCTGTGAGCGATCTGGACGCGGTCCCGGTGTTTGCCGCCGAGCAGGTCGTGGACAGGGACGCCGAGGTCTTTCCCCGCGAGGTCGTGGAGCGCGATGTCGATGGCGGCCTTCGCGTAGGGGTGGCCCTTCACCGCCTTGTCCATCTGGTCGTGGAGCGGGCCGATGTCGTGGGGCGACTCGCCCTCGACCTGGGGGAACAGGTAGTCGGTGACGATGTGGCGGGCGGTCTTGGCCGTCTCGCCGTAGTACTCCATGTGGGGTCCGCCCCAGGTGGCGATTGCCGGGGTCTCTCCCCACCCGACGATGCCCTCGTCGGTCTCCAGTCGCACGACGAGGTGCGAGCCGATGGGCGTGTCCATCTTGCTCGCCCAGTTGTGCGTGCGCCGCGGCGGCAGCTTCACGTAGTAACACTGCAGGTCAGTGATCTCCATATCCACGTTAGCCACCCGGGACGACTTAATTGTACGCATAATCAAGAGGTCCGTCTTCGGGACGCCCCGGCTTGGGTCCCCAAGCACACCCTCGATACCCGTACGATTAAGTGACGCTCGCCCCGTCTATGAGTTGTATGTACATGGACGACGCCCAGCAGATGTACGGATCGGACACGAGCCAAGACGGTGACGCACTCGCCGGCGTCACGGCGGCCGTCGTCGGCGGTGACGGCCGAGAAGTCGAGTATCTCAGGGGACTGAAAGCGAGCGGTGCCGAGGTCCGTGCGTGTGGACTCCCACCAGAGGCCGAGGAGGTCATGGGCCACCCACAGGCAGAGACCCCAGGGGAAGCCATCGAGGGCGCGGACGCCGTGTTCACTACCGTCGTCCACATCACCGAGGAGGGAGAGCTCTACACGCCCGGGTGGGACGGTGAGATCTACCAGAGCGCCTTCTCGCACATCGATTCGGGGAGTACTCTGTTCATCGGGACCAGTACGCCAGAGATCGACGGCTACGCCGAGGAGAACGGCTTCACCGTCGTCGAGTACGGCGACGACGACGAACTCATGTTGCTGCGGGCACCCACCATCATCGAGGGCGTGCTGGGAATCACCATCGATCACACGGACGTGTCGATCCACGACTCCCAGTCGGTCGTGCTCGGGTTCGGGCGCATGGGATTCTCGATGGCCAGAACCCTGGAGGCGCTGGGCGCGCACACAACCGTGGTCGCCCGCGACGGCGCCCAACTGGCCCGCGCACGAGAAATCGGCGCCCGTCCGGTCCACCTCGACGAACTCACCGCGGCCGTCAGCGAGGCAGACATGGTGTTCAACACGATTCCGACGGAGATCCTGTCCCGGGAGGTGCTTGAGGGGATGCCACGGGACTGTTTCGTCCTCGACCTGGCGAGTACGCCGGGCGGCACGGACTTCGACGCCGCCGAGGAACTGGGAATCGACGCCGTCCTGGCCCCCGGACTGGGCGGTCGTGCGCCGAAGACGGCCGGCGAGTACCAGTGGATGGGGCTCCGCCGGATGTTGCTCGACGAACTCGGCCGGGCGGACTGACGGTCCCACGGACTGAAAGGCAGGTTCTCACTCGACGACCGGGAGCGTCTCGGCCGCGTCGGTGAGTTTCTCGACGCCGTCCTCGGTGACGACTACCTCGTCCTCGATCAGGAACCCACCCATACCAAGTTCGTTGTACGGGGGTTCGACACACATGACCATCCCCTCGCTGAGGGTGCCGGCCCCCGGCACGATGGTCGGCGGATCGTAGATCTCGACGCCGATACCGTGGCCGAGGTGGAACGGGTCGAACTCGGCGAGTGACTCCGTCCCGCTCTCGCGGACTGCCGCCACGCCGGCATCGTAGACGTCGCCGGTGGTGACGCCGTCCCCGAGTTGCCCGAGTGCGGCGTCCAGACCGGCGTAGAGGGCATCGTACGTCTGCGTTGCGGCCGGGTCGGCCGAGCGGAAGGCGTAGGTTCGCCCGATGTCCGAACAGTAGTTCTCGTATGTACAGCCGCCGTCCCACCGGACGAGGTCCCCCGCCTCGATTTCGCGGTCCCCGGGGAGCGGGTGCGTGTACGCCGTCCGCTCGCCGAAGCCTACCGTGAGAAAGAGCGGTTCGCCGCCCTTCTCGCAGACCCGCGACCGGAAGTCGTTCGCCAGGTCACGCTCGGTCATGCCGGGTTCGAGCGCCGCCATCGCCTCCTCCATCGAGGTCTCGGTGATCTCTGCCGACCGACGCAGACGGCTGATCTCCTCGTCGGTCTTGACCCGCCGGAGGTCGTGGAGCACGTCGGCTGCCCGGTCGAGGTCGTAGCCGTCGAGCGCATCCGAGAGCCGCACGAACCCGTCGGGGTCGAACCCGGCGCGTTCGACGGCGACGGTCGGCCCGCCGGCGAGGTCGTCGATGGCCGTTACGAGTGCGTCGATGGGGTCATCGAACTCGCCGGCCTCCTGCACGTCGAGGACTCGCTGATCGGTCGCCGAGAGGGATTCCCCGCGGTAGATGTTCGACGAGCCGTACGGGTACACGCCTGCGGGGTCGACATCGTTGTCGGCGAGACTGCTCCCTTCACGCGCCGGCATCACGAGATACGGCCCGCCGGCGTCGGCCGACCAGAGACAGAAGGACGGTTCGCCAAGTCCCTTCGTGGCGACGCTGTAGGTCCCCGACGTGTAGTAGACGTTTTCGAGTGACGACGCGACGAGGAGGTCGAGCCCGCCCTCGTCGAGTGCACGCTCGACCTGGTCAATCGGCATCATATCGCATTAACCGAGCGAGGGAGCGAATATAAATTGTCGGATGCCCAGCCGGGCCGACAGTACGAGTCGGCGATGGGAGTGCCCGGTCGAGACCGCCCCGCCGAAGGCAGCGTTAAGCTTTTGGTGGTCGGAATCCGGTTTTCGGTAGCGAGGAACACACAGATGCCAGTAGTCACCGTCGATATGTACGAGGGTCGGACGACCGAACAGAAGCAGGCACTCGTCGAGAGTATCACCGACGCGATGGTCGAACACGCCGACGCGTCACCCGACCATCTCCACGTCATCATCAACGACGTCCCCAAGGAGAGCTGGGGCCGAGACGGCAAGCTCGGTATCCACCGGGAGGACTAATCATGAGCGAAGAGCGGGGCACAATCTCGCATCTGCTCGTCCAGGCGACCGATCTCGAACGGTCGGTCGAGTTCTACACCGATGTCGTCGGCTTCCACGTCAACGAGCGGACCGAGTTCGGCGACGGCCGACCGCTGGTCATCCTCCAGGAGCGACTGGGGCTGACCGAACTCCCCGCCGAGCGCGCCGAGGACGGGCAGGCGGTCGAACACGTCGCGTTCCAGGTGCCGGACATCGACGCGCTGGTCGATTCGCTGGAGGCCAACGACGTCACCATCGACGACGGCCCCAAGGAGACCAGCTACGGCACGTCGGTGTACTTCTTCGACCCGGACGGCAACCGGATCGAGTGTCACGACTGAGACGGAACGTTGTCGGTCCCTCCCAGATCGACCGCATGCAATCGTGTGGTCGACTGGGGAAACGTCTCCAACCGTCCGCATGACCGGCTCCGGACGGGTCCCGTGAAAACCACGTCCCGATGGAGCCAGCGGTGAGGATGGCTCCGACAGTATCATTACAGATGCTCCTGAATCACACTGACGAGGCAGATGGAGTGTCCACACGATGGAAAATCTACTGATAAAAGACGTTGACATCGTCGTTACCGTTGATCCCAACGACAGTGTTCTCGAGGACACGTCGATCGTCGTCGAAGACGGAGCGATCGAGGAGATCGCTCCCGCCGACGAGATCGACGACAAGTACCGTGAACCGGACTTCGACCGCGTTCTCGACGGGAGCGGCATGCTGCTCATGCCCGGACTGGTGGATTCGCACTTCCACCTCTCGGAACACCTGAGTCGAGGACTGTTCCCGGACAACATGTCCACCCGTCCCTGGGTGTTCAACTGGGCAAAGCCCTATTACGCGTCGGTTGACGAGGAAGCCGAGCCCTGGAGCATCCGGATGGCCTGTCTGGAGATGATCAAGACGGGCACGACGTGCTTCCTTGACATGGGCTCTCAGACCGACGCCGCCATTAGCGTCAAGACAGCGGCCGAAACCGGCATGCGCGGTGTCACTGGCCGACACGCGGCCGACGTCATGCCCGACGAGATTCCGCCCTACTGGTCGGAGGAGATGGTCGACCACCACTTCTTCGACGACGCGGACGAGGCGCTGGCGGCGCTCAGGGACAGCGTCGAGCAATGGAACAACTACGCCGACGGCCGGATTCGCTGCTGGGCCAACATCGAGGGGAAAGAGCCGTGCAGTGCCGAACTCCACCGCGGCGCGAGCGAACTGGCCGAGGAACTGGGCGTCGGCACCACCTACCACGTCGCCTCCTCCATCGAAGAAGCGGAGGGGAGTCAGGAGGAGTACGGCAAGTGGCCGGTGAGCAGGCTCGCCGATATCGACGCGCTCGGGCCGAACGTGGTGCTGGCCCACGTTGTCGCACTGGAAGACCACGAGATCGACCTCCTCGCGGAACACGACACGAAAGTCGCGTTCAATCCGGGCACGTCGTTCAAACTCGCCAAGGGCGCGGCGAACATCGGCAAGTACCCCGAGATGCTCGACGCCGGGATCACCGTCTCGCTGGGCTGTGACGGCAACTCAGCGGCTGGCTCGGCCGACATGTTCAAGCAGATGCACATCACCGCGGGTCTGTTCAAGGACGCCAGAATGGACGCCGAGATGGTGCCCGCTGAACAGGCCGTCCGTATGGCGACCATCGACGGCGCGCGCTCGCTGCTCTGGGACGACCAAATCGGGTCGGTCGAGGAGGGCAAGCGCGCCGACATGATCATGCTCGACCTGGACTCTCTCGAGTGGACCCCGTTCCACCGGCCGGTCCAGACGCTCGTCTACTCGGCGAACTCCCACAACGTGGCCCACTCCATCATCGACGGCGAGATCGTCATGGAAGACCGGGAGGTCACGACGATGGACGAGGCGGAAGTGAAAGAGCAGGCACGCAAACACGCCGTCCGAACGGCCGAGAAGTCCGGCCTCTCGGACGCAGTCCCCACGACAACGACGCTGTACGACTGATTCGCGGCGGGCCGAATCACACTTTTTGTTAGGCGAGTGATGCTGTTAGCCGGCTGTCGACGCGCAAAGTCTCTTTTTTCCTCGTCCAAGGAGATCCGTACGTTTAAAGCGACTCTGAAGGGTAAGCGTAGAGTTTTGGGTTCCGCCGGCCGGACCCGACCGCGTTCCAGTGGCATCTGCTCTCCTGCTATCTCGAACTGATGAGAGCGAGTAACGTATTATGCTTTCCAACCATGAACGTCGATGACGGATAGTTGCTCGCTACCGTCATGACCCCCCGATCGTCGATATTTCGGGATGGCCTTGGCCGGACGACTGGCCAGTCGATTCCGAGATACTGCACAGCGCACTCGCTATCGAACTCTGTTCAATGAGAGTGAACGTAGATATCGGCAGTTCAGGTCTAGATCACTTCCCAGTTCACACCCGGAACGATCCGGATGGGAGAAGGGTAATTCTGAGTGTCACATGCTTTCTGAACTGTTAGTTAGATCAAGATATGTGCCGAAGTTTGGTACCGTGCAGTATCTCGGGACCATCCCCAGTTGTAATAATAGTACTTCTGTTATTTCAATCCTTCGGCTCAGGATATCGCCAGACTGTGTGAATTGCTACCACGAAGTACCCACTCTGTGGGCACTGTAGTGCCAAAATTCAGTATCTTGCAGTATCTCTGATCTACCCACTATAAATAACATCAGTACTATTGCTATATACAGCTCCGAATCAGGATATCGAGAGACCATGTGAATTCCCACCACGAAGTCCCTCACTTTGTGCCCACTGTAATGTCAAGGTTCGGCACCTGGCAGTATCTCTATGCCACCCCATGTAAATAAAGACAGTACTATTGTTATTAGCAATGGACTGGGCCAGCACATCAGGGCGTCTCCTGCGCGGTTGACGGTTCTGACCAAACAGAGATCTTCACCCGAACGTCGGTTGTTCTCGATCTGGCCGACACGAATCGATCCAAACGAACCGGTCAAGCTCGAAGATTCGTTGCTCGAACGATTCGGGCGTGAACTTCCGCTATTTTGGCTAAGACGGGTATAATAAAGTCTTACAAACAGAATTCTATACGAAATTGCTTTTCCATTCAATTTTGTTCATCAGATGTGAACGCGGGTCTTGAGCGATTATTCCGGGTGTACCTTCGAGTAGAGGCCTGCATTGTCCACTCTTGATTCATTCACCACAGCACTCAAAATACCAAGTATGAATTGAAAAATACGGGAGTTTGTGCGTTGCTATTTACGAACCGCTTATGGCTCAAACAGAAGTTCCGCTGTCGAATAGATGGGTCTCGTTCAACGCGTTCAATCATGGTGAACCAGTTGGTGCGAGAGCTAACCTGCCGATTTTGCCACTGCTCGAAGTCAGTTGTTGCAGTTCGATGGATTGCTCTTGGTAGATGTACCAGTATAGGAATGTCGATAGTCAGTTTGGTTCGCTGTATCGGAGATGACGAGGATGTAACCGTCCGGAGAAAATTATCCGTATTCGACGCTGACCTCGATGAGGTTCGCCGCGTTCTGAAGCCGTTCGTAGATTTGGTCGACAGATTGAATTCGGCTGACCGGCGCGGAGACGCTCAACGCCCCGAGTACTCCCCGTTCGACGACGATTGGTACTGCGACACAAGAGACTCCCCGGAGATTCTCTTCATCGTCGTATGCGTACCCCCGTTCTCGGATGGTTTCGAGTTGTTCCATCAGTTTTTCACGGTCCGTTATCGTCTTCTCGGTCTCGGCTCCGAGACCGTGCTGGTCGATGATTTCATCGATTCGGTCTCTACTCATCTGCGAGAGAATAGCCTTGCCCAGGGCCGTCGTGTTCAGCAGTTTCCGTCGTCCAGGAGTCGTTCTGAGGTCAACTGCTTCGTCCCCCTGTACAGAGTAAAGATACACCCCGACTCCCTTCTCTTCGACCATGAGATTCACGAGCTCATTCAGATCGTCCGCTACCGATTCGACCGCGGCTTTGGCATGGTCGTAGATTGTCTCAGAGCGAACCAGCCCCCCTATCCTGAGATACTCCAGCGAGAGGCGATACTGGGCACCGTCGTTGATTACGAGTCCCTCATCGACGAGCGTCGACAGGTGCACGTGGACTGTGCTTTTGGCCATCCCGAGGTCGTTGGCGAGTTCCGTGACGCCACTTGGACCGTTATCGGCGAGGGCATTGACGACCCGTATATTCGTCTTGACCGCGTTCACCCGGTTCGGTTTTGAGCCCATAGCGAGTAATTGGGCTGCTCGGGATTAACGTTTATTCTTACTGAACGCTATCAGGTTGTAACCGTGTCCCGACTGCGTGGACAGCGTCTCGATTGGAGGACCCCCTCTCGAAATTGTGCCGATTGATTGCCGACTCCAGAGAGCCACCTTGTCGCGGCTTTTGTCTGTCACTTCGCGGGCCGATGTGTCACCTGTGTTGGGCTACCAGGACGTGACATCGACACCTTCGAGCGGCCTGTCAAGCGGCAGTGAGACGTGGCCGTTGGTGAACTCGGAGATGTAGAGTCCGATGATAATCTCCAGCGATCGGATCGCCTCCTCGCCACTCGATCGGTTCTGTGCGTCACCGGTGATGAGCGCCTCGATGTGGTCGACGGCGTTCGCGAACCCTTTGGCGTACTCGTCGGGGTCCGGTTCAACACCGGGGAGCTCCCGCTCGACGTGGACACCGTCCACGAGGTCCCAGTACTGCCAGGTGCCGTCAACGATATTGATCTCGATACGACCATCCGAACCGATGAAGTGGTACGCGTAGGTCGACTCTTCGCGCGAGATGGTGCAGTCGACCGTTGCGAACGTCCCGTCCTCGAAGACGATGTAGCCGCCACCGCCAGAATCATCGACAGACTCGTTCGCGTCGAGCGCGTCTACGGCGCCGTTCTCGTCGTTGAGATAGCCGCTCACTCGCTCACCACGTGAGCCAGTCATGAACACCATGGTGTCGAGGATGTGGGTCGAGTTCCTGAGTAACTCTCGCCGGAACAGCCCCGTCATCGAGCGGATGTCACCGATCAGTCCGTCTTCGATGTGCTTGCGGACAGTGCTCATGTTGTCCGTGAACCGGGATGTGTGGTTCACGACGAGTTCCGCGTTCGCCTCCGCGCAGGCTTCGATCATCTCTCGTGCGTCTCCGACGCCCGACGCGATTGGCTTTTCACACCAGATTACGTCCGGGTCGGCAAGGCGCACGGCGTCGATGACGTGGTCGTGGTGGAGAAACGTCGGTGTCGCAACGGAGACGACATCGAGGTCCTCGGCCTCTAGCATCGATTCGTGGCCGAGGTATCGCCGGTCGGCCGGGATATCCCAGACCTCGCCGAAGCGGTTGATTTTGTCTTTTTCTATGTCCGCGACGGCGACGAGGTCTATCGCGTCGCTCTCTTCGTATCCGCCTGCGTGGCTGGCTTCGACTGGTTCTGTGCCAATGTCGTCTTCGTCGTGAACACCGAGCAATCCCATACCGGCAACGCCACCGGTGCCTATAATGCCTGCTTGCAAACTCATACATCGCCATTGCCAGTCACCCGTTAAAATAGTATCGCGTGCTGGGTTGCTCCGGGCGCTGGTGTCGACGAGTGGGCCACCCTCGCACCGCGACTGCCACGGAAGCCGCGGACGGCGGCCATCGACCCCCCACCGCACACCCCGTCGGGCCGGTAAGATGTGCGTCTACCCCCGCAATCTTTTTATTGTTAGTTGTCATCCACTCACATATGCCCCAGGAGTCAGCGACCAGTGTCGACCAGCCGGCCGTCCAGCAGTCTCTTGCGGACGTTACCTTCGACACGCTGCCAGGTGATGGGTTCGAGGACGCGCTCACTCACCTACCGGCGGGTTCACGACTCGCGGTCGTGTTGACGCCACATCTCGGAATGGATCAGACCGTCGAGAAGACGGTACTGGCGAGCGAGCGCGGTTACGAGGTGGTTCCACATGTCGCTGCGCGGTTCATCGAGGACGCGGACGAACTCGACCGGATCGCGGGCCGTTTGCAGGAAGCGGGCGTCACGGACGTGTTCGTTCCGGGCGGCGACCGCGACGAACCGGCCGGGAAGTTCGAATCCGCACTCGACCTGCTCCTTGAACTCGAACGGCTGGGGTACGACTTCGACGAAGTAGGCATCGGTGGGTATCCCACCGGCCACAAGGAGATTCCGACGGCGACGCTGCACGACGCCATGCGACGAAAGGCACCGCACGCGACGTACCTCGTCACGCAGATGTGCTTCGACGCGGACGCGATCGTCGACTGGATCGACGGCGTGCGCGACCGGGGCATCGACCTCCCAGTCGAGGTCGGCATCGCCGGCGTGATGGAGTACCGACGGCTGATGACACTGGCTCGCCGGTGGGGCGTCACCAACCCCCTCGAGTTCGCCCGGAAGACGGCAGGCGTGTTCACGTTCCTCCGTGAACTCGTCCTGTCGGGAGGGCACTACGCACCCGACGATATGCTCCCCGTTATCGCCACAAAGCAGGACGATCCGCGGTACGACATCAGACGGCTCAGGCTCTACACGTTCAACCAGACCAAGGAGACCGAGGCCTGGCGCCAGGAGTGGCTCAGCGAGTAAAAGTCGAAAAGACCGCGAGTTGCCGGTCGCACGGACAAATCAACGCGAACTGACGCGACCCGTGGCCGCGTCGCTCGGACTGGCGTCAGATCTTGGCCGCTTCGACAGCGTCCCAGTCGATAGCCACCCCCAGACCGGGGTCGTCCGGCGGGGTGAGGTAGCCGTCTTCCGGGACGATCGGCGTTTCGAGCATGAAATCCCGCTCGGCCGGGAGAAAGCCCGGCGGTTCGTGCGGGTACTCGCACCACTCGGCGTGGGTCGTCGCCAGCAGGTGCAGGTTCGCGGCGAGGCCGATGCCGTTCGACCACGTGTGCGGGGCGAACTCGAAGCCGAATGCTTCGGCCATCCCAGCAACTTTCTTGCCGTTCAGGATGCCGGTGGCGAAGATGGCGTCTGGCTGAAACACGTCAAGGGCGCGGTGGTCGACGTACTCCCTGAACGGAGCGAGGCCACCGGTCGACTCGCCGCCGGCGATCGCTATCGTCGTGCTGTCGCGGAGTTCAGCGAGGCGCTGGTAGTCGTGCTGTGGGAGCGGTTCCTCCAGCCACGCAACGTCGCCGATCGACTCCAGTTCGGCCGCCACCTGTTTGGCCTCGGGGAGCGACCACGTCTCCCCGACCTCACCGGCCAGACGCATGCTCCAGCCGTTGTTGGCGTCGACCATGAGCGTCAGGTCAGGAAACTCCTGGCGCACCGCGCGGGCCACCTCGAGATCTGTCTCGACGTCCGAGCCAAAGCGGAGTTTGACTGCCTCGAACCCCTCAGCGACGCGGTCGGCGACGTAGTCGATTCGTTCTGCGGCGGGTTTTACCGTGCCGGTGCTCGCGTACGCGGCGACCGGTTGGTCGTCGCCCCCGAGCAGTTCGTAGATGGGCTTGCCCGCGGCCTTGCCGATGATATCCCACAGCGCGACTTCGATGTACCAAGCGTCCGCGCCCAGGAACTCGACGGTTTCGAGCAAGTCGAGGATGTGCTCGACGTGATGGGGGTCCTCGCCGACCAGTTGGTTCTCGAAGACCGGTTCGAGGTCGAGACCCCCCGGGAAGGAGGGCATCGCGGTCACACCGGTGATCCCCTCGTCGGTGTGTACCTCGAACAGATCAGTGTCGAGTTCTGTCTGTTCCCCGCCCGGAACCCACGACGCGTCGAAGGGGGCGGGCAGTTCGTGCCTCAGCCTGTGCTGGGTTATCTCGGTGATTTCCACAGTGGTACAGACTGAGATTGCACGGAGTATAAATTCTGGGGGTGGAGTAGCTCTCAGTCCATCTCCACGACTGCGAGGGGGCGATGACACACCGGTCGATTGGAACGGGAAACAGCGGACCACCGCGGGGTCGTTCCACTGGCGCTCGACGTACTCGTCGCTGGTGGGGCCCAGTCCCCAAGACGGACGCCAGACATCGACAGAACTCGTTAACGTCGCAAAGAACGTCCAGTTCTATTCCGGAAGTCTCCATGTTTGGTCCCCTTAACCGTCATTAATGCCTTTTCTGTCGAATTGGGCAAGCTTTATGTGCGTGGTAGCAATCCTCAATGGTATGCCAGACGATAACAACAAGTACGTCAGTCCAGTGACCCGACGGCGACTGCTCCGGGGTAGCGCGCTTGCGATGGCCGGCCTGGCCGGCTGTAGCGGCGACGGCGGCTCAAACACCCCCACCAGCGGCGACGGTGGCGACGGTGGCGACGGTGGCGACGGTGGCGACGGTGGCGATGGTGGCGACGGCGGCACCCAAACCGAAACGTCCACCCCGATGGCGGATTTCCCCGATGAGATGACGTTGCTCCACTTCGAGACCAACGAGGATCGCAGACAGGCGATCACCGAGATTGCGGATCCGTGGGAGGAGGAGACTGGCGTCACGCTGAATCAGCGTGCCGTCGCCGAAGCCGACCTACCGACCGAGATCGGCAGTTCGGCCGCCGCGAGCACGCTTCCGGGTACCGCAGAACTGTCGAACCGCGCCCTGTTCAGCGGCCGAGGTATCGTCTCGCGCGAGGACACGACACAGGTCGTCCAGAACATCGGCGAGGACGCCTTCTACGACCGGGCGCTGCAGTTCGTCAACGACGGCGACGGCAACTACCTTGGTGTGCCGCTGTACGCGTGGACCCAGACGATTCCCTACAGCGAGGACTTCCGCCAGGAAAACGACCTGCCGGTGCCCAACACCTGGGATGGCTTCGAGACGTTCGCAGAGGCCGCCCACGACCCGGACAACGACCAGTACGGCTGTCTACTGGCGTCCGACCAGAGCCAGTTCACCGCGCAGACGTTCCAGATGTTCGCCCTCTCGAACGACGCCCACGTCTTCGGCGAAGACGGAAGCATCGTCTTCGACGACGACGCGATGATCGAGGCGCTGGATTTCTACGGGCGGATGTGCCGGAACTACAACCCGCCGGGCGACATGGGCTCGGGCGACGTCGGTCCCATCTGGAACAACCGCCAGGTGTACCTCTACAGCAGTAACATCATCAGCATCTACTTCGAAGCGGCCTTCCAGGCAGAGACGACGGCGGACCTGGACTACTACGACTTCGTCGCACTGCTGGACGGTCCCGAAAAGGAGACGACGTTCGGCGAGGTCGTCTCGACGACAACGTTCGACCTCAGCGACAGCCAGAAGCGTGCCTCCCGGTCGTTCCAGGAGCACTTCCAGAGCACCGAAGGCGGCGTCGACAGCCCGTACATCTCGTTCCTGCACCTCCAGCCGGCACTGTTCAACCCGACGCGACCGGAGGTCCTGAACAGCGATGCGTTCCGGAACCAGGAGATCATCCAGCGCTTCCGCGACGAGTGGCTCGATGAGACCATCCCCAACTCCATCCAGAACATGGAACGGTTCGGCCGCCGTGGCGAACAGGTGTTCCCCCAGATCGGCGATATCACCGGCAACTTCCTCGTCACCGACGCCGTCCGGTCGGTCATCGACGGCAACGACGCCGAGACAGTTGCGACCGACACGGCCGACGAGATGCGCAGCCTGATCAGTTGATCAGGCTGCCAAGGCGTATATGTTATTAATGATGGAGTAAGATTACACAACAGATGTCAACGTCATTCAAACAATGGCTCGCTGGGTGGTCGGTGTTCGACCAGGAGCTCACAATCAAGCAAAAGGAGATGCTGTTAGGGTACGCGCTCATCTTGCCCTCGGTGCTCCTCGTCGCGGCGTCGCTGATCTACCCAGTGGCGTACAATATCTATCTCAGCTTCACCGAGGTACCACTCGACCCGACACAGGCGCCGGAGTGGGTCGGACTGGCCAACTACGAAGCGTTGCTGACCGACCCGGAGTTTTGGGTAGCCGTCCAGAACACGTTCGTGTTCACGCTCTTCAGCGACATCGGCGCGACTGTGCTAGGAGTGGGCGTTGCCCTCCTCTTCCGGAACAAGTTCCGCGGTGACGGAATCATGCGCGGGCTGGTTCTGCTGCCGTACATTGCGCCACTGATCGCCATCGCGTTCACCTGGCGCTGGCTGTTGCAGCCGACCTACGGGCTCGTCCCGCACCTGCTCGTGGACGTGCTGGGGATCTATCCGGCGGATCAGAACCTCCGCGAGACCCTGGGGATGGTGATCCTGTTCGACACCTGGCGGTACTTCCCGTTCACGTTCCTGCTGGTCCTGGCACGCGTCAGGTCGATCCCGAGCGAGCTCTACGAAGCAGCAAAGATAGACGGTGCCGGCCGCCTGGCCCGGTTCAAAGACATCACGCTCCCGGAACTGAAGTTCGTGATCGCAGCGGTGTTCCTGCTGCGGTGGATCTGGAACTTCAACGTGTTCTCCGACGTGTGGCTGTTCGTCGGCAACAACGTCCCAATTCTCGGGACGTTCGTCTACGTGCGGGGGTTCAACACGATCCCACCGAACCAAGGATTCGCAGCAGCGGTGGCAAACCTGATGGTCATCGGCCTGTTGGTTATGGTTATCGCATACGTCAGGTACTTCCTGGACTGGTAACATGCTCGCAAAAATCATCACAACGGCGACGCAGGCGGTCGGTGGCTTGAGCCAGCGACTGCGACGCCGATCGATAGAGGCACCGCTGTGGGAACGAGTCGCGTTCTTCCTCACGCTCGCCGTCATCGGGTTCGTGTCCGTGTTTCCGTTCTACTGGATGGGCGTCACGAGTTTCGTCAACGAGGCGTGGCTGTACCAGACCACCCCACAGGTGATTCCCGACCTGGCCGATCTGACGCTTGCGAACTATCGAACGCTGTTCGGTTCCGGGACCATTCCGTTCGTGCAGTACTTCCTCAACAGTCTGTTCATCGGCACGGTATCGGCGGCACTGGGCCTCGGATTCGCCATCTTCGGCGCGTACAGCTTCGCACGCCTGGAGTACCCTGGCCGGTGGATCTTCTCGCGCGGCGTGCTCGTGAACTACATGTTCGCGGGTATCCTCCTCGTGATCCCGCTCTTCCAGATCCTCGTGTCGATCGATCTGGTCAACAACAGGCTCGGCCTCATCATAACCCACTTCATCTTCGTGATCCCGCTGGGGTTGTACATGCTCGGGAACTACTTCCGGTCGGTCCCACAGGAGATCGAGGAAGCAGGACTGATGGACGGCTACTCTCGCATCGAAGTGATCGCGCGGATCACGATTCCGATGAGCAAGCCTGCAATCGTCGCAACGTACATGTACGCGTTCCTCCTGTCGTGGAACGAGTACCTGTACGCCAGCGTCATCCTGCGGGACCAAGAGCTGTACACGCTGCCGATTGGTATCGAACAGCTACAGTACGCATTCCAGAACGTCTGGGGAGACGTTATGGCGGCATCGATCGTGACGACGATCCCGGTGTTGCTCATCTTCCTGTATCTCCAGAGGTACCTCGTCGAGGGACTCAGCTTCGGTAACATGGACTAACATGTCTCAGATAGACACTCACACAGACGACATCGAAACGGAAGTCGACGGCTCGACTGGCGAGCAGGTCGTACTCGAATCGGTGACGAAACAGTTCGGGGACTTAGTCGCAGTCGACGACATCTCCTTAGAGGTCCAGCCGGGCGAATTGCTCGTCCTGCTCGGCCCTTCAGGCTGTGGGAAGACGACGACGCTGCGCATGATCGCGGGTCTGGAAACCGTCACTGATGGAACGATCCGCATGGGTACGGAAGAGGTCACAGAGACCCTGCCACAGAACCGCGACGTGTCGATGGTGTTCCAGAGCTACGCGCTGTACCCGCACAAGACGGTTCGCGGGAACCTCGCGTTCCCACTCGGAAAGACGGACCTGGACGCCGAGGCCAAAGAACAAAAGATCCAGGAATTCGCCGAGATGCTCGAGATCACCGACCTCCTCGAGAAGGACCCCGACCAGCTATCGGGCGGCCAGCGCCAGCGCGTTGCGGTGGGTCGCACCATCATTCGCGAACCGCGCGTGTTCCTGCTCGACGAGCCACTCTCGAATCTCGACGCCAAGCTGCGGGTCCAGACTCGCGCCCAGCTCCACTCCCTCCAGCGTCGCCTCGGGACGACCACCGTGTACGTCACCCACGACCAGGAGGAGGCCCTGTCGATTGCCGACCGGATCGCCATCATGAACAACGGTGAGATCGAGCAGATCGGCACCCCAGAAGAGGTGTACACGGAGCCCGAAACAGAATTCGTCGCATCGTTCCTCGGCGACCCAGCGATAAACCTGCTCGAGGTCTCGGGCGACGCTCTCTTCGGCGGGGCGGTGCGACTGGAAGAGATCGGTATCAACGTCCCTCCAGAGACGGCGCGAATCGGTGTCCGTCCGGAGGACGCTATCGTCAGCAACGACCCCGATCTAGAGGGGTACACCGATCCGGTGACGCTCGAACTCGACGTGATCGAACCGCTGGGCCACACCTACGAGGCGACGCTCGAACGCAGTGGACGACTGTTCGCGATCCAGTCGCCCGACCTCACGGGCGAACCGGGCGACTCGGTCCAGGTGCAGTTCGACGAGGACAGGGTACTCGCGTTCGACAGTAACGGGAGGCGACTCTGATGGCCAGCATCTCACTCGACGCCGTTTCCAAGGTGTACGACGACGCACAGGGAACCGAGCGAGCCGTCGACGACGTGGACATGACCATCGAAGACGGTCAGTTTGCGGTCATCGTCGGCCCATCCGGCTGCGGTAAGACGACGACGCTGCGCATGATGGCCGGTCTCGAGACGGTCACTGAAGGAGAGATACGTATCGGTGACCGGGAGGTACAGGACCTGGCGCCCGCCGAGCGCAACGTCGCCATGGTGTTCCAGAACTACGCCCTGTACCCGAGCATGACCGGCCGAGAGAACATGGCCTACGGGCTGAAACACGCGGGCGGGATGTCGAAGGCCGAGCGCAACGAGCGCGTGACCGAGATGGCCGAACTGCTCGAGATTACGGATATCCTGGACGACACGCCCAACGAGATGTCCGGCGGCCAGAAACAGCGTGTCGCGCTGGGGCGGGCCATCGTCCGCGAACCAGACGTGTTTCTGCTCGACGAACCGCTCTCGAATCTCGACGCCAAACTCCGGTCAGAAATGCGCCGTGAGCTACAGCGCATCCATCGGGAGCTCGACATCACGACCATCTACGTCACCCACGACCAGAAGGAAGCGATGACGATGGCCGATCGCATCGCGGTTATGAACGGCGGCCGACTCCAGCAACTCGCACACCCCGAGGAGGCATACAGCCGGCCGGCGAACCGATTCGTCGGCGAGTTCCTCGGCAGTCCGTCGATGAACACTGTCGAACGGGACCTCGACAGCGCTGGGACGGTCACCCTCTTCGATCAGGAACTGGGCGCGGTCAGTTCGACTGGCATCGAGGGAGACCTCTCGCGGGTCGTCCTCGGCCTCCGCCCCGAAGATATCGTGGTCGGCGAGTCGCGGGACGCCTCGACGACGGCGACGGTCAACGAGGTGGAGTACCAGGGTGACGGGAACTTCCTGTTCCTGAGCATTGACGGGACGGACATGGCGGTCAGAGCGCCGGCCTCGGTCCGTCCGACACCGGGCGATTCCGTTACCGTCGGCGTCGACCGGAGTAGCATCTACCTGTTCGACGCAGACAGCGGCGAGGCGATCAGTCTGAAAGACCGAGTAACCCAGTAGCTCTCGGCCGACGTTCCCGACTTTCGCTCAGCGGTCTCGACGCCACTCGTCGTGCTCTATTCTCGTGCAACGTCATCAACACGGCAGACAGTCGGCACTTTCGAGTGACCGCTCGCCCGTCAGTCGAGGTCGAGACCAGCGTCCTCGTACAGTCGACCGATGGTTTCCATATCCTCTAGGCCGTGTTGACCGTCGGGTCGTACGTCGCCGTCGGTGAGAATCCGGCTCGCAAAGTAGTCGAACTCCTCGATCATCTCGTTTTCCTCACCTGGTTCGACGGTCAGGGTTCCCGCATCGGTCTGCAGGGTTGCCTCGACCTCGCCGAAGAAGGTCGGTTCGAGTCTGACGGTCCCCGCAGTCCCGGTGACGTGGAGGTGGCTCGTCACGCTCGCTCGCTGGCTCGCCGTGTACGCCCCCACCGTTCCGTCGTCGTAGGTGACGGTGAACGCGATGGATTCGTCCACGCCGTCGAACTCCTCGTGGCGGTTGCTCACCTGGGCGCTGACCTCGTCGGGGTCGGCACCCAGGAGGAAGCGAGTCGTGTTTAGGGGATAAAGACCGAGGTCGGCGAGCGCGGCCCCACCTGAGAGGTCCGGGTCCAGACGCCACTGGTCCGGATCGGGCGAAATCGCCTCGAATATATCCTGTGACATCGCCCCCCTTACGTGGACCGGCGTCCCCAGCGTCCCCTCCCGGAGGAGGTGGCGCACCCAGCGCACGGCGGGGTTGAACTGGAGGCGATACGCTACCATCAGCACTACGCCCGCCCGCTCACACGTCTCGACCATCTCGCGGGCCCGACCGGCCGTGGCCTCCATGGGCTTCTCACAGAGGACGTGCTTGCCGTTGGCGGCGGCGTGTTCGGCGTAGGGCAGATGCAGGGCGTTCGGCGTGGCGATGTACACCGCGTCGTAGCTGTCGTCGGCGACACCGTCGAGGAACTCGTCGTACGTGACGGCAGTGTCAACGCCGTGCTCGGCGGCCATGCGGTCGGCTTTCGACCCGTCCCCGCTCACGAGACAGGTCGTCTCCCCGTACGCGGACTGCTCGATAGCAGGGATGATCCACTCGCGGGTGAACGATCCGAGGCCGACGAGCGCGAACCGAATACAGTCGTCGGGGTCTGTGTCCAGCCAGTCACGATGTCGGAAGCGGTCGAACGACGGAACGGTCTCCATACGCTGTTGTCGGACGAATCGACCAAAACAGTTGCGTGTGTGTCGGCGGTACCTGCGTCGGCTGGCCGGGCGGTTACTGCGAGGGCGAGAGGTAGTCGGCCCGGTTGACGGCGCCGAGTCGCACGTCGTCCTCGGCGACCACCTCGGTGATGCTGCCGTTGTCGATGTCGTAGTCGAGCAGCGCGCGGTCGATGCCGATGTCCTCGATCGCAGCGATGACGGTCCTGATGACGCCGCTGTGGGTGACCAGCAGGATTGTATGATCGATGTTCCGAAGTTCCGACAACCCATCGAGAACGCGCTCTCTGAACTGAACATAGCTCTCGCCGTCTTCGGGGACGTTGCGCTTTGCGTCCTTGTGCCCGTCGATAACGGCGAACTCGGGGTTTTCCTCGAAGAACCGATCCCCCCGCTGGCCCTCGTAGATGCCGAAGCCGCGCTCGCGCCAGCGGGCGTCGTACTCGCTGTCGATACCCTCGAACGCCGGGACCGAGACGACGGCCTCGGCCGTCTCCGCGGTCCGAGGCAGGTCGGAGGCGATGATCCGGTCGAGGTCAGGGTACTGATCCGCGAGGAACTGTGCGGCCGCCCGCGCCTGTTGTCGACCACGATCGTTGAGTGAGATGTCTCGCCATCCCTGGATCCGGTCAGCCCGGTTCCAGTCGGTCTCCCCGTGTCGAAGCAGCAGTATCCGGCCCATTGTGGGAGATGACTCACTCCTGGCATATATATCGTGTGCTACCCGGGCCGGTGCCGCCGACCTACATCCGGGGACGATCGCGGGTATGTTAGGCCGCGTCGGTTACCGACAGGAGGTCCGTCAAGCGGTGCAGGTGGAACTGGACGGCTTTCTCGCCGGTCCACTCTGGATAACGGGGGCGCGTGACGACACCGTGGGAGTCGACCGCCGACCGCAGGACCGCCACAAGCTGGAAGACCGTCGGTACCGTGGGCGACGTGCGGACCGACTCGTAGCCGTCGTCGAACGCCACACGAAGCGGCTCGGCGTCGGCGACGTACCAGTCGGCGATCAGGTGCTTGGCTTTGGCGACGGCCAGCCCCGGCGGCGCTGCGAGCGGGTCGCCCCAGTCGAGCACCGCGGACAGTTCCCCGTCCGCACCGAGTGCGTTCCCGGGCCGCAGGTCCCACGGGAACAAGTGTGGGTCCCAGTCGCACTCGTATCGCCCCGAGCAAATCGCCGCCTCGAGTCGCTCTCGAACCGGATCGAACGGCTCGGGCAACGCCTCGATGCCCTCCCGCGCGTACCGGCGGAACCATCCCTCGAAGTCGTCGGTCACCGTGGCGTGAAATCGCGGGCCGTCCGGCCCTGTGGTGCTGTTGACCGCCCCTACCCCCTCGAACTGGAACTTCTCGTGAATCTCGGCGAGGTAGCGCCCGAACTTTCGGGCGATGTGACGTTGTGTCTCGCGGTCGAAGCCGGCGAATCGGCTGTGGAGGTTCTCACCCGGTGCCAGTTCGCTGGCGATGTAGCTACTCGACTCATGCGACCCGATTTCGATGACCGGGGGAACCGGAACGGTGGTCCGGTCGCTGATCGCGCGTGCCAGGTGGCCTTCGGTCTCCAGCGACGTTTCTGTGGAGTACTGCAAGACGACGGGGTCGGCCGTCTCGAACCACACGGCGACCGTCCGTTTGGAGTTGCCGGCGGTCGAAGCCGATATCGAAGCGACGCTACGGTCGGGGAACACCGCCGCCGCAAGCGCGCGATCCTGAGTCATTACCGACTATTAGGCGCAGTCCAGTATGGGTTCTTTGCCTACCCAAGTTGGTATCGACAACGGATGTGTTCGACCGCGGATCAGTCGTGTCGGCAGTGGTTCGTCAGACTGCCGATCCCCTCGATGCCGACCTCGATGGTGTCGCCGTCGTCCAGGTAGATCGGCGGTTCGCGGAACGCTCCCACGCCCGGCGGCGTTCCGGTGAGGATCACGTCGCCAGGTTCGAGCGTAAACGCGTCGCTACAGAACGACACGAGCGTGTCGATGTCGAAGATGAGGTTCGACGTGAGCGAGTCCTGTAAGCGCTCACCGTTCAGTTCCGCCCAGATCGAGCAGCCCTCGGGGTCGTCGAGTTCGTCGTCGGTGACGATCGCCGGGCCGAGCGGGCAGAACCCGTCGAGGCTCTTCCCGCGGACCCACTGGTCGTCGGCGAACTGCAGGTCTCGCGCCGACACGTCGTTCGCCACGGTGTAGCCCGCGAGATGGTCGGTCGCCGCCGCCGGGTCGACACGGCGGGCACGGTCGCCCACGACGAGGGCAAGCTCCGCTTCGTAGTCGACCTCTTCGGTCAGTCCCGGATCCCACTCGATCGCCGAGTCGGGGTCGTTGATGGCGTTTGTGAACTTCGAGAACAGGATCGGGTTCTCGGGACGCTCCTGTCCGCCCTCCTCGACGTGTTCGATGTAGTTGAGCCCCACGCAGATGATCTTCCCGGGGGCCTCGATGGGCGCCAGCAACTCGACGGTCTCGGCATCGTGCTCGCCGATTCCGGTCTCCGCGGCGTGTGTCACCAGGAGGTCGAGTTTTTCGCGCCACCTGGGCTCGGCCAGCAGTTCCGGCATACTCGCCGGGAGACCGATGTCCAGTTCGTCTCCGACCGTGTGAAGGTCGACGACCACGTCGCTCTCGGACCTGTGAACGCCGAGGTCCGCCGTGTCGCTGTCGGCTGCGAATCTGACCAGTCGCATACGAACACACAACGGTCGCCTAGGTCATATAACCGGCCACCCTGGCAGAGATCACCGGGAGATAGGTGTGCCAGAGCAGCGCGTCCGGTCATCGGGGGCCGAGACCCCGGTCAGGCGGGGTTTTCCCCCCAGACCGAGGAGTCGAGAGTGCGGACACATACGGACGGTTGTGGACGGTTACCCAGTCGATCGCACCACTCCGTGCGGTCGATCTAATAAAGACCGACAACCGTCCGTATCACGGGGAATGATATTTACTGCTGGGTATGGAGGATAGTAGTATGCCGCATGCAACGGTCGTCGAAGCGACGGTATTAGAAGAGCGTGCAGACGGGGTCGTGCTGGACTGCGATGTCGAGTACAACGGCGGTGAAGTCGGCAACTTCTCGCTCCCCGAGACAGGCTATCCAGCCAAGATACGGTTCTACGACGACGACGTGTTCCGCTTCGAGTTCTACGCGACGCCCGAGGTGGTCGAGGAGGCCGAGACACTGCCCCTGGACGAGTCGAACTGGGACGGCCCCGACGAACTCGCGGTGAAACGCGAGGACGGGCATCTCCGGCTAGAGACCGCCCAACTGCGTGTCCACGTCGGGCTGACGGAGTGGTCGCTCAGCGTCGAGAGCATCGACGGGCGATCGTTGCTGTCCGAACAGCGCGACGACGCCGCCGCCAAAGACGGCGCCCGGTCACAGCCACTCGGGTTCTCCGCGGAGGAGGTAAACCGGTGGCCACTCCGAACGGCGGAGACGGGCGCCGCGTTCAAACTCCAGGGCGACGAGCGCATCTTCGGCCTTGGCGAGAAGTTCACCGAGTTCGAAAAACGCGGACAACACGTCCAGTCCTGGGTCACACAGCCCCACGGCGCTGAGACCCCCCACTCCTACAAGAACGTCCCCTTCTTCCTTTCGTCGAAGGGGTACGGATTCCTCGCGGACACGTATCGAAAGGTCGACTTCGACATCGGCTGTGAATCGACCGTCTCGAACCAAGTGAGTGTCCACGACGACACCTTCCAGTTCGTCTTCTTCTATGGCCCGGACTTCGAGGACATCCTCGCGGACTACACGTCGCTGAGCGGTCGGCCCAGTCGGGTCCCGAAGTGGAGCCTCGGGGTCTGGATGTCCCGGCTGGCCTACCAGAACCGGTCGGAACTGGAGAATGTCGCCGACCGACTGCGCGAGGAAGGGATGCCCAGCGACGTCTTGCACCTGGATCCCCCGTGGCTCAAGGACGACCAGCTGTGTGATCTGCTCTGGGACCGCGAGGACTTCCCCGACCCCGAGGGGATGATCGAGCAGTTACACGACCAGGATTTCAAGCTCTCACTGTGGGAGAACCCCTACATCTCGACGCTGACCGAAGCGTTCGACGAGGCCAGGGAGAACGACTACCTGGTCCGCGATGCGGGGGGCAAGCCGTACATGCTCTCTCGGCTCAACTGGTCGCCCACCCGGAGCGGTATCGTCGACTTCTCGAACCCCGACGCCGTCGAGTGGTGGAAGGATCGCCACGATCACTTGTTGGAGATGGGCGTCGACGTCTTCAAGACGGACTTCGGCGAGTACCTGCCCGAGGATGCCATCTGTCACGACATGACGAGTGGCCGCGTCAGCCGAAACCGACAGGCCCATCGCTACACCCAGGCCGTCTACGAGGCCATGGCCGAGGCTCGCCCTGACCGCCGGCCGCTCCTGTGGGCGCGTCCCGGGTGGGCCGGCGGCCAGCAGTACCCCGTCCACTGGGGCGGCGACCCGAACACGACGTTCGAGGCGATGGCCGCGTCCCTTCGGGGTGGGCTAAGTCTCGTACTCTCAGGGTATGCGTTCTGGGGCGCGGACATCGGCGGCTTCCACGGCGAGCCGTCGACGGAACTGTACGTCAGGTGGGCGCAGTTCGGCCTGCTGGGCAACAGTCACGCCCGCTTCCACGGGACGACCCCGAGGGAGCCCTGGGCCTTTGGCGACCGGGCACTGGACATCGTTCGTGACTACGCGCGAGAACGATATCGGTTGCTGCCGTATCTGTTCTCGTACGCCGAGCGCGCACCCGAAACGGGCCTCCCGGTGATGCGCCCGCTCGTGCTCGAGTTCCAGGACGACCGAGGTGTCTACGGCATCGGGGACCAGTTCATGGTCGGCGAGAACCTCCTGCTCGCGCCGGTACTCACGGAGGACGGGCACGTCGACGTGTACCTCCCGCACGGGACCTGGGTCGACCACTGGACGAGCGAGCGATACGAGGGAGGACAGACCCTCTCACTGGATGTCGACCTAGACGAGATGCCGGTGTTCCGCCGGGCGGGTACGATCACACCGACGACCGAACCGAGGCAGTCGGTTCCCGAAGAACCCTTCGACGCCGTCGAGCTTCAGGTCGCGCTCGAACGCGGGGCGACCGACGCGACCTTCGAGTATGCCGACGGCGATGTGGCCGGGACGATCCGGGCCAGCGCGGACGAGGCCCACGAGACGCTCGCGTTCGAGTTCGAGCCCGCGAGTGACGGATCGCTCTCGAAGACACGATTCAGCGCCACCGTCGAGGGCCTCCAGCGGACGCCGGAGACGGTGACGGTCGAGAGTGACGGGCGTGACGTCCACGTGCTCGATAGCGTCGAACGGAACCCTGGCCCCGGGGAGTGGACCGAGACCGATGATGGAACGATCGCCGTCGAGTTCTAGAAGAACAGTTCGCTGTCCTCAGTGAGGTGTTCGGCCGCGACATCAGGGTCGATCTCGATTCCAAGGCCCGGCCCCTCCGGGACATCGACGGTGCCGTCCTCGATGACGCCGCCGGACTCGCCGGTCCGGGTGACCAGATCGTCCCACCACGGCACGTCCCGGGCGTGGTACTCCAGGGCGATGACGTTGGGCATCGCGGCCATCGCGTGAACGCCGCCAATCGTGCCGACCGGGCTGGCGATGTTGTGTGGCGCGAGCGGGACGCCGTACATATCACAGATGGTGGCTATCTTGCGTAGTTCCCACAGGCCGCCACATCGGTTGACGTCCGGCGCCGCGATGTCCAGGGCGTCCTCGGTCACGAAGTCGTTGAAGCCGTCGACGGTGACGACGTTCTCGCCGGTCAGGATCGGCGTCGTGGACTGCTCGGCGATCCGCCGGTGGGCCTCGATACGCTTTGGCGGCACCGGGTCTTCGACCCACGCGAGATCGAACGGTTCGAGCTTGTCGATCAACCGGGTCGCCGTCTCGGCCGTGAAGTTCCAATGGAGGTCGACGCCCAAGTCAACGCCGTAGCCGATCTCCTCGCGAACGCCCTCGATCAGCGAGACCTTGTGTTCGATGGCGTCGTTGTCGAGACGGCGAGCAGCGGTGTCGACCGACCGCGCCGTCGGCACGTCGAGGTCGAATTTCAGGATGTCGAACCCGTCGTCGACGACTTCGCGGGCCGCTTTGGCGTAGGACTCGGGGGTGTACACGTCGCGAGGGTCGCCCTTCTGGGCCTCGCCCAGCGACTCGCCGCCGTGTGTGTCACAGTACACCCTGACCTCGTCGCGATACTTCCCGCCGAGCAGTTCGTAGACGGGGACATCGAGCACCTTCCCTTTGAGGTCCAGCAGGGCCGTCTGGACGGCGCTAAACGCGGCCTGGCCCATCGTCCCCGTCGCCGTACGGTTCTGTTCGAGGTGTTCGCTCAACCGATCGACATCGAGGGGATTCTCCCCGACGAGGAGGTGTTCCTCCCGCTTGATGATATCGAGGGCTTCCTGCCCGACGAACACTTCGCCGATACCGTAGTGCTCGGTGTCCGTCTCGATTTTCACCAGCCCCCAGGTGAAATTGCCCTGCAACGCCATCGTCTCGATTCCAGTGATCTCCAGGTCCCGACCCGTCGGTCGGTTGGATTCGTCCATCGTCAGATCCCGCCAGGGGACCCCGCCGCCCGGCGGGATCACGTACTCTTCGTCAGACATTCGCATAATAGGTGCAGGGCAAACGTTTTGAAGCTTTCCCAGCCATATAGGATCATCGAGCAGCTACGTATGTAGCTGCTGGATATCGCCTTGGGAACCACTCCAGCCCGCCCCAGAACAGTCCGTCCTGCGGTGGATTGTGGCCTTTGCACCCCGAACACGGATGCAGTGGACCGATCAGTATCAGCTCAACGAAAAGCTATAGTTACTGTGTCGATCACTCTCCAACGACTAAACAAGTGTTTCCCGCCACCGGTCCGGAATCGGTTCCCGGTTGGAGCACCCACAAAATATCCACCTCTCCAATATGTGCCCGAAAATAACGAAGATAGAGATTATTTCGTTTACATATCCTGTGACGGATGCGAGTCCGGATCCGACCAGAGGAACACTCAGATATGACCCGGGAGAAACGTATGAACGGACTCTCCACGGGATCCGAATCCACACTGATATCGGAGTTACCGGAGAATATATCGGTGGTACACATGTCGGGATATCCCAGATTAAATATTGTACTGAGTATCTCCTGTCACAGAACCCATTAAAACGCGAAAAGCACTGGAATTCTATGAGGCAGATACTCCGTAAATACGATCAAATGGGAATCGGTCCGATTGATATTGCTCTGTGGGACTTCGCCGGGAAGCACTATGGGGCACCCGTCCACGAACTCCTCGGTACATATCGAGAACGGCTACCGGCATATGCATCGACGTATTTTGCGAAGCGGGGAACCGGATTTGATTCCCCCGAACACTTCGCTGACTTCGCTGAGACGTGCCTTGATTACGGATTCTCTGCTTTCAAGACCCACACGTGGAGCGGTGAACAACCATCGAATGTCGCAGAAGAGATTGCGCTGATTCAGGCGGTCGGTGAACGAGTCGGTGATGAGATGCAACTAATGCACGACCCTGTCTGCTCGTATGAAACATTTGCAGACGCACTACGAGTCGGAAAAGAGTGTGATACATACGATTACTTCTGGTACGAAGATCCGCTCAAAGACGGAGGGCGATCGCAACACGCTCATCAAAGGCTCGCTCAACGACTGGACACACCGATTCTGCAAACGGAGTTAGTTCGGGGAGTTGAACCGACAATCGATTTCATAGATGCTGGTGCGACTGACTTTGCACGTGCTGATCCAGATTGGGACGGTGGGATCACAGGTGCGATGAAAATAGCCCGTGCCGCCGAAGCCCATGGTATGGATATCGAGTACCATCTCTCTGGTCCGGCCCAACGCCACTGTATGGCGGCAACCCGGAACTCGAACTATTACGAACTTGGATTACTCCATCCGGATTCACTACTTCCCCATTCAGAGGCACCCATTTATCAGGGAGAATATACGGATCGGATTGATACAATCGATGACGATGGGATGGTTGGGGTGCCGAACCGTCCTGGTCTCGGGGTAGATTATGACTGGGAATACGTCCGCTCAAATGCGATCAATAAGACGATCTACACTTGATTTCCCACCGATCGTCGGTTACGTGATATAAAGCGAGTCTGCCCCGTGGGCACCCTGCCAGGGAAAAGCGAAGAGTCGTCGAGACAGGTCTCGGTCGAGACGGCGACCGTCGTCGCTCTCGCCGACCGCCACATCCCAGGGACGTTCTGAACGTGCATTGATTGCTATCGTTTCGTTGGGGACGGACTACATCGCGCTTGTCCTCACTATCGTCCCGCCGCGTGCCATGACAAGGCGGTTCGGCAAGTGAACGAGGACTCACACGACTCGCTTGCTGTTCCCCCGTCTGACGCTGTCGGCCGTGTGCGCCAGGTCCACACACTCGGTCAACAGTTAATCAGCTTCCCGGCATCTGTTGAACTGATGAAAACTCTCAACCGACGGGAGTTTCTGGCCGCCGCGGCGCTCGCGTCGCTGAGCGGCTGCGTCGGCCGCGGCGGTGAGAGTGACTCACAGGACGAGACCGGCTCGGCCGGTGGCGCTCGCGAGACCCCTGGTGCCCACGTGGTGCCGACCGCCGACGAGCGCCTGCCGCTGCCCACGGAACCATCACAGCTTCGGCAGGCGGCCCGCTCCGGCGGGCCGAGCAAAGACGGGATCCCGTCGATCGACGAGCCACAGTTCGTCTCTGTCGGTGATGTCGACTTTCTCGATCCCGGCGATCCGGTGTTCGGCGTCGCTCGCGACGGGGTCGCCAAGGCCTACCCCCAGAAGATCCTCGCCCAGCACGAGATCGTCAACGACGTGCTTGGTGGTACGAACGTCGCGGTCACGTATTGCCCGCTGACTGGCACCGTCCAGGGGTTCGAACGCGGTGAGACCACGTTCGGGGTCTCCGGGCGACTGATCAACAACAACCTCGTGATGTACGACCGGGCGACAGAGGCGTGGTGGCCCCAGATCCTCGCTACGGCGATCCCGGGGCCGTGGAACGAGGACCCCGAGATCCGATCGTTACGGGAGTTCCGACTCGTCTGGACGACGTGGGAGCGATGGCAGTCCCACAGGCCGGCGACAGACGTGCTCTCGACCCAGACCGGTCACGCGCGAAACTACGAACGGGACCCGTACGGGTCGTACAACCCAGTTGGAGGCTACTACGAGGGCGATTCGCTCCTGTTCCCGGCGCTGAACGAGACCGATCGTTTCCCGAAGAAGACGGTCGTGCTGGGCGCGCGGACGGCCGACGGAGCAGTTGCGTTCCCGAAAGACGTACTCCGGTCGAACCGGATGATGACCGGCGTAATCGGGAAGACGCCGGTCCTCGCGGTCTTCGATCCACGACTCGACACGGCCTACGTCTATCTAAATCCCGAAGAGCAGGCATACAAACCGGACGGCGAGACCGTGGTCGGCCCGGACGGGACGAGCCACGCGCCCGACGCGCTCCCGCTGGCGCGGGTCCACACCTTCGACGCGATCTGGTTCGCGTGGGCGGGCTACTACCCAGACACGAACGTCTATGAGTGACCACTCCACCCTGGCGCGGTCGAAAGCCGTGGTCGCGAAGACGCGCACAGCGACGGCACTGACCGTCCGCCGGCGAGACGCGCGGGGCGTCGCCACGGCGGTGACTATGGCATACCTGCTGGTCTACCTGTGGGCGCTCGGCCACCTCGCGCCCGGGCTCGGCGGGTACTCGCTATCGGTCGTCGAGGCACCGCTCTCGAAACTGTTCCAACCAGCACTCGGCCCCCTCACGTTCACCCCGGTTGCGACCGTCGAACTCGGTCCCCTGACGTACCTGTTCTCACTCAATTCGGTCATCGGGCTCGGGCTGGCCGCGCTGGTGGGGCTGAACCTCGGGCTCACGTATCTTGTATGGACACAGCCCAAGGCGTGTGGCATGAGCCGATCGTCGACAGGCGTCATCGCGAGCATTCCAGCAGTACTCTCGGGGACGGCCTGCTGTGGTCCGGTCGTGCTGATCGTGCTGGGCATCCAGGCCTCCGGCGTCCTCCTGACGACGTTCCAGTTCCTCCTCCCGATTTCGGTCGTGCTCCTGCTCGGGAGCCTCGTGCTGGTCAGCCGACAGCTCGATCCGAAGGGAATCGACAGTGTGCAGTAAGATTGTTCGCAATTGACTAGTGCCCACATACTCACTATCGACACGTCCCACCCTCCACTCATGTCGACGACAATCGAACTCCCCGAGAACGACACATCCTGTACGTACTGCGGCGAACGGATCTTCGACCACGAGCCGATCTGTATCCGGGACTGTACCGACGACTGCGGCTCGCCGACGTACTTCTGCAACTACGCCTGTCTCTCGTCGCACATCGACGAACAGGGCCGGACTGTTGGCAACGCGTGCCAGTGGTCGCCCGAGTGATCCAACGATGGAGCGCGACGCCTTCCAGACGACAGCAGGCCGATCCGTGACCGCCGTCACGGCCGACGAGATGCGAACCGTCGACGAAGCCGTCGTCGATTCGGTTGTTGCTCAGCAGTTCATCACAGGCTGCGAGTGCTCACTCCCCATGTCGATTTTGCCCGGACTCCATGCCAGAGCGCATGAACGCCGCCAGGATACGACCGATACTCGAATCGCCGGTCCAGAGCGCCTCCTCTTCGACGGCAGCCTCGTCCGTCTCGGCGGCGAGTAACACCGTACGGTCGTCAACCATCAGCGCCCGTCCGGCGAAGTCTGCCGGATTGTCTTCGGACATGACGAAGACCCGCACTGGATCGTCGGCGAACAGGTCCTCCAGTTCACGGTCGGCAGTGACGATGGTCACGTCGATGCCGTCGGTCCCCGCCGCTCGAAGCACATCCGCGATGTCCGCAGTCGTCGCGTCGGCCGCTGGCGAGACGAAGACGACAGTGTGAGTGGCCGATCGAACCAGCGTCGCGATGCGATCATCGATCGGCTGACGACCACGGATCGTCGAGAGGTCCTGGCCCTCGACCTGATCGGCCTCTGTCGCACGGATCGCTTCAAGATGCTCGAAGGCTCTGTCGGTCTCTCGCTCCAGGCGCTCGGACAGGAGCTGTCGGGCCGTCGATAGCTCGACGGGGCGGTAGGACTTTGGGGACGATTCGACGACTTCGGCCAGTCCACGCTTCGCCAGATCGTCAGCCGCCCCATACACCTGTGACCTTGGGACATCAGAGACCTCACTCACGTCCTGTGCGGTTCCGCCGCCGATTTCCTGGAGTGCGACGAACACCTGCGCCTCGTAGTTCGACAGCCCCAGCGTCCGCAACGCTTCGACTGCATCGCCCTCGTTCATCGTTTGTCGTTCCTCGGGGGTCGCATAACTCTATTACTCTCTCCGGCCGGTTTTGGCTGGTGTTTCGGCCCCGATAATATATTGTATTATTCTACAAACAGTTAAATACGTGTGCGGTCCTATACACGATGCGAGAGCATGGTGACTGGAAACGACGACGCTACTCGGTTTCGAGTCCGTAGACCGACGTGGGAGCGAAAAGAGGGTGAACGCTAGTGAGCGGTCGATTATCACAGTGGTATGCCGAGACGATCGCGGCACACAGCAAGCTCGTGGTCATCACGGTGCTGGCGCTGACAGGTGTCGTCGTCGCAGGTGCAGCGCTCGGTAGCTCGGGCCAACAGGATATCGGTGGCTTCGATGTGGACTCCGAAGAAACAGCGGCACAGGATTTCGTCCAGAACAACTACAGCAGCGACGACGGCGTCGCCGCCCAGCTCGTCGTCCGCAACGAGAGTGGTGACGTGCTCTCACGGGAGTCACTACTAGCGGGCCTGTATCTTCAACAGGAGATCCGCGACGACGAGACACTGAACGCGACACTGTCGGAACCGGGTTTCGTCGGTATCGAGAATATCGTCGCGACCGCGGCCGTTTACGAGGACGTACGGCGTTCCTCGGCCGGGAGCGGATCGGGACAGTCGGCCGGGGGCGAGGGTGAGACAAACCAGTCCACAGCAGCCGATCAACCACGAACTGTGCCACCCCTGTCGGCGCAGATCGAGGCGCTCGAATCACGCGATAGCGAAGCGGTCGAACGCCTCCTCGAAACCGTTCTCGACCCCGAGAGTGACACGCTGGGTCAGCAAGACCCCTACGAGTTCCTCCCACGGAGCTACGAGCCGGGTTCGACGAGTGCATCGGCCCGATTGACGTTCATCGCACAGGTCGACGACAGTGGCGAGAACACGGACCCACAGGCCGCATACGACGCTCAGGTGGCGATCGATGGGATGGTTCAGGACCGCTTCGGCGACGCCTTCGTCTTCGGACAGGGGATTCAGGACGACGCCTCCAGTCGTGCAACGGGTGATAGCTTCACGATCATCACCCCCTTCGCGCTGGTGCTCATCCTGTTGGTCCTCGGGATCACCTACCGTGACGTGCTCGACATTCTGCTCGCGTTCGGCGGTATCGCCATCGTGATGGGATGGCTCGCCGGTCTCATGGGGTGGCTGGCGATCCCGATGAACGTCATCCTCATCTCCGTTCCCTTCCTGCTCATCGGCCTGAGCATCGACTATGCACTCCACGTGGTGATGCGTTATCGCGAGGCGCGTGAGGGGTCGCTCGACGATACGGACCGGGACGAAAGCGAGACCGTCGATCGATCGATTCGGACCGCGATGGCGCTCGGGTTCGGGAGTGTCGTGCTGGCGCTCGCGGCCGCGACCGTCTCGACCACCGTCGGGTTCCTCTCGAACGTCGTCAGCCCGCTCCCGGCGATCCAGGACTTCGCAGTCCTCAGTGCGGGCGGCATCCTCGCCACGTTCGTCGCGTTCGGGGCCTTCCTCCCGGCACTGAAAATCGAGGTCGATGGACTCGTCGAGAACAGACTCGGTCGGAGTCGTCGGAAACCCGCCTTCGGTGTCGAGAGCGGCCTTGCCAACGCCGGTCTCGAACGGTTGGCCGATCTCACGACCCGTGCACCGATCGCGATCGTCGTCGTCGCGCTCCTGCTCGGTTCGGCGGGAGCCTACGGCGCGACGGGTATCGACACGGAGTTCAATCAGGCCGATTTCCTCCCGGAGGACGCCCCCGACTGGGCGCAGTCCCTCCCGGGCGGGCTGGCACCGGACACCTACACGATCGCCGACGATTTCCAGTATCTCAGCGACAACTTCCAGCTCAGAGGTGATGGTGGCCAGTCGCAAGTGCTGTTACGGGGCGACGTTGCGGATCCCGCGCTCCTTCGCGCACTCGACGACGCGAGTCGAAACGTCGAGGACGGCAGTGCGATCCAGCGCCGTCCCGGCGGACAGGCGGCTGTCGAGGGACCACACACGACGATCCGTGACATCGCGGCCGACAACGGGACCTTCGCAGCGATGGTCGCGGACAACGACGCGGACGGCGACGGTCTCCCCGACGAAAACGTGTCTGCGGTGTACACTGCCATGTTCGACGCCGACCAGGAGGCCGCCGCCCGCGTGCTCAGTCGGGACGATGACGGCACGATCACGTCGGCGCGACTGCTCGCCGCTGTCAGAAGCAGCGAGTCGGCACAGACCATCGCCGTCGATACGAGGACGTACGCCGACCGGATCGAACGCAACACGGACGCTGTCAGTGCGGTCGCCACGGGTGGCACGGTCACGACTGCCGTCATCCAGGACGCACTGCTCGAAACGCTGGTCGAGGCGTTCGCAGTGACGCTCGTCGTCATCCTCGTGTTCCTGACGGGGCTGTTCTGGGCACGCTATCGGTCGCTGTCACTGGGTGTACTGGTACTCATCCCGGTCGTCGTCTCGCTCGCGTGGCTCCTGGGCGTGATGTCGGTGCTTGGCATCTCGTTCAACAGCGAGACAGCCGTCATTACCAGTCTCGCCATCGGTCTCGGCGTCGACTACAGTATCCACGCCGGCGAGCGGTTCGTCGACGAGCGGGAGAAGCGTGATACGCTCTCGGCCGCCGTTCGACGCACGATTACCGGCACCGGCGGCACGTTGCTCGCTAGTGCCGCCACGACGGCAGCCGCCTTCGGTGTCCTGGCGCTCGCGCTCTCGCCCCCGCTCCAACGGTTCGGGATCGTGACAGGCCTGGCGATTCTGTTCGCCTTCGCCGCCGTCGTCACGATGCTCCCGGGACTGCTCGTCCTCCGTGAGCGGGCGCTCTCACGTTGGGAATCGAGCGGGTAGTCAGGACCGCTCTTCGACCTGACGTTTTGATCGCGTCGCACAGCAGTCTAAAGTTTGCCTCGGGAGCTCCCAATTGATTCGGAAAGTTGTCGGTCTGTATGATAGTTCGTAGCCTACGTCCACTCGCTGTCCGAAAGGACATTGCCCGAGACAGGGCCGAAAAATACCAAAGGACGATAACAGCTGTCTGTGAAGACATGTCGTATGGAAAAGAGCAATCCCGGCGACTGGAACCTCCGGCAGTTCAACGCGATCATGGGCGTCCTCCACTTCGTTCAGGGTGCGTTGATGCTGTATCTGAGTTCGTCACGCGAGTGGACGATAACCTCGACATATCTCGCGTTCGATACTGAAAGTCAGCAGCTCGCGCCCGTCATGGAGGCGATCGGGACGATCGAGCTGGCCTATTTCGCGGTCGCGTTCCTGTTTATTTCCGCAATCGCCCATGCACTGATTGCGACAGTGTTGTACGATCGGTACGTCGCCTACCTCGAGCAGGGTATGAACCCCTATCGGTGGTACGAGTATGCGATCAGTGCGTCGGTGATGATCGTCCTGATCGCTATGCTCGCAGGGGTCTGGGATCTGGGCACGCTGATCGCACTGTTCGGACTCGTCGCAGTGATGAATCTCTGTGGACTGGTAATGGAGCGTCACAATCGTCTGACGACGGAAACCGACTGGAGCTCGTTCGTCGTCGGTTCGATCGCCGGCATTGTTCCCTGGATTGTCATGGCGGTCACGATCATCGGAACCTTCGACTCTGGCGGGAGCCCGCCGGACTTCGTGATCGGCATCTACGTCTCGCTGTTCGTCCTCTTCAATCTCTTTGCGATCAATATGTTGTTGCAGTATCTCGAGGTCTGGAAGTGGCAGGACTACCTGTATGGGGAGCGAACATACATCGTCCTGAGCCTCGTAGCGAAGTCGCTGCTGGCCTGGCAGGTCTACTTCGGCGCGCTGAACTCGCCGGTGTAGCGACCGCACGTTCGGAGATCGAGAGAAGCAGGAGAAAAAATAAGCGATGGTGACAAGAGAAGGGAGTATGCAACGACTGGATGCCCTCTTCCGACCTGTCGAGCGATATGCAGAGAGAATCTCCCCCAGGGCCCATGGCATCGTAGCTACAGTCTCGCTTGTCACCTTTATTGGAGTCATCGTGTTGGGGTTCGTCCCGGTGACACGCCGGATCGAGACGACCGGCTATTCGACCTCGGACTTGCAGGAAGCGACGACACGGCCGGAAGTGGACACGATACTACAGGCGTTCGAACCGGTGATGGACTCCGTGGTCCTCCTGTCGGGTCTCGACTACCTCTTCATCTTCGCCGGGTTCTTCCTGTTTTTCTCACTCAATTCGATCGCCATGCACACGCTGGAAGGCCACGGCAGACTGGTGCTGATCCCGAAGATAGGCATGGTCCTGACACTGTTCTCTCGACTCTTCGATGCGCTGGAGAACCTCTGGGTCATCCTGATCTATACGGATCCCGACGGTTACGCGACCGTCCTGATCACTCTGATGAACAATTCTGAAACGGTGAAATGGGCACTCGTTAACGTCGAGTATCCCACGCTCGGACTGGGCATCGTGCTTGCACTACTGGTACGGTTCACCTCACTACTCGACCGTTTTGCAGAGCGATCACGATAGTAGTCCAGCACCACACCAGCGAGAGGTCTACAATCCGGCGGCGTCCTCTACACACATACAGAAACTACTTGTAGATATAGCACTGGCACTGCAGGCTTGCTTTCGACCGACGAAAGCATCTCCCTCTCGCGGTTTCCACCGCGTGAGACGTAGCCTGTGTAATGTTCCTGTTAGGTTCTGGTTCGCCACCACGAACCATGAGTCTGGAACCAATCGAACCCGACACCGCGTTGGAGCTCTACCTCGCGGACAAGGACAACGAGCTCGCCGACGCATCGCTCAAAGCCCACAAGTACCGTCTCGGCCACTTCATCCGCTGGTGCGACCAGCAAGACGTCGAGAATCTCAACAACCTCAGCGGGCGGCAACTCCAGCGCTACCGCGTCTGGAGACGCGACGAAGGCGACCTCTCGCCGGTCTCTGAAAAAACTCAGATGGACACCCTTCGTGTGTTCATCCGCTGGCTGGAAACCGTCGACGGCGTCGAACAAGACCTCAGCGAGAAAGTCCTCTCGCCGAACATCACGCCCGAGCAGAACTCCCGCGACGTGATGCTGGATGATGATCGCGCCACCGACGTCCTCGCCCAGCTCGAAAAGTACCACTACGCGTCGATCGAGCACGTCACGATCACGCTCATGTGGCACACGATGATGCGCATCGGCGGCGTCCATGCGCTCGATCTCGATGACTATTATCCCGCTGAGCAGTACGTCGAAGTACGGCACCGTCCCGAGACCGGAACGCCGATCAAAAACCAAGGGGACGGCGAGCGACTGGTCGCCCTCTCCGATGACATCTGTGAACTTCTCGACGACTGGATCGAGACCCAACGTCGCGATGTCACCGACGAATATGGCCGCGACGCGCTACTGACTACTGCGCAGGGTCGGCCCTGTAAGTCGACGCTCAGGGTCTACGTCTACCGGTGGACACAGCCGTGCCAATACGCAGCAGAATGTCCACATAACCGGGACCCGGACGAGTGTAAAGCAACTAACCGCGACCACCTCTCGAAATGCCCGTCATCAGTCAGCCCCCACGCGATTCGCCGCGGGAGTATCACGCACAGTCTAAACAACGATATGCCAGACAAAGTCGTCAGTGACAGGGCTAACGTCAGTCAAGAAGTGATCGATACTCACTACGATCGGCGGACAGAACGTGAACGGATGGAACAGCGGAGAGACTACCTCGACGACTTGTAATCCCATTCCCCGTTCCATATTTAGCGAGGGATAGGATACGTGGCTACTCTCAAATCGCGGTTTATCGAGTAAAACTGTCTCCCGGCGTCTCGGATCGTGTCCTGCTCATCGCTTCAAAACGCTCGATTGATTCCCGTAAACGCTCCATCGCGACCTCGCATTCGTCTTCGGTATCGCCCATCTTGCGTGAGGCGGTCACGAGATGCTTCAGCGATAGACCATCTCAAAATAGCCAATTCCAAATGAGCCTATTCTAGAATTGGTTATTCGGTGCGTTTATGTCGCTGTCCGACCACTCGACAGTATGGATTGCTTCGTCGACCGAGAGGCCGAGCTCTCACGGCTTCGGGAATGCTACGAATCCGACGAGGCCGATATGGTCGTCATCTTCGGCCGACGACGCCTCGGCAAGACTGAGCTCGTCCGGCAATCGCTAGCCGATCGGGATGACGCCGTGTTGTACCAAGCGACTGAGACGACGCCCCAAGTACAGCTTGACGAGTTTGTCGACGTCGCGTCAGAATCGTTCCCTGGTGTGGACCGCATCAAACAGGAGTGGGAGTCGCTCCTCGGTTATCTCGCCGAGCAGGACGCTGTCGTCGTACTGGACGAATTCCCGTACCTGATCGACGCGGACGAAAGTCTCCCGTCAGTCGTACAGCGGTTGTGGGATCAAGAGGTACAAAATACGGGCGCGACGTTCGTGCTCATCGGCTCGTCAATCAGCATGATGGAGGAGGCAACGCTCCTCGGTAACAGTCCCCTGTACGGCCGGTTCACCGAGAAGATCGACCTTCGGCAGCTTGATTTCGATGCCGCGTGGGAATTCTTTCCGGACTCCTACACGCCCGAAAAGCGGGTGTTTGCGTGGAGCGTGTTCGGTGGAACACCATACTATCTCGATGGCGTCGGTCTCGACCAAGACTTGGAAACGGTCATCCAACAATCGATTCTCTCTCAGCAGGGGTTCCTACATAACGAGCCCGAGTACGTCCTCCGCACCGAGCTGACCGAACCCAACCGGTACTTCGCGATTCTGAAAGCGATTGCCGCCGGGAACACGACCGCGAACGAGATTGCAGGAACGGTCGGCATCGACGGGAAGCAGATTTCGACGTACACGCAGAAGCTGGAACGACTTCGCCTCGTTGAACGTGAGGTTCCAGTCACCGAGGATAAGGCGAAATCGCGCCGCGGGCGATACCGGATCCTCGACCCCTTGTTCCGGTTCTGGTTCCGGTTCGTCTACGGCAACGAAGACCGGTACGAGCGCCTCGGTGACGACGCCTACGATACCGTCATCGAACCCGAGATGGCCGACTTCGCGAGCCAAGAGTTCGAGACACTCTGCCAGCGCGCGCTCCCAGACCTGTACCCCAATGAGACGTTCGTCGACATCGGTCGCTGGTGGTACCAAGAGCACGAAGTCGACGTCGTCGGGTTGACGGACGGCGGAACGATGGTCGCGGGCGAGTGTAAGTTCACGGCGGCGCCGCTCGACTACAGCGCGCTCGCGTCACTAGAGGATCACGACGATGAAATCCGATGGACCCCTGCCAATACCGACGTTAGGAGAGAGTACGCCCTCTTCGCTCGAAGCGGATTCACGCAGTCGGTTCGTGAAGCCGCTGCTGACCGTGATGACCTACAGTTGTTCGACCTTAGCGAGATCGTCGAGCACGTTTGAATTCGGGTTCGAGCGAGACGACGAGATTCCGCGATTTCGAATCAGCAATGAGTACAGAGATGACGACGCTAGCGTCGATGATCAGCTGTATTCATCGTTTCTCCGCCGATTAGGTGCATGCGAGGGGACCGATCATGACTGCATTTCAAACATTCGCTACCCGTCGGCTCTCACTTGGTTCGCCGCGAGAGTATGACGTACAGTCTGAATAACGACATACTCGACGAGGTCGTCAGTGACAGGGCCAACGTAGTAATTGAGAGCTATAATCGCACGTGTCTCACTTTTAAGTATTTGATCGTCACTTGTTATCGTTAGATGACGGGAAGGTTTGCGATCGATATTGAAACCGTGAGCCCATCTCTGAACCACTACGAGAAACCGCCTGACTTCGAAGATCCGCAATACTTCGAACTTCTCGCGGTTGTACTTGGGTACGAATCATCCGACGGTGAACAGGAAGCAGAGATGCTCTTCCGAACGTCCAGCACGCCTGAAGCCGAGTTGGACCTTGTCGCTCGTACCATTGACTGGCTTGGTGAGCGAGAGGGGGCACCTATCTCACGTATGGTGGCGAATTCTTCGACGTCCCACAGCTCATCGGACGCGCTGAAAAGGCAGCAGTAGAGGTCCCCGATGGGCAGCAGATTGTCGATCGTCTTCGGCGTTTGCTCACGAGTGAATTACAGCATGATGATCTTCAGCAGCCGGCATGGAATGCGTTCGGCGATTACACCCGATTCGAAGAGGCCTGCGCGAACGTCAATATCGAACCAGAAGAAACGCATTGGGCTGAATTCGAACACGGTGTGAACCTGGATGACATCCGCCCGTCGAAATTTCAGGGATTCAGGAAGGTAATTAACAAGGACGTCACTGTCTTCGGCGAGCGGTATCTCGAACTCGCCGATGTGGGTGCAACCGAGACGCTGACGTTTCGATCTCTGCGTGACCTTCTAGAACACTACGGTCAGGAAGATACTGTGCACTTGTTTGAGCTGGCCGATAGGAGACCATTTGACGAGTGATAGCCCAGATTCGAGAGGGCAACCGCGAGTGGGGTGGTTAGCGGGGGAACCATATCGTTTGTTCGACAGTTTTCATGCGTAGTTCAGATTCCCTATCCCTAACTATATCCAAGGGAGTACGAAGCAGCTACAGGCACTGTCTAGTTGAGGGATTGAGGAACGAGGAGGCCGTAGCGAGAAGTGCTCATGCAACTCGCAGACCTCCTCAGCGAAACGTTAGACGAGGACAGCCAAGACGTTTGGGAGAACGAGCGCACTCCGACACCCGTCCGGCGGTTTGGGGTGCGTCTCCATACGGCGGGGCTGTCGATCAGGGAGACGGTCGCCATCTTAGACTTGCTGGGTGTCGACCGTTCTCACGGTGCGGTCTGGAATTGGGTGCATACACTGTCTGAGGCACAGAGCGACCCGCCGACGGCGCAGCCGTCGCGGGTCGCGGTCGACGAGAAACAGATCGAAGTTGACGGTGAGGAAAAGTGGTTGTACGCCGCGATCGACACCGACTCAAAGTTACTGCTCGAAATCGACGTGTTCAGCCGCCGTGGGACCGACCCCGCGGCGGCGTTCCTGCATCGGCTCACCGAGAAACACGATCTCGTCGACACAGAGTTTCTCGTCGATGCTGGTGGCTATCTGACTGCCCTCGCACGTCACGAATTGAGCGGTCGGCTTGATTATCGAACTCGGAACCACATCGAAAAGTGGTTCCAGACCGTCACCATGCGAATCGACCCCTTCCACACGTACTGGCGGGGCAGTCAATCAA
>ENA-ORCS01000030-ORCS01000030.1-marine-metagenome-genome-assembly--contig:-NODE-30-length-193037-cov-9.288334_pt1 | contig 193037 bp, 174 predicted proteins | sample MGYA00237781_ERZ508513 | MGnify/ENA primary metagenome ERZ508513 (study PRJEB26184, sample SAMN06268793) | marine metagenome | isolation source: Eden Landing Ponds, San Francisco, CA, USA | place... | reverse complement strand
TAGTCGAGTCGATATTCGTCGGCGAGGTCGCTCATTGGGATACTGTTGGCCCAGCAGCGGGTAAAACAGTTCCGAAGCCCTTGCCGGAAACACCCCGTTCACGCCGGCGTCCGTCGGTTCCGGGAGTGCTGCGTAAGCAGTTCCCAGTCGTGGGCCGGCGGCTCACGAGCGCGGTATCCCCATAGTCGCCACGGGCGACCCCTCGACTACATGTCGACAGAAAGCGTCCACGAGAGTCAGCCTGCCACGGGAGCTGCCGGCCTCGTAGCCGGCGTCCTCGGCGGGATCGCTGGCGCGCCCGTGATGGGCACTCTGGTACTGGTGATGAACGACGCGACGCTGGCGGTCGTATCTGACACGACAGGACGGTCGTGGTGAGAGAGCCAGCGACGCGGCGTACATTTCGTCCCGCTACCGACGAGCATTAGTGGAACTACACGTCAGCTTGTAGCATGGTCCCTCCACAGGCGTGTGATTCGGCGGACTACGATGGTGTCGACGATGAGTGATATCCCCGGTCCCGGACCCGACGACGGGAACAACATCGATATCGACGTCGGTAGAACCAGTCGGTACGTCGTGCTCGGTGTCGTCGGACTCGTCGTCGCGGCGACGCTTCTCGGTGGCTACCACCAGGTTCCGGAAGGCCACGTCGGGGTGCAGAAATCCTTCGGCGCCGTCACTGGCGACCAGCAGCAACCGGGCGCCCACATTATCGTCCCGGTCAAGGACTCGGTCCAAGACGTCGAAGTCAGGCCGCGAACCTACACGATGGCGAGCACGCGGGGCGAAGGTGATCGGCCAGCACAGGACGACGCCGTGACGGTCCAGACGGTCAACGGGACTTCCGTGGACATCGACATTACCGTCCGCTACAGGGTACAGGAGAGCGACGCCGCCGGCTTCGTGACCGAGTGGCGAACGGTCTCGCAAGCAGAGGAGCGACTCATCAGACCGTCGGTCCGGTCTCAGCTCCGTGACGAGGCAGCGGGGATCCAGACCAGCGAGATCTACACGAGCGACGGGCGAGAACGGCTGGGAGCGGCAGCACAGCAGAAACTCGAGGCCGCGTTCGAGGGCGAGGCGCTCGTCCTGCAAGAAGTGCAGGTCCGAGAGGTCAACCTCCCAGACACCTACGACGAGGCACTCAACGACAAGGAGATCGCGAAACAGCGCGTCGAACAGAAGGAGTTCGAGATCCAGCAGGCCGAGCGGGAAAAGCAGCGCCAGGAGATTCAAGCAGAGGCCGACGCCCGGGTCATCGAGATCCGTGGCGAGGCACTCCAGGAGAATCCGGTCGTCCTGAAGCAACAGTACATCAAGAGCATCGACGCCTCCGACAAGGTGATCCTCGCGACCGACGACGACGGCACGCCGATCATCTTGCAGACTGGCGGCACCAATGGGAACGCCTCTGGCACCGACGTCGATCTCGAGACGAACACATCCGTGAACACGACGGTGGGCGGGACCTGATCAGTCGTCCAGACTCAGCGACGCCAGCATCGCTTCGAGCTGGATACGTTCGTTCGCGCCCTCGGTGATGCGGTAGTCGGCTTCGCCGACCCGATCCAGAATGCGGACGGCGTCCTCGTCGGGCACGTCGAACTCCCAGATCGAGCGGTGCAGTTGGTCGATGATGTCGCCGCCGGCGATCCCCTCGTCGGTGATCAGATCGTCCAGCTGAGAGCGTGCGGCCGTGAAATCGCCGTCGATGGCGTCCTGCACCATCCCCTGGATCACTTCCGGGCGGGCCGTCGAGGTGATCGCGAACACTGCTTCCTCGTCGACCACGTCGCCCGAGACCGACGCCGCCTGCAGGCCGTTGATCGCCTTGCGCATGTCCCCGCCCGCGGCGTAGACCAGGGCGTCGACGCCGTCCTCGGTGAGTTCGATGCCCTCCTCGTTCGCGATGTGGCGGATCTCCTCCTCGACGGCCTCGTCGCCCAGCGGCGAGAAGCGGAAGACCGCACACCGGGACTGGATGGGGTCGATGATCTGGCTGGAGTAGTTGCAGGACATGATGAAGCGGACGTTGTTCGAGAACTGCTCCATCGTCCGGCGGAGCGCCGACTGGGCGTCGCTCGTGAGCGCGTCGGCCTCGTCGAGGAAGATGATGCGATAGTCGACGCCACCGAAGGAGGTGCGGGCGAAGCTCTTGATCCGGTCGCGCACCACGTCGATCCCGCGCTCGTCCGAGGCGTTCAGTTCGAGGAAGTGCTCCTGCCAGTCCTCGCCGTACAGTTCGCGGGCGATGGCCGTGGCACTGGTTGTCTTGCCCGTGCCGGCCGGTCCCGCGAACAACATGTGGCTCAGGTCGTTGCGGTCGACGTAGCTCTGCAGGCGCTCGACGATGGTCTCGTGGCCCACGACCTCGCTGAGCGTCTGCGGGCGGTACTTCTCGATCCAGACCTCCTCCCGACCCGCGCGCTCTGACTCACTCATAGACGAGGGGAGGGGAGGGCCGGCCTTAACTGGTTTGCATCGATCGACACCACAGCCAGGACGCCGCTGGCAGCAGGATAGACGGACGGCAGTCGGCGGTCGGCGGCAAGATACACCGCGGCGACAGCGATCAGCCGAGGGACAGAAAAAACAATCCGGCGATCACCCCGAGCAAGCACAGTAACGCCGGCTTTCGCAGAACGATATTGGAACAGTGTTCGAGTCCCGCTGACGGCTACGCGTTCGGCCCCGTGCTATCCAGAAGGAGAGCGACAGAAGAAGTGAGTGGATTGTTAGCATACTCTGCCGGGTCAGACTGACACTGCTCCGTTACCAGAAATACCATACAGATTACAATATACTCGCTGGTCGAATTCTGAAAAGCATGACAAATACCAACGACCAACACGAAAACGAGAGAGATGGATCGGTCCTGAGTGAGTCGCGGCGAACGCTCCTGAAGCTCACGGGCGCTGGTGCCGGGATCGCGGCCTTCGGCGGGATCAGCATCCTCAGCGCGGGACAGGAAGACGACGAGACAGAGACCCCGGGCGAGAACGAAACGGACGGCGGAGAGGAGATGGCCAGCGACGCCGCGCTCGTCGACGACCTGATCGATCCGACGTTCGGTTATCCGCTCGCAGCGGACGAGACCGGCAGTGTCAGCGTCGAGACGGTGGTCGAAGCGGCGCACCTGCAAGGCGGTGGAGCACACGAAGGCTTCCCGGTGCAGCCCGGTCCTGACGGCGGTGAGTTCCCGAGCGAGTTCGTCTTCGACCCGGTCGGCGTACAGGTGGCACCGGACGAGGTGGTCCACTTCTTGAGCGTCGCCGGCGAACACACCATCACGGCGTTCGATGAGAAGTACGCCAATCCGGAACTCGCCATCCCGACGCGAGTGCCCGAAGCGTCACCTGGCTTTACTTCCCCACCGATCATCGGCGGCGAGTCGTGGCTCTACCAGTTCACCGAGAAGGGGGTGTACGACATCCTCTGTCTGCCCCACTACGTGTTCGGCATGGTGCTGCGCGTCGTCGTCTTCGATCCCGAAGAAGACAGTATCGACGACGAGGCGTTCAGCGTCGGCCCGGCCGAAGGAGTGCCGCCGAACGTCCAGGCCGTCCTGAACGCCGAGGAACTGGCGCCGGCCAACATCGTCGAACAGGGATCGGTCGCGTGGGCCGACCTCACGATCGAGGGGCCGTCGGGCGAGGGCCCGACCGAGGGCGAGACCGAAACGTCGACTGGGGAAAACGAGTCCAGCTGAAACGTGGCTGTTCGCGGTCATCGACCGCCAGCGATGACCAGTCCGCACAGTGTGGGGGTGACCGCAACCATTCGGTTCCACTGGTCTGCAACCAGATACTCGTTCGCGGCTGGGAGTAACCGGCTTTTGCCACACCGAGAAGAATCTCCACGCCTTTCACGCTAATATAGCTAGCGACCGGATCGAAGTCTCGCGCACGACCGGCAGGTCTGCGTTGGATGTGATCTCACCGGCCGACGTTCGCAGGTGCGAACCTTCGCCGGGTCGGCCTTCCTCGGCGGTGACCCGACGGACGCGGCGCTGCCGGCGAATGACCGGCGAGAACGGTGATCTCGGCGTCAGGAAGCGGTCGCGGGGAATACGTTTCGAGGGTGTCATCGGTGTGCGCGCTGCCCGGGTACGGCTGGAGCACGGGAACGCGGGCAGACTGGCCGTTACTCCGACTCGGACTCCGAGAACCGCCACGCACCGACACCGAGGGCGGCCAGGCCGCTGACGATCCCCATTCCGGGACCGGACCCGACAGTCGTTCCGGGACGGTCCTCGTCGGGTTCGGTCTTCCCGCCCGGCGTCTCGGTTCGTTCGTCGACCCGACCCGAGGTCGTCGTGGGAGATTCCGTCTGCGTTGGCTCGGGCGATAGCGTCTGCGTCGGTTCCGGTGATTCGGTGGCAGACGCGGTCGCCGTTCCTTCTGACTCCGGCGGTTCGAAGGGGTTGTCGTCCGAGGATCCGCCCGGACCCGGCGGAGAATCCGCGGTCTGTTGGTCCGCGGTCGCGGTCGGTGTCCGCGTGGCCGTCGGCGTGTCGGTCGGTGTCGGCGTCGGCTCGGGCGTCGCCTGCTCCGCCGTCGCCGTCGTCGAGAGGTTCGTCTGGTAGACTCGACCGTCACCGGCCAGCCAGAGTCGGTCGCCCTGATACAGGAATGAGTAGATCTGGGACGAGACCGGCGGATCGAACGACTCGTCGACATCGCCGGTCGCCGGATCGACCCGACGGATGGGGCTATTGTCGCTGGTTCCGACCCAGAGGTATTCGCCGTCGTGGGCGAGTCCGCCGACCGATCCGGAGAACGCCAGGGTCTGTTCGACGTTGATCTGATCGTCGAACTGCCAGACGCGGCCGTTCGCGCTGCCGGCCCACAGCTGACCGGCGGCATCGTCGTAGGTGAGAGAATGGACCTCAGCGGGGACAGAATGGGTGATCGGATCGCTCCGGGTGTACTCTATGATCTCGTCGTAGCGACTGATGTAGGTCGTCTCGTCGCCGACCGCCAGGCCGTAGCGACCGGCGCTGCCCTCGTCACCGAACTCCCCGCTACTCTCGATACTTCCGCTCTCGTCGAAGAGATACCAGTAGGGATCCCCCGTGTCGTGGACATCGGACGGATGCACCGAGTAGAAGGCGTCATACCACCCGATCCCGCGAATTCCCTCTTTCGGTGCGACGACCTCCGACGTGACTTCCGCCTCGTCGATCCGACGGGGCGACGAATCCGTCGGCGTCGACGTTTGCGTGGCAGTCGGCGTTTCCGTCGCCATCGACGCGGAGATGTTCGTCCCGTAGAGCCGTCCGTCGCCGGCCAACCAGAGCCGGTCGTCGAGGTAGGTGAGGTCGTAGATGTCGGTCGAGACCGGGTAGTTGTACGACTCCTCGGTATCGCCGGACGACGGATCGACCTGCATGATGTTGCCGCTCTCAGTTGTGACGACCCAGAGGTACTCCCCGTCGTGTGCGAGTCCGAACACCGATCCGGGGAACGCGAAGGACTGCTCGACGGTGATCTGGTCGTCGAACTCCCAGACACGGCCGTTCGCACCGCCGCCCCAGAGTTGGCCGCCCTCGTCGTCGTAGGCCAGCGACTGGATGTCGGCGGGCGCGGTGTGCTCGATGACCTCGCCCGAGTCCGTGAACTCCTCGATCTCGTCGTAGCGCCCGACGTAGGCCGCCTCGTCGCTCCGCGCACAGCCGTACCGGCCGTGGGCCGTCGAGCCCTCACCGAACCCGCCACTGCCGTCGATGTTGCCACTCTCGTCGAAGTAGTACCAGTAGGGGTCGCCGGTGTCGTGGGCGTCGGACGGATGCACCGAAAAGAACCCCTCCCCCGTGTTCCCGAGCCCGCGAATCCCCCCCTTCGGTGCGACGACTTCCGTGGTGACTTCCGGATCGGCAGCCGTCGGTGTCGATCCCACTGCCAGCCCCGCCGCAGCCAGCCCGCTCGCTCCGACGGTTTTGAAAAACGAACGCCGTTTCATAGATATATCACATCTCAGACTGAGAATACTTGTGAATTGTGTTCCAACTGAATATTCGACACAATATTGTTAGTTAACACACACTACAGATCGAGCGAATACGCTCCTACTCGGTCATCACGCCAACCGTCAGCAGCGTGCCGTACTCCCGATAGCGCTCGACCATCGCCTCGCGAGTCTCCCAGTCCTCGGTCGGGAACGCGTCGTCCGCAGGGATCTCGACCTCGGTGTCCGGGATGCGATCCTGGCTGGCGACCGAAAAGCCCGCCTCGCGGAATGCCTCGCGGTACTGGGCTTCGCTCCAGAGCAACATTGGCACGCCGACCAGTTCCTCCCACTCGTGGGAGTGGACGTGTTCCTCCCAGCGGTTGACCGCGCAGTAGAAGGTCCCCCCGGGGCGCAGCACGCGAGCCAGTTCGTCCAGCACGGCGTGGGGGTTCTCGGCGTAGTAGAAGGCCTCCATCGACCAGCAGTGGTCGATGCTGTCGTCCGCGAACGGGAGGTGTTCGAAGTCCCCGACAGCGAAGGCGACCTGCTGATCGTCGGTGTAGGAACGGGCGTTGTGGACCATCTCCGGCGCGGCGTCGACGCCGTACACGCGGCCGGCGTCCTTGGTCTCGCGCAGGGCGCGCCCGGCGTAGCCGGAGCCACAGCCCAGATCGAGGACGGTGTCGCCGGCCTCTGCGGGCAGTCGAGCCAGCGCGTGCTTGGCGGTGTGCCAGTGGCGCTCCTCCATACCCTGATCCTTGCCCGATCGGGCCCACTCGTCGAATGCGTCGCTGACGCTCATGTTCGAGTGGTGGCGGCCGAACGGCAAAACGCCTATCGTTCGCCCGGGCGAGGGTCGCGGTGTGATCGACCCGCTGGCCACACAGTTCACGACGCGAGCGCCGCTGCTGGCAGGGTTCGTCTTCTTCGTCGCGACCGCAGGACTGCTAGCCTACTGGACCCACCGCGACGCCATCGCCCACGGCGTCGAGCGGCCGTCACTGTGGGTGCTGGCGGTGCTGGCGGTCCCCTTCGGCATCGTCCTCTATCTGGTCGTCCGTCGTGGCTGGGAGCGCGAGCGACCGCGAACCGACGGCGTCCGGGCGGCCGAGACGGCGCTGCTCGCGATTCTGGGCGCGCTGGTGGTTGGTCCGCTCGTGACACCGCCGGATCCGTTCACGCAGGCCGTCGCCTGGCCGGCGCTCGCGCTCGCTCTGTTGCCGATCACCTATCTGCTGTACTATCGGAATGGCTGGCACCGCCTCGTGGCGACTCTGTAGGGTGTGCCGTCCGCGAACACCAGTGTTTTCCCGACCCGCCTCACAGACCACCGCATGGCACGGCCGCCGCGCTACAAGATCGCCGACACGGCCCAGCAGCTCGTGGGCGGGTTCCTGCTGGCCGGCCCGTTCGTCGTCACCGAGGAGGTGTGGGTGCTGGCGGCCAACATGAGCACGTGGCACGCCGTCGCCGTCGTGGCCATCGTCTTCGCGATCGGCTACGGCGCACTGTACAAGGCCGACGACGACCGCGACCCCGAGGCAGAGGCCGAAGTGGCAGGGGTCCCGATCCGCTTCGTCTCGCTGATGGCCGTCTCCTTCGGATCGGTGGCGATCCTCGCGCTCGCCTTCACGGCACCCGAGACCTTCCTCGTGAAGGGGGAGATTCTGCCCGATCCCACGCCGATGGCAGTCAGCAAGACCACGCTGAAAGCGGTCTCAGTAGGTGCGATCTTCAGCGTGGTGGGGGCTGCGACCGCCGACAGTGTGTTTTGACCGATCCCGGCTCGCTTGCTCACGCCGGGCGCGTGTGCTGACCGATCCCGGCTCGCTTGCTCACGCCGGGATCGTGTGCTGACCGATCCCGGCTCACGTGCTCACGCCGGGATCGTGTGACGACTGCCGGTCATCGCTCGGTGTGCTCACACGCCTCGTCCCGAGAAACGACCGATACGCTAAAGCGGACCCCGACCCCTGTTCGATCACATGGAGTATTCCCTCGCCATCGAGAACACGCCCGATTCGATTCCGGGCGGGACGGGCATCCTCTTGCTGCATCCGAGCACGGGCGAGACGGACCGACTCGACACCGACTTCCTCAGCACCGACACCGACCACCTGCTGGTGGTGTCGACGCGCACGACCGCTCGCGAGGTCGAGCAGAAGCTGGAGTACTACGAGGTCGACGAGGACCGCGCGACCATCCTGGACACGCTGTCAGTCGAGCGGGGGTACACCCGCCGCAAGTCCGACAACGTCCGCTACGTCTCCGCGCCCGACAACTGGGAGGCCATTGTCGAGCAGACCGAGCAGTTCCTCGCGGATCACGACGGCAAGCGCCGGGTCAGCTTCGACTCCGTCACGGAACTGATCTACTACGCCGACGAAGATCGCGCCGTCAAGGCCCTCGAACGCCTGCTGGAACTGCTCGACGAGCACGACGCCGTCGGGATGTTCCACCTCGCGCAGGGGGTCCACGACGCCGACACTGTCGATCGGTTTCGCGATCTCTTCGACGGCGTCATCACCCTCGACGAAGACGGCGAGATCACCGGCGAGTTCTGAGCGGCGGTGTTCCAGACGGCGTGCACGCCGTTGCACGAACCATTAAGGGGAGAGATACCGTCGTTTGAGGTGTATGCCGGAATGCCAGAACTGCGGTAACTTCGTCACGGCGGACTACGCACGGGTCTTTACACCGAACGGGGTCGACGCACCGCGGGTCTGTCCACAGTGCGAGGACAAGATCCGCGACGGTGCCAGCGTTCGGGAAGCACGGTCGACGCGACGCGGATAGTACGGCAACGGACTGCTGTAGCCGACTGCCGCGGCGACCGCACGCAGACGCGCGGTCGTCCCGGGACGGATCGACAGCAGTCCGTCGTTGTGCCTCGCGGAAAACGGGTCACTTTCTCTGCCGTCTCGGTTTCTGAAGGAGATGGGTAGCGCCTGGTCAGTTGCTCCGCTCGCTGTTCGGGACCGTTGGATTTTCTGTTGTCGAATGAAATCGACGGGATGACTACGGGAACGAGAGTGACCTGAACGCCCTCGCCCCGCTCCGCAGTCGATACAGTGACTGACGACTGAGCCCCGCTCCACAGTCGATACAGTGACTGACGACTGAGCCCCGCTCCACAGTCGATACAGTGACTGGCAACTGAACGCCCTCGCCCCGCTCCGCAGTCGATACAGTGACTGACGACTGAACGCCCTCGCCCCGCTGATCGGTTCTGTGCGGGATATCCTCGCGTTGCTCGGATAGTGCCCGCCCAGAACCGTTCAGGCGCGCCTCGCCCGTTCATTCCGCCAGGGCCGCACCACAAACCTCCCCAACCGATTCCTTCGCTCGCGATACTCGCTCAGTCATCCCTCGCACAGTGTCGTCGCGCCACGAGCGTTGGCGGCTTCGCCGCTCACATCGAGGCGCGGAGCGCCTCGCCTGCCGCGACAGCGCGCGCCGACCCGAGTTGGTCAGTGAGTCACAGATACTGCACACTTCTCTGCGGTTGGTCTCCGGGCGACCGAGCGGTCCGGAGGACCCAGTAGGTCGCCCAGTTCACCGTCAGAGCAAGCGCTGACGAGCAGTGCGCTCGCGGTGCTCACGCACAACACCGAACGCAAGCCGACGGCTCGCGTTCGGCCTTTTTTCACCCATGTTCGCGAGAGCACGCTCTTGCGGGCGCATCAGAGAGTTCCGATCGCTGCGGATATTTTTGCGCGAGAGGTCCCGCAGTGAGCGAAGCGAACGAGGAAACCCAACGCGGAAAGAGATGGCTGGTCAGTCGCGAGCAGTCGCCACAGCATCGCGTGCGATCTCGAACGCCTCTGCCGCGCGCGCCTCGTCGCGGGCCTCGGCGGTGATCCGCACCAGCGGCTGGGTCCCGCTGGCGCGCACGAGGAACCACGCGTCGCCAAGATCGACGCGGACGCCGTCCAGCGTCTGCACGTCGTCGTATTCGGCGGTGATGGAGTCGGCCAGTCGCTCCATGACGGCGTACTTGTCGTCGACCGCGATACTGTCGCGTTCGATGGGGTAGTCGGGCACGTCGGCGACCCGGTCGGCCAGTGACCGCCGGGCGTCGAGTGCCACGAGTTTGCAGGCCGCCAGCGGGCCGTCCGGACACAGCGTCTCCGACGGCCAGATCCACGCGCCGCTGGGCTCGCCGCCGAAGGCCACGCCCGGTTCGCTGGCCTGTTCGGCCACGTACACGTCGCCCACTGGCGTGTAGGTCACGTCCACGTCGACCTCGGCGAGGTAGTCCGCCACGGCGAGGCTGGTGTCGACCGGGACGGCGACGGATTCGCCGGCCGACGCCGCCTCGCGAGCGAACACAGCGAGCAGTTCGTCGCCGGAAACGAACGTCCCGTCGGCGGTCGCGGCCCGCAGGCGGTCGGCGTCGCCGTCATGGGCGATACCCAGGCGGGCGTCGGTCTCGGCGACCAGCGCCGAGAGCGACGCGCAATTCTCGGCCGTGGGCTCGCTCGGTCGGCCCGGAAACGACCCGTCGGGCTGGGCGTTGAGCGTCTCGACCGCACAGCCCAGGCGCTGGAGCGCGTCGACGGTCACCCCGCCCGCGCCGTTGCCCAGGTCGACCGCGACCGCGGGCGGGTCGTCGGCGAGACCGGCACCGGCAACCGCCCCAGCGATGGTTTCGGCGTGGCGCTGGCGGCCGTCGGCCGCGGTCAGCGTCCCGATCCCGTCCCACGCTGCGAGGTCGACGACGCCGTCGCGGACGCGCTCGGTGATCCGCTCGCGGCCGGCCGCGTCGAAGGCCTGCCCGGAGGGCTGCCAGAGCTTGATCCCGTTGTCTGGCGCGGGGTTGTGGGAAGCCGTGATCGCCACGCCCGCGTCCGCCGACTGCCAGCCGACCGACCGGGCGACCGTCGGCGTCGCCGCGAGGGCCAGATCGACCACGTCGGTACCGGACTCGCGCAGGCCCGCCGTGAGTGCGTCGCTCAGTAACTTGCCCGACTCCCGTGGGTCCCGACCCACGACGACCCGCTCGGTCTCGACGCCGAGTGCGCGCCCCACGTCCAGGGCCAGCGCCGCCGTCACGTCCTCGCCCACCGGTCCTCTGATCCCGCTCGTACCGAACATATCGGTCAGTCGCGCGAGCCGGGGAAAAAGTATACGCCGTCTATCTGTGGAGCGGTCGTCGGAAACGCGTCGCTCACTGGATCGCAGAACGTTAGGCCGTCGACGCCGAGCTGTCTCGAACGTCGCGGTCGACCGCACTCGCCGCAAGCGACTGGAAGAGCTCGCTCCCCGCATCGGTCAGGCTGTACTGTTCGTGCACGTCGGCCGGGTCGCGACCGCGGGCACTCGCCAGCCCGACGACGCGAGCGATCGTGTCGTAGTTGTCGCGCACGAGCGACCCGACGAGATCGGGCATCCCGGCACGGTACGTCAGTTCTTCGGCGGCCGCCCGGCCCGCGTACACCGTCGCGCTCTCGGCGTCGACGAGCACCATCGCGAACGGCGTCGCGTCGAACTGCGCTTCGAGAAACGCCTGTGCGGCACCGTCGTACCACGAAATCGCACCGAGATCGTCGACGCGTTCGAGCGCCGTCGCGGCGACCGAACAGTACGGGCACTCCCCGTCGTATATCAGAACGCTGGCGAACTGAGCCATAGCAGTGATAGGGGTGCCAGCCACAAATACCGTCGGTTCGAAGCCTGGAGAACAAACGTTTTGTCCGCCTCTCCAGATGCTCTGGACATGAAACAGGGAGGCTCCGACGCGGCGAAGCGCGCGGCCGGGGAGTCGGCCGCCGAGGCGGTCGAAGACGGGATGGTCGTGGGACTGGGGACCGGATCCACAGCGGCATACGCGATCCTGGCTATCGGCGAGGCCGTCGACGCGGGGCTGGACGTGACCGGCGTTCCGACCTCCTTCCAGTCGCGCGAACTGGCCCGCGAGGCCGGCATCCCGCTGGCCGATCTCGACGACGTCTCGGTCGATATCGCCATCGACGGGGCCGACCAGATCGCCGACGGCGACCTCGTGAAAGGCGGCGGCGCGGCCCACACCCGCGAGAAGATCGTCGACACCGCCGCCGACCGCTTCCTCGTCGTCGTCGACCCGACGAAAGACGCAGCCGTGCTCGATTACCCAGTGCCACTCGAAGTCCTCCCGGCCGCTCGGACGACCGTCGCCAGCGCGATCGAGGGTCTCGGTGGCGACCCGACACTCCGGCGGGCCGAGCGCAAGGACGGCCCGGTCGTCACCGACAACGGCAACCTCGTGCTCGACTGTGATTTCGGCGCGATCGACGATCCCGCTGGGCTGGCCGCCACTCTCGCCCAGCTTCCGGGGGTCGTCGAGCACGGCCTGTTCGTCGGCGTCGCCGACGAAGTCCATCTGGGAACGGCCGACGGCGTCACCGTGACCGAGCTGTAGCTCTGCTGTTCGGCGTGTTCAGTCGACGAGTCGCGAGCCAGTGCCATCGCTGGGAGACGATGACCTCAAAAAAATGATCGGAGGCTGACCAGCCTATACGGAGTATTGTAGCCGTTTGCCCGATCGACCGCACACCGTCGCGCAGTCGATCCGGGAGAGAGCTACAGTAAGCCGTATTTACAGGTCGCGCGGCTGGACGGTCTTCCGGTCGTTCTCCTCGGCTCGACGAGCGGCGTCTTCGAGCAGTTCCTCGACTTCGTCGTCGAGGGCTGTGTAGAAGTCGGAGGCAACGTTCATATCATCGAGCGCTTCCTTCACGGCGGCTTTGACGATTAGGTCTGCCATACAGAGTCGTGTTCCGGGTGGCATCTTAAATACTTTCCTGAATCCGGACCCTCTCGCCGGTATTGACGGGGGTCTGAGCCACTCTGACGATCGAAACCCCATATAAACCCCCCAGTTGTGTCCGGATCCGTTGGTCAGAACATACCGATCGCTCCCCGATTTCGGCGTTCACCGGCGATTCTGGGGCTCGCGCGCGCTCTCGCCGCTGCGTCCCGTGTGGAAAGAGTCGAGTGTACGCGTCACCGAGAGAGGGTATGCGCGAACTACTCGAAGCCGTCGCCGCGGGCGATGTCAGCCCCGCGGCGGCCGAGGCCGAACTCGCGGGCTACGCGACCGGAGAGTCCGGGCGGTTCGACGCCACGCGAGAGCAGCGCTCGGGCGTGCCAGAGGCGGTGCTGTCCGACGGCAAGACACCAGCAGAGGTCGCAGATCTGGCCGCGACCTCGCTGTCGACGACCGGGCGAGCGATCGCGACCCGCGTCGACGAGGCCCACGTGACCGCGATCCGGGAGCGACTCCACGCCGCCGAACCCGAGGCGACGGTCCGGTGGTCCGAGCGATCGAACTACGTCGTCGCTCACGCGCCCGACTACGAACGACCCGACATCGACGCCAGCGTCGGCGTCGTCACGGCCGGAACCTCCGACGCCGTCCCCGCCGGCGAGGCGGCGATGATCGTCCGCGAGATGGGGGCCGACGTGACACGAGTCGACGACGTGGGCGTCGCGAGTCTCGTCCGTGTCGTCGACCAGCTCCCGACCCTGCGCGAGCAGGACGTGCTGATCGTCGCCGCCGGTCGCGAGGGGGCGCTGCCGACGGTCGTCGCCGGCCTCGTCGACGTGCCACTGATCGGCCTGCCGGTGTCGACGGGCTACGGGCACGCCGGCGAGGGCGAATCGGCCCTCTCCGGGATGCTCCAGTCCTGTACCGCCCTCTCCGTGGTCAACGTCGACGCGGGTTTCACCGCCGGGACACAGGCCGGACTGATCGCCCGTCAGATCGACGACGCGAGGCACGAATAGCCCCCTAACAGTGTTGGCATGACTGGCTTGCGAACTGGGCCCCTGACACTAGATGCCGGACGCCGAGAGACCGGCAGTTACCATGCCAGAGTGCAATCATTGTGGCTCGCACGTGTCGGATCGCTTCGCCCGGGTGTTCGCAGACGAGCGCGGATCCGTCCGCGCGTGCCCGTCCTGTTCGGCGAACGCCGGAATCGCCGAAGTGGCGAGAGAGCGTTCACAGCGGGTCTAACACCGACTGGGCAGTCAGTATCGGGGGATCGACCCCGCGACCAGTACTATCCTCGCACGGAGTGGCACCGCCGATGAGTGACCACTACGTCTACGTCCTGCGCTGTGGGGACGACACGCTCTACACGGGCTACACTACCGACGTGGAGCGACGCGTCGCCGAACACGACGCCGGCGAGGGCGCGAAGTACACTCGCGGGCGGACGCCCGTCGAACTGGTCCACGTCGAGACCTTCGCGTCGAAGTCCACCGCGATGAGCCGCGAGTACGAGATCAAGCAGTGCTCGCGGGCCGAGAAGGAACGGCTGATCGAGTAACCTCCTCAGCGCTCGAACGCGTCGGCCAGTTCGTCGGCGCTCCACCGGATCGCGTCGTGAGCAGCGTCGAGGTCCGGTTGGGCGATCATGCCGAAGAAGCCGTGGATCGTTCCCTCGTAGTCGCGGTACGCGACGGGGACGCCCGCGTCGTCGAGTCGCTCCGCGTAGCGCGCCCCGTCGTCCCGCAGTGGATCGAACTCGGCCGTCAGCACCGTCGCCGACGGGAGCCCCGAGAGGTCGCGAGCCTTCAGCGGGTAGGCGTACGGATTGGCCGCGTCGAGCGGATCGGCGACGTACTTGTCGTCGAACCACGCTATCTCGTCGGTCGTGAGCCCGTACCCCTCACCGTTGTCCCGGCGGGCCGGCAGGTCCGCATCGGTCGTGACCGGATAGACGAGCAACTGGTGGTCGAGGTCGGGACCGTCACGGTCGCGGGTCTGCAGTGCCGTCGCTGCGGCGAGGTTGCCACCGGCCGAGTCACCCCCCACGGCGAGTCTGTCGGGGTCGCCGCCGAAGGTCGCGGCGTGCTCGGCGGTCCACTCGAGAGCCGCGAAACACTCCCTGGGCGGGTCGGGAAACGGGTGTTCGGGCGCGCGGTGGTAGCCGACCGAGACGACGACGCAGTCGGCCGCCACGGCGAGCGACCGGGCGATCGGGTCGGTCGTCTCGATGGATCCAAGCACGAACCCACCGCCGTGGATCCACAGGAGCGTCGGGTAGGGTCCGTCGTCGCCGGGTCGATACACACGGAGGTCGATGGCGTCGTCGGCGATGGGGCTCGGGATCTCGATGTCCCAGGTGCGCGCGACCTCGGGGCCGGGCTCGGGGTTCGCGTTCTCGACGTGCTGGCGGCGAGCCGCCGCGACCGACAGCGCGTTCACGGGCGGGATGCCCAGTCGCTCGGTCTCTTCGAGCATCGCGACGAGTTTCGGGTGTGGCTCGTCCATACAGCAACCTGCGACCAGCGGGGCAAAAGCGTACTGCGGCCCCGGGCCCGTCGCGATCAGTCGAACAACTGTCGTCCCAGCAGGAGCGACACCGTCACGGCGACCAGGACCGGTACAACTCCGAATCCGGAGCCGGAACCCGTCGCCGGTGTCCGTGTCTCGGTGTCGATGGCCCGCTCCGGCGTCGCCGTCGGCGTTGCAGTCGGGGTCGGCGTCGGTGTCGGTGTCGCAGTCGGCGTCGGCGTCCGAACGGCGCTGACCGGCAGGCGGTCGACGAACGGGAACGGTTCCTCGCGGCTCCAGAACACGTCGGCGGTCCACTCCCCCGGCGGTTCGTCGTCGTTGGTCGTGTCGACGAACACCTGGCTCTTGTTGGGCAGACGGCCCTCGAACACCGGGGGTTCGGCCTCGACGAAGTTGACCCGGCGGATCGACTGCTCGTTGACCTTCGGGACGAGCGGCGACGACGCGCCGTGGATCGTCGAGTCGACGAGCCGGAGTCGCCAGTACTCGTTCCCCGATTCGAAGCGGCCGAAGTCGACCAGCGTCGAGTTTCGGATCACGACCGTGTTGCCCTCGATATGATCGGCGGAGTACAACGCCGAGTCCACGATCGTGGTATCATCGACGCTGCGGAGCCCCCGAGTGTTCCGTATCGTGCTGTGGTCGATTCGAAGTGAATGTGCCTCGGCGGTCCGCCCGCGCGTCCCGTTGACAGTGACGTGGGACAGGACGACATCCTCACCGTTGAGTCTGCCGACATCGGTCAGCGTGCTGTTCGTCACGGTGATGTCGCTGCTGTACTGGTCGCCGATACCGCCGGTGTGCTCCATCCGCGTGCCGTCGATCTCGACGCCGCCCGCGCGAACGATCGATTCGCCACCGACGTGGGCGATCCGGGAGTCGACGATCCGAACGCCACCGTCGGTAGAGATCGTGCTACCGTTGGTGAGGGAGCTGTCTTCGATCGCTACCTCTCCATCTGCCCAGATCGCCCCGCCGGTGTCGGCGAACGTGACGTTGTTCGCGACGACCGATCCGGCCCTGACTGCGCCGAAACCGCTCCCCCCGGAATGGCGGAACGTCACGTCGGTCAGTCGAACCACCTGATCCCCCCGGACGAGACCGTCTTCGCTGGTGCTGGTATTCAGGAACGTAGAACGGGTGACGGTCACTGTACCGTCGGCTCTGGCGACCTGTCCAGTCGCGACGAACGTGCTGCCTTCGATCGTCACGTCGCCGCCGGTGTCGAGGAGGTCGGTCGTGTCACGAACGGTGACGGCCCGGAACGTCACGTCGCCGTCGACTGCGAGCGGAGCAGCCGCGAAAGCGCCTCCCTCGGCACGGATGTCTCCGATCGTGAGCCCCTGGAGCGTGAGTTCGCCGGTCGAACCGGCCTGAATCAGCGGTGCCTCGGTATTCGTGAATCCGCCGCTGCCACGGAGGACGAGGGGAGCCTCGCCACCGTAGCGCAAGACGGGCTCTCGGCTCTCCGAGAGGTCGATCGTCGACGTGATCTCGACGACGACCCGACCGTCACCGTTCGTGTCTTCGAGCCCGCGGCTGTTGTAGTAGTCGAACGCGTCGACGCTGCCGATCGTGTAGTCGGCCGGCGCGTCGGTCGTCTGGGAGGCGGTTACGCCACTGGCACCCGCGAACAGCGCGAGTGTGAGTGCGACGGCCGTACCAACCGACACCACGCGGCGGCGGTTCCACCCGAGTCGGCCCATGTCAGAACAACAGCCCCGACGAGCGTCTTTAAACTGGCTGAATCGAACCACGGACGGGAGCTTTTTGCCGGCCGGGGGCGCACTCGCAGGCATGACCGACGACGCGGCCGCGATCCAGTTCGGCACCGACGGCTGGCGGGCGACGCTCGACGAGTTCACCGACGAGCGAGTCCGCATGGTGGGACAGGCAGTCGCGACACACCTGCGGGAGGCGGGCCACGACGGCGAAACCGTCGCCGTCGGCTACGACGCCCGCGGCCACTCCCGCGGGTTCGCCGAGGAACTGGCGCGCGTGCTGTGTGCCAACGGGTTCGACGCGCTCCTGCCCGAACGGGACACGCCGACGCCGGTCGTCGCCTGGACGGTCCGGGAGCGTGGGCTGGCGGGCGCGCTGATGGTGACGGCCTCGCACAACCCGCCGGAGTACAACGGTGTGAAGTTCGTCCCCAGCGACGGCGCGCCCGCGCTTGCCGACGCGACCGACGACGTCGAGGAGGCGCTCGCAGAACCCGAGTCGCTGCCCGAGGACGAGTGGGGCACCGTCACCGAGACGGACCTCGTCGGTGACTACCTCGACCACGCCGTCGAGTTCGTCGCCGAGGTGCGCGACGAGCCAGTCGATCTCTCGGGGCTGACCGTCGCCTACGACGCGATGCACGGCAGCGGCCGCGGCGTCACCGACCGTCTGCTGGAACGAGCCGGGGCCGACCTCGTGCGCCTGCGCTGTGAGACCGACCCCAAGTTCGGCGGGGGCGCACCGGAACCAGTCGCCGAGCGCGTCGAGGACCTGATCGAGCGCGTCCAGTCGGGCGACGCCGACCTCGGGATCGTCAACGACGGCGACGCCGACCGGGTGAGCGTCGTCACGCCCGATCGGGGCTTCCTCGATCCGAACCTCTTCTTCGCGGCCGTGTACGATGACCTGCTGGAGGCCCAACGCGCCTCCGAACGGACGAGTAGCGCGGAGCGAAGCTCCGCGGACCATTCAAGCGGGCACGGCCCGCGAGAAGACGGTGCAACCGCGAGCGCGGGCGACGTGGTCCGGACGGTCTCGACCAGTTCGATCGTCGACCGGGTCGCCGAGGCCCACGGCCAGTCGGTCCACGAGACCGCCGTCGGCTTCAAGTACGTCGCCGAGGCGATGGCCGACAACGACGCCCTGATGGGCGGCGAAGAGTCTGGTGGCTTCGGCGTCACGGCCCACCTCCGGAACAAGGACGGCGTCCTACTGGCGCTGCTTGCGAGTGCGGCAAGCCACGAGCAGTCACTGGACGACCGGGTCGATGATCTGCTGGCCGAACACGGCGAGATCCATCAGGGCCGGGTCAGCGTCGACTGCCCCGACGACCGCAAGGCGGGCGTGCTGGCCGACCTCGAAGCCGACCTGCCAGACAGCGTCGCCGGGCAGGCCGTCGACTCGGTATCGACCGTCGACGGCTTCAAGATGACACTCGCCGACGGGACGTGGGTGCTCGTCCGGCCCTCCGGGACGGAACCGAAACTCCGGGTGTACGCCGAGGCCGGCAGTCAGGACCGGGTCGAGGAACTGCTCGACGCCGGTCGTGACGTTGTGGAGCCGCTGGTCTGAGACGGATTGTTGTAGAGCCGTATCAGGCCGACGCTTCGACGACCACAGTGTCCGCGAGTCGGTCGCCGAGGCGCTGTGCGTTGTCGTCGGTAAAGAGCATGATGGCCTCGACGCCGAGCCAGCCGACCATCAGGAACAGCGCGATCGGCAGGCCGATCAGCGGGATGAACACGCTCACCAGTGCCATCACCGGCAGCGGCGCGAGTAACACGGCCGTTCGCTTCAGCGCCTGGGACCGGGTGGGGGCGCCGCCGTTCTCGCTCAGGAGCGTCACGTCGGTGACGCTCATCCCGAGCGTCTGGCCGCGGCTGTCGAGCATGAGCGTGAAGTAGCCGCCCAGGACGGCGCCGATCACGACCCACTGGAGCAACCGGAGTCCGTAGCTCAGTGCCATCGACCCGAGCGAAGCCGCCGTGCCCATGCCGGAAGCGGTCCCACCGTCGCTCATCGCGGCGGCACCGAGCATGCTCCCCGCGCCGACGACCCCGGTGATGATCGAGAAGACGAACCAGATCACCGCCGTCACGATCGTCAGGAGGAAGAAGTCGATGAGGAACGCCAGGAGACGGTTCCCGCGCGCCGACACGGCCGAATCGAGTTGTGTGGTCGACATTGTACCCGAGAGATATCCCACTGCAACTAAAAGTCACCGGTGCCCGCGGTATCGCCCGCCTTCGCCATCGACGGGCTCGATCTCGAAGCCCAACGACTCGTAGAACGGCCGGACGCGCTCGTCGAACTCGGCGACGAGTTCGTCCCGCTCGGTCAGCGCCGCCTCGACCAGCGCCCGACCGATGCCCTGCCCACGGCGCCGGCGCCGAACTGCCACACTGGCGATCCGATCGGCGTCCAGCACGAGCGAACCGAGGATTCTCTCGTCGTCGGTGTCGGTGGTGTCACCGGCGTCGGTGCGCCCGCCGCTGGCGACCGCGACCAGCGTTTCGCCGCGAGCGATGCTGGCCGCGAGCAGGTCGGGATCGGTGTCGAGCATGGCCCCGTCGAGGACGTTCGCGACGGCGACCCGGTCGGTCGGGGTGGCTTCGCGGACGTGCATCGGTCTGTGTGGATCACCCTCCCTTGACGAGGCGGACCACACGGACGTGGTCGGTCTCGACCGGCTGGTCTTCGGGGATCGGCGTCCCGTCGACCACGATCGAGACGGTGTGTGGACTGAGGTCAGTCGGGCCCAGCAGGTCGGCGTAGGTCGCGTCCGCAGCGGCCTCGACTTCGTGGGTGTCACCGCCGACGATCTCGACTGTCACGCGCATACGGTCGAGTACACGTCAGCGGCCTTGAGCGTGTCGTCGGCGCGCTCAGACGGAGTATCAGGCCGGTTCGGCGTCGCCGGCGGGCGGTTCGGGAGCGGGTTCGGGTTCGTCGCCGCCGGACCCGTACCGGCCCCTGAGCGCGATCACCAGCGCGCCCAGCCCGACGAGCACGACGACTGCCTCGACGAGGTCGCCGAGGATCGGGACCAGCTTCAGGAGGGCGACGCCGAGCACGCCCAGCAGGAGCGCGCCCCAGCGACTCTCTCGTCCGGTCTGTCCGAGCAGCCAGCGGCCGGCCGCGTAGCGGCCGTAGAGCGCCCCGGCCCACACGAGGAAGACGTAGGCGACCAGCCCCGCAAGCGACAGCGGGATGCCGACGATCGTCACCAGCAAGATCCCCAGGACGATCGGGATCCCGACCAGCGCGAGCAGCCCGAACGCGCCCGAGCGGAGCGGGTCGTCGGTGACGCCGTCGGTGACGGTCGTCGAGAACCGGGGGAAGGCGACCAGCAGAACTGCGCCGGCCACGAGGTTCACGAGGACGCCGTAGATGGTGAACGTGCCGCTGGGGAGCGAGAAGCCGGGGCCGCTCGGGCCGACCTCGACCCCGTCGGTCTGGGACGTCGTCCCGTCGACGGTTGCTCCGTCTGCGCGGTCGAGCCGACCGTCGTACGTCAGGTCGCCGCCGATCTCGGCGTTCGGCCCGAGCGTGATCCGCTCTGCACCGACCTCGACGTCCTCGGCGACCGTCCCGTCGATGGTGACGGTGCTCCCGCCGACGCTGAGGCTGCCGCCGACGCGCGCGCCATCGGTGATCGTGACGGTCCCGCCGGCGACCTCCACGTCGCCGTCGACGGTACCGGCGACCTCGACGGTGCCGCCGAACACTTCGACGTTGCCGCCGACGTCACCGGCGATCACCACAGTACCGCCGAACGCTTCCACGTCGCCGGTGACGGTGCCCTCGACGACGACGGTCCCGCCGAAGGCCTCCAGATCGCCGTCGATCGTCTCGTCCGGTCCGACAGTAACGGTACCGCCCGAACGACTGTCGGCGGCGGCCAGACCGGGAAGCGCTGCAACTACCAGGAGCACTGCGAGCAGTGCGGGGACTGTTCGTCGCATATGTGGACGTTCACACCCCGATCGCTTAAAAGGAGATTCCGGCTTTCTGGACCAGAAACTGTGGATGCAGGCCAGTCAGATGCCCTGCTGACCGCGAACGTTTTTGTCACAGGGGGGACTGTACTGTGCCATGCGAACGCGTCAGGGGGTGCTCTTGGGGCTGGTCGTCGTGACGGGGCTGCTGACCGCAGCGCTGCTCTGGAGCGTCGTGGTGACGGTGTTTTTCGCAATCACCGTCGCGTACGTCCTCTACCCGCTGCGGCGGATGCTCGTCAACCGTGGCCTCCACCGACGAGTCGCCGCTGGCGTCGCGACGAGCGTCGCCTTCGCCGCCGTCGCCGTGCTGATCGTCCCGCCGGTCTGGTCGCTGTACCGCCGCCGTGGGACGCTGCTCTCGTATCTGCGCACACTGCCGACGAGTTTCGAATTCGAAGTGCTGGGGATGCCGTTCGCGTTCGAGGTCGGCTCCCTGGCCGTCAGTGCCCGCACGTTCGTCGCCGATTTCGCCGTGGATGTGGCCGGTGCCGCACCGATCATCGGACTGAAACTGTTTCTCTTCACGCTCCTGGTCTACGCCCTCCTGTTGCGTCCGAGCGCCGCACCGGAGGTCGTCTTTCAGACCGTCCCCCAGCCGTACCACGACCTCGTCCGGACCGTCCACGAGCGAGTCCGAGACACCCTCTACGCCATCTACGTCCTCCAGGGGGCGACGGCGCTTGGCACCTTCCTCATCGCCTACATCGTCTTCGCGGGACTGGGCTATCCCGGCGCGTTCGGACTGGCCGCCGTCGCCGGGATCCTCCAGTTCATCCCGGTCGTCGGCCCCAGCGTGCTGATCGCTCTCGTCGCCGCGACCGACCTCGTGACGGGCAACATCTCCGCCGGGATCACGCTGCTGGTGATCGGCCTGGTTTTCATCGGGTTCCTCCCGGACGCGATCATCCGCCCACAGCTGGCCCCCTACACCGCCGACATCCCGGCGAGCCTCTACTTCATCGGCTTCACCGGCGGTGTTCTCACGGTCGGGATCATCGGCTTCATCGCCGGCCCGCTGGTGATCGCACTGTTCGTCGAAGCCGTCGAACTGCTGACCGACGATCGGACGCCGGTCCAGCGCAAACTCGACCACGATGCGAGCAGGAGCACAGAGGACGGGTGAGCGGTCATACGGAAGGTTGTAGACGTTTACTCAGTCGACCGCACGCCGTCGTGCGGTCGATCTGGTAAAGACCGACAACCTCCCGTATCACGCTGTTTCCGCCACTCTCAACGGCACCCTGCCGGTCACCGCTCCGATTCGAGGACTCGTTCACAATGGTCACTCGTCCTTGCTATGCAGCGCGGGTCACTCCGTTCCCCGCTCGCGTTTTCGAGGACTCGATCCCGATGGTCACTCGTCCTCGCTAGCCAGCGGCCGTCCCTGTGCCTCCCACTCGGTGAGACTCCCCTCGTAGAACGCGAGGTCCTCGTAGCCCAGATGCTGGAGGACGACGTAGGTGTGGCTGATGCGCCGCGCGGTGTTGCAGTACAGAACGATCCGCACGTCGGGCGTGATTCCCCGTGATTCCAGGAGTTCGCGGGCCTCGTCTTCGGGCAGCAGGCCGCGCGTGTCGTCGTCGACGAGTTCACGCCAGTCCAGTCGTACCGCACCGGGGATGTGACCCTCTTCGTACTCCCACTGCTCGCGCGTGTCGACGATCACGGCGTCGGAGTCGACGGCCACAGAGACCGCGTCGGCGTCGACCAGCGGCGTCTCGGCGGGCGGGTCGACGACGTACTCCGTGGGGGTCGGCTCGGGAGTCTCACCGCTCGTCTCGTACTGGAGTTGCCACGCCGAGAAGTCGCCGTCGAGGAGGTGGAGGTTCGCGGGATCGTGGCCGTACAGTTCCGCCGTGACCAGAAAGCGCGCGGCGAAGACGCCGTGCGTGTCGTCGTAGGCGACGATGTCGTCGTCGCTGTCGATGCCCGCCGCCGAGAGCAACTCCGAGAAGACGTCTTCGCCCGGGAGCATCCCCTCCCCCTGTTCACCGCTCTCGTCGGCCCGGAACGCGTCGAACGGGATGTTGACCGCGCCGGGGACGTGGCCGATGCCGTCGTACTCCCAGGCGTCGCGCACGTCGACGATCCGCACGTCGTCGGATCGGTCGGCGAGCCACGACTGGGGGACGATATCTGTCATTACCGCCACGTTCTGGACGCGTCGGCTTGAAACTGCTCGTCTCGGCCGGTCGAAGATAGCGGCAACTTTTTCCAGTTCGTCGCGGTCCGCTGGGCCGATCACGCTACCGCGTGGAACTGACCGCCCGTATCACGTGACTCGTTGCCATGCCAACAGGTTCGTCTACGGGCAGAAACTGCCGACAGGGGCGAGGAGGGGCGGATGATGCCGTAACGACGTGGGATTATATGGACGGGGTGTGTAGTCCTGTTTGCACATGAGCGAATACGCCAACGACGTTCTCGTCTCCGCCGACTGGGTCGAGAGCAACCTCGACGATTTCCAGAGCGACGACTCCGACCTCCGGCTCGTGGAGGTCGACGTCGACACCGAGGCCTACGACGAGGCCCACGCGCCCGGTGCGATCGGGTTCAACTGGGAGACACAGCTTCAGGACCAGACCACCCGCGACATCCTCTCGCAGGAAGACTTCGAGGACCTGCTGGGGAGCCACGGCATCAGCGAGGACGACACGGTCGTCCTCTACGGTGACAACTCCAACTGGTTCGCCGCCTACACCTACTGGCAGTTCAAGTACTACGGCCACGACGACGTACGCCTGCTCGACGGCGGCCGCGAGTACTGGCTCGACAACGACTACCCGACAACGGACGAGGAACCGGACTTCTCCGAGCGCGACTACGACGCCGCCGGTCCGCGCGAGTCCATCCGCGCCTACCGCGACGACGTCGAGAACGCGATCGACAAGGGCCTCCCGCTCGTCGACGTTCGCTCGCCCGAGGAGTTCTCCGGCGAGGTCCTCGCACCGCCGGGCCTCCAGGAGACCGCCCAGCGCGGCGGCCACGTCCCCGGTGCCAGTAACATCTCGTGGGCCGCAGTCACGAACGACGACGGCACCTTCAAAGAGTTCGACGAGCTCGAAGAACTCTACGCCGAGGAAGGCATCGACGGCGACGAGACGACCGTCGCCTACTGCCGCATCGGCGAGCGTTCCTCCGTCGCCTGGTTCGCCCTGCACGAACTGCTGGGCTACGACGACGCCGTCAACTACGACGGCTCCTGGACCGAGTGGGGCAACCTCGTCGGCGCGCCGATCGAGAAGGGCAACTGAGGCAAGATTCGTCTTTTCTTTCGTGCAACACCCGTAGCGGCCGCACTGCCAGAGCGGAGCGACGAGGGTTTATCAACGATCCCACCGTAGTGGGAACCATGGGAACGAGTGAAGATCGACGCGTCGACGAGAAGGGGCGCATCACGATTCCACAGGCAATGAGAGAGTCTCTGCAGATCGATCCCGGCGAAGAAGTCGCCATCGAGGTAGAGGACGGGCACATCGTCGTTCGACCGCAGATCTCGCGCAGAGAACTCGTCGAGACGCTCGACGGCTGCATCAACGATCAAACCCGAGCAGCCGACGCCGACGATCTCGATCCAGCGGACCTGAAGGCCGACTGGACGAGCGATCTCCCGAACTGATGATCTGCCTCGACGCGAACGTCTGGATCTACTTCCTCGACACTGGTCTCGACGAACACGAGCGCGTACATGATGCTGTCGAGGGGGTTCTCCAGTCCGCCCCACTGTTCACGACGACCGTCCTGCAAATGGAGGTGATCCACTACCTGACGAACCAGGTGGCAGAGAGCGACGCGTACGTCGAGACGATCCTCTCGGCCGAAGACACCACCGTCGCTGAACTCCAGTCTGACGATGTCGCACGAGCAGCCGAACTGTTAGCGGAGCACCAACACGCCGGCATCGGTGGGCGTGATGCGACAGTGCTGGCCGCGATGGAACGCCACGACGTGACGCGACTCTGGACCCACGACGAAGAGCTCTCTCGCATGGACCAGCGACTCGACTGGCTCGACGTAACCGACCCAGTCACCGAACGGTAGCCGCCTACACCCGCTCGTCCAGCACGTAGCGACGGGTCGCGTCGTCGGACTCCTGTCGCACGGCCATCGGCCCGCCGGGGACGATCTCCAGCGTGAGCGGGCCGGCGAGCGTCCGCGTGAGCGCGCCCAGTTCCGGCCCGTACCAGTTCTGGCAGTCGGGACCGTCGACCGCACTGGCCGAGAGCGTCCCGCTGGCGTCCATGACCTGCCCCGAGACGGCCAGCTGGAACTGCCCGTCCTCGACCACCACGGGGACGCCCTCGCCGTCGACGATCTCGGCGGCGGCCACCAGCCGTTCGAGCGTGGCGGCGTCGGTCTCGACCCGTGTCGGAACCGGCGTTCCGTCGGGGGCAAACCGACCGTCGTCGTCGAACGCGGCCGGCATCCCCAGATCGACCGATTCGACGGCCACGTCCGTCGGCAACGGGTCGGCCCGGATCGTGTGATCGGTGCCGCGGATCTCGGCCCACTGGATCAACTGCCCGGCCGGATCCCCACCGAAGACGACCTCGACCCGATCGTCGTCGAGCCAGTCGAGCCACCGGAGCGTCGGCACCGTTCCGAGGACGACGTAGCCGGCCTGTTCGATCGCGTAGTCCACGAAGTAGTCGGGGGCGTAGCTCGTGTACACCGACGGGGAGTTCGACCGGGCTGGCGCGGTCATCCCGTCGTCCTGCAGGGCGAACAGTACCTGCTCGTAGTAGGGGTCGCCGGGATCGGCCGTCAGTGTCGTCTCGGCGACCAACTGTGAGAGACGGTCGGGCGGCCCTGCCAGTCGGGCGAACTCGGCCATGCCACACCCATGAGAGTACACGGTCTTGATTGTTCTGGCGGTCTCCGATGAGCTACCCCGTCAGCCAGTACTTGCTCGTCTCGACGGTCGTGGCCAGCCACTTGCCGTGGACCCGGCCCGGCCCCGGTTCGGAAACGGCGTCGAAGACGAGGTCGCGGCCGTCGATGCGGATCTCACGCAGGTCCAGCGTCCGCTCGCTGGCCCACGTCTTCAGGCGGGCCTCGCCACACTCGTCGAGTTCGAAGAAGGTCGCGGGCGTCCGGTCGGTCGTGAACGTGTACTCGCGGTCGCCGTGAGTCAGCGTCTGCTCGACGGTCTCCTCGAAGGCGAAGGAGATCCGGACCTGCGCCCGTAGCTCGTCGGCCCGCTCGTGGTCGACCCGGTTGTGGTGCTCGAAGTGATAGCCCCACTGGCGACACCAGCCCCGCAGCAGGCTCACGTCGACCCGCAGGTTCGACCCCGACCGTCCCGCGTACCACAGCACGTGGTACTGCGAGGGGCGGTCGTCGCCGACGTGCTGGTCGAACATACGTAACCATTCGATTCAGAGACCATATACGTACAGGACGGTTCAGCCTCCTCGGCACCGTCTCAGAGCCGATAATTAGCCACTGCCAGCGAACGCGACGATCCCGACGAGGATCCCGAGACAGACGACCGCGGCCCCGCGAATCTGGAAGCCGCGGTATCCCCTAGGCGAGAAGGTCCCATCTTCGTAGTGAGAGCCTCTGAACAGGTCGTGTGCCCGCTGTGGCGCCATCACCATGAAACAGCCAGCCGAGACGAACGGGGCCGCGACGACGAGCGCGGCCACTGCGCGGACGAGTGCGACCATGCCCGGTGCCTGAACGGCCGAGTGCCTAAATCCCGATGATCGGCTGGGGCTCGTAGGGCTCTTCGAGGTAGGCCACGTCGGAGGCCGAGAGATCGATCTCCAGCGCTTCGACCGCGTCTTCGAGATGTTCGACGCTGGTGGTCCCGACGATGGGTGCAGTGACGAAGTCGTTCTGGTACTGCCAGGCCAGTGCGACCTGTGCCATCGTCACGCCGTGGTCGGCGGCGACCTCCTGGAGTCGTTCGTTGATCTCCCTGCCGCCGCCACGTTCGTACTCCGAGGTCGGGTTGTGGAAGTTATCGGGGTCGCCACGCTCGGTCTCGGCCAGTTCCTCGAACGGGCGGGTGAGGAAGCCCTGGCCCAGCGGCCCCCACGGAATGACGCCGATGTCCTCGTTGTCACACATGGGCAGCATGTCCCGCTCTTCCTCCCGATACGCGAGGTGGTAGTGGTTCTGCATCGTCTCGTAGCTGACGAGGTCCTCGCGTTCGCTCGTCCGCAGGCGCTCTGCGAGCTGGTAGGCGTACATCGAGGAGGTGCCGACGTGACGGACCTTGCCGCGAGACACGGCGTCGTCGAGCGCCCGCAGCGTCGTCTCCGGGGGCGTGTTCGGGTCGACGCGGTGGGTCTGGTAGAGATCGATCGTCTCCATCCCCAGCCGGTCGAGGGAGGCGTCGAGTTCCTGCTCGATGGTCTTGCGTGAGAGCCCAGACGCGTTGGGCGTATCCTCGCCGACGGGGAACCGGACCTTGGTGGCGACGACCTGCTCGTCGCGGTCGTACTCGGCCAGCACGTCCCCGAGGATCGCCTCGCTCTCGCCGTCGGAGTACGCGTTGGCGGTGTCGAAGAAGTTGATCCCCAGGTCGATCGCCCGCTCGATGATCTCGCGACCCTCCTCGCGATCGAGCATCCACGGCTCCTCGCTCCCGAAGCTCATGCAGCCCAGACAGATCTTCGAGACGTCCATCCCGGTCGAACCGAGTGTTGTGTACTCCATACACGACAGTGCGTCGCGATCGAGAAAAGCGTGACTCCGGCTGTCAGCGTGCTGTCTCGCGATTGCCCGCAGTTCTGAGGGAGAGCTGGCGGCGGTCAGTTACGTCACCAGTCGGCGACGCTCCCGTCGGCGGCGCGGCGCTTCGGGAGATGCCCCTGCTCGTACTCGAACTCCCGGGCCGCCTCGGCGTCGATCTCGATCCCCAGCCCCGGTTCGTCGGGCACGTCCAGTCCGCCGACCGACTCGTCGAGTGTCGCGCCCCCCGAGAACACTTCGGCGATCGTGTCGCCGTAGTACTCGTCGTACTCGGTGAGTTCCTGCACGCCGAAGTTCGGGATCGAGAGGTCGACGTGGACCGACGCGGCCTGGCCGACCGGCGAGAGGTCCGGCGGCCCGTGGAAGGCGGTCTCGACGTAGTGGTGCTCGGCGATCGTCGCCAGTTTCTTCGCGGCGGTGATCCCGCCGACGTGGGCCAGATCCACCCGGAGAAAGTCGACCTGCTCGTTCTCGATCAGCGGGCGCATCTCCCACGGGTTCGAGAACAGTTCGCCCATCGCCAGCGGCGTCGTCGTGGAGTCGCGCAGGCGCTCGAAGGTCGCCTTGTTCTCCGGGCGCAGCGGGTCTTCGAGGAAGTACAGATCCGCCGGTTCCAGCCCCGCCGCGATCCGGCGGGCCTCCCGGGGGTTCGCCCGGCCGTGGATGTCGACGATCAGCTCCGGCTCCGGACCCAGCGTGTACCGGATCTCGTTGACGCCGTCGACGACGCGATCCAGATCGAGGTAGTCGCCAGCGGGGTCCCCGAGGTTCACCCGCAAGTGGTCGATGCCGCGATCCAGCGCCGTTTCGGCGTTGGCGACGACGGCGTCGACCGAATCGTCGCCGCAGTGCTTGTAGACGGTCGCGTAGTCGCGGGTCCGGCCACCGAGTAACGAGTACACCGGCTCGCCCGCTCGCTTGCCCTTGAGGTCCCACAGCGCCATGTCGATCCCCGACAGCGCGCTGTTGAGCACCGGCCCGCCCCGCCAGTAGGTCCCGCGGAAGAGCTCCTGCCAGGTGTCCTCGACGCGACCGGGGTCGCCGCCCTCGACCTCCGGCAGGATGTGGTGAACGAGGGCCGCCTCGACGGCTTTCTCGCGACCGTTCAGCGTCGCGTCGCCCCAGCCCACGAGCCCGTCGTCCGTTTCGAGACGGACGAGGACGTAGTTTCGCCCCGGATTCGTCAGCAACACGTCGGCGTCCCTGATTGCCATGCGTCGCGGTTCGACGGGGGAGTACTAAATCGCCACGGGGATCGGTCGGACGAGTCGAATCCCGGCAGTTACAAGCCCTGGCCCCCGTATCGTCCGGTATGAACGCCGACGACTTCGTCGACACGATCAGTTCGGAGAACCAAACCCCCCTCTCGCGACTGGGCTCCTCGAAGGCGCTGTACGCGATCACCGAGGGCGAGATGGAGGAGGACGTCGTCCTGTCGAGCGCCGCGACCACTGTCCACCACGTCGCAGAGACGGTCGGCGACTGGGACGGCGACGTGTTCGCGGCCGCCGCCGACACGGCCGGCGACCAGTACGAGACGATCACTGGAAAGCTCGACGGCCACGAGCCCGGCGAGCGCTCCGCTGCACTGGAAACACTGGCCGAGCAGGACGGCACCGCTGCCCGACTCGGCGGCTTCGTCGGCTGGACACTCGTCGCGAAGAAGACGTTCGAACAGCTCACGGGCTACTTCGTCGGCCAGGCCGACCCCCAGACCTCCCAGACCTTCCGCGAGATGGGCAGCGACATCGAAGACCTGCGCTCGGAGGCCCTCGACGCGCTGGCCGACGACGGCGACTGGGAGAGCGCCGAGGCCGCCGCAAGCGAGGTCGTCCAAGCCGCCTACGACGAGTACGTCGAGACGCTCGAAGGGCTCGGCGTCAACCCCAAGAACGTCTGCTAGGCGACGACAGTTGTTTTCTCGTCGAACGTTCGTCAGAGTAAATACATTCATGTAGTGTCGTCGCCACGTTGGGGGTATGGACACGTCTCTCGACACCGTCCGCGAGGACGACGACCTCGCGGCGGCGCTCGCCGTCACCCTCGACGCAGCGGAAGCGGACGACGGCACCGTCGCGTGGGCGGACGTTCGCGACCGGGTGGAGCCCGCCCAGTGGGGTCGCCTGCTCGATCAGGGGTTGCTCGTCCCCGCGGGCGATCGGTTCGTCGTCGACGATCCGACCGCGGCGCGTGACCTGCTCGCCGAGATAGATCTCGACGCCGAGACGATCGACGCGGAACCAGCGGCCGAGGCCGGCGGCTGGTCCCGCGCAGACAAGCTGGCTGGCGTCACCGCCGTCGGCCTGATGGCCAGTTACCAGTTCCCGGCCGCTCGCGACCTGATCGGCCAGAGCGTCAACGCCGTGCTGGGGCCAGTGGCGGCCACACTCCCGTTCGTCGCGATGCTCACGCTGCTGGCAGTGGTGACCGCCGCCGCCTCGACGACGATCCGCCGCCGCCTCCAGACGAAAGCCCAGATGGACGATCTGAAAGCGCGGATGAACGACGTTCGCGAACGGCTCGACGACGCCCGCGACCGGGGCGACGACGACGCCGTCGAGCGCCTGCAGACCGAACAGCAGGAGCTGCTGACCGAACAGCTCTCGATGTTCAAGCACATGCTCCGGCCGATGGCCTGGACCGTGCTGATCTCCGCGCCCGTCTTCCTGTGGCTCTCGTGGCTGGCGGTCGCGCCCGCCGCCGCCATCGCCCCGACGGCGACGGTGTTCCCGGTGCTGGGCCGGATCGTCTGGACCGCGAAGCTCGTCGGCCCGCTACAGGTCTGGACGGTGTGGTACATCGCCACCTCGATGATCTCGGGACTGACGATCAACAAGACCGTCGAGCGGGTCGGCGTCGGCGCGTAGGGAGCAGTACTCGTCGTCGCGGATTCCAGCGACTATTTCTTCGTGAATCAAAAGCCCTAAACAGCCGTCGGTCGGTTCCTACCCCCGAAGGAGGTTCATCACTTCGTCGGCCACAGCCGGCTCGACGGCGATGACGTAGCGCTCACCTGGCGAGAGCGTCGTGTCCGGGCGGGCGACCCGGTCGCCGTTCTCGTCGGAAACGACGAGGGTCCCCGACGGGAACCGGACCTCCGAGAGCGTCTTCCCGGCGGCTGGGGCGTCCTCGGCGACGCGGACCTCGAGGATGTCGAGTTCGCCCGTCACGTCGGAGAGCGTCTGCACGTCGCTACCGACGATCTCGTTGACGGCGACGCGTGCACCGCTGCGTTCCGGAAAGAGGACGGCGTCGACGAAGCGGGTGTAGGATTCCTTGGCCGCGGTGTCGATCCGGGCGACGGTACGCACCGTGTCGTTCATCTGTTTTGCCTCCATACAGACGGCGAGGTTCAGGCCGGCCTCGCCGGTGAGCCCGGCGACCACGTCACACCGGTCGATGCCGGTCTGTTCGAGGATCTCGGGGTTGGAGGCGTCGCCGTGGATCACCGTCGCGACGTACTCGTCGGCGACCAGATCGCACCGCTCCCCGTCCCGTTCGACGATCGTCACGTTGTGCCCGCGGTCGTCCAGCATCACCGCTGCCTGCAGTCCGACTCGACCACCGCCGGCGATGACGACATCGAGTGTCGCTGTCATGTGCTCGCCTTCTCCCGGGAGGGTCATGGTTCCGTCGACTGTTGGCTCGACTCACCGGTCTGCTCCTCGGTCTGCCGCCAGTTCAGTGCGAGGTACGCGACGACGCCCAGAGCGATCCAACCGCCGCTCAACAGCAGTGCCAGCGGGTCCGTCCGGAGCAAGTACTCGACGAGAACTACCGTGAGCACCAGATTCAGGGCGATCCCCACCAGCGGCGGCACCGGGTAGTAGGGCATCTTGTACGGCCGGGTCATGTTCGGGCGCTCGCGACGCAAGCGGATCACCGCACCGTTGACGACGATGAACGAGAGCAGGAAGAAGAGGCTCGACATGTTGCCGGCGCTCTGGGTCGGCAACAGCACCGAGCTGAGCATCACCACGGCGCTTGCGATGATCGCGACGAACGGCGTCCCGTAGCGGTGGTGGATCCGGCCGAACGAGGGGAGCAACTGATCCTCGCGGCCCATCGAGAACGCGACCCGTGAAGAGGCGATGACGACGGCGTTGAGCGCGGTCAGCGTCGAGAACACCGCCCCGAAGACGATCACGGCACCACCGTTCTGGATGATCGGGAGGTTCCCGGGCATGAACTCGGTCGCCGCACGGGCGATCCCGGCCTCACCGGCTGCGGCCAGCCCATCGGCACCGAGGGTCCCGATAGCGACGAGGACGACCGCGAGGTAGACGACGACGGTCGCGGCGAGACTGACGAAGATCGCCTTCGGGATGTTCTCGCGGGGGTTCTCGACCTCCTCGGTGACGGTCGTGATGAGGTCGTACCCCTCGAAGGCGATGAACGTCAGCCCCATCGCGGGTAGGACGGCCGACGGGCCGTTCGAGAAGAGCGGCTGGAACTCGGCGGTCGAGAACATCGGGCTGGCGATACCGAACCCGACGAACACGACGAGGATCGTGACTTTGGTGATCGTAAAGATCGTCTCGACGCTCCCGCTTGCGGCCGTCGAGACGGCGTTGAGCGCCACGAGTCCCAGCACCGCGACGAAGGCGAGCGCGACGGCCGGTGGGACGCCCACCTCCAGCAGCGGTACGGCGATGGCCCCGACCTCACCCGGCGGCGCGACCACCCCGTAGACGTGCAGGAGCTCCAGGAAGTTCGGCGCGAAACCCAGCGCGTACAGCCCGCCCGCGATCATGTACGCGAACCAGAGCATCCACCCCATGAGGAACGACGAGAGGTCGTCGAACACCTCGCGGACGAAAGCATACCCGCCGCCGCTCTTGGGAATCGACGCGGCGAGTTCAGCGTACGAGAGCCCGGTGAAGGCCGTGACGACACCGTTGAGGCCGAAGACGACGATCGCCGCCGGCCCCGCGATCTCCGCCGCGAGACCGGTGAGGACGAAGATCCCCGCGCCGATCATCGCCCCCATCCCGATCATCGTCGCGTCGAGCAAGCTGAGGTTCGCTTCCGGGGCCCGCTCGCCCTGGCTCACGGCCAGCACCACCGTTTTCGTTCGGTTCGACAGTGCATCGGGCTACTCTGGCGACCGAGGACACAAAAAACGGTCCCTCGCGAGGGCCGACACCGACCGATTCGATATAGCCCATAGTAATTTATCTCCAGACAGCCCCAGAAATGACGAATCGAACGGGAACAGCCGAGAGAGGGACGTGGACGCCCCCTTCCGTGGCACAAGCACACCCCTCAAGTCGATCGAGCCCTATCTCCGAGTAATGAGCGACTCCGGCCCCCTCTCCCCGGACCGACCGGACGCCGAGACCGACTTCCGCGTCGACGCCCCGTTCGAACCGGCCGGCGACCAGCCCGAGGCGATCGAACAGCTCGCCGCAGGCTACCGGCAGGGTATGGACAAGCAGACCCTGCTGGGCGTCACCGGATCGGGCAAGACCAACACCGTCTCCTGGACGATCGAAGAACTCCAGCAACCCACGCTGGTCATCGCCCACAACAAGACCCTCGCAGCGCAACTCTACGAGGAGTTTCGCAGCCTCTTCCCGGACAACGCCGTCGAGTACTTCGTCTCGTACTACGACTACTACCAGCCCGAGGCCTACGTCGAGCAGACCGACACCTACATCGACAAGGACGCCTCGATCAACGACGAGATCGACCGACTCAGACACTCTGCAACCCGTTCGCTGCTCACCCGCGAGGACGTGATCGTCGTCGCGTCGGTCTCTGCGATCTACGGCCTCGGTGATCCGCGCAACTACATCGACATGTCCCTGCGAATCGAGGAAGGCCAGCGGATCGACCGGGACGAACTTCTGAAGCAACTGGTGGACCTGAACTACGAGCGCAACGATGTGGACTTCACGCAGGGCACGTTCCGCGTGCGGGGCGACACCGTGGAGATCTACCCGATGTACGGCCGCTACGCGGTGCGCGTCGATATGTGGGGCGACGAGATCGACCGACTCGTCAAGATGGATCCGCTTGAGGGCGAGGTCGTCAGCCAGGAGCCAGCCGTTCTGCTCCACCCCGCAGAGCACTACTCGATTCCGGAACAGCGACTGGAGCGGGCTATCCAAGAGATCGAGAAGTTGCTGGACGACCGCATCCGATACTTCGAACGCAAGGGTGACGCCGTCGCCGCCCAGCGCATCGAGGAGCGTACGACATTCGATCTGGAGATGATGAAAGAGACCGGCTACTGCTCGGGGATCGAGAACTACTCGCTGCACCTCTCGGACCGCGAGAGCGGCGAAGCGCCCTACACCTTACTGGATTACTTCCCCGACGACTTCCTGACCGTCGTCGACGAGTCCCACCAGACGCTCCCCCAGATCAAGGGGCAGTTCGCCGGTGACAAATCCCGCAAGGACAGCCTCGTCGAGAACGGCTTCCGGCTCCCGACCGCGTACGACAACCGCCCGCTGACGTTCGAGGAGTTCGAGGAGAAAACGGACCGCACACTGTACGTCTCGGCGACGCCGGGCGACTACGAGCGCGAGGAGAGCGGGCAGGTCGTCGAGCAGATCGTCCGCCCGACCCACCTCGTCGACCCGGCCATCGAGGTGGCCGACGCCAGCGGACAGGTCCAGAACCTCCTGGAACGAATCGAGACGATGCCCGACGACGAGCGCGTGCTGGTGACGACGCTCACCAAGCGCATGGCCGAGGACCTGACCGAGTACCTCGAAGAGAGCGGCGTCGACGTGGCCTACATGCACGACGAGACCGACACGCTGGAACGCCACGAACTGATCCGCTCGCTCAGACTCGGCGAGATTCAGGTGCTCGTCGGCATCAACCTCCTGCGGGAGGGGCTGGACATTCCCGAAGTGTCGCTGGTGGCGATCCTGGACGCCGATCAGGAGGGGTTCTTGCGCTCCGAGACCACGCTCGTCCAGACGATGGGGCGAGCGGCCAGGAACGTCAACGGCGAAGTCGTACTGTACGCCGACGACACCAGCGACGCGATGCAATCAGCCATCGAGGAAACCCAGCGCCGTCGGCGGATTCAGCGCGAGTACAACGAGGAACACGGGTTCGAACCCACGACGATCGAGAAGGAGATCGGCGAGTCCTCGCTGCCCGGCGCGGAGACCGATACCTCGGACGTTGCCGGCGAAGGTCCCAATGACGAAGAGGAGGCAGCCCGCCAGATCGAGCGGCTGGAACAGCGGATGAGCGAGGCTGCGGACAATCTGGAGTTCGAACTGGCCGCCGACATCCGCGATCGGATCCGGGAACTGCGCGAGGAGTTCGATCTCGCCGGTGAGGCCGAGGACGAGGGCGTCCCGGCACCCGGTCCCGACGAATTCTAAACGGTCGGCCCCTGAACAGCCGCGAGAGTGGTTTTGCGACCGGAATTATCGGTAGCTTGTGCCCCTCGGCAGCCACGTCTGCGGTGCCATTGATAAATCGCTATTCGCGATACAAAATCCACACGAGCCGTAGCTGCACAGGTTCGGAAGGTAGGCTATACTAATCTACAGTCGACGACCAAACCAAGAGAAGTCACTACTGACTAGGTGCTAGAATACACCTTTTCTATGGAAAAGGCGTAGAACTAAAGGCCAGCATATCACAATTCCGAGTTGTTGAATGGCCACATATAATGACCTCGAACTGTGGGCGGTGGTTTCGGCAATCTACTACGATCGTAACGAGATCATCACCTATCCTATGGGAGAAACACGCGGCCACGTCCAGGAAGCGGTGACTGGCCTCCAAGCTGAACTCCTCCACACCGACTCGATCAAGGAAGGTGAAGACGTCGGACAGCCTGGAGAGGTGTTCATCACACCGCGTGATATCCTCGAGGTCACGACCTATACGGAACTCGGCACCGTTCGTCGACGGCTTGACGAACTCGTTGACGATGGACTACTCGACGTCCACGGTGATCGCACAAGCAACCCTGAAGGCGAGCATCGGCTCTATCTCCCGGCCAATCTCAGTCATCAAGAGGTGGTTAGAACCCTCCACGACCGGGATGAGCGTCCGATTCCAGAATCTCTTCAATCGGAGACACGCACGCACGTTACTCCGAGCCACTTCGTCCACGACGAAGGAGCGATCTTCGAACTTGAACGAGACGAGACTGTGCAGATCGATGTCGGGGAGCCTGCTGATGGCCGATCAATTCAAGCGGCTGTCGGCGATCAACTCGCCGAAAATGCCCTCACCGCCGACCTGAACAATTTCGTCTATAACCTTCGAACGCGAGCCAACCTTACTGACTAACTACATTCGGAATGAGGCTTACCGGTTTGTTTAACCGATATTGACCCGGACAGGCTGTCTCGTGTCGGCTTCCAAGGTTAGAGAAGAAACCGGATACACGTCCGACATTCAAAGCATCCACTGGATAGCCTAGTCTGTTATTAGTCGATTCACAAACCGTAGTCCCCTCTCACCACGCCGTACTCGAGAGTAAACTGGGAATACGCTGTCTGCCGCACCTAACGACAGAAGTTGAGCTCACTCCAAACGAGGGGGTCTACATCCAGCGCTTCCAAGGGGGAGTGACGGATTGTTTAGCGATAGTCGAAGCGGTCGGAATACACTACGCAATAGAGAGGGGATACTGTGCAAGCGGCGTATATGCACTTGATCGCGAACAAAGGGTGAACCGATCACCTCTACCAAACGGAATGAAGAACCGATGCGAAGTGCGTCTTTCCCCCTCTGTGCAGCAGAGAGATACCTGCTGGGATGTGAGAGCAGGCAAACCTTCTTTATTACACTCGCGTACTCAGTGTCCCGCCTATACATCCTATAAAGAAGACGGCGTTTTTAATATAATGGGCCTTGTTTAGACGCTAGTATTTGGTAGTATGAGCGGCTCTACTGGGAACAGAGTTATTTCATTGAGGTCATTCTCGGGGGAAGGAATGCAGTATCTAGTATCGTAGAGCGAAAACCCGCCACAACCAGACTTATTTCCTTCTTTGATACTCCGTAATAATACGTAGATATGCTCGGTTTGGACGAGAGCCACTCAAGACCCAGATTTCGGGCGTCTAAACAAGGCCCTCCCGTGTTAAATTCGGACATGATTTTCGACTCCAAGAATGTTACTATGTTCCAAAAACCTCTAATGAATCCTTTTCTAGCGGGGACTTTGAGAACAAGGCGATAATATCTCCCGTTTGAATAACAGTTTCTCCCTTGGGGGTGAGAACATCTCCGTCTCGTTCAATGCCAACTACGAGTATTTCATCGGCCAGCAAGCCTTCATCGACAGCCTGCTCAATGGTCTTATTTGCAATTCTGGCTCTTTTTGAGACGGTGAACTCGACAACTTCGGCATCTCCGGCGAGACTCATGAAGTCCGTTAACGATGGCCCTTTCGATACATCCTCTGGCCCGAACGGATTGTAGGGAGTGTGGTATTCGTCTTCGATCACGCTTTCATCTTCAATTTTTAGCCCAAGATCGGAGAGTTCGTGGGCAATTTGGGTGATATCGTCTGTGTCTGCTCCGACAACGGTAATAACTAAGTTCGAAGATCCGGCCATCAACTCTCTCGCTGTGATTACTCCGGGAATTTCCAGTGCAGACTGAGCAAGTCGTTTGCGATCCGGAATGGACGCCGTACACATAAACTGATATGTGACATATCCATCTATTGACTTGTAATCGATGTCAGCGAGGTATCCCCGAAGAATGCCATGTTCTTCGAGCCCTTCGATCCGATTCCGGATCGTTGCTGGGGTTACGTCCATCTCTTCTGCGATGTCGGATGTTGCCGTATTCCGGGCATCCACTGCTAAACGGTAGAGGATGCGTTTATCGATCTCATCCACGCGGTGTGCCATACTGGAACTACGATCAGGAATGGTATAGGGTCTTCCCTGTCGTCCTGTGGTGGTCTGTGGTTGTAAGTCCTTGGCCTACTAGATCAATCCTCAGTCCTTAAATATAAACGAAACGTAATAAACGCGTTTCCCAACACCTAGGCTATAATGGTAACACAGCGAGATATGTGATTCGAATCAATCCGGCTCCAAAGCCAAAACCAATGAAGGAAAATAAAATTGAAATCTCGTTGTGAATCCCTCCTTCTCCTTCCGTGAGGAATGCAAGTCCAATCAAGGATCCCGTTCCAACGCAGACTACGGTTCCGGAAAGGAAACCAAGCCACGCAAAGTAAATGTCCTCTGACAGGGAAAGGAACTCGTACGGTGGCGTCCAAACCCCGAACGAGACCGCTATATATCCTCCAATTAGGTAAACAAAGAATAGACAACCAACAGGAAGAAATAGCGGGATTGACCACCGGGCCAGAACTATACAGACTCGTTCAATGGTTCCTGCGGCTCGCCCACACAATGTTGGGGTCGGTGCATCGAACTCGTCAGGTTCGGTCGGAGGCCCCATCTAATACCTCACTCTGTCTGGGCGAGGATTGGTTTCGGAGAGACAAAAATATATCGGGGGAAATTCCCCGGTTACGAAATAGAATGCTAATACTTATGCGGCAGGGGAAATATAGACCAGGGTAGACAGATTCCGTAACAGCAAACGTAGCGTTCGAAAGGCTACTTCGCCGACCATCATAGTCCGCTTAGCTGGATCAAAACGTGGCGATTTAAAGCAATGACCGCATCTGATACTGACCCCTCGGAAGACATCCCTGAGAGAATCACTGCAGTACTTGAAGATAGCAGTGACAGCCAGCTCAGGGAGATCATCCATTACGCACAACAGCTTCTTCGGGAGCGTCCCCCCCTCACGGATGCAATCGAATCACGACACGGAGAAGAACTTGTTCGCGTAAAAGACCACGGCGCATACACGATCGCCGTCGTGGAACGTCCGGATGAAACAGGGGAGGCGCGCGGCCCATTCGCTTACAGAGTCAAGTGGGAACCCAACATCAACGATGAGGGAGGCAAGTACCGGTGGCACTACTTGGGGAAGGTCCACGGCGAACCCGAGGCTAACTATGATGACTGAGCCATTTTTCGACCGGGTCATCGTTCCAGTCGCCAACCGCGACGATGCGGCAGCGACCACTACTGCTCTCATCCCGCACGTTAAGGGTACGGACTGCACTGTGATTGCCGTCCACGTTATTGAGAAGGCTGGTGGAGCACCAGATAAAGCGTCCGTCGAGCAACGCGAACAGCACGCGGAAGAGATCTTCGCTATCGTTACTGAGGGGTTCAGCGATTCTGAGATACCATTCAAAACACAGCTTCTCTACGGCACGGACATTGCGACATCCGTCATTGACGCAGCCCACGATAGTAACGCCAGCGCAATTGTCTTTACTCCCCGTGGGGGAAGTCGTTGGCGGAAACTATTGACTGGAGATGTCACCCACAAACTCGTTGGAAACAGCGATGTCCCGATTCTGGTTCTCCCAGACCGAGAGGTGACCGAAGCGTGAGTGAAACCGGATATCGATCGCGTGAGAAGACAGCGAGCAGATAGATAATACACTACACATGTACATCATCATAGTCGGAGCAGGCGACATCGGAACGCCACTGATCGACATCGCGACTCGCTCTGGAAACGAGGTCGTGGTAATCGAGCGAAGCACACAAAAAGCAGATGAGATCGCCAGCGAGTATGACTGTTTGGTACTTAATGCAGATGCTACCACGAAAGAGACGCTCGATGATGCCGGAGCCGACCGGGCTGATGCAATCATCTCAACAACCGATCAGGACGCGACGAACGTCATGGTCTGTTTGCTCGCAAAAGAGTTCGATATCCCGGCGATCACGTCGGTAGTTCACAGTGCAGAACACATGAACCTCTTCCGTCAGATCGGAGTGAACACGATTGAAAACCCACAGCAACTCATCGCGGGGTACCTCTACCGGGCGGTAGCCAGGCCAGCTATTGTCGATTATATGCGAATCGGCGAGGAAGCAGAAGTCTTCGAGATCACAGTCACGGAGGATGCACCAATTGCTGGAAAGACCCTTACTGAAGCAGGCAAGGAGGGTCTCCTGTCAGACGACGTCTTGATTGTCGCCATCGAACGAGAAGGTGAGGACAAGCCCCTGACTCCCCGAGGGGATTCGCGGATCCTCTCAAACGATTTGTTGACAGTCTATTCCGCAACCGGAGCTAATCCAGAACTCACGGACATCTTTGGCCATTACAAAGATCGGGAAATACAATAACCGAGAGAAAGAGAATCAGTACTATGTCTAACTCACCTGCAGGCCGCCTTGATTCCGTCGCCGCCTCGAAAACGGTTATCAGAGACATTGGTGCCCTCCAAGTCCTCATCGGCGGGCTGATGTTGGTACCACTGCTTGTCTCGCTGCTCTATCAAGAGTGGTACAGTGCACTGGCGTTTTTACTTGCTGCAGGGGTTACTGTGCTCGCTGGCGGGACTGCGTACAAAATGTGTGAAGATGCCCCCGAGCCAAAACGTCATCACGCGATGATCGTCGCGGCGCTGGGCTGGCTCGTCACGGCAGCGTTTGGTGCTCTTCCGTTCATCATCGTAGCCTACGTCACGCCATCAGCTGTACTCGAATCATTCGTTCCGGCAGGGGCGGACTATCAATCGAGCCTTCTTCACTTTCAGAACCCACTACACGCCTTCTTCGAGAGTATGAGTGGGTATACGACTACCGGACTGACGATGAGCGTTCACGAGCCGTCGGTGGGACATGGGTTCCTCTGGTACCGTTCACAGATGCAGTGGATCGGTGGCGCGGGGATGATTGTCCTGTCATTAGCGATTCTCCGACAGCCACACGGGACTGCAGGAATCTCGTTGTACCAATCGGAAGGACGTAGCGAGAAGTTACGACCCAGTATTGCGGGTACTGCGCGTGCAATCTGGAAAATCTACGTCGGCATCACTGCTCTGGTTGCGGTCTATCTCGCGGCGGCAACATTCCTCGTCGCCCCGAATTACGGTATCGAGAACACGATCTTCGACGCGATCAACCATGCAATGACTGGCCAATCTACTGGGGGGTTCAGCACACTCGATGATTCCATTGCTGGCTACGGTTCCTACGCGATGGAGCTCGTCCACATCCCGGCGATGATCACCGGCGCGATCTCGCTTCCGGTCTACTACGGGGTGCTTTCAAAGCGTGACATCCGGGAGTTCACACAGGACCCGCAGGTCAGAGCGTTGTTTGGTATGTTCGTCGTCGGTGTGGTCGGCCTGACAGCGTTCCTGGCTCGATGGGTTGGGATTCCCTACAATGGTGACCCGATAGGATATGTCGGGCGGGTGGCGGCGAGCCAGGCGTTCCGCGACGGCCTCTTCCAGTTTATCAGCGCACAGTCGACTACTGGCTGGCAGACATCTGCCATTGGTGACTGGAACAACGGCGCGGTCATGTTCATCGTTCTTGGTGCGATGTTACTCGGTGGCTCCGCAGGAGCGACGGTCGGGGGGATCAAGATCCTGCGTGGCTATATCATCGCTCGTGGGATCAGTTGGGAGGTCTCCCGAGTATTCCTCCCCGGACACGCAATCGACGACCTCCGGATTGGACAGCGGATATTCAAGGCTGACGAGGCGAACGATGAGATCCGCGCTGCGACGACCTTCGCGTTCGCATACCTCATCCTACTTGTCTTGTCGCTGTTCGTGCTGTTAGCAGTGCTCCCGTCGGACTTCACTCTCGCTGACGCAATCTTCGAAGTTGCGACTTCGCAAGGGACTGTCGGGCTCTCGTCAGGGATAACTGGCCCAGGTATGCCGATCATCGCAGAAATACTGTTCATCATCCAGATGTGGATGGGGCGGCTTGAGATCATCCCTGTCCTCGTCCTGATAAACAGTATCTTCAGGAGGTGACTCGTATGTGCTACGAGACAAAATCCAAAAATCCCGTGCTTGATGTCCCGGGACCGCCTCGCCTGGTCGCTATCACTTGATCGTATCGCTAACCGACTATCACCGTCACGACTCAACCACCAATGTACGTAATCATCATCGGCGCAGGCCGCACCGGAAGTACCGTCATCGACCTCGCAACCAAGGACGAACACGAGGTAGTCGTTATCGAACGCGACACGGAACTCGCCGAAGAAGTGAGTGCAACCTATGACTGCATGGTTATCAACGCGGATGCGGCATCGAAGGATATCCTGCTCGAAGCCGGAATCGAGGAGGCGGACGCACTCATATCGACGACAGAGAGCGATTCGGTGAATCTCATGATCACTATGTTCGGGAAGCAGTACGGGGTTGAGACGCTCGTGAGTTCGATCAACGACCCCGCCCACATGGAACTGTTCGAGGATCTCGGGGTGAATCTGGTCGAGAGTCCTCACCGACTCAACGGTCAATACCTCTATCGGGCCATCCAACACCCTGCAATTCAGGACTTTATGCCGATCGCTGGTGAAGCAGAGATCTTCGAAGCCACTGTTGATGAGGGTGCTCCAATCGACGGCCTCAGTCTGATCGATGCCGACAGGGAAGACCTGCTGCCTGACGAGACAATTATCGTGGCCATCCTCAGAGATAGTGAATTGGTTATCCCACAGGGAGAGACCGATATACAGGCGGGTGATATCGTGACGATTTTCGCCGGGAATGGGCCAACAAGCCGTATTACAGATGCATTCACAAGGGCATGACAATGACCGATAACTCTGAACAACCGGACGTTCGAATCTCCGCCCCCCGCCAATCTACCGGTTCGGACGAAGATTCATACCTCCGTAGCGGTCCGCTTATCCACACGCCAGAGTATACCGTCGTTGTTCCCGTTACTGGGACACTGCTCGATACGAATCGAGGGATCAACGTCAAGCGATTCCTCCAGACAGCAATCGCACTTGCGGCGGAGAACGACGGCCGAGTGCTCCTGCTCGGGGTTGAAACTATTGAGAACGATGTGTCCCTCGAAACCGTTCGAGAGTATATACAAACGGAACAACCGACTGACTCCGATACAAGGGACGCCATCAAGGCCCTCGAAGAACGACAAACACAGTTAGCACAGATAGCTGCTGTGGCTCGGGAAATTGATCCGAGTGTCTCGGCTAGTGCAGTTGTCCGGACCGTAACAGACGCCATGGAGGGGATTCTTGATGTTCTCGGTGGTGCGAGTGAAATGGCGGTGTTACTGCTACGTGGTACTGAACTTGATGAGGGTCGGTTACTCACCCGGAGTACAATTGACGCGATCCTGGCTGACGCCGAGTGTGACGTGTTCGTCGAAAATCTCGGGACGCACGGAGGAGCGAACGCACTCTATGTCCCTGATGTGGAAGAACACACTGTCGCTTCACTGGCCGAATCAGAAGCGGAAACGATCGACTCGATACTACTTCCTGTTGGAATGGGAGCTCACGCGGCCCTTGCCACGGAAGCAGCTCGTGCGATAGCGCGGGCTTACAGTGCTTCAGTAACCATCCTCCATGTTATCTCACCTGAAGCGTCCACCCAAGAAAGAGCCGAGGCGAATGACCTATTGCGATTCGCGGAATACGTACTTGGTCCGGAAGTCTCGGTTGAGATGGAGATAAGGGAAGCTTCAGACACAGTCAACGAGATCGTTCAAGAGGCACAGACACATAACCTCACCTCGATCGGGTACGCGGAAGATAAGTCTCGATTGAAACAGTTCGTATTCGAGTCGGTACAGGAGACGCTTTCAGAGCAACATGGCGTAACGGTACTGATGGCGCGGGACTCTGATCGGACGATGCGATCACTCTACTACCGCTGGAAACGAGGGATAGAAGCGATGGAAGACGATAGTTAGATTGAAAATGATGATGGCAGTACTGAGATATTAAGTAGTAATTCTGAATGAGAGTAGACACGGATACTGTCGGACGTGACGTTGGTCGAATCGTCCAAGCGATCTCCTTGATGGCGGTGGCTTCTATCGTCGTAGCAGCCGTAAATGGCGAATTTTACGCGATTCCCGCCTTCGTCATCTCGGCAATCAGTATGGCTGGATTGGGGACCGGTCTTGTACGGCGATATCAGAACGCAGATCCACCGGAAAAACGCGAAGCGATGGTCATCGCAGCCACTGCATGGGCTCTTATCGGTGTCCTCGGTGGTCTGCCGTTTCTCCTCATTGCCTGGACAATCCAGATTGACCCCTTCCCAGTCTGGGCAAATACACCGCCAATGGATGCGACAACCGCAGTATTTCTTCACCCACTCGATGCGGTCTTTGAGAGTATGAGCGGCTTCACCGGGACCGGGCTCACGATGGCTACTGTCGAAGAGGAACTTCCTCGATCCCTCCACTGGTGGCGATCGTTTAACGAATGGATCGGCGGTGTCGGTGTCATCGTGCTAACGGTCGCTATTCTCCGACGAGGGGGGCGCAGTGGATCGTACACACTCTATGAAAGTGAAGCTCGCTCGGAAAAGATCCATCCAAGTATTGTAACGACGGTCCGGGAGATTTGGAAGATATTCGTCGGCCTTACCGTTGGGTCGATTGTTCTGTTCCTCCTCGCTGGGATGCCGCTTTGGGATGCAATCAACCACGGTATGACGGGCATTGCGACGGGCGGTTTCTCCGTACACGCGGATTCGATAGGTCACTATGACAGCGCATTGATTGAATACGCGACCGTCCCGATAATGGTCGCTGGTAGTATTGCATTCCCTATCCACTACTTGGTATTCAAGGGTGAGGTGCGGAATTTGTACGCAGACCTCCAGACGAGGTGGGTGTTTATCTGGTTCACGGTCGGGTCACTCAGCCTCACGGCAATTCTGTACACAAATGGCCAGTACGCGACGTTGGAGGAGACGTTCCGTATCGGTCTCTTCCAGTTCGTCTCCGCGACGTCAAACACCGGTTTCGGAAGTGCAACAATCGGCGGCGGGACCGAACAGGTATGGAGTGCCGGCGCGACGCTGTTAGCGTGTCTGGGAATGCTCACGGGTGCAGCGGCCGGGTCGACGGTGAGCGGCCTCAAGCTGATTCGAGTAATTACACTCGTCAAGGGGACTCTCTGGCAAATCCAGGAAGTGTTCCGGCCCGACACTGCAATCCGGTATCTGCAACTCGGGGAGCGCAAACTTAGCGAGGAACAGGCTCAACGCGAGTACACCGAAGCAACGGTCGTATTCGTCCTTTGGATCACGTTCTTAGCTATCGGCGTCGCCGTCCTCCTCCGTGTCCTCTCACCAGGTCATCCGCTGGAGTACGTGATCTTCGACGTGATGAGTGCACAGAGCAACGTCGGGTTGGACTCCGGGATTACCGGCCCGGATATGCCTGGTACTGCTAAGGCAATGTTGATAATCAATATGTGGGTGGGCCGCCTAGAGATTATCCCCGTTGCGGTACTCATTGGATCGGTTTTCCGGCAATTCAATCTTTACAGATGAGGGAATGGCAATCTGAACTTAGGAGCTGACCGCTACGGATCTCCAAGGAACCGATACACTCCTAACGATGGCATTAGTAGGAGACAGTAAATGGAGACGCAGCGTTCTGAACCGTGCTGTAAAGTCACTCGAGTCGCATCGGACTACCATATCCCCGATATAGATGAGAGATTACTCAGACAGCGTGACAGAGAAGGGAGCCTTCGAGAGCTTGCAAAATATTTCAACAAACAGGTCTTATCGCAAGCCCTTGATTCAGCAACTCGGGAAATTATCGGTGATGCCGATCACATATATGAAGTGCTGGCTGGGGTGGAGTCGAACCGGAGTAAGAAAGCCGAACTACGATCAAAACTCAGCCAAAACGGAGTCGATATCGAAAGTGTCGAAGATGATTTTGTATCCCACCAGACTGTCAGAAATCACCTACATGATTGTCTAGAAATAGATACTGGGCGGCAGTCGACTGCAGATATCGACGGTGGGCGGAAAACAATTGAATGGGCACAGGCACGCTCAGAGGGAGTAATCGAGCAGACGCTTGAACGCCTCCGTTCTGCCGAAGAGATATCGAATGTACCAACAGAGGTAACTCAATCGGTACGGGTCGGATGTGGGGCATGTGGACGCACGTACCCGATTGCAGATTTCTTAGATAATCAAGGCTGTGACTGCCAACAATAAAATACAGGACGCCACTCGTATTCACATAGAGTAACCAACTTCACTACATACGAAAACCATGAGTCAATCCAATGCGAGTAATGAAATCACAGTTCGTGCTGAGAATATTGGTGGGATTAGGACCTGCGAGGTGACGTTGGATCCCGGTGTCACTGTCCTTGAAGGCCGAAATGCAACCGGGAGGACGTCGCTATTGACCGGACTAGCTGGAGCCCTCGGGGGTTCTGCTCCGTCACTTCGGAGTGATACAGAGAAGGGATGTGTTGAACTAAACATTGATGGTCAGGCCATCAAGCGGAACTATGAGCGCACGCAGAATGGGGTGCAAACATCAGGGCAAGGACTCTCGGAGCGAGACGATCTCATCGACCTTTTCGTCTGTTTGACTGAAAACAACCCGGCACGACGCGCGATCGTCCAAGATAGGAATCTACGGGATATCATTATGCGGCCGGTGGACACGGATGCGATCCAGCGCCGTATCGAAGAATTACAATCGGAGCGAAATCAACTTGGACAAAGAATCCGGGACATCGAGGAGCAGCTCGACCGCCAACCAACACTCAAATCGCGGCGAGTTGAACTGGAGTCCGAACTTGAGGAACTCGATCAAAAGATCGCGGAGTTACGCGACTGCCTCGAGGGATACGATGCGAGTCCCGAGGAGGCAGAAGCGGTTGAGGAGGCGTTGCAATCTCTCGAAGAGCGTCAGCAGGAACTCACATCAGTTCAAAACCGAATCCAGACTCAACAGGATACTATTGCGGCACTGAAAGACGAACAGAGCGAACTCCAAACTGAAGCCGACTCTTTGGACACCTCCGAAGATGAACTCACCCGGATCGACACGACACTTTCTGAACTTACCACGCGGGAGCGATCGCTCGCGACCACTATCAACGACCTTTCCGCGATCGTGGATTTCAATGAAGATCTGGTCTCGGGAGATGATCTAACGGACATTACAGCTGAAGAGACGTCTCAATCGCCTGTTTCGCAACTCGATCCGATGTCCGAGTCGGTACGCTGTTGGACATGTGGGAGCCAGGTTCAACAGAGTGATATCGCTGACCGATTGGACGAACTTCGCAATGTCGTCGAGGAGAAGCGCCAGAAACGTACCGAGATCCAATCACGAATCGAAGAACTCCGTTCGAGACAGCAGGAACTACGAGAGGAAATTGACCGTCGGGAGGAAGTGAGTCGTCGACTCGACGAAGTGGCCACAGAAATCGAACGCCGAGCGCGAACGCTTGATTCGCTGAAAGAGGAACGATCAGATATTCGTGACCGGTTGGCAGAACTCGAAAAATATGTTGAAGAGCGTGAGAGCTTACAGGAAAGCGAACTCGCCGATCAGTATCAGCAGTTGAGCGAACTCGAATACGAGCGGGGGCAACTCGAGGAAGAACTGTCATCTATTCGCGAAGAACTTGCTGAACTCGATCGACTTGACGAGGAACGTGACCAATTACAGGCCCAACAACAGGAAGTCCGAGAAGAACTAGAGAGCCAACGAACGCAAATCCGCGATCTCGAAGAAACCGCGATCGAAGCGTTCAACGAGCATATGACAGAACTGATTCAGACCCTAGAGTACCGGAATATTGCTCGTGTGTGGATCGAACGGAAGGAGGGAACTGAATTCGACTCTAGCCACGGTGGATATCGCGGCGGATCAGCAACTCGTTTCGACTTGCACGTAGTCCGAGAAACCGACGAAGGAAGTGGATATGAGGACACAGTAGCCAATCTAAGCGAGAGCGAGCGAGAAGTGATCGGGTTGGTCGTCGCTCTTGCGGGCTATCTCGTCCACGATGTTCACGAAGTCGTTCCGCTAATGTTGTTAGACTCGCTCGAAGCCATCGACTCTGAGCGAATTGCAGCCCTTGTAGATTACTTCTCAGAGTTCGTCCCCTACTTGATCGTTGCACTACTACCTGAAGATGCAGCAGCACTAGCCGACGATTATTCGTACGTGACTGCCGACACTCTCACTTCCTGAGACCACGGGGTTAGGGAACTCTCTTTTACAGTGGATTTGTTGTAAATCGGAGCGAACTCACTCCGCATCGTTTGAGGAGGTACGACAGTTGGGGTCGAAAGATTCCGTGACAGCGGTAGTAACTCCCTCCTTCGAAAACACGGTCACGAGATCGCCAGCTTCGATCGTCGTGTGGCCACGCGGAATGATGATTTCACCCTCGCGCTCAACGGCAACGACAATCATACTGGGTGGGAGCCGTCCTTCGACGTCCGCTTCTTCGAGCGTCTTCCCGACGATCGGTGCCGTCTCATCGACGGCAAGCTCAAACACTTCGGCCTCGCTTTCCGTATCCCCGACGTGCATAAAGTCCTTGACGCTCGGATTTCGGACCCCACGAAAGAGGTATTCGGCAATCAACTGCTGGGGATTTTCGATGACGGTCGTACCAAGCTGCCGAAACAGTGGCAGATTCGTCTCGTCGTGAACCACACTGACTAGTCTCCCACAACCCATGTCTCGGGCCAGCATCAAAACCATCAGATTCGTCGTATCCTCTTCAGTTGTCGTAATGATGGCGTCTGCGTCTCCGACACGAGCACGACGAAGTGTATTCCGGTCAGTTGCATCATCAGTTATCACTTCGCAGTCTTCGACTGATTCGAACTCGTGAACACGACCAAAGTCCTGCTCGATGACGGTTATTTCGAGGTCTACGTCAGTAGCCAGCTCCAGCACGCTCGAGCCGATCCGGCCTGCCCCGACGATTATGATAGTCATCGCTCGCTTCTGTGCCGCCCAGGAATATAGTCCCTTGGGTCTAACCCCGCGAGACCGAAATAAATCTCCATCCTATTACCCCAGTTATAGTGGATTTATATACCTGATTTAGATGGGGCGAATTAGCTCCCATATTGATTTACAACAGATTGGTTGTAAAAACCTGTCAGCGAAGCGTAATCGATATATACTGGCCTGTCTTCGGAGTCGATTGCACATGCTAATCGGCGAAGCAGTACTGGCAGTAGGAACTGTAGCGGTCGTGGCGTACCTCACGTACGTCATGGTCTACCCAACGAGGTTCTAACCATGGCGAGTCCACCACCAATCGTCGAGTACGCGGTGTTCTTCACCATCCTCGCCGTGCTCGTCTACGTGCTCGGTGAGTACCTCGCATGGGTATACCGCGACCAGACGAACAGTGATCACAGCCTTCCGCGCCACTTCTCGTGGTTCGAGCGGTTAAATTCGGTGTTCACGCCCATCGAAAAGGGGATCTACCGGCTCTCCGGGATCAATCCGAGACGCGAGATGACCTGGAAGGGGTACGTGAAATCCGTGTTGGTGTTCAACGCGTTCATCTGGGTGCTGTTGTATCTGGTGTTGTACTTCCAAAACGGCCTCCCGATGAACTTCGTCGACGTTGCCGGGCAGACGTGGGATCTCGCTTTCCACACGGCGAGTTCGTTCACGTCGAACACGAACCAGCAACACTACAGCGGTGAGAACCTCTCGGTGTTCACCCACACGTTCGGAATCGGCATCGCGATGTTCCTGACACCGGCAACGGGGCTCGCACTTATGCCGGCGTTCGCCCGTGCGTTCACTAACTCCGAAGATCCTCGACTGGGGAATTTCTACGCGAACCTCGTTCGTGGACTCGTTCGATTCCTCGGACCGATCGCGTTCCTCATCGCAGTCCTTCTGATGGCAGAGGGCTCGGCACAGACGATCCTCAGTGGGAAGCTCACCGCAGAGACGTTCACGATGGGTGTCCAGAACATCCGGCTCGGTCCTCACGCCGGGATTGAGGCGATCAAGATGTTCGGGACCAACGGTGGCGGGATCAACGCTGCGAACGCCGCCACAGCGTTCGAGAACCCCACACCACTGAGTAACCTCGTGCTGACCCTTGCGATGCCGATGGGCACGTTCTGCGCCATCTATGCGTGGGGCGCGTGGGTCGGCAACCGGAAGCACGGGATCGTTCTCATTACGGCGTTCTTCGTCATCTACATGGCGCTCACGGGCGTCGCAATCGTCGGTGAGACCGGCCCCAACGCCGCGATGCAGGTCACCGAGAGCGGGCTATCCGTCGATCAGTCGATGGGGAACCTGGAGAGCAAGGAGACTCGCTTCGGGCCGACTGGTAGTGCCATTTGGGGACTTGCGACCACCGGGACGACGAACGGTGGGGTCAACAGTATGCACAACAGCTGGACCGCGCTCGGCGCGTTCTCCTTGCTGTTCGCGTTCGCGACCAACAACATCAGCAACGGTGTCGGGACCGGCCTCCTGAACATCCTGATGTTCGTCATCCTCACCGCGTTCATCGGCGCGCTAATGATCGGCCGCCGGCCGCAGTACCTCGGGAAGAAACTCGAATGGCAGGAGATGCGATACGTCTTCGTCGCCATTCTCGTGTTACCCATCCTGGTGTTGATCCCACAGGCGGTGGCAGTGGTGTACCAGCCCGCAGCAGACGCGATGGCCAACCCCGGATTCCGTGGGTTCTCCGAGGTGCTCTACGAGTTCATGTCGGCGTCCGCGAACAACGGGAGCGGGTTCGAAGGACTCGGTGACAACACCGTCTTCTACAACCTCGTCGACGGGTTCCAGGTACTGCTGGCCCGGTACGTCCCGATCACGGCGCAGTTAGCCATCGCCGGCTACCTTGCGAACAAGAAGACGAGCCCGGAATCGCGCGGGTCTCTCGACACCGAGACGCCCGCGTTCTTGGGCCTGCTGATCGGCGTCGTCATCATCGTCAGTGCGCTGGTGTTCCTGCCCGCGCTGGTATTCGGCCCGATCGGTGAACTGCTGAGCGGAGGTATCTAACATGGCAGAGATCCAGATCACGATAGACACAGACCAACAGAAGCAGGCGATAGGTGACTCGTTCACCAAGCTCGACCCGCGGTACTTGGTGAAGAATCCGGTGCTGTTCGTGGTCGAACTGGGGACGCTCGTCGGCCTGCTGCTGACGGTCGCCCCGGGACTGTTCGGCGCGACGGGGTCGCGCGTGTACTACGCGGCCATCACAGTGTTGCTCGGCTTCACGGTGATATTCGCGAACTACGCGGAGGCTTACGCCGAGCTGGAGGGCGAGGCACAGGCAGACAGTCTCCGGGCGTTACAGACCGAAACTGAGGGGAAAGTCCTGCAGGATCCCGAAGCCGATCTCGAAGCGATCTCCGAGGCGGACTACGAGGTCGTCGAAAGCGATACCATCGCGCAAGGTGACGTCGTGTTCGTCGACGAAGGCGACGTCATTCCTCGCGACGGGACCGTCGTCGAGGGGAGCGCCTCCGTCGACGAGTCCGCGATCACCGGCGAATCCGAGCCGGTCATTCGCCAATCCGGCGGTGATCGGACGTCCGTCGTCGGCGGGACGGAGGTCCTCTCCGACAACATCAAAGTCGAAGTGACCTCCGAAGAGGGTGAATCGTTCCTCGACGAGATGATCGGTCTCGTCGAGAACGCACAGCGCCAGAAGACGCCAAACGAGATCGCGATGACGATCCTGTTGAGCGGCTTGACGCTGGTGTTCGTCGTCGCGGTCGCGACGATGTACTTCTTCGGGGAGTACCTCGCGAGCTTCACTGCGAGCTTCGCTGGGATGGATATCGCCGAACTCGTCGCGCTGCTAGTCGCGCTCATGCCGACCACTATCGGTGCGCTGCTGGCCGCCATTCGCGTTGCAGGGATGACGCGCGTCACGCGACGTAACGTCATCGCGAAGTCCGGTCGTGCCGTCGAAGCCGCGGGTGACCTCGACGCGCTCATCCTCGACAAGACCGGGACGATCACGACCGGTGAGCGCGTCGCGCAGAACTTCCATCCGCTCGGAGATGCGGACGACGCCGACGTCGTTCGCGCGAGCTATCAGTCGTCGCTGTACGACGAAACCACGGAAGGCCGTTCGATCGTCAAGCTTGCCGAGAAGATGAACGGGACTGAGCCTGAAACGGACGGCGGACAGTCCGGGACTGGCGAGATAGACGAACCTGGCGATTCTGTGCAGCCCCCGCGGGACGTTACCGTCGACCTCGACGGAGACGGGCTGTCCGAAGAGAACTTCGTCCCGTTCTCGGCGGAGACGCGGATGAGTGGTATCGACCTGACAGATGGAACGGAGATTCGGAAAGGTGCAGTTGACGCTGTTGAGGAGTACGCTGATAGCGTCCCGGGGAAGCTCCGGCAGCGATCCAACGAGATCAGCGAAAACGGTGGCACACCGCTCGCAATCGCAGTCGACAAGCAGGTCGTCGGGATCATCGAGCTGCAGGACGAGCTGAAGCCGGGTATCGCCGACCGGATCGCGGAGATCCAGAAGATGGGCGTAGAGACCATCATGGCGACCGGTGACAATCAGCGGACCGCTCGCTGGGTCGCTGACCAGGTCGGTATTGACGAGTTCCACGCCGAATTCGACCCCGAGGAGAAGATCGAGCTCGTCGAGGAGATACAGGACGACGGGAAACTTGTCGGTATGACTGGCGACGGGACGAACGACGCCCCGGCGCTGGCGAAAGCCGACGTCGGCCTCGCGATGAACGCCGGGACGAACGCTGCGAAGGAGGCCGGGAACATGGTCGACCTCGACTCGAACCCCTCGAAGATTATCGAGGTGGTCGGGATCGGGAAACAGCTGCTGATGACGCGGGGGTCGCTCACGACGTTCTCCGTGGCGAACGACGTCGCGAAGTACTTCGTGCTGCTGCCGGCGATCCTCGCGGCTGCGATCCCCGGCTTGGCCGCGATGGACGTCCTGAATCTGTCGACGCCCGCGAGTGCGGTCACAGCGACGCTGGTGTACAACGCGTTCATCATCCCGCTGTTGATCCCGCTGGCACTGCGCGGGGTCGACTACGAGGCCCAGAGCGGGGCACAGCTGCTCCGGAAGAACCTGATCGTCTACGGTGGAGGTGGACTCATCGCCCCGTTCATCTTCATCAAGGCGATCGACATGCTGTTCGTCGCACTCGGGGTGTTCCAATAATGGATCGTAACGACTTCATCGTGCCACTGCGGCTACTGGGTGTGAGCCTGCTCGTCTTCGGGCTGCTCTACCAGGGGTCGCTGATGGCCGTCGGAACCGTACTGTTCCCGAACAACGTGGCTGGGAGCCCAATCACCTACGATAACGGAACGGTCGCCGGATCGGCAGAGATCGGGCAGGACTTCCGTCCGGGGCAGCCAGAGGACGCACAGTACTTCTGGTCTCGGCCCTCGTCGAACGACTACGACGCGATGACGTCGGGGAGCGCGAACCTCGCGCCGAACAATCCTGCACTCTCTGAGCGCGTCCGGAGCGACCTCCGGAATATCTCGCAGTACGAGACGCCGGACGACTCGGTCCCGGCAAACCTGGTCGCGGAATCGGGCTCGGCGTACGACGCCTACATCTCGCCCGAAGCTGCCCGTTTCCAGGTTCCGCGGGTCGCAAATCAGACCGGCATCTCCGAAGAGCGGCTACACGAAATGATCGAAGCCCAAACCGAAGACCCGTGGATGGGCGTGTACGGCCACGAGCGCGTGAGCGTGCTGGAGCTCAACCTCATGATCCGCGAGGAACTCCAACAGCAGCAGAACAGCGCCGAGCAGAACAGCGACGTCGATATGCAGACGGCGACCAACGGTGATCACTAATGACCCAACAGAACGAAATTGGATACGATCGCGTGCTCGTGCCAGTCGGAGACAAGTCGGACCCGAACATGCTCACGCAGCTGTCGAGCATCTTGGTCGACCCACGGCGAGGAGCCGTGCGGTTCACGCACGTGACCACGGATCGGAGCTTCGTCGGTTCACAGGAGAACTGGCGAACCGGTTCCGAGAGCGTCGCGGAGAGCCAACATACGCTTCGTGAGGAAGGTGTCGAGAGCACAGGAACCATCCGAACTGCCTCGTCAGCTCTCGATGGAATCCTAGAGGAAGCGGACGAGTACGATGCGGACACCATCCTCATCGGGTGGACTGACAAGGACTCCGTCTCGAGTCTCGTCGATAGACTACTTCGAAAGGCAAACTGTGACGTTATTGTCTTCAATGCCCACGAAGACCCGGTCGACACAGATTCGGTTCTGGTCCCGGTTGTCGTCCCACCGGACGAGAATCGACTGCAGATGCTCGCAATCATGAGCCAACGAACTGAAGCGACGGTGACTTTCGCCTACGTTTCCGGGGGCGAGGGCTCCGAAGAAGAAGGACGGGATCTCTTGGAGCAGTCGGTCGACCGACTCGCAGAGTACGGTGTGCAAGCAGAAACTGAGTTCACGAGTTCAGGGAATCCCGTCAAGAAGCTTGGTGAGTTATCCGGCGACCACGACATCATGGTGATCGGAACGTCCCGTGGGTGGTGGCTCCGGAAGACTCTGTTCGGCCGGAAAACGGACAAAATCGCCAGAGAAGCACAGTGCTCGATACTGATGCACAAGTGGCAAGGGGAGGTGCCGCCGGACAGCTGAGGTGCTCTCGGCACTCGGGTCTGCTGACGTACTGAGGTTGCTGGCAGCAACAGTACGCAGGGGACGTCCCATCGAGTAGAATCGGACGGCAGAAGGTACCCTTGCGAGCAGTTTCAGAACCATGTATATCGCCCAAGGAAAGCGCGCTGATGCGGGTCCGGGATCCTCTGTAATGGGAGCAGTCGATGGCAATCAATATGTGATTGCGGATCTCAAACAAGCGAATCAATGGATCTCCATAGAACGAACCGTTACAGTTGATCTGGACGACACCAGGTGACTGCTGATACTCCAGAGAATCGACCAAGATCAAGTTCCCAGCTGGCCTCGATCAGCGAAAGAGTTTGCCACCACGTTCGAGCGACTCCGGCGAGAAGTGTGCCAGACGTCCTTGGAAACTCACCTGGATGATGTACTGCGGGAATTTCAGCCCGGTGAACTACCCCTACCTACTCGCTGCCTTCGGCGGCTCCTTGAGGTAGGGGCTTCCTGCTTCGACGACGCGCTTTGCAGACACCGAATTGGTGTCCGTAGGGAGCGCAGTCTCCACAGGCGTTCCTTCGGAGTGACCCACTCCTAGTTCGGAACGACCGCGAGAAAGAATGTTCCATGCCGCATTTGCATCTCTGTCTGCTTCGAAGCCACACGCCGGACACGAGTGTTTCCGAACCCACAACGGCTTCTCGGTTTCGACACCGCACTTTGCACACTCTTTGGTTGTCCCTCGTGGTTCAACTTCCACGAAGTGCGTGCCTTCGCGCTCGCACTTGTATGCGAGCATACTCGTGAAGGTGTTCCACGCAGCCGACGCCGTATTGCGGCCGTTACGCGACGATTCCAGCATCTCTTTCACAGTAAGGTCTTCGACGGCCACCACCTCGTATTCCCGCGCGTAGTATGCCGAGAGCTTGTGCAAGAAGTCACGCCGCTTGCGCTTGATTCGCAGGTGACACTCAGCCACTCGCTGGCGCTGTTTCTCCCAGTTGTTTGACTCGTATTCTTTCCGCGAGAGAGCGCGTTGCTCTCGTTCGAGTCGGTCACGTTCGTCCGAAAGGTCGAGTGATTCGACCGCCGTGCCGTTTGTGTCGTGGGCATACTTCAGGATGCCCACGTCGATACCGACCATCTCGTCGGCGTCGATCTCTTCCAGTGATGGCTTCGGTGGTGGTTCTACGTCCATCTCGATACCGAAGATGGCGAGCCACTCGCCGCTCTTCTCCTTTTTGAGTGTGACTTCCTTGACCGTAGCGGCCTCGGGCAGCGATCGGTGAACTTCGATAGGAATGTCCGCGAGCTTCGAGAGTGACAACACAGTCTGACCACTCTTCTTGTCGAGTTCGAACCCAGACTGGTTGTAGGTAAAACTGCGAAACTCACGTGGTGACTTCCACCGAAGTTCCCCAACGTTGTAGCCGTGTTCTTTGAGCTTCCCGAGAGAGTTGATATTCCTGGAAATCCGCATGACGGTGGGCTGAAGCACCTTCGAATACACGTCGGTCAACTCGTTCCACCAGTCTTTGAGGTTGGGAAGTTCGTCACGAATCGTGCGGACGCGCTGTTTGACGGTGCCCTCGTCTTCGGGGATCTGGTTGAAGCGGTACAGCGCGTGGTTGTAGAGTTGTCTACAGGTATCGCGGTGATAGTCCAGCGTCTCACGCTGGCGTTCGGTCGGCTTGAGACGATACCTGTAGTTGTAGTTCATCGTGTCGTGTTACTCGTCGGGGTCTGACGTTCGGACGATTTTCACATCTGCGCCACGCCACCGCTTTGGAACGAGGACGTGTGCGCCATTACCGGTAGCTTTCACCTCGCCCTCGATGACTTCGGGGCCTTCGATTTCGTGCCTATCCATCACCGTTGTTTAGACATTATTTAAACATAAGAGTGTCGGTTCGTGGGCCTGTGAGCCAGCAACAAGTAGGTGCCTACAAGATGAAGACGGCGCTGTATCCCCTCCCTACTGCGCTACTCGGTCGCTCCGCTCCCTGCGTTGCTCCTTGAGGAAGAGGGATTAGCGCCTGAAATTAGCTAATTGAGTACAATGCGTACGAAGTAGAGCGGAACGAGACGGAAGCGATTGTCCGGCGACAAGCAGACCGACTGGTACAGAGTCTTACCACCGAGCTCTCTGGAGAATCGAACGAGGAGACCCCACTGAACCTCCGATTGGAAGACGCGATTAGCACCTTCAGGCGTAAGACGAACCCAACCCTGATAGGCTCACTCCACGAATATCTTACCCTCGATAACGACAACTAGTCCGATGGCCAATCACAAACAGCTACCTCAACTGGACCAGACGTCCTCTATCGATCACCGATCCCGACTCGTCGAAACACGGAGAATCTAACGTAATGACTCGAGGTGGCTTATCATAGATCGCTTCGTCACTAGACGACGCCGAAACGAGACGGTCCGCTCTGATAGGGGGCTGTCGAGGTGTATTGGTAGGGATCGGACTCGCTGTTGCTGCGATGGGCTTCGGGGGAACAATATTTCGCGTCATGCTACCGCAGACGTTTGATTTCCTGTTGCTTTCCGGATAGCCATTCAAGCGGCAAGAATTCATCAATATTATACGCATCCGTGTCAAGTAGATCGTATGAACCGGCCAGGTACGCCTATCGGTATCAAAATAGTGTGTCTTGTCTGGGTGCTGTTCGCCCTCCTCAACATTATACAGATCGGGCAAGTGCTGTCGACGACGCGACTCTCCGGAGAGCTGTTGATACCGATAGGTCTCATTACAGTTCTCTCTGTTGCATACATCGTGGTCAGTATCGGTCTTTGGAAAACCCGCACTTGGGCATGGAAGGGGGCTATCGGGCTCGTCGTCATCGGGAGCGTCACTGCATTACTCCAGGGTATTTTCGGACTCCCCATCGGTTTTCTCCTAGTACTTGTCGGGATTTATCTCGTTATCCGGCGGGACGTGTTCACAGCGGGAACTACCGCTGCGTCCTGATCCAATTAAACGCGGAGAGAGCAGAACGGTGCCAACCGCTTCGAGGGGCGGCCTCTACAGGCGGAGCAGGCCGAGTGCCTCGGGGTCGTTCAGAAGACCGAAGATCTTCCATGATGACGAGACGCCGGAGGCGTCTCAAACCACTTAACCCCCAGATGAAGGCCGTACGCTCGGCTAAACGTGTTCCGTTCGCTCAATATACCATGCCAATCTGATAGGTACTAACCGTTCGCCATCCCGTCTTGTTTCAGTGATTGGCCTCCGAATAGTCGAGGTCTCTAGAAACTGAAGGAAGTACGCTGCTCGTCGCCGACCAGAGAAATCGTCTCGATTTCGAGGTTCATGTCGGTTAACCGTCGTTCGATGGCCTCAGCTTGGTCCTGTGTCTCCACAACGGCGATAACGTGGAGATTATGACTCCCGTTAAGGAGTTCACGTACTTGTACCACCTCCGGGAGAGTAGATAGTTGGTCAGTGATTTCACCAAATCGGTTTGGGTCAACCGTACAAATAAATAAAAACTCGAGTAGCCCAAGCACTCTGTAATTAATCTCGGATCGGTGAGCTTCGATCACCCCCTCAGACACGAGTTTCTCGATTCGGTTTCGGATCGTGGCTGGCGTTACGTCAACCTTGTCTGCAATCTCGGGACTCGACGTATTCCTCGCATCAGCCGTTAGGGCGGAGAGGATCCGCTGGTCAATGTCATCAAGATCGTAAACCGGCTGGTTCGTGGTCCTGTCATGCTCTCCTGCTATCGGTGACGATGGACGTGTCATGTTTTCGTCCAACTTTCCAGCGCATCGAACAACTTGATGGTGATCGATTGATTAATCAAGTCAACCGCGACCTCCTCACTGTCTGCTGCATCTCCCAACAGGCCGAGCGGGACCTGCCCACCTGCCATGTCATGGTGGCCACCCGCACTTCCAACCTTATCGAACGTGTCTCTCATCAAGTTCCCAATATGAAGTTGGGGATTGCTCGTTCGAGCGCTCAGGTGAATTTCGCCTTCAACGATGCCGAAGACAATAGTCGTACTGATACCTTCTAATTTCAGAAGGTAGTCCGCCGCTTGTGGGAGTACATCACGTTCGTGAACCTGACCAAGCGGGGAGACCAAACAAGAGCCGCGGACCTCTCGGTTGACGATTGCATCACCAATGGCACCGAGTGTTTCGGGTGTGAAGACGGAATTCGATAAAGTTTCGATAGTGGAATGATCGGCGAACGAGTGGAGAAAACATGCAGCTGCGTGTTCTGCGGGCGTCGTCCCACGGGTAAAGTTGAGTGTCTCGCGATGGAGGCCGAACAGTAGGGCCGTCGCCAGTCGTTGCGCCGGCTCAATATCGTGGGCTTGGAGATACCGTGTCAACAGCGTCGCTGTTGCCCCAACTTCGGCTCGCTGATCGATGTACTCACCGGGGATACCGTCCGTGGGATGATGATCGATGACGATATCGGGGATAAAATCTTCCGGAACAGAATTGTTCCGTCCAGCAATGCTGTGGTCGACGAACGCAATCAGGTCGAATTGGTCCAGTGATCGGTCGTCACTATGGACGAGATCTATCTCGAGAATGTTAATCATCGCACGGTTCTGCTGATGTGTGATGGCTCCACCATAGAGGATTTCGACAGTGGGGAGACCCCATTCCTCCGCAATTGTGGCAAGCGCGAGTGCGCTTGAGAGACTGTCAGGGTCTGGATTGTTATGACAAAGGATACCGATCGAGTCAGCTGCGACTATGAGATCCCGAAAAGCCTGATAATCCGCAGTAGAGTCGTCGAGAATTTCGTCCAACGGAACATCTACTACTGACTCCGCCATCGATTCAGGTGTGTCACTCATACGTTTGTTCCCTCCTCGTCCGAGGAGACATCAACGCCGGGTGTCCGTTCCACCGCGCGTTTCCATCGGTAGTAAACTGATTTCATCGCATCTTTAGGCTGACGAACCGTGATGACTGATGTCGTGGATTGTGACTTCAGTTCATTCGATGGCGATCGTTCAAACAAACGACCGAGAAGGGGTTGCTTGGTCGGGGCACCAATGATAGCGACGTCATACTGCTCGATCTCAGTGAGGAGTTCAGCGACAATATCCTCAGATTCTCGAGCCTCGGATTCGATAGTGGAAAGGTTGGACAGAACGTATTCAGCGAGAGAAAGAGCATTCTTCCCCTTCTGTCGGGAGGTCCCATCATCCGTACTTGGAAACAGATGTAATGCGTGAACACTCGCTCCCGACGCGTGAGCTAATGCCCGTGCCGTTTCTGCAGCGAGCACAGAGTGGGGACCCGTGCCGACAGCAAGCAGGATGTCTGTAATTGGCTCGGAAGATGAGTGTCCATCTGGTACGACCTGACCATCAGATTCCTCAATACGCAATTCTGTATCACTGCCGATGTTCTCGACATAGACAGCACTGGTGGTGTTATCAAGCGCACTGCTGATCATGGGCTCGTCCCATAGGTGTAAGCGATTCGAATCATATTGTGCGAGATAGATAGCATCGTAGTACTCGCTAGTCGTGAACTCGACGAATGCCGCTTCAGGAACCTCGACAACACCAACGAACCCGTTTACAGTGATATCTTCATCGGGATTTTCGGTGACATCGAGGATAAATGAGACCTGCTCTTGAGCTGTGCGAACCACTGAATTCATAATCCCTGATCCACCGTCGGTGTCCTTCAGTTCGTCATAGTCGACATCACTCGGCACGGTCAAGATATTAGCGATGGTTACTGTTCCGTCATGATCTGCAGCGACCGCAAGTGGGGTGCGGAGCAGCCTTGGTATGTTAAATCGGTCGTAGTCGATGTCCGCATCCCCGGGTATCGGAACGAGGATATTGTAAGAGGGGGGCTCGATGGGCCCTCGTATGCCCGATGAATTCAGAGAAGTCAGTTCACTTACGTGTCGTATCGGTATTGTGGTCGGATCAGACATATTCTCCTCTACATCCGGGGTCAGGAACCGTTGTCGCCTCAATACTGCTACTACTCGCAAGACGGAACGACCGGAATCGTGGTGGCACGGACGCGAAAACACGAAGCCTCGCTCCCGTATCCCTACCTGTTGATGAGACCATCATGGGCTATCGGATTGTGATGAGGTGGTATGGGGAATACAAAAGCATTTCCGGTCTCATCGTCAATATTTACAGTAAATTGTTTGTAAATCCGACTTTGAGATCCTTTCGATCGTTTCTGCAAAGCTCGAGGTCGATATCCGTCTTTAGTGAGGCCAGAAATCGCGTGATAGCGGCTTGTCGAGGCTACCTGGCGGTATTAAGATAAGGATGAGGCGGTCAAAGTTCGAAGTGTCGATGCCCGAAATCGACCGCCTCAGTGAATTTACTGTCTAAATTGATTTAGAATTTGTGGAGTGCGAGCGAACACCGCGCGGGATCATTGAAGAGGGTATTCGCCACCATCTGGCGGGACTCTCACTTTCGAATACAGTCAGGTTACTTGGGGATTTCGGTGTCGAACGCAGCCGTACCGCAATCCAGAACTGGGTGCAGAAGGCTGATCTACAGCCAGCCGGCGGTGTGAGTCCGGATCGTGTTGCCGTCGATCAGAAGGCGATCCGGATCAAAGACGAGCAGTATTGGCTGTATGCCGTCGTCGATCCGCAGACGAACAGAGTCCTTCACTCGCGGCTGTTTCCGACGTATACGATCTCGACTCGCGCGCGAGTTTCTCACCGAACTGACCGAGAAACATGACGTCACTGACGCCGTGTTTCTCATCGACGATGCCGACGATCTGATCGGTGGACTCCGCAAAGAGGGACTCAGCTACCGCATTCAACCGCACGGCTATAGAAACTAGGCCGAACGTATCTTCAGAGAGGTAGAACGACGAACCTCGTCGTTTTCAAACTGTTTCAGTCACGTCGAGCCACCGACCGCGGAAACATGCTCCAAGCGCATTCCGTCCGGTGGAATCATGTTTAAGTTAACATGACTCGATAGAGGAGCGAAGAACTCGTGTCTCGAGTTCAGACAAAGTTAACAAGATTGATGATTTACCAGCTGGGAAGGTCCAAAACTAGATAGTGCCGCTCTTACGTCTGGTCTTCGCTGTTCGCATCGGTCTCCTCATCCAACCCGACAAGATCTTCTTCGAGCTGTTTCTGATGAGCAACTCTCTCTTCACTCTCTGACGGCAGCTCTATGTCCCCAATCGCTCCTTCTGGGATGTTTTCCTCTGAAACAGGAATTGATTCTTGTTCATATTCGTAGCCGATAATCAGCTTATCTCGATTAAGTCTCCCGATCAGGCGTTCCAACTCCGTTTCACGCTCTCGATGCAGTCGTTGAAGCTTCTGAACAGTCTTATCCAAATCAATTTCTCGGACTCGATTGACAACACGCGTTCCAACTTTTGTGAGCGTGTAGCGTTTCTGTGTCCCGTGGTCGGTTGGCCGATGCGTTATCTCGATGAGCTCGTTCTCAACACCTTCTTGGAGCCGGTTCGAGACGGTCGACGAACTCACTAACACCGCCTCGTCGATATCCTGGAATGTTGCACTCCCGACCCCGATCTCGATAAACACTTCTAGAGCTCCTTTTTGCCGGAGATACGCTTCCACAGGACTTTGCTCCATTGATGAATAAAGGTAGCTGCTCAAGACAGATATAGATACAACTAATCCTTGAATCGAAGCTATTCTTCAATCGAATTGATTCCGGTACCAATCGAATTCTTGCTTCATAACGCCCCTAACCGTTGATATATCCCCCGCACAAACTCTCACTCAAGCAAGCCAAAGAATTCTGGCCAGAATATCAGTCTACTTCAAATCAATATCTGTTACAGCATATCTCAATGTCTGGCTCACACGACCCACTCGACATCACGGAATTGCAGACGGCCCGTGAGCTACTGGTCGACCAGGCATCAACGCTCCTAGAAGGTACACAGAATATCTCACGGACAATCGGGAGTCTCCAACTCCCGACTGAAATCATCGACCAGTGGGTGACCCGCAAGTCGAATTTCATGTTCTCAACCGAGTCGATGGTCCGCGTCTTCATCTATATGCACGCGTGCGACTACACACAGGACGAGGTAGCCAACCGTATTCAGTCGTGGCCGTACCTCCAACTCAGATTCAACTTACAGCGTTCGGTTACCCAGGGAACGATCTCCCACACGAAACGACGACGGTTCAGCCCACAGCTCCGACGGTTCCTCAAAGCGATTGGCAATGACATCCGAGTCGTTGCAGCTGAGAACGATCTCGACGTCCGCGAAGTTTCGGCACCGACGCCGATTGATCATCCGAGTGCTCAGAGTAGTGAGGCTGGTTCCGAGACGAGAGAGCCAATCACCCACTTCGTCGACCGGCACGCCAGCGACCTCTTAGAGACCGCTGGCAAGCACATCTTCCCTGCATTCGAGACGGGTCGGGCAGCGAATGTGAAACACGAAGACGAGACGGTGTGGGAATCCCAGACTCGAATGAGTCTCCTTGGCGACCGGACGGGATCTCGAACGGTCTACCGGACGTTCAATAGACAGCTGGACGATGCGTTGCATCACGATACGCATACGTATGCGGTCAAGAAGTGTGCGACACCGGGCAGTTACCAGTACACGCTCGGTGATTTCGACACTGCATCGACGAACCCGACTCCATCGTGGCGACGGTGTGCTGAAACGCTCCAAGATTCGTTCGATGAGTCGATAGCGGGATTGCTCGAGGTACTCCAGCAGACGGAGATGATTACGGAGCCCGTTGTTGCGGCGATTGACATCACCGAGATACCATTTTACGTCTCTCCCTGGAAGGCGAAATCAGATATCCAGCCAGACGATCCGCGAATCGAGCTGGGTAACGGGAAGCAGAAAGTACCGAAAGCGGACTATCCGGAGATGGTGAGCGGATGCAAAGACCCGGGGGCGTACGGCTACAAGTACGCCACGCTCACGATTATCGGTCGTGACGCTCCAATCGTTCTCGCGATTGAGCCGATCCGTGAGAATTCGACGTGGGAGGGAGAAACTGGCGAAACAACACCGCTCGATGAGGCCGTTGACCGGCTGATGGAACGGGCGACAGCACACCTCGACATCCATCTGGTGATGGCTGATCGAGGATTCGATGGGCATCGCGTTCCCGCTGTATTGGACAGCTACGATGTGGACTACCTCATCCCCAAGAAGAAGTACGCGAAGGACTGGGCCGCGATCGAGAACATTCGAGAGCATCCGACGGCAGATATTGCGGTCGAGCCTGACGTCGATCTCTACCCAGCCCCCGATTACGAGTACAGCCACACGACGAACATTATGTATGTGCCGCCCAGAAACGAGGACTTCGTCGCGATGGAGGATGAGGAGGGCGAACGGTCGTTTGCAGTGTTCGTCACGAATCGGGAGGATGTATCACCGGACGATGCGATGGGGTTGACAGCGCGGTACAGTAGCCGGTGGGACATCGAGAACGAGTATCGGTCGATCAAGCGGTTTCTGCCCTCTGTCGCGTCGAAGGACTACCGTGTTCGGTGTTTCAGTTTCGTCTGGGCGACGTTGCTCTACAACGTCTGGCGGCTGGTCGACGCGCAGCTCCAGGTGCTTGTTGGCGAGGCGTACGACGAGTACGAGGCGAATCCCGTGGATGGTCGGCCCGACACGCTGTTGACTGCTGTTGGCTCTGTGTTTACGCTGATGGATTCGCTCGAGCCACCTGACTGAGGCCAGCGTCTTCTCCTAGTGCTAATTCAAAAGGTAGCGGCAGCGCTCTTCAGTTGACCTCTTTTTTCGGTAGTCTCATAAATCAACCGCTGTTCTACCAGTTTTCTGGGAGGTGTTTCTAGGTTGGAAGTGACGTCTCGTCGATTACTCACACTGAGAGTTATTTCCTCTTTCCAGATTAGTGTGAAAAGTCACCTTCCGAACCTGTGGTAGCTGAGGCTGGGCCACTCAGTGCATATGGTCCCAATGCTTGAAAGAAACAATTTTAGTTGTATTACATCAATCTAGTTGGGAAGGATTTATGTTGCAGCTCCTACCACCAGATATTGCGGTCAAAGTCGAGAGACACCACATATGGGGTTAAGAACCTGGAGGATCAAGCAGTGACAACTATGAACTGTCCGGACTGTGGGAACGAGCGAACACGCGTCATCGATACAGGGGCTAGTGCCGACGGAACCTCCGTCCGACGGCGCCGCGAGTGTCAACGCTGTTCGTTCCGCTTTACGACCTACGAACGTCCGGAGTGGGAGTCCCTCCAAGTGAAAAAACGCGACGGAACCATCGAGTCATTTGACCGACAGAAACTCCGCGCAGGGATCGAGCGAGCCGTTGAGAAGCGAGATGTGACCGAGACAACAGTGACTACTCTCGTCGACGATATCGAGAGCGAACTGCAAGGTCGAGAGGCACGTATCGTCTCTTCGAGTCTCATCGGCGAACTCGTCTCTGAGAACCTCCGCACGCTCGATAAGATAGCCTACATTCGATTTGTCTCCGTTTACAAAGCATTCTCTGAGCCGGAGGAATTCTTGAGAGAACTTGATGCAGTCTTGGATGCAGAACTTGATGACTTCGAAGCCTCGAACGGTTCACTATGACACAAACATACGTAGACTACACAAATGCTCGGTCAATTCTTGACCGGGCGAACATGGCCCACGTCCAGACGTACAGAGAACGACGGAAACAGAAACCAACCAACAGAGGACGAATCCTCCGGAGTACGTGCCAATGACTAAAAACAAAACCACAGGCGGAGATCCAGAGACCGACATCTTCTCTGAACGAACGCAGCTCAAACCGTACGAATACCCCGACGTCCTGGAGTACAAAGACGCGATACGGAACAGCTACTGGGTTCACACGGAGTTCAACTTCTCAGGAGACGTTCAAGACTTCAAGGTCAACACGACTCCCGCCGAGAAGACTGTCATCAAGCGGACGATGCTGGCCATCGCGCAGATCGAGGTCCAGGTCAAGACTTTCTGGGCAGACATCTACGACGAGATGCCCAAAGCAGAGGTTGGGAACGTCGGCATGACCTTCGCGGAGAGTGAGGTCAGACACATGGACGCGTACAGCCACCTCCTCGACATCCTGGGGATTGCGGAAGACTTCGAGGAGGTGACCGACGTCCCCGCAATCGAGGAGCGGATCGACTACCTCGACGAGTACCTCGAGAAGAGCGAGAGCGACGACACACAGGAGTACGTGATGAGTCTCCTGCTGTTCGCCACATTCGTCGAGCACGTCTCGCTGTTCTCGCAATTCCTCATCATGACGAGCTTCGACAAACACGAAAAGAAGTTCAAGGGGATCGCGAACGCCGTCGAAGCGACCAGCAAGGAGGAGCAGATTCACGGACTATTCGGTGTCGAACTCGTGGAGACGATTCGCGAGGAGAATCCGGACCTCTTCGACGAGGACTTCGAAGAAGAGGTCCAAGCGGCCTGTCAGCAGGCGTTCGAGGCAGAGATGAAGATACTGGACTGGATCTTCGGTGAGGGCGAACTGGAGTTCCTTCCCCGGGCCTACATCGACGCGTTCCTGCGGGACCGGTTCAACCAGAGCCTCGAGAACGTCGGTGTCGAGCCGATATTCGACCCGGACGATGACCTGCTCGAGGAGACACGGTGGTTCGATGAGGACATTATGATGACGAAGGACAACGACTTCTTCAGCAAGCGATCGACCACGTACAACAAGCACGCGCAGAGCGTTACCGCCGAGGACATGTTCTAACGATGGCACAAACAGAACCAGCACTTGACGAGGTACAACAGCAGCACAAGGAACCGTTCTACTGGCTGAACGAGGATAGCAGGGCATTCCTCAACGAGGGGTACCTGCTTGAGGGCGTCACAGCCGAGGAACGGGTCAGGGAGATCGCAGAGCGGGCTGAAGAAATCTTGGACGACGACGGCTTCGCGGACAAGTTCTACGACTACATGAGTCGGGGCTTCTACAGCCTCGCGAGTCCAGTGTGGTCGAACTTCGGTCTGGACCGAGGCCTGCCCATCAGCTGCTTCGGTAGCTACATGGAAGACAGCATGGAGAGCATCCTTTACACGCAGGCCGAAGTGGGCGAGATGACCAAGCTGGGCGGCGGGACCAGCGGGTACTTCGGCGAGATCCGGCCCCGAGGCAGCCCGATCACGAACAACGGCAAGAGCAACGGGAGCTACAGCTTCACCGAGCTGTTCGACACGATCATCAACGTCGTCAGCCAAGGGGAGACGCGGCGCGGCCAGTTCGCGGGATACATTGACATCGAACACGACGACCTGGACGAGTGGCTCAACATCAAGACCGAGGGCGACCCCGTACAGGACATCTACTACGGCGTCATCATTGGTGACGACTGGTTCCAGGCGATGGTCGACGGCGACGAGGAGAAGCGAGAGACGTGGGCAGAGATCATCGAGACGCGGATCAACATCGGTGTCCCGTACATCATCTTCCGGGACAACATGAACGACGGGAAGCCACAGGTCTACAAGGATAAGGGCTACGAGATCAACGGCTCCAACCTGTGTACCGAAATCGCGCTACCGGCCACGCCAGACGAGAGTTTCGTCTGTTGCCTCTCGTCGATGAACGCGCTCCACTACGACGAGTGGGAGGACACCGACGCAGTAGAGACGCTGACGCGGTTCCTCGACGCCGTCATGGAGGAGTTCATCCAAGAAGCGGAAGGGGCGCAGTTCATGGAACGCCCAGTGCGGTTTGCGAAACGGCACAGGGCGATCGGCATCGGCGTCCTCGGCTGGCACAGCTACCTCCAGAGCGAGATGATTCCGTTCGACAGCATGGAGGCGATGGAGAAAAACGAGGCAATCTTCCGCACCATCAAGGAGCGAAGTTACGAGGAGAGTCGTCGGCTCGCCGACGAGTTCGGTGAGCCGGAGGTGCTCGACGGCTACGGTCGCCGGAATGCGACGACGATGAGCGTCGCCCCGACGAAATCCAGCAGTGTCATCCTGGGGCAGATCAGTCCGAGCATCGAACCGCTAAAATCGAACTACTTCGTCCGCGACGGTGCGAAGCTGAAATCGACGCAGAAGAACCGGTTCCTCGAGGCGATACTGAAGCAGCGAGGCAGAGATGAGCGCGAGGTCTGGGACAGCATCGCACAGAACGATGGGAGCGTGCAACATCTCGACTGCCTGACCGACGAGGAGAAGGAGGTGTTCAAGACCTTCGCCGAGATTCCACAGATGGCGATCATCAACCAGGCAGCGCAGCGGCAGAAACGCATCGATCAGGCACAGAGCCTGAACGTCTCGATCGATCCGAGCGAAGTGAGCGTCAAGGAGATCAACCAGCTCTACATCGAGGCCTGGAAAAAAGGGGTGAAGAGTCTCTACTACCAACACAGCGTGAACGCCGCACAGAAGTTCAGCCGAGACATCCTCGAATGCAAGGCCTGTGAGAGCTGATATTCCATCGGTCAGTATGATAGAGTGGTCCATGTAAACTACGCCACCCTACCCCTCGGCGTATGCGTACCTCGGTCCGTGACGGCTTCGGCGTGGACCTGATCAACCAGATCCGGGAAGAGAACCCCGGCGTCTGGACCGACGACTTCGAGGCCGAAGTCGTCGACCTGATCACCGAGGCCGTCGATCTGGAGAAGATCTATGCCTACGAGGCCTGCCCCGACGATATCCTCGGGATGAGCGCCGACCAGTTCGCCGAGTACGTCGAGCACGTCGCCGACCGTCGGCTCGACCAGCTCGACCTGCCCGAGCAGTACGGCACCGACAACCCGTTCCCGTGGCTCTCCGAACAGGTCGACCTCAACAAGGAGAAGAACTTCTTCGAGACGCAGGTCACCGAGTACCAGAGCGGCGCGAGCTTAGACTGGTAACGGCCACGAACGGCACACAAATCGCTTTTTCGACGGGATATTCGATTTCGAGTGGCAGTACTTGCGCGACAGCGATAAATCTCTGCGCACGATACAGAATCCGATCTCGCTCGATCGCATCGTCGATTTCACAGCGTGTAGCTCGACGCTGTCAGTCCGGTATTAACAAATTATGGGCATTAGATTGTTAAAATCAGCTAAACTAGCCCGTTTTCGTAGCAGTGATATTAATAAGATTAGGCAGTCTTCGTTCAAGTAATGACAGCACGCGACGACGATTCACCGCCCGATGGATCGCACGAACACGATCACGGAGACGCCAGTGACGACGGCGGGAGCGGTGGCGAATCACCGGACGGCACAGTCGCCGAGTTCTCGGTGCCGGGGATGGACTGTGCCTCCTGTGCCGGCAAGGTCAAGACCAGCGTCGATCGTCTCGACGGGATCGAGTCGATCGACCCGCAGGTGACGACCGGGACGCTGTCGGTCACCTACGACGCCGGCCGCACGAGCGAAGACGCCATCGTCGAGCAGATCGAGGGAGCGGGTTACGGCGTCGAGGAGGGCGCGACCACGACGTTCTCCATCCCCGATATGGACTGTGCCTCCTGTGCTGGCAAGGTCGAGAACGCCCTCGACCGCGTCGACGGCGCCGTGAGCTACGACACACGGCCGACGACCGGGACGGTCGAGATGTCCTACGACGAGGCGACCGTGAGCGAGGACGAACTGGTCGCCGCCATCGAAGAGGCTGGCTACGACGTGGCCGACACGGAGAACGACGAGGACGACGCTGGCGGCGTCTGGACGAGTCCGCGGGCACGCAAGACCGGGGTCAGCGGGGCCGTCCTCACGATCGGGCTGGCACTGGAGTTCGCGTTCACCGGTCTGAACCCGACAGTCGCGACGGTACTGGACAGCGATCTCCACGTCGCCAGCGTGCTTTTCCTCGTGGCCGTCGCCGTCGGCGGCCAGGAGATCCTCCGCAACGGCTACTACTCGGCGCGCAACTACAATCTCGACATCGACTTCCTGATGTCGGTGGCCATCCTCGGGGCACTGACCGCGAGCCTCGTGTTCGGCGAGTCGCTGTACTTCGAGGCCGCGACGCTGGCGGTGCTGTTCAGTTTCGCGGAGTTGCTCGAAACCGCCTCGATGGATCGGGCCAGAAACTCGCTGGAAGAGCTGATGGACCTCTCGCCCGACGAGGCGACCGTCAAGCGCGACGGCGGCGAGGAGACGGTGCCGGTCGAACGGGTGACCGTCGGCGACGTGGTCGTCGTGCGCCCGGGCGAGAAGATCCCGATGGACGGCGAAGTCCGCGAGGGCACCAGCGCCGTCAATCAGGCCCCGATCACCGGCGAGAGCGTCCCCGTCGACAAGACTGTCGGCGACGAGGTGTTCGCTGGGACGATCAACGAGGAGGGGTACCTGGAAGTCGAGGTGACCTCGGCGGCCAGCGACAACACCCTCTCGCAGATCGTCGGGCTGGTCGAGGACGCTCAGTCGAACCAGACCGAGCGCGAACAGTTCGTCGAGCGCTTCGCCGCCTACTACACGCCCGTCGTCGTCGCCTTCGCCGTCCTCGTGACCCTCGCCAGCCCCGTCGTCGCGGGGGTCGCGTGGTCGACGGCCGTCGTGTACGGCCTGACGCTGCTGGTGCTGGCCTGCCCCTGTGCCTTCGTCATCTCGACGCCCGTCTCGGTCGTCTCGGGTGTCACGAGCGCCGCGAAAAACGGCGTACTGATCAAGGGCGGGGACAGCCTCGAAGCGATGGGTGCCGTCGACGCCGTCGCCTTCGACAAGACCGGCACGCTGACGAAGGGGGAACTGACCGTCACCGACGTTATTTCCCTCAGCGGAAACAGTGAGGACGACGTTCTCAGATGTGCTCGCGGGCTGGAACAGCGAAGCGAACACCCCATCGGCGAGGCCATCGTCGCCGAGGCAGGTGCGAGCGGGGTCGCCGCCAGGGAAGTCGAGGAGTTCCAGAGCATCACCGGCAAAGGTGTCCGCGCAGATCTCGACGGGACGCCACACTTCGCCGGCAAGCCCGGCCTCTTTGAGGAACTCGACTTCGACCTCTCGCACGTCCACGCGACCACCGACGGCGGCGTCGTCACCGAGACCGCCCGACAGCTCTGTGATCGCAACAACTGTCTGGACCTGCTCGAAGAGACCGTCCCCGAACTGCAAGCCCAGGGCAAGACGGTCGTGCTCGTCGGCACGGCGGACGAACTGGAGGGAGTCATCGCCGTCGCCGACGAGATACGGCCCGAAGCGAAACGGACAGTCGAGCGCCTCAAAACGCTGGGCGTCGGGCAAACCGTGATGCTGACCGGCGACAACGAGCGTACCGCCCGCGCCATCGCCGAACAGGTCGGCGTCGACGAGTACCGCGCCGAACTGCTCCCCGACGAGAAGGTCGCGGCCATCGAGGACCTGGACGGGGCGACCGACGGGGGCGTGGCGATGGTCGGCGACGGGATCAACGACGCGCCCGCGCTCGCGACGGCCACTGTCGGGGTCGCGATGGGAGCGGCCGGCACCGACACTGCCCTCGAAACCGCAGATATCGCGCTGATGAGCGACGACCTCTCGCGACTGCCCTACCTCTACGAACTGGCCGACAAAGCCAACGGCGTCATCCGGCAGAACATCGTCGCGAGCCTGGCGGTCAAGGCCGGTCTCGCCCTCGCCGTGCCGTTCGGACTGGTTCCCATCTGGCTGGCCGTGCTGGCCGGCGACGCCGGCATGACCGTCGGCGTCACCAGCAACGCGATGCGCCTCTCACGTGTTCGGGCGGACGATACGAGCGAGTGAGCGGTGCCTGCGCCGACGGTCGGTGAACTGCCAGCGACCCGGTGTCGTTCTCCCCGTCGAGTGAGGGTGCTCTGAGATGCTCGATGGCGGTATCACTCTGTGCTGACGGTGAGCGAGAGCCTTGCCATCCGAGCACTGTCTCCGTCTCCAACAGCCCAGCGGGTTATCGGCCGTCACGGTCGGCGCGTGTTGGAACTCCCAGGTCAGTTCGGCCTGGACCACCGGGTCGACTCCACGCCAGATCGAGGACGACAGACACGCGAACCGAAAGACCCGTGAGCTGAGATCCGTCACGGATTCCGGCCAGCTACGAACGGAGTCGCTGGATGCGCTTCTCCATCGGGGGGTGGGTGGAGACGATACGCTGGAGGAAACCACGGTCAGGGCTGGAGATACAGAGTGCGCTCACCTGCTGATCGACGTTCGCGTCACGGGAGCGCTGATGCCCGCGGCCGCGCCGGTTGGCCGGTCCACGGCCATGCTGGGCACGCCCAGTCGACTGCTGGGCCTGCTGATTCCCGCCCTGGATTTTCTCGAGAGCGCGAGCCAGTGGCTCACCCCGCCCGAGAACGTCGCTGGCGTCGGCGTCAGCGACGTACTCGCGGTACCGGGAGATGGCGAGCACGAACAGCATCGAGATGAACTGGACGATGTTCCCGACGACGACGGCGAGGAAGAAGTCCGCGAGGTCGTTCTCGCCGGTGAGCAGCACGATATATTGAGCGACGATAGCGACGATCGAAGCGATGCCCTGGCCGAGTTGCATCGTGATGACGTCGCGGTTGTCGATGTGGGCCAGCTCGTGGGCGATGACGCCTTCGAGCTCGTTGCGGTCGAGCAACTGGATCAGTTCCGTGGAGAGAACCACGGTCCCGTTGCCGCGGCGACCGACTGCGAACGCGTTCGGGACGCCCATATCGGCGATTTTCAACGACGGTTTCTTCATGTCCTTCTCGCGGCAGACCCGCTCGACGAACTGGTGAATCTGGGGGTACTGCTGTTCGGACAGATCGTCGGCACCGACGCTCCGTAACGCGGCCCACTTTCCGATCTTGTACTGAGCACCGACGAGGAGGAGACTCCCCACGATGGCGATCGGCAGGATACCCTGGCCGAACGCGGCCATCGCTGCCACCACGGCCACGAGGTAGAGTCCAGCGAGAAGTGCACCGACGACAGCCATCCGAACTTTGAGTCCAAAATGTCGCATGTGAATTATGTTGCAGCGGTGTTCCCGCTAGTGCAGTCAGCTTCGACGGTGGCTGGTTCAACAGTCCTGATTCCGGCCCGGTTGACAGTTCTCGTACCATTCCCGGCCAGAGGCACGGTCGTGACAACGGAGGCTACCGCCGTGACGAACCGACCCACCGCTGTTTGGCTGCCGGTGGACTTCGCTTCCGTGCTGGTTCTAACGATGTTGGTGTATTCGTGCATATGTTAGCTGTCAGTCGGTTTCGCTGCGTGCAGGATCAGCGAGCTTCACTGAGAGTTCCCCATGACTGTGGACCGAGACGACACACTCGGAGAGAACGAACTTGACAACGCCAGTGGAGGGTGTCGATACCCCGTCGACTTTTCCGAACAGTTGGCTCAGTGCGTATGCGTGTGACTTGTCGTATCGGGAGGCGACTGTCGAGCGAGCATCGCCAGTAACTGTCGACACGGCGTCGGTGACAGCCTCGTAAAGAGATGTCTCGTCACCCCAGCGAGCGAGGTGGCGGCCGTGACACGGTCCTGTCGATTCGTCAGCGGGTCGAGATTCATCGGTCATGGTGCGTTTTGGCGTTGAGTTTACGCCGCATAGAATACTGAACGTTCGGTAAGTATCAATCTTTCCCCTCATCCCACGTCAGAAGAGAGACGCCACAACCTGAGTCGCACTCACCCCGAAAAGTCTCTTGTCGGCCTAATATGGGTTTCTGACAGCCATTCGGTCGATTCGAGAGAAGCGTCGTACTTTACCCCGTAACGGCCCTGGCACGTTAGACGAAGCACTTAACACCTACCGAACGTTTAGTAAGCAGTATGGCACGGACCTCGCTCCGAAACAATCCACTGCTCGCTGCGCTCTTGAGCACGGCGGTCACCGGACTGGGCCACATATATCTCCGACGCTGGCTCAGAGCCGTCGGATGGCTGGGAGTTACCGTCGTCGCGTCCGTACTGTTCGTCCCCGAATCGACGATATCCGCCATTAATTCTGGGACGTTCAGCGATACGCTGTCGCTCCTTCCGGTCGTCCTCATCAGTGGCGCCAGCGCACTCGATGCGTATCTCATTGCGAAGATCGAGACACGAACCGAAGAAGTGCAGGCAGGCGATACTGTCGGGCCAACGGAGGCCGATGAAACCCCACTCTGTCCCGCGTGTGGGAAGCCAATCGACCTCGATCTCGGATTCTGTCACTGGTGTACGACCGAATTCGAAGTCGTGGACGTGACCGAACTGGACCAGCTCGACGAGAACTACTCGGAGAAACGATGACTACCGGCACACCCGAAACGACCTGGAGCACAGCCGAAGAAGAGATCATGGAGGCCACCTATCGAGCACTGCTCGATCACGGCTACGCCGCCCTGTCGATCTCCCGGATCGCCGAGGAGCTCGATAAATCGAAGGCCGCAATCTACTATCACTACGACACGAAAGACGAGCTCCTGGCCGCGTTTCTGGCGTTCGCTGTCGATAAATTCGAAGAGACGATCGATACAGAGACGGGCGACGAACCGTCAGAGGATCTCGAACACGTCATCGAGAAGCTCCTCCCACTGCAACCCGACGCGGAACAACAGCATCTCCAGACGGTACTGGTCGGCCTCCGGTCCCAGGCCGTGACGAACGAGGTGTTTCGCGAGCAATTCACGCAGATCGACGAGCGACTGGCAGCCACCATTCGGGGTATCGTTGGACGCGGCATCGACGAGGGCACGTTCCGTGACGTCGATCCCTCGCGGGTGGCGGAACATATCTTGGCGACAGTCAACGGCGCGATGTACAGTCGCGCGACGACAGACCGCAAAAGCGCCGCGGCGGCAACACGCGTCTCACTTGCCTCGTATATCGACTCGGAGCTGAGGCAACGCCCATGAGTACGCGTCTCAACGCTGGTTCGGGCTTCGGCGGTGGCTCGTTCTGGTTGCGGGGGCTGGAGAGGAGCGTCGAGAAAATTACAGACGATGATAGAAGCCAATGAGTAAGTCAGATCGTATCGGCTCTGCAGAGATAGAACGTCAAATAAAGGCAGTGCTCGGAGACACGGTCGATCTCCCGCTTGTCCGGAATGTACTGCAGGAATCCCGCGATAGGTGGTACGGCCAACTGGTAGTGAGCGTGTACGATTCACTGTCAGAACACGATGACTACGAGGACGTCCTTCCCGCCGCCGCCGCTATCGAGCTACTCAGGGAATCCGTGCGTCTCCGCAGTCGGTTGCTCGTCACACTCACGGACAAACACGCACACTCGGTCACACTGGAGCCGACAGCAGCGCTGCTGGCCGGAGATCAGTTGTATTCAGCGGCATTCTCGGCACTTGGTTCGGTGCCCGATTCTCACTCGGGTGACTGTTTCGAGATACTGACGGAGGTTTTCGAAACGATCACGGGAACATTTGCTCGCGCCTACACGCCGGCCGAGTCGGTCGAGCACGATAAAGCGGCGTTTCTCGACGAGACGGCAGGGAGTCTCGGTGAAGGTGCTGCCAACCTTGGAAGGGCGCTCGCCGGTCTCGATGTGCCGAACGACCAGCACTTCGGGCGACTCGGACGAGAGCTCGGCGTCGTCCGACAGATCCGTCTCATTCTTGATGTGGATCCGAGCGAAGCACCAGTTGTGCCACCCACACTCGACCAGGCAAACCTCCGTACGATGGCCGAACAGCGGCAAGACCACGCCGACCGAGCTCTCGCGACGCTGTCAGAGACTGTCGACGTGACGCGTCTGCGGGCGTTCGCCGAAGCGACTCCAGCGGTGCAGGACGAGGTGGACACAGGCACCGACCAGAACCTTCTCAATTAACAGCCGGACGCCTGGTAGCTTCGGTTGCCGTACGACATTCGCATCTCCTGCGTAGCGGCCCTGTAGGCCGCCTCCGACACCAGGAGAGACCCACACGAGAGGGTTCACGAGAGTGTGCGGACTCACCTGTCGTGTTGAGACACACGGAAACGCATAGTTGTCTACGCGTCTACTCTCCAGACACTGATGTACACGATCGCAGATCTGCCGATCGAGAACCGGCTCCAGACCGTCGAGCACGATCTCGAGCTCGAAACGGCGCTTCGTCGGATGTTCGAGAGGGGGTACACGCAGATCGGCGTTGAGCGGGATGGCGAGTTAGTCGGGATTGTCACCTACCGGTCGGTCGTCCGGACGCTCCTTGCGTTCCACGAGCTGGAGGTCGGGCACAAAACGCTCGACAAGATATCGGTCGGGGCAGCAGTCGAAGATGCACACACAATCAGCGAGGACGAGAACCTGCTCGCGATATTCGATGCACTCGCGGAGTACACGTATATCGTGGTCGATCGAGACGATGAGTGGCGTATCCTGACTGACTACGATCTCCTGACGCAACTGAAACAGATGCTCGAGCCGTTCTTGTTGATCGAGTCGATCGAGATGCAGTTGCGGGAGATTTTCAGACGAGTGTTTGGCGATTCGTTGTCGGAGAAGTTGGGCGAGACCTTCGACGATGATCATCCACTGCCGACACCGGCCTCGGTCGAACACTGTAGCTACGGACACTACGCCCAGTTCATCTCTATCCACTGGGAAGAGTTCGAATCGCTCTTCGATGATCAACAGGACGTGATTCGCGAGTTAGTGCTCGAAATCGGAGATATGCGGAATCGCCTCTTCCACTTTCGAGTCGACAATCCAGACGAATTCGATCGAGACCTGCTCCGTTTCGGCCAGTCGTACTTCTCCTCGGTGTAGGCATCGAACGATCAGGAGCCGTTCGTTTGCTCACAGGAGTTCCAACTCGAGGAGCCTCGCTGCACCGATACGAACCGTTGTCGGCCTCCCGGATCGACCGCACGCAGTCGTGCAGTCGCTCGGGGGACGTCTGCAGCTGTCTGTGTGAAAGAACTGGTCTCACCGCTTCGCCGACCGCATTCGATATAGCCGATAGTAATTTATCGCTGTTCGTATCGACAGCTATCGATCGACGGCGAGACAGCCCGATTCGCCGTCGAACAGGACTCTGCGGACTCGAACAGTCGATTTTCGCACTCGGGCCCTGCGCGACACTCTTAGCGACGGGACTGCCACTGTCGCGGTACGACGAGCACTCTCTCGAAGCGATCTCACCCGACGTTCCCACGGTCGCCCCGCTCTCCGGGAGAGACCATCGACGCCACCCACATCCCCTGGGGTGCTGTGATCGACCGCTGGCCCCGCCACGTCGTCGCTGGACCTGCTGGATACGACGAGAACGAGTTCCCACCGGACTCGCACCCGATCAGTTGCCACGTGGACACAACCGAAAAGGTGACCGAGACGCTCGCACACGGACAGCCCGATCCGCTCGACACCCCACTGTCGATCGACACGGCTGGCCGAGCGGTACCGAAGGGACGCACCCGGACAGCTCGCACGCGTGCAGGTCGTTGTTGGGCTCGGCTCACAGTTCTCGACCATCGGCGGCGATGTCCCAGGGCGAGCTCCGGCAGTATCGTCGCAGATCTGAGCGGTTCCCGACGCGACCGTCGATACCGTAGACGAAGCGATCCAGCACCTGGCGCGCCGTTCCGACAGTTCCACGTAGCTCAGGTCACCCGCTGGGGAGGCCGAACCGAGTCCACCGGCGACGATCCACCCCTCGACGTGCTGACGCGACGCCGCGACGAGACCAAGGACGACGGAGTGTCGCGCGCGCCGCTCCGATAGCAAGCAGATTGCTCTGGACGCGTGTGGTCCCGACCGCCTCCGGGGGACCCAGCGACGGTCGTCGGGCTCGCACTGGAGATTGTACATCACAAAGCCGTTCGCCGGTGTTTCTGGCGTTCCGCCGAAATGAAGAGTGAGAGCGGCGAAGCGAGCCGTAAATCAGATAGCGCGATACAAAATATCGATCGAGGCGGTCGGGGCGAGTGCGTGTGGCTACTCGTGGAACGCCTTCTCACCGGCCTCGATACGCACGTCCAGCCAGTTGTCCATCGGTGGGAGCGGGCACTCGTAGCGGTCCGAGTAGGCGCAGGTAGGGTTGTACGCCTCGTTGAAGTCCAGGAGCCAGGTGTCGCCGTCGATTCGATGCGTGTCGGGTTCGAGATCGAGGTACCGGCCCGCACCGTAGGTTTCCCCACCGCTCGTGGCGTCGCGGAACGGGACCCAGAGTCGATCTGCCTCGCGGTCTGGCTTGTACGCCGTGATCGTGACGGGCTCGCCGTCGACGGTGACGGTGAACGTTCCCCATTCGAGATACGTCTGTTCGCCGTCGGTACTGGTCCCGACGGTGACCGGTTCCGGGTCGCCGTACGGATCGAGTTCGACTTCGAACCGGTACTCCGGGTCGATGCCGTAGTAGTCCAGTCCGTCGAAGTCGTCGCGTTCGGCCGCCGGGAGCGGCGACCGCGGGTGGTCGGCGAAGTAGTGGTCCTTCTGACGGCGCTGTTCGCGGATAGCGGTCTGCCAGTCGTGTTCGGGGTCGTTCGAGGACATGGGTGGTCGGTGGCGGACGGCGTCAGCCGTCTGTCGGCACCGTATAGATAGTATTGTAGCGCTCGTGAAAAAGTGTGTCGCCGCCACGACCGAGTTTACAATCACGACACACCACTCGAAGTGGCTATGGAGAAGATGACGCCTATATCCGGATAGATATTCGCTTTCGTCACGGACCCGGGCGACAGGTCAGCAGATAGAATTGTGTATATCTTGCAATACCTTATGGCGCTGGCGACCCAACGAACGGGTATGAACGATCCGTTCGTAATGGTCGGCGGCGACGCGGCAGGTATGAGCGCCGCGAGCAAGTACAGGCGGGCCAACCCCGACGGCGATGTCGTCGTCTTCGAGAAGGGCGAGTGGGTGTCCTACGGCGCGTGCGGACTCCCGTACTACGTCGAAGGCAAGGTCGAGACGCTGGACGATCTCGTCACTGTGACGCCCGACGAGTTCGTCGAAGAGCGCGACATCGATCTGCGCACCGGGCACGAGGTGACCGCGATCGATCCAGAGAACCAGACGGTAACCGTCGCCGGTCCCGACGGCGAACTGACACAGCCCTACGGCGACCTGCTGATCGCGACCGGGGCGCACGCGGTGACACCGCCGATCGACGGCCTCGATCTCGACGGCGTGTTCACGCTCCACGACCTGGACGAAGCGGCCGCGATCAGGGAAGCGCTGGGCGAAGCGACGGAGACAGAGCAAGAGCGCACCGACGCTGCGGTACGGGGCGTCGAGCGCGTCGCGGTCGTCGGCGGGGGCTACGTCGGCATCGAGATGGCAGAGGCGTTCGCGTCCCACGGGCTCGAAGTCCACCTCTTCGAGATGCTGCCCCACACGCTCCAGCCGTTCGGTGCCGAGACCGCCGCAACCGTCGAAGACCACCTCGACGAGCAGGGGATCCGCCTCCACCTGGAGACCGCGGTCGAGGCGATTCGGGGCGAAGAACGCGTCGAGGCGATCGCCGCGGGCGAAGAGACCGTTCCAGTCGACCTCGCGCTGGTCGGGGCCGGCGTCGCGCCGAACACGGAGCTGGCCGAGGCCGCCGGGATCGAACTCGGGCCGACGGGAGCCATCGCGACCGACGAGTACGGCCGGACGAACGACGACCACGTCTACGCCGCCGGCGACGTGGCCGAAGCGACCCACGTCGTGACCGGCAAACCGGACCACGTCCCGCTGGCACTGACGGCCAACCGAGCGGGCCGCGCAATCGGCCAGACCGTTGCGGGCGACCCCACGCCAGTCGGCGAGATCGCCGGGACGGCCGCGGTCAAAGCGTTCGACCTCGAGGTGGCCCGGGCGGGCATCATCGACGAGGAGCGGGCGCGCGAGGCTGGCTTCGATCCGGTATCGGTGACGATCACCGCGCCATCGCGAGCCCACTACTACCCCGGCGGCTCGGAGATCCAGATCACGCTCCTCGGCGACGCAGGCAGCGGGCGGGTCCTGGGAGCGAGTATGGTCGGGAAAGAAGGCGTCGCAAAGCGGATCGACACCGTCGCGACGGCGCTGCACGCAGCGCTGACGGCCCGACAGCTCTCGTATCTCGACCTCTCGTACGCGCCGCCGTTCAGTCCGGTGTGGGACCCGGTGCTGACCGGCGCGAAGGTGCTCGGGGGGAAGCTATGACCGGCGACCGCTCGGCGTTCGAGCGGTCGCGGCTTACGAGAGGGGTTCGACACGTGCCAACCGAGTGATGTCGGCGCGCAGCGGCGTGATCACCGCACATCGATGCGACGGCCCTCGGCCATCTCACGGAGGCGTTCGACCCGCTCGTCCAGCGGCGGATGCGTCGAGAGCAGTCGCGTAAGTGGGCCCTCCTCGTCGCCGTGGACGTACAGCGGCGTCAGCAGGCCAAAGCCCGGCGTCGAGGCGCGTTCGATCTTGGTCAGTGCCCGGGCGAGCGCGAGCGGGTCGCTCACTTCACCAGCGCGCTCGTCGGCGGCGTACTCCCGCCGCCGCGAATAGCCCATCGCCAGCACAGTGATCAGGACGCCGAGCCCCGCGACAACGATGAGGGCGAACCGCTGTGCCCGGCCCAGGAGCGATCGGTGGGCGGACTCCGGGCGGCCCCGCAAGAGCGCGAGTGCGCGTGCGAAGCCACCGAGCACGAGCGCGATCGGGAGGACGACCATCGCCACGAGCCCCGCGACCGTCTGGACGAGGCTGTAGGTGACCGTCTGGATCAGCGCGTCGTTCGTTTCGAGGTGGGCGAGTTCGTGTGCCAGCAGCGCCTCCAGTTCCGCGGCCGAGAGCAAGCCAAAGAGCCGGCGGTCGAGGACGATCGCCCCGCCGTCACCCGCGATCGCCAGCGCGTTCGGTGCGCCCAGACTGGCGACCAGCAGTTCCGGCGGCTCGATCGCCATCCGATCTGCGACCGCCCCGAGACGCTGATGGACGGTCGGGGCTTGACCGGGCGCCAGCGGGGCGGCGTCGAGCTGTCGCCTGAGCTGTGTCGTCCCGGTGCGATAGCTCAGGTAACCCAGCACAACCCCCGTCGTGACGACCACGAGGATCGTCGTCAGCGGATCCGGACGCTGCGCCCAGAGTGCACTCGCCACGCGATAGCCCAGCACTGCCAGCAGTGCGTAGAACAGCAGTCCGGCCAGCCCGGCCAGTGCCAGCAGGAGTCGTCGACCAAGCGCCATAGGTAAAGCGAGGGACGCAGCGCGCAAACATCTGGCGACGGAAGCGTGGTTATGGATCGCAGGAACGGGTTTACCGAACCGATGGAGCGATCCAGATTGCTGTTTGCACTCGAACAGTACAACATCTGATAATGGCGGCTGTATCGTTATCAACCAGTACGTCCCGTATTGAGTAATGGTATCGAACACAGTTCTCTGCGTTGATACCGGAGAAGATCTCGCAGAGACGACAGCACTGCTCGCCGAAGAACCGCGACTGGATCCGCTCGAGAGCACGAGCGTCGCCGACGCGACGGACTCCCTCGAATCCGAGTCGGTCGCCTGCGTCGTCACAGAGTACGATCTCGAGGACGGGACCGGAATGGACGTAGTGCGGTCCGTCCGCGAACAGGCCCCACAGACGCCGTGTGTGCTGTACACGAGCACGCGCCCGAACGAGATCGATACGGACGCGGTCGAAGAGGTCATCGTCGAGTACCTGAACAAGGACCTGCCCGACGCCGACGAGCGACTCGGCTTCGTCGTCGACGACGTGATCTCCCACAGCGCACAGGTGGGCTTTCTGACGCCCGACGACGAGGGATCGCGACTTGACGCGCTGGCCGAGTACGACATCGACGACCTCCCGATCGAGGACAGTTTCGAGCGCCTGACCGACCTGATCACCAGCCACTTCGACGCCGCCGTAGCATTCATCGGCTTACTCGAGAAAGACGAAGAGAACTTCCTGGCCTGCACCGGCGCAGACTGGGACTCGCTCACCCGCGAGGAGACGATCTGTACACACAGCATGCTTCAGGAGGACGTGATGGTCGTCGAAGACATCCGCGAGGACAAACGGTTCGCGAACAACGATCAGTTGCACGACCTGGGCATCGTCTCCTACGCAGGGGCGAACATGACGACGCCGGAGGGGCAGGTGATCGGACAGGTGTGTCTCATCGATCACGAACCGCGGACGTACGACGCGACCGAGCGCGCCGAACTCGAACAGTTCGCCGAGACGGCGATGGAGATCCTCGAACTCAGGCAGTCGCTTCGGACGGCACGGGACGGGGAGGACGACCAATGAGTGTCCGAACCAGCGGCGAGTTCCACGTCGAAGACCTCCCGATCGGCCCGCTCGAAGACGGCACGAGCATCCTGCTGACCGGCGGCGACCGCGAAGCCCTCGAATCGGTGTTCTATCGGCTCGTCAGCGCCGAAGAAGGGGAACACTCACTGATCCTCTCGACCGACGAGAGCGGCGTCGGTGTCCAGCGATCGCTGGGCCAGGTCAGGCGTGGCTCCAAGGACCGCTCGTCGGTGCTGACGTGCTCGGGCTCGTCGGCCGGCCAGAACGTGACGGCCGTCGACGATGCGGGCGACCTGACGACGCTGGGGATGGAACTCTCGATGCTCGTCTCGGCTCCTGAAATCGCCGACGGGCGCATGCGTTCGGGCATCTTCCTCACCTCGACGCTCTGTAGTGCGGCCGACGACACCCGTTCTGTGTACCGCTTCCTCAACTCGAACTTCCTGACCGAACTCCGCCGGAACGAGGCCATCGGCGTCGCCGTGATCGACACGAGTGACGACGTGGGCGGGGACGCCAACAGTATCATCACCGGCATGGAGACCTCCTTTACCGGCCGCATCCACGTCGAAACGACGGGGCCAGGGTCGGCATCACTGGAGATCAGCGGCCTCGGCGACGATCGGACCGTCGACGTGTCGATCTAGGTCGGGAATTTCTTATGCGGATTACTGTAGCTATGTACCGGTGATCGACGGGACGGAGCGACGATCACCGGTAAGAGACGACAGTAAACCGTATCACAGCCGCGAGTCGATCGTCTCGGCGGTCGAGTCGCCGATCCCCTCGACCGCCAGCAGTTCTTCGGTCGAGGCCGCTCGGACGTTGTCGACGCTGCCAAAGCGCCGGAGGAGTCGCTTTCTGGTCGCGGGACCGATCCCCGGAACGTCGTCCAGCGCCGTCGCCACCTCGTCGCGGACCGTCTGGTGATACTGGACGGCGAAGCGATGGGCCTCGTCGCGGACCCGCTGACAGAGGTGGAGTTTCGGGTCGTCGTCGGCCCAGTCGTGGGTGCCCGTCGGTGTGACGATCAACTCCTCGTCCTTGGCCAGCGCCACGGCGGGGACGTCCCAGCCGGTCTCGGCCAGCGCGTCACGCGCCGCACCCAACTGCCCGTCGCCGCCGTCGATCAGGAGCAGGTCGGGGTCGGGCCGGTCGTCCCGCCCCTCGATCGCGCGTTCGGCCCGCCAGCGGACGAGTGCACGCATGTTGGCGTAGTCGTCGTTGCGCTCGGGCAACTTCTTGCGCCGATAGTCTGCTTTCTCGGCGTCGCCGTCGACGAACGTGACGTTCGAGCCGACGACGGCCCGGCCCTGGGCGTGGCTCACGTCGAACCCCTCGATCCGATCCGCGGCGTCGAGGTCGAGCGCGTCGGCCAAGGCCGCAGGCCCGTCCCGGTCGGGACCGCCACGGCGGGCGTTCTTCAGCGCCAGATCGACGAGCGTCGCCTCGCGGCCGGCCCCCGGCACGCGCACGTCGACACCCTCGCCGGCGAGCCACTCGATCACGTCCTCGCCGGGCCGTTCCGAGCACAGCACCGCGTCGGGCACGTCGCGCTCGGCGTAGTACTGGGTGACGAAGGCCGACAGGACTTCGCCGACGCCGTCGCCGTCGGGCGCGTCGAGGCGGTGGCGCTCGCGGTCGACCAGTTGCCCGTCGGCGGCGTGGAGGCGAGCAACGGTCGCAGTCTCGCCCTCGCGGACGGCCCCGAGCACGTCGACGGCCCGCTCGTCGCGAGTCGTCTGGACCGCGTCGTCCGAATCGCCGTGGAGGGCCTCGACGGCGTCGAGTTTGTCACGGAGGTTGGCCGCCCGCTCGAACTCCTGGGTCTGTGCAGCGGCCTCCATCTCACGGCGCAGCGGGTCCGCGAGGGCGCCCGTCTCGCCCCCGAAGAAGCGTTGCACGCTCGCCACGTCGTCGGCGTAGTCGGCCGGGTCGATCTCGCCCGTGCAGGGCGCGGTACACAGCCCCATCTCGTAGTCGAGACACGGCCGGTCGCGGTCGCGGTACTTGTGGTCCGAACAGCCGCGCAGCCCGTACGTCTCTCGCAGAGCCTTGACGACCGTATCGACCCGTCCCTTGTCGGTGAAGGGGCCGTAGACGGTCGCACCCTCCTCGGGATCTCGGGTCACCTCGATCCGCGGGACGGCGTGGTCGGTCAACTGCACGAGCGGGTAGGACTTGTCGTCTTTGAGTCGGACGTTGTACGGCGGCTGGTGGCGCTTTATCAGGTTCGCCTCCAGCAAGAGCGCCTGCGTCTCGGTGTCGGTGACGCTGATCTCGACCGTCTCCGCGCGCTCGACCATCCGGGCGATCCGCGCCGAGCGCGGGTCCGCATAGGACCGGACCCGGTCGCGCAGATCGACGGCCTTTCCGACGTACAGCACGCGGTCTGCGACGAAGTGGTAGACGCCGGGCTCGGTGGGGAGGTCGGCGGCGGCCTCGCGTACTGCGGTCGCGTCCATCGGCGACCCGTTAGCGCTGGACGGCTTTGAACGTCACGACACCACCTTTTTCGACTGCGGGTGCGCCTACGGCGCACCGTCTGCTCACGGGCCGAAGGCCCGTTCGCATGGTATGCGGGACCTCCGGTCCCGCACTACTTGTCGAAAAACGTGGGCGAAAAAGGCCGGAATCGCCGTCGGCGATTCCGGGGAACCGGGCGACCTGCCGGGTCCTGACGGACCGCTCGGTCGCCCGGATGCTACCGCCACAACAGTGGTCAGTATCGGTGATACACTGATCAAATAGCGTCGGCGCGCGCTGTCGCTCGCTCCGTCGAGCGACCACGCTGTGCGAGGGATGAGGAGCACAGCGGAGCGAGCACCGCAGTCGGTTGGGGAGGTGTGTGGCGCGGTGCTGTCCTGCGGTCCGGCCTGGTGGAATGAACGGGCGAGGCACGTCTGAGCGGTTCTGCGCGGGCACTATCCGAGCACAGCGAGGATATCCTGCACAGAACCGCTCAGCGGGCCGAGGGCGTTCAGTGCTTGCTCACTTTGGCAGTACCGTGAGCGACAGTATTCCGAACCAAAACAACACGAACCACCTGATCAGTTCGCAAGTCGACCAAACAGAAGCTCCCGTGCCAGACAGACACCAACGATCGACAGAACCCACGTCAGAGCTACGAGTCTGGCCGGATCGCACGCTCCAACCGCTGGACCATCTCGTCGGCGTCCTCGGGAGCCGGCAAGCGCAGATCCTCGGCGTCATCGCCGGCCACGCCGATCATCAGCTCGCGCTCGCGGGTCCACACGAACACACCGAACACGACCACGCCGAACAGCAGCGCCAGCGCGCCGAACATCGTCAGCAGCTCGTCGAGCTGGGCCATCAACGAGAGAAACTGCTGGAGCAGCCCCAGCATCCCGCCCATCCCGACCTGTGCAGCGCTGGAGTCGATGGTGACGCCGGTGACCATCGAGTCCAGGCTCACTGTCTGGCCGGCGACCAGCAGGACGACACCGACGACGAGCGCCTTGATCGCCTGCTGGAGGAAACCCCACTCGCCGCTCGCCTGTTCGGCGACACCGGTGACGTTAGGCCGGTCCACGTCCCTGAAGTTCGCCCCGTCACCGTCGGGCGTGAAGGCCAGCACGCGGTGGGACGTGACGACGACCCCGCCGTCGGCGATCGGGACCCGTTCGACGATCTCCTCGCCGTCGTACAGGAGATCCTCGACCCGATCGAGCCAACCCGTCATAAGGGGAGGTTGGCAATCACCCCCCAAGTAGCTGCTGGCGAGAGTACCAGAAACGAGAACGAGGGAGCACTCGTTACTCGCGTGTCGCTCCTTCCGTCGCTCCCGCTCGCTGTTAAACGAGGACCGTGGCTCGCTGCTCACGCATCGCTTCGTTCACGGGTCACTGCTCCCCGTTCACCTTCGAGGCGCTCTGCGCCTCGCTCTCGATCCGCTCGACACGCCCCTCGTTACTCGTCGCGCTCGTCGGACAGGAACTTCGCCAGCCCGAGCATCGACGCGCCAGCGAGCGTCGACACGACGCTGAAGCCGGGGCCGGAGCCACTCGTGGTCGTGGTGTGCTCGTGGTCGTCGTGCTCTGCCTCGGTGGCCGTCGCGGTCGGCGTGGCGGTCGGAGTCGCCGTTGGTGTCGGCGTCTTGGTGGGCGTCGGCGTGCCCCGGCCGCCGGTGTCGCCGAACTGGAGCCACTTGAGGTTCCACTGATTCGCCTCCATGACGACCCGGACGACGTGTTGCCCCTCGCTCAGTTCGACCTCGCCGGCCGAGATCGTCGAGAAGGACTGCCACCCGCCGGTCGGGTCGAAGCTGACCGTCTCCGTCGTCCGGTCGTCGTCGATCACCAGGTGGAAGCTGCCGCCCCCGTTGGCCGAGGCGACGGAGGCCTGGACCGGGTACGTGCCGGCCTCCTCGACCTGGACGGTGTACTCGAGCCACTCGCCTTCCGCGATGTAGGCGATGTGGCTGCCGCCGCCGCTGGTCGCCTCGACGTCGACGCGGGTCTCACGGTACGAGTCACCGCCCTGATTGGCCTCGGTCGCGTCGTGGAACGACCGTCCCTCACCGCCCTGGTCGAAGTTCTTCGTCAGGACGCGACCGGGGACGGTGTGGGGCCCCTGATAGGGTTGCTGCGCGACACCCTCGGCGAGCGTCGAGACGGTCATCGAGGCCGCTTCGCCCTCGTTGCCCGCGCCGTCGACCGCCGACACCGCGACGGTGTACTCGGTCTCGGTCGAGAGCCCGGTCAGCGTCGCGCTGGTGTCGCCAGTCTCGGTCCGCTCGCTACCCTCCAGCGAGACGACGTAGTGGTCGATACCCGAGCCCGAACCCACGTCGCTGGCGGCTTCCCACGAGACGGCCAGTTTGGTCCGGGTCGCCTCGACCGAGAGCCCGCCCGGCGTCGTCGGCGGGGCGGTGTCCTCGCTGTCGGCGGTCACCTCGACCGTCGCGGCCGAGCTCTCGTTGCCGAACACGTCGACCGCGGTGACGCCGACCTCGTACGTCGTCCCCTGTTCGAAGCCCTCGACGCGAGCCTCGCTGTCGGTCACGGTAGTGTACGCCTCGCCGTCGAGCGTGACGCGGTAGTACTGGACGCCAGCAGACTCGCTTCGCTCGTCTCCCGAGCCCTGCCTCTCGTGGTTCGGCAGGACGCCGGAGCCCTCGTCGCTGGCGGGCGCCCAGGCGATATCCGTCCCGTAGCTCGTCGTGTCGCTCGCGACGAGGGCCGACGGTGCCGACGGCGCGGCCGTATCGGGTTCGTAGTTGGCCCCCGAACGGGTGTGGGCGATCTCGCCGGCCGGCACGTCGAGGGTCGTCCCGTCGGAGAAGGTGACGGTCGTCGACGAGTCGCCGGCGTTGTAGGCGACGTACGTGCGCTGCTCGCCGTCGGCGAACACCTGATAGAAGGGGGTGTCGGCGACAACGTCGGTGTCGACGACACCGGCCATCTCCATGAAGTGGACGTAGTTATAGATGAACGGCGTCGAGTTGCCTCCGGGGTCGACCGGGAGGGCAGGGTCCATCAGGTCCGCCGCGTCCGAGGGGTTCGAGAAGGCCCGGTAGCCCCACGCCGTGGGCTCGAAGCCGCCGAGGAAGCCGCCCGTGGCGTCGTCGATGCCGCTGTATCGCTCGCGGGCGTCGACCATGAAGTTCCAGTTCTCGTGGGCGTAGGACGGGTCCCAGCCCAGGTAGTGCGAGTGCGGGCCCACGGGGAGCCAGTTGATCCCGAAGTTCTCGACGGGATCGGACATCTCCCACCAGATGTGGCGCCAGTAGCCCGCGCCCCAGACGTTGGTCGCGTACTCGAAGTCCGGGCCGACGTACTCGGGATCGGTGACCTCGTCGCCCCACGTGTCCGGCAGGGAGTCGTCCTCGGGGTCGAACCAGTAGTCCCAGACGGTGTGGGTCTCCTGGGTGTACAGGAAGATGCCGGCGTCTCGCAGGGCCTCGTTGCCGGTCATCTCGCCCCAGCGGATCATCGCGGCGTAGGACATGACCGCCTCCGACGAGGATTCCTGGTTGTTCCCCTTGACGTTGCCGACGGTGCCGCCGGCCCAGGAGTGGCCGCTGTAGATGTCGAAGTTCCGCAGGAACGGGAAGCTGTTCTTCGGATCCCCGGCCGCGTCCAGTTCGGCGCTGTGGTCGGGGCGTTCCCAGTTGGCGTAGTCGCGAACGAGCCGATCGATCATCCCGCCCCAGGCGTCCTCGGCCGCCCACTCTTGATTCGAACGGGCGATCTCGGCGGCCCCGTAGACGAAGTAGCCGTAGTGGAAGTGGTGGTCGTTGACCGAGCTCACGGCACCGAAGTCCGTCGGGTAGGCAAAGAGCGAGCCCAGCCCCTCGTCGTAGTAGAACATGTCCGCACCCGACTCCGTGTCCAGTTGCGTGTCGCCGGCGGTGAGGTACGCCTCCAGTCGGTCGGTCAGCGCGGTCTGGTGGTAGTCGTGGGCGTCGGACTGGCCGGTCTGCTCGGCCAGGGGGGAGACGACGCTGTGCCGGTAGATGTCCTTGCCGGCCCAGTAGGCCGCCCCCGGGATCGCGAACTGGAACCGGTCGTTGTCCTCCATCAGGCCGGTGATGTAGCTCTCCAACTGGCCGTCGGCGTGGGTCCCCTCGGTCGGCGTGTAGGGGAGCGTCCCCTGGTAGGTGTGGGCCGTCGTGAAGTCGGTGCCGGCCCGGAGCTTCAGCGTGCCACGGGGCGACCAGAAGGTGTGGTCGGTCAGCTCGTCGTCAGTGTACTTCCACTGGTGGGGGAACAGGGCCGCGAGCGTCCCCGACATGTCGGCGCCGTCCATCGCGTCGGTCTCGTAGCGGTAGGTCGTCCGGACCTCGGAGACGGGCTCGCCGTTCTCGGTCTCGACGTACTCCCAGTCGATCGTGGTCCCCGTGATGTGGTTGTGCGCGTACGCCGCAAACGTGTCCAGCGTGGCGGTCTCGTCGTCGGGCAGGACCGCGACGGTGAGATAGCCCTCGCCCGCGAGATCGGAGGTGAGTTCGGCCGTGCCCGACCACGAGGCACCTTCGGGCGCGAAAATGCCGAAGTGCTTGTCGTAGTCGTTGGCCGAGACAGTGACACCGAGGACGTTGCCCCGGTCTGCGAACGTCGACACCTGCGACTCGCTGGCGACCTCGCCCTCGTGGTCCCGGAGGGTGAGACTCGCGCCGCCACCCGAGTACTCGGCGAAGAAGAAGGGCGACCCCTTCGTGATCGTCAGGTCCATCGTCGTGTCGGTGCCGGCACCCCAGCGAGTGTCGACGTGCCAGTCGCCCCAGCCGCTGACCCGGGCGTCGGCGAAGGCGTCGACCGCGGAGTGACCGATCGTCATCCGGGGCGTCCCGGCGTAGTCCGAGACCACGGTGTCCTTGGTCGCCGGGTCGCCGTTCCAGTCGGACGGGTACTGCACCGTCAGGCCGCCCTCGCCGGCGGTCGCGTAGTAGGGCAACCCCGTGATCGACCCGGAACTGTACGCACCGAAGAGCAGCCCGCTCCACCAGTCGTTGGTCGGGATCGGTGGCGATACGTCGTCGGTCACGTACTCGGGCGTCGGCGGCGTCGCGTCGTAGCTGTCGGGGATCGCCGTCGCGAAGCTCCCCGAACCGACCGAGACGATGTCGTCGTCGGAGAGCTGGCCGGCCGCGACCCCGCTCCCAGCAGCGAGTGTCGCCGCGCCGATTCCCTTGAGATACGTCCGCCGCGAGAGTCGTGTGGATGAATCGTCGGCTGTCATGGTTGTCACTCCGTGGCACTGCACGGCGTGTCCGTCGACGCACCCTTTCAGGTCGAGACGACTGTCGCAGCTAGCCCCGCGGCTGGAAGCCCCAGTTCACCGCTATCACTGTCACGCCGTCGTCGGCGCGTCCCACAGTCGGCATCGTAGCGTGCACACACGTGCCACGAATTGTTATCTCCATCATGAACCACTGATTTAACAGTTCTGTTCTGGCGGCCACAACGTCACGTTTCGGCCGATCGATCCCGGTGGGGCCCAGATACGCAACTCCTGTCTCCGGGTTGGAAACACTGAAAAGCCCTCGTGCAGTCGCGGCCCTACGCCTCCCGAGAGCCCATCAGTTGCTCTCGCTGGTCGTCGTCGGGACGAAGAGGCCGGCTCCCAGCCCGGTTGCGTCCGGGTTGGGTGTTAGCGATTCGAGCATGTGGGTCGCCGTCTCCTCCATGTGTTCGATACAACTGCGGGATATTTCTTCGCTGTCGGGGACATTCGCTCTGAGGACGAACTTGGTCTCGAAATACAGTGTCCGCCCGTCGACCTCGTACGGGAGGTAGATCCCACAGGTCGTCACGCTTCGAGCATCAGCCGTATACAGATATGCGGTTCTCGTCTCTCCGTTGAACTCTGTCTGGGTGAGTGATTCCCAGGTCTCGCCGAAGGTTGCCTGGGCCTCGGTAGTCCCGTTCGATGTCTGCTGGAGGTTGAGCTGGAAGTAGTCCCAGCTCTGGCTGTCCGGTTCGACTTCAGCGATGAATAGCCCCTCCTGGTACTCGTCGAATCCCGGCGTCGCGTCCGACTGCTCACCGAACACCTCCGGGTAGTCACAGCTGTACGTGAACGCTCGTTCGCCAGGTTCGAACCGCAGGTATCCCGACCAGAAATCACGGCAGTTCTGGCCACCGTTCCCCGCCGAATCACTACCGTCACTCCCGTCGGACTCCCCGTCACCGCTGGATCCGTCAGTTTCCTCCCCCGACCCATCGTCGGACTCCCCGTCACCGCTGGATCCGTCGGTCTCTGCTTCCGATCCACCATCGGACTCCCCGTCACCGCTGGATCCGTCAGTCTCCGCTCCCGATCCATCGTCGGCTCCACCGTCACCACCGCCGCTACACCCGGCAATCCCGACTGTAGCTGCGATGCCGGTCGTCGCAAGGAAGCGCCGTCGGCTGTAACTGCTTGACTGTCGATTGCTGCCGTCGCGGTGTCGCTCTGACATACCGTCGACCAGCCGACCTCGGGAGAAGTAATCGGTCTCTAGCTGTCTAGGCTGGGTCATCACCGCCCGAACTTCGATGGCGTGCGCCCAGAGACACCTTTACGAGAGTATCTGAAAAGAAGTCTCACATCAATGCCAGCCTCCGAGGTTGTGCTCACCTGAGAGGGGTTATCGTAGCCGGTCGGAGAGAACAAGCGGCTCGGCCGGCGCTGGTGTTCGATGCTCCCGAGAGAGAATCGCTGGACTACGACGATAACCCCTATGAACAGCACCATCGATCCCGACCCACAGACCCTAAGCCCTCCCGCACCAACGCCCGCTCAATGACCGACAGCGAGTCCGAGACCGAGCAGTGCTGGCTCGTCGAACGGGATTACTGGGACAAGAACCTCGTCACGCTCGTGTACGCGACGCCCGACGGCCAGCGGGCACAGACGAGCCAGCGATCGACGACGATGCTGCGACAGAAACCGCCGACGGCGGCCGTCGAGGTGCCGGTCGAGGACCTTGAACCGGTCGAAGACGACGACGAGCGCGAGCGCTACGCTCGCGAGGTCGAGCGCGTCCGCTCGCAGTTCGATCCGGACGAGCAGATCTGAGAGGCGTGATCGGAGCGCCGTCGCGAGGGCCGGCGAGCGGCTAGTCGATGTACTTGCGCGGTTCGGGTTCGCCGCCGTCGACCGCGACCTCCCGGGTCGGTTTGAGATACGTGACCCGGACCTGGCCGGCCCGCGCCAGCGGTTCGACGGTGACCTCCACGGCCTCGTCGGGGATGTCCAGCCACTCTCCGTCCGCCCTGACCTCGGAAACGACGCGATAATGCTGTCCCATTGTTCGATCGATCACCGGGTGTGGGATCGCCACACACGGCGAGTGTACTCACGGCTTACTCGGACGGTAGGAAAAGGATTTCGTACGGTACGATGACAGGAGGACGTCGAAGAAAGGCCGCGGCGGGCGGGTCCGGCGGTAAGACCGTCCTACTGCCGTTGTGGCGCCCGTGTGGGGACTACTGGAAGCCGATCCGGTGGTGGTTGCCCTGGGCGCTCTCGGACTTCGGGAGCGTGATCCGACAGACGCCGCCGTCCTGCTTCGCCCTGGCCTCCTCGATGTTGGCCTCCATGGGGAGCTGGAGGTACCGCTCGAAGCGAGTGGGGCGTTCCTGGGCCAGCAGCGTCTCGTCGTCGTCGATGTCGAGGGTGCGACTGGCGGCGATCCGCAGCACGTCGTTGTCGATGTCGAGCTGGATGTCGTCCTCGTCGAACCCGGCCATGTCGACGAGCACGAGCAGTTCCGCCGGCGTCTCGAGCACGTCCACCGGCGGGACCTGCGCCTGGGGCTGGGCCTCGACAGTCGCCGGCGACCACCGGGTCGCGACCCCTTGCTGGGCCTGCTGTCCGGGCATCGCCTGCTGGCCGTGTCGCCGTCCCTGTGGCTGGGTCTGCCCTTGCAGCGACTGGGCCGACCGGACCTGGCTCGGTGCGGCCTGCTGGGCTGTGTCGACCGGTTGCTGGGGAACAGGGCCCTGAGGCCACCACTGCTGTGGCTGCTGGGGCCACTGTTGGGACGGCCACTGCTGGGCCGGTTGCCAGCGCCACGACGAGCCCTGGGGCTGCTGGCTCATCGCGACCTCACCCGAACTGGACGCCCGGAGGCGACTGGCCGCCCAGGGACTGCTGGCCGAGCGCCGACTGCCCCAGCTCGTTCCGGGAGCGAAAGGAGCCACCCAGCTCCGATCCGCGGGATGCCTGGTACTGCTGGGACGGCTGGCCGATCTGCTGTGCGTCCATCGGCCGAGCGAACGCCTGCCCGGACTGGATCGGCGCGCTCGCCTCGAACTGCGAGTGCGCTTGCGGGATGGGCTGTTGAGCCTGCGAGATCGGCTGTCCCGAGAGAGTCTGCTGCTGTCCCGCGAGGGTCTGCTGACGGGGCTGTTGTGGAACGCTCTGGATGCCCGCCTGCTGGCCGATCGGTGGCTGCTGGCCGAACTGCTGTGGCAGTTGCTGGGCCTGCTGTGCCTGATGGTGAAGGGGCTGCTGGGACGCGAACCGCTGCCCGGACTGCTGGGAGGTCGTCCCCGTACCGTACTGCTGGGGGACCGACTGGGCCAGCTCCTGCTGGGACAGCTTGGGAGCGGTCTGCTGGGCCCGCTGCTGGGGAACGGTCTGCATCGGGATCTGCTGCTGTGGGGCCGTCTGCTGTGCCTGCTGGGGCAGCTGCTGTGCCTGTTGCTGGGGCACTTGCTGGTGGGGGACTGACTGCTGCTGTGGGACCGTCTGCTGGGCCTGCTGGTGAGGCACGGAGTGCTGTGTTGGCACCTGCTGCTGAGGGACGGACTGCTGGGCTTGCTGGGGGGTTCCTTGCTGTGAGAACTGCTGGAACGCCGGTTGCTGTGGCGTGTGCGCGGGCAGTGTCTGCTGGTTGTACTGCTGGCGCGGAGCAGTTTGCTGGCGGTACTGCTGACTCGTTTCGACTGGCGACTGCTGTAGCTGGTGTGACATGATATCGTCCCGTGTTGGCACACCGGGCGGCGTCCCGGCGCAGTCGGCCGTTCCAGCGATGCTCGTATTAAACCCGAAGACGGTTCGGTCCGCTTCAGGACGGAACGATAGCAGTACCGAGTGGTAGCGGCGTGCTATCGAGCGAGACGAAAGAGCGGCGGACGACACCGATCGGTCTCCCGGTACGCCGACGTTACCCGTCGTCGAACCCCCTCGTGAGGACGGTGACCTGGCGGCGCGGCGCGAACGGTCAGCGTTCGCCGTGATTACCGTCCGTCGAACGGATCGCGACGATTTCGCTTCGAACACGTTCCACGAACATTTTACGTGATGGGGGTAAAATCGGGGCGTATGGCAGCGATCGAACTCGACGGTGTGACGAAGCGGTTCGGCCGCGTGACCGCGTTGGAGTCGGTGGATCTCACCGTCGATGAAGGTGAGATCTTCGGCTTCCTCGGGCCTAACGGCGCGGGCAAGTCGACGAGCATCAATATCCTGCTCGACTTCGTGCGGTCGACCGAGGGGACGGCGACGGTCCTCGGGTACGACGCCCACGAGGAGTCGACGGCGATCCGCGAGCGAACCGGCGTGTTGCCGGAAGGGTACGACGTGTACGACCGACTGACCGGCTACGAGCACCTCGAGTTCGCCATCGAGTCCAAGGACGCCGACGACGACCCCGACGAACTGCTCGACCGTGTCGGTCTGAGCCACGAGGAGGGCGCGCGGAAGGCGGGCGGCTACTCCAAGGGGATGGCCCAGCGCCTCGTGCTGGCGATGGCGCTGGTCGGCGAGCCAGAGTTGCTCGTGCTCGACGAACCGACGACCGGGCTGGACCCAAACGGCGCGCGACTGCTCCGGGACATCGTCCGCGAGGAGAACGAGCGCGGCGCGACGGTCTTCTTCTCCTCGCACATCCTCAGCCAGGTCGAGGCCGTCTGTGACACCGTCGGCATCCTCAACGACGGCGAACTCATCGCCAAGGACAGCGTCGATGGGCTCCGCGACGCCGCGACGGGCGACACCAGACTGGTCGTCACGATCGGCGACGAGGCGGACGGCGAGACGGCTCGCGAGGCCGTCACGGAACTGCGCAGCGTCGACAGCGCCTCGATCGACGAGGACCGACTGACCATCGATTGCAACGACGGCGCGAAGATGACGGTGCTCAACGCCATCGAGGACGCGGGCGTCACCGTCGCGGACTTCGAGGCCCAGGAGACCTCGCTGGAGGATCTCTTCGCCGCCTACACCGAGACCGAGGAGGTGGCCCCGGAGCAATGAGCACCGAAGACAACCCCTTCGACGGTGTCGCGGCCGGGCTGGGTGCCGTCGACGAACAGTTGCGAGACACCTTCGGCTGGTACACCGTCGCCAAGAAGGAGTTCAGGGACGCCATCCGGTCGAGGGGTCTGTGGCTCCTCTCGCTGATCTTCGTCGTCTTCTTCATCCTGCCGGTGGCCGGGGCGCTGTATCTCGGCCTGAACCTCAACATCACCGCTGGCGATCAGCAACTCGGGATGCAGGTGCTGATCTCCTCGCTGTATCTCAACATGGTCACGTTCCTGTTGCCGGTCGTGGCGATCTTCGTGGGTTACGCCGCGATCACCAAAGAGCGCACGTCGGGGTCGCTGAAGCTCCTGCTGTCGCTGCCCCACTCGCGCAAGGACGTGATCCTCGGGAAGGTGCTGGGCCGGTGTCTGGTCGTCGGCGTGCCGCTGCTCTTTGCCTACGGCGTCGCCGCGCTCTTCTTCGTCGCGTCGTCGGTGACGTTCCAGCCGGAGCTGTACGGCCTGTTCGCCCTGTTCACGTTCGGCTTCGCGATCGTCTTCGTCTCGATCACGGTGAGCATCTCGGGGGCGTTCTCCACGAGCATGCGCTCTGGGATCGCGAGCTTCTTCGCGTACTTCTACCTGACGTTCGGCTGGAACTCGCTGGCCAACGGCGTCGGCCAGATCATGGCCAACCAGCTCGGGATCGGCGGTTCGATCCGGTGGCACGCCGTGCTGATCCTGAAGCTGCTGAACCCCAGTCAGGCGTACAAGACCCTGACCAACTCGATGCTCGGGGAAGGAGCCAACGCGGCCCGCTCGGCCCGGTTCAGCATGTTCAGCCAGCAGCCGCCGGCGATGGAGTCGATCTGTACGCAGGTCCTCAACGGCGCGCCCCAGGTCCAGCAGGGACTGTTCGGCGAGACCGTGGTCTGTGGCGGCCAGGGGTCGCTACCGATCTACTACTCGGACGCCGCCGTCTTCGTCGCCATGCTCGTCTGGGTCGGGATCGCCGCGGCGATCAGCTACTACACGTTCAACCTCGCCGATCTGTGAAGTAGGCTCAGATAAGCCCTGCGTACTGGGACACTGAGGCACCGAAGGACTCGCTTCGCTCGACTTTCGAGGTCACGCTCACTGCGTTCACAAGACCACCGAAAGCCCTCGTTCAGTTGCGGTCCCGGGACCGCCGCTGCGCTCCAGTCGGTGCTTGCGGGGTCCGGGTTCCCGCAACTGCACTCGCCCTTTCATCCACCAGGACGTAGATAGCCGAGCAGTCCACGAGCTTGGCGGATGAAAGGGCGAGGCTCGGTCCGGGTTCTGCGGCGGCACTATCCGAACGTAGTGAGGATATCCGGCACAGAATCCCCGAGCGTGCCGAGGGCTTTCGGTGCTTCGTGGTCGATTCTCCCGATTTCTTATCTGAACAGCGCAACCTCTAACGAACCGGCGATTCGTACTACCTGCCGTATCATACTGCCGGCTGTACCGTCGTGAGGATCTTCGCCACCCCAAGGTGGCGAAATCGCTCACGGATGGACAGCCGGTAGTATCACTCGTTTTCACCCGTCTCGACACCACGCTCGGCCAGCAGTTCTTCGAACGCCGCTTCGTCGACGACCGGTACATCTTCGGTCTCGGCGTCGTCCTGTTTTGACTGGCCCGGGTTCGATCCAGCAACGAGATAATCGGTGTTGCCAGAGACGCTACTGGTCGCGGAGCCGCCGTGGCGCTCGACCAGTTCCTGTGCTTCGCTCCTGGTGAACTCGTCCAGCGAGCCGGTAAAGACGAACGTCAGGCCGTCGAGTTCGTCGCCGCCGCCGGTCTCGGCGTCCTGGGGATCGACGTGGTCGAGCAGGGCGTCGAGCACGGCCCTGTTTCGCTCGCCCTGAAAGAAGTCACAGATGCCCGCGCCCACGATCGGCCCCACGTCATCGACCGTTTCGAAGGCGTCCGTGTCGCCGTCCTCGCCGGCGGCCTCGATCGCCGCGAAGTTGCCGAACTCGCGAGCGAGGTTGCGGGCGGTGACCGTCCCCACGTCGTGGATGCCCAGACCGACGAGGAAGTCGGACAGGGGCGGCTCGCGAGCGGCCTCGACTTCCGCGACCAGGTTCTGTGCGCTGGTCTCGCCCCACCCGTCGAGTGCTGCGAGGTCGTCGACGGTCAGTTCGTAGAGATCCGCCGGTGACTCGACGAGGCCGGCGTCGAGGAGTTGCTGGACGGCTTTCTCGCCCAGCCCCTCGATGTCCAGCGCGTCGCGACTGGCGTAGTGCTGGACGGCCCGCTCGCGCTGTGCGGGACAGGCCAGCCCGCCCGTACAGAACGCCATCGGCCCGTCGCGCTCGACTGGGCTCTCACAGACCGGGCAGGCGTCCGGGAAGTCGAAGGCCCCGTCGGCCTCGCTCTCGACGACCTCGACCACGTCGGGGATCACGTCGCCGGCGCGCTTGATCCGGACCGTATCGCCCACGTCGACGCCGAGCTCCTCGATCTGGGCCGGATTGTGGAGCGAGGCACGCGACACCGTCACACCCCCGACCTCGACCGGATCCAGCAGCGCGACGGGCGTGAGCCGGCCGGTACGGCCGACTTGGACGACCACGTCCCGCAGGACGGTTCGTTCCTTGCGGGCCGGGAACTTGTAGGCGAAGGCCCAGCGCGGGGCGCGGCTGGTCGACCCCAGCAGGTCGCAGGCGTCGGTGTCGTCGACCTTGCACACGACGCCGTCGATCTCGTAGTCCAGGTCGTCGCGAGCGTCGAGTTGCCGGTCACGGTAGTCGATGGCTGCCTCGATGTCGTCGACCACCTCGATCCGGTCACAGACCCGCAGGCCCCACTCGGGGAACCGCTCGTGCAACTCGCCGTGGGACTCGAACGTGACCGAGGAATCGAGCACGCCGAAGAAGAAGATCGATAGCGGACGCTGGGCCGTCACGGAGGGATCGAGCTGTCGGAGCGTCCCGGCGGCGGCGTTGCGGGGGTTCGCGAAGGGATCGTCGCCCGACTTGACGCGCTCGCGGTTGTACTCCGTGAAGGCCTCGCGGGGCATGTACACCTCGCCCCGAACGGCGAGGAAGTCGGGGTAGTCCCCGCGCAGGCGCTGTGGGACGCTGGCGATCGTCCGGACGTTCTCGGTCACGTCCTCGCCGACCTCGCCGTCGCCACGCGTGGCCGCTCGCTGGTACTCGCCGTCCTCGTAGACGATCTCGACGGAGAGACCGTCGAACTTCGGTTCACAGAAGTACTGGATCTCGCCGTCGTAGCCGGCGTCTGCGAGCCGATCCCGGACGCGGCGGTCGAACTCGTGGACCTCGGTTTCCTCGCCGCCCTGGTCGATCGACCCCATCGACGCGACGTGTTCGACCGACTGGAGTTCGTCAAGCGGTTCGCCACCGACGCGCTGGGTGGGGCTACCCTCGGTATCGAGGTCGAAAGCTTCTTCGAGTGCTTCGAGTCGCGAAAAGAGGGCGTCGTAGGTCCGGTCGCCGATCGCCGGATCGGCCAGCACGTAGTAGCGGTAGTCGTGGTATCGGATCGCCTCGCGGAGGGTCGTGGCCTGTTCGGCAGCCTCCTCCTCGGTCAGCGCTTCGACCGCCGCGAATTCCGTGGGCGGGTCCTCGACGTAGGGGTTGTCCGCAGGTGCGGCTTGCGTCTCCGTGCTCATTGAGTCGAGGATGCCGGCGGCGGACAAAAGAAGTACCGAGTGGCGAGCGGCGGGGACGACCGTCCGGATGGAAGACGCGTCAGTGGGGGTGGACCAGTGCTCACGGCTCCGCCGTTCGCTGTGCCGAGATCCCTCCCGTCGGTCGGCGTCTCGCTAGCGAGGACAGCCGATGTCGTCGGCCGGTTCGTCGCTGCCGTAGTGGTTGCCCTCGTACTCGACGTGCTGCCAGGAGCCGGTGTGGACCTGCGTGATCGCGCTGCCGTCCCAGCCGTCGGGCGAGGACTTCGGTTCGTCGGGGTTGTAGAACCAGTTGTGGTGGATGTCGGCCACGTCGTCGGGCGTGCCGCGGATGCCGACGGCCTCCGGTTCGCCGTCGTTCTGGACGTGGCTCACGGCCTCGACCGTGTTGTGGTGGATCTCGATCGTCGTGCCGCCGGGCCTGTGCATGTCCAGGACGTGGTCGACCGTCTCTGGCCCGAAGTGGTTGTAGCGAGCCGTGTAGCCACAGCCGCCAGCGCCGGCGACGCTGTGGCGGTTGTAGTTGAAGTAGTTGTACTCGATCAGTGGCTCGCCGCGAGTGACGCTGACACCGTAGCCCAGCCCGTCCATCGGGTTGTGGTGCACGTCGCTGTGGTGGATGTGCGTGTCGTCGTAGGGTCGGATCGCGGCGTGGGAGAAGCCCGAGACATCGCAGTTGTCGATCTCGACGCCGGACCCCGTCGCCTGCAGGCCGATGCTGACCGGACCGTCGTCGGTGTGGTCGACGTATCCGTCGTACTGGCCGCTGACGCGCAGGCCCGTCACGCGGACGTTCTCCCGGAGCAGGAACAGCGGCCACGGGACCGACGTGGTCTGGAGTAGGCCACCGGCCGCGCCGTCGATACCGCGGTTCGACGCCAGTGTGACGCCGGCGGGAATCGACCACTCCTCGGCGCTCCCCATGTCGATAGTCGCGTCGCCGGCCACGTACACTACGTCACCGCTGGCCGCGCTGGAGAGTGCACTGTCGAGTTCGCTCCGGCTACTGACGGTAACGTCGGCCTGTTCGGGTGCGACGGTGTGTTCGTACCCCTCGCCACCGCCGACCACGGGACCGCTCGCACCCGTCCCCTGGCTCTCCCGGCCGACGACCGCGTCGTCGGCTTCGCTGGCGGATTCGGACTCGCGTGCGCTCGCCGCGCCGACACCGACACCGCCCAGCAGCATCAGCCCGGTCAGTTCGAGGCAGCGCCGTCGGCTGAACGGCGCGTCGCGCTGGGTCGGTGGTTCGTGTTCCGTTCGACTCCGGTCTCCGGTAGGTTCCGGCATACTCGGGTAGAGTGGTCTTTCTATTAAAGGGGATTTTTACGGGGTAAGAGCGGAGTGGTCGCACCCTCACACCAGCAAGCGTCGTACGGCCAACAGTTGCCTACCACTCCCGTGCGGCTGTCGGGGCCGTCCGGGTGCTGCGAGACCCATGTGAAAAGATCACAGTACTGCCGGTAAGCTCTGATTACGGCAGTTTGAGCGCGTCGCTGGCTGGTCGACGGAGAGGTGACGGACCGTCTGCGCGCGAGGAGAGCAGGGCGAAAAACGCGAACTGAGACGAGCGGCTGTGAATCTGTGCACGATTTCGCTACCCTGGGGCGGCGAAGACCATCACGAAGTGACAGCCGGTCGTATGAGTCAGTCGGCGGTCGCTCCCCCGGTCTCGCGTGCGGACGGTCGCAGCGATGCGCCACCGACGGCGTCGAGGTTGGTAAAGAGGAAGCCGGCGAACCCGACACGGATGAGGATACCCATGTACTGGTTGATTATATCGGAAGTGACAGTGTCGAAGATGCCACCGACGGAGATGAGGGCGTAGACGATTAGCATACCCATCAGGAACAGGACGAGGTTCCGGGCCTTCCAGTGGAGCAGACGGCGCTGTTCGGGCATCGACTGGATGCTTCGCCAGATCGGCCCCAGCAGGTACGCGGCGATCGCGAGGTGGGCGACGATGACGAACCCGAGCGCAGCGAGTCCGAAGAGGCCGCCGAACACCACGCCGAGCTCGAAGGCCACCCGCTGTGCGACTGGTGTGGCGACGACCAGCGCGAGCGGCCGACCCTCGATGCCGCCGATCCGTGCCATGACGAAGTACAGCAGGGCGTACGAGAAGAGGTCGTTGAGGAAGGTGGGGAACGTCACCTCGTATCCGTTGATCGTCACCAGTCCGACGCCGACCGTGTTCAGCCCCACGGCGACGGCGCTAGTCCCGACGATCAGGACGATCGGGTAACAGAGGGTGCGACGGTCGACGGGGACCCGGCGGAGCCAGACGAGCAGGACCACCAGTGCAACGGCGTAGACGGCCGTCGAGCCGGTGGTGACGAGCGCCAGGTCAATCATCGTCACCCTCCACGGCGGCCCGTTCGGGCGCATCGTATCCGGTCGAGGCCGCGAAGTCGCGGGTCTCGAAGGTGTCGAGCCGGCGTTTGAGATCGGCGGTCTGGTCGGCCAGTTCGTCCGCCCGCTGGCGCACGTCGCCCATCGTCGTCGCCGTCTCGTCGGCAGTGTCGGCCAGTTCGTGTGAGTGGTCCGCGATGCGCTGGGCGGCCTCAGCCACCTGATCGATCGCCGCGGACACTTCTTCGGTCGCGGCCGCGCCGTCGTCAGTCGCTCGTGCGATCTCGGCCATCGCGTCGTCGACCTCGTCGACGGTATCGGTCAACGAACCCAGCGTCTCCCCGGCCTCGGTGACCGTCACGACGCCGTCCTCGATGTGTTCACGGGTACGGTCCATCTCGTCGGTCACGTCGTCGACATCCTCACGAGCACCGTCGATGATCTCGTCGATCTCGTCGATGGCTTCCTGTGTCTGCTCGGCCAGTCCCTTCACTTCGTTGGCGACGACGGCGAACCCGTCTCCGCCGTCGCCGGCGTGGGAGGCCTCGATGTTAGCGTTGAGCGCGAGGATGTTGGTCTGTGCTGCGATCTCGTCGATGATCTCGGTGGTGGCGCCGACCTCGTCCATGCGGTCGTCGACCGCCGTGACGAGACGATCCAGTTCGTCGACGGCCGTTTCGACGCGCTGGATCGTCGCGGCAGCGTCCTCGGTACGGGCTGCCCCCGTCTCACCGGTCTCGGCGGCTTCGGTCGCGCGCCGGGCGACCTCGTCGGTCGTCGAGGCGACTTCTTCGATCGTCGCGGAGAGATCGTTCGTCTCGCCGACGGCGCTCTGGAGGCGCTCGGCCTGTGTCTCGACGTCGGTTGCCAGTGACCGAATGTCGGCGGCCAGCGATTCGTTGAGCGTCTCGACCTCGGCAGCGTCCTCGGCGACGGTCCCGCTGGTACGCTCGACACTGCTCGCGAACTCGCGGATCTCCGCGACCGTTCCCGAGAGGTCGACTGTCATCTCCTCGTAGGCGTCCGCGATCCGCTCGATGGCGTCAACGTCCGCGTCGGTCGACAGCTGGTGTGTGAAGTCACCGTCGGCCGCCGCGTCCATCGCGTCGCCGATCGTCTCGGCCTCGTCGAGCAGTCGATCGTTCAGTGCCTCGGCCTCGGCCTGTGCCGATTCGGCCTCACGACGGGCCTGCTCGGCTTCTTCCCGGGACTGTTTGGACGCCTCGAAAGCCTCGTTCAACGAGTCTCGCATGTTGTCGAACGCCGTCGAAAGGCGACCGAACTCGTCCGCGCGGTCGATGTCGGGCGAAGCTTCGAGGTCGCCGTCTTCGATCTCGGCGGCGGCGTCCGTGAGCTGACGCATCTCCAGTGTCACGTTCCCGCCCAGCACGATCGCGAGCAGGCCGAGATTGAGAACGATGACGAACAACGTGCCTGCGATACCCGAGAGACCAGCACCAGCCGTTGTGGCGACGTGAATCGCAAAGACGACACCGAAAAACAGCGTCACGGCGAGCGTGATCGCCATCGCCGCACCGATGCGGCGACTGTACCGCGAGGCGATCCAGGTGACGGTTCGATTGCGCATACTACTGTCGACGACGGTAATGACCGCATTATACCTGTGGCCCCAAATTCGACGAGTGATAATAGACGGGCAGTCGCCAGATCGCGACGCGAACACAGGCCGGCCACGTGCAGTCAGTGCCCGGTGACTGGGCTACAGTCCGGCGACGTCTTCGATCGCGTCGGTCAGGGCCTCGATGCTCTCGCGGTCGTGTTCGCCCATGTGACCGATGCGGAACGTCTCCTCACCGAGGGCAGAGCCGTAGCCGTTCGAGAACACCATGTCGTACTTCTCGGACACTTCCTCGATGGTGGCGGCCACGTCGATCCCCTGCGTGTTCTCGATGCAGGAGACCGTCTGGGACTCGTAGCCTTCCTCCGGGAACATGTCGAAGTGGTCCCGGGCCCACTCGCGGGTGTACTCGGCCATCTCGCGGTGGCGCTGGTCGCGACCCTCGTGGCTCTCCTCGAGCATGTGTTTCATCTGCTTGCGGTAGGCCAGCATCACCGGAATCGCGGGCGTCGAGTGGGTCTGGCCCTTCCGGTCGTAGTAGTCCAGACAGCGCTGGAAGCCGCCGTACCACGACGCGGACTCCGTCTCCGTCTCGCGGTCGTAGGCGTCGTCGCTGACGACACACACGGCCAGCCCCGGCGGCATCGCGAAGGCCTTCTGGGTGGAGGCGAAGATCACGTCGATGTTGTGCTCGTCGATATCGACGTAGTCACCGCCCAGCGCGGAGACGGCGTCGACGACGAAGTAGGTGTCCGGGTACTCCGCGACCACGTCACCGATCTCCTCGATAGGGTTGCGAACGCCCGTCGAGGACTCGTTCATCACCGTCGCGACCACGTCGTAGTGCTTGTCGCTCGACTCCAGTTCCGCGCGGATGTCCTCGGGCTTGATCGCCTGCCCCCACTCGTATTCGAGGCGGTCGACGTCCTTACCGAGGCGCTCGGCGACGTTGGCGTGCCGTTCACTGAAGCTCCCGCAGGTCGGCACGAGGATGTTCTCGTCGACGAGATTCAACGTCGAGGCCTCCCAGAACTCCGTGCCGGAGGCCGTGAGGATGATCACGTCGTTGTCGGTCCCGAGGAAGGTCTTCGTGTCTTCGACGATCGTGGTGTACAGGTCGGTCATCCGGTCCATCCGGTGGCCGAACATCGGCTGGGCCATCTCCTGGATCACGTCGTCGCGGACCTCCGTCGGTCCGGGGATGTACAGCGTCTTGTCGGGGTAGTCGTCCGTGTATTCGCTTTTTTTCGTCACGTGGGGCACCTCTAGTATGTCGAGGGTCGTCGCGGAGCAGTATGGTAGTTGTGATACCGGTCGCGAGCGGGTCGGTCGCTGGTTCGCGGTCACTCCGTCACGTCGTCCACGGACCCGTCGTCCACGCCGTCTGCTCGCAGCCTGTGTGCTTCGTGACCGAATACGACGCACCCGACCAGGAGCAGCATCAGGAACAGACTGACCGGCCCCTCGTCCGGACCGACAATATCGAGAGCGACGAGCAGCGACGAGACCATCACTGCGATGCTGTAGGCCCCCGTCCGGATGGTCCCGATCACGTCGTCCGCCGTATAGGAGAGGTAGAACGTGTACGCGCCGGGACCGAAAGCAGCCGGGAACGGGCTCAGGTCTCCCAGACGGAGATTGAGACCGTGATGAGAGAGACGAAGCAGGCGGCGACTGCAGCGACGACCAGCGGCGCTCGTGGCCGGTCGTCCAGTCCGTCGTCACCCTGGTCGAACGACATCGAGCGCGGCGAGAAGTCGTCGTCGAGTGCCACGCCGCAGTGTCGGCAGTGCGTCCAGTCTCCGTCGATGGCGCCACCACACGCCGGACAGCTGCGGCGATCGGCCATACCCGTTGAATCCAGCCCATACGATATGAAAACACTGGAGGTGGGGTCGACACACTCGCGTTCTCGGCGATCACAACTGGGCGAAACGCAGGATTACCGACGACGTCCTCGTCTGTCGGTTCGATAATCCTGCGTTTCACTGTACCACCCGCCGATCGACGCGTGCGGACAGGAACGAGTTATCCACGAGGGATCCGGACAACGGTCAGCTTACTCCGAAACCGGCCCAGCGGACACGAATCGACCGACAGCGGTGTGGGTCACTTGCCCTCGCATAACAAAGGCCGAGAGGCGGATTTACTCCGATGCATGCCAGCTAGTTCATACAGAAACGTTCTCGTACTGTTGCTCTCGGTCGCGTTGATCGCGAGCGCTGCCGTCGTCGGGGTCGGCTTCGGACAACAGACCGACGCCGGCAACGACGACAGCGCCGAGTTGACTACACAGTCGACATCGTACCTCCGGATCGCTCACGCCGCACCCGGCGCCGGTGAAGTCGACGTGTACGTCGACAACGCGAGCGTCGCGTCGGGCGTCCCCTTCGGTGCGGTCAGCGACTACCTCGCGCTCGACGCCGGGACGCACAACGTCACCGTCACGGTCGTCGGTGTGCGTGACGCCGTCGTGTTCGAGGAGACAGTCGATCTCGAACCGCGGACGACGACGACTGTCGCAGCGACCATGGACACGGAAGCCGACGGGGCAGTGACACCGGTGGCGTACGCCGACGACGCACGCACGCCCGCTGACAACGAATCCGCGCTGCGGATCGTCCACCTCTCGCCGAACGCACCGGCTGTCGACGTCGTCGCCGTCGCCAGTGACGATGCAGGCACTGACAACGAAACCGAAGCGGAGGATACCGAAACCGAAACTGAAGCGGAGGATACTGAAACCGAAACTGAAGCGGAGGATACTGAAACCGAAACTGAAGCGGAGGATACCGAAACCGAAACTGAAGCGGAGGATACCGAAACCGAAACTGAAGCGGAGAACACCACCGACGAGGAGATGGAAACCGGAGCCGACGAAGCGACCGCGACAGAGACGGTCCTCGCGGAGAACGTCTCGTACACGAACGCCACCGACTACCTGACCGTCCCGGCCGGTAACTACACCGTCGAAGTCAGGGTCGCGACGGCGGACAACGACGGACCGGCCGTCGCCACCGTCGACGTCAACCTGACGGCCGGAACAGCCTACTCGGCGTGGGCCATCGGAAACGTCCCCGAGAACGGCACCGAGGTCCCACCGACGTTCCGCGTTGTGGCGACCCAGGACGCGAGCCAGACGTTCGTGTTCCCCGCGGGCACGCCCGGAACACCGGCACCGCCGACTGAGACGCCCACCGAGAACGTGACGGAAACGCCATCGGAAAACGTCACCGAGACGCCGTCCGAGAACGTCACCGAGACGCCCACCGAAAATGTGACGGAAACGCCATCAGAGAACGTCACCGAGACCGCCACTGAGGAAGCGACTGAGACCGCCACCGAAGCAGGAACTGAAACCGCCACCGAAGCAGGAACCGAGACCGCTACCGAAGCAGGAACTGGAACTGCCACCGAAGCAGGAACTGGAACTGCCACCGAAGCAGGAACCGAGACCGCCACCGAAGCAGCGACTGAAACCGTCACCGAAGAGGAGACCGAGACCGCGACCTGACGACAGACGGGGTCACCTTTCCACCCGTCTGTCGCGCGTTCGAGCGACCAAACTTAACTGGCCGCTCACCCAGCAATCGTGTATGGATCAGAAGACCGCCGGCCGCGCGTGTGCCGAGATTCTCGACGCCGTCGGCAGTGCGGTGATCGCCGACGACGAGTTCCTCGAAGCGGTGCTGACGGGCATCCTCGCCAGGGGCCACGTGCTGCTGGAGGACGTGCCGGGGACGGGCAAGACGCTGACGGCCCGGAGCTTCGCGAACGCACTGGACCTGTCGTTCCACCGCATCCAGTTCACGCCGGACCTGCTGCCGGCCGACATCACGGGGTCGAACGTCTACAACGAGGGGACCGGGAGCTTCGAGTTCGCGCCGGGACCGATCTTCGCCAACGTCGTCCTGGCCGACGAGATCAACCGCGCGCCGCCCAAGACCCAGGCCGCGCTGCTGGAGGCGATGGGCGAGGGTCAGGTCACCGTCGACGGCGAGACCCACGAACTGCCCGACCCCTTCTTCGTCATCGCGACCCAGAACCCCGTCGAGCAGGAGGGGACGTTCGGACTGCCCGAAGCCCAGCGCGACCGCTTCGTCGTCAAGACGGCGATGGGCTACCCCGACTTCGCGGGCGAGCGTGAACTGATCGACCGCCGGGCCGACCGGACTGATCAGGCCCCCAGCGTCACCGCCATCGTCGACGCCGAGCGCATCCCCGCGCTCCAGCGCGTCGCCGAGACAGTCACCGTCGACGAGAAACTGCGGGACTACGTCGTCGAACTGGGCCGGGCGACCCGCGCTGACGACCGCGTCGACGTGGGCGTCTCCCCGCGGGGAATCCAGCGCCTCTTCGAGGCCGCCCGCGCCCGGGCGGTCGTCGAAGGACGGGACTACGTCGTCCCCGAGGACGTACAGCGGGTCGTCGGCGACGTGTTCGCCCACCGCCTCGTCCTCACAGCGGACGCCAGCGTCCGAGACACCGAGCCGGCCACGGTGGTCCGGGACGTGGTCGAACGGATCGAAGTGCCCGCCGTCTCGCCGACGTAAGGAACCGTCAGTCGAGAGCAGTCACCGCAACGCCACCAGCAGCGCCAGCAACCCGGCCAGCACCGCCACCAGCCCGGCGACGACGGTGCCACCGGAGATCGTGATCGCGCCGACGCTGTAGCGACTCACTGCCAGCGCGATCGTCGCGCCGATACCGCCGACTGCGAGGGTCCCGGTGGCGTGAACGAGTTCGGTTCGGCGGGTCTGGGCCCGGCGGCCGACCTCCTCGCCCAGCGTCGTCCCGAACTCGCCAACGTCCCAGACGAGGACGGCGGCGATCAGGCTCCCGAACAGCACCGGGACGGAGACGCCGACGACGCCGGCGAAGGCGGCCGTCTGGAACAGGGCGGCGCTGGCGATGCCGACCCCGGCCGTCCGGTCCTCGAGGTACTTCGTCAGCAGCGTGAGCCACAGCACCGTCGCGGCGGCCGAGGCGACCAGCAGGAGAACACCGACGGCCGTCATCACGATCGCCAGCGGGCCGTAGAACTCGACGACCGTCTGCGTGATCTCGCGGAACTGCGGGCCGAAGGCACCGGGGAGGGTGTCGGCGACCCAGTCGATCGACAGCGAGAGCACGGGCTCGGCGACGAGCGTCGTCACGACGACGAGGATGGCACCGCCAGCGTACGGTGCGAGCGTCGCCCCGATCCGGTCGGCCGAGGTCTGGACGACGTGACGCAGCAGGCCGACGACGATCAGCGTCGCTCCGCCACCGACGATCGTCCACCAAGCCAGCGACCGCACCGCCGCCGCAGTCGTCACCGCCGTCAGCAGCTCGAACACCGGCGGCGACAGCAGCGCCCGGAGCTGTTCGGCCGGCAGCAGGAAGTCGGTGAGCAGGCCGATCGGGATACCGAGGCCGGCCAGGGCGATGGCCCAGAACAGCACCCGGCGAACGCCCGCGACAGCGCGCTCGACGCCCGGGTCGGTCGTCAGTTCCGTGATCGGCAGCGCGGCCAGCATCCGCCGGACGGCGATCAACGCGAGCGCCACGAGCAACAGGAACGTCGTCACGTTGGGCCGGATCGCCGGCGGGTCGAAGAGGATCGTCGTCAGCGTCCGCAACACGTCGCCGACGACCGCACCCAGACCGGGGATGTCGCGACTCGACTCGAGGAAGGCCAGGATCTCGCCGGTGACCAGCACCAGCCCGAGCGCCATCGGGAGGATCGTCGTCTTGAGCGAACCGGACGCGGTCCGCATCGCGCTCTCGCGGTCGAGGACGTTGCCGACGGCGACGCTGGCACCGAACACCGCGCCGACCGCCCCGACGACGACCATCGCCCGCGCCGTCAGGTCGATCACGGTCGCCGGGAGCTGTGCCAGCGAGGGGACCGGAAAGAGCACGCCCGAGAGCGTGATGACGGTCCCGACGGTGGCGGCCACGATGCCGACGCCGACGGGGAGTGCCAGCAGGCTGTTGAGCGTCGTCCCAATGGCGCGCCGGCGCTCCCAGCCGGCGGTCCAGACGGCCAGCGCCAGCGTCACCGCGCCGACCGCCCCCAGCGTCGCGGGCAGCGCGACGTCGATCGCCCGCACGAGGGCGGTCGCCGTCGCAAGCGTGACCAAGACCACCAGCGCCGTGCTCGTCGTCGTGGGTCGCCACTCGTCGCCGATCATCGGTTGAACAGCTCCGCGAGTGACTGACGCATCGCGATGTCGATCGGATCCACGAGATCCCAGTCGATCAGCGTCGCGCCGGCGAGTTCGACCGATTCGAGGCGGAGACGGCGTTCCAGCCCGACGACGGCCTGGGCCAGTTCCTCGCCACCGGTCACGTCGGGGCTGACGACAGTCGTCGGATAGCTCCGGGCCCGCAGGCTCGTCACCAGTTCGACCGGCCACTCGTCGAGCAGCGGCGAGAAGACGACGACCTGCGCCGTCGGCGGCAGGCGCGCGAGTACGTCGCGCACGTCGGGCTGGCGGCCCTCGGCGGACTGATTCACCCGGGACCGACCGTCGGTCAGTCCACCGCCGTCGGCGGCGACGCCGTCCCTGGTGGCCGCCGACTGGACGCCGTCGAAGACGCGGTTGGCCTGCGGGCTCTCGGCCCCGCCGTCGGGATCGGCCCACGCGAGTCCGTCGGGGTCGAGGCCGCCGACGAGGTCCTCGTCGGCGAGCCCGACAGCGGTGAGGCTGGCGACGACGCTGGACCGCGAGAGAGCGTCGAGCAGGCGTTCGGCGGCGTAGGCCGACAGCTCTGCGCCCGTCGGGTAGCCGGCCTCGGGGGTCACCCTGGTGATCGGCCGGGCGTCGACGATCAGGACGGTCCGGACGGCCTGCTCCTCGCGGTACTCGACGGTGGTGAGCTCGTCGGTCTTGGCGAAGCGCCGCCAGTCGATCCGGGAGACGGGGTCGCCGGGCTGGTAGTCCCGCGTGGCGTGGAACTCCAGACCGCTCCCGCCGCTGTCGGTCGGGAGCGTGCCGGCGCGGGGTAGCGTCGCGTCGGCCAAGGGCACCTCCGAGACGACGTTCGCACAGGTCAGCGCGGTGTCACCGGCCGCGTCGAGGGCAGTCGTCGCGACCTCGGTCGCCGCCAGCGGACGGACCCGGACGACGGGGTCGTCGAAGGCGTAGGTACCCCGCTTCGAGCGTATGGCGTACTCGACGGTGGTCGACTCGTCGGGCCGGAGCGAGCGACAGGCACGGGGCGAGCCCGAGACGACGCGCAGTTCCGAGGGGACACCGTCGACGATTCGAACGTCTGTCAGCGCCGTCTCACCCGTGTTCTCGACGGTCAGCGTCACGTCGACGGGGTCGCCGGGCGTCGGGGCCGCGGCGGCGACCGAGCGGCTGGCCTCCAGTCGCGCACCCGACGGGACCCGTGATATCGCGCCGAACAGGACGTAGGCCAGCGGGATCGCCGCGCCGGCGAACAGAGCCGGCTCGGCGGCCAGCAGCCCGACGCTGACGAGCGTCACGGTTCCCGCCAGCGCGACCCCCCACCGGCGGACCCGCTCGGTCATCGCCACCCCTCCGTGAGTGCGGCGACTCCGGCCACCGCGACCCCCCACCGGTCGCGCCCCGTCATCGCCACCCCTCCGTGAGCCCCCCGGCGGCACGCACAGCACACGTCAGGCGACGCCGGCGCTCGGTCTCGGGATCGAGCCACAGGCGAAGGCGTGACCACAGCGAGAAGGTCGGCCCGTCCTCGCCGGCGAGGACGGCGGCGGCGGTTCGGTCGTCAGTCCAGTCGCCCCGTTCGACGGCCTGTCGAGCGACCTCGGTCGAGGCGCCGGTCGTCCGCGCGTAGGCCGCCGTCACCGTCTCGCGGAGGCGATCGCGGACGGCGTCGAGCGAGTCGTCGTCACCGTCGACGGCGTCTTCGATGGCCTCGTCGAGGTCCTCGGCAGTCTGGCGCTGCCGAGCCGTCGTCACGGCTTCGGGCGGGTCCGCGGTCGCGTCGTCGAACTCGTCGTCACCGTCGCCCTCGCGGACCGGCCGCGTCGCCGAGCGCGCGGCGACCGAGAGGTAGAGACCGACCAGCAGGCTCCCGAGCAACAACAGGTGGCGAGTGTTCGCGTTCTCGGCGGCCGTAACGGCCCCCTCGACGGCCGGGAGCCCCAGCACGAAGTCGGGCGCGAACAGCAGTCCCGCGGCCGCCACCGTCGCCAGCGAGCCCAGCGCTCCGAAGAGGACGATCCGCAGGCGCATCAGTCGGCCACCCCCGTCCCTCCGTCGGCGTCAGCGCCCTCCGGCGGGTCGTCGGTCGAACCGTCGGCCTGGGCGACCGACCGCTCGATCGCCGCGAGCGCCTCGTCGACGGCCGGGACTCGCTCGCCGGGGTCGCGCTGGCCGTACTCGACGGCCCGGAAGGCGTCGACGAGCGTCCAGACCGCCTCGGCGGGGAGGTCGTCGACCTCGACGGCGTGGGCCGCGATCGCCTCCGGCGTCCGGCGTTCAGGCCGGACCAGCGAGACGTGATCGAGGAACCCCGACCACCCCTCGCGGATCGTGGTGTGGGCGTCCACGGACTCCTCGTCGCCGTTCCCGCCGAGGGCCGGGACCGCGTCCATCCCGGCGGCGAGTGTCTCCTCGGCTTCGCTCGCACGCTCGTCGAGCCAGGCTCGGAACGCGGCCACGAGCGCCGCGGGCGTCGTGCGCCTCGCCAGCAGGTCCCGGAGGTGATCGACCGTCAGGAGCACGCGTCGGTGGCACCGGGAGAGCGCCCGGTCGAGCAGGCCAGCCAGCGCCACCAGCGCGGCGACCACCCCGCGCCCGGCCCGGACGAGCCAGCGGGCGATCCGGCGCGGCCCGATCGAGGCGCGACGCGCGAGTGTGCCCGTCACTGCGAGTGCGAGCAACCCGACGCCGACGACGATACCGAGGTTGGTGTACAGCCCCGAGATGGTCGCCGTCCGCGTCTGGCCGTACCGAGAGACGCCGACGGTCGCGCTGGCGTTCAGCGGCAGCGAAACGGTCGCCGTCCCGTCGACGCCGGTCGTCGCGACCTGCTCGCCGCCGACGGTCACCGCCGCGCCGGCCGTCGGCTGGCCCGCGACCGTCGCGTTGACTCGCACGTCAGTAAAGGGGAGTGCAAGCGGAGTCGTCGACTCGACGGTCGCGTTCAGTTCGCCGAGCGTGAGCGTCCGGTTCCCGCTGACTGCGCCGCGTTCGACGGCGAGGGTGGTCTCGCCCGGATCGGTCGGGAGCGTGAGCGTCGTCCACCCACGCTCGTCGGTCGTGCCGACGCGCGTCCCGTCGACGGTCACCGTCGCCTCGGGGACCGGTTCGCCCGAAACCAGCGCGGTCACCCCGATCTCGCTGCCGGTGTGGATCGATCCGGACAGCACGAGCCGCGCGGTCGTGTTCAACTCGAAGGTCTCGGTGTTGTACGCCCGCGGCTGTGCCGGTCGAAAGAGTCGGCCGTTCTCCCCGGTCGGGACGCCGTGGCCGATCACCCGCTGGTTGGCGTTGCCGTCGATCGTGACGTTGAGCGAGCGCGTGTAGGGGACTTCCCCAGTCACGTTGCCTTCGGTCGTCGTCACGCCGACGAGCTCGCCGTTGAACAGCACGCGGGCGTCGGCGACCGGGACGCCGCTTTCGGTCACGGTGACGGTCACTGTCGCCCCGGGCGTCGGTTCGGGGTCCAGGGCGATCTGGTAGCCATCCTCACTCTCGGTCGGCGTCGTCGGGGTCGGGGTCGGAGTCGATCCCGAGGGGGTCGACGTGGTCGTGTTCTCGGCTGGCGTCGGGGGCGTTGGAGTCGCTGTCGGCGTGGGAGTGGGCGTGGGTGTTGGGCTCGGTGTCGGGGTCGGCGTGGCCGTCGGCGTCGGTGTTGGCGTGTCCTGGCCCAGCTCCTCGGCCTCCGCCTGTCGGCGTGCGTCGCTCGGTGTCGGATCGAAACGGACCCAGCCCACGTCCGGGAAGTACACCTCGACCCACGCGTGGGCGTTCATCCCGCGGACCTCGTAGGTGTTCTCGCTCACTTCCTCGCCGGTCGAGTAGCCGACGACGTAGCGGGCCGGAACGTCCTGCGTGCGCAACATGGCGACCATCGACGTGGCGAAGTACTCGCAGTACCCCTGGTCCATGTCGAAGACGAACTGCGTCGCGATGTCCTCGGGGCTGTCGGGGTCGTGACTCGCGTTCAGCGAGTAGGTCTTGTCTGCTTCGAGGAACTGCTCGATGGCGCGGGCCTCGCCGTAGGCCGTCGAGGCGTTGGCCGTCAGTTCGTCGGTAAAGCGCGCCAGCCGTTCGGGGCGGTCGGCCGGCAACTGGGTGTAGCGCTCCTCGATCGCCGCCGGGTACTCCCGGCCGGCCTGTCGCAGGAGAGCGGGGTCGTCGGGCGGCTGATAGCTGACCCCGGTGTAGCTGGTGCCGGCCGGGACGGTCCGGTCGGCTCGCACCGCGCCGTTGGCGGTCACGGCGACCCCCTGTCGAGAGAGCTGTGACGGCTGCCAGACGGTCGGCAGCGCCGTGGCACCCCGCGCCAGCGTCACCTCGTAGGTCACCTCGGTGTCGCGCTGGCCCGGCACGGGGATCGACCCTTCGACCGGCGAGGTCTCGTCACGCTGTTCCCATCCCTCGCCGGTGTACCCCCCGTAGGCACCCGTCCGCCAGTAGCTCGGCTGCGTGCTCCGGACCCGGAAGTGGACCTCGTCACTGGTGGACCGGAGGGCGGACTCGCCGCCCAGCGACCCTCCGACCTGCGTCTGGTCGCCGGGACTCAGCGCGCCCAGCCCACCGAGATCGCCGCCGCTGCCGCTACCGCTACCGCCGCCCTGGCGCAACTGTTCGGGGATCGGCACCAGCGACGACGCCGGCGTGTCCGTGCCCGCAGGCGACAGCGCCGGCAACGCCATCGTCGCCAGCAGGACCGCCAGCAGCGTGACGATCACGAGCGCTACTCGCGAGTAATCGCGCCGGCCGTCGAGATCGCCGAACGTCGACTGGTCACCTGCCATGGCTCGTCAACGGGAGAGAGGGCGGCTGAAGCGAAGCAGAGTCAAGTTGACAACACCTCAGGCGTGTGGCGGTATAAGTCTTGATCGTTACCCAACGGCGCTGTTCGTCGAAGCGGTCGAGTGGCACACACAGCGAGTTTTGCCGTAACTCGTAGTTATAGAAGTCTGGAGGAATATGAGTGTTGTACATGAGCGACGACACCCAGGGGTTCGGAACGCGCTGTGTCCACGCCGGGCAGGAAGAGCCTGATCCGGCGACGGGCGCACGTGCCCCGCCGATCTACCAGACGACATCGTACGTCTTCGAGGACGCCGACACCGCGGCCGACCGCTACGCGCTCGACGATCTTGGCAACGTCTACTCGCGGTTCGACAACCCGACGGTGGCAATGTTAGAGCACCGCCTCGCCTCGCTGGAGAACGGGACCGCTGCCGTCGCGACCGGCTCCGGGATGGCCGCGCTCGACGCCGGCACGTCGATCCTCGCCAGCGCGGGCGACAACGTCGTGACGGCGTCGTCGATCTACGGCGGGACTCACTCCTACCTCTCGAAGATGGGATCGCGTCGGGGGATCGAAGCTCGCTTCGTCGACACGCTCGACCCCGACGCCTACGCCGAGGCGATCGACGAGAACACCGCCTACGTCCACTACGAGACGATCGGCAACCCCTCGCTCGTCGTCCCACCGATGGAAGAGATCGCCGAGGTGGCCCACGAGCGGGGCGTCCCAGTGTTCGTCGACAACACCTTCGGCACGCCATACCTGTGCACGCCGCTGGATCACGGTGCGGACATCATCTGGGAGTCGACGACGAAGTGGATCCACGGCTCCGGGACCACGGTGGGGGGCGTCCTCGTCGACGGCGGCTCCTTCCCGTGGACGGAGCACCCCGAGAAGTTCCCGGAACTGGGCGCACCCAACCCCGCCTTCGACGGCGTGACCTTCGCCGAACAGTTCGGCGATCAGGGCTTTGCCTACGCCGCCCGCCAGCGCGCCGTGCGCTCGCTGGGCGACGGCCAGAAACCCTTCGACGCCTGGGCCACGCTCCAGGGGTGTGAGACCCTCAAGTTGCGGATGGAACAGCACTGCGAGAACGCCATGGCAGTGGCGGAGTTCCTCGACGATCACCCCGACGTGGCGTGGGTGACCTACCCCGGCCTCGACGATCACGAGACTCACGACCTCGCCGAGCAGTACCTCTCGAACGGCTTCGGCGGCATGGTCACGTTCGGGCTGGACGGCGGTTTCGAGGCCGGCCGACAGGTGTGCGAGCGGACGGATCTGGCGCAGTTCCTCGCCAACATCGGCGACGCCAAGACGCTCGTGATCCACCCGGCGAGCACCACCCACGCGCAACTCAGCGAGGAAGAGCAACGCGCGAGCGGCGTGACGCCGGATCTGGTTCGGTGTTCCGTGGGGATCGAGGACACCGAGGACGTGATCGCCGATCTGGATCGTGCGATCGAGGAGGCGAGCTAGGATGTATCGGGGAACGGGAGTGACACCATGGACGTAGACCATCAGACAGTCTCGCTGGGGGAGTTCGAGTTCGCCTGCGGGGAGACGATCCCGGATCTCGAAGTCGCCTACGAGACCTACGGCGAGTTCGACGGCGACAACGCCGTGCTCGTCTGTCACGCGCTGACCGGCAGCGCCCACGTCGCCGGTCGCGGCCGGTTCGAGGACGCCGATCAGGCGTTTGCGTGGTGGGACAACATCGTCGGGCCGGGCAAGGCCATCGACACGACGGAGTACTACGTGATCTGCGTGAACGATCCTGGGTCGTGTTACGGCACCTCCGGGCCGGCGTCGACCAACCCCGAGACCGGCGAGCCCTACGGCACGGAGTTCCCGCCGGTGACGGTCGGCGACTGGACGGAGGCCCAGCGCAAAGTACTGGACGAACTGGGCGTCCCGCACCTCCACGCCGTGGTGGGCGGGAGCGTCGGCGGGATGAACGCGCTGGACTGGGTCAAGCGCCACCCCGACCACGTCGAGCGTGTCATCACCATCGCCGCCGCCGCTCGACTGGACCCCCAGTGTCTCGCGCTGGACGGCATCGCCCGCCGGGCGATCACGACCGACGACGACTGGAACGGCGGCGACTACTACGGCGAGGACAAACCAGATCCGGACGAGGGACTGGCGCTGGCGCGGGAACTTGGCCACGTCATGTATCTCTCGAAGGCCACGATGGAGCAGCGCTTCGGCCGTCGGGCGGCTACGCGGGAGTACGAGCGCGCCTTCCCGACGGACCCGGCGGGGCGCTTCTTCCCGTACCGCGACGTGGAGTCCTACCTCGATCACAACGCCACGAAGTTCGTCGACCGCTTCGACGCCAACAGCTACCTCTACCTGACGCGGGCGATGGACAACTACGATCTCTCCTCGGGGTTCGAATCGGACGCCGACGCGGTGGCGGCCTTCGACGGCGAGGCGCTCGTGATGTCCTTCACGGGTGACTGGCACTTCACGACCGAGCAGTCCGAGGAACTGGCCGAGGCGTTCCGCGAGACCGACACCACGACCGCCCACCACGTGGTCGACTCCGACTACGGCCACGACGCCTTCCTCGTCGAACCCGACCGCGTCGGCCCGCCGGTCGCGGACTTCCTCTCGGAGGGCGTCGGCGGCAGTGCCATCTCGGACACCACCGACGACGACGGCGACGACGGCCCGGACCACGCCCCGGTCCACACGAGCCTCTTCTCCTGAACGCGGTTTCGGCACCGTGATTGTCGTGCCGGAGTTGTTGTACCACTGAACTTTATTGCCCAGCGACGAGAACCGCGTCACACCATGTCAGACATGCCAGACGCCGCCAGCGACCTCGGCCTCGGCTTCGGTGAAACCATCTACGACGAGGACGGGCAGAAACTCGGGACGATCCGCGGCTTCGACGAACACGGCTTCTACGTCACGCTGGACGACGGCATCGAGGCGATGTCGGTCGAACACATTCGCGCCGGCGAAGCCGGCGAGGCGGAGTTGATGTGGCGCTGCTGGGAGTGTGGCGCGATGGGGCAGATCGAGGACATCCCCGAGGAGTGTCCCGACTGTGGCGCGCCCAAAGAGGATATTTACTACTGGGAAGAGGATTAACGAGATTCGGAGCGAGCGAAGCGAGTGAGAATCTCGAAGAAGACGAACGGGGAGCGAAGCGACCCGTGAGGATTAACGAGGGGCGTTGCGAACGGAGTGAGTAACGGTCCTCGAAACAGCCGAGCGGGAGCGAACGAGAGCACGGAAGAGCTTGCTCTTCCGGAGTGAGCGACACGCGGGAATCAACGAGATTCGGAGCGAACGAAGCGAGTGAGAAGCTCGAAACTGACGAACGGGGAGCGCAGCGATCCGTGTGGATTGATGCACACGGGACGACAGCCTGTGGACATCCCCGTGAATCACTTCGAGTGAATTCTGAAGTGCCCGGTGAACCCATTCGTGGGCGAACAGCCGATCAGTCGTCGAGTCGTTCGAGTCGCTCGACGAGTACCCCGGAGAGCAAGGACTCGATCGTCTCGATCGACGCTTCGGGCACGGTAAACGTGAACCGATCGTCCCGACGCTTTACGATCGCAGTACCGTCCTCGTCCCGGACGACCAGCACGCGAGTCTCGTCGGTGAGGACCGCCAGCGCGTCGAAGGTGTCGCCGGTTATCGGAACCGCCCCGCTGGTCTCGCGGTCGCCGACGGTCACGTCGGGGTGGGCCGCCAGATCAGACAGCGCCCGCCGGGCGTGGTCGGCGTCGGCTCGGCGGCCCGCAGTGGCGCGGAACTCGGCCGACGCCGGCTGGCGGGGACTGGCGTCCATGATGGCAGCCAGCACGTCCAAGGCTGCTTCGTCTTCAGTCGCGGGGAGCGTGAGACGGTACCGGGGCGTGTCGGTCGGCCACTCGACCTCGCCCGCAGGATCGTCCTCCAGTCGGTCGCTCATACCCACCGTTGGCTGTCCGACGGCAAGTGCGTGCTGATCGCCGACGCTGAAACGCTGACAAACTGAACGCCCTCGCCCAGCACTTGCACTCACGATCGACGCTCGCTGGCACTGTGGATCCTCGTCTCACTCCAGCGTTTCCAGACCGACCGACAACTGAAAGCCCTCGCCGCCCTCGCTAGCACTTTCAGTTACCAGCCTCACTAACACCCACTGAAAGCCCTCGCCACGCTCGCGGTCGCTGGCCGGCATATCTTCGTTCGCTTCGCTCACTCCGATAGCGGCCGCCCAGCGACTCCGTTCGTGTTACTCACCGCGGCCGTGGCTCGCCCTTTCATCCGCCAGGGACCGCCCACACAGCACCGCTCCACACCCTCCCCAGCCGATTCGCTCCCGCCGGTCGCTCATCCCTCGCACAATTGTGTCGCGCCACAAGGGCGCGACAGCGCGCGCCACCGCAATCGATTCGTCTCGGGTCGTCGCTCGCCCCGCCGCGTTTTTGCCGGCCGCCGACCCAGGAGGGGTATGCACATCGTCGTCTTCGGCGCGGGGAGTCTCGGGAGTCTGCTGGGGGGCCTGCTCGCGCGCTCTCACGACGTGACGCTCGTCGGGCGCGAGCCACACGTGGCGGCCGTCGAGCAGTCTGACCTGCAGATCCGCGGCGAGATCGAGGCCCACGTGCGGCCGAGGGCCCGGACCGACCCGCCGGCGAGCGCCGACCTCGCGGTGGTGACCGTCAAGGCTGGCGACACCGAGACGGCGGCCGCGGCGCTCGCCAACTGCGACCTCGACGCTTGCCTCTCTCTGCAGAACGGGATGGGCAACGAGGCGGCACTGGCGGCGGAACTGTCCTGTCCGGTGCTGGCGGGGACCTGTACCTACGGCGCGCGCCTTGCCGGCCCCGGCAAAGTCGAGTGTACCGGGATCGGCGAGGTCGTGCTTGGGCCGCGTGGCGGCGGGCAGTCGGCGCTGGCCGACCGCGTTGGCAGAGCGTTCGCCGAGGGCGAGATCGAGACGACCGTCGCCGACGACATGCCCCGTCGGCTGTGGGAGAAACTGGCGGTCAACTGTGCGATCAACGCGACGACGGCACTCGCTCGCGTGCCCAACGGCGCGCTCGTCGACGGGCCGGCCGCGGCGGTCGCAGAACGCGCTGCACGGGAGGCAGCCACGGTCGCCCGCGAGCAGGGGATCGACCTCTCGGGCGACGACGCGGCCGCGGCGGCGCTTGGGGTGGCCGAAGACACCGCGAGAAACACCTCCTCGATGCGCCAGGACGTGGAGGCAGGCCGCCAGACCGAGATCGACGCGATCAACGGCTACGTGGTGGCGCAGTCGGGCGACGTGGACGTTCCCGTGAACCGAACGCTGGCCGCCCTCGTGCGAGCGTGGGAAGCGAGATAGTACCGGTCGCGAGCGGAGCGAGCAACCCGGCGCGGAAAAAGGTGGCCGTGAACCGAACGCTGGCGGCGCTGGTACGGACGTGGGAGGCAGAGCAACCGAGAGACTAGTTCCGCCGGATCACGTACAGCGCCGCGCCTCCGCCGACCACGAGCGCGAAGAAGTAGCTCGCCACGCGGTAGAGGATCGAGACGGCCGTCGCGCCGTCGCTGGCGATGGGGGTGAGCGCGACGATCAACACGACGAGGAAGGCCTCGACAGCGCCGGAGCCACCGGGGGAGGGAGCCACGCCGCCCAGCGTGCTCGCGGGGACAATGAAGAAGACGAGGAGGAGCGGTATCATCGCGTCACCGATCGCGAGGGCGACGAAGTACAGCGGGAGCGCGAAGAAGATCCAGCCGACGTAGGAGAACGTCATCGCCTTGACGAGCGCCGTGCGGTCCCGTGCGATCCGCTGGAAGGCCTCGTTGAGTTCACGCAGACGACTCCGAAGGCCCTCGACCGTGAGCCGGGGCGTGTGACGGAGTATCGGGGCGGCGACCCGGATGACGAGTCGACCGAGCGAGAGCCGGTAGCGCCAGCCGACCGCGGCCAGCACCGGGACGCCCAGCGCGACGCCGAACAGCCCGACCGCCAGCGGTTCCAGCACCTCGGGGAGCGTCGACTGGTAGAGCAGCGCCGCGAAGCCGACCCCCGAGAACGTGACGAACGGCAGCAGATTCAGGAGGTCCGCCGTCACCACCGACGCGAGCGCGTCCTCGTAGCTGGCGTCGGTGTCCCGCGAGAGGACGTAGGCGATGAAGGGCTCGCCGCCAGCCTGGCCCAGCGGCGTCACGTAGTTGGCGAAGGTCGCGGCGTAGTAGGTGACCACGAGACGGCGGAACGACTCCTTGACGCCGGCCACGTCCAGCACGATCTGCCACGACTTGCCCCACGCCGTGAGACAGAGCAGCGTCGAGAGACAGCCCATCGCCAGCCAGCGCAGTTCCGTGCCCGCGAGCCGGTCGAGCACGTCCTCCGTGCCGACGAAGTCAACGAGCAAGTAGAGGACCAGTGCCGCGATCCCGAACCCCAGCACGATCTGGCCGATCGTGCGGCGGTCGAACAGCTGCAGCACCGGGGAGCCGTCGTCGGACACGGTCAGTCGATGTAGCCGAGGTCTTTCAGTCGGTCCTTCGCGTCGTCGTCCATCTCGTCCAAGACCTCGCCGTCGGTACCGTCGGCCTCGTCGGGCCAGTCGGCGTCGACGCGGTCGACGAAGTCGTTCAGCTCGCCTTCCAGTTCCGCGAGCACTTCGTCGTCACTCCCGGCCAGGTCCGCTGTCTCGCCGGGGTCGTCGTCGATCCGGTAGGCCTCGTCGGGGATGCGGGTGCAGTGGATGTACTTCCCATCCGTCGAGCGGGCCGCGCCCATCCGGGAGTAGAAGCGCGAGTCCGTGTCGAGCGTGATGCCCGCGGCGCTTGCCTTCCCCTCCAACTGGCGCAGTTCGACGACGGGCTGGTGGTACTCGACGAAACCCACGTCGCCCCGCGGCCCGTGCGCGCCCTCGGCACCGCTCGGGCCGGCCTCACCGGCAAAGTCGCGGTAGTCGGCCGAGAGCAGCGACCGGGCGTCGTCGAGTCGGACCCCGTCGCCCTCGACGCCCGTGGCGTCCAGTACGGAGTGATAGAGGTCGACGAGTTCGACGACCGTCTCGTCGTCGCGCTCGGGATCGATCTCGGGGTGTTTGACCATGCAGGGGACGTTCACGAGCTGATCGTAGATGCCGAACTCGTGGCCGTAGAGGGCGTGCTCGCCGTGGAGTTCGCCGTGGTCGGCACAGACGACGACCATGGTGTCGTCCCACTGGCCGGTCTCTTTGAGGTGCGAGAAGAGGCGATCCAGCTGGTCGTCAATGTGACGGATCTCGGCGTCGTACAGCCCCTCGATATCGTCCCACTCTTCGGCGTCGATGTCGCGAGCGCCGCAGTTGTACTCCTTGGAGTTCTGGCACACCGCCGTCGAGTCGACGCGGGGGGCAAACTCCTCGACGTACTCCTCTGGCGGGTGGTAGGGGAGGTGAGCGTCCATCAGGTTGATGAACGTGAAGAAGTTCTCCGAGTCGTCGACGAAGTCCATCGTCTTGTCGATGACGGCGGGGGTCTTCGTGTCGCCGCCGCCTTCGGAGGCGAAATACTCGTGGAACTTGTTGCCGACCTGGACGAGGCGGTCGGCCACGCCACGGAGAGCATCGTTATCGTTCATCGTCTGCCAGATCTTCGCCAGCGGGCCCGAGAGGAACTCGCTTGGCATGATCTGGAAGAAGTTGTCGTGGTCGTCGAACCCCGCCGTGAGGTTGGTGTAGGAGGTGATCCAGGCGTTCGAGGAGTAGCAGGCGGTGTCGTAGCCCGCGGCCGACAGCGACTCGGCGAGCGTCGTCGCGCCGTCGAGGTAGGGGTCCTCCTGGGTTGCCTCGTGTTCGGAGGGGTACAGGCCGGTGAACAGCGACGCGTGGACCGGCAACGTCCACGGAGCCGGCGCGACGGCGTGTTCGAAGACGGCCGCCTCCTCGGCGAATCGCTCCAGCGTCGGGGTCGTCGGCTCGTCGTACCCGTAGACCGAGAGGTGGTCCTTGCGGACCGTGTCGAGCACGATAAAGAGGACGTTGGTCCCGTCCGCAGCAGTCATACTCCATAGGCGACCGCCCACGAGTTTAAAGACCGCGTTTCGTCGCTGTGGCGGTGTTTCGGCCGTGCTAGCGCGTGTGGCCTGTCGCCAGCCGGGTCACAGGCTCTCGATCGTCGTCCGGATCGCATCGACGTAGCCCGCCCGGTCGTACCCCAGTCGCGAGAGCCACACTTCCTGATAGCTCGGGTGCAAGAGCGGGACGACGGCGGCCCCCAGCGGAGGGCACTGTTTCGGGTCGAGTACACTGTCGAGAAAGCCGTCGAGTTCGTGGTCGGTCATCGCCAGAACCGACCCTGTGGCGTGCTTCCCCGTGGGAACGACCGCCACGGGATCGACGAGATCGATCTCCTGTCGAAGGTACGGCCGACAGTTTTTCAGTTCCGCTCCGGTGGGGTCGCGATTGCCCTCGGGGTGGCACTTGACGGCGTTGGTGAAGAAGCAGTCCTCATGGCCGAAGCCAGCGTCGGCGAGGAGTTCGCGAATCTTCCGGCCGCTCACGGCGTTGGTGTAGGCCATGCCAGTGTCGTTGCCGCCTCGCCACTGTTCGGCGTCGGGGTCGCCCGAGCCAGGTGCCTCACCGACCACGACCAGATCGGCATCGGGTCGGCCGTTCCCCCACGAGATGCAGTTCCGGGACTCGACGAGGTCGGGACAGCGCCGGCAGTCGTCGGCGAGGAGGTGGCGCTCGTCGGGGTCGGGGAACTGGCACACACGACCAGGAACGACCCTGTCGCACAAAGCCGTGACGACGGCGCAACCACAAAGCGTTTGCCGCTGCTGGCCGCCGTTGTCCGCGTATGCCCTCCTACGAGTACCGAACGATCGAGGTCGACAGCGACGTGATGATCGCGGGACTCGGCGGTGACGTGAGTCCCCCGATGGAGCAACTGAACGAACTCGGAGCCGACGGCTGGGACGTGGCGGCCCCGATCACCGACAAGACAGGCGAGACAGTCAGTCTCCTCCTGCAGCGCGAGCGGTGACTGGGCCGACTGACGACCGGCAGAGCCCGCTGTCGCAGTGAACGACGGTCACATGCAACCGATTGTCCTTTAGTCCCGGCGGCGATGTACTCGGGTATGGAACGTTCCGACGACACCGATGAGGAACCCTCATCGAGCCCCCGAACGCAGTTCGGGGAAGTCGACGACCAGTACGACCCCGACACCGTCGAGGAGCGGGTTTTCGAGTACTGGGAGGACGTCGACGCCTACGAGCAGGCAAAACAGCATCGCGAGGACGGTGAGGACTTCTTCTTCGTGGACGGGCCGCCGTACACCTCCGGGTCGGCCCACATGGGCCACGCCTGGAACAAGAGCCTGAAGGACGTGTACATCCGCTACAAGCGAATGCGGGGCTACAACGTCACCGACCGGCCGGGCTACGACATGCACGGGCTGCCCATCGAGACCAAGGTCGAGGAGGAGATGGACTTCGCGAACAAGAAGGACATCGAGGAGTTCGGCGTCGAGAACTTCATCGACGCCTGCCGCGACTTCGCCGAGGACAGCCTGCAGGGCCTCCAGTCGGACTTCCAGGACATGGGCGTCTGGATGGACTGGGACGACCCCTACAGGACGGTCGAACCGGAGTACATGGAGGCCGCGTGGTGGGGCTTCCAGAGCGCTCACGAGCGAGGACTCGTCGAGCAGGGCCAGCGCTCGATCACGCAGTGTCCCCGGTGTGAGACCGCCATCGCCAACAACGAGGTCGAGTACGACCACGTCGAGGACCCGTCGGTCTACGTGAAGTTCGACCTCACCGATCGCGAGGGGAGCCTCGTCATCTGGACGACGACGCCGTGGACCATCCCGGCCAACACCTTCGTCGCGGTCGACGGCGAGGGCGAGTACGTCGCCGTCGAGGCAGAGCGCGAGGCGCCACGCGCCTCGAACCGGTCGAGCGGCGATGAGCCGCGAGACGAGGCCGGCGAGACCGAACGCCTCTACGTCGCCAGGCCGAAGGTCGACGAGGTGCTGCGCGAGGGCCGCTACGACGACTACGAGGTCGTCGAGGAACTGTCGGGCTCGGACCTCGTGGGCTGGACCTACGAGCACCCGCTGCGCGAGAACGTGCCCGAGGCCCCCGACGGCGAGGGCGCGCTGGAGGTGTACGAGGCCGACTACGTCGACACCGAGGGCGACGGGACCGGGCTGGTCCACTCCGCACCGGGCCACGGTGAGGAGGACTTCGAGCGCGGCCGGGAACTCGGCCTCGGCATCTTCTGTCCGGTCGGTACCGACGGCGTCTACGAGGACGCGGCCGGGAAGTACGAGGGGCAGTTCGTCAAGGACGCCGACAACGAGATCATCGCCGACCTCGAAGCCAACGGGCAGATGCTCGCCGCCGGCACGACGATGCACGACTACGGCCACTGCTGGCGCTGTGACACCGGAATCGTCCAGATCGTCACCGACCAGTGGTTCATCACGATCACCGACATCAAGGAGGACCTGCTGGACAACATCGGCGACTCGGAATGGTACCCCCACGACGCCCGGGAGAACCGCTTCCGTGACTTCGTGCAGGACGCCCCGGACTGGAACGTCTCCCGCCAGCGCTACTGGGGGATCCCGATCCCGATCTGGCTACCGCCAGACTGGTCCGGCGACATGGCCGACGCAATCGTCGTCGGCGACCGCGAGGAACTCGCCGAGCGCGTCGATCAGGACGTGGCTCCCGACGAGGTCGACCTCCACAAGGACACCGTCGACGACCTGACGATCACCGAGGACGGCGTCACCTACGAGCGCGTCCCCGACGTGTTCGACGTGTGGCTCGACTCCTCGGTCGCGACGTGGGGAACCATCGCGTACCCCAGCGAGACCGAGCCCTTCGAGGAACTGTGGCCCGCCGACCTCATCATCGAGGCCCACGACCAGACCCGCGGGTGGTTCTGGTCCCAGCTCGGCATGGGCACCGCGGCGGTCGGCGAGAGCCCCTACGATCGGGTGCTCATGCACGGCCACGCGCTGATGCCCGACGGGCGTGCGATGTCCAAATCCCGGGACATCCGCGTCGACCCCGGCGAGGTCATGGACGACTACGGCACGGACCCGATGCGGGCGTTCCTCCTCTCGCTGAAGGCCCGCGGCGAGGACATGAACTTCTCGTACGACGGGACCGAGGAGATGCAGCGCCGGCTCAACATCCTCTGGAACGTCTTCCGCTTCCCGCTGCCGTACATGCGGATGGACGGCTTCGATCCGGCCGAAACCACCGTCGCAGATGTAGACCTCGAACTCGCCGACGAGTGGGTCCTCTCTCGGCTCCAGAGCGTCGAGGCCGAGGCCACCGAGGCGCTGGAGGAGTTCCGCCAGGACGACGCCATCGAGGCCGTCCTCGATTTCGTCGTCGAAGACGTCTCCCGCTACTACGTGCAGCTGGTCCGCGAGCGCATGTGGGAAGAGGAAGACAGCGACTCCAAGCAGGCCGCCTACGCCACCCTGTATCAGGTGCTGCGCGAGGTCGTCGCACTGCTCGCGCCCTTCACCCCCCTCGTCACCGAAGAGATCTACGGCACACTCACGGGCGAGGACGGGCACCCGACGGTCCACATGTGTGACTGGCCCGAGGCCGACGACGACCTGCGCGATCCCCAGCTAGAGGACGAGGTCGCCGTCGCCCGCGCCGTCGAAGAAGCGGGCTCGAACGCCCGCCAGCAGGCCGAGCGGAAACTCCGCTGGCCCGTGACGCGGGTCGTGATCGACACCGACTCCGATGCGATCGTCGACGCCGTCGGCGCTCACACCGATCTCCTCGAAGACCGTCTCAACGCCCGCGAAGTCGAGGTCGTCGGCTCCGGCGAGGGCTGGGGCGAACTGGCCTACTCCGCCGAGGCCGACATGAGCAAGCTCGGCCCGGCGTTCGGCGACGACGCCGGCCGCGTGATGAACGCACTCAACGAGGCCCGCATCGAGGACGCGAGTCTCGACGCACTCGAAGCCGCCGTGAACGACGCGCTCGGTGAGGCCGTGGAGCTGACCGACGAGATGGTCACGTTCCGCCGCGAGACGCCCGAGGGCGTCGCCAGCACGGAGTTCGACGCCCTCGGTGGCAGCGGCGTCGTCTACGTCGACACCACACTGAACGAGGACATCGAGAGTGAAGGCTACGCCCGCGAGGTCATCCGACGCGTCCAGGAGATGCGCAAGGACCTCGAACTGGATCTGGAGGAACGCATCCGACTGGATCTCGACGTGAGCGACGACCGCGTGGCCGAACTCGTTCGTGAGCACGAGGACCTGATCGCCGATGAAGTCCGTGCCGACGAGTTCGGATCGGTCGACGACGGCCACCGCAAGACGTGGGACGTGGAAGGCGTCGAGATGGAGATATCAATTGTGGCTGTGGAAGCGGCTGAAGCCAGCGACTAACACAGTCCCGAGCGAAGCGAGGGACTGCTTTTTCACCCACGTTTTTGCAAGTGGGGTGCGCCGTCGGCGCACCCCGCTGGAAAAAGGTGGAGCCCGAATCTTCATACGATCCCCGACCCCACCACCAACCATGAGCGAGGACTGTATCTTCTGCCAGATCATCGCTGGCAACATCCCCGGTCGTATCGTCCACGAGACCGACGACACCGTCGCCTTTCTCGACGCGAACCCACTGGCGAAGGGCCACACGCTCGTGATCCCGAAAGAGCACCACGAGCGACTCGACGACGTCCCCAGCGAGGAAGCGACGGGGCTGTACAGCGCCCTCCACGAGGTCGTCCCGGCCGTCGAGGACGCCGTCGACGCGCCAGCGACGACGATAGCGTTCAACAACGGTGAGGAAGCGGGCCAGGAGGTGCCACACGTCCACGCCCACGTCGTCCCACGGTTCGATGGCGACGGCGGCGGCCCGGTCCACAGTATGTTCGGCTCGCGACCCGATCTCTCGGACGCGGAACTCGACGAGATCGAAGCCGAAATCGACGTGTAGCCCGCTGCGGTGCGCCCGGAGTCCGGCACCCCGGAGTAGTGAGTCCGGCCATTTTTATTCGGTGCCGATCGATCGAAGGATACGATGACAGCAACGCTCGCGTTCGTCGGCGTGGCCGGCGGCGTCGGCACCACGCGCACCGTCGTCGAGACGGCGGCGACGCTGGCCCGCGGCGGCCACTCCGTCGCCGTTCTCGACGCCGCCTTCGACACGCAGGGACTGTCGACCTACGTCGGCGGGCGACTCGATCCAGAACTGACCAGCGTCGTCGTCGACGAGGCCGGCTTCTCCGAGGCGCTCGTCGAGGTCTGGCCGGACCTGGCCGGCGAAGCGGCGCTCGCGCCAGCCTACGCACCGTTCGAACGGCTCGCCCGCGCCAAGAGCGTCGACGCAGCCCAGCGCCTGGAGACGTGCATCGACCACGCCCGAGAGCGGTACGATCACGTCCTCGTGGACGTACCGCCCGTGGCGGACAACCAGGCCGTCGCGGCCGTCCGGGGTGCCGACCGCCGCGCCCTCGTCGCGCCGGCGACCGAACGCGGGAACGACCACCTCCCGCGGATGCGCGGACGACTCGTCGACCTCGGGTTCGATGCCGACGCCGTCGTGGCGACCTTCGCCGACGGCGGTAGCGCGCTCACCGAGCCGGACTACGAACTGCCGGTCGGCGAGCAGGAGGGAGCGGTCCCGACAGCCGTCGATCCGGACACCGACTACGCACCCGCCGTCGCCGAGATGGTCGAAGGACTGTGTGACTGCTCGCTCGACCTCGACTTCCCAGAAGAAGGCTTCTTCGACTGATACGGTTTACTGTAGTCTCTTACCGGTGATCATCGGGACGGGGTCGACGATCATCGGTAAATAGCTGCAGTAAACTGTATGAGACGGACAGTTGCCGGTCTGTCCCGGATCGACCACACGCTGTCGTGCGATCGACTGGAGAAACGGCGACAACTGTCCGTCTGATCGCGGCGAACGTGTCGCCTACAGCAGGTCCCCTAGCTCCTCAACCGCATCGCCCAGCGACGCCTGCCGATCAGTCGTCGCGTCGGACCGGGTCAATGCCCCTTCCAGTGCCTCGCGGGCCTCCGCCACGGGGTCGTGGGTCGCGACGTAGGTCGCCAGCGCGAACTCGCGCTCGCTCGCGCCCGTCAACTGACGGGCCTCGCTCCGGGCGAGTCGCCCGTCGAGCCAGTCACCGAGCACGTCACGCTGGCGCGGCGTGAGCGGATCGACCTGCTCGCCACACAGGTGGAGCGTCTTGGCACCCGTCACCGGCGGGAGGCCTGCCGCCCGGGCGGCGTCGCCGACGCTCTTGCCGGCGGCGTAGGCCTCCAACAGCGTCGCCGCCGGACCGGGATCACAGGGTAACTGTGACGCGACACCGTCGAGACGCTCGGCCAGCGTCCCGGCCGTCCCGTCGACCGACGCCACGCCCCGATCACGCTGCTCCGTCGTCACTTCGATCCCCGCGGCGATCTCGGACAGCCCCATTATCACAGACTCCATCAGCCAGTAATTTAAGGCTGGTGAATATCCGAAAGGATCGGCGGATCGAAGCGGTCAGGGAGACGACTACGGTCGAACCACCTACCGGTTACCGGTAGGTAGATCTCCGGTTAGATCGTCCGACAACGGCCGAACGGCCCGGTTTTAAATATCCGATCCGGACGCAGTTCGAAATAGAATGAGTGCTGTAACCCAGCGCTGTCCGGAATGCGACGGCGCGATCGACGCATCGACCCGAGAGACCGTCTGTACCGAGTGTGGCCTCGTCGTCGACGAGGACCAGCTCGATCGTGGACCGGAGTGGCGATCGTTCGAGGACGACAGCGAAGAGAAAGCCCGTACCGGAGCGCCGCTGACCCGGTCGCGTCACGACCGTGGGCTCTCAACGGAGATCGGTCGCTCGACGCGACTCAAGGGGCGCAAGCGCCGACAGATGGCGCGCCTCCGCCGCGAGCACAGCCGCGCGCAGACGGGGTCCAAGCGCGACCGGAACCAGCGCATCGGCTTCATCGAGATCCGGCGGCTCGTCAGCCAGCTGGACCTCTCGACGACGATCCGTGATCGGGCGTGCGTGCTGTTCGAGTCCGCCCAGGAGGCCGATCTGCTGGTCGGTCGCTCGATCGAGGGGTTCGCCGCCGCCGCGGTGTACGCGACCTGTCGCACGGGTGGGATCGCACGGACTGTCGAAGAGGTCGCCGCAGATGCCCAGGCCGACGGCGACGAACTGCGGGTCGCCTACGACGCGATCAATCGCGAGCTCGGCCTGCCGACCGGCCCGATCGATCCCCGGGAGTACCTCCCGCGCTTCGCGAGCGAACTCGACGTGCCCCACGAGATCGAACACCGTGCGACCGAACTGGTCGACGCCGCCGAGGAGCAGGGCCTCGTCGCCGGCAAGAACCCGGGGGGTGTCGCCGCTGCCTGCCTGTACACTGCCGCCAGCGAACGGGCGTACGAGCTGACACAGGCGATGGCCGCCGACGCGGCCGGCGTGAGTCCAGTGACGGTCCGATCGACCTATCAGGCGCTCACGGACTGAGACGGAACGCCGGTTCTCGGCGGGAAGGGGCGTTCTTCGAAGCAGCTATTCGACGTGTGGTTGTCGGCGCAGTTCCCGCTCGACAGCCCCGGCCAGCGCTTCGAAGGCAGCACACACCGGACTGTCGGGGACCGATTGACAGACTGGTTGCCCGGTCGCCTGCGCCCGTGCGACCGCGTCGTCGTCCGGAACAGTGACGACCGGTGCGCCGAGGAGGTCCGCGACCGAGTCGGCGTCGAACGCGTCGTCGACGCGGTTCACCACGACGCGAACGAGCCCGGCGTCGAGTTCGCGAGCGAGTTCGCGGACCCGGACGGCGTCGGTCAGTGCCGGTCGGGCCGGCGTCGTCACCACCACGCACGCGTCGGCGACGTACAGGGGTAGTCCCACGTCGGCCCGCAGTCCTGCGGGCGAGTCGACGACGACGGTTCCGTAGGCACGTTCGACCGCCTCGACCGCCGCGACGAGTGCCGTCGGATCGCCGGCCCGAGCGCCGGCCAGGGTTCGTCCGCAGGGAAGGATCGACACGGGCGTCTCCTCGCGAACGGCCTCGACCGGGTCGGCGCGGTCGGCGAGTACGTCGTGGAGGTCGGGGCCGCGTGATGCCGGCAGGTCAGCCATGCCGAGATCCCCGTCGACGACGACCGCGTCGAGGCCGGCCGCGAGGTTGTACGCCACCGTCGACTTGCCGACCCCACCCTTGCCGCCCGTGACAGCGAGGATCATCGCAACCGCTCCAGCGTCGCCAGCGGCGGGTCGGCCGTCTCGATCCGGGCCGCGAGTCGCTCGGCCCGATCGGCGACCGCCAGCAGGCGACGCCGGTCGGCCTCGGTCGCTCGATGTGCTCGCCGGGCCGGTGCCAGTCCGCCTGCCGACCGGACGGCCGCCGTGGCGTCGGGGACGGACTCGATCGCGTCGAGTCGCTCGACGGTCGCCACCCGTTGCTCGACCCGATCGAACCACTCGGTCACGGGATCGGTCGGCAGTTCGTCGCCATCAGTGCCCGTGTCGTCGTCGCACTTCGACCGGGTCGGTACGTCCGCGTCCGTCTCCGACCGGTTGTCCGGTTCGCCGTCGACACGGAGATCGTGATCATCCGCTGTCGGCAGTGGCACCGCATCGCGAGGCGGCGCCGGCTCGCCGAGACGCTGGAGGACGCCGGCAGGTCCGTCGACAGCGGTCGAGTCCGGGTCGGAACGAACCGGCGTCGCTGCTTCGACGGAGACCGGCTCCTCGTCGGGCGGGGCAGGTGTCGCGTAGCCGAGTGCCAGCGTCCCGTCGGCTGGAACGATGCCCTCGTACCCCGTCTCGTCCCAGCCCGGTTCCGGTTCGCCCTCGCGTCGCGGCGGCCAGACGGGCCCGTCCAGACGGTGGACGAGTCTGATCCGGCGAGCGACGCCGTCACCGGTCAGGTGGACCGTCACGAGCGTGACGCCGTCGATCGTCCTCGCGGTCGCATCGATCGAAACCATGGCGAGGGTGGTACCGTCCCCGGATTTAAACACACGGGCCATACGGACGGTTGAAGCCGTTTCCCCGTCGACCGCACGACTGCGTACGGTCGATCTGGGACAGACCGACACCGTTCCGTATCATACTACCGGCTGTAACTTCGTGAGGATCTTCGCCACCCGGGGTGGCGAAATCGCTCACAGATTTACAGCCGGTAGTATCAGCCGTCACAGCGGACCACCGGGCCACCGACCCAGTCGGCGGCCGCGGCCAGCGTCGGAAAGTGATCGACCGCGAGCACCACCGGCGCACCTACCGACGCGATCCGCAGAACTGCGAGGGCGGCGATAGGCGGCGGCGCGTCGAAGGGTTCGACGGTCGGATCGAGTGCGAACACGGCCCGCTCGTAGCGCTCGCGGACGCGCTCGACCAGCTGGGACCGGGCCCGCCGCTCGAGGTTGGCCACCCGATCGTCGAGTCGCATCCGACGATCGCGACGATCACGCGTCGCCCGCGTCTGCTCGCGGTACTCCTCGGCGGCGATACGGGCCGTCTCGACCTCGGAGAGTCGTCCGGCGGCCTCGCGCAACGCCGCTCGCTCGTCGCTCGCGTCGCGGTCACAGTCCTCGAGCGCCTGCACGCGCCCTCGCAGTTCGGCGACGCGTTCGCGCAGTTCCTGCCGATCGGCGGTCGGAGCCGTCGCTCGGTGTTGCTGGCCCCGCTCGACAGAGAACTGGTCGCGCTCGGCCCGAGCGCGTTCGAGTTCCGAATCTACCGGGACAGTCAGCCCCCGTGACCGGGCGGCCGCGGCGAGTGCGGGGCGAACCCGCAACCCCATCCCCGGCCGGACGAACCCGACGCGCTCGAAGAGTGGGCCGGGAGCGGGACAGTGGATCCGACACGGCGCGTCTTCGCCACGGATCGCAGCGGCGACCTCGCGGCCCTCGACGTCGCTGTCTCGGAGATCAGCGACGCCCCCACACCACGTCCGACCGTCGTGGCGAACGATCACAGGTCGATCTCCCGCAACTCCCCTGGCGTCGGCAACTCCCGTCCGGACGCGAACTGGCGATAGGGGACCGTCGCCTTCTCACGATCCTCGTAGGCTGCAGCCGCTTCCCGCACGTCGGCCGGGACGTCTTCCGGGACGAACGGCTCGACACGTTCGACCTGTACGTCCCGACCGTGTTTCTCCCGTAACCGGAGGGCCTGAAAGGCGCCGAAAGCGGAGCCAGCGAGCAGCGCCGCACGTCCGAACTGTCGCACCGTCGTCTCCTCGTGGGCACGAGTGACGTTTCGCAACGACGTGCGCGCCGGACGAGAGTAGGTGATCACGAGGAACACAAACCGATTTCTTTACGTCTCGGTATTAAATTTATTCAATTAACGTCAGTTCGAACGCGGACCGCCGGCGTCCGGTCGAAGTCGACGTGGGCGTCACAGAGCGACGTGATTGCCGCGACGGTCTGGGGATCGTGGGCCGCCGGATCGAGGTGGAAGTGAATCTGCCCGCCCTCGACGTAGCACTGCCTGGAGACCGTGTGCAAGAAATCGTAGGCGGTCTCGAGGTCGACGTGTTCCAGCAGCGCGGTCAGTGAGTCGAAGCACACCGAGATCTCCCCGTCCGACGATGAGAGAAAACGGCTCAGCTTGATCCCGAGCGCGGTGAGGTCACTCCGGGTCGAGACGGCGTCGACAGTCACGCTGTCGTCGGTGATCGCCGCCCCCGATTGTGGCGTCCCGACCGCCAGCACCGCCCGATCGGCCTCCTCGTTCGGGAACCCCGATAGACACTCCGCCGGCGTACGACCGAACGAGACCCACAGCACCGTTCGCCCGACCGTCGCAGCGTCACACAACAGTCGCTCACAGAGTTCGTCGTCGTCCCGACCCGACGACGCACACAGCAAGATGGTCGCTGCGCCGTCGAGCTGGTCGGAGACGACCTGCATTGTGGAGTGCCCACGCACTACTCGTCCAAATCCCTTTTCCCTCATACGGACAGTTGTCGGCGTTTCTCCAGTCGACCACACGACTGCGTGCGGTTGATCTGGGACAGACCGACAACTGCCCGTATCACGCGACGGCACTCATCGGTCGACCGGGCGTACGTCGAATCGGCCCGGCGACTCGACGAGCGCGTCGACGCGTTCACGAGCGCCGGGTCGGGAACTCGCGAGAACGATCACACCGTCGGCGTCGCCACCCTCGGCGCGGTAGGCCCGCAACTCCCCGTCGAAGTCGGTCGCGTAGGTGCGCAAGATCCCCCTGACCTCCGTTTCGAGATCCGCCAGCGAGCACTCGCCGTCCTCGAACCGGGCGAGCGCGTCCTCGACGTTCCGGAGTGCTGAGATCCGGTCCATCTACGTCGTCCGGAGGTGGTCGGTTCGGGGTTCGTACACCTCGCCGCGCTGTTTGAGCTTCTCGATCTCGTGTTCGGCCTTACTCTCGTCGATGCCGACCTCCTCGGCGCGCTCGATGACCACGTCGATGGGTGCACCTTCGTCGTACTCGTCTTCGATGTCGTCGATGATGCCCTTGATGTTCTGGATGCGGTCGCGCTGGCTCTTGGAGGTGCCCGTCTCGACCACGTCGGCGTCGAACTCGCCGGTCTCTGGGTCGACGCCGATCTGCTCCATGCAGTAGCGGGCGATCGAGGTGGCGCGCTCGGCGTCCTCCTGCTCGACGGAATCCGAGAGGCGAATCCGCGCGGAGGCCTCCGCGAGACGGACCATCGCTTCGAGTTTCCGTGCCGTGACAGGGACCGCGGCGTCCTCGTCGGTCCCCTGCACGCGCAGGTCGACGTAGAAGTCCTCGATCTCGGCTTTTGCCTCCTCGGTCATCGTCGGGAAGCAGTTCGTCTTGGCGTAGGCGACGTACTTGCGCAGCAGTTCGGGTTCGATCGTCGGGGCGACCTCCTCGGTGACGTTCTCGACCTCCTCCTGCGTGTAGTCTGAGGCCGGGTTCTCCGTGCGGTGGGTGTGTAACTCCCCGGCGTAGTTGGTCTGGATGATGTGACTCGCCAGGTTGCGGTCCTCCTCCTCGTCAGGCTTGTCGGTGACCGTGAAGATGAGGTCGAACCGGGAGATGAGTGCGGGTTCGAGGTCGATCTGCTCGCCGATGGGTTCGAACTGGTCGAACCGGCCGTACTTGGGGTTGGCCGCGCCCAGCAGAGAACAGCGCGATTTGAGGGTCGCGTTGATCCCGGCCTTGTTGATGGAGATCTCCTGCTGTTCCAGGGCCTGGTGCATCGCACTCCGATCGTCCGGGTTCATCTTGTCCAGTTCGTCCACCGCCGCGATACCGAGGTCCGCCAGCACGAGTGCGCCTGCTTCGAGGGTCCACTGCTGGCCGTCGCCGAAGTCGTCCCGAACCGCCGCTGCAGTGAGCCCGGCGCTGCTGGATCCCTTCCCGGAGGTGTAGACAGACCGGGGCGCGATGTTCTTTATATATGATATCATCTGGGAGTTGTGAGAGACGACGCCGTTCGTGAGATAGTTGTGTGTCCCTTCGATTTCGAGGTCATATACCCACTCGTCGTCGGGTTCGATCGGTTCGATGGACTCGATCCGGTCCCACCCAGTGTCACCCTCGACGAGCCCCCAAAGTGCGTCCAGATCACGACGGATACTTTTGAAGCCTCCCCCGTCTGTCGTCGCCTGAGACGCCTGTTTGTTTGATGCACCGATCTCGTTCAATCGGTCCTCGAAGGCTCGCAATACCGACGAAAGACTCTCACGGCTCGGGTTCCGCCGTCCCCGCTCGTAGTGTTGATACGTCGTCCGCGGAATGCCACAGTCGTGCTGCGTGAGACCGAGTGCTTCCCGGATACGGCGAAGGTCGGTTCCGACATCAGGAACGACATCGAGATTCGTATTACTCGACTGGCCGGCGTGAGCCGCACACGCTTCGGCCTTTCTCTCGGTAACGAATCCAATTCGTTCAGTGTACGTGGCGAAAGCGTCGCCCGAAATTCGGAGACGGTAGCTCCCGTTGTCGCGAGGCTGTAACTGTGAGGTGATCCCCACTGAGAGCAACAGTGTTCGAACCTCCTCAAGTAACTGTCTGCTCATCGAGGCGACAGTGATTTCGCGCTGGGATGCCGAGACGTGTCCTTCGCCCTCAATGTACCCCTTGAGGAAGGCACGTTTGATTTCCTCCGTGGCCTGCATCAGCGGTCGTGGCACGCGCTGGTCAGCAGACGACGAGAGCAAATTCGAATCCAGTTCCGCGAGGAAACTGACGAACTCGCCCGCAGAGCACATCAGTTCGTGGGCGTCTTTCCCATCGTGTGCTTGGCGCTCCGTGACGTTCAGGTTTAGCGATCTCAAAACCTCCGTCGCATCGTCCAGTATTTCGCGGTCGTTGTTCGTAATCGAAACGAAGCCAGTGTTATCGTCACGCTGTTCCACGTATCCCTCGGCAACGATGTATCCGATCAGCCGCCCAAGTTCCGGTGTCCAGTTATCGGGCAAATCGAGGTCGATACGGTTGTGCGAACGCGCCTGCCTGAAATCGACGTTCAACTCAGGATTGCCGTTAGACGGGATCGTTCGCGGAACAGCCACGAAGTCTTCCTCGGAAAGATTGTCTGCCTGCACCGCCTGAAACCGCCCTTCAGATTGAACGAACAGCGGATGCGACGGCGTCACATCGACCTCTCGACCAGTAGCGGTTCGGATTCGATATAGGTTGTCCGGCGCTTCGCGCTTCCAGACTTTCGTCGCTCGCTGGTGGGCGATGGTCCCATCATCTTGGAGCGAGGGGACGTCGAAGTCCACCTCGTCCCAAACGCCGTCGTCGACGGGCCTGGGATCGTCGAGATTCCGCTCGACCAACTCTCGGATGGGGATCTCAGAACCGTCTGCGAGCGTTACTCGCGTGTCTCCTGCGAGGCACTTCCCTGTCCCAGGGTCTCCTATCAGCAACATATGGAGGTCGCCACGAATCCGAGATCCGTCGGGAAGGTGCTTGGTGACGCCCGAGAAGAGTTGGAGCATCATCGCGAGTTTCTCGCGCTCGTAGCCGTAGATCGAGGGCGCGATCGCGCCGACCATCTTGTCGTAGAGGCCGTCCTCGTTCGAGAGTTCGATGATCTCTTTCTTGTCCTCGTCGGTGATGTCCATGTCCTCGAACTGCTCGTCCTCGATGGCGATGTCCATCCCCTCCATGTAGAGGTCGAACATCGGCGATTTGTTGCGGTCGTCGCCCTGCTGGTCGAGTTTCAGGATGCCCGTCACACGGACGTGGTCGCCGGCGGTCACCTCACCGGTGATGTCGTCCTCGATATTCACGTCGATAGCCTGCGGTGTCTCGCCGCCACGCAGGCCCTCGGGTGACTCCTGGACGCGAATCTTCTGGGCGTCGACGAACTCCGACTGATCCATGTTCAGCCGGAACGGGCCCTGGCGTTCACAGCCCTGGCACTCGTGGGGCTCCTGGAAGTCCCCGGCCGCCTGAGGGATGCGCGTGAGCGTCCCACAGCGCTGGCACTCGAAGGCGGCGTTCGTGACTTTGGGGCGCACGTCCGTGGCCTTGCGGACGATCCCCTGGACCGTGACCAGCGTGCTGTGATGTTCGTGACGTAGTTCGCGGATGTCCGTCGAATCGGGGAGGTTGTGAAAGCGGACGTGGGCCTGGCCGAGTTTCACGTCCACGGGGAGGTCGTACAGGCGCAGCGCCTCCTCGGCGTAGTCCTGCATCTGCTGGGGTCGGTTTCGAACGTCGTCGGCGAGATCGGGATCGAAGCGATAGAGGTCCTGCCAGTCGACCCACAGCGACTTCTGGTCGTTGGGGTACTTCTGGGCGAGTCCACCGATCTCGTTGCGGTAGTAGTTGCGGTAGAACTCCTCGAACGCGTCGGTGAGTTCGGTGTTGTCGACGCCGGTGGCCATTGGGTCGGAACAAGGTACTGCGTCCTCGCTCAAGAAGGTTCGCAAAGCGGGGTGGAAGTGATTCCAACACTGGACGGCGTCAACGCTTACCGGTGTCTGCCCAGTTCATATCCGTGGCGTGGCTACGGTGACGTATGACGATCACCGCACTCACCGAGATTCCCGCGTCGGATCGCGACGGCACCGACACGACCCACTATCGAACGACGGTTCCCGAATCGGTCGTCGAGTTGCTGGAACTGGAGGACCGACGCGTAAAATGGCAGGTGACGGACGACGGAGCCGTAGAGTTGCAGGCCGTGCGAGAGGAGTAGTGATACTGATCCTGCTGGTCGTGACAGAATTCTAGCTACGCTACGTCCTTTGACGAGGAAGAACAACGGCAAAAACAGACCTCGACCTCCTGGAAGAATCTCCCGCAGCGGACGATTTCAGAGTCCCATCGAACGCTCGAAGAACCCCATGCCGCCGTGCATACGCCGAGCGAAGCGAGGCGTTTCACTCCGAGTGCGCGAAGCGCGACTCGGAGAGTCTTTTTCACCACCGGCAGAGCAAGCTCTGCCGAGCACACACTCGCTTCGCTCGCGTGAACCGCGTTTTTCGAGCAGCCCTCTCCACAGCGAGCCTACGGCTTGCGAGGAAGGGCGACGATGAAAACGGTGGATGGGACCGCCCAGATTGTGAACCAGAAGAAGACTCACTGCGTTCGTCTTCCAGGATTCAAATCCGGGCATTCGTCGTATACTTGCGACTCGCGGTGTTGCTCGTCGCAAAGTAATGGGACCGCCCGGATTTGAACCGGGGTCACGGGCACCCAAGGCCCGAAGTATACCAGGCTAACCCACGGTCCCGTATCTACAGATGCATCCGTCGGAGAGTAAAGGGTTTCGTTGCGCTGGCACATCGCCACGCAGTCTCACGGCGGCGTCAGACCCCAGAAGAACGCGATCCCCAGCGTCGTCACCACCGCAAACACCGCCTGGAGCGGCGCGCCGACCTTGACGTAGTCGGTGAATCGGTAGCCACCGGGCCCGTAGACGAAGAGGTTGGTCTGGTAGCCGACGGGCGTCATGAAGGCCGTCGAGGCGGCGAAGGTCACCGCCAGCACGAACGCGAAGGCGTTGGCGTTCAACTGGACGGCGGCTTCGGCGGCGACGGGGATCATGAGGACGACGCTGGCGTTGTTGGAGATGATGTTGGTCAGGACAGCAGTGACGACATACATCAGGCCCAGCACGACGAGCGCCGGCAGTGCGGGCGCGGCCATCACGAGCAGGTCCGCGATTAGCGTCGCGCCGCCGGTGGCCTCGAGGGCGAGTCCGAGCGGAATCACACCCGCGAGCAGGAAGATCACGTCCCACTGGACGGCGTCGTACACCTCCGGCGGTCGAAGGCAGCCGGTGAGGATCATGCCCAGCGCGCCCGCCAGCGCCGAGACGACGATGGGGATCGGCGTCAGTGCGGCAACGGCGACGACGGCGGCGACGATACCGACGGCGACGGGAATCTTCCCCTCCCGGAAGTCGGGGCGTTCGACCTCCTGTGCGACGATGAAGTTGGGGTTGTTGTTCAGCCGGTCGATGTTATCGGCGGTCCCCTGGACGAGGAGGGTGTCACCGACGCGGAGGGTGGTGCGGTCCATGCGCTGGCGGATCAGTTCCCCGCCGCGCCGGAGCGCGAGGACGGTCGCGTCGTAGCGCTGGCGGAAGTTCGTCGTGGCCAGTGACTCGCCGACGAGCGACGACCCGGGCGCGATCACGATCTCGACGAGATTCTGTCGTTCCTCGGGCAGTTCGAGTTCGTTCTCGTCGACAGTCACGTCCGGCACCACGTCGAGGCCCTCGGTGTCGAGCAGTTCGACGAGTGTGTCCCGGTCGGTCCGGAGCGCGAACACGTCGCCGGCCTGGATCACCTTCGGCCCGAGCGGTTCGAGGAAGGTCCGGCGATCACGGATCAACTGGACGAGGTCGATGTCGAACTCGCTCTCTTCGAGGGCCTCGTGGACGGTCTGGCCGACGATCGGCGAGTCCTCGCGGACCTCGACCTCGGTGAGGTAGTCGGCCATCTCGAACTCCTTTGTGAGGTCGCTCACGGGCTTGATGCGTTCCGGGACGAGCCAGCGCCCGACCGTCAGCAGGTAGAGAGAGCCGACGACGAGCAGGATCACCCCCAGCTGGGTGAACTCGAACATCGAGAACTCGTGGAGCGCGCCGTACCGGGCTGGATTGTCGACGGCGAGCCGACCCGAAAGCTCGCTGGCGAGGATGTTCGTCGAGGTCCCGATCAGCGTGAGCATCCCCCCGAACATCGAGGCAAAGGAGAGGGGCATCAGCAGTTTCGACGGCGATGTCCGCCCCTCGTGGGCCAGATCAGTCACCATCGGCAACAGGATCGCGACCGCCGCCGTGTTGTTGATGAACCCCGAGATCGGACCGACGATGCCGACGGTCGCCCCGAGCTGTTTGCTCTCGCTGTCCCCGGTGAGCGCGGCGACTTTCGAGCCGAGAATCTGGACGACGCCGGTGCGCTGGACGCCCGCCGAGAGGATGAACATCGCCAGCACGGTGATCGTCGCCGTCGACGCGAACCCGGAGAGTCCGACGCCGACCGGATCGACGCCGTCACCCGGGCGGTGGAGGACGTAGAGCGGCTCGGCCAGCAGGCCGAGGTCGACCAGCAGCGCCGTGGCCGGTTCGACGACCAGCAACGCGACCATCACACCGATAGCGGTCACGTCGACGGGCACGCGCTCGGTCGCGAAGAGGACGAGCGCACCCCCAACGACAGCGAACACGAACGCCATCCCCGGCGTGATGGGTGGCAGTGTCACGTCAGAGTGCGGGGACCCAGTACTCAAAAAGGGCCGGGGTTCCCTGCCTCGGAGCGAACAGTCACCTCAGACGGATTACTCCCGGTTCTCTCGCGACTCACGGGTCGCTGGGTTCACGGCTCACTCCGTTCGCCGTTCACATTTTCGAGGCGCTACGCGCCTCGCCCTTGCTCCCCGTTCGCCTGTCCGGGAGTCGCTCCCTACGCTCGCGACTCCCGAAGCTCCATCTCTGCCACGATCTCGTAGGGATGCTGGCCCTTGCGGACCCCGTCGAGAATCGCGAAGGACTGGTCGGGATCGAGGAAGAATCGAGTCACTGCGCGGCCAAGCGGGGTCGGTTCCAGCCCGTCGATAAACTCGTACTGGAGCAGTTTGCCAAGCGCGTGCTTGGTCGGGACCTCGCCGATCATGCGGTCGTTGAGCCGCTTTGCCTGCGTGCCCGCGACGGTGACGTTGGCCAGCGTCTCCTCGACGGCGGCGGCCTCGTCGTACTGCGTAATCACGGGTTCCATCTCGCCTTTGAGGAGTTTGAACGCCACCTCGTCCTCGGTCATCTCCATGCTGTTGTGGTACGAACAGTCCGGCTCGACGAGCAGGTACACTGTCCCCTTGTCGTGGTAGTCCGGGCGGCCGGCACGCCCGAGCATCTGGCTGAACTCCTGGACAGAGAGCCACTCGATCCCCATGGCGAGGGTGTCGAAGACGACCTGCGAGGCCGGGAAGTCCACCCCCGCTGCCAGCGCCGCCGTCGTGACGACCGCTGCGAGGTCCTGATCGGCGAACTGCTGTTCGACGCGTTTTCGGCGCTTGGTGTCCAGTCCGGCATGATACGGCGCGGAATCGTACTCCAGCTTGCGGGAGATCTCGTGACACCGCCGCCGGGAGTTGGTGAAGATGATCGTCTGGCCGCGATACCCCTTGCTGGATTTCGTGTCGAAGGCCCGCCTGACGAGTTTGTTCTCGATGCGAGTCTTCTCCTGATCGTCGGCGAACGTGACGTGGCGTTCGATCGGCACCGGGCGCTCCTCGAACTCGACGAGGTTGGCCCGGAGTTTCTTCGCGAGGTCGCTGGCGTTGCCGACCGTCGCCGAGAGGTAGATCCACTGGGTGCCGTCGAGGCCGATGTTCTGCTCACGGGCTCCGCCCGTTCGCCCTTTCCGAGACTGTTCCTCAGTCTCGCCCTGTTCGCAATAGTATTTGAGCCGGGAAATCAGGCCGTCCAGCCGGTGGCCCCGCTCGCCCTCGCCGAGCGTGTGGACCTCGTCGATGACGACCGTCCCGATGTCGCCCAGATCCTTTCCCGTCCGAAGGGCGTGGTCGATGCCCTCGTAGGTGCCGACGATCACGTCAGCCCCGGGATCGAAACGGTTGCTGTCGCCGTCGATCCGGCTCGACCCCACTCGCAGGGACACGTCGACCATGTCGCCGTAGCGCTCTTTGAACGACTCGTACTTCTGGTTCGCGAGCGCGACGAGCGGGACCAGAAAGAGCATCTTCCCCTTGCCGTTGAGCACGCGGTCGAGCCCGGCCATCTCGCCGATCAGGGTCTTCCCGGTCGCCGTCGCGCTGACGACGAGCTGGTCCTCGCCGTCGGTCGCGCCGTTCTCGACGGCGAGGCTCTGGACCGGCAGGAGCGTGTCGAACCGGCCTTCGAGGTGGTCCTGGATGCCGGGGTGGAGCGACAGTGAGTCCACGGGGACGAGGTCGATGTCGTCGACAGTCGCAGAGATCTCGTCGAACTTGGTGAGGTCGGGGTCGAGTTCGCCCGCCAGGAGGTTCTCGATGCGGTCGAGGTCCTGCACCTCGAGCAGGAGGTCTTCGAGGCGGGCCTGCGCGTCGCTCGTGAGCGCACCCGTCAGCGCGAGTTCGCGGTCGAGTTCCTGACGCGCGCAGTCGGGGCAGATGTACTCGTCGTCGGTGGCGATCGCCGTGTCGCTGGTGATCGGCGAGTAGCGGCCGCTAGAGGCGCAGTACCGGCAGGTCCGGACGACCTTCGCCGAGAGCTGGTAGCCGTCGAGCATCGCCTGGATCTCGGTGCGACCCCGCCCCGAGGTCTGCTCGGAGATGCGGATGCGCGAGGCTCGCCGGGCGAGTTCGACGAACTGGTCCGGGCTGCGAAGGTCCTCGCTGGACCCCTGCTTGATACGGAGACGCCGGGGTCGTGGACCGGCGTCGGTCTGCTTGAGTTCGAGCACGCCGTGGAACACTCGGTCACCGTCCCGCTGGACGACTACCCTGTAGTCGTCGCCGTGTTCGTGGAGGAACAGCGTGTCGATGCGTGCGACCTGCTGAGACACATCTGCAGGAAGGAGACAGAGGTATTTCAGCGGTTCGGAGTCGCCTAATTCGGAATCGTGTCGCTTGCTACCACTTGAAGTATATAAACGTTTATATGATGTTGCTTCGATCATTTCAATGATTCACATGGATGTAGACATCGAAGAACTGGCGAAGTACCCGATGGAATCGGACGACTGGGTAATTACGGTGGCGATCGGCGGGATCGCGATCCTGTTCTCGTGGCTGCTGATCCCGGCGTTCATCGTACAGGGGTACCTGCTGCGGGCGCTCCGGGCGGGGATGGAGGGTGCGAGCGAACCGCCGGTGTTCGACGACTGGGGAGAACTGATCAAGGAGGGCGTGATCGCGACAGTGATCACGTTCGTCTACCAACTCATCCCGACGATCGTCTTCGGGGTGATGGTCGGAGGGTCCCTGCTGGCATTGCTCACGGGGTCCGACGCAGGCGCGGGCGTCGGATTGCTCGGACTGCTCGGTGGGTTCCTCGTCTACGGGGTCCTCGCGATCATCTTCGGCTTCATCGGATTCGCCGGCCTCGCCAACTACGCCAAAGAGGGATCGATCGGAGCCGGCTTCGACATCGGCGTCATCACGAGCGTCGTCACCTCGCGTGACTACATCGTCGCGTGGCTGTACGTCATCGCACTGAACCTCGTGGTGGGTGCGATCTCCGGGGTCCTCAACGTGCTGCCAGGTCTCGGCGCGCTCATCGGCGTCTTCCTCAGCTTCTACGCGCTGATCATCGCGGGCTGGCTCTGGGGCGACGGGTTCGCCTCGGCGACCGATACGCAGTCCGCGAGCAGTGTCGACGAGGCAACACCAGTCTGATGGGGATTACTGTCGCTGTTTGCCGGTGATCGTCGATCCCGTCCCGACGATCACCAGTAAGAGACTGCAGTAATCCGCACGACACGGAGACGAACTACTCGACCAGTTCGATGCTGTCGTCCCCGGTCGGGACGGCACAGAGAAACGCCGCGTCGGTCTCGCCGTCGTTGCGGTACCAGTGGACCGTCCCGGCCGGAACGTGCAGCGAATCACCTGCACTGACGATCTGTTCTTCCTCGCCGATGCCCACTGTGTACTCGCCGGTCAGCACGTACTGCTCGTGTTCGATCTCGTTGGTGTGTTCCGGGACCGACCCGCCAGCGTCGAGCGTGAACCGTCGGATCGCGAGGTTGGGCGCGCCGTGTTCCTCGCCGATCAGAACCCCCTTCGAGAGCCCGTCGGCGACGTCGACCCGTTCGTACTCGATGTCCTCGCTCCGGCGAATCAGTGGCTCGCTCATAGCAGTGGGTTGGGAATCGCGGGCCAAAGGCTTGCCGTCGACAGCGTTCGGCGAATCGGACCACAGGGTTATCAGGTTGGACAGCCAACACTTTAGAATGGCAGACGACAAACGCGGCCGAGACAAACAAGCGCGCGACGAGAAGCGGCGCCAGCAGGAGCGCGACGCCCTCGAAGCACTGGAGCGAAGCGACGAGACGGAACCACCGGTCGAGGAAACACAACTCGACGAGTTCGAGACGGAACTGGACGCACTGACGTTCCCGGCGACCGGGACGGAGATCGTCGACACCGTCGGTGACCGGTCGATCGAGACCCCCGACGGGACCGAAACGGTCGCGGCTCTCGTACCGGACACGGACGAGGAGCAGTTCGACTCGCCTGCTGCCGTCAGGCTCCGGGTACAGCGGCCGACGATCGCTGCGGCGATGAAACGGGTCGTCGAAGCCAGTGAGACCCTCCAGAACACCGACCTCGGGCACTCACAGCGCGACGCCTACGAGAAGACGTTCCGGGCACTCAAAGCGATCGACGCCGACGACGACGACGAAGGGATCCAGGTCGTGGCCGACTGGATCGTCGAGCAAATCCACGAGAAAGGGGCGCTTCCCGGATCGCGCGCGGTACGCCGGAAGGCCGCGAAATTCTGCCGGTCGAACGGCTACTCGATCCGGAACGACGAGTGGCTCGGCGTCTAATCAGCGATCGCCTCGCGCAGGGGGCTTAAGCCCCTCCCCCGACTACTGGCGAGTATGCGACGATTCCGCATCGGCAGTGCCTTCGGCATCCCGATCCAGTTGGACCTGACCTTCCTGCTGGTGTTGCCGCTGTTCGCATGGATCATCGGCTCGCAGGTCGGGTCGACAGTGGAGTTGCTCAACGTCTTCGGTGGGGATCTCGATGCAGCCACCCTCTCGACGGGCTATCTGCCGTGGATACTGGGGATCGCGGCCGCCGTCGGCCTGTTCGTCGGCGTCGTCCTCCACGAACTGGGCCACTCGCTCGTGGCGACCCGCTTCGGGTATCCCATCGAGTCGATTACGCTGTGGCTCTTCGGCGGCATCGCACAGCTAGACGAGATGCCCGAAGACTGGAAACAGGAGTTCTTCATCGCCCTCGCCGGCCCCATCGTCAGCGTCCTCGTCGGCACCGTCTCGCTCGCGGGGTTTCTGTTGGTGCCCGCCGACGGAACAGCGCTGGCTGCTCTCCGCTTCGTGCTGGGCTATCTCGCTTTGATGAACGTCGCACTGGCCGTGTTCAACATGCTGCCGGGCTTCCCGATGGACGGCGGCCGAGTGCTCCGGGCGCTACTTGCCCGCACGAACCCTTACGCCCGCGCCACCGAGATCGCCGCGGAGGTCGGCAAGTGGTTCGCCATCCTGCTGGCTATCTTCGGTCTCTTTCCGCCGTTCAATCCCCTCCTGATCGGGCTGGCCTTCTTCATCTACATCGGTGCGGCCGGCGAGTCCCGTCAGACGGTCATGCGCGCGGCTTTCGAGGGTGTGACCGTCGCCGACGTGATGACGGACGCCGACCGCGTTACGACGGTCGACGCCAAGACGAGCGTTCGCGACCTCATCCGGACCATGTTCGAGGAACGCCACACGGGCTACCCGGTCGAGCGCAACGGCGAGATCGTCGGCCTCGTCACGCTCGAAGACGCCCGCGCCGTCAAAGAAGTCGAACGCGACGCTTACACCGTCGGCGACGTGATGACGACGGAACTGATCGCCGTCTCGCCCGGCGAGGACGTCATGACGGCCCTGACTGAACTGGAAGGCAACAACGTCGGCCGCCTGATCGTCCTCGACGAGGACGACGAGTTCGTCGGCCTCCTCACCAGAACGGACATCATGACCGCGCTGACGATCATCAAGTCCAACCCCAACTACAAAGCCGACGACGAGGGCGAGGCGACCGTCTTCGAACCGCAGGCCTGACTATACCTCAGGGATAGACGCCATCTCCTCGATCACCGAGACACAAAACCTATTCAGTCAGATTTCGTTTCGGTAGCACGTGCATCGAAGGCAGTTCGTGAACGCCGGCATCGGGCTGGGACTTTCGACGCTCCTCGCGGGCTGTCGGGGGCTCATTGGCCCTGACGGAGCGACACTGATTATCCAGAACGAGGATCGTCACCCCCATACCTACGAAATCGACGCCGACGAGGACCACTCGACTGCAGGACGACTGGCTGCCGGCGAATCTACGACTGTCGACTCCTTCGTCCCGTACCAGGACTACAGATACCCGGTCGATCTCCGTGTCACGGTCGACGACGAGACGATTCGAACGGCGACGATCGGCATCCACACCGACGTTCAGCAGTTCTACGTGCAGATTCAAACCGCCGACTCGGTCGAGATCGGCCCGGACCGGGTGTACTCGCCGACGCCGCCGCAGTGACCGACCCGCCACCGGAGTGCTTCGCGTGAGACGCGCCCGAACTCCGCTTTCCGGTGGCACGACGGACACAGCGACACGACGTTGTCGAGGGTGTGGGCGTCGCGCTCTGTGAGGACCGGCGTCTCGACGAACGCTCGAACGGGGACGATGTGGTGCACGTCCGGATTTCGACCGATTTGGTCGGCGGTCGTGCCACAGAGCACGCACTCGTAGCCATCGCGTTCGAGCGCTGCCTCCCTGACCGCGTTCCAGCCCTTGCCGTACGGCCCGACCGTCCCACCCTCCCAGTTGGGGTGGCCCTCGCCGGTGAACGCGTCGGAGAGCCACTCGTACTGACAGTCCGAGCTACAGAACGTGACTTCACTGGAGATCCGGTTGGGGTAGCGGTCGAACGTCGCACCACATTCGTCACAGGAGAGGGTCGTCTTGCCGCCGTTCCAGCGGGGATTGTTTTCCCCGTCGATGTCGAGCGGCGTGCGCCACGACTCCGATTCCACGCAGTCCGAACAGAATTTTCCCGGTTTCTCGCTGGGATAGTACTCGAACACTGCGTCGCAGATCTCGCAAGCGGTCTCGTCTTTCGCGTCCCGGTAATTCGGGTTGTCAGAACCACTGTACGAAACGTTCTGATCGAGGCAGTCGTCAGAACAGTACTTCTTATCATATTCAGAATAGAACTCTTCGCCACAGGCTGCACAGGTCCGGTTTGGTAGACGTTCGTCGTGGGCGTGACTGTGGTGGACACCTAGACCGCGTCGACTCTCGAACACTCTCCCACAGGTCGGACAGCCGTGTTCAGACATAAATACGAGTGTAGTCGTCGTAGCATTTATAGTTGAGTCCTGCACGGTGAAAGTAAAACTGCATAGCACTCAATTGCGCAGACAATTGTGTAGGATTTCTGAATTAAGTCCGGGTGCGAGAATTGAACCCGCCTCACAGCCACCACAAGGCTGTAGGATGCCACTACCCCAACCCGGACACGGATGAGGCATTCTAAGATATTTCGCTGGAACTCATATACGTTACGACTCCGTGCGGTCTTCGAGACGCTTTTACACGCCACACCCGTACACGGGCCCAAGCGTGGCTATCACGGACAAGATCTACATCAAGAACCACCGCCAGCTGGTCTCTCAGATCGAGACCTCGTTCCCGAAGGGGGCGTTCAAGGGTGCGACGCTGGACATCCTCTTTCAGGGCGAGGGACTGGCGAAGCTCAACGACGCCACACAGGACCGGGTGCTCGATTTCGCCGAGGACTTCCTGGACTGTGACTGTCAGGCCAACCCCCACTGTGGCTGTCCCGAGGAGAAGTTCGTCCAGTACCTGCTGGAACTGCGCGCCCAGGGACTGGGGCCCGACGCCATCGTCGACGTGATGGGCGACGAGTACATGCTGTACGCCTATCCGGGCGACGTCCTCTCTTTTCTCGACGACTCGGTCCGTACCCTGGAGGCGGTCGAGGCACTGGCGGACGTGGACGGGCAGACAGACGTCGCGAAACAGGCCAGAGAGAGCAGAGACGAGTTAGTCTAGGTCGTCGAAGCTACCGATCCGGTAGGAGGCGTCTTCCTCGTCCTCGCCGTCGAGATCCTCCAGCTGGACGATGTCCTCCTGATCGTGTTCGTCGAGTTGCTGGCGCAGCTGGGTGACGTAGCGCTTGTGTTCTTCGAGTTGTTCGCGCAGGTGGTCGGCCTCCAGTTCCAGCCGTTCGTGTTCCCGGACGAAGCTCTTGGGGACTTCGACCTTCGGCGGGAAGCTCTCGGTCGACTCCTCCGTGCTGGTCGCCTCGTTGAGTTCGTGCTCGGGGACGACCTCGACCTGTCCGTCGTGGGCGACGAGCAGGTCTACGTAGTCCCGGAAGACCGCAGAGAGCGAGATGTCTCGTTCCTCTGCGATGCCACGGAGAGTTTCGAACTTCTCCTGGCTGACCCGGAACGAGATGGTCTTGTTCTTGTTGCTCATCGTTGTGTTGCTGTTTCAGTTCGTCCTACTTAATCGTTTGTCAGACGCTCGCACGGCTGGCCCAGCGGCGAAAGAAAGTGAACCGACCGTCACGGCGTCGCAGCCGACCTACTGGTCGGCCTGCGGTGCGTCTCGCTGCTTACGCATCGCTTCGTTCACGGGTCACTGCGTTCCCCGTTCACAGTCGAGGCGCTCCGTGTTCGCCGTTCCGAGACCCGCCACTCGCTACGCTTGTGGCGCGTCTCGCTGCTCCTCTTCCAGGCTCTCGAGTGCACCGACAGCGGCCCGCCGGTAGTTCTCGACCGGGAGCTCGTACTGCTCTGTTGCCATCTGGACGTACTCGTCCATCTCGGCCCCCTCTTCGGCGTCCTCGAACGCCTGGATGCGATCGAGGGTGCGTTCGGCGGTCTCGACGACCCAACGGTCGCGAGTGGCCTCGTCGACCTCGCTGATCGATTCCGGCCGGACCGAGACGTTGACCTCGCCCTCGTCGGTCTCGTAGGTCCGTGGTTTGCCCACGACAGACACGTAGGCCGGCGGCTCCAGTTCTCGCAGCATCGAGGCGGCGTCGGGCTGGTACTGCCCGGCGTACATGAAGAACGTGTCGCCGTTGGGGTCGACGACCCGCCCCTGCCAGTACTCGCTGTCCTCGCCAACGTCCTCGGTCTCGGTCAGCGTGCCGACGAGGAACACGCGGTTGGCGCGTTCGCCCGTCGGGAGGAGCACGTACACCGGTGCGCGCTCGTCGTCGGACTTCTTGAACGTGTAACTCGCGTCGTTGAACTCCTGTGCGAAGACGCGGCGGGCGACTTCGCGGGTGGGTGTTGCAGCCATCTAGATCGACCTCGCTTTGATCAGCATCGCCTCTGCATCGACCGGCCCGTCCAGCCGTTCCTGTTCGTTCGCCAGGACGTAGCGCCCCAGCGTCGGGCCCGTCACTCTGTAGTAGCGCCCGAGCACCTTCTGTCGCATCTCGTCGGCGACGACCGTGGTGTCGAGTGCGTCCATCGCCATCTCCTTGCCCTCTTCGAGCGAGATGCCAGTCAGTTTCTCGGTGGCTTCCTCGTTGAAGATGACCTCGGTCACCTCCTCGCCGTCGTCGAGCACGCCCTTGATCCGGAGATCGAACTCGCCCTCGACCTCGCCGTGCTCGTTACAGCGGCCGTTCTGGAGGACGCGCGTGCAGTCTTCCTCGGGACAGCGCTTGATCAGGCCGCTGCCCGACTGGATGTCGACCAGCGCGCCCTCGACCTCGACGGCGTCGTCGCCGACTTCGAGGTCCTCGTCGAGTTCCTCGATCGTCGTCGTCCGATTGAGTTTGACCGAAAACCGGCCCTGGTACTCGTCGGTGACGACGTTACGCAGGCTGTAGACCTTGCCTTCCTCGAGCTCAGGCAGATCGGATTTCGACCACTTGGTGAACTTGATCGTCCCGGTCTCGTCGCCGATCAGGCCGACCTGTGCGACGGCATCGGCCGTGGCGTCCCACAGCTCGACGACCTTCGCGGTCACGTCGACCCACTCCTCGGGCGCGTCGATATCGGCGATGTCGACCTCCTCGTTGCCGCCACCGCCCGAGAGCTGATCGCGGTCCATGCCGGCGTCATCCAAGTACGTGTTGACGACGCTCCGGCGGGCCTCGCTCAGCGGGACCTTGTACTCGTTGACCAGCGTCTCCAGACGCTCCTCGATCTCGTCGACACTCACGTCTAGCTGGTCGTCGAACTGCTCGTGTATCTCTTCTGCGGGGGTATGCAAATCTGTCATTGCTATCTCTGTCTCCGCGTGTTTTCGGTGGGAGACGATCGACAGTTGGTCGCCTCGATACATAAAGCCTCGTCTACCACGGTGAAAGTGGAACTCGTCAGCCGGTCGTCACGGCTATAAGGGCAGGCTTTGCAGAGCTATTCGTCATGGAACAATCGCTCGCAATCGCGTTCACCGCTCTCCAGCTGTCTGTCGTCGGTGCCGCGATCGTCGCCGTCGGATCGTCCGCCGGCTTCGCCCTGCTCGCCGCCGGCATCGTCCTGCATCTGATCGCGCTGGTACGCCCTGACGGCTCGCCGTCGCCCGTCCGCAGAGAAGATTCTTGAGGGCCGAGCCGAAAGGACGGGTATGGCTGACGACGACCGGACGAGCCTGTTCCAGCAGATGTTGCGCTCGACGCTACGCTCGGCCGGTCGCCAGATCGAGGACGCCAAACGGGCTTACACCGACGCCAAACGCTCGGCGCTCGCCGACCTCCCACAGAACGACGACGGCAAAGCACGGATCGTCTGCCGACGCTACGCCGAACGCCGTGCCGTCCGCCTGGACGACCAGGCCCGCCCGGCCTGCTTCGATCCCGACCACCCCGACTGTCAGGGGTGTGCCGAAGACGTACAAGAGGGAAGAGTCGAGACATGGTGACCGACCTTTTTCCGCTTCGGGTGCGCTTCGCGCACCGCTCGCGCAAAAACGTCGATGAAAAAGGCTCTCCCTCACTTCGTTCGGTCGAGTGAACCGGGCGACCTGCCGGGTCCTGACGGACCGCTCGGTCGCCCGGATGCTCAAAGCCGCTCGGCGCGCACTGTCGCGCCCTCGTGGCGCGACCAAACTGTGCGAGGGACGACTGAGCGACCAGCGGGAGCGATGGAGTCGGTTGGGGAGGCTTGTGGTGCGGTGCTGTGTTGTGCTGTCCTTGGCGGATGAAAGGGCGAGGCGCGGTAGCCGGCCCTGCGCCGGCACTATCCGAACGGAGTGAGGATATCCGGCGCAGGGCCGGCTAGCGGGACGAGGGCTTTCAATGCTCAGTACAAGCGGCAGTTGCCGTAGTTGCTAGCGAGCGGGTCGAGGGCGTTCACGTGTCGTGCTTGATCACACCGAAAGATGAGTCAGCATCGGCAATCGTATCACCCGACCACCAGACGTACCAGCCATGAACGAGGCGACGGTGTGCCATCCGATCGTCGACGACGACCTCCTCCTGATCCGCAAGCAGCGGGGGCTCGGCGAGGGAAAGATCGTCGGGCCGGGCGGCAAGATCGAGACGGGCGAAACACCGGCCGAAGCGGCCCGTCGCGAAGTCCGTGAAGAACTTCACGTCGACCCGATCGACGTCGGAAAGCGCGGCGAGTTCGGCTTCCACTCCCGCGACGACGAACCCGACGACGACTCGATGTTCGTCCACGTGTTCACGGCCGAGGAGATCGAGGGAACGCCGACGACCACCGAAGAGGCCGAACCAGTGTGGTATCCCGCCGACGATCCACCGTTCGACGAGATGTGGGCCACCGATCGGATCTGGCTGCCCCACGTCCTCGACGGTGAGTCCTTCACCGGCGAGTTCGTCCTGAGCGACGACGGCGAGTCGCTGCTGTCCTACGAGATGGATCTGACCGACGTTGGGCCCTGGAACGACGAGTGACGCGTCCCGGTCCGAGTCGAATTGCTCCGGACCGCTCGACAATGCGGCGGGGAGGGCTCGAACCCCCGGCTTGGCCGTGGATGGGCCACGTGTTCCGCTACACTACCACCGCGCTAGCTGCACGCGCTCCGAGGAGAGGGTCGCTCAAGAGTACACGGTGGCTTCGGGAACGAAGCGATTGGCTAGCGCTGCCCCACCAGTCCCGACACGCGAAACCTTGAGAGGGGGAGCCGTCCAAACCCGATCATGAACCGCCCGATCGTCGCACTGATCCTCGCCGGGGGGACCGGCACGCGTCTCTATCCCGCCAGCCGCTCGGATCGCCCGAAACAGTTCCAGTCTTTCGGCGGCGACCAGTCCCTGCTCGCCGAAACCGTCGACCGTGCGGCCTTTGCCGACGAGACCTACGTCCTCACCCGTGAGGCGTTCGCCGACGAGATCCGCGGCCACGCCCCCAGCGCCGCCGTCCTGACCGAGCCGGCACCGAAAGACACCGGGCCGGCGCTGGTGTACGGCACACATCGAATCCGCGAGCAGGTCGGCGACTGCGTCTTGCTGGTCCTCCCGAGCGACCACGTCGTCGGCGACGGATTCCGACCGGTCGCCGAGCACGCGGCCCGCGTCGCAGTCGAAACCGAGGGGCTGTTGACGATGGGCGTGGAGCCGACTAGGGCCGAGACGGGCTACGGCTACGTCGAACCGGATGAACGACGCGTGACCGACGCCGGAGACGCCTACGAGACCGTCGCAACGTTCCACGAGAAACCCGAGGAGGCAACTGCCCGCGAGTACGTCGACCGCGGTTACTACTGGAACGCGGGGATGTTCACGTGGACGCCCGAAACGTTGCTCTCGGCGGCCCGCGACTCCCCGCTCGAACCGCTCGTCGCGGCGCTCGACCGCGGCGATCCGGCGGGTGGCTTCGAGGCCATCGAGCCGGTCAGCGTCGACTACGCGATCCTCGAACGCGCCGACGACGTGACGGTCGTCCCCGCCGACTTCGACTGGGACGATCTGGGGGCGTGGGACGCGCTGGCCCGCTATCTCCCGACGGACGGCGGCGGTAACGCCGTGCTGGGCGACGCCAGCACGATCGACGCGGCGGGCAACGTCGTGGCGACCGACGGGCACGTCAGCCTCGTCGGTGTCTCCGATCTCGTCGTCGCCAGCTTCGGCGACCGGACGCTCGTCGTCCCCGTCGACGAGGCACAGCGCGTCCGCGAGGTGGTCGCACGACTCCGCGAGCAGGACGCCTTCTGATACGGACTATTGTAGATCTTTACCGGACCGACCGCGCGACAGTGTGCGGTCGGTCCGGGAAAACGGCTACAATAATCCGTATGAGCCACAGACCCGTTAGAAACGCGACCGTTTTCCAGTCGAAACCGGCGAAAGTGTCTTCAAAACCGGCTTTGTATGAGAGACCATGGCAGGGATCGCCCGGCAGTTCTGGCTGTTCGTCGTCCCACTCCTCGTGGGGCTCTCGGCGGTCGGACTGCTCGCGCTCTCGTTTTTCTTCCCCGGCGACCTGTACGCAGTGGGGAGCACGGGGTATCTGGTGACGGCGATCGTCGCCGTGGCGGCCCTGGGGATCGTCCTCTGGCAGAGCGTCGTGAGCGAGACCCAGCAGATCGGCGGGATCGACGAGGTCGAACGTCGCTAGCAGTACACCGTCGGCGGTCGACAGGCCGCCCTAGCTCCGCATCGAACCGCCGTCGATCGGCAGTGCCGTCCCGGAGACGTAGGAGGCCCGCGCACTGGAGAGGAACGCGACCACGTCGCCACACTCTCGCGGGTCGGCGATCCGGCCCAGCGGTGCGTCGGACCACTTTTGGCGGCCCGCCTCGTAGCTGTCGTACTCGCCGCGTTCGACGGCGTCCTCGATCAGTTCCTGGATGCGCGGAGTCTCATGTGCGCCCGGGAGCACAGCGTTGACCCGCACCTCGGGGCCGAACTCGCGGGCCTGAGTCTTCATCAGGCCGATGACGGCCCGTCGGACCGCGTTCGAGAGCACGAGGTCGTCGATCACTTCCCGCACGGAGCGGGAGGTGATGTTGACGACGGTGCCGGCCTCGGAGTCGCGGAGGTGCGGGTAGGCGAAGCGGGTCGTCCAGACGGCGCTCATCACCAGCAGGTCGTAGGCCTCGTACCAGTCGCGCTGGGTCGTCGAGCGGAAGTCGCCGCTGGCGGGCCCGCCGGCGCTCGTGACGACGTGATCGATGCCCCCGAGTTCCTCGACCGTCTCCGCGACGAACGCCTCGACGTGGTCCCGGTCGGTGATGTCGGCCTCGACCGCCAGCACGTCGCCCGATCCGGTCGCTTCGAGTTGCTCACGGGCGTCGTCGAGACGCGACTCGGTGCGGCCACACACCGCGACGTGGGCACCCTCACGAGCGAGTGCGGTCGCGCTCGCGAGCCCGAGGCCGCTGGTGGCTGCGGTACACAGTGCGACGTTGCCGTCGAGTTCCAGATCCATACGATAGCCTGTGACCGCGGGCCCCAAAACGTCACCGAGAGGCCGTCGAGAGACGATCGGGCAGGGCTTCGCGATAGCGATCGATCAGCGTCGCGGCCAGCCGCCGCTCCGTCGGCGTGAACCCGAGCCACCGGAGCACGGCCGCGTAGGCCACGAGTCCGACAACGCTCCCGAGAACCGGCGCGAGTCCCGCCGGGAGCGTCGCCTTCGCGAGCAGGACGACGACCGCCAGCACGACGCCCGCGCCCAGCGGCTTCAGGTGCCGGCGCGTGAACGGTTGCAGTCCCTCGAACCGGTACAGCACCGCTACTTCCAGCCCGTTGTTCAGCGTCAGCATCAGGAGGTAGCTAGCGACCAGCCCCGGCAGGCCGTAGGTGATCGTCAGCGGCACGGCGACGACGAGCAACAGCAGGGTGATGACGGTGTTGACCACGAGCATCGGGCGCTGATTGTCGGTCATCATCAGCAGAATGCCCACGCTGCCGGCCGCACACGCCCCGTACTGGGCGAGGACGAAGCCCGGGAGGAGTGGTGCGTACTCGACGAACGTCGGGCCGAACAGTCCCATAACCGACTCGCGGTAGACGACAACCGGGACCGACAGCGCCGTGACGCCGACGAGCACGATCCGACTGGTGACGTGGTACAACCGCGAGAGGGCGGCGTCCGATCCGTCCTCGTACAGCGCGGCGGCGACCGGGGGGATGAACTGGTTGATCCCCATCAGCGGCAGTCGAACGAGGAAGCCGATCAGCACGCCGACGGCGAACACGCCGCCGGCGACACCCGAGAGGAAGAGTGCGATCAGCGGGTAGAAGCCCAACTTCTGGACGACGGTCGCGAATCCGACGGCGAACAGTGGGGCGGTGTAGCCGACGTACCGGCGCCACACCACGTCCTCGGTGGCGGCGTGAAGTCGAGGCCGAATACCCCGATCGCGCACGAGCCACGCCACTGCTGCGGTCCCGACGACCCCCATCGCGACGACGACGCCGACGGCGACGGTCGTCAGGTCCGCGAAGACGACGGTCCCGGCGACGCCGACGAGCAACTGCGCGGTCGGGAACCCGATCTGCAGGGCCAGCGTGCGGGGCGCGACTGCCTCGAACCCCCGCAGCATCTCGGAGACGGTGAACAGCCAGACGCTCGCCGGGAGGCCGATCGCGAAGATCCGCAGGTACGTCCCGAAGCGTGCGCCCTCACCGGTCACCGCGACGATGGCCGGCGTCGCGACGTACAGCGCTGCGCCGAACAGGGTCGCGATCCCCAGGACGAGTCCGGTCGCGACGGTCAGCAACACGTCCCGCTCGTCGTCGGCGTCGGCGTTCGGGAGGAAGCGGCTCAGTCCCGTCTGGAAGCCCAGCGAGAGACGCAACAGGAACTGCTGGAGGCGGCGCGCGACCGCGAACACGCCGTAGGCACCGGCCCCGAACCCGTTGGTCAGAACTGCCGTGAACGCCAGGGTCGCACCGCGCTGGAAGAGGATCCCGGGGATCGAGACCGTCGCGCCGTGGGCCACCCGCTCCAGGGCGTCGTCGAGACGGGCTTCGACGGGGTCGATAGCCGAGTCGTCGTCCGTGTCGGTCGCCGAGGCCGTGTCAGTCGCCCCGCTGTCATCGCTGGCGACGCTCGATCCCATCGAATCGTCCTGGGACACGGACTACCCTGCCCGATCGTCTCGAATAAATCCCCCGATGCACCGCCGACAGTCGGCAAAAAACGCGTCGCTGTCCACTCACTCGAAACCGCGCGGGCGCCGTTACCCGCCCCAGAAGTTGTCGCGACTGCCCAGGCGTTCGTCGTCGTCCTCGTCGTCGCCCTGATAGCCGCTCTCGTCGTCCTCGTCGCTTTCCTCTGCTTCCTCCATCTCCAGCCGTTCGACCTCGTCGGCGCGAGCGTGGTTCGAGCGGACCTTGGTGATCTTGACCCGAGCCTTCGCCGGCGGGAGGAGGCCGTCGACCATCACGATGAAACCGTCGTCGGTGCGACCGACGCCGGCGCCGCTCTCGTGGATGTCGTCAACCTCGACGACGACTTCCTCGCCGAGCTTGACTGGCTGGCTCTTCAGTTCCGAGATCGGCTGATTGTAGTGGTTACACCACTCGGCACCACCGCGGTCGCCGTAGTGTTGACACCCCATCCCCTCGATACGCTCGCTGAACTGGGGGCAGTCGTCCGCGAGTGGACAGTCGGCCATGCAACTGGCTACTGTGGCCGTCGCCAAAACGCTTACGAGCGACGGTTTCCTCGTGCGAAAGCGCCGTGTGGTGTGGTGCCGTGGCGCAGGTCATCCAACGAGCGCGGCGTCGTCGATCCGCTCCAGCCGCGAGCGAGGGAACGAGTAGCGCCGATCACGGTCGCCGAGATACGTCGCCTCGACGACGAGATCGTCGGTCGGGTACCCCTCGTTGGTGGGGTAGTCCGCGACCGTGCAGTCGGCGGCCCGGATGGGGACTTCGTCGGCTTGCCGGGACGTCACCCGAGCGACGACGAGGCGGTCGCCGGTCTCCCGATCGAGGACGATGTCGCCGGGTTCGAGTCGACAGGTCCCACAGAGGTGTGGTCCGGGCGCGTTCTCGGGGACGAACGTCTCGGCTCCGCAACCGTCACAGGCCGCCCACGTCTGGCCCGGCGGCGGCACCCGGCGTGCGGTGATCTCGATGGCGACCCGACGGATGTGTTTGCAGCGCTCGCCGCGTATCTGGTGGTCCGGACAGGTACACGTCCCGGCGGTCACGTCGACGACGTAGGTCGCGCCGCTCGCCGAGTCGACCGCGTAGCGCGACCCCGGCAGTGGCCGCACCGCCATCGATTCCGTCCAGGCGCGAGCGGCCCGCTCGTCGAGCCGGCGGAGGTCCGGTGCGAGTGCGGTCTTGCGGGAGCGGTCAGTGGGTTCGATGAGCGTCATAGCTGGTGGACACGGCTGTTTTGGCTGTTGTGTCCATACGAAACGTAGGTGCCCGAGAAGGGTAAATCACTCGGCCAGAACCCCCAGGGGTGCAACGAGCACGAGACCGACCAGCGAGAGCCCTCTGGGTGCTCGAACGGGAAGCGAGGCGACCCGTAAGAGCCGCGGGAGCGGAGACGGGCCGCCTCGCTACTGCTGGATCGTGTTGTTGGAGAGGTTCAACACGGAGTCGTCGGACGGGTTCTGGGTCTCGGCCCCGGAGTAGTCGAACGCGTTCCCACGGAAATCGGCGATGAGGGTGTTTTGAACGGTGGCAGACGCGTCGTTCGTGGAACACACGGCGACGACGGTCTTAACGTCGCCGAGGAACCGCCAGTACCGAGAGCCGGTGTGGCGGATCTCCGCCGAGTCGATGACGTTGTTCTGGTCGGTCGTCTCCCTGAACCGGATTCCCCGCCAGAATCCCGAGGTCGCCTGCTCACCCCGGAAGACGGTCGTCCGGCCGCCGTCGTCGGCCGTCGAACCGTTCGTGCGCAGCGAGCCGTCGGTGTCGATCAGCAGGCCGCCGTCGCTCTTGAAGTGAATCTCGGTGCCGTCTTCGACTTCCGCGTCGGCGTTGATACTCGAGACGGTCGAGGACTGTGGCTGGAGGACCCGATACGGGACGTTGATCGCGGTCCAGGTGAACGCCTCGCCGACATCCCGATTCCACGTCTTCACGTCGAACCGGTCCGTCTCGTTACCGCTGTAGTCGGCGTCACCGTCGAGCACGTCGGCGACAGTGAGATAGACCTGGCCCGGTTGGCCGTTGTTACGGAAACGCCCCGAGACGGACTGGACGAGGTTGTTCCGCTGGACGAACAGACCGTAGTTCTCGTTTTGCTCGACGAGGACGTTGTCGACCGTCAGGCGGGCCCCCGAGATAGCCAGCAGGGCGGCCGGTTGCTGATAGGTCGCCTCGGGCATCCCCGCCCGCCCGGCGTGACGGACGACCGCGCCGTCGATGACGTTGTTCGTGTCGTCGGTCCCGGAGTAGCCGATCCCGCGCCAGTAGCCGCGGGTCGCCTGTTGCCCACGGAAAGTGATGAACGCGTCCGGCGGGTCCTCGAGGTCGGGTGCCTCGGCCTCGTAGGCGTCCGCCGGGACGGTCGCGTTCATCGACCCCGTCACGTAGATGCCGTTGTCCTGGTCGAAGCGCAGCTCAAGTCCCGGTTCAAGCGTCAGAGCCCCGTAGACGGTGAAACAGCCGCCGCGAGCCTTTTCCAGGAACAGTGGGACACCCGGATCCGACCAGGTCACGTCGGCGTCCTCGGGAACGAAGTGCCCGTCGAACTCACCCGCGTAGACGTGGAGGCGGTCACGTTCGTTCCCGGTCAGGTCGTTGTCGGCCCCCACCAGATGAGCAACCTGCGCGGACACCCACACCGGTTCGACGGTCCCGGTGATGGTGTTGCCGGCGAAGCTGTCCATCTGTGCGGCCTGCGCGACACGCACCCCGTAGTTGGCGCTGTTCTCGATGTGGCTGTTCTCCAGTGTCAACCGCGTCGTGCCCCTGACCGAGAGCGCCGCGCCGTCCTCCGGGCCGGCGTCGCGAAGTTCGACGTTCCGGAGGACGTTCGCGGTGGAGTCCGAGTCGCCGAACAGGATACCGTTCCAGTAGCCGGCAGTCGTTTGCAGCCCGCTGAACGTGATCGGGTCCCCGCCGCTCCCGTCGGCGACGAGTTCGCCGGACGACGAGACCGTCACTTGCCCTCCCTGTCCGAAGTTGAACGCCACTCCCGGCGCGAGTTCGAGTCGGCCATTCACGGAGAGGAACGTCGTCCCGTCGCCGAACTCGTAGGGGACGCCCAGGTCGGAGAGAGACAACTGGTCGCCCGAGGGGACGGTCCCGACGGAGATGACGATGGGGCTGTCGTCCGAGCTGCCGTACACCGATCCACTGTCGAGGGCCGTCGTCGCCCCCAGTGGCCCCCTGAACGGCGCTCCGGCGTTGTCGACGAGGGCGTTCGTGGCGAAATCGGCGAACCGGCCCTGGCGGCCCACCGCGATCCCATCGCCCGCAGCCCCGCGGATCTCGGTGTTGCGCAGGCTCACCAGGCCGTCGGACTGGAGCACGAGCCCAGCCCCGTTCTCGCTGCCGCCGTTCTCGACGAGGACGTGTTCGAGCGTCCCGCTCGCGCCGGTCGCGAAGGCTACACCCTGCCAGAACCCCTGCCGGTCGGTCTCGCTCGTGAAGGCGATCGGCTCGGAACACGAGCCAGCCGCCTCCAGAGTACCACCGACGCGCATGCCGGCACCCTGCCCGAACGCGAGCGTCGTCCCGGGCTGGATGGTGAGCGTCGTCCCCTGTGGGACTCGGATCCCACGCGGGGCGACGACGACGTCCGCGTCGGTGCCCAGCGTCGTGTCCGATTCCACGCGTGGTGATTCGAGGCTACGCTGGCTGGTCCGACTCCCCTGGCTACAGCTCCCCGAGGGGAGGTTCGAGAGCGATCGCGCGCTCACGGCGGTGCTGGCCGTCCCTCCGGGCGTCGACGTGCCGGCGTCCGTCCCCTGAGACTGTGTACTGGTGGACTGTCCGCCCGTCGACGGGGTGTTCGACGAGGAGCCGCCGAGGAAGCCACAGCCGGCCAGGCTTCCCGTCCCGATCGTCCCGAGTGTCCCGAGCAACCGTCGCCTGTCGGTCGATAGCGAATCGTCGTCGTTTTGCGTTTCATCTGCGGTAGATTGGTCGTCGCTCATCGTCCAGTCACTCGTCAGTTGGGGAGAAGTAACGACACTCTAGCCAGCTAGAGTCCCACTCGGATAAAGACCAGAACCGCCCGACTGCGGCGGTTCCCGACACTGTTCGTTCCCAGCGTGCGGAGCGTCCGGCGCGAATATTCGTCGGGGCGGTCGTCGCCGCGTTCGGTCATACTGCCGGCCGTCACGTCGTGCAGCGCTCGGCTACTCGGGTGGCGAAATCGGTCACAGATCGAGAGCCGGCAGTATCACTCCTCGCCACGGTCGAAGATATCGGCGAGGAGCGACCCCTCGGCCTTCCGGAGGTGCGAGTGGAGTGTCGGCGAGGAGATGTCGAGGGTCGCCGCGACCTCCTCGGCGTTGGAGTCGCGGGGCCACTCGAAGTACCCCGCTCGATAGGCGGCCTCCAGCGCTTCGCGCTGACGATCCGTCAGGGTGTCGAGCCAGTCGCCCGGGAGCGCTGGGTCCTCGTCGGCGACGTTCGTCGTCTCACGCTTGCTCAGCACCCGGGTGTCCGCGTACTGCTCGGTGACGTGGTCGACGAGCGCGCGGACGTTCGACCCCGAGGCGATGTCCAGTTCGTACCGCACCCGGCCACCGTCGGCACACACGTTGTTGACGTTGGCACCGTGGTCGACGAGGGAGCCAAGCAGCGCCTCCCCCGTTAGCCCCCACTCCAGCAATCCGGCCGTGTCGCCCTCCCGAACGACACGCACGTCGCCCGTGGTCTCCGCAGCGAGCGCGTCACGGGCCGCCGTGGCCGTGACACCCTCGACAGCGAGGTACGCGACGGCACCTGCCTCGCCAGCGGGGACGAGCCCCTCGAGGTCCAACTGACAGTCCAGCGCTGCAGTGGTCGCGACCAGCGGTTCGGCCCCGTCCGTGCAGGCCAATTCCAGTTCGACGACCGTCTCCGCAGAGAGCAACTGCCGCGTTTCGACGGCGTTGATCGCGTGGCCGATGGTCTCGCCGAGTTCACCGAGGATGGATCGTTCACGGTCTCCGACGGTCTCGCGCTCCGTATACAGGCCGAGTGCGCCGTACACGGTCCGGCCGTAGACAAGCGGGACGACCGTCCAGGTGCCGGCGTCCTCGTCCTCAACGGGGGTCAGGGTCGTCTCCTCGTCGCCGTCCAGTTGCCCGTCGACCGCCGGCGGGCCCGGAGCGTCACCGTCGGCGCCCGCGACGGTCCACCGATCGGCGTCGCCGGTCCAGGTGGGCATGTCCGCGATACAGGCCGTCCGATAGAGGTCCGAATCGGTCACACGCTCACAGACGGTCGTCTCGATCTCGGACCGGTCCAGCGCGGAGACCAGGGCCTGGTTGACGCCCCGGAGGACGGCATTGAGATCGTTGACCGTCTCCAGTTCGTCGCGCTGGCTGGTGAGTCGGCGTTCGCGCTCCTTTCGCGTGGTCACGTCGTGGATGACCAGCGTCGAGCCGATGTGGCGGTCCTGGCGGTCCGTTATCGGGGAGTTTCGCACCTCGTAGGTCCGCTCCTCGCGCTCGATTTCGACCAGGGCGTCGTCCGTATCGAAGTCCAGTCGGGACTCGTCGACGAGCAGCTCCACGTCCTCACCGACGGCCTCGGCGGCGTCACAGTCCAGCACCGACTCGGCCGCCGAGTTGCAGTAGACGATCCGGTTCGCGTTGTCGACGATGACGACCCCCGCGTCGAGCTGGCTGATCGCGGAGTTGCGTCCCAGCTGGCGGGTTGCGGGCACCAGATCGAACAGCTGTCGACGGAAGAGTGCGTACGCGAAAGCGACGCCGGTGATGGTGAAGGCGTACGGCGTCGGGTCGATAGCTGGCGCATCGGCCAGCACGAACACGTCCAGCACGCTCGTGACGAAGGGGATGGCGATACCCACCAGCAGCAGCGCCGACTGATCCGTGTAGAGGTAGTCGGACTGGTAGATGAGCCGCAGGAGCAGCGCCGACGCGACCGCGACCAGCAGGTAGGTGTGGACGACCTGGACCCAGAACAGCACCCCCCACGTCGGGTTCTCGATGACGAGCCCGTTGACCGTCGTGAAGGAGTGCTCGACCCAGAACAGGTGATGAGCCTCGTTCGTCCAGGTCGCGACCACGACCATCGCGGGGACGACCAGCAGTGCGGCGACGGTCCTGCGCGTGACGAACCCGTCGTGGCCGGTGTAGGCCATCGCGAACAGGAGGAGCCACACTTCGATCGTCCCCGTCGAGAGCCACACCATCTGCATCCAGAACACCCGCCACCCCAGGTCCGTCGTCAGCAGACCGGCCGCGTAGGAGAGCGACCAGTTCGTCAGGACAGCCATCAGCACGACGAACGCCTTCGAACCGGGTTCGTCGCGATGCTGGAAGGCGTAGACACCCAACCCTGCGGAGATACAGGCCGAGAGAGACAGCAGCGTGACGTGGAGTGCGGCCAGTTCAACCACGGCCACAGCGCTCCCGTGCGCCGATACTACACTGTCTCCCAACCATATTTCAACTAGAGGGCGCGCGAGAGTAGAAAAGATTACGCCACTGTCACCCAGCCCCGGCAGGGGAACGCGTCGCCGCCGTCGTACGGATCAGTCCTCGATCGGCTGTGCGAACCCGTAGTTGGGCTTCACGTCGTCGACGCGAACTTCGACCGTGTCGCCGGTCTCGGTGCCCGAGACGAACAGCGTGTACCCCTCGACCTTGGCGATGCCGTCGCCCTCGCTGCCCACGTCCTCGATCGTCACTTCCAGTCGGTCGCCCTCGTCGACCGGCGCGGTGAGAAAGCCCTTGGCGACGAGGTAGAGTTCGGACGACGAATCACGCGAGGCGTCGGGGCGGACCTGGCGGACGTACTCGAACTCCTCGGCGATGTCAGACTCCAGGTCTTCCAGGTCCTGCCCGTCGAACACCTTCACGGCGAAGTCGCCGCCGGTCGCCAGCACGTCCGTCGCCACCTCGAAGGCCTGTCGGGCGAGGTGAACCGATCTGGCGTGATCGAGGTCGTACTGGCCGGTCATGTTCGGCGCGAGGTCCGAGATCACGACGTCGACCGGGCGCTCGTCGCCGTCGGCCCCGACCACGTCGCGGATCTCGTCGCTGGTCGCGTCGTCGGTCATGTCCCCGCGGATCGTCTCGACCTTGGCGTCGGGGTCGTCGAGGTCGTCGATACGCTGACGGTCGACGCCGATCACGACGCCGCCGCTGCCGACCCGTTCGGCGGCGACCTGGAGCCAGCCGCCCGGTGCCGCACCGAGGTCCAGCACCGTCCGGTGCTGGCCCAGCAGGCCCGCGGTCTCGTCGAGTTGCTTGAGCTTGTAGGCCGAGCGAGCGCGGTACCCCTCTTGCTTGGCCCGGTTGTAGTAGTCGTCTTTCCCAGACATAGTCAGTTAGAGCGTCGTAGTCCGTCGAGACGGATAACTAACTCGAAGGGGTTCGGCGGTCGCTCCAGATGGACGGGAGCCGCCGTCGCTGTTTTGCCCGCAGCGGTCGAAGGACGAGGTGTATGTCCCCGAGTACCCCCACCCGTCCGACGGAGCCCGATCCCCGATGAAGCGACAGACCACCCTGCTGACGGCCGCGCTTGCGCTCGCCCTGGGTGCAGTCGCGCTCGTCCGCCGGAAGAGAGCGAACCTCGGCCGCGAGATCCAGCGACGCGTCGACGCCCTGCTGGCCCGTGCCGAGACGACTGCCGACGCGACCAGCGTCCGCGACGACCGCGCCAACCTGCCAGCGCCGGTCTGGCGATACCTCGCGACCGCCCTGCCCGACGACCCGGACGACATCGAGACCGTCCGGATCGAACAGCGCGGGGAGTTCCGCCTCGGCGACGTGTGCTCGTCCTGGCGACCGCTCGAAGCGACCCAGTACGTCACGACCGACCCACCGGGATTCGTCTGGGACGCCAGCATCGCGGTCGCGCCCCTGCTCCCCGCCCACGTCGTCGACGCCTACGAAGACGGCCGCGGGTCGCTAGAGGCGACACTGCTGTCGACGGTCTCCATCGCCGACGCCGACCACTCGCCCGAACTCGACCGGGGCGAACTCATGCGCTACCTCGCCGAGGCGGTCTGGTACCCGACGGCGCTCCTGCCCCGCAACGGGGTGACGTGGGAACCGATCCACGACCGGGCCGCCCGCGCCACCATCGAGGACAGCGGGACGACCGCCTCGCTGACGTTCTACTTCGGCTCGGACGATCTGGTCACACGCGTCGTCGGCGAGCGGCCACGACTGCAGGACGACGGGAGCTACGAACGGACCCGCTGGACCGGCCACTGGGACGACTACGGGGAGCGAGACGGGTTCGTGGTCCCGACCAGCGGCGAGGTCGCCTGGAACCTCGCCGATCGGACGCTCACCTACTGGCGAGCCGACCTGACGAGGATCGAGTACGGCGTGACAACGGCCGCAGGGACCGAGCGCGCGGAAGGGATACGCCCTTGACCGTGCCGGACTGAACGACAGCCATGCCACGAACCGCCGGTGTCGTCCTCGCGGGCGGGTACTCGACACGCTACGGCGACCGAGACAAGGCGCTCGCCCCGGTCGAGGGAACGCCGATGCTCCGCCGGGTCGTCGAGCGCGTCGAGAGGGTCGTCGACGCCGTCGTCGTCAACTGTCGGGCCGACCAGCGGGCGGCATTCGCCGAGGCGCTCGACGGGACCGGCGCGTCGGTGGCGTTCGCGCTCGATCCGGTCGACGACGCCGGTCCGCTCGCGGGGCTCCAGACCGGGCTCGCGGCCGTCGGCGCACCGGTGACGGTCCTGGTCGCCTGCGACATGCCTTACGTCGACCCACACTTTCTCACGGCGATGGTCGAACGACTCGACGGCCACGAAGCGGTCGTGCCTGCTCCAGAGGGGTCCCGCCAGCCCACGCAGTCAGTGCTCCAAACGAACGCTGGGCAGACGGCCGCCGAGGCGGCACTCGCCGACGGCGAGTCGGCGCTCCGGGCGGCGTTCGATCGGCTCGAAACGCTCGAACTCGGCGACGAAACGCTGACAGCACTCGACGCGGACGAGAGCCTGCGGGACGTGAATCGACCGAGTGATCTCGGGTAGTTCGGCGGCCGATACCGGCGCGAGCTGTCGACGCTCGCTCGACAGTGATCCCGTGTCGCGTCGACCCCATATTTAACTGGCCGAACCGGTTCGGTCGGTTCCGGCGGTTTGAGACGCCGCTACTCTTTATACGGTGATCGGGTGGCAAGCACCATCTATCGGAGGCAATCCAATGTCATCCATCCCACTGGCGACGCGCCGGCGCGTCCTGAAGGCACTCGGCGTCGGCGGCACCGCCGCCCTCGCCGGCTGTAGCGCGCCCAGCGCCGAGCAAGCGACCGAGGAATCGACCACCGAACGAGTGAGCCCACAGGAGCCAAGCATGAACCAAGCCAAATCGACCGACGTCGACCGCATCGCAGCCGATCCGACCGACATCCCCGACCCCATCGATCGGGACTCGCCAAAGACGGTCGAGGTCGAGTTGACGACCAAAGAGCAGGTCGCGGAGATCGAGCCCGGCGTCACCTACACGTACATGAGCTTCGACGGGCAGATCCCCGGCCCGATGATCCGGGTGCGCAAGGGCGACACCGTCGAACTCACGGTCACCAACGAGGAGTCGAACTCGATGCCACACAACATCGACCTCCACGCGGTCCGCGGGCCCGGTGGCGGGGCAGAAGCGTCGATGGTCGCGCCGGGCGAGACCGCCACGTTCCGTTTCAAGGCGACCTACGCCGGTTCGTACATCTACCACTGTGCGGTGCCGAACCTCGACATGCACATCTCCTCGGGGATGTTCGGTATGATCCTCGTCGAGCCAGAGGAGGGGCTGCCCGAAGTGGACCACGAACTCTACTTCGGCCAGCACGAACTGTACACCACGGGCGCGGCCGGCGAGGAGGGCCACCACGACTTCGACATGGAGGCGATGGCGGCCGAGGAGCCGACTTACGTCCTCACGAACGGCGAGAAGTACGCCATCACGCCCGACGTGCACGGCTCGCCGACGATCAACGTGGGTGAGACCGCCCGGGTGTTCTTCGCCGTGGGCGGCCCGAACCTCGATTCGAGCTTCCACCCGATCGGTTCCGTCTGGGACGAGGTGTACCCGCAGGGCTCCCTGCAGAGCGATCCCCACGTCAACGTCCAGACGACGCCGGTCAAGCCCGGTTCGACCGTGGTGGCGACGCTGCACGCCGAGGTGCCCGGCGCGATCAAACTCGTCGACCACGCCCTCTCGCGAGTCGCCCGCAAGGGCAACATGGCGATCATCAACCGCGAGGGCGAGGCCAACCACGACGTGTTCAACCCGGACGTGTAGTCGCGTTCGTTCGCCGTCGGGTCGTTGCGCGCACGCGATGAATGACCGTCTTTTTAATGGATGGGGGCGTAGCCGTCCGCATATGTTCAACGCCATCGTGAGCGCAGACACGCTCCAGGCGACACTCGACTCAGTGAGCGTGCTGGTGGACGAGTGCAAGATCCACCTGAACGACGAGGGCCTCGAAATCCGTGCCGTCGACCCCGCCAACGTCGGGATGGTCGATCTCACCCTCGACGCCGCGGCGTTCGAGTCCTACGAGACCGACGGCGGTCTCATCGGCGTCAATCTCTCTCGGCTCGAAGACATCGCCGGGATGGCCGACAAGGGCCAGCTCGTCCACCTCGAACTGGACGAAGAGACCCGGAAACTCCACATCGCTATCGACGGGCTGGAGTACACGCTGGCGCTGATCGACCCCGACTCGATCCGCCAGGAACCGGACCTGCCCGACCTCGATCTGGCGGCCCACGTCGTCATCGAGGGCAAGGACATCGACCGGGCCGTCACGGCCGCCGACATGGTCTCCGATCACATCGCGCTGGGCGTCGACGCCACCGACGAACTGTTCTACGTCGACGCCGAGGGCGACACCGACGACGTACACCTCGAACTCGACATCGAGGACCTGATCGACCTCACGCCGGGGGACGCCCACTCGCTATTCTCGCTTGACTACCTGAAGAACATGAACAAGGCGATCCCGAAGGACGCCGAGGTCCGGATGGAACTGGGCGACGAGTTCCCGGTCAAGATGCACTTCGACTTCGCGGAAGGCCACGGCTCGGTCACGTACATGCTGGCGCCGCGCATCCAGAGCGAATAGTGCGCGGCGGCTCCGGTAGCCTACGCCGCCGCGCTCAGTAGTGCGTCCCGACTTCGGTCGCCAACGCCGCCGCAATGGCTGGTGCGGCCGCACGGTTCGAGTCGGCACGGCATCGGGGACCCGCGTCCCGTCTTGCGAACGTCTGACGGATGCTTTTGTAGGCGGCTCCCGAGTACTCGGCCATGGAGAGTCTCGGCGACGCCTACGGCGGTCGGCAGTGGGACGGGCGCGACCCGAGACGGATCTACGCCGGCATCGTGCTGTTCTCGCTCGGTGCCTTCGCGGTCGTCGCCGGCATCCTGCTCGTGACGACGCCACTCGCGGAACTGCTCGGTGCCGACACCACCCAGCAGGCGCAGTCGATCGCCGGCGTCCTCGCCGGACTGGGCGTGCCGACGTCGCTGGCTGCCGTCGTCGTCGTCCTCCCGGCCTCTCGGAAAGAGCGACTGGGCGTGCTCGCGGGGACGGTGCTGTGTGTCGCCGGCGTCGCCCTGTTCGATCGGGCGTACCCGGGTCAGTGGACCGGCACCGCGGAGTCGCTTGCGTTCCCGACGACCGTCGTGTACTTCCTCGGCGGGGCGGTGGCGTTCTGGTTCGTGTTCACCGCCATCGCCAGCTACCGGGTGCGTAACAACCCCCACGGCACCGTCCGACTCGAACTGAAACACCAGGGCGAGACCAGGACCGTCGAGGTCTCCCGCCACGAGTACACGGAGTACAAGCGGGCGGTCCGGGGCGACGGCGGCGAGACCGAACAGGTCATCCGGGAGCTCGAAGAGCGGTTCGAGGAGTGAGGGACGACAGCAGAGCAGTTGTCGTAGATTGGTTCTCGAAAATTTGAGTTCTGGCTTGATACGGGTGCTTTACTGCTCAGTCGAGCGTGCTCGTTGCACGGGTTCTGGATGTTTCGTGGGGAGATAAAGTCGATTGGATGACTGCGAGAACGGTAGTGAACTGAACGCCCTCGGTCCGCTCCCCGTTCGTTCCACCAAGACTGCTCCGACCGACACCACAGAACAGCACTGCGCCACACACCTCCCCATCCGATTCGCTCACTCGCTGCCGCTCGTTCACTCATCCCTCGCACAGTGTCGTCGCTCGCCGACGCGAGCGACAGCGTGCGCCACGATAGTTTGGTCAGTAGCTTGTTGTGCTGACCTGTCGAGAGTCGTTTCGAGTCGAGTGGGGAACAGTTCTATCGCCCCTACCGACAGCAATCCGTATCACTCGGAGAGTTTCCCGATTGCGAACTGTGCCCGGTTGTCGCTCGCCGTCCCCTCGTCGGCTCGCTCTCGGAGAGCTTCGAGCGGTTCGAGCGCCCGCTCGTCGCCGAGAACGCCCAGCGCGAGCGCGGCGACGACGACCACCGAATTTATTCGCCCCCGCGTGAAAGGGTGGGGCGATGAAGCCGCTCCACGCGCGCTACCCGTTCTTGCAGTCGGCCCGCGACGCCGTCGAGGCGGCGGCGGTCGATCTGGGGGAGGTCGTCGCCACAGAAGACGTGGTCGTCGAGCGCGCGGTCGAGCGCGTCGAGTGGGCGATCACCGACGGTAGCGTCGGCGACCCCCACCGGCGCACGCGCGTGGAGTTGTTGTCCTACCCGGTCGCTCGCGTCTTGGTGTCGCTCGTCGACGAGCACGTCTGCACCCGAAAGTACGCACAGGCCGAGGCCGAGAGCGCTCGCGAGCGATTCGTCGCGGAGTTCACCGCCGACGACGAGTTCAGTTACGGCGACAGCGAGTCACTGTCGATGGCAGCGCTGCTCTCGGAGTTCGACCTCACGGCGGCGGTCCGCGAGGCCGCCGACGGCTACCGGATCGACGTGGGCACCTACCTCGATCTGGCGGCCGACCAGTGGGGCGACGAGTGGCGGCTGGTCAACCGGACGCTGACCGACGGCGAGGTGCCGGTGACAACCGAGGAGTTACACGTCCTGCTCAAACAGGCGATCCGCCACCGGATCGACGACGGCCTGCCCTTCGACGTGCCCGACGCCATCGCCGACGAACTCGACGAGGAAGTCGAGCAGATCCGGGCGACGCTGTCGGATCTCGATCTGACGAGAGAGATCGACACGGTCGTCCCCGATCTGTTCCCCCCCTGTATGCAGCACCTGCTCGACGCGGTCCAGAAAGGCGAACACCTCGAACACCACTCGCGGTTCGCGCTGGCGGCCTTCCTCACGAGCATCGGGATGACGACCGACGAGATCGTCGAGTTGTTCCAGGTCAACCCCGGCTTCGGCGAGGAAGCGACGCGCTACCAGGTCGATCACATCCGCGGGGACACCAGTCCGACGGAGTACTCGACGCCCTCGTGTGCGACGATGCAGTCCTACGGCGACTGCCAGGGAAAAAACGACATCTGCGAGCAGGAGATCAACGAGACACACCCGCTGAACTACTACGAACACATGCTCGAAGCGACCGACGACGAGGAGATCGAGGACTGGCGAGAGAGCGAGGCCGAGAGCTAGAACTCCCGGCGTTCGATCCAGAGCCCGGCGATCAGCATGAGGAGGATGAATCCGGCGATGGTAGCGACGATCGCGACGCCGCCCTCTGGCGAGAGGTCCCCGTTCGTTCCGTACATCGTGCTCACGTAGACCGAACCGGCAATAAACAGCAAGACGGCGCCGGTCGACAGGCCGACCTGCATGACCGTCTCCCGATCGAGGGGCATAGAGTGGCTTTTCTTCGGCCCCGGCAAAAGCGCTTCGAAGCGAGTGTCCGGACGTTTCGAACGGATCGTCGTCGCTCGGGGTTTGGTGTAATGATGTCGGGGACGCGCCGACCCGGAAGTGGCGAACCCCTGTACAGACGGACAGCCGCCAGCGTCAATCGAGTTCTTTCACCACGGTGGCCGGGTTACCCGCGACCACGACGTCCGACGGCACGTCGTCGACCACGACCGACCCGGCACCGATCACGGCGCGGTCCCCGACGGTGACCCCCGGCGTCAGCACCGACCGGCCGCCGATCCAGACCTGATCGCCGACGGTCACCGGGATGCCCGACTCCAGACCGCTGGCACGCTCCTGGGCGTCTAGCGGGTGGGTCGCCGTGTAGACGTGGACGCCCGGGCCGAGCATACACCCCTCGCCGAACTCGATGGCACAGACGTCGAGGAACACGCAGTCGAAGCTCGCGAAGAATTCGTCGCCGGCGTGGACGTTGAAGCCGTAGTCACAGTAGATCGGGGCGAACACTTCGGTGTCGCCGGCCGAGCCGAACAGTTCGTCGAGGAGGGCGGCCCGTCGTTCGGTCTCCTCGCGTCGCGTGCGGTTGTACTCGCGGGTCAGCTCGCTGGCGCGCTCGCGGGCGGCGACCAGTTCCGGGTCGTTCGGGTCGTAGGTCTCGCCCGCGACCATCTTCTCGAGTTCCGAGGGCATCAGTACTCGTCGTCCAGTCGCCCCTCGCGCTCGTCGATCTCGTCGAGGATGTCCAGCGTCTTCCGGACCGAGGCTCTGATGGCTTCGCTCCGATTCACGAACTTCCCCTCGTCGCCGACGTGCTTGTCCAGATCCTCCAGCAGTTCCGCCGGGACTTCGACGCTGATCTTTGGCATAGTTGACGCGTGTTCGCCAGAGAAGATAAGCCATCGGGGTCTCGCGACCGGGGCAGCCACATCGGCGTCAGATAGCTCGTTGTAGATCGTTCCCGGATCGACCGCACACCGTCCTGCGGCCGAGCGGGAAAACGGCGACACCGAGCCGTATCAGTCGGCCGGCTCGACTCGGTCGGGCGTCCGGCGACCGCCCAGCGTGTAGAGCCACAGCAGGCCCAGCCCGACCAGGAAGAACAGCGTCACCGGGACGGCGACGAGGAACATCGTGAAGATGCCCTTGGGCGAGACCATCGCGCTGATGGCGAACACGCCGAGCGTGACGGTTCGCCAGCGTTTCTGGATCGTCTGGAAGGAGATGATCCGGCCCCGGTGGAACAGGAGCATCGTGATCGGGATCTCGAACAGCAGGCCGATCCCGACGGTCAGCCCCAGCACGAGCCAGCCGAACTTCGCGACGCGGTAGGAGATGATCATGTTGTTGCGCAGGGCCAGTTCAGCGAGCCAAGAGATCACCGTCGGTGCGACGTAGAGGAAGCCCACGAGGCTCCCGCCGATCAACGAGGCGAACAGTGTTCCGCCCCACACGCCCATGACGCCGCGGCTGCCGTGGACGAGGCCGCGACTGGACATGGCTGGCCACGCGAAGTAGAGCAGCAGGGGCAGGGCCGCGAACGCGCCCAGGATCGTCGAGAACTTCACGATGAAGATGAGGTGCTCGACCGGGTGGAGCGTGATGAACGTCACGTCGGACTGGAGCTGCGCCGGGAGTTTCGAGACGAACGCGTTCTTGATGATCCCGATCCCGGAGGTGGTGTCGATCCTCGTCTGGTTCTGGAGCAACACCGTCGCGTTCTCACGGACGAGCGCCCCGTCCGTTGCCGCCGAGCCGCCGGCTAGCCCGGTGGTGTTGTAGACGGTCGCGTTGTACAGTAACTGGCTATCGTTCTGGAGTAAAGCGGTTTGCTGGCTGGCCGATCCCGACCCGAAGCGAGTGAGCAGGGCCGCGTTGTCGGCGACGCGGGTGCGGTTCTCCCTGACGACGGAGACGCTGTCGGATATGAGGGTGACGTTCTCGGCGACGACGCTCCCGTTCTCGGCGACGACCGCCCCGGAATCCGACATCGGGCCGGGCGTCGCCCCCGGGATGCCCGAATAGAGGAACAGGAAAGTCGCGCCACCTACCAGCCCGAATATGACGACGAACCAAATCGCTTTCGAGGTCAGCGAGTCGAGGATGAAGGCGATGTCGTAGTAGTACCCGCCGATGTCGTCCTCGGTCGTCTCCTCCTCGGTGAAGGCGTTGAACACTCCTGCGGTCGTCGAGGTGAGAACGTTGGTGTCCTCCTCGCTGTCGGCGGCGTCGTCGCCGGACGCCCCCTCACCGCCGGCGGTCCCCTGACCCTCCTGGGTGTCCTGTGCGAAGTCCCAGCGGTCGAGGATCGCCTCGGCCTTCTCCGGGTCGTCGTCGTCCATCGCCGACTGGGCCAGTTCCAGCGCCTCGCTCTCCTCCATGATCTCGAAGCGCTCGACCGGTGCCGCACGGACCGCGCCGGCGCTCAGCGGTTCGATGTCGATGGCCGTCGGGTCGCCGTAGTTGCCCGCCTCGGCGGCGGCCACGTCCAGCGCCTGCACCATGTAGTAGTACAGGACGACGACGGCCGCGAGCAGTCCGAACACGACCGCGATCCCCAGTGCCGTCGACTCGACGCCGAGCCCGAAGAAGTCTGGCCGGGCGATGTCACCTGTGAGCCGGTTCGAGGGGAACCACGCGGCGAAGGCCTGGACGTACTGGAACGTACCCGAGACGATGACGTAGTAGACGCCGGCGCCGGCGACGAGCGCGGCGGCCGCGAGTTTGTTCCAGCGGGTCCTGATGACGGACCTCGCGCCGACCTCCTCGCCGGCCCGTTTGGTGAGCACCAGCACCTTCGAGATGCCGAGACTGACGACGTACAGCCCCACGAGCGGCGTCGCCCACATCACCTGGGTGAACGGGTCCGGCGGCGAGAACAGCGCGCCGAAGCCGAATATCAGCACGACGGCGACCCGCCAGCGATCGCGGAACGTCTCGTAGGGGACGATGCCAGTGTAGCTCAGCGAACTCATCATCAGGGGGAGTTGCGCGGCGAGACCGAACGAGAAACCGAGCAAGGCGACGAAGCGGAACCACTTGACGATGGAGTAGTCCGGGCGGAAGCCGGCGGCGTCGGCGTTCGCCGCGAGGAAGTCGAACATCAGCGGGAAGAACAGCTCGTATGAGTAGACGACGCCGCCGATAAAGAGGGCGGCACTGATCAGTCCGATCCCCCAGAGCTTCCAGACCGGTACCCTGTCGGACGGCCAGAGCCCGCGTTCACGGAGCGTGTCACGGCTGTAGTAGATCAGCAGCGGCAGGGCCATCAGTATCCCGACGACGGCACCGATCTTCACCTGCAAGAGGATCACGTCGAACGGCGTGATGGTGATGATCGTCGCCTCCGTCCCCTCGATCATCTGCTGTTTGACCGCGTCCCAGACGAAGTTCGACAGCGCGTAGATCGTCCCCACGAGGCCGACGACCCAGATGATGAACACCTTCTGGAGATGCTTCTGGGCTTTTCTGAGCATCGATCCGAGTGTCTCCCGACCGCTCTGGATCGACTGCATCGTGTCCTGGTCGAGCCCCGTGGACATCTTTCTGAGTGCTTACCCCCTCTGCGTTATCAATTTGTTCATCACGCGAGGCCCCTGGGGCACCTCGAAAAGAAAGTTTACAACAACGAGTAGCCAAGGGGGCCACAGATGGGCGACCGCGACGGCTCCGACGAACCGGCAGACGAGGCGCCAGACGAATCGCAATCGGGCGATTCGAGCGACGAACAGCCGGTTCCGGAGTCGACCGCCGCGGACGCAAAGCGCGAGAACGACACCGCAGACGATACCGAGGGATCCGAGGACGGTCCAACAGACGACGTGGGAGCGGACGACTCCAGTGACGAGAGCGTCGACAGTGCCGACGAAAACGACGAGTCGGCAGACGAGAGCGAACTCGGACCGCACGGTGGCCTCGGAACGCGACGACGAAGCCCGGACGAACTGGCCGACAGTGGCAGTGCAGACGGCGACGCTCAGGACGGCGACGCCGACGACGATGATGGGGACGACAGCGACGACGGTCAAGGCGACGACAGCGACGACGGCGACAGCTTCGGTGCGGTCGACGCCGAAGAGAGCAACTGGACGCCCCCGACGAGCGACGACACGTTCGACGCCGACAGCGGCGGGGAATCGGTCGACGACGACGACCCCTCGGAGTGGTGGAAGGATCACCGCGCCGACGACGTTGTCGACGAGGAACCGACCGGGCCCGACGCCGAGGCGTCCGACGGGACGAGAGCCAGTGAGACGGCAGAGAGCGAGGCCGGAACCGACGAGCAAGTTGACGACGAGGACCTCGATCCGGCCGCGCGGCGCGACCAGATGGAGAAGGGGTCACCGACACATCAGGGCGTCAACCGGTCGAAAGGAGCACGCTCGGCCAAGTCCACACACAGCGACACGCCCCACGGAGAACAACCCGAAGCGCGCGCCCCGGAGGGGACCAAGCGAGCGAAGGGGCCGACTGGCAAAGCAACGCACGCAGCGAAAGGCGGTGGTGGGGGCAGTGCGACGGCCCGGCCAACGACGGAGTACGATCCGGACGCGGAACCGGCGACAGCTCCCGACGACGAGGAGATGCCGCTCACCGAGCACGTCGAAGAGATGGCGCTGCGGTTGCTGGCAGTCACGCTGGTGATGTTCGGCGTCGCCGGCATCGTCGTGTTCTACGCCGGCGATCTCGTGAACTTCCTGTGGTACTCCTTCCTCGGCGACGCGGCCGTCTGTCCCGGTTCCCAGTGCGGGGAAGCCCCCCGCGTCCTGCACCCGCTGGCGGTCCCGCTGGCCTACCTGAAGGCGTCGACACTCGTCGGATTCATCATCGCGCTCCCGGTCGGCGTCTACCAGACCTACCGGTTCATGCGGCCCGGGCTCTACCCGCGGGAGCGTCGCTACTACCTCGCCTCGATCCCGATGAGTCTCGTGCTCGCGGCCACCGGCGTCGGCTTCGCGTACTTCGCCGTGCTGCCCTCGATGTTCGCCTATTTCACCGATTACAGTGAGCAGGCCGCCGAGATCGCCTTCAGCCTCACCGAGACGTTCAATCTCATGATCCTGATGCTGGGCTTTTTCGCCCTGATCTTCCAGATCCCGCTGCTCGTGATGCTGGCGATCATGATGGGCGTGACCACGCGCCAGTGGCTGGCGGATCGGCGCCTGTACTTCTGGGCCGGCTTCGCCGGCGTCGCCTTCCTGTTCAGCCCGGACCCGACCGGGATGGCACCGCTGATCGTCGCCGTGACGATGATCGCGCTGTTCGAGGGCACGCTCACCCTGCTGCGCTGGACCGGCACCGGGTCGCCGATCCCGACGGCCGAAGAGGCCGCCGACGGCCGCCCGGCCGCGTATCTCGTGGCGGCGATCGGGGCCTACATCGCCAGTGCCGGCCCGCTGCCGCCGGGCTACTACGGCGCGCTCCCGGCGCAGGTGACCGACGCGCTCGCCTCGTCGGGCGGACCGGTCGCCACGCCGGCGATCATCGCGGGGGCGCTGATCGCCGTCTTCGAGGTCGGGGCCTTCCTGCTCCGTCGCTACGGTCGCTCCAGGCTGGCACTACGGGCATGGCTGGCCGCCGACAGCGCGCGCATCCCGATCTACCTCGGTGCCGTCGTCGTCGGCTACTTCGGCAGCCCGAACCCGGTGTTGCTGACCGCGGCCCGAGAGCTCGCGCTCGCGCCGACGCAGGCGGCCCTGATCGGCGTGGGTCTGGCGGGACTGTACGAACTGTTCATCGTCGGATTGCGCCTGCGCGAGCGTGGCGACGAGGACGACGGGGCCGAGGAGCCGACGACCGAAGAGGTGTAGGCGGATTCACACGGACAGTTGGAGCCGTTTACCCGGTCGATCGCACGCGGTCGTGCGGTCGATCCGGCAAAGATCCACAACTGTTCGTATCAAACGCCGGGATCCCGAGGTACGTCGGTGAAGCAACGGAATCGCGACCGTCACCGGTCGGTCGCCGACTCGCCACTCGACTCCTGACAGCGATAGCCGTCCTTCGAGAGGAGTTCGTCTACGCTGTACTGGGTATCACAGTCCTGGCAGAACACTACACGTCGACGAAGACGGTGAAGGAGCCGACCGTGATTCGGCCCGTGTTGTGGCGGGTTTCGATATTGTCTCGTACCACCGCTTTCGTGCTGTTGTTTAGTCGCCGGATGGCGTCGGCATCGATGCCGCGCTGCTCGAGGCGCGTCTCGGCCTCGGTCCGTGAGGCGTCGTTCTCGTCGTCAGTGAGTTACTCGTAGGTGTTCTCGATCTCGCCTTCGACGGAGGTCCCCTTTCGCTTCCGTCGGCGGTTCGCCGACACGACCGCCCAGCGACGCCACGCAGGCAACGAGTGCCAAGTTTAACACCGCACAACACTGTGGGTGAGGTATGGCACAGATCGTCGACTACGAACTGTTCAAAGTACCGCCGCGCTGGCTCTTTCTGCGGATCGAGACCAGTGACGGAACGGTGGGCTGGGGAGAGCCGATTCTCGAAGGGCGCGCGGAGACAGTCAAGACGGCGGTCGAAGAATTGATGGACGGCTACCTGCTGGGCGAGGAGTCGAGCCGGATCGGAGATCACTGGCAGCGGATGTACCGCGGCGGGTTCTATCGGGGCGGCCCGATACTCATGAGTGCGATCGGCGGAATCGACCAGGCGCTGTGGGACATCAAGGGCAAGTACTCGGGCGAACCGGTGTACGACCTGCTGGGCGGGCACAGCCGCGATCGAGTCCCGCTGTACAAGAAGATCGTCCCCGACGAGATCGGCGACATCGCCGAGCTCGCGACGGCCGCGGTCGACGAGGGGTTCACGGCGTTGAAGCTCCTGAACACCTACCAGACTTCGCCGATCGAGTCGACTGCCGACATCGACGCGATCTGTGAGTCGCTGGCCGTCGCGCGCGAGGCGGTCGGTCGCGAGGTCAACATCGGGCTCGACCTGCACGGACACGTCTCGGCGGGGATGGCGCCGCGCGTGCTGTCGCGACTCGAAGAGTACGATCCGATGTTCGTCGAAGAGCCCGTTCGGCCCGAACACGTCCAGAAGCTCGACCGCGCGTCGAACCACAACATCCCGATAGCCTTCGGCGAACGGCTGTACTCGCGCTGGGAGTTTCGCCCCCATCTCGAAGCTGGCCGACTCGATATCGCACAGCCGGACATCACTCACGCGGGCGGGATCAGCGAGATCAAGCAGATCGCGTCGATGGCCGAAACCTACGGCACCCAGCTCATGATCAACTGTTCTGTCGGGCCGATCGCCTACGCCGCGACCAGCCAGCTGAGCCATCACCTCCCCAACGCAGTCCAGCAGCCCGCACAGGGCGAGCGCTACATCGACGCCTACGTCGAGAACGTCGACGATCTGGAGAGCGAACAGGGACACGTGAGTCTCTCGGACAAGCCCGGACTGGGCCTCGAAATCGACGAGGCGGGCGTACGCGAACAGGCGGGCAAGGGTAGCGACTGGCGAACACCAGTGCGCCGCTACAACGACGGCAGCTTCGTCGAGTGGTAGGGAGCGAGGGGCGACGCGAACGAAGTGAGCGGCGGCCCTCGTCATTGTGGGCGGGAGTGAGCGAAGCGAACGACACGGGAGCAGCGAGGGACGTGACGACGAGAAGTACACTAAGAGTGGACTTATCCATGACGAGCCCCTAGCGGCGCGCATGTCTGGCAGCGATCGTATCGAGGCGACCAGGACGTCGTTCGAGATTCTGGACGTGGTCGCCGAATCACAGGGCGCGACCGCCGCGGAGCTGATCGAGGCGACTGGCCTCTCTCGGGGTGGCGTGTACAAACACCTCCGCACGCTCGTGGAGGTCGACGCGCTCGCCAACCACGACGGCGAGTACGAACTGGGACCGAAGTTCACCGAGTACGGGCTGGAGGCGAGTGACACACACGCCGTGCTCGATCAGACCGAGAAGGTCGACGAGCTCGCGCGCTCGCTCGACGCACCGGCGAACCTCTGGGTCAACGACGACGACCGCGAGTGTCGGTGTGTCTACATCACGCGCACGAACGACCGAACGGGGTATCCGCGAACGCGGGGCGACACCGAGACACTGACCCAGAGCCCGGCGGGAAAGGTGATCCTGGCACATCTCTCGCAGGGACGCCGCGACGAACTGATCGGGGACGCTCACGGGGGACTCTCCGACCAACTCGACGAACTCCGCGAGCGCCAGCTCCTCGACGAACCGCTGCCGTTCGCCTCCGAGTGGGTCTCGATCGCGACGCCGGTCCTCGATCCCTCGGACCAGCCGGTCGCAGCCATCGAGATCGTCATTCCGGCCGAACGAGCACGGGGAATCGACGTGAAGAACAACATCAGCGGCCTGCTCACCGAGACGGCCAACAGAATGCGCGTCGCGATGCTGTAACAGAGGGTTTCTGTGGACTGATGCCGCAATATACTCACAAATTTCCCCATTAGATTGTGTTTGTGATTTTTATACACTCGTAACATAGATTTCGTACACATACATACAGTGAATACTTCTAGACAGAACTATCTCTTTTCATATCTCCACTTGCGCATATACGTAGGAGTTCGAAGGCCACAGATTGGACAATCGAAGGTGTTCGAAGGTGCGGCCAGGACGGCGCCGTCGGGTACAGTGGCAGAAGCTTTTTGCTCACGAACAACGAGTAGATGGCATGGATATCGTAGTCACCGGTGCTGCCGGTAGCGTCGGCCGCGAAGCGCTGCGAGCGCTGTCGGCCCACGACGTGACGCCGGTCACCCACCACGAGACGCCGGACGTAGACGGCGTCGTCGTCGACATCGAGGATCGAGAGGCAGTGAGCGACGTGATCGCGGGTCACGACGCCGTCGTCCATCTGGCGGCCAACCCCGACCCGGGTGCCGACTGGGACGACGTGGTCGGGCCGAACATCGAGGGGACGTACAACGTGTACCGGGCCGCCGTGGAGGCCGACCTCGACCGCGTCGTGTTCGCGTCGACGAACCACGTCCAACAGAACCACGTCCTCGGCGGCACGAACGACGTGGAGACACTCCCGGACCGGCCGCGGTCGATCACCGCCAGTGACGACTACCGACCGGACTCCTACTACGGCGTCTCGAAGATCACCGGCGAGGCGATGGGGTCGTACCACGCCGACCGGGACGGCATCGAGGTCGTCAACCTCCGGATCGGCTGGTTGCTCACGCGTGAGGAACTCAGAGACCTGCAGGACGACAGCGAGAAGGTCGCCCAGTTCTCCAGAGCCGTCTGGCTCTCGCCCGAGGACTGTCGGCAGGGCATCCGAAAGGCGACGACCGAGTCACTGACCGAGAACCCGCTGTCGGTGAACCTCGTGTCGGCGAACCGTGAGGGGTACTTCTCTGTCGTCGAGGCCCAGTGTGGGTTCTCCTATCGGCCTGAACACGACTCCGCCGACGTGGTCTCTGCGGACGTCGCCTCGGCTGACGACTAACCCTGTCCACGACCCGAAGCTGGCAGTTCACCTGGCCAGTGTCGCGAAGAATAGAGGAGAAAAAACTCGCCTTCGAGACGGGGCGAAGTCACGCGACAGGTTCTGCGTTGCCGTCGAACGCCGCGACCAGCTGGTCCGTCGTGGCCTCGATGTCGCCCGTGGTCAGGAAGTCGACGAATGCCATCTTGAGGTCGATGAAGGCCGCCGAGGAGACGCCCGGTCCGACGACGGTCAGCGGGCTGTGCGAACAGCGTTCGAAGTCACGTTGCTGGTCTGTGAAGAAGGGCTCGAACCGGTCCATCGGAGCGTCGAGTCGCGGCGGAATCGCACCGCGTTCGGCACAGAACCGGGCCATCGCGTCGCCCGAGCAGATGTACTCGAGGAACGACTGGCGCGCGTCGGTCGCCGCCTTTCGCGGGACCAGGAACGCGTCGCCCGCGCGGGCGTACACGTCGTCGGTCCCGGGGAACGGGGCGTGGCCCCAGTGTTCGCCCTGTTCGAACTCCTCGGCGCCCTGAAAGTCGCCGACAGCCCAGTCACCAGCGTAGACGAACCCCGCGTCACCGTCGACGACCTGCTGGTTGGCCCCGCCGCTGGAGAGGTAGACCGCGCCCTCCGGGCTGTAGGTCTGACACTGCTCGACGATTTCGAGTGCTGTACTGATCGCGCGAGCGTGATCGGCGGCGTCACCGTCTTTGATCTGTTCGAACGTCCGAACACCGTCGGTCCCCATCAGGACCGTCTCCCACAGCTGGAGCGTGACCCAGGGATTGCGCTGGGGAAGGGCGATGCCACAGGCATCGGTCTCTGCCTCGACGGTTTCGAGCGCCTGGACGAACTGCGCCGGTGTCGTGACCGCCCGGGGATCGACACCCGCGCTGTCGAGAACCGACCGGTTGTAGAAGACGTTGTTCGTCCGCTGGACGTTCAGCGGGACGGCGTAGGCGGTGCCGTCGATCCGGCAGTCCTCCCGGACGGCCTGCTGGCAGTTGGCGTCGAGGCCGGTTGATTCCCACACGTCGTCCAGCGGTTCGAGCACCTTCGCCGTGTGGTACGGCCGGAGGTTCTCGGCCGGCCAGTTGATCCAGGCGTCCGGTGGGTCTTCTCGCATGAAGTCACACTTGACCTCCAGTTTCACGTTGTCCTTCTGGATCAACTGGACAGACGAGTCGGGGTGCTGGCCCGTGTACCCGTCGATGAGCGTCTCCAGTGCCCGCTTGCCGACACCACCGAAGCGGTGGGCGAGGGCGACGGTTCCGGCACTCCCCCTGGGGGTAGCACCTGCTGAATGCTTCGACATTGCCCTAACGGTAGAGAGTATCTCACATAAAGTCTCGGACGCAGTATCAGACACGAGAATACACCCGATCCCGCGAGCGCCGCTCCCCCGACCACCGACAGATGCCCGGACGAAATATCCGATCGCTGTCGGGCAGTTACGATGTGCGTGAACTGACCTGACAGGAATATCATGGGATCAGTACGCTTTTTGTCCCGGACTGTCTGCGACTCAGTGAGCGATCGAGAATGAGTAGCAACCGGAACAGCGTCACCGTAGTGGGCGATCCCGGGACTGGGGCCGAGACGCCAGTCGACGGGCTCGTCGGGGAACAGACGATCGAATCGTACACGGACGTCGACGAGACTACGACACACCTGATCGTCGGGACCGACGACGGCCTCGTTCGAGAGACCGACGACTGGCAGACCGTCGAGCAGCCGGGCACCCACAGCGGCGTCGTCGTGATCGTCACCGACCGTCGGGTCGTCTTCGTCGTCGGCAACTGTCGCGATCCGGACGTCGACGGCGACTACGTCCGCAGTATCGACCACGCCGACGTCGAGAACGCGACCGCGACGAACTCCCTGTTCACGACGCGCTTCTCGGTGACAGATGCCAGTGGCGTCGTACTGGCCGTCACGCCGACCGAGACGGACGGCCTCGAAGCGATCGCGACGACTATCGAGCGGGCCACGCTCCGGTGGCAGTCGGCCAACGAGTTCTTCGACGACTTCGAGAAGCGTCTCATCGCCATCGAGGAGGCGTTCGCCGGGGGTGACGACGATACTGGGCGAGCACGGCGCCACAGGTTGATCAAAGAACTCGGTGATCTCGGCCAGACCAGTTCCCTCAACGCGGTCGAGTTGCCGGCGCTCGATGCCGACTGCGAGGCGGCGCGGACGCGACTCGACCACGCGACCTGCCGGGGCTACTGGATTCAGGCCAGAGGACTGATCGAGACGGGCGACGGTCACGTCGACGCCGGCGAACTGGCCGAGGCAGTCGCGGCGTACCGTGGGGCCTGCTCGGCGTTCCAGTCGCTGGCCGAGACCGGTGGCCCCACCGAGGCGGCGTTCAGCGACGACTCGCTGTCGATGGACCTGGGACCGTTCGATCTCGACGACGCACTGATCGACCGGCTCGATGCCTGCCGGGTGCGTGCGACCCACGAGGACGTGGCCGCCACTGCCGTCTGGCCGCCGCTCGTGAGCGGCTACGAACAGTTTCAGTCGGGACTCCAGCGGGCCGGTGCCGAACTCGATATCGAACCCGAGAGCGTGGGCGAGACGCTAGACGCTGTCCGCCAGGCGGCCGACGAAGCGTTCGCCGACGCCATCGAGGCCGAGGAACGACGGGGCGACGACGCTCAGGACGACGGCGACAGCGAGCAGGCGAGAGCACACTTCGAGAACGCGCTCGAACTGCTCGACCAGCGCGCGGCGGTGACTGACGAGGACGATCCGGACCTGCGAGCGCGTCTCGACGAGAAGATCGAACGCTCGAAGTGGGAGTGGGTCGGCGACGAGTAACCACCAGAACACCGTCGTACGAGTCCTCACTCGACGACTGTCCGTCGATCGTGCCGGCCAGTGTCGACGGCCCACACGAAACGGCCGTTACCCAAAATCTTTATACGAAGGATTCAGAGTTGTAATGAGTAACCGTGTCGCGAAAGCCAGCACAACCCTCGGGGCTATCCAGATATATCGAAAATCCGACATTAATTGGTGAGAATGTCGAACCAACACACGTACCGACCGTGCCCTACGGATCGACCAGTGCAGCGCGTGGGGCGTTCGATCGACTGACCGAACCCGAGACGCGGTGGGAGCAGTCAGCGTACTATCGATCGCTGAACGGTGAGTGGTCGTTCCAGTGGGCGGAGTGTCCGGCGGACCTGCCGACGGCACTCGACGGGGACGCCGACTGGGACACCATCGAGGTCCCCGGAGTGTGGCAGCTCTCGGGATACGACCGACCGATCTACCGGAACCACGCGCTGACCTGGGAGCGCCTCCCCGAAGTCGACACCGAACCGGAGGCACCGAACGTCCCCGAGACGTTCAACCCGGTCGGGACGTATCGCCGTGAGATCGACGTGCCCGCCGACTGGGGCGGCGACCGGCACACCTTCCTCCACTTCGAGGGCGTCAAATCGGCCTTCTTCGTCTGGATCGACGGCGAGTACGTCGGCTACGATCAGGGGTCGATGACGCCCTCGGAGTTCGACGTGACCGACGCACTGGTGCCGGGATCGAGCCACACGCTCACCGTCCAGGTGTTTCGCTTCTCCGACGGGAGCTACCTCGAAACCCAGGATATGCTGCGCTTTTCGGGCATCTTCCGCAGCGTCTACTGCTACTCGAAGCCGTCAGTCCACGTCCGGGACTACTGCGTCACGACGACCCTCGACGACGACTACGAGGACGCGACGCTGACCGTCGACGCCGAGGTCGGTGGGGACGTCGACGACACCCAGGAGTGGACGCTCGTCGGCCGGCTGTTCGACGACAACGGCACTGCAGTCGAGGCCCTGGAGACGGCCACCCATCAGCGGGAGTGTACCGACTTGGGCCTCCACATGACCGTCGACGACCCCGAAAAGTGGTCCGACGAGAACCCCGTACTGTACGACCTGTTCCTGGAACTGCACGACCCCGACGGCGAGGTCGTCGAAGTCATCCCCGAACGCGTCGGGTTCCGTGAGTACGCCATCGAGGACGGACAGGTCCTGATCAACGGCGAGCCGATGACGGTCCGGGGCATGAACCGTCACGAACACGATCCCGAAACCGGGCGGACGGTGCCGTTCGAACGGGTCCAGGAAGAACTCACGCAGCTCAAGCGACACAACGTCAACGCGATCCGGGCGGCCCACTACCCGAACGATCTGGCGACGTACGAACTGGCCGACGAACTGGGGCTGTACGTCGTCGACGAAGCCAACGTCGAGACCCACTTCAACATGAACTTCGTCAACGAACAGCCGGACTTCCATCGCTCGTTCCTCAGCCGGTTCGAGCGGATGGTCGAACACCACAAGAACTTCGCGTCGATCTTCGCCTGGAGCACCAGCAACGAGGCCGGAGAGGGGGCGGCCCACGAGGCGATGGCCGACTACGTCCGCGATAACGACGACACCCGGTTCGTCTACCACCAGGGCTCGGGGACGGCTCCCTACGAGCAGTACCACGAGAGTATGACCGGGACGGCACCGTTCGCGGACATCTCGGGACCGCGCTATCCGGTCCCGCACACGCTCGGCCAGCACAGCTCGGTGGAGGACCGGCCGCTGATCATGGGCGAGTACGCCCACGCGCTGTGCAACAGTCTCGGCCTGCAGGACGCCTTCTGGGACCTGGTCCGGGAGATCGACGGGCTGCAGGGCGGGTTCGTCTGGGAGTGGACCAACCAGACGCTGGCCGGGGAGGTGGTGCCGGACGGCACTCCCGGCGAGTGGTGGTTCGACGACGACCCGTTCCTGCTCGACGGCGTCGCGTTCTCGGATCTGACGCCCCAGCCCGAACTGCGCCAGATCAAGAAGACCCAGCAACCCTTTACCTTCGAGGCGGTCGAACCGGCGTCGGGGGTACTGACGGTGACGAACGAACACATCGCCACGAGCTTCTCGGCGTTCGACACCGACTGGGCGCTGTCGGTCGACGGCGAGGTCGTCCAGTCCGGGCGACTCTCGCTGGACGTCGATCCGGGTGAGACACGCGGGATCGCCGTGCCCTTCGACGAGCCCACACTCCAGCCCGGGAGCGAGTGTCACCTGACGCTCCGGGTGCGCTTGGCCGAAGCGACCGACTGGGCACCGGCCGGTCACGAGATCGGGTTCGAGCAGTTCACGGTCCCCATCGAGCCACCTGCGGCCGAACCGGCCGCGACCGGGACGACGACCCCGATGACCGTCGAAGAGTCCGAGACGACGGTCTCGATCAGCGGCGACCGGTTCCGCTATCGCTTCGACCGCGACCGGGGGCTGTTCGAGGAGCTGGTCTACGACGGGACGGTCGTGGCGACCGAGGGACCGCTGTTCGGGGCGTTCCGGGCCCCGATCGCCAACGAGGGGCACATGGACAGCGACACGGAGTGGGGCTACGACAACGAGTCCGAGTGGCGCTCGCTGGGACTGCACGATCTCGATCAGAGGGTCGTCTCCGACACGGTCGAAGAGACGCCAGCCGGGACCGTCCGGCTCACCGCCGAGACGGTCCTCCGGAACACCGAGGGGACGACGCTGTTCACTGTCGATTTCGACTACGAGATCAGCGGTGACGGGACGGTGACGACGGCCGTCGACGTTGCACCGACCGAGACACTTCGGTCGTCGCTGACCAGTTGGCTTCCGCGACTCGGTGTCCAGTTCGACCTGCCGGCGTCGGCGACCGACTTCGAGTGGTTCGGTCGCGGCCCCGAGGAGAGCTACCCCGACCGGAAATCCGGGTACCCCCTCGGTCGGTACAGCGGTACCGTCGACGAACAGTTCGTCCCCTACCGGCTTCCCTCGGACAACGGGAACAAGACCGACGTTCGCTGGGCCAGCGTCGCCGACGAGAGCGCGGGGGTCGTCGTCACGGGCGAGCAACCCATGAACGTCCGGCTCGACCAGTACGAGAACCTCGCCGACGCTACGCGGCTCCCGGAACTCGTGTCGGCCGACGGGACGACGCTGTACGCCGACGTGGCCGTGGCGGGTGTCGGCGGGACGCCAGTCAAACCCCTCAGAGAGTATCGGCCCCAGCCCGAACCGGTCTCGTTCGCCCTGACCGTCCGTCCCTACGACAGTGGCGCTGCCGACCCCGGGACCGTCGCCCGACGGTCACGAGCAGACGGGCAGTCTGGCGAATAGCACGCTCCGACGCTTCGAAGCGACACCCGATCGCGAACGCTCTTCTGGCGGTGTTGCCGGATTCGACGACCAGCGGTCACCACACGGACAGCCCCGCTGCCTGCGTTCGATCCGACGCCCGTCGGCTGTCGTCATGCCCAGGTACACCATTTGTATACCACCGCCAGATAGCCATTACAGTACTAATGCCGTAATTTGCTGTTCGCGTCAACTGTTAGTGTACGGAGTCGGCACCAACCATTACAACATTAATGCTGTAAAGTATTCTTCGAGTGCGCCCATAGTGTACACCGTCGAGGTGCACCGACCACGGACAGCGACCGGTGGGCACGTCGGGACGACCACGCCGAGAGAGTGGATTTTTGTATTGCATCCCCTATAGGTTGAATCGCCCGGAACGAAGTCGGGCTCGCTGATACGGACGGTTGTCGACGTTTCCCCAGTCGACCGCACGACTACGTGCGGTCGATCCGAGAAAGACCGACAACTTTCCGTATGAATGGCACTCTCCCCGGCCGAGGAGTGATTCGGCCATCCCTACGACGAGCGGTACAGCCATGGTCCACCACGTTTCCCACTACAGTGCTGTCCCCCGTCTACCTTTCCAGCGGCTGTCGTCACTGACTGGTGTAATCGGTCGACTGGACCGGCGATGACGCATCGTGACGACGACTGTCCGCTTCGATACTCGGGGCCACACACTTTCGAGCCCCACTGGCGAAACGACTAAACCGACCGATCCAAAATTACTGTCATCGACCGATGAGTGAGATTGTCGACTACGAACTGTTCGAAGTACCGCCACGCTGGCTGTTCCTGCGTCTCGAAACCGTCGACGGCACCGTCGGCTGGGGCGAGCCCGTCGTCGAGGGGCGTGCCAGAACAGTCAGGGCCGCCGTCGAGGAACTACTGGACAACTACCTGCTGGGCGAAGACCCGGCACCGATCGAGGATCACTGGCAGGCGATGTACCGTGGCGGGTTCTACCGCGGCGGTCCGGTACTCATGTCGGCCATCGCTGGCATCGATCAGGCGCTCTGGGACATCAAGGGCAAACAGTTCGACGCCCCGGTCCACGAGCTCATGGGCGGTGCGGCCCGCGAGCGGATCCGCGTCTATCAGTGGATTGGCGGTGATCGTCCTTCCGACGTGGCCGAGCAGGCCCGCGAACAGGTCGAGGCCGGCTTCACCGCCCTGAAGATGAACGCGACCGAAGAGATAGAGCGGGTCGACGACCCGGCGACGATCCAGGCCGCCGTCACTCGGCTGCGGCAGGTCCGAGAGGCCGTCGGCGACGAGGTCGACATCGGCGTCGACTTCCACGGCCGCGTCTCGAAACCGATGGCCAAGCGACTCGTTCAGGAACTGGAACCATACGAACCGATGTTCGTCGAGGAGCCCGTCCTGCCCGAACACAACGACGCGCTCCCCGAGGTCGCACAGCACACGACGACGCCCATCGCGACGGGCGAACGGCTGTTCTCGCGGTGGGACTACAAGGAAATCTTCGAGAACGGCACCGTCGACGTGATCCAGCCCGACCTCTCACACGCCGGCGGGATCACCGAAGTCAAGAAAATCGCCGCGATGGCCGAGGCCTACGACGTGGCGATGGCGCCCCACTGCCCGCTCGGCCCGCTCGCGCTGGCCTCGTGTCTCCAGGTCGACGCCTGTTCGCCCAACGCCTTCATCCAGGAGCAGAGCCTCGACATCCACTACAACGAGACCAGCGACGTCCTCGACTATCTGGCCGATCCGTCCGTCTTCGACTACGAGGACGGCTACGTGGAGATCCCGACCGGACCGGGGCTGGGCGTCGAGATCGACGAAGCGTACGTCCGCGATCAGGCCCAGAAAGACGTGGACTGGCACAACCCCGTCTGGCGGCACGACGACGGTAGCGTCGCCGAGTGGTAGATAACGAGGGGCGACGCGAACGAAGTGAGCAGCGGCCCTCGTCATTGTGAGCGGGAGTGAGCACGGCGAACGACACGCGAACAGCGAGAGCCCGAGCGAAGCGAGGGGTCTCAGTGTGAGCGGTACCTATTTTACCGCCGCGACGACAGAGACAGTCGTATGCCATCCGACCCGACAGCCAACGCCGTCCCGAGCAGACACCAAGACAGTGTCGTCATCGTCACCGGTTCGACCCGCGGCATCGGTGCCGGCGTCGCCCGCCGCTTCGCCGCCGAGGGGGCCGCCGTCGTCGTCACCGGCCGCTCGGTCGAACCGGGCGAGGCAGTCGTCGAGCAGATCGAGGCCGACGGCGGGGACGCGACGTTCGTGCGAGCGGACATGCGCGACCCGGCCGAGATCCGGGCGCTCGTCGAGCACACCGTCGACGTGTATGGCCGCGTCGACACCCTCGTCAACAACGCCGGCGTCCAGACCGAGACGACCGCCAGCGAGGCGACGATCGACGACTGGGAGTTCGTCGTCGAGACGGACTTTCGCTCGTTCTGGCTCTGTGCGAAGGCTGCCGTCGAGCACATGCCCGAGGGCGGCACCGTCCTCAACATGTCCTCGAACCACGCCTTCCTCACCATGCCGGGCCTGTTCCCCTACAACGCGGTCAAGGCCGGCATCAACGGGATGACCCGCGCGATGGCGCTGGAACTGGGCCCCGAGGGCATCACCGTCAACACGATCAACCCCGGCTGGATCGAGATCGAGCGAACGAGCGAGGAACTGGGCGACGACTACGAGTACACCGAGGAGATCCACCCCGTCGGGCGCCTCGGCACGCCGGCCGATGTGGCCGGGCTGGCGGCCTTCCTCGCCAGCGACGACGCGACCTTCGTCACCGGCGAGAGCATCCTGATCGACGGCGGGCGCTCGCAGGTGATGCAGGACGACATCTACCTCGACTACCGACGGTCATAAAGAAGCAGACGGCCGGTATTGCCGGTGGTAAAGAAGAATTCGAGGGTGATTACTCCGCGGCGAACGGCCGGAGTTCGACGCCGAACTCAACCGTCTCTGGATCGACCCGGTACTGTTCGAGCGTCGTCGGTCCACAGCTTCCGGTTCCGAGGCCGCAGTGAGCGTGGTCGAGCGACACCGAGATCTCGTCTCGTTCGGGCAGTTCGTGGTCGTGCTCGGCGGCTTCGAGGTCCGCCGTCGTGTAGCGGTGGGCCGTCACCGAGAGGTGTGAGTCGCCGGTGACGTGGAGCCCCACGCCGCGGTCGTCGGTGAATGTCGCCCAGCGTACGTCGGTCCGAGTGCCGTTTGCCTGCGGCCGGACGTAGGGCGTGTGGAGGTCGGCGACGTCGCGTTCGTAGCGCCCGACAAGCGGTGCCTGCTTACTGTCGGCGTAGGACTCGCCCGGTCCGCGGCCGTACCAGGAGACGGTTTCGAGGTCGTCTGGCAGCGTCAGGTCGAGGCCGACTCGCGGGAGCGAGGGCAGGATCGACAGGTCCCCTTCGGGTTCGAGCGTCGTGTCGATGGCGACCGTGCCGTCGTCACCGATCGTGTAGGTCTGCTCGACCCCGAAGCCGTGGTCGAAGACCGGCGGGGCGAGTCGGCCTTCGACGGTGATCGCGACGTGGTCGTCGACGGTGGGGTCTCCCACCGACCCGGCCTGATCGGCTGGGTCGTCGACGTGCACAGCATCCGTCCGGAACTGCAGACTGTCCAGTCCGTGCTCACGCCACAGCTGTGCGAACCCGATCGTTCGGAACTGTCCCGGTTCCAGCGTCGCGCCCCGCTCGGACAGTTGGGTCAGCCGCGAGAGCAGCGTGCCGTCGAGGGGGAGCCCGCGGTCGTTGTCGGTCGGCGCGCGCCACAGCTCGACCTGCGGGCCGTCGACGAGGAGGTCCTGACCACGGTAGGTCAGCGAGTCGATCGCGCCGTGGGTGTCGTCGAACACCAGTTCGAAGTCGGGGCCGGCGACGACGATCCCGTCCTCGGTCCGCTCGGTGGAGAGCGGACCGCTCCGGGTGGTCGGCAGTGCCGGCTTGCCGCTGTCAGGGAGTTCGAACTGACCCGTAGCGACCGTGTGGCCCGCCTCGGCCCACGCCGTTCCGCCGGCGAGCGTGAGCTCGACGGTGAGCAGGGACTCGGCGTCCTCGTGTGCCACACCGTCGATAGGGGCCGTGACGGACCCGCGCTCGCCGGCAGCCAGGTCCGGCAGCGAGAGTATTCCGCTGTCGACGACTTCGCCATCGGCCTCGACGCGCCAGTCGGCGGTGAGGTGGTCGAGTCCGCGGAAGTCGTAGCGGTTCTCGACGACGACCTCGCCGGCCGCGAGGTCGCCCGCGGAGAGCGTCACCGGTTCGATGACCTTCTTGTACTCGGTGAGCCCCGGCGAGGGCGTGCGGTCGGGGAAGACCAGTCCGTTGATGTTGAAGTTCGCGTCGTTGGGTTCGTCGCCGAAGTCGCCGCCGTAGGCGAACCACTCTTCACCGTCGTCGGTAGTCTGTCGGAGGCCCTGATCGAGCCAGTCCCAGACGAACCCCCCCTGCAGGCGGTCGTACTCGTAGATCAGCTCCCAGTACTCGCTGAGGCTGCCGGGGCCGTTGCCCATCGCGTGGGCGTACTCGCACATGATCACGGGATGGTCGTACTCGTCCTCGGCGACCCACTCCTCCAGTTGGTCCCACGGCGGGTACATCGGCCCGACGATGTCCGAGACCTCCTGGTCGGTGTCGGGTTCGTAGTGGATCGGCCGCGTCGGGTCCCGTTCGCGGGTGTCCTCGGCCATCGCGACGTGGTTCTCGCCGAAGTCCGACTCGTTGCCCAGCGACCAGATCACGACGCTGGGGTGGTTCTTGTCACGTTCGACCATCCGGACCATCCGGTCGACGTAGGCGTCGCGCCACGCCTCGGTGTCGCTGATGTGGTCGGTGTCGCGGGCCAGTTCCATGCCGTGGCACTCGATGTCCGTCTCGTCGATGACGTACAACCCGTACTCGTCACAGAGGTCGTAGAACCGCGAATCGTTCGGATAGTGGGCCGTCCTGACGGCGTTGATGTTGTGCCGTTTCATCAGTGCGAGGTCCTCGCGCATCGACGCGACGGGAACGTGGCGACCGCGGTCGGGGTGGAAGTCGTGTCGGTTCACCCCGCGGATGGTGACGGCCTCGCCGTTGACGAGGAACTGCCCGTCCTCGATGGCGACCTCGCGGAAGCCGACCGTCTCGGCGACGGCCTCGGTCACGTCGCCGTCCGTGTCTCGGAGTTCGATGTCGAGCGAATAGGTCGTCGGCGTCTCGGCGGTCCACTTCGCGGGGTCGTCGACGTCGGTTTCGAGCGTGACCGTCGCGGTCTCGCCCGCCCGAACGTGCACGCTATCGTCGAGTTCGGCCACGGCCGCGCCGTCGTCGTCCCGGAGCGTCGCTGCGACGGTCCGGGTCGCCGCGGCCGTGCCGTCGTTGGCCACGTCGACGGCGGCAGAGAGAGTTGCATCGGCGTAGTCGTCGTCGAGGTCGGTGCGTACGTCAACGTCTGCGACGTGAGCCTCGGGGACGGCGTAGGCGTACACCTCTCGGAAGATGCCGCTGAGCCACCACATGTCCTGATCCTCGACGTAACTCCCGTTGGTCCACTTGTAGACGCGGACGGCGACGGTGTTCTCGCCCGGTTCGACGTACTCGCTCACGTCGAACTCGGCGGGGAGGCGCGCGCCCTCGCTGTAGCCGACGCGCTCGCCGTTGACCCAGAGGTGAAACGCCGAGTCGACGCCCTCGAAGTGGAGGCGGACCTGCCTGCCGTCCCACGCCTCGTCGACGTGGAACGTCCGACGGTACCGGCCCGTCGGGTTCTCAGTGGGAACCTCGGGCGGATCGAGCGGGAACGGGTAGATGACGTTGGTGTAGTGGGGCGCGCCGTAGCCGGCTGCCTGCCAGTTTAGCGGCACCTCGATGTCGTCCCAGTCGTCAGTGTCGAACGCGGGGTCGGCGAACGACTCGGGAGCGTCGCCGGGTGTCGGTGCCAGATCGAAGTCCCACGCACCGTCGAGCGACCGGAACCACGGCGAGGCCGCACGGTCACCCGTGCGGGCCGCAGTGGCATCCTCGAACGGTAGTACGTCGGCGTGGGGTTGGAGTCGGTTGCGACCGATCGTCTGTGGATCTATCCAGTCGTTCATGCTGTCCACAGAGAGCAGGCGGTCGGTGATTATTCTTTGGGGCAGTTTCCGGCTTCGAGCGCGGAAACGATCGCTGGACACCGAGACGACAGCGTCGCCGCCGTCGACCAAACGCCTGTTGCCGCTTCACGAACGCTTTTGCACTCGAATTGGGAACCTGCGTAGGCATGACGTACACAGTCGCAGTCATCGGTACAGGAACGGAACCGGACGACCCCGGGCGGGACGGCTACGCGATGGCGTATCACCACGCGGCGGCCTACGAAAAGGTAGACGGGGCGACGCTGGTCGCCTGTGCCGACATCGTTCGCGAGAACGCCGAGGCCTTCGCTGCGGAGTTCGATCTGGACGACGAACACGTCTTCGAGGACTACGAGACGATGCTCGACACCGTCGAACCGGACATCGTCTCGGTCTGTGTCCCGCCGGCAGTCCACGCCGACATCACTGTAGACTGTATCCGCAGCGAGAGCGTCGACGCGATCCACTGCGAGAAGCCGATGGCAGACACCTACGGCGGCGCGAAGCTCATGGCACAGGAGGCGCGTCGCCACGACGTGCAGTTGACGTTCAACCACCAGCGGCGGTTCAGTGACGCCGTCCGGACGGCGAAAGAGTTGCTCGACGACGGCGAGATCGGCGAGCTACAGCGTGTGGAGTTCTCGGCACCGGTCGGCATCTTCGACTACGGGAGCCACTCGTTCGACCTGTGTAACTACTTCGCCGGCGAGGCGGCCGGCGAGTGGGTGCTGGGCCAGATCGACTACTCCGAGGAGAACGTCCTCTTTGGCACGCACAACGAGAACCAGGCGGTCGTCCACTGGGAGTACGAGAACGGTGTCCACGGCATCGGCACCGCTGACAGCACCGGGACTGGCGGGCCGGCCGCCGCCATCGCCTGTCACAACCGGCTGGTCGGCTCGACGGGCGTCATCGAGGTCGGGCCGGAGGGCGACGAGGACGAGGAACTGCCCGCGCTGCGCATCCGCCGGGACGGCGAGGGCTGGGAGACCGTCGAGACCGAGGACGGACTCCACGGCTGGGCGTTCATCGACCGCGCCATCGCGGAGAACGTCCGCTGTCTGGAGACCGGCAGGACGCCGGAGCTGTGTGCCGACAACGCGCTGAACGCGACGGAACTGATCTTCGCGGCGTGGGAGTCGGCACGACAGCGCGGCCGGATCGACCTCCCGCTGGAGATCGACGACAACCCGCTGCAGGCGATGCTCGACTCGGGCGACCTAGACCCCGCGCCGGCGGGTGAGGAGTGATGGTCGACCTCTCCGTCTGCATCGAGATGGTGTACGACGACGACCCCTTCCACGAGCGGCTCCACCGGACCGCCGCGGCCGGCGTCGACGCCGTCGAGTTCTGGGACTGGCGCGAGAAGGACATGGACGCGATCGCGGCCGCCGCGGACGAGGCAGGCGTCGAGGTCGTCGGCTGTGTCGCCGGCGGCGAACTGACCGACCCGGCGACGGCAGACGACGCGGTCGCGACGATCCGCGAGTCGATCGAGACCGCCGAGGAGCACGGAATCCCGACACTCATCGCGACGACCGGCCCGGATCAGGATGGACTGGATCGGGCGACACAGCACGAGAATATCGTCGACGTGCTCTCGCGGGTCGCCCCCGACGCCGAGGCTGCGGGCGTCACACTCGCGCTCGAACCGCTCAACACCGCGGTCGACCACCCCGGCTACTTCCTGACGACGAGCGACGAGGGGTTCGAGATCGTCGACGCAGTCGACTCGCCGAGCGTGAAACTGCTGTACGACGTCTACCACCAGCAGGTCACCGAGGGCAACGTCATCCAGACGATCACCGAGCACGTCGATCTGATCGGCCACATCCACGTGGCCGACGTGCCCGGTCGGCACGAACCCGGTACGGGCGAACTGAACTACGAGAACGTCTTCGCTGCCATCGACGAGGCGGGCTACGAGGGCCACGTCGGCTGTGAGTTCTCGCCGACCGGCGACCCGGACGAGGCCGTGGCGGCCGTCCGCGAGCTGAACTGACCGGGCCAGTCGGCGAACCCCATCATTGTTACCGATATATTAATATACCCCTATCCGCAATTGTGTTACTGTACTCTCCATGAAAGAGTCTTCAGACCCGACCACACGGCGTCGACAGCTACTGCGAACGCTCGGCCTCATGGGCACCGCAGGCCTCGCAGGCTGCAGTGTCAACACCGGCGGCGACGGTGGCAGTGGCAGCGACGGTGGCAGTGGCAGCGACGGTGGCAGTGGTAGCGACGGCGGCAGTGGTAGCGACGGCGGATCGGACGGCGGCGACGGCGGCAGTACGTCGACACCGCAGATGGCCCAGTCCGCGGAGGGATGGGGCTGGAACGTCGCTGCGCGAGCGCTGCAGGGTGCGGCCGAAACGTACAACGACGAAAACGGTGCAGAGATCTCAGTCCAGGAGATGGGGGGCGACTCCTGGGAACAGAAGTTCCAGACCGCAGTCACCAGCGGCACCGGTGCGCCCGACTTCTCCGTCGTCCAGAACTACGACGTGACGAACTACGGGAGCATCGACGGCCTGAAAGATCTCACCAGTCGAATCGAGGACGCGGGCATCGTCGAGGACATCGTCGAGGGCAAGTGGCAGACCGTCAGCTACGACGACAACTACTACGCGATCCCGTGGGACATCGGCCCGACCGGCGTCTTCTACAAGCGAGACAGGTACGAGGAAGCCGGTATCAACCCCGACGACATCGAGACGTGGGACGACTTCATCGAGGCCGGCAAGAAGATGCCCGACGACGTGGCGATGTTCAACCTCCCGCCCCAGGAGATGGCCCAGCTCTGGCGCATGCTGATCCGTCAGCGCGGCGGGCAGGCCTTCACCGACGACGGCAAGATCGCCGTCGCCAGCGAGGACAGCGTCGCCGTCGCCCAGATGCTCAAGGACATGCAGGACGCCGGGATCACGACGCGGATCGGAATGTGGTCCGGTGGCTGGTTCACCTCCTTCGCCGAGGGGACCCTGGCCTCGCTCCCGAGCGCAGCGTGGATGGACGGGACGCTCCGAGCAGAGCTACCCGACACGGCCGGCAACTGGGGCGTCTTCAAGCTCCCCGCCTTCGAGGAAGGCGGCAACCGCGCCTCGAACCGCGGTGGTTCGAACATGGCGATCCCCGCCCAGATCGAGGACGAGGGGACGGTCAACCGGGCGTTCGACTACTGCCTCTACGCGATGACCACGCCGGAGGTCCAGAACAAGATGCTCGAAGAGTTCGGCCTCTTCCCGTCGCTGACGACGGCCTACGACGCCGACATCTACTCCGAGGAACTGGACTTCTACGGCGGCCAGGCGGTCTTCAGCCTGTTCGCAGAGGTCGCAGAGCAGATCGAACCGTACAACTACACGACGGATACGCCGGAAGTGCAGGACGCAGTCGAGACGGAGCTCGGCAACATGCTCGACGGCAACAAGAGCCCCCAGAAAGCCATGGAAGACGCAGCGACAACCGTCGCAGACCGGACGGACCGCGACCTGGCCTAACTGCCGAAACTGATTTGTGGGAGCCCGCGACACTATCTTTACAACCACGATCTATGATAACAGACAACACGAGGATCGGAGACGGGACGGGGCGGCCGACACCGGACTGGCATACGCGTGCCGACGGCGTCGAACTTTCCACGTCCAGTCACGAGAACGTATCCGCCCCAGGTCGACCGTTCGGGGCGCTCGCAGCGACAGTCAGTGCCTCAGACCCCTGGCACGGAGAGACGACAGGAGGCGCTGCCTGAAATGGTGCTCAATCAGCTCCAGTCCCAGGTGCGTTCGTCGGGGGCGTACCAGCAGCTCTCGGACCGCCTGCGATACATGCGCCAGGACATCTCCGACCTCGTCCCGAAGATTCCGGGGCTTCCGTACGCCTACATCTCCCCGTTTTTCATCCTCT